>OBJZ01000011.1_pt1 | contig 415448 bp, 363 predicted proteins | sample 1481641 | NCBI WGS metagenome assembly OBJZ01 (sample SAMN02364493, study PRJEB22542) | human gut metagenome | isolation source: fecal sample | host: premature infant | place: USA: Chicago, IL | collected 2012-01 | reverse complement strand
CCAGTGCACGACCCAGGCGGTTCATTACGTCGAGACGCGAAGCAATAGTCAGCATGCACTGAACTATTAAGCAAGCACTGAATTAGTCAAGTTCCGGGTAGCGGTGCAGCTGTCTGTGCTGCTCAAGAGACAGTGGAAGGAGCAGAGATGGTAGAGATTCCGGCAAAGTTGCGAAAACAGCGTCGCCAGTTCGAGATTCAAGTTGCGCACGAGCCTGGCGTAGTTCGGGAGATCGGTTTTCAGGCCCAAAGCAATGATACGAACGGGACAAAACTCGATGGCCTCATCATCTTGAACCGGGAAGGCTCGAACAAACTTATCTACCTCATCCGCAGCCTCGACTCGATTCCCGTTTGCAGCGGGGACACCTCGGGGTTCGACGACGGTTCGCGCCGCCAAGGAGAACCTTGCCGGATGGATTGCCGAGAGGGACAACGAGAGAGACAACACCGGCGACGGTGCATACTTGGTTGAACCGCGCTCGTTTCTGATGATCGGCCCATGTGCGATTTGTGCCGCGCCCAAGGCAACCGAATTGGCTCGAAGTTCCGTAGCTTTGAAAGTTTCCGCTCGAACCGCAAGTCACCGGAGGTGCTCACCGTTGACGAGCTTGTCGAGCGTTCACGGTGGAGCGTGGAGCTTGCCGAGAGGCAGGAAGAGGCGGAAGCGGAATTTCCTGACTTCCCGTTCTAAGGAGCGCTTCTGCTCACGTCATATAACTGACTTCTGTCGTGTAACCGGAGTCGCAACCCGGTGTGACCGGGGTGTAGCCACGAACCCGGCACAACTGGTCGGGGAGTTTACTGAAAGCTCCCACCGGGGGAATAGGGGTTTCGTACGGGATCCATCGGTACTCCTCAAACCTAAAGAAATCTGCTCGCTTAAAGCATTTTGCAATACGGGGTTATATGCCCTCGTATTTCGGGCCCGGTCTCGGTCTCGACTGGGTGGCGTGTGCATGGTTCGGGCTATATGCCCACTCAAGGAAAGCCGGTCATGGACGCTAAGACCCTCACGCACGCCAAACGCCTTAGCCGCTTCGTTGTTATCGCGGCGGTGATCCTTGCAGCTCTCACGCCCATCATCACTCCGGCGCGGGCGCTTGCCCACGGTGAAGGTACGCTCCAGATCGGCAACGAAGCGATCACGGGCGAGGGCATGGTGGCCGTTGGCGAAAGCACGCCGGTGCCTCGAGGGTCAGATGGGTCGGTCGTCTTGGCAGATGGGACGTTTGATTCGTCCACTTCGACGACCTCAAAGTGCTATGGCAACGTGAGCAGTCAAAACAGGTTCGTGCCGGTGATCCGGTGGACATCCAATAACGCGATCGGGAAGTTCCAAACGAAGCCGCCGAGCGGGTTTTTCGAGGACACTCAAAACACGATCGACTCTGCTCTCAACATGGCCTCGATGATCCCCGCGCTCGTTGGTATACCTGCGCAAATGCGATGTATGCGATTTTGGTTGACTCACACACGGGCATATCCGTCGGTCGCGGGTTCAAGCCCCGCCGGGCCTACGCAAAGCCCTCGCATGCAGCACAAACGGGGCCCGACAACCGTCGGACCCCGTTTGTACGTGTGCGACCGAGCGCGTCGATTACGCGCTTGCGAACACGACTGACATGTCGTGGCCGCCAAAGCCGAAGGCGTTGTTGATAGCGGCGATGTCTCCACTTGGGAGTTCGCGCGGCTGGCCGTTGGCGATGTCCATCGTGACTCCTTCATCGAGATTTTCGATGTTGATGGTCGGCGGAGCCAGGCGATTGTGGAGGGCAAGGATCGTGAAGATCGATTCGACAGCGCCCGCGCCGCCAAGGAGGTGACCGGTCATCGACTTCGTGGAGGTCACGACGACCTGATCGGTCTCGCCCTCGAGAGCGATCGAGATGGACTCGAGTTCGTTGAGGTCGCCAAGCGGAGTCGACGTGCCGTGCGCGTTGACGTGAACGACGTCGCGTGCGGCTAGGCCAGCGTCGGTGAGTGATTCGCGGATTGCGCGCGCCTGGCCCTCGGTGCTCGGTGCCGAAATGTGGTGGGCATCGGATGCCATGCCGCGGCCGGCAAGGTAGGCGTAGATGTGGGCGCCGCGTGCCTTTGCGTGCTCCTCGGTTTCGATCACCATGATGCCTGCGCCCTCGCCTAGAACGAAACCGTCTCGATCGCGGTCGTAGGGGCGGGAGGCTGTCTCTGGGGAGTCCGTCCGGGTCGAGAGAGCACGGATGTTGGCGAAGCCGGCAAGGGGGAGCGGGTGCACGCAGCCCTCAGTGCCGCCGACGATTGCGATGTCTGCGCGGCCGCTGCGAATGAAGTCAAGGCCGTGCGCGAGTGCTTCAGCACCCGAGGCGCAGGCCGAGACGGGAGTGTGGGCACCAGCCTTCGCCCCGAACTCAATTTCGATATGCGCGGCTGCGGAATTCGCCATGAGCATGGGGACGGTGAACGGATTTACGCGGCGCGCGCCACGCTCTTTCACGGTGTCCCACTGGTCGAGGATCGTCCACACGCCGCCGATTCCGGTACCGACCACAACGCCAAGGCGCAGAGGATCGACCTCGGGGTTGCCCGCGTCCTTCCATGCCTCACGTGCGGCAATCATCGCGTACTGGCCGTTGGGGTCGAGCTTTTTGGCTTCTGGCTTCGACAGGTAGTCAAGGGGATCGCCCGCAACCGTGCATGCGAAGTCGACGGCGAGTCCGTAGCGCTCGGCCCAATCATTCTCGAGCGTGTGGGCGGTCGATTGTCCCGCAAGGGCGGCGTTCCAGGAGCTTTCAATGTCGACTCCAAGCGGGTTGAACGTGCCTAGGCCGGTAACAACTACGCGAGGGCTCTCGCTCATGGGTTCTCCTTGCGGGCGTGATGGAAAAGGGCGAAAAGATTAAAGTGCGCGCCCGCCGCTAACGGGCGAGCGCGCACCGGCAAAAATCAGGCCTGAGCGTTCTGGATGAACTTGACGGCGTCGCCAACGGTGACGAGGTTCTTGACCTCTTCGTCGGGGATGCGCACGTCGAACTTCTCCTCAGCGTTCACGACGATGGTCATCATCGAGATCGAGTCGATGTCGAGGTCGTCGGTGAAGGACTTGTCGAGTTGAACGTCAGCGGTCTCAACACCGGTTTCCTCGTTCACGATCTCGGCGAGGCCAGCGAGGATGTCTTCTTCGGTGTGTGCCATGAGGCTCTCCTTTGTGCTTTACGAATTAAATCAGCGGCATAAGCCTACAGGCATAATCCTGAAGGTTCTGGTTCCGACGGTTGCAAGTTTGACGTGTGTCTCGCTCTGCTCGATGGCGGCTCGCCCTGCGCTCATGGGCGTGAGACCGTCCCGCGGGGTAGGTCAGGACCGGGCAAGCGAGGCACAACCTACGGCAAGACGACGATCTGGCAAGCGTAGGCGAGGCCGGCACCGAAACCGATCTGTACGCATACGTCGCCAGATTTCGCTTGGCCTTCTTCGAGGAGCCGGTGCACGGCGAGCGGAACCGATGCCGCTGACGTATTACCCGTGTCGGCAATGTCGCGGCCGATCACTACGCTGTCCGGAAGCTTCAGCTGCTTTGCGAGCTCGTCAATGATGCGCATGTTCGCCTGGTGGGGAACGAACACGTCGATGTCATCGACGGTGAGCCCCGCCTCGTCGAGCGCTGAGCGAACGATATCGGCGGTGTGCCATACCGCCCAGCGGAAGACGGTGCGCCCATCTTGTTCGAGGGTCGGGAAACCAAGTTCGGGGTTGTCCCGGTACTCGAGCAGCGAGTGGGTCATGCGGATCGTGTCCCAGTTCTCGCCGTTGCTACCCCAAATGGTGGGGCCGATCTTTGGTTCGTCGCTCGCGGATACGATCGCGGCGCCCGCCCCATCTCCGAGGAGGAACGAGATCGAACGGTCGGTGGGGGAGATGAGATCTGAGAGCTTCTCTGCGCCCACGATGAGCACGTTCGTTGCGGCGCTCGAGCGCACGAGAGCGTCGGCTTGGCCGACCGCGTAGCAGAAGCCTGCACACGCCGCCGAAATATCGTAGGCGACTGCATCCTCAATCCCGAGCCGGGCCGCGAGAAGAGTTGCCGCAGAAGGCGTTTGATATTCAAACGAAATCGTCGAGACGATGACCGCGTCAATGGCCGAAGCGTCGAGACCCGACTTTTCGATTGCTTCTCGCGAGGCCTCTTCGGCGAGGTCGATGACGTGAATGCCTTCGCTCGCACGCTTGCGGGTCACAATGCCCGTGCGGCGGCGGATCCATTCGTCGGACGAGTCGATAGGGCCTGCGATGTCATCGTTCGTGACAACGAGGTCGCCGCGTGCGGCGCCGTAGGCGAGAATCTGTGAGCCCGCAACGGGCTTCGAGGGGCGAAGAGTGACCACCGAACCTATGCCTCCTTCGGGGTCTGGCCGGCATGCTCGCGCACGAAATCGCGCGCGGCATCGAGCTGATCGGGAGTATTGAGATCGAACCGAGCGATCGACTTTGCGTCCCGCTTGACGAGACCGGTGAGGGTGCCTGCAGGTGCAAGTTCGAGGATGCCGGTGACACCCTCGGCCTCAAACGTGCGCATGCACGCGAGCCAATCGACGGTATGGGCGACTTGCGTGACGAGCGACTCGAGGAACGCCTGACCGTCGTGGACGACGGCGCCATCGGCGTTCGAGACCACGGGAATCTGGGGGGTGCGCACCGAGTAGTCGCTTACTCGAGTGGCGAGCGCTTCTCGCGCGCTTTCCATGAAAGGGGAGTGGAACGCGCCGGCCACCTGCAGCGGGATTACGCGAGCCTTTGCCGGCGGATTTTCCTTGAGGCTCTCGAGCTGCGCGAGCGAGCCGGCTGCGACGACCTGAGCCGCTCCGTTGATGTTTGCGGGAACGGCACCGGCGGCTTCGATCTTCGCGAAAACGTCCTCGCGCAGACCGCCCACGACTGCCGCCATCCCGGTTTCTTCTGCCGCGGCGGCTTCTGCCATGGCCCGCGAACGATCACGGACGAACTCCATCGCGTCCGTCTCCGTGAGGGTCCCGCTCAGACCAGCCGCGGCAACCTCACCGACCGAGTGCCCCGCGTAAAAATCGGGGCGCGGCATGTCGAGCGCGCCGAAAAGTACACTGTGCACGATCAGGCTCGAGGCAACGAGAAGCGGCTGGGCAATCGCCGTGTCACGTATCGTGTCGGCATCCGACACGGTCCCGTGCTTCACAATGTCGACGCCAGCGGCTTCGCCGAGGGAGCCCGCATATTCCGCGACGCTATCGATGTCCAGCCACGGGGCGAGAAACCCCGGTTTCTGAGCGCCCTGGCCGGGCGATGCAATGACGAGCACGCCACTGTCCTTTCACACTGTCGAACGAGAGGAGGCCGCTTCCGTGCGGAGCGCGGCCTCGAACATCGCGAGGGAGGCGTCGGCCCCAACCCCCGATGAAACTGCCAGGCGCGCGGCATGCGCAAGAGCCTCTTGAAGCGAGCGTTCCACCTCGCCCCAGGGTTTTATGCGCGTGCCCCGGCGCCCATCGGTTTCCACAATACCTGCCGCCGCAAGTGACTTAATGGCCTTCGCCGCCGTGTTCGGTGCGACGTGGCAGACTTCCGCGAGTGCACGGACGGAGGGCAACTTCTCACCCGGGGCGAGAGTGCCCTCCGCCGCGGCATTCGCGATTGAATCATGGAGCTGCGCGGCGGCGTTCGGCGCGGACGCGTCGACTCGGAGCCACGGCAGTTCAGCGACCATGATGCTCAGGCGTCCCCGCCTGCGCCACCGGACGAACCGGCGTTGACGTTCAGCAGATCGTACTTGTCGATGGCCTGCTTGACGATCGACCGGTCAATCGTGCCCTGATCCGCGAGCGACTTGAGAGCGCGCACGACGAGCGACTCGCGGTCGATGTGCAGGTAGCGGCGGCCCGCAGCTCGCGTGTCTGAGAATCCCCAGCCTTCGGCGCCAAGAACGGCATAGTCGTTCGGCATCCAGGGGCGGATCATGTCGGGAACGAGGTAGTCGAAGTCCGTGGTCGCCACGAACGGGCCCTCGGCGTCCTTGAGCTTCTCGACCATCCACGGCGTCCTGGGTTCCTCTTCGGGGTGGAGGAAGTTGTGCTTGTCCGCGGCGAGTGCGTCGTTGCGCATCTCGCTCCACGAGGTCACCGACCATACAGCCGAGCGAACGCCCCAGTCCCTGTAGAGAAGATCGCGTGCTTCGCGAGTCCACGGGACTGCAACGCCCGAGGCCATGAGCTGGGCAACGGGGCCGTCGCCCTCTTGAACATCATCGACCTTGTACATGCCCTTGATGATGCCCTCGACATCGACATTCTCGGGCTCAACGGGCTGGTGGATCGGCTCGTTGTACACGGTCAGGTAGTAGAAGACTTCCTGGAGGCGCTCTTCGTTCTCCCCGTACATGCGCTGCAGGCCATCGCGCACGATGTGCCCGATCTCGTAGCCGTAGGCGGGGTCGTAAATAACCGCACCGGGGTTCGTGTACGCGAGCAGCGGGGAGTGGCCATCCATGTGCTGGAGACCTTCACCCGCGAGGGTCGTCTTGCCAGCCGTTGCGCCGATCACGAAGCCCTTGGCCATCTGGTCGCCGGCGGCGTAGAAGAAGTCGCCGGTGCGCTGGAAGCCAAACATCGAGTAGAAGATGTAGAACGGCACGAGAGGCACCTCGTGCGTCGAGTAGGCCGTACCCGCAGCAGTGAAGGCGCTCGTCGAGCTGATCTCGTTAATACCCATGTGCTTGATCTGACCCTGCGAGGATTCCTTGTACGCAAGGAGGAGATCGCGGTCCACCGAAAGGTAATTCTGGCCCTTCGGATTGTAGATCTTCGCGGTCGGGAACATCGCGTCGAGGCCGAACGTGCGGGCCTCATCGGGAATGATCGGAACCCAGTACTTGCCGGTTTCCTTGTCGCGCATGAGGTCCTTGAGAAGGCGCACGAGCGCCATCGTCGTGGCGACCTCCTGCTTGCCGGAGCCGCGCTTCGCGACGGCCCAAGTCTTCTCGCCGGGAACCGTGAACGTCGCCTTCTTATGGCGGTTATCGGGAACAACACCACCCAGTTCTGCACGGCGCTCTCGCATGTACTGCATTTCCGGCGAGTCTTCGGCCGGCATGTAATACGGCTGGTTGTAGAGATCAGCCTCGAGCTGCTGATCGGTGAACGGAATGTGCAGCGTGTCGCGCAGCTGCTTGAGGTCATCGATCGTGAACTTCTTCATCTGGTGGGTCGCGTTACGGCCCGCGAAGTTCTTGCCGAGCACGTATCCCTTAATGGTGTGCACGAGGATGACGGTCGGCTTGCCGTTCTTGACTGTCGTGGCATGCTTGAACGCCGCGTAGATCTTCTTGGGGTCGTGGCCACCGCGCTTGAGACCCCACCAAATGTCGGCATCGCTCATGTCTTCGACGAGGGCCTTCGTGCGCGGGTCGCGGCCGAAGAAGTTATCGCGGATGAAGCCGCCCGATTCGGCGCGGAATGTTTGGAAGTCGCCGTCGGGGGTCGTGTTCATGAGGTCCACGAGGGCGCCGTCGGTGTCTGCGGCGAAGAGCTTGTCCCAACCCTCGCCCCACACGACCTTCACGACATTCCAGCCCGCGCCGCGGAACTGGGCTTCAAGCTCCTGAATGATCTTGCCGTTGCCACGCACGGGCCCGTCGAGGCGCTGGAGGTTGCAGTTGACGACGAACGTGAGGTTGTCGAGTTGCTCGTTGGCGGCGATGTGGAGGGCGCCTCGCGACTCCACCTCGTCCATTTCACCGTCGCCGAGGAATGCCCACACGTGCTGCTCGCTCGTGTCCTTCAGGCCACGATTGTGGAGGTAGCGGTTAATGGAGGCTTGCTCAATTGCGTTGACGGGGCCGATGCCCATCGAAACGGTGGGGAACTGCCAGAACTCCGGCATCGCGCGCGGGTGCGGGTAGCTGGGGATTCCCTGCGGGTTCGACTTTTCCTGGCGGAAACCGTCGAGATCCTTTTCATTCAGGCGCCCCATGAGGAAGGCTCGCGAGTAGATACCGGGAGAGGCGTGGCCCTGGAAGAACACCTGGTCGCCACCGCCGCGGTGTTCGCGACCGCGGAAGAAGTGGTTGAAGCCAACCTCGTAGACGGTGGAAATGGAGGCGTAGCTCGAGAGGTGGCCACCGACGCCGATTTCGGGGCGCTGTGCGCGATGAACCTGCATTGCTGCGTTCCAGCGCACGGCTCGTCGGATCGACTTCTCGATGTCGAGATCGCCCGGGTACTCGGGCTCGTCCTTCGCGGCGATGGTGTTGACGTAGTCGGTGTTTTCCACGCTCGGAACGTCAACATTCTTTTCGCGTGCGCGCGTGAGGAGATTGCCGACGATGTGGGAGGCACGCTCCGCGCCGCTGTTCGCTACGACCGCGTCGAGCGAGTCGATCCACTCCCTCGTTTCTTCGGGATCCACGTCGTTCGCGTGGCTGGGAAGACCGATCCCTTGACGCCCGGTGATGTCGTTCGAGTTCACGCTGTTGTTCTCCCTCATGGTGTGAGTGAAAAGGGCTGTGCCTTAAGGCCCGCCATTGTGCCGTCCTAGCGTATAGCGTGCGCCCGAAAAAGAGGTGAGCGCGGACCGGTTAAAGGTGCCGCGGGTCTCACACTTCGGGCGTCGTTTCACATCGTGTTTTTGTGAGTGACACCGCCGGAGTCCTTGGGTACAGTTGGAGCGTCCCGAGATCCTCCATCTCATTTCCGACCTCCGAAGGAGTCGCCCCTTGTCACCGGTTGCAGCTTCGAGCGACAACCTTGCCGAAGTTTTTGAGTTCCACGAAGGCCAGCTCGTGCAGGAGTTCGGGTACGACGACGATGTAGACCTTGATCTCCGCGACGCCATTGAGGATCTCATCGATGCCGATCTTGAAGATGAGTACTCTCGCGAGATTGTTGACGGCGTGATCATGTGGTGGCGCGATGGTGACGGGGATCTCACCGATGGTCTTGTCGATTGCCTGTCGAGCCTCGTCGCCGGAGGGCCCGTGTGGCTGCTCACGCCGAAGCCCGGCCGTCCGGGTCACGTGGATCCCGCCGATATCCAGGAAGCAGCGAACACCGCCGGCTTGCGCGGAATGAATGCGGTTTCGCTTGCGCCGGATTGGTCTGGCACGCGGTTGGCCTCGCGGTCGTAGTTTTCGCGGAAGAGTTTTCCGACGCCTTTCCGCCTCCCGTTTTGCCGAATCCGGCCGCTCGTGCGACGATAGTCCGCGCGGGTCTTTAGCTCAGTTGGTTAGAGCGCCACGTTTACACCGTGGATGTCGGGGGTTCGAGTCCCTCAAGACCCACCATCACACCCTCGCTCTTCACGAAGAGCGGGGGTGTTTCTGCGTTGTGGTCCGGTTACTTAATCGCCACCTGCGCAGCGCGTCGCCCAATGCGCGCAGTGCTTGTAGTGTCGCTCTTGACGAGCGGTTTGGCCCGGGCCCCGAGCGGATCGTGTGAAACTCTGGCATATTCCCCACAGATTTGCGCTTTCGGTTTTGCAAAATTCCTATACTGGAGGTCGCACGCTCGAACGGTCGACAAGGAGCATTCATCCATGACACCTGAAGTGTCCGCGCAGCATCCCGGACTCGACGTCGAGGCTATCCGCCGCGACTTCCCGATTCTCCATCAGAACCTCGCGGATGAAAGACCGCTGGTGTATCTGGACTCGGGGGCGACGAGTCAGCGCCCCCAGAGCGTGATCGATGCCGAAGTAGCGTTTCTTACGGCGAGCAACGCGGCGGTTAAGCGCGGCGCCCACCAGCTCGCGGAGGCGGCAACGGATCGTTACGAGGGGGCGCGCGAATCCATCGCTAGTTTTATTGGTGCGACGGACCCTCGAGAACTCGTCTTCACCAAGAACGCGACCGAAGCACTCAACCTCGTGGCGTATGCCCTCGGTAATGCAGACTCGTCAACGCCGGAACACCTACGCGTGCACGAAGGCGATGAAATTCTCGTCACCGAGATGGAGCACCATTCGAACCTCGTCCCGTGGCAGGAGCTTGCCCGCCGCACGGGCGCGACGCTTCGCTACATCCCTCTGACGGACGATTTCGAGCTCGACCTCACCGATATTGATTCGCTGCTGAATGAACGCACGAAGGTTTTCGCTTTCGCGCATCAATCCAATGTGCTTGGCACGATCAATCCGGTTTCCACTCTCGTGGCGCGTGCCCGCGATGTCGGTGCCCTTACAGTGCTCGACGCATGCCAATCCACACCTCACATGCCGATCGATGTCGCGGAGCTCGGCGTCGACTTTCTCGCGTTCTCGGGGCACAAGATGCTCGGGCCCACGGGCATCGGCGCACTGTGGGGGCGCTACGAACTGCTCGCCGAGCTCCCACCCTTCTTGCTCGGAGGGTCCATGATCGAAGTTGTCCACATGGATCACACGACGTTTGCGGAGCCTCCGGCCCGTTTTGAGGCGGGAACCCCGATGATCTCCCAGGCCATTGGGCTTGAGGCGGCCGTCGGATACCTCCGGAACCTGGGCATGGCGAACGTTGCCGCCCACGAAGCTGACCTGACCGCGAGGGCCCTCGACAACCTCTCACAGATCGACGGCGTACGGATTATCGGCAAGGGGCCGAGCACCGGACGCGTGGGTGCTGTTGCCTTTAGCGTCGAGGGGCGGCACCCGCACGACATCGGCCACGTTCTCGATTCCCTCGGGGTTGAGGTACGCGTGGGGCATCATTGCGCGTGGCCGCTTCATCGTCGATATGGTGTTCACGGAACGACGCGCGCAAGTTTCAGCGTGTACAACACACTCGACGAAGTTGACCGCCTCGCCTCTGCACTCGAGGAAGCCATCTCGTTTTTCAAAGGATTTGATCGATGAACCTCAATGCGATGTACTCCGAGCTCATTTTCGAGCACGACAAACGCCCCCAGAATTTTGGGCTTCGCGAGCCGTTCCAATCCGAAGTTCACCACGTCAACCCGACGTGTGGGGACGAGATCACGCTGCGCCTCCAGCTTGATGGCGACGCGGACAACCCGACGATCACGGATCTGTCCTATGACGCGACGGGGTGCGCCATGAGCCGCGCCTCCGCCTCCATCATGAGCGATCTGCTCATCGGCGAGAGCCTCCAGGATGCACAGAAGACGTTTGACCACTTCGACGAGGTCATGCACTCTCGCGGCAAAAACGAAGGCGACGAAGACATCATTGGTGATGGGATCGCACTCGTGGGCGCAGCAAAGTTTCCCGGCCGCGTGAAGTGCGTACTCATGCCGTGGAAGGCCTATCAGGCGGCCCTCGCCGAAGCTCAAGCCGCGCGTGGATCGCAATCCTGACTCTCGTTCACCGACAACCGCCGAGGTACAACCCATGACGACCATCGACCGCGTGACCGCTCTGCTCGAAAGCCTCTACCCGCTCCAATGGGCTGAAGAATGGGACCGCGTGGGCCTCGTGCTCGGGGACCCCACCTGGGAGGTCCAGCGGATACGCCTCGCGGTGGATCCGACGGTTGCCGAGGCTCGCGAGGCTGCGAAGCGTGAAGGAACGCTCCTCATCACGCACCACCCGTTGCTGCTACGGGGCGCGAGCTTTCTGCCGGCAACGACGGGTAAGGGGGCGGTGGCGACCGAAATCCTCCGCTCGCGCGGAGGGCTGTGGTGCGGGCACACCAATAGCGACCGTTCGCAAAACGGCACCGTCGGGGCATGGCTTGAGCTGCTGGGCCTTTCCGATGCCAGGGCGCTTGAGCCGGGTAAGCCCGCGGACGATGAGTCCTTCTTTGGCCTAGGTGCCGTGGGAGAGTGTGCCGAGCCTTCGACGGTCGGTGACGTGGCCCGGCTTATCGCGAAGAGCGTGCCCGCCACTGCTCAAGGGGTCCTATTTACCGGCGAAGCGGATCGCGAGGTGCGCCGTATTGCGGTGTGCCCGGGCGCCGGGGGCTCTTTTCTTGAGGCCGCAACGAACGCGGGGGTGGATCTTTACATCACATCGGATCTTCGCCACCACCCCGCCCTAGAGCACCTCGAATCGCGTGCGGATCACTCTCGCGTGCCCGCGCTCATCGACCTTCCGCACTACGCGAGTGAATACCTCTATCTGCCGCGTCTCGCCTCGATTGTGTGCGAAGAATTCCCCGATCTTGAGGTCGAGGTCTCAACTCTCTCAAGCGATCCCTTCACGGAGGCAGTGAGATGAAACGCCTTGTCAAGCCCACGCCGGTCCACGAGGGCGACAAGGTTGCCGTACTCTCGCCCGCGTGGGCGGCTCCCGCGTACTTTCCCGCGATCCACGAGCAGGCGATGAGACGGCTCGAAGAGATCTTCGGGCTCGAGGTCGTCGAATACCCCACGACCCGTGCACTTGGCGCGAGCCCCGAGGAACGTGCCCGCGACGTGAACGCCGCTTTCGCTGATCCTGAGATCCGGGCGCTTATCTCGACTATTGGCGGTAACGATCAGATCCGTATTCTTCGTTACCTCGACCCAGAACTTCCCGTCGCTGATCCAAAGCCGTTCTTCGGTTATAGCGATAACACCAATCTCCACTCGTGGCTTTTCGCGCACGGGCTTGCAAGCTTCTATGGCGGCTCGACCATGGTCCATCTCGGGAGTGGTCCGACGGTGGATTCCGAACATGTCACCTCACTTCGCGCGGCGCTCTTTGGTGAAGGGGACCTGACCTACACTCTTCCCGCCGATAGCCAAGATTACGGGTTCGATTGGAGCGAAGAGCGCGCCCTCACGGAAGCCTCGCCTCGCGAGGCCGCAGTTCCTCTCGAGTTCTACGGATCACGAACGCGCGTGCGTGGCCGCACGTGGGGTGGCTGCCTCGAGGTACTCGACCAGCTCGCGTGGGCAAACCGACTTCCGGATCTCGCAGACCTCGAAGGCGCGATACTTATCTTCGAAACATCCGAGTTTCTTCCGGGCCCCGACCTCGTAGGCCGCTGGATCCGTGGAATGGGGGAGCGCGGCTACCTCGAAGCCGCCGCCGGGATGCTCGTCGCGCGGCCCGTCGTCGACGACCGGGACAATCCCGCTCCCGAGAATGTGCGCGCGGCTCGTCGTGCGGCGCAGCGTGATTACGTGCTCGCCGAACTTTCGCGATACGCGCCGGATCTTCCCGTGTGCTTCGGTGTTCCTTTCGGGCACACGCGCCCTCAATACGTCATTCCCTACGGTGGAGACGTCACCATCGATACGGGCCGGGAAGAGGTCGTGGGCCACTACGGCCAGTGAACGTCAGCGGCGCTCCCAATCGTCGATCACGGTGAGCGTCCGCCGAGTTTTACCATCGGTGATCTCGAAATCCAGTGCATCGCCGAGGGCGGAGGTGAGCACGTCGAGGACGCCCTCAGCTGTTGTGGCGGCCTCTGGCGCCTCGCAAAGAGCGCGCGCGACGAGGCCTCGATAACGCTTAGCGTCGTGGCTGATCACCTGGCGCGTACCCTCGCGCACCGCCACCGGGGACACCTCGAGAACCTGCGCGCCCATAAGCGGCATCATCGAGCGATACGCACCGGAGCGGCAATCGATCACGATCTCGCCGCTACGCTCGATTGCTGCGCCAATGTCTTTGAGATGCTGCTTCCACCATGTCGAGACTTTTCCGAGTCCCAACACTTCGCTTCCCGCTGAAAGACGATAGGCAGGGATGAGGTCCTCGGTGCAGTCGACCACCCCAAAGAGTGCGGACTGGACGAGAAGCCGGCAGCCGTCGGACACGGAGACCGTGCCGAGGGCATCGTAGAGCACTCCCGAATACACCTCGAGTGGCGGCGCGACCGGTTCGCGCTCGAGGTGGGCCATGCGCTCGCGCAGCTCCGGTTGGGTAGTCGGGATTTTGAGCGCGCTCATCGCGGTGTCGCTCTCAGCGGTGAGCTTTGCCGCGCGCAGCATGTCCTCACGAGCTTCACGTAGTTCACCCCACGACATCGAGGCGAGATCGAGACTCGGTGCTTCGAGAGCGGCGGGGCGGGTTTTCGTTTCCGACGGTGGTAAGAGAATTAACATCTCGCGCGTGCTCCTGTTGGTCGGGCGTGGAGTAGAGTTGAGGACTGGACCAGTCAGCTGGACAGTCGCGAGGTTTTGCCTCGAGGAAAGTCCGGGCTCCCCCTGGCACGGTGGTGGGTAACACCCACCCGGAGTGATCCGCGGGCCAGTGCCACAGAAAGCAAACCGCCTGCTGCGCAGGTAAGGGTGAAAGGGTGGTGTAAGAGACCACCGCGGCGCCAGCGATGGTGCCGGCACGGTAAACCCCACCGGGAGCAAGGTCATGCAGGAGGCGCTAAGGCTGCCAGGCCGAGTCTCCGGGTAGGCCGCTCGAGGTCGTCGGTAACGGCGATCCTAGATAGATGACTGTTGAAACAGAACCCGGCTTATAGGCTGGCTGGTCCGCGCCTTAGGCGCCCCCGATGCCCTCCGCCTCAGGCCTCTTCGACCGACTCAGCAGCGAGTTCCGCCGCCGACTCGTTCTTCTTGTCTTTTTTGGCCTTCTTCTCGCCCTTGTCTTTTTTCACTTCGAGCTTACGCTCGGCGTGAGCAAGTGCGGCCGCACCGATGATGCCTGCTTCGTTGCGGAGTTTTGCGGGCACGATCTCGGTTTTGAGATCGAGGAAGTGAAGGTACTTCTTCGCGTCTTTCGACACGCCACCGCCCACGATGAACAAATCGGGGGAGAAAAGGAACTCAACGTGGCCGTAGAACTTTTGCAGACGTTCTTTGGCCCATTCCTCGTAGCTGATGCCGGCCTTCTCGAAAACCGAACTCGCGGCGAACTTCTCAAAGCTCTTTCCCTCGTACGTGAGGTGACCGAGTTCCGAATTAGGAATGAGCTTGCCGTCCATAAACATCGCCGAGCCGATTCCGGTGCCGAGGGTCGTCATGATGACAAGGCCGGACTTGTCCTTGCCTGCGCCAAACTCCATTTCGGCGATGCCGGCGGCGTCAGCATCGTTGACAACGAAGACCGAGTGGCCCGTGACCTCAGACAGGAGGGTGTCGACATCGGTGCCGATCCACGAATCGTCGACATTTGCCGCAGACTTCGCGACACCGTGCTGAATGATCGCGGGGAAGGTCACGCCCACGGGCATGTCCGCGGGAACATCAAAGGAGTCGATGAGTTCCTTGACCGTTTTCGCGACCGCATCGGGGGTTGCCGGTTGAGGCGTGGGGATGCGCACGCGCTTCTGGGCGAGCTCACCCTTCTTAAGGTTGACGGGCGCACCTTTGATGCCGCTGCCGCCGATATCGATTCCGAATGCTTCCTTGGCCATGGTGAAAGGTTTCTCCTTGCGGGGTGACAATGTCCTTTAGTCTACGCGGAAATCTCAGCGTCCGGATCGGTCAGAATCTCGTAGCCGTCCTCGGTAATGAGGAAGGTGTGCTCAAACTGCGCCGTATAGCCCTTATCGCGTGTCGTGACCGTCCAGCCGTCGTCCCACTGATCCCACTCACGTGAGCCGAGCGTCACCATTGGCTCGACCGTGAAAATCATGTTGGGTTCGATGACATCGTCGTAATGAGGCGCGGAATCGTAGTGAGGAATGATCAGGCCGTTGTGGAAACCCTCGGCGACACCGTGCCCCGTGAACTCCCGCACCGATTCGTAGCCGAAGCGGCCCACGTACTTCTCGATCACGCGGCCCACGACATTGACCTCGCGGCCGATCTTCGCGGCTCGGATCCCGCGGAACATCGCTTCCTCAGTGCGTTCGATGAGATCCGCTGCCTCCGGAGCGATCTCGCCGACGGGGAATGTCGCGTTCGTATCGCCGTGCACGCCATCGAGGTACGCGGTGACGTCGACGTTGAGAATGTCGCCCTCTTCCATGACGGTGGAGTCGGGGATGCCGTGGCACACCACTTCGTTGAGGCTCGTGCAACACGACTTCGGGAAGCTCAAATATCCAAGCGTCGAGGGGTAGGCGCCGTGATCGAGGATGACCTCGTGGACGATGGCATCGATCTCGTCGGTCGTGATACCCGGTTGTGCCGCCTTGCCCGCTTCTCTCAGCGCGATTGCGGCAATGGCGGAGGCGCGGCGCACGCGCTCGATGATCTCCGGGGTTTGCACGTAGGGGCCGCAATTATCGGATTTGGCCTCGTCTTTGAACGCGTATTCAGGTCGCGCGATCGACGGAGGAACCTGTCGAAGGGGGCCGATGGTACCCGGTTCAAGCACGGAACGGTTTTCGGGGCGAAGCCAGTGGTCTACAGTCATGGTTACCAGTTTGGCAGGTCCATCTGGATAACGACTAACGAAAGGCCGTGTGATGAGCGAGTTCTATTACAACACCAAGACCTCTGAGATCGAAGAAGGTATGCAGAGCCCGGCGATTGAGCTCATGGGCCCGTACCCGACCCGCGAAGCGGCTCAGCACGCGCTTGAAAGCGCGGCTGAACACAACGAACAGTGGGAGGAAGAAACCGAGGAGTGGAACGAGTACTACCGCGACGACGACGATCAGGACGACGAAGACCGGTAGTGCATCGACCTCACTATTGTTCGAAGGTGTGCTCGGGCGCGGGGAAGCTTTTCGCGCGCACAGCGTCGGCGTATTCTCGCGCCGCCCTTGACAGTTCGGAGCGCAGGTCGGCAAACGCCTTGACGAATCGAGGTTCGAAGCCGCTCAGCCCCGCCATGTCTTGCCACACGAGTACCTGACCATCGCATCCTGCCCCCGCGCCGATGCCGATCGTTGGTACTTCGAGCGTTTCGCTCACGCGTGTAGCGAGAGGAGCCGGCACGAGCTCGAGGACGACGGCGAAGGCGCCCGCCTCTTCAAGAGCAACCGCGTCGGCCAGGAGAGCGTCGGCCCCATCCCCGCGGCCCTGCACCTTAAACCCACCGAGCTGATTGACCGACTGAGGCGTGAATCCCACGTGCCCGCACACGGGGATTCCCGCGTTGACGAGCGCCTCAACCTGGGGAAGGATTTCACGGCCGCCCTCGAGCTTGACCGCGTGTGCCCCCGCCTGCATGAGTTCGACACCGTGACGCACCGCGTCCTCAACACTCGCTTGGTAAGTCCCAAAAGCGAGGTCGGCAAGAACTAGGGGCCGCGTGCACGAGCGAGCAACGGCCCCCGTAAAGCGCACGATGTCCTCATGCTTGGTGTACACGGTCGAGTCGTACCCGAGCACGGTGTTCCCCGCCGAATCACCCACGAGAAGAACATCGATACCGGCCTCATCGAAAATGCGGGCGCTGAACGTGTCGTAGCTCGTGAGCATCGTGATTGGCCGGCCCTCCCTCTTGAAATCGCGAAGGGTGTGGGTGCGGACCTTGCGCGGTGTGGCGCTCTCGCTCACGGGAATTCCTTTCGTGCGTGTCCAATGCAGCGGGTGCGACCTCAGCGTAGTCGGCGCGGCGGGGGACTTCTGGGGCGTAGCGGGGGTGGGGCACAATTGATGTATGGAACGCCACCAGGATTCAGTGCTCAGGCAGGTCGAGGAACAGGGGATTGACTACATCCGCCTATGGTTCAGTGATGTCGTGGGGCGGCTCAAGTCGATCGTGATTTCCCCCCACGATCTCGACAAAGCCTTTGACGAAGGGATCGGAATTGACGGGAGCGCGATCGAGGGCCTGACCCGCTCCTATGAATCCGACATGCTTTTGCGCCCGGATCCCTCGACCTTTCGGGTCATGGGGGCGCCGCGCGGCGGCGAAGCGGGCGTCATGATCTGTGATGTCTTCACGCCCGATTCCGAGCCGGCAGCTTCGGATCCTCGCCGGGTTCTTCGCGATGCCCTCGCGCGTGCGGAAGCCAAGGGCCTCGAATTCTTTACCCATCCCGAAGTGGAGTTTTACCTGTTCGAACGGGCCTATGAACAGGGGGTTGGCCTTACTCCCGTCGATCAGGGCGGGTATTTTGACTACGTGCAGCGAGTCGACGGTAGTCGGTTTAGACGCGACGCAATGCGAGAGCTCGAGCGCATGAACATTCACGTCGAGTACTCCCACCATGAGGGCGGGCCGGGCCAAAACGAGATTGACCTTCGCTACGCGGACGCACTCACGACCGCAGACAACCTCCTCACGCTTCGCGCCGTCGTGAAAGGCATCGCGCTCAGCGAAGGAAAATTCGCGAGCTTCATGCCGAAGCCCATGATTGAACACCCGGGTAACGGCATGCACACTCACCTGTCCCTTTTTCAAAATGGCACGAACATTTTTCACGAACCGGGCGCCGAGTACGGGTTGTCGCGAACAGCGCGCCACTTCATCGCAGGCTTGCTTGTGCACGCTCGCGAGTACTCGATCCTCACGAACCAGTTCGTCAATTCCTACAAGCGTCTGTGGGGAGAACAAGAAGCCCCGAGCTACATCGTGTGGGGGCACAACAACCGCAGTGCCCTCGTGCGCGTTCCGTTCCATAAGCCTACGAAAGGCACGAGCTCGCGCGTCGAGTTCCGCGGTCTCGATTCGGCCGCCAATCCCTACCTCGCATTCGCGGCGCTTCTAGCCGCGGGCCTCAAGGGCATCGAGGAGGAATATCCGCTGCCAGAGGGGGCAGAAGACACCGTGTGGGAGCTGACCGAACGGGAAAGAAACGCCATGGGCATCGAGCCGCTCCCGTCGGATCTTCTACGCGCGATCGAAAGCTTCGAAACCTCCGAGCTCATGGCTGACGTCCTCGGCGAGCAGGTCTTTGAATACATCCTGCGCGATAAGCGCCGTGAGTGGGAGGGGTACCGCCGCCAGGTCACCGACTCCGAGCTGCGCACGACCTTCGATATTTAGACCACGCATGAGACTCGAGACCGGCGCGATCCAGGCGCTCCAGGCGGGCACAGGCGAAGGAGAATTCAGCCACTTCGATCTGGCGCGGCTCGGTTTCGTCCGCACGGAAAGGAGCGCTGCTCTCCTCGCGAGCGATGCTCTCTCTCGGGTTCCTCCCGCGATTGTGCGCGACATGGGTGCGTCCGCGGACCCGGATGAAGCGCTCCTTGCTCTGATGCGCCTTGCCGAATCTGCAGCGGAAGCCGGCGAAAGCACGCAGTTCGACAGGGTCGTTGCGGATGAAACACTTGGGCGCACGCTCGTGAGGATCCTCGGCAGTTCGGTCGCGCTTGGGGACGCGCTTGCCCGTCACGTGGACGCACTCGAAGAAATCCTCGAGTGTCCGACGCTTGCCGGCCCCACGCGTGAGCGTTTTCGCGAGGTGATGCTCGCCGCCGTCGGCACACGCGCGGATGCTGCCGTGGCCGTGGCGGAAAAGGGGCCCGCGCCGCGTCATGCTTTCCGCCGCGCGTACTATTTTCTCCTCGCTCAAATCGCGGCTCTCGATGTGTGCGCAACCGATCCGTTTGCGCATCAGGAAGAGATCTCGACGCTCCTCAGCGACCTCGCCGACGCGGCCCTCGAGGGGGCGCTCGCCCTTGCTCGCGCGGCAACACCCGAGCACGACAAGGTGCGACTCGCGATCATTGCCATGGGTAAAACTGGCGCGCGCGAGTTGAACTACATCTCAGATGTTGACGTCATGTATGTCGCTGAAGCCGCTCGAGGCGGCGTGAGTCAAGAAGAGGTCACCACTATTGGCAGTGCCCTCGCGCGTGAAGTCGCGCGCGTATGCGCGGAACGCACAGCGGAGGGAAGCCTGTGGCAGATTGACGCCAACCTTAGGCCGGAGGGGCGAGACGGCGAGCTCGTGCGAACGCTCGAATCGTATGCCCAGTACTATCGAAAATGGGCTCATTCGTGGGAGTTCCAGGCGCTTTTGAAAGCCCGCGCATGCGCGGGAGACACCGAACTCGGTGCGGAGTTTGAGCGCCTCACCGCGCCGCTCGTGTGGCAGGCTTCGACGCGTGAGGGTTTTGTTGAGGACACTCGCGCGATGCGCGCCCGCGTGCTTGCCAGGGCTGATGCTGACCGGGATCTCAAGCTTGGGCGCGGGGGACTGCGCGATATTGAGTTCACCATCCAGCTGCTCCAAATGGTGCACGGGCGAACAGACGAGCGAATCCGTGAAGCTGGCACCCTGAGCGCACTGGACGCGCTCACGCGGGGTGGATACGTGGGCCGAGAGCACTCGGTCGAGCTCGCCGATGCCTACCGCTACTTGCGCGTATGCGAGCACAGGCTCCAGCTTTGGCGCCTTCGGCGCACACACATGCTGCCGTCAACCGAGCCCGACGAGCGGCGCCTCGCCCGCGGCATCGGCACGCGGGTGGAGAACCTTCGCGCCGATATCGATGCCGTGCGCAGGCGCGTGCGCCAGCTACACGAGGAGATCTACTACCGCCCGCTCCTCGTGACATCGGCGCGCCTGAGCGATGGCCAGATTGCGCTGAGTCCCAAAGAGCAGCGCGCTCGCCTCGAAGCGATCGGCTACCGAGATCCCAAGCGCGCACTTCACCACATCGATGCGCTCACCAAGGGGCTCAGCCGCGCATCCGCGATTCAAAAACAGCTGCTGCCCGCCTTCCTCGAATGGTTCGCGAACGGTGTCGATCCCGACCTCGGCCTGCTGTCCTTCCGGCGACTTTCGGATACCCTCCGCGAAACGCACTGGTTCCTTGGGATGTTGCGCGACTCCGGCGCAGCCGCCGAGCGTCTTACGCGCATCCTTTCGAGTTCTCGATACGTCGGCGAACAGCTCGTCCTGCATCCCTATGCCGTGCGCTGGCTCGCGAACGATGCTCAACTGACGCCCCTGAGCCGTGCACAGCTTGCGAGCGAGCTTGACGCGATCGCGGGGCGCGCGGACAGCGAAGACGACGTGATTGACGCCCTTCGTACCGTGCGCGCGCGAGAAATCGTCCGCATCAGCATCGCGCACCTGTGCGGTCTGCTCGACCTGCCGTCGCTAGGGGAGTCTCTGACGACCCTTGCCGAGGCAATCCTCACCTTCACGGTTGAATTCGTGCAACGGCATACAGAAGTCGAGCTCTGCGTCGTCGCGATGGGGTCGTTCGGCGCTCGTGAAATGGGTTTTTCCTCCGATGCAGACGTCCAGTTCGTGTGCACGAGAGGCACGGAAGAAGCGATCGCCGCCGCTTCGCGCGTGCAGAAAATACTCAACGCCCCCGCCTCGGGCATCAACATGCGCGTCAACGCCGACCTCCGCCCCGAAGGACGCTCCGGCCCGCTCGTGCGCACCCTCGCGAGTTTCGACGACTACTACGCCCATCACGCCGAACGGTGGGAAAGCCAAGCACTGCTGCGTGCCCGCGTCATCGCAGGCTCCGAAGACACGAAGGCAGCCGTGACCGCCGTCATGGACCGCGCGAGATACCGCGCGGGCGGTATGGACGAGCGCGATCGGCGCGATTTTGCACGGATGAAGGCCCGCATCGAAGGGGAAAGGCTCCCGCGAGGCGTGAAATCGACGCACCACCTCAAACTCGGTCGCGGCGCGACGACCGACGTCGAGTGGAGCGTCCAACGGCTTCTTCTTGAATACGCGGGGGACGACGTAAGCCTCCGAACCGTCGGAACCCTCGACGCGCTCGCCGCCCTCGAGACCGCCGGGCACCTGAGTAGCGCCGACGCAGAGGCGCTGCGTCGAGCATGGCTCCTCGCATGGGAGCTACGCCGCGCACTCTTTTTGTGGCGGGGGCGTGAAACCGACGCACTCCCTACCGACCTGGTCGACTTGCGCGCGCTCGCAGCGCTCGTGCACGAACCCGTGGACAACGCCAGGGCAATCGAGGAGAGATACCTCAAAGTCACGCGCCACTCGCGCCAGGTCGCCGAACGCCTGATCTTCGGCGAGTAGCCTGAAGAGGTTATGACCTCACCCGAATTGAGCGCCCAAACCGCACGCGGACGCATGTATCGCATGGAGCCCGGAGGAAAACTCATCCATCCCTCCATCACCACGGTCGCCGGGATGCGCGCAAAAGATCACCTCAACGGATGGTACGCGCGCATGGCCTCGAAGCGTGCCCTCGAGATGTTCTCGTACCTCGACCGCAACCCGTCGCGTGCCTTCGACGAGATTCGCCGCGTCAACCGCAACAGCTGGACCACCCAAAAGCGCATCGCAGAAGCCGCCCCCGACTATACGAAAACGACGGCAGACTTCGGCACCTACGTCCATGCCTTGTGCGAGGCGTGGGAGCGATCGGGCGAGCGCCCCACTGATGCCGACATGCGCGATCTTGCCACCGAGATGCGCAGCGGCGGTGACCTGTTGAGCATGGAGACGAACCTCGGCGAGCTCGTTCGGCGTGCCAACGTGCGCCTCGATGGCTTCGCCGGTTTCCTCGACGATTTCCAACCGGAGTTCATCGAGATCGAACAAACCGTGGTGAACCGCACGGTGGGTTATGCCGGTACAACGGACGCGATCGTCAAAATCGGCAACACCCTCCTCACCGGCGACATCAAAACCTCCAAAAAGGTGCGCGGAGACTACGCGCTGCAGGCAGTTGCGGTCATGAATGCCGAGAACCTTCTCGACAATGACGGAACCCTTCGCGACATGCCAGAGCTTACGGGCGCCTTCATCATCCACCTGCCCGAGTCCGGCGGGTACGGCGCCGTTCCGCTGCGCACGTCACAAGCCGAGTGGGAAACCTTTAAAGCCTTGCGAAAGGCGTGGGACTTCGCGCCAGATGATTGCGCGCTTAGCGAGGCACAGAGTCCAAAAGAACTCTTGCTCACGCTCTTGAACGCCAAGCTTTAGCACGAAGCCCCACGGCTCTTTATCCGCTTACAGGTCGTAGTAGAGCTCGAACTCGTAGGGGTGGGGGCGCAGCCTAAACGGCTCGACCTCAAACTCACGCTTGTACGCGATCCAGGTCTCGATGAGATCCTCCGGGAACACGTCCCCTTCGGTGAGGAAGTCGTGATCGCGTTCGAGCGCATCAAGCGCGTCCTCGAGCGAAGCGGGAAGAGTCTTGATCTCCGCGTGCTCCTCCGGCGGAAGCTCGTAAAGATCCTTATCAATCGGCTCGGGCGGCTCGATGCGGTTCCTGACGCCGTCGATCCCCGCCATGAGCTGAGCTGCAAACGCCAGGTAGGGGTTTGCCGAGGGGTCCGGAGCACGGAACTCAAGGCGCTTCGCCTTCGCCGAACTGCCCGTCACGGGAATACGAATGGCGGCGGAGCGATTGCGGGCCGAATACACCATGTTGACCGGAGCTTCGAAGCCCGGCACGAGGCGCTTGAAAGAATTGACGGTGGGGTTCGTGAACGCCGTGAGTGCGGGGGAGTGTTCGATCAAGCCACCGATGTACCAACGGGCGAGGTCCGAAAGACCGCCGTAGCCGCGCTCGTCGTAGAAGAGGGGCTCTCCGTTCTTCCACAGCGATTGGTGGCAGTGCATACCCGAACCGTTATCGCCAAAGATCGGTTTCGGCATGAACGTCGCCGAGCGGCCGTTCTCCCACGCAACATTCTTGATGACGTACTTGAACTTCATGACGTCGTCGGCAGCCTGAAGAAGCGTCGAGAATCGATAGTTGATCTCCTGCTGGCCGCCCGTGCCCACCTCGTGGTGGGCACGCTCGACCTCGAGCCCGACCTCGTCCAGGACACGCACCATTTCGTCGCGTAGATCAGCCATTTGATCCACGGGAGCAACGGGGAAGTACCCGCCCTTCATCGCGGTCTTGTAGCCCTGATTACCGAATTCTTCCTCGCGCCCCGTGTTCCAGGCAGCCTCGTTCGAATCAATCTCGTAAAAAGCGCCTTTGGCTTCGGTCTGGTACCGAACGGAATCGAAAATGTAGAACTCGGCCTCGGCGGCAAAGAAGGCGGTATCGGCGATGCCGGTCGAGCGAAGGTATTCCTCTGCCTTTGCGGCGACCGTTCGCGGGTCACGGCTGTAAGGCTCATCGGTGAACGGGTCAACGATGGCGTAGTTGATGACAAGGGTCTTTTGGTCGCGGAATGGATCGACGTAGGCGGTGCTCAGATCGGGGATGAGCTTCATATCGGACTCGTGGATTGCCTGAAAGCCGCGAATCGACGAGCCGTCGAACAACTGTCCCTCAGCGATCGCCTCTTCGTCGAACGTCTTTGCCGGAACATTGAAGTGCTGCATCACGCCTGGCAGGTCGCAGAAGCGGATGTCGATGAATTTGACGTCCTCTTCCTCGATAAACTTCACGGCTTCGCTGGGATTGCTGAACACGTATCCTCCGTCCGTGCTGGGTGCACGATTGCTATGAGTGTTTTGCGCGTCCTAGTTTACGGCCCCACATTGGACGGTTTGCGCACTGCGGGTGCTCGAACGTACGGTTCAGGGATGAATAGCAGCCGCAATAGTGACGAGTCAGTCTCCAGCGCGAGTAAGTCTGACTCTTTCTCGGGTGCGGGTCTTGGCCTGCCAGACCAAGGGTCCGGCTCGCTCGCGCCCATCCCGCTTCGCTTCTTATCCACGTGCATCGATTGGGCTGCCGCGGCGGCGGTGTCGGCCGCTGTTTTTCACTACGACCCGCTCGCCACCCTTCTACTTTTTCTCGCGCAGATCATCCTCATGCAAACGCTCTTCGGAGCGAGTATCGGGCAGTTCGTCACCTCACTTCGAGTTCTTCCGATCACCGGGCGCTCACCCATGATCGCCCGTGCCGTCGTGCGCAGCGCGGTCATGCTCAGCATCATCAGTGCTTTCGTCGTGAACAATAATCGGCAGACCCTTCACGATCTCGTTGCAGGTGTCGTTGTCGTGCGTGCATAAGCGCTCATGTCCACATAAAAGTGGCCCCGCAAGTCAAGACTTGCGGGGCGCACATGTGAATGGGTGCCGCTCTAGCGGCCGCGCATCGCTTTGCGATTCGGGCGCGCACGCATGGGATCCACGCCCTTCGGGATCGCCTGGCGGACGGGGTTGGGCAGAGCGTGGAGACGGCGCCCAATCTCGCCCGCCTCAGCCTTCGTGAGCTCGTTCTTCATTCCCGTGAGGTGGCGGTTGAGCTTCGGAAGCGGAACCTCCCCCTCGCCGTGGCCAACGAAAACCGCGTGAACGGGCACATTCGGGAACATGCGGTTCATGCGCTTGACTTCTTTCGCCATGAGCTTTCGCGAGCCGCCGCCGGAACCCTCAGACACCAGCGCGATGCCTTTACGGCCGCTCGCCCGGAAAAGCATCGATCGACTACGCGCATCGAAAGCAGCAGGCTCCTGCTCGACGTTCCACCCCCGAGAAATTTGCTGCATCACCGCGATCGAAGCGCCGGGCTGATCCTCGATCTTTGCGTACGTTGCTTTCTGTGCCTTCCGGCCAAGGATGATCATCGCGATGAGAATGCCGAAACCGAGCCCGATGAAAGCGCCGTAGATCGGGTGACCGAAAGCACCGAACACCAGGGCGAGCACGACGGGGAGCCCCACGATTGAGAGAACCATGAGCGGGGCTGTCGAGCGATCGTACGCCTGTGTCTCCTTGAAGACGTCGATCGTCTGCCGGATGCGGCCGGGCTTTTTCGCCTGAGCGGGGGCGTCGGTCGTATTCTTGCGTGCCATTAATCCTTGTCCTTAACGCGATGCGAGTGATCCGAAGACCACCCCTAAGCATAGCGGGGTTGAGTACCTAGGCGTTCGCCGCAGCCTTGCGCGCAGCGCGCTCCTTGTCACGCTTTTCACGCGCCGCCTGACGCTCCACAACGCTCGTCGCTTCCTGAAGGGCAGGCGCCGAGGAATTGAGGTGAGAAAGTTCCTCGGGGATCTCCCGCCCCAGCTTCTCCATGGCTTGTGCCCACAGGCGGCCGGCGCGATACGACGAGCGCACCATGGGCCCCGCCATGATGCCTGCGAAGCCCATCTCGTAACCGGCCTCGGATAGCTCGAGGAATTCCTGAGGCTTGACCCAGCGGTCGATCGGATGATGAAGCTTCGACGGTCGCAGGTACTGAGTGAGGGTGAGGATATCGCAGCCATGATCGCGAAGGTCCTGCATCGCGGCAAGGATCTCCGCGGTGTCTTCGCCCATGCCGAGGATGAGGTTCGACTTGGTGATCATGCCGTTGTCTTTTGCGTCGGCGATCACTCCGAGGCTGCGCTCATAGCGGAAGGCGGGGCGGATCTTTTTGAAGATTCGAGGCACGGTCTCGAGGTTGTGGCCGAACACTTCTGGCTTCGAGTCGTACACCTGTTGCATCGCGCTCGAGTTGCCTTTGATGTCGTCGATGAGCAGCTCGACCCCGGTGCCGGGGCTGATCGCGTGGATCTGGCGGCAGGTCTCGGCAAAGAGGCCTGCGGCGCCATCTTCGAGGTCATCGCGTGCCACGCCGGTCACGGTTGCATACTTCAGCCCCATCTCCTTGATGGACGTCGCCACCTTAAACGGCTCGGCGGGGTCGATAGCCTGCGGCTTGCCGCTTGCGATATCGCAAAAATCGCACCGACGTGTACAGGTATCGCCACCGATGAGGAATGTCGCCTCGCGATCCTCCCAACACTCGAAGATGTTGGGGCATCCAGCCTCCTCGCACACCGTGTGCAAACCGCGCGAGTGCACGCGCTTTTTCATGTCGGTGTACTCGGGGCCCATGTTCGCCGTGGTTTTGATCCAGTTGGGCTTGCGTTCGATCGGGGTTTCCGCGTTGCGGGCCTCGACCCTGAGCAGGCGGCGTCCTTGAGGTTCAACTGCCACGTCACACTCTCCTTGCGAATAGGGGTCTCAAGATTCTAGTGGGCATCACTGCCCAGGCCGCACAGCATTGGTGTGATCTCCACGGCCCAATGGTGTTTAGTTAAGGCCGCGTTCGGCCTCGAGCTCTCTCATGACGTCTTCGACATCGGCGAGAACATCTCGGGGACGCACCGCGCGTCCGCTTTCGACGGAAAGCGATGTCACGCCCGCGTCGTCGATGCCGCAGGGAATAACATTCATCGCCCATGAAAGATCGTTTTCACAGTTCAATGCGAAGCCGTGCATGGTGCAGCGCTTAGCGACCCGCAAACCGATCGCACAGACCTTGCGGTCCATTCCAAGCTCATCGAGTACCCAAACGCCGCTACGGCCCTCCACGGGCGCGGTTGCAACTCCGGCGCGAGTGCAGACCTTCATGATGGCTTGTTCGATGCCACGCACGAAGCCCACCACGTCGATAGGGGCGGGAAGCTTCACGATGGGGTAGCCCACAAGTTGGCCCGGGCCGTGCCAGGTAATCTTTCCGCCTCGATCGACATCGACGACGGGGGCGCCATCGCGTGGACGTTCGATATCGAGTGTGCGGCGACCCGCGGTGTACACGGGTTGGTGTTCGAGGAGGAGAAGCGTGTTGGGGCGCTCGCCCGCAATCACTTCGGCATGAATTTTCTTTTGGACATCCCACGCTGCGTTGTAGTCAACGGGGCCCGGGGGAAGATCAAACTCTTCGTGAGCGGATTCGATCCCGGAATCTTCTGAAAACGCGAGGTGGATGATGTCAAGCACCACCCCATGCTAGTTCGCCAAGGGCCTGCACAAAAGTTTCCTATGAGCGATCGAACGAGTGCCGGCACCGACTTATCCACAATTTCGGATATCCACTGAAAAGGTACCGGAATGGGGCTCGAATAGAGACATGAGCCTTTACCCTTCGCGTCTCAGCGCCATCGTCAGTAACGGTCTGCGTCCCGTGCGCCTCATCCGCAGCGAGGAAGGCCGGCAGGTGTGGCACGCCCGCGATCACAGGGGCCGACGGTTGACGCTCGTCCGTGCCCGCTCAATTCGCGCGCTCAAGAAGGTGCGACAAGAAATCGCGCTGCTTCGCGCGTTAGGCGCCCGCAACACCCCAGCCGTGCCAGCTCTTAAATGGCGCGGTGCCGCGGCCTATGCCATAGCGGAAGGACCGAGCGCTCTCGCCCCGCCGCGAGGCAAACGCGCCGAGCGCGGCTCGATTGCCGGTGCGGGCGCAGGCGAAGCACAGGCAGCGTCGGATCTCACCGCGCTTTTGTCCACCCTTCACTCGCAGAATCTGGCCTTGGGTCTCCAGGGCGTCCGGGGACTTGAACTTTCGCCAAACGGGCGCGTCGTTGTCACGGATTTTTCACGCGTGACGGACCTTACGCCTGTGAGCAAACGACATGATGAGCAGTGGCGCGAGAGGCTCACAAGCGGAGGTGGAACCTACCGATACGCCCATCGTCGGGCCGGGGGCGTGACCGAAGCTACCTCCTCAAACCCACAAGAGCGGGCTACTTTGCCATCGCGTTCCGAGGCCGCGCGCGCGGATCGCGCTACAAGGGTCGCGCCGCGCTCTCGACACCAAGACGGGCATTCGCGGCGAAGCGGCCGGAACTTTCGACGGATGTCCTTCGGGCTCGGAGCGATCGCCGTTGTTGCATGCGCCTTACTTGTAGGGGCTACCGCGCCGGCGACGGCGCCCCAATCTTCGGCAACGGCGGCCTCACAACACGCGGTAATGGAGGATCCCGCTAGCGTCATCACGGCTCTCGCCGCCGCGCGCCACCGCTACCTCGTGGGTGCGACGAGCGAAAACACCTCTGCCGCTCCCGGAAGCGAGGCGGAAGCGGACGATGAGAAACTTCGCGCAGCCATCGCACACGCACACGTCGATGGTGGAGACATTCGCATCCTCAACGCCCGGATACTTGAGTGTCGCGATAACAGCGCCCGTGTGCGTGTTCGTGTGATCGACTCGGGCGCCCGCATCATGGGTGCAGGGGAGTCTCGCGAACTGTCCGAAAGCGAGCCCTATGAGCTGGACGTGCAGCTTGAGCGTGTGCGCGGTGCATGGCGTATTTCCTCGACAGTGCCCGTGAGCGACGGCCAGCGGCGCTTTACGTGAAAGCCCGGGCCATACTTTCTTGCGAAAGTATGGCCCGGGCACATTCAGCGTGTCAGGCTTAGAGGCCGAGGTCTCCCTCGAACGCGCCGTCCTCAAGCCGCTTCTTCATCGTCGAGAGGAATCGAGCAGCGTCGCCGCCATCCACGAGGCGGTGATCGTAGCTGAGGAACAGGTACATCATCGAGCGGATCCCGATCGTCTCGTTACCGTCCGCATCCTTCACGACAGCCGGGCGCTTCACGATCGTGCCGCAGCCGAGAATACCCACCTGCGGGTTCGGAACGATCGGCGTGTCGAACAGAGCGCCGCCCGAACCGGTGTTGGTGATCGTGAACGTCGCACCCTGCAGGTCGTCCGGCGTGAGCTTGTTGCCCTTCGCCTTCGCACCGAGCTCGCCGATCTGGCGAGCGAGGCCGGCGAGGTTGAGATCCCCGGCGTTCTTGATCACCGGCACGACGAGTCCGCGTTCGGTGTCCGCGGCCATGCCGATGTTCTCGACGCCGTGGTACTTGATCATGTCGCCCGCGATCTCCGCGTTGAGCTTCGGGTGCGCCTTGAGGGCCTCGACAGCCGCCTGCATGATGAACGGGAGGAACGTGAGCTTCGCACCCTCACGCGCGAGGAAATCGTTCTTTGCGCGAGCACGCAGGGCAGCGATGCGCGTCATGTCGACCTCGACGGCGGTCGTGAGCTGTGCCTGAGTCTGGAGCGACTCCACCATGCGCGACGCCACAATCTTGCGCAGGCGGCTCATCTTCTCCTCGGTTCCGCGAAGCGGGGAAACCTCGACCTTGGGCGCTTCCTTCTTCGAGGGGGCCACGGCGGCAGCCGGCGCGGCAGCAGGCGCGGGAGCCTCAGCCTTTACCTTCGCGTCGATCGCATCCTGCACATCCTGCTTGCGGATGCGGCCACCGATCCCCGAGCCCTTCACCGAAGCGAGATCGATGCCGTTGTCGGCAGCGAGCTTACGCACGATCGGCGTGACATACGCCTGGGAGTTGTTGCTGGAGGAAACCGTCTGCGAGGCGCTCGCCGCTGGGGCGCTGCTCTCTTCGGCCTTGGGGGCTGGCGCATCGCTCGAAGCCGCAGGGGCGGCCGGAGCCGGGGAAGCGTCGGACGGTGCACCCGAACCGATCACGGCAATCGCCGCGCCGACCTCTGCCTCCTCATCTTCCTGCACGAGGATCTTCTGGAGCGTGCCGGCAATGGGGGAGGGCACCTCGGTGTCGACCTTGTCGGTGGACACCTCAAGGAGTGGCTCATCGGCTTCAACCTCGTCGCCCACTTCCTTGAGCCAGCGCACCACGGTGCCCGAATCAACGGACTCACCGAGTGCGGGCATCGTGACTTCCTGCCCGTCGGCCGCACCCGCGGCTTTCGCTGCTTCAGCAGGGCGCTCGCTCTCGCCGGCGGGAGTCTCCTCAGCGGTCGACGGAGCCACCGTCTGGTCCGAGGCGAGGTTGTCGCCATCGCTAGGCGCTTCAGCACCGGAGCCATCGCCCACAACGGCGAGATCAGCGCCGACTTCCGCATCCTCATCTTCGTTCACGAGGATCTTCTCGAGGACACCCGCAACGGGTGAGGGAACCTCGGTGTCGACCTTGTCGGTGGACACCTCAAGGAGGGGCTCATCGACGGCGATCTCCTCGCCGACTTCCTTGAGCCAGCGGACAACGGTGCCCTCGGTGACGGATTCACCGAGCGCGGGCATCTTAACGATTTCAGACATGTTCGTTTCTCCTCGTGATCAGGCGTGGGCGTGAAGCGGCTTGCCAGCGAGAGCGAGTGCGGCCTCGCCCATCGCCTCGTTCTGAGTGGGGTGGGCGTGGATGAGCGAAGCAACATCCTCGGGCTCCGCCTCCCAGTTGACGATGAGCTGCGCTTCGCCGATCTGCTCGGACAAGCGCGCGCCGATCATATGGACACCGACAATCGGGCCGTCCTTTTCGCGCACGAGCTTGATGAAGCCCTGCGTACCGAGAATCTGCGACTTACCATTGCCGCCGAGGTTGTAGTCGTATGTCGCGACATTATCCTCGCCGAACTTCTCCTTGGCCTGCTTCTCGGTGAGACCGACGGAACCGATGTTCGGCTCACAGTAGGTCACGCGCGGGATACCGGATTCGTCGATCGGCTGGGGATTGAGGCCAGCGATCTGCTCGGCCACGAAAATGCCCTGCTGGAAGCCGCGGTGAGCGAGCTGAAGACCAGGCACGATGTCGCCGACGGCGTAGATGCCGGGAACGTTCGTTTCAAGGGTCTCTTTGTTCGCGAGCACGAAGCCTCGGTCCATCTCGATCCCCTGCTCTTCGTAGCCGAGGCCCTTCGTCTGCGGGCCGCGGCCCACGGCGACGAGAAGGTAGTCACCCTCGTAGGTCTTGCCGTTGGCGAGCGTGACCTTGACGCCGGTCTCAGTCTGTTCGGCCTTTTCGAAGAAGACGCCGAGCGAATACGCGATCTTGCGCTTCTTGAAGGCGCGCTCGAGGTTCTTCGAGATGGCCTCGTCTTCGTTTGCAACGAGGTGCGGCAGGCCCTCGATGATCGTGACCGATTCAGCGCCGAGCGACTTCCATACCGACGCGAACTCGACGCCGATCACGCCGCCGCCGAGGATGATGGGGTTCTTCGGGACCTCGGGGAGCTGAAGCGCAACCTCGGAGTCGATGATGCGGCCACCGAGCTCGAGTCCCGGGAGTGTCTTCGAGAAGGAGCCGGAGGCGAGGATGATGTTGTCACCGGTGAGGGTCTGCTTTGAGCCGTCCTCGGCTTCAACTTCGATCGTGTTCGGGCCAGTGAGGCGACCGAAACCGTTCACGAGGGTCGCGCCGGAGGCGCCCACGAGGCCCTGAAGGCCCTTGTAGAGGCGGCCGATGACCTTGTTCTTGAAGTCGAGCATCTTTTCGGTGTTGACCGCGGAGGCAGTCATCTCGATGCCCACGGCCTTAGCTTCTGCCGGCGTATCGGCAATCTCGCCTACGTGAAGCAGGGCCTTGGTGGGCACGCAACCGCGGTGCAGGCACGTGCCGCCGAGCTTGTCTTTTTCGACGAGGGCGACGCTCTTTCCAAGCTGGGTGGCGCGCAGCGCGGCCGCGTAGCCGCCGCTGCCACCTCCCAGAATCACGATGTCGAACTTCTGGTCTGTGGAGGTATCCGCCACGTTCAGCTCCCTAACTGTTGAGGATTGGGGGCATGTCGCCGAAAGTCCCGGCCTCGAACGCTAAGCCAGCCGGTGCGGCATGCACGCCCATTATCGTAAGACACGCCCCTGGATGTCGCCGTGGGTCGGCCGTGAGCGGGGCCAGAGTGTGGGAAAGCCCCCAACTTCGCCCGCGGCTGCGGGGCAAAAGCGGGGGCTTTCCGACGATTGCTGCGCGTGAATCGCGCAACGTTTTACTTGGCGGCTTCGCGCTCAATAACCTCAACGAGAGTGCGCATGCTCATGCCGGTTCCGCCCACATTCGAGTACCCAAATGCTTTCTGGGTGAAGGCAGGCCCGGCAATGTCGACGTGCGCCCACTTGGTCTCGCCGACGAACTCCTTGAGGAAGATGCCCGCGCTGAGGGCGCCACCGGGGCGCTCGCCGATGTTGCTGAGGTCGGCAACACGGCCGTTGAGGCCTTCGCGCAGCTCTTCGGGGAACGGGAGCGGCCACATGGGTTCGCCAACCGCCTTCGATGCTTCCCATACCTCGTCGCGAGCATCGTCGGTGCCCATGACGCCGGCGGTGCGGTTGCCAAGCGCGACGATGGCGGCACCCGTAAGCGTCGCAACGTCGATGAGGAGATCCGGTTCGAGAGCGGCGGCGTCCACGAGGGCGTCTGCCATGACCATGCGGCCCTCGGCATCGGTGTTGAGTACTTCGACGGTCTTGCCGTTACGCATCGTGACGACGTCGCCGGGGCGCTGCGCTCCGCCACCGGGGAGGTTCTCGGCGAGCGCGAGGAACGTCGTGACGTTGACGTTGAGTTCGAGCGCGGCTGCGGTGACGGTCGCGGCCAGAACGGTTGCGGCACCGCCCATGTCCATCGTCATCTCATCCATGCCGGCGCCGGGCTTGAGGGAAATGCCGCCCGAATCGAACGTGATGCCCTTGCCGACAAAGGCGACGTGGCGCTTGGCGCGCTTGGGTGCGTACGAGAGCTTCACAAGACGTGGTGGGCGAGTCGAACCCTGGCCCACGCCCACGATGCCGCCGTAGCCGCCGTCGGCGAGTGTCTTCTCGTCGAGGACCTCGATCGTCACGGGGAGCTTCTTCGTGAGCTCCTTTGCCCGCTTCGCGAAAGACTCGGGGTACAGAAGATTCGGCGGGGTGTTGACCAGGTCGCGAACGAGGTGAACGCCTTGGGCAATCTTTTCAGCGCGATTCGCCGCGCCTTCGAGGGCCTTGAGTTCCTTCTTATCGGCGACGGCGAGAACGATCTCCTCAACGGGCTTTTGGTCGTCCTTGAGGTCACTCTTGTATTCGCCGTAGGCGTAGGCGCCGAGAGCTGCACCTTCGAGAGCCGCAGCGATGTGTGCCTCGGAGGCGGCCGGGAAGGCAAGGGCGATGCTTGTGTGGCCGGTGAGGGTTCGCGAAGCGGAACCAAAGGCGTAGCGGATGTCTTCGCACGTGACATCTTCAAGTGCCTCGGCGCCGAGGCCAACGCCGACGATTGCGTGAGCGCGGTAGGCAGCGGGCGCCGGGATCGTCGTGAGCGCTCCCTTGGCGCCACTGGCCTTGACGGCAGTGAAGGATTCTTCGAGCGATGAAAGCCCAACCGGGCTTGCCGGTGCATCCTTTGCGCTCTTAAGGAGGGGGACCACGAGGACGTCCGTCGTGATCGAGTCAACGTTGCTGATGCTCAGAGTTATATGTGCCATGTGCTTATCGTAGGGGAGTCACTCGAGTTTGAGGTGGGAGTGGGCAAATGCTGATCGCCCTGTACGTTGTTGCGGCTCTCGTAGCCGTTCTCGGCGCGGTCTATGTCATCAAGGATCTTGCAGCAGACCTGTTGCTCATGGGGGCTTCGCTCGCCCTAGCGCTCGTGTGGCTTATCGGAGCTCTTGCGTGGCTCCTCGCTCCGGTGAGCCCTGGCGATGCCGTGATCTTTTGGGGCTATGTTGCCACCGCAATCGCACTGCCGATCGCGGGCGTGTACATCTCGTTCCTCGAACGTACCAAGTGGGGCTCGTTCGCCATTGCCGCCATCGCGCTCACATGCGTCTTCCTCGCCTACCGGCTACCCCAGATCTGGCCCGCGGGGTTCGCGAAATGACGCCCGCCGGTTCCACGAAGTCGTCGATGACGCAGGAGAATCCACGCGGCTTCCGCACGGCCCTGTTCGTGGTTTACGGCGTGTTTGCCGTATCGGCGACGGCGCGCGCACTCGTGCAGTCGATTCGCGATTTTTCCGAGGCACCGCTCGCCTTTTCCCTCAGCATTGTTGCTGCGCTTACGTACGTCGCGATCGCGGTCTTGCTGATTCGGAAGGCTCCCCACTGGCGAGCGATCCTCATTCTCGTCGGCGTCGAACTCGTCGGCGTTGTCGGCGTGGGCGCTTTGAGTTTCGCCCAGCCCGAATGGTTCCCGAAGGCGACGGTCTGGTCGCACTTCGGCGAGGGGTATGGGTATGTTCCCCTCGTGTTGCCCCTTGTCGCGGGGATCTCGATCATCGTTGCTCGGCGGCGCGAATCTCGCGCGCCCTCGCTACGCTAGACGTGTGGACGACGATCTTTTTTCTCTCAAGCCAGGCGTGGAGGCCCCGAAGACTCTCGCGGACCGCAACGTCGATCACCGTGCGCCGCTAGCAGCCCGTATGCGGCCGCGTTCGCTCGAGGAGATCGTCGGTCAAAAGAACGCTCTTGCCGACGGCTCACCCCTGTTTCGTCTCGTGGGAGAGGACGATTCGCATACGGCCCCGAGCTCAATCATCTTGTGGGGCCCACCCGGAACGGGCAAAACGACGATCGCTTACGCCGTCGCGCGAGAGGGCGATCGCGAGTTCGTCGAGGTTTCAGCCGTGCTTGCGGGAGTCAAAGATATCCGTGCCGTCGTTGATGCGGCGCGCTCGCGCCTGCGCACGACTGGTCGCGAAACGATTCTCTTCGTCGATGAGGTGCATCGGTTTAATAAGTCGCAGCAAGATGCGCTCTTGCCGGCGGTTGAGAACCGGTGGGTGACCCTGATCGCCGCGACGACCGAGAACCCCTATTTTTCAATCATCACCCCGCTGATCTCGCGCTCGATTGTGCTCACCCTCGATTCGCTCGGTGGCGAGGAGATTGATGCACTGCTGACGAGAGCGCTCGCCGAGGAGCGGGGGCTCGGCGGTTCGGTCGAACTTGAGAGTGATGCCCGCGAGGCGCTCGTGCGTCTCAGCGGAGGCGATGCCCGCAAGGCCCTCACAGCGCTCGAGGCTGCTGCTGCTTCAGCACTGAAGACCCCAGAGAAGCGGATCACGGGCGACATCCTCGCCCACGCGATCAACCGTTCGATGTTGACCTACGATCGCGAGGGCGATCAGCACTACGACGTCATCAGCGCGTTCATTAAGTCGATGCGGGGAAGCGATCCGGATGCGGCCCTGCACTATCTGGCCCGCATGATTGAGTCGGGCGAAGACCCGCGGTTCATCGCGCGGCGAATCGTGATCGCAGCGAGTGAGGAGGTCGGCATGGCCGACCCGACCGCGCTTCAGGTTGCCGTGGCCGCAATGCAGGCAGTCCAAATGATTGGGATGCCCGAGGGGCGGATCCCGCTCGCCCAAGCGGTCGTGCACATCGCAACGGCCCCAAAGTCCAATGCGAGTTACGCGGGAATCAATCGAGCGATCGCCGATGTGCGCGAAGGAAAAGGGCGTTCGGTTCCCGCACATCTTCGCGATGGGCATTACAAGGGCGCCGAAAAGCTTGGCCACGGCGTTGGCTACGTGTACGCGCACGACGAGCCGCGGGGAGTGGCACGTCAGCAATACGCCCCCGACGACCTCGTCGGCGTTAACTATTACGAACCAACGGATCGCGGTTTTGAAGCGCGCGTGAAGAGCTCACTTGCGATTTTGCGTTCGCTCACGCGCGGCGCGGGTGGGGTGCAGGGGTCCGACGGTTGACGCGCGGTGAGCGATCCCACAGAGGCTTGTGTCTCCCAAGCCTCTGAAACGCTTGAGGCTCGGCACTCGGCACGGTAAAGTTTTGCGCTGAATCCGCGGCTGCCAAATGGATTCATCGCATCGAAATTGAGGTAACTTACGTGACCAGTGTCACCAAAGCACGTCGTACCGCACGCCTTTCGCGTGCGCTCGGTCTTGCGCTTACCCCGAAGGCCGTCAAGTACTTCGAGAAGCGCCCCTACCCGCCGGGCCAGCATGGTCGTGGCCGCCGTTCGAACTCGGACTACGCGGTTCGTCTGACCGAGAAGCAGCGCCTTCGCGCTCAGTACCAGCTTCGTGAGAAGCAGCTCCACCGCGCCTACTTCGAGGCCAAGAAGCTCCCGGGTCTGACCGGTGAGTCGATGATCGAGCTTCTCGAAACTCGTCTCGACGCCCTTGTTCTTCGCGCGGGCTTCGCTCGCACGATCCTTCAGGCTCGTCAGTTCGTCTCGCACCGCCACATCCTCGTGGACGGCGAGATCGTGAACATCCCCTCGTACCGTGTGAAGCCGGGCCAGACCATCCAGGTCAAGCCGAAGTCGCAGACTCTCGAGGCTTTCGCGGACGCCGCTGAGGGTTCGAACTCCGACGTTCAGGCGTCGGTTCCTTCGTACCTCTCGGTGCAGCTCGAGGAACTCAAGGCTCAGCTCGTTGCTCGCCCGAAGCGCTCCGAGGTCCCCGTGACCTGCGACGTCGCGCTCGTCGTCGAGTACTACGCTCGCTGATTTCTTTATGGAGGAGGCCTCACGGCCTTCACTTCATGCGGCTCCGACCAGTACGAGAACGTACACTTGGTCGGGGCCGCTTTTCGTTAAAGGCCCAGCCCAGTCCACGCCCGTGAGGGCTTAGGGAAGGAAGAACCCATGCAGACAGCCGAGGTTTCACGCCGGTGGCTCGAATTCTTCAAGAGCAAGGACCACGAGATTGTCCCGAGCGACTCGCTCGTCTCCTCTGATCCTTCGATCCTTTTCACGGTTGCCGGCATGGTGCCGTTCATTCCCTACATTGTTGGCACGGATACGGCTCCGTGGCCACGTGCGGCGAGCGTCCAAAAGTGCATCCGAACGAACGACATCGACAATGTCGGCAAGACCACGCGTCACGGCACGTTCTTCCAGATGGCCGGCAACTTCAGCTTTGGGGATTACTTCAAGGAAGGCGCGATCGACTTCGCGTGGGAGCTTCTCACGACGAGTGTGGGTGAAGGCGGGTACGGACTGGAGGGCGATCGGCTGTGGATCACCCTGTGGGAGAACGATCAGGAAGCCTACGACCACCTCACGCGCGTGATCGGCATCGATTCTCGCCACATTGTGCGCCTTCCGAAGGAAGAAAACTTCTGGTCGACCGGCCAGCCTGGTCCGGCCGGCCCATGTGCTGAATGGCATTACGATCGTGGCCCCGAGTTCGGCCCCGAGGCCGAAGGAGGCAGCGTCGACCCGGGCGGCGATCGCTACCTCGAGATCTGGAACCTTGTCTTTGACCAGTACATGCGAGGCGAGGGCAGCGGGAAGGATTACCCGCTGATCGGTGAACTCGACCGCAAGGCGATCGATACCGGTCTCGGCGTTGAGCGTCTCGCCTATCTTTTGCAGGGCAAGAACAACATGTATGAGACCGATCAGGTCTTCCCCGTCATCGCGCGCGCGGAGGAGTTGACGGGGCTTCGGTACGGGACGGGCGACGAGCAATCGGATGTGCGCATGCGCGTCGTTGCCGACCACGTTCGCAGCGCCATGATGCTTGCGTCGGATGGCGTGCGCCCAGGTAATGAGGGGCGCGGTTACGTGATGCGCCGACTTATTCGACGCGCGGTGCGCTCGATGCGTCTACTTGGGTTTGATAAGCAGGCGCTGCCGGAGCTGCTGCCAGTCTCGAAGAACGCCATGGTGGCGTCGTATCCCGTTCTCGAGGAGAAGTTCGCGAAGATCGAAGAGGTTCTGTACACGGAAGAGGATGCCTTCCGTCGCACGCTCTCCAACGGCACGCAGATTTTCGAGGGTATGAGCGCGAACCTCAAGAAGAGCGGATCGGATCTGCTCGCGGGGGATGATGCCTTCACGCTCCACGACACGTACGGCTTCCCGATCGACCTCACCCTGGAAATGGCTGCAGAGGCAGGTCTGCGCGTTGATGAGGCTGGCTTCCGGGCAGCGATGCAGGAGCAGCGAGAGCGCGCCCGCGCCGATGCCCAGGCCAAGAAGGCAGGGCATACCGATACAGCACTGTTCAATGACATCGTGAACACCAACGGCCTCACACGCTTCGTGGGGTACACGGACGACACGGTCTCGACGACAGTCGGCTCGATCCTTGTCAACGGCGCCCTCGCAGAAACCGTCAGTGCCCCCGCCGACGTGGAAATCGTCCTTGCAGACACGCCGTTCTATGCAGAGATGGGCGGTCAGCTCGCCGACCAGGGCACGATCAGTCTTGCCGGCGGCGGCATCATCGAGGTTGACGACGTCCAGGCGCCCGTCAAGGGGCTTTCTGTCCACCGTGGTCGCCTCATCGAAGGGGCTGCCCGTACCGGCGAGTCTGCGATCGCACGCATTGACACAGAGCGTCGCGGCGCCATTGCCCGTGCCCATACTGCAACGCACATGGTGCACCAGGCGCTGCGCGAAGAACTTGGCGAAGGCGCGACCCAGGCCGGTTCCGAGAATTCGCCGGGCCGCATGCGCTTTGATTTCCGCTACGGCCAGGCCGTTCCGCAGAGCTCCCTCGCGCAGGTCGAGGGCAAGGTCAACCAGATGCTGCAGCAGAACCTCGAGGTGACAGACGCGCAGATGCCGATCGACGAGGCGAAAGCGCTCGGCGCTCAGGCATTGTTCGGTGAGAAATACGGCGACATCGTGCGCGTCGTGTCGATCGGTGGCGACTGGTCGCGCGAGCTGTGCGGCGGCACGCACGTGCCCGTCACCGGCAGCCTCGGCTCAGTCCAGCTCGTTTCGGAGGCTTCGATCGGTTCGGGCGTCCGTCGCGTTGACGCGCTCGTTGGCGAAAGTGCCTATAAGTTCCATTCGAAAGAGCACGCACTTGTCTCGCAGCTCGCGGGGATTTTGAAAGTGTCTACGGACGACATTCCGGGGCGTGTGCAGGCGCTTACGAAGCGTGTGAAGGAGATGGAGAAAAATCTTCAGCAGATGCGAGGTCAGCAGCTGCAGGCCGAGGCAGGCAAGCTCGTGGAGTCCGCCGCTCCCGTCGGCGGCGTGCGCGTGATCGCCCATGACGCTGGCGAGGGAGTGGCAGCGGGGGACTTGCGTACTCTCGCGACAGATTTGAGGGCGCGCCTTGGAGAATCAGAGCCCAGCGTGGTGGCACTCGCAGGGGAGTCCGATTCTCGCGCAGCGCTCGTTGTCGCCACCAATGCCGCGGCGCGCGAGGCTGGCATCAAGGCCGGGGCGCTCTTGCGCGACGCTGCCGCAGCGATGAACGGTCGAGGGGGCGGCAAGGACGACCTCGCTCAGGGCGGTGGCGGCGAGCCGTCGCTCGTGCCCGTTGCGCTAGAGACGATTACCGCAGCCCTTCGCGCCCGCGTATGATGCCTCGGCGATTTGTGCGGATCGGCGTCGACGTGGGCGATGCCCGCGTCGGTGTCGCCCGCAGTGACGCCGACGGCATCCTCGCGACGCCAGTCGACACGTTCCCGCGCGAGGAAGCCGCACCAAAGCTCCAGGCTCTCATCGCCGAACTTGGCGCCGAGCGACTGTATGTCGGCAAGCCTCGCTTGCTGAGCGGCGAATGCGGCACGGCAGTTGAGAAAGCTCAAGCGTTCATCGCCGAACTCGCGGAACTCGAACCGATTGAGTCGGAACCCGAGTACGACGTGTACCTTGTAGACGAACGCATGAGCACCGTGAGTGCTCACCGTGCACTGAGCGATTCGGGGCGCCGACATCGCACACACCGACCGGTGATAGACCAGGTCGCTGCAGTCATGATTCTTCAGACTGCTCTTGATTTCGAACGCGCGCGTGGAGCTGCGGCTGGAGAGCCGTGGAGCCACAGCGATCCCCAGTAAGGAGTATTCGTGCCAGATTCTTCCCTTGAGGACCTGCTGGGTTCGTCGGGTCATCATGAGACTCGATCGGGGCGTGGAAAGCGTCGGAGCCCGAAGCCGAGCCTGTTGAAGCGGTTCTTGCCCGCTGTGCTGGTGCTGGTCGTCCTCGGAGCGCTCGTGGGCGGCGGATACTTCGGCTACTCCTGGATTTCCACCAACGTGGATGTGTCAAGCTCAGCGAAAGACTACGAGGGCGAGGGATCCGGCGAGGTCGAGATTGTCGTGAAGGATGGCGACAGTGGCTCGGACATCGCGGCAACTCTCGTCGACGCTGGCGTGATCAAAACGAAGGGCCCGTTCGTCAACGCCTTTGCGGCGAGCCAGGATGCCCCGAACATTACGCCCGGCACCTACAAGCTGCGTAAACAGATGAGCGGAGCATCAGCGCTAAGCCTGCTGCTCGATCCTTCGAGCCGCGTGGGGATTCGCGTGACTATCCCTGAGGGACAGACCACTCGAAAGATGTACGAACGGTTGAGCAAGGCAACGGGCATCCCCGTCAAAGAGTTTGAAAAGGCCGGAGCTGATTATGAGGCACGCGGCGTGCCGAAGAACCCAGCGAAGTCAATCGAAGGGTACCTGTGGCCCGGTACCTACGATTTTCACGAAGACGATTCAGCCGCCGATATTCTCGACACGATGGTCTCCCGTATGACCACGAGGCTCAAGAAGAAGGGGATTCCCGAGGACAAGTGGCACGAGACCCTCACGATTGCCTCGATCGTGGAGAAGGAAGCACGCAATCCCGAGGACTACGGGAAGGTCGTGCGGACGATCGACAATCGTCTTGCCGGCGTTGGCGAGGCGGGCGGTAAGCCCATGAATCTCCAACTGGATTCGACGGTCGCCTATTTCAGCAAGAGCGAAACGATCTCCACGACACCGGAGCAGCGGGCGACTGACTCGCCTTACAACACGTACAAGCACCCTGGGCTTCCCATCGGCCCTATCTCCAATCCCGGCGATGCCACCCTCGATGCCGTGAAGAATCCGCCAGAAGGGCCCTGGCTCTACTGGGTGACCGTCAATACGGATACCGGGGAGACGAAGTTCGCGGCCACTAAGGCAGAGCACGACAAGAATGTGGCGCAGTGGCGCGAATGGGCGAAGAAAAAGTAAGCGGTCATCGACTGAGGTTTGCCGTGATCGGGGATCCGATCGCGCACTCGCGCTCGCCCGAACTGCATGAGGCGGCCTATCGCGCGCTCGGGATCGAGCACGCGAGCTACGAGCGGGTTCACGTGCCACGCGGAGAATTTGCGCGTTTCGCACGCAACATACTCCCGCTCTACGACGGCGTGAGCGTGACGATGCCTCACAAGGCTCATGCACACGAGCTCGCCGTGGCTCACGGTACCCACTCTGAGCTCCAGATCGCGAATACTCTGCTCCCGATCGGCTCGGGCCGCAAGCGACGATACGTCGCCTTCAACACCGACGTCGCGGGAATTCAGGGAGCGCTCGATTCTGCGGGAATCGCGGGGATCGAAAGTGCGACGCTTCTTGGATCAGGTGCGACTGCCCTTTCACTGGCCGTGGCCCTTCATGAGGCAGGGTGCACGCGTTTTACCCTGCTCGCGCGCTCACGCCAGAAACTCACGTCCCTCGAATCACTTCTCAAGAGCCGGGGCGTTCACGTGCGCGTGGGGGACTGGGATCATCCCGCACGAAGCTTCGATACTGACATCGTCGCGAGCGCGCTCGCACTCGAGGGGGCTAAAACAATTGCCAACCGCGTCCTTGCCCACCTGGACGAGGTAGCGCGAGTGCCGTCGGCCTTTTTCGATGCGCTGTACTTCCCGGACCCCACCCCGCTCGCGCGAGTTCGCACGGCTTTCGCCGACCGCATGGATTGCGCGACCGCCCCGGCATTCGCGACCGGCGCCCACATGCTCGCGCATCAGGCCGCCCTGCAAGTCGAACTCATGTGCGGAGTTGAGGCCGCTCCCGCCGAAGGGATGTACGAAGCAGTATTCGGAGTCGGGATCTAGAGTGCTCCGGAGTAGCCAAGCTGACGCCACGCCTCATATACGGCGATCGAAGCGGAATTAGCGAGGTTCAGCGAGCGGCGCCCCTCGAGCATAGGAATACGGACGCACTTCGTGATGCGGGGGTGCTGCAGTACCGACTCGGGAAGACCTGTGTCCTCCCTCCCAAAGAGGAGAACATCGCTTTCGCGGTAGGTGATGTCGTGGAAATGCGCATCTGTATGTCCCGTGAATGCGAATACCCGTGAATCCGGGAGGGCGGCGAGGGCATCGTCGAAGCTCTCGTGAACTGTCATGACCGCGAGATCGTGGTAGTCGAGGCCCGCGCGGCGCAAATGCGCGTCGTCAAAGTTGAAGCCGAGCGGCTTAATAAGGTGAAGCGGCGCCCCCGTCACGGCGGAGAGCCTGATGGCGTTGCCGGTGTTACCGGGGATGAGAGGTTCAAAAAACATGATGTGGGGCATAGGTTCGAGTCTCTCACGTCGCTCATTCTTACCCGAACCTCCGTCGGCGCGTGATTCCGTTCACGAATCCGCAAAAAACGAGCTCTGAATTTCCTCCGACGTGCGCACGGTGGTAATCTCATTGAGTCGCAAACGAAGAAGCGACAAAAACCCGGTCCGGGTGGCGGAATAGGTAGACGCGCTAGCTTGAGGTGCTAGTGCCCGCTTAAGGGCGTGGGGGTTCAAGTCCCCCCTCGGACACCGTGGAGAAACCCTCCGTGCGCAATCGCAGCACGGAGGGTTTTCTGTTGCGTGTAATCACCCCCTGCAGCGCGCGCGTTCGGGAGCTTTGCATCCGCGAACGTTTACCGAAAGTTATTTCTTGTTCAAGCGGAAGTCTTGTTGCCGTTTGTCCGCTCTGCTTTGATTGTGATGGGCGTCTCGCGGGGGCGGAGAGACGAGTTCCAACCATGCGGAGCGGGCATGCGCTAACGCACCTGCGGTGCGAAGGCAAGGCGGGGGCCTTCCTTCTCCACTTACGCTGCGGCATGAATGACGACCGGTTGGAACCGCGGGCGAAGCCGTGCATAGCGATATGAATGGAGCTTCGCCCGCCCCGCCCGCACCACCGCTCAGTTCATGCTTCCAAAGCGCGCCGCGCATCGATTAGAGCGCGCAAGTTCCGTTTTAATCACACTGTTGTGGAAGATGGACCTTAGTCCCACAACTGGCGCGACAGCGTTATGGTAACGTCGTTTCACCCGGCTACGGCCTTACGCCCCGTAACGAGCCGCAGGTCGTGCACTAGTGGTCTGCAAATCGTGCGGCGCGCACACGAGCCTGGTTATCCGGCCCCAACCGGGTCCGGTCCTTTCCCTAGCTAGGAGAAAACAATGAAAGCTATTGTCCGCATGAGCGCAGTCGCTGCGACCGCCGCCCTCACCTTCGGCTTCGGTGCCGCTGCAAACGCGGAAACCGTCGATTGCAACGACCTCACGGCTGAGCAGAAGGCTGACCTCGAATACGCTGCAATGGGCATCATCAGCGTGCCCGCAGACCTCCAGAAGTGCGTTGGTCAGTGGGATACCCCGACCGGCGAAGAGGCCGCTGCTGCTGAGAACGACTACAGCGATGCCGCTGAGAAGGAATACAACAAGAACACTCAGCCTGAGTGGGATACCCCGACCGGTGACGAGGGCGCTGCCGCTGAGAACGACTACCTCGACGCCGCAGAGAAGGAATACAACAAGAACACTCAGCCTGAGTGGGACACTCCGACTCGCGACGAGGCTGCCCAGGCAGAAAACGACTACCTCGACGCCGCTGAGAAGGAATACAACAAGAAGAACGAGATGCCGGAGTGGGACACTCCGACTCGCGACGAGGCTGCTCAGGCAGAAAACGACTACCTCGATGCTGCCGAGAAGGAATACAACCGCCTCAACGAGCAGAACAACGCCGAAATGCCCTCTGGCAACAACGGGGAAGAGAAGGTGACCGACGGGGAAGCGGGCACCTCCGAAGCCTCGGAAGGTGACAACGACGGCGCCTCGGAAGAAGCCGATGGCGCCACGGACAAGCAGGAAGAGAAGGCCGCTGCTTCGAACAGTGGTTCTGGTCTTGCCCGCACCGGTGCTTCGGTGGGCATCCTCGCTGCACTCGGTGCCGCTGCGACCGCAGTTGGCGGTGGCGTGAGCTACCTCCGCAAGCGCGCCTGATCTCTATCGCGGAGTTTCATTCGCTTCTCTTGAAAGGGGCGCCCCTCTCGGGGCGTCCCTTTTCGTTCACTCGCACGCGAGTTGAGTATTGTGACCGGGGTCCGGTTCGTGCCGGAGTATCCGAAGGTGAGGGCAGCGGCCAGCCTTGGCTTCCTTAGATCAAGCGGCGTTAAAAAAGACCGAGGAGCGCGAGCCCAAGGCCTCCGTAGGGAGCGCTCAGAATGATCGGGCCGAATGCGAAACGGGCCTTGGTGCTTCTCGTTCTGACAAGCACCCAGAACGCTGCAAGTGCCCCCGCGCCGCATATCCACGCTAAAGCTCCCAGAAGGACCGGTATGCCGCCGAGTCCCGCGAGTACAACGGTGGCCGGGGTGACTTTCGCATCGCCCATTCCGATACTCCCGGGGGACAGGAGCGCAAAGACAAAAACCAACGCACCAACAACGACGGCGATGGCACATGCACCAAGCACGCGCTTTTCGACCGTGGGAATCATGAGGGCAGTCACCGCTGCCGTACAGGCCACCGCACCGGTGATCGCGAGTGTGAGTTTGTTGGGTAAGCGATGCTCGCGGATGTCGATGTACGACAGGGGAATCGCAAACGTGAGGTGCGTTAAAGCCACGATTGCAAAGAGTGCCGTTGTGTCGGCCGAGTCGAAAATACTGATCACGCTTCTCAGTTCACCACATGACAGCTGGCATCGCCGCCTGGACACCAATTCTGTGGACAACCATTACGGTGCGGTGACACGCATGATGCGTCGGCGCAGCCACACCTTTTTCCCGCCGCCGATGAACTTCTGCGTCCGGGCAAGTTCCCAGCGCCCGTACTCGGCCTCGTCCGTGAGGGCCTCGCGGGCCTGACCAATCGACGTCCCCTTAGGGATCGTGAGCACCTGAAACTCGTAGTCGCGCGCCGAGCGTCCCTTCGCCACCGGAGCCTGAAGCAGGCTGGAGGGGGTGGAGACCTTCCACTGAGGAGGAAGGATCGATGTGCGTGATCGGTCCGGAATGTTTGTCATGAGCGCTCCTTTCCTCGAGCGAGTCTGCCACCTTGCGTGCCGCACAAAAAATTGCCGCCAAATTCCGGGCATTCCGCTACCTTTTGCGGGGGTTTCGCGGTATTTTCGTTGCATGAACACGAAAGATCCTCGCGCCGCACTGACCGCACTGATCGCCGCCCTTGAGCGCCACTTCGATGTCATCGCCGCCACGAATGGCGAGGATGAAGACCAGCTCGACGTTGCCACCGAACGTCTCTCGCTCGCCTTTGAGAATTACGACGACGCACTTTTCGATGCGTACAACGTCGCGACCCCATTCATTATCTTTGACGACGATGAGGACGACTACGACGAGGACGACGATTTCGACGACTTCGACGATCTCGATCTCGACGATGACGACGACTATGACGATGAGGACTGAGCGTCCGGCGGCGATCCCGTAATCGATCACACACTACGCGGTGCCTTCCAGGCGGGGAGGTGCCGCGTAGTGTCGCATTGTGGCAAAATCGCCCGGCGTGCCGCGCATGGATCTGATGCCCACGCAACCTGATAAGGAGTCGTTGAGTTGAGTTTCCTCGATGCGGTGATCCTGGGCATTGTCCAGGCGCTCACCGAATTTCTTCCCGTGTCATCGAGCGCTCACGTGCGCGTCGTTGGTGAACTTCTGAACCCAGGGCAGGATCCCGGGGCGGCATTTACGGCAATCATGCAGCTTGGAACTGAGCTCGCCGTCCTCATCTACTTTTTCAAGGACATCGTCCACATCATCGCGCAGTGGGCGAAGTCGCTCGTAGGTAAGGTTCCGCATTCGGATCCGGATGCCCGCATGGGGTGGTTTGTCATCCTCGGATCGATTCCAATCGGAGTTCTCGGGCTCTTGTTCGAGAAGCAGATCGACCACGCGCTTCGTAATCTGTACATCACGGCAGCGATGCTGATCCTCTTCGCGGTGTTTCTCGCGTATGCAGATGCACGCGGTGCGCAGGAGAAGAATCTGGAGGACTTGAGCCTCAAAGACGCGATCCTCTACGGCCTCGCGCAGGCTCTCGCCCTCATCCCTGGCGTGAGCCGCTCCGGTGGCACGATCACGATGGGCCTCATCCTGGGTTACAGCCGCAAAGCCGCGGCGCGTTACGCATTCCTGCTCGCGATTCCGGCGGTGTTCGCGTCTGGCCTGTACAAGGCGTACAAGGAGGTGCCGGCCCTCTTGAGCCCCGAGGGGCGTGCCGCCGCTATGGCAGCGGGGGAGCCAAGCCTTTCGGCGATCATCGTCGCCACGCTCGTGGCGTTCGTGCTCGGCTATGCGGTGATCGTGTGGTTCATGCGCCTCATCGAGAATCACTCGTACTCGGTGTTTGTGTGGTACCGCCTCATCGCAGGTACGGTTCTTCTTCTCCTGCTCGTGTTCGGGGTGGTGTCCCCGCTCGGGGGCGCGTAAAGCTTCCAGAACCGACGTAAGACGGCGGCGCGCCTAGTGCGTGTCGCCGTCTTCGCGTCTGCGAAGGAATTGCTCGAACTCGGAAGCGATTACATCGCCCGATGCCTCCGGCAGTTCCGTCGCATCCCTCATCTGTTCGAGTTGCTCAACGTACTGCTTGATGTCCTCTTCTTCGTTGGCCATGGCGTCCATACCTCGCTCCCACGCGCGTGCATCCTCCGGAAGCTCGCCGAGGGGAATGTGCAGGTCAAGTTCGCGATCGAGTGCGGTAAGGAGTGCGAGGGTGGCCTTGGGGGCGGGGTTTTGGCCGACGTAGTTCGGGACCTGGACCCACAGGGAAAGGGTTCCGACGCCAGCAGTGTGGGCGGCGTCGTTCAAAATGGCGGGGATACCGATGGGGCCCTCGTAATCGTCGGCGTCGGCAACCCTCGGGGTTTGCGAGCCCCACGTTGTCGATGTTGGCAGCGGCCGCGTGTGCGGGGTGTCGGCGAGCAGGGCCCCCAGTGTCACGAGAAGCGTGCACTGAGCGGATGTCACGTGCGTGAGGATGTCTTCGCAGTAGCCCGTCCAGTTGAAGGAGGGCTCGGGGCCGGTGATGATGAGGATCCGCGTGCCGCGGTGGGGCTTGAGGGGAATGATGTGCGTGTGCGGCCAGGTCACGCGGCGTTGGCCTTCGCTATCCCTGGCCAGGAGTGGGCGGTTGATCTGGAGGTCGACGTAGTGATTAGCGTCGATGGTGTGAGGTGGGCGTTCCTCATCGACGCCGATCGTGTTCATCAGGTGGGTGAGGGCTTCACTACTGCCGGTGCCTGCATCGTTCCAGCCGCCGAAGGCTGCGATGGCTATTGTGCGGTTGACCTCGTCGTGAGCGGGGTTTTCGGGCACGCATTCCTCCTTCAGCTACGCCGTTAGGCGTGTCGTGCAAGTATAGTTCTCGACGCTGCAAGGTCGAAACGAGGCGGGTATGGGAGCTGAGCTGGAACGGACGATGCCAAAGGTCTCCGTCGGGGCCGGAAGTGTTCTTTTTGCGGTGTTGCTTGCGGTGATGATTCAGCCGCAGTTCGCCCAGTACTTGCCGGGGGCCTTTGCTATTGGCGCGGCAGCCATCGCAGCAGTGCTCTTTTTGCTCTCGGTTGCTTTGCACGAGCTCGCACACGCGTGTGTCGCGCGTGCCTTCGGGGCTCGGGTGCGTGAAATCGCCCTGACCTTGTTTGGCGGGCATACGACGTATGAGGGACCGCGTCTGAGCCCTTCGCGCTCGATGCTCATCTCACTTTCGGGACCGGCCACGAATGCCATCCTTGCCCTCATCCTGAGCGCCGTCGCTCGGGCCCTGACGCCCGTGCTCCTGAACGCCGATTTGGGAGCACTCGCGATGTGCGTGCTTGCGTGCCATTTTGCCTCGACCCTCAACTGGGCGCTCGCGATCTTCAATGTCCTCCCGGGGCTGCCCATGGATGGCGGGAGGGCTCTGGAAGCGATCCTTCGTGCATGCGGAATGAACTCCGCACGGGCAACGATCATCACGGGGTGGGTAGGCCGTGTGATCGCCGTCGGCGTCGTGGTCGTCCCTCTCGCGCTCTCCGCCGTGCGCGGAGACCTGCCGTCCCCGCTATGGACGGTGTGGAGCATTCTGATCGCGCTATCGCTGTTTCAGGGAGCCTCGCAGGCGATCGCCCACGCGCGCTTTCTCGAGAGCGCCGATATGCTCCACATCGCGCACGTGTCGCAAGAGGTCCGCGTGCTTTCGAACGCGGCAACGGTTGAGCGGGAACGATCCTACCTCGAACGCGGTGGGCTCTACGTCGATCCCGACGGCGTCGTCCTCGCCCCAGCTGCCGCGATCGCTGAGGCGCCTGCGGACTATCCGGTTCACGCGGTGCTCTCACCCGTGGTGAGGGCAACGGTGCTCGATGGGCGTCCCGAGGGGAGCGACCTTCTCGCTGCCATGCAGGCTGATGAGGCGCCCGCCTATCTCGTGCGCAACGACGCAGGTCAATTTGTGAGCGTGATTTTTGCGCAGGATGTAGCCCGCGCGCTCAACGCTCGCGGGTGAGGTGCGCAAAAGCCACGTAGACTCACTGTCATGACTTCGCCGCACGAAACCGACCCCACCGTCACCGCACGCCTCGACCGTACGGGGCCCTTCGTTGTGGGGGACAAGGTCCAGCTCGCCGACCACAAGAATCGCCTCAACACGATCACGCTTAAAGAGGGCGGGGTGCATCATTCCCACCGCGGGTTCCTTCGCCATGACGACCTGATCGGCAAGAGCGATGGCACGGTTGTCGAGAACAGCGCTGGCGTCGCCTTTCAGGCGCTGCGCCCGCTCTACAACGACTACATGATGGCGATGCCTCGCGGCGCGGCGATTATCTACCCGAAGGATTCCGCGCAGATCCTCATGTACGGGGATATTTTCCCGGGGGCACGCGTTCTTGAGGCAGGGGTGGGCTCGGGCGGGCTCACGATTGCGCTTTTGCGGGCGCTTGGGCCCGACGGCTCTTTGCGCTCCATCGAACGCCGCGAAGATTTCGCCGAGGTCGCGAAGGCTAATGTCGAAAGTTTCTTCGGTTCCGTGCCCTCGTGGTGGGACTTGAGCATCGGCGATTTCCAGGACGGCGCGCATGAGCTCGCGCAGCAGGGCGAGCGCGTCGACCGTGTCGTGCTCGATATGCTCGCGCCGTGGGAGTGCGTGGACAGTGCGGCAGAGGTGCTTGAAGACGGCGGCGTGTTTCTCGCGTACGTCGCGACGGTGACGCAGCTGTCTCGTACGGTCGAGGCGCTTAGGGATCACGGCGAGTTCACCGAGCCCTATGCGTGGGAAACGATGATGCGCCCGTGGCATCTCGATGGCCTTGCGGTGCGCCCTGAGCACCGCATGAACGCCCACACAGGGTTCTTGTTGACGTCCCGCCGCACGGCTCGCGGCTGCAAGGCACTGCTTCGCAAGCAGCGCCCGGCCCCTGGTTCGCGGGATGAGGCGGAGCTCAACGGCCCCGCAAACGAGGGCTTCGGTGGCTCGAGTCATGAATGGACGAGCGAGGACTTCCACGAACGCAACGTTGCGCCGCGCAAGACGAAGCGGGCACTTCGAGACATTAGGCAGGGGAGGACGCGGTGAAGACCTATCAGGAGCTGAACGAGGAACTGTCGAAGCTTGCTCGCAGTAACGAGCAGCTCGTGAAGTCGCTGTCGAAAGCGCGCGAACAGATCGTGCAGTTGCGAAGTGATCTCGAGTCACTCGCGGATCCGCCGTCGTCTTTCGGCACGTTCGTTGCGAAAGTCGAGGACAACCAGATCGATATCCTCCACAATGGTCGAAAGCTGCGCGTACTCGTTGCCCCCGACATTGACGTCGAAGCGCTTACACAGGGCCAAGAGGTGCGCCTCAATGAGAACCTCATAGCGGTGGAAGCATTGACGCACGAGACGACGGGTTTTGTCGCGACCGCCGTAGAGCAGCTTGAGGATTCTCGTGTGCTCGTTCAGGTTCACGCCGATGAACAGCGTGTCATGAACGTCGTTCCGAAACTTCTGGACAGTCGTATCAATAGGGGCGATCACCTCATGGTCGACCCGAAATCCGCCCTCGTTCTCGAGGTTCTTGAACGCAAGGAAGTTGCGGATCTCATCCTCGAGCACATTCCGGATGTGTCCTACAGCGATATCGGTGGCCTTGGCGACCAGATTGACGCGATCCGCGACGCCATCGAGATGCCGTTTCTGCACCAGGAGCTCTTTCATGAGTATGGTCTTCGCCCGCCAAAGGGCGTGCTCCTGTATGGCCCGCCCGGATGCGGAAAGACGATGATCGCCAAGGCTGTTGCGCACGAACTCGCTCTCAAAGCGGCACGTCAACGCGGCCAGGATCCGAGTGAGGTTGTTAACCGCTCGTGGTTCCTGAATGTCAAGGGACCGGAAATTCTCAACAAGTATGTGGGCGAGACGGAACGCTCCATTCGGCTCGTGTTCGAGCGCGCCCGTGAGAAGGCGAGCTCGGGCAATCCGGTCGTCGTGTTCTTCGACGAGATGGACTCGCTTTTCCGCACGCGCGGGTCGGGGGTGAGCTCGGATGTCGAGTCAACGGTTGTGCCTCAGCTTCTTGCCGAGATCGACGGTGTGGAAAGTCTCGAGAACGTCATCGTCATCGGGGCCTCAAACCGCGAGGACATGATCGATCCGGCGATCGTTCGGCCCGGGCGACTCGACGTCAAGATCCGCATCGAACGCCCTGGCCCCAAGGCGGGCGCGGAAATCCTGCGGCTCTACCTCACGCATGACGTCCCGCTTGCCGAAGAACTCGGCGTTCTCGTGGATTTCGCTATCGAGCGTATTTACGCGCGTGACGACGATATGGCCTATGTCGACCTCGAGTATGCGGATGGGACAACCGAGGTGCTGTATTTTTCGGAGTTCATGTCCGGTGCGATGCTTCGCAACATTGTGGATCGCGCGAAGAAGCTCGCGATTAAGGCGGAGCTTTCCGACGGTGAGCGGGGGATTTCTCGCGCTCACCTTCTCGAAGCAATCCACACTGAGTTCAAGGAAAATGAGGATCTCCCCTCGACAGCAAACCCTGATGATTGGGCTCGAGTTTCGGGTCGTCGCGGCCAGCGTATTACCCGCATGACGCCGCGCCGCGCGGCGAGCAGCGAGGAGGTCGCGGCACCATGAGCTCGGTCATTCCGTCCCTGACAACTCGGCGCCCAATGGGCATTGAAACGGAATTCGGCATCGTTCACACGTCTGATTCCGAGCGTGAACGTTCCGGGGCGAACGCGTCAATTCGCCTCTCGCACTATGCCGTCGCAGCTTATGCCCTGCTCGAGGACTCACCGAAGCGCCGTGTTCGCTGGGACTACGGCGACGAAACCCCTTTGCGTGACGCGCGTGGGTTTGAAGTTCAGCGCGCTGCCGCACACCCTACTCAGCTCACCCATGAAGCGCACGATGCGCACGTCCCAAGTGTCGACGCGGATTTCGAGATCACGGTCGGTGACGATATTCCGCTCGACCTCGACGATGCCGCGACCCTGCATTTTGCGGAACGCCGTGCGATCGGAAACGCGGTACTGACCAACGGTGCTCGACTCTACGTCGATCACGCCCATCCCGAATACTCTTCGCCAGAGGTCATGACCGCCCGCGAAGCGGTCGTGTGGGATAAGGCGGGGGAGCGTATCGCTCGGCTCGCCATGGCTCGCATCGAGGAGGCCGACGGTATCCCGGCCCTCGCGCTGTTCAAGAACAACACCGATGGCAAGGGCCAAAGCTACGGGACGCACGAGAACTATCTCGTGGACCGGGGTGTCCCTTTTGAGCGCCTTTGCGAAATTCTGATCCCCTTTTTCGCGACGCGCCAGATTCTCGTGGGGGCGGGACGCGTCGGGATCGGCACCCGCGGTGAGATCGACGGCTTTCAGATCAGCTCACGCGCCGACTTTTTCGAAAACGAGGTGGGGCTCGAGACGACACTCAATCGGCCTATCGTTAACTCTCGCGACGAGTCCCATGCCGATTCCTCGCGATTTCGCCGGCTGCACGTCATTATTGGCGATGCGAACCTCTTCGAGACCTCAACGTTCCTCAAGCTCGCGATAACCTCGCTCGTTTTGAGCCTTGCGGAACGGGAACACGCGACAGGACAATCGCTCCTTCCGGACATTCAGCTTGTCGATCCTGTCGCGGCCGTCCACGAGATTTCGCATGATCTGGGCCTCGCGAAAACCTATGCCACCACGGATGGTAGGCAAGCGTCGGCCTTGGATATTCAACGCGCCTACTTGAGCGCAGTGAAGAATTCGCTCGAGGGAGACGAGGCCGATGAAGAGACCCTCGAGGCGATCGCGCTGTGGACCGAGCTTCTGGAGGTGCTCGAGCGTAATCCACTGGAAGCCGCGGATCGCATCGAATGGGTGGGCAAGTATGCCCTCGTTAAGGCGTTTCGGGAGCGGCACGGCCTGGAGTGGTCCGACCCCCGGCTCGCGGCGCTCGATCTCCAATTCACGGATGTCCGCGAGGATAAATCCATCTACGAGAAGCTTGCGAAGGCGGGGCGCGTGCGCCGACTCGTGCGCGATGACGAGATCTCGCACGCGGTGACACACGCTCCCGAATCGACCAGAGCGTACATACGGGGCGGCCTTGTCACGCACCACCGCGACGATCTTGACTCGGCAGGGTGGGACGTCGTTACGGTGCGACATGAGGGTGCGGCCATGCGCGTGCGTCTCGCCGATCCAGCGGTCGCGTCGAAACAGTGGTGCGAGGCCCACGGGGTCGATCCAAGCGGGGAGATTGCGACTCTCCTTGAGAGTTTTCGGAAGGCCGCTGATGAGATGCGGTGATGGCGTGCCCCGTCGCGGGGCGCATGTAGCGTGGACACGAATGAAGAGAAAGGACGTCACACGATGACACAGTCGCAGATTCATGGTTCCGGTGGCGGCGATGAGAATGAGGAGCCGCTCATTGACCAGAACTCCGGCCAGATTCAAGCGTCGATCGCCTCAAGCGACGATCTCCTCGACGAGATCGACCTTGTGCTCGAATCCAACGCGGAGAGTTTCGTGAAGTCCTTCGTGCAAAAGGGCGGTCAGTGACCAACCTTGGCGACCCCCTCACCTCGCTTTCGGCGCACTTGAAGGCGGAGGGCCTTCTGGCCCCCGAGCTTTCAGGTGTAAGCAACTCTCATGTGACTGTTGCCGAAGCGACGACGATCATTGCCGTCCGCCACACGGGTGGGAAGGCCGTCACGCTCGCCGCTGATCGACGTGCGAGCGCCGGCCACCGGATCGTCAAGGACGACATGATGAAGCTGTTCCTTGCCGATTCCCACTCGGCCATCGGTATCGCGGGCACCGCCGGACTCGGCATTGAGTTTGCGCGCTTGTTCGCCCTCGAACTCGAGCACGTCGAGAAAATCGAAGGGCACGCGCTTAGTCACGAAGGCAAGGTTCGAAGGCTGAGCATTCTCGTGCGCGCGCACCTCCAGCTTGCTCTGCAGGGCCTCGCCGCCGTCCCGCTGCTCGCCGGCTTCGATGAGCGCCTGAGGATGGCGCGTGTGCACACCTTCGATGCAACCGGAGGATCGTACGAGGAGGAGGAGACGGCGGCCATCGGCTCGGGCAGCGACATCGCGCGGGCGGTTCTCGATGCACGGCGAAACATTCTCGACTGCGACCGCGACGAAGCCCATCGCCTTACCCTTCAGGCACTCGCGTCCGCCTCCCGTCGAGACTCGGCAACCTCGGGCCTTCGCGGCGAGTCACTTCCCGTTCTTGTCGACGTCGATGCTGAAGGCGCGCGCTTCGTGGATGCGGATCGGATCCTGGAGCTCGCCAAGGAGCTTTCATGAGCATGCCGTTTTACGTCGATCCCGAACAGCTGACAAAGGATCGGGCCGACTTCTCTCGTCGCGGAGTGTCGCCTGGTCTCCCGGTTATCGCCGCGAGCAGCGCCGATGGCATTGTCATCATCGCCCTCAATTCATCGACGTCTCTCATGAAAATTGGCGAGGTACACGACCACATCGCCTTTGCCGGCGCAGGAAAGTTCCACGAGTACGAGGCGCTCAGGCTCGCGGCCGTGCGGTGGGCCGATACTCGCGCCTACCAGTATTCCCGCCGTGACGTTTCGGCGTCCTCGCTCGCCAACGCTCTCGCCCACGCCATTGGCGAGGCGTTCGTCTCCGCACCAAAACCGCTGGAGATTGCGCTCTTGCTGCCGGAAGTCGGGCAGGCGCCAGAGTTGGATCGTATTTTCTCTTTAAGCTTCGATGGATCTTTGAGCGATCACGGCACATTCGCCGCAATCGGCGGTGTTCCCGATGGACTCGCACAACGCGCCTTCGACAGCGCTCTTCATGAGCGCGATGCCGGGGCCGTGATCGATTTTTGCGTACGCGAGCTTGCGCGAACCCACGCCGATGACAGAATCCATGCCGAGATTGCCCTGCTTCGACGTGGAGTTGAGTTGCGTTCGTTTGAGAGGCACACTCCTGTCAGGATGGCCAGGGCGGAAAGGTCGCATCTATGAAACGACGCGTGGGCGGATTAGAGACAGAATTTGGGCTTCTCGCTGTAACCGCCGATGGGCGGCAAGCCCTCGAACCTGAAGCCGCAGCAAGGGAACTGTTCCGGCCGGTTGTCGCGTGGGGGCGTTCCTCGAACGTGTTTCTTACGAACGCGGGCAGGCTCTATCTCGACGTCGGCTCCCATCCCGAGTATGCGACCGCGGAATGCGACGATCCGTGGGACATTGTCGCCCAGGAGCGCGCGGGCGAGCGGGAGCTTCACGCCCTCGTCCACGAGGCCAACGCGCGATTGAAATCCGACGGCCGCGACGCACGCATTCATTTGTTTAAAAACAATGCTGATTCTCAGGGCAATTCCTTTGGAAGCCACGAGAATTACCTCGTGGAGCGCAAAGGCGAATTCACACGCCTGCCAGCATTGCTGCTGCCATTCCTCATTACGCGGCAAATCGTCACGGGGGCCGGGGGAGTTCTCGACGGCGAGGGCGGGCCGGTTTTCGGCTTCTCGCTGCGGGCCGACCACATGTGGGAGACGGTTTCGTCCGCGACAACCCGTGCACGCCCGATCATCAACACGCGCGATGAACCCCACGGCGATCCGTCGCGCTATAGGAGACTGCACGTCATTTCTGGAGACTCGACCATGAGTGAAGTCTCCACCTGGCTGAGGTTCGCGATGACGTTCGCCGTGTTGCGATTTATTGAAGACGGGCACGCTTTTGCAGACTTCGAGCTCGCGGACCCGATCAGCGATATTCGCCGGATTGCGCGAGACCTCACGGCGAGCGAACCACTCCAGCTGAAGAACGGCGGCGTAAGCACGGCGCTTTCGATTCAGCGCGCTTATTTCTCCGCTCTCGAGCGCACATACGATGACCTCGACCCTCGAATGATGGACACGTGGGACCGAGGGTTGCGAGCGCTCGAAACGGGCAATTTCTCGCTCGTCAATCGCGAACTCGACTGGGCGATTAAGCACGAGCTGTTTACGACGGTGGCGGATCGTCGTGGGCTCGCGCTCAACGCGCCCGAGATTCAGCGCCTCGAACTGGCCTATCACGATATTGATCCCGGTCGAGGCGTGTTCTATGCACTCGAGCGCCGCGGACTTGCGACGAGCGTCCTGAGCGACGAGCGAATTGAGGCCGCCCGTCGAGTGGGTCCGGCTACAACTCGCGCGCACTTGCGTTCAAGAGTCTTGACACTCGCACGGGAAAAGGGGATCGACGTTGCGGTGGATTGGACAACCGTGCGACCGAACACACCCGGCGCTCTTCCCATCACACTGCTCGATCCGTTTGAGGTCGAAAACCCAGAAATCGACCGCTTGCTCGATAGTCTTGAAGAATATTCATCGGCACCCGCCGAGCTGAAAGGACTCCAGTGATTAACCGTCGCTCGCTGCTCGCTGCAGCTGCTTCCACTTCCGCCCTTGTAACCCTCGGGGCGTGCGCGAAAAAATCGTCACCTACGGCGAAGGGCGCTGCTCAAGCATCGGACTCGGGCGCATCCACGGCCTCGGCCTCGGATGGCGGCGGTAGTGCGGCCGACGAGGCCAACCTTCTTGACCGCGTGAAGGTCACCAGTGCGTTCGGTGAGGATCCGACTGTCGATTTCGACGCCCCGCTGGAGTTTTCAAACTTTCACTCAACCGTGGTGAGCAAGGGCGACGGCCCTGCAATCGCCGAGGGCGATTTCATCGTGACCCGTTCCGCCTATTTTGATCCGGAAAGCGCGGAAGTGCTTGCTTCGCAGTGGAAGGAGGGGACGTTCTCTCCTTTCAAGGTGGATAAGCAATCCGTGGGCCAAACGGCGACCGAATTCTTTACGGGGTTGACCTCCCATTCGCGCTTTCTCATGGCCGGCGTGGCCGGGACCCAAAAACAAAAGGTGCTCCAGGTCGGGGACGTCGTCGGCGTTGCATTGAAGCGAGCTGAGGGCGACGCACAGAAGCTTCCCGCGGAGGTTCCCGGTTTCGCCCTCGGTGAGGACGGCGCTCCAAATCTCACCGCCAAACCGAACGGTACCGCTCCCACCACGCAGGTTGTCGCCCCCGCGATCAAAGGTCACGGACCGGCCGCGAAGAAGGGCGACACGCTCATCATGCACTACCGCGGTTGGGACTGGGCAACCGGAGAAGAGTTCGACTCGTCGTGGGGGCGTGGCACCCCGTTCTCGTTCAAGCTAGGCGACGGCCAGGTCATTAAGGGCTGGGATGAGGGGCTCGAGGGTGCAGCGCAAGGTAGCCAGATTGCTCTGATTCTTCCGCCGGCGTCGGCCTACGGGGAAGCCGGCGAAGGCAATCAGAATCCTCTCGCCGGCAAGACCCTGCTCTTTGTCGCCGATGTTCTGTACGTGGCCTCGCCCGAGGCCTAAGCACTAAATCTCAGGAGAATCATGTCGAAACCAGTTGTGAGCGTTGAAGGGTGCGAGGCGCCCGAGGAACTCGTCATTATCGATGAGAAGATCGGTGACGGTGACGAAGCCAAGGCCGGCGACGTTGTCGACGTCCACTACGTGGGGGTAGGCCTCAGCGATGGCAAACAGTTCGATGCGTCGTGGGATCGAGGTGAGCCGCTGCGCTTTACGCTCGGCGTAGGCCAGGTCATTCCCGGCTGGGACCGCGGAGTGCAGGGAATGCGCGTGGGCGGGCGCCGACGTCTCGAAATCCCCTCGTCGCTTGCGTACGGTCCCCGCGGTATCCCGGGCGTTATTAAAGGCGGGGAAACCTTGATCTTCGTCTGCGATCTCGTTGGGGTGACCGGGCGCTGACCCAAGAGCCACCGGCGCTCTTTGACTCCGCGACACCCAAGAGCGAAGACAGCAGTCGCAACGGACGACCGTTCGAAACCACCGCGGGCTTCTCGCTCGCGACGGATCGGCCGGTCGTCTCTGTTCACGTGCTCGGTACTCTCGCGCACCTCGATCGCCTCTTCGAATACGCGGTCCCCGCGGCTCTCGATGCTGTTGAGCCCGGGATGAGGGTGCGTGTGCGATTCTCCGGCCGCGAGCACGAGGCGCTCGTACGGGCACGCTACGAAAGACCCGACACTATCCGGCCGCTCGCACCGCTCGTGTCCGTCGTAAGCGAGGACGTTCTCCTTTCGGAGCACATGTTTCGGGTGTGCGAGGACGTTGCGCAGCGGTACGCGGGATCGCTCAGCGACGTGCTGCGACTCGCCGTTCCCGCGCGCAGCGCAGGCGCGGAAAAGGCACACCGGGCGCGCATGGAACGCCATGCACGCGAAAAATCTGGCGCGCCTGACAGGGAGACTGCTTCGAGCGGTAACACTAGCCCTCAGAGCGAGAAGTACCGTTCCAAATTCGCGGGGCTCGGGGCTTTCCTCGAGCACTCATGCGGTGGAGACCGCACTCCGCGGGCGTCGATCGTTCTCGATCCGGTGGATTCGTGGATTGAACTCGTGCTCGAATGCCTCTCGGGACTTGAGGATGATGCGGGCGCGATCATCCTCGCGAGTGATCAGCGCGACGTCGATCGACTGGCAAAGGCCCTCACGGCGCACGCGATCGACCACGCCCAATTCGGTAGCGCACAGGGCCCCCATGCGCGGTACACGGCGTTTCTGTCCACACTCCAGGGGCGCTCACGCCTCGTCATCGGGACGCGCAGCGCTGTTTTTGCTCCCGTGGCAAACCTCCGCATGATCCTTGTATGGGATCCGGATGACGACCTCTACGAAGAACCACGAGCGCCCTACCCCCACGCGCGCACGGTCGCCCTCACGCGAAGCTTCCACGAAAGCTGTTCCCTGCTCTTCGTTTCGCGGGCACCGTCGGAATTCGCCCGCTACCTCACCCTTGCCGGCACTCTCGCGGCTCTCGAACCCGTGCCCGCCGCCCATGCCCATACTCACCCACGTATCGAGCTCATGGACGCGTACTTGCGTGAGAGAGAGGGGGCAAGCGGGTTTTCGCGTTTGCCGTCGCATGCCCACGCGGTCATACGCCGAGGACTTGCGGAAGGGCCCGTGTTGGTCCACGTGCCGCGAGCGGGATACGCCCCGGCACTCGCGTGTCGATTTTGTGGGACCAAGGCGACGTGCGTGCATTGCCACGCGACTCTCGCCGCGCCCGGAAGAGGGGAACTATCGTGCAGCGTGTGTTCTCGTCGGTACGGCCACTATCGTTGCCAGGAATGCGGGGGAGCGGATCTGCGCCCCATAGTCCTCGGCCAAGAACGCACCGCTGCCGATTTGAAGCGCTCCTTCCCGAACGCAACGCTCCACGTATCGGGCGGGGCCTCCGGAATTGTGGAGGATTCTGACGTTCGCGACGGCGACCTCGTGATTGCAACACCGGGCGCAGAGCCGCAGCCCGAGGGCGGATACGCGGCGTCGGTAATCATCGACGCGGCCGCGTCCCTCGGCAGAGCCGCTTACAACGCCGACTGCGAAACAATCCGCCGCTATTCCCATGTGATCGGCCAGACCCGCACGTTCAACAAGGGCGGGCAGGTGCTGATCGTTGGACCCGATCAGCACCCCGCACTGCGTTCGCTCGTTCTCGTGCGCTCGAACGCTTTTATTGACCGAGTGCTTGAAGAACGCGCCGAACTCGGGCTTCCCCCCGCGTTTAAGGTCCTCGAGGTGCGAGGAGGCCGAACGGCGTGCACCGACTTCCTCGAACGGCTCGATGCGCCGCGAGGCGTCGATATTTTTGGCCCCACGGAGGTCGAGTCTTCCACCATTGATGCCGAAGCGCGCGTCGTGCTCCGGTGCCCCGTCAGGCACGCGCCTGCATTGGTGGAGGCAGCGCGAGCGGTCATGCTCGTGCGTAGCGCGAAGAAGCATCCGGGCTCCCTTCGCCTTCAGGTTGACCCCCCGCATGTCTTCTAGGCGTGGCCGTTAGACTTGGGCATCATGCGAATTCTTTTTGCCGGAACGCCCGACGTTGCCGCTACCTGCCTCTCCGCCCTCGCCGATTCCTCCCACGAAGTCGTCGGCGTACTCACGCAGCCCGATGCCCGCGGCAAGCGGGGGAAGAGCCTCGTGCCCTCTCCCGTTGCGGTCCTCGCGCAAGAGCTGGGAATCCCATCGTTCAAACCCGCTGACGCGCGAAGTGCCGAAACACGCGAGTGGATCCGCGAGAGCGGTGCCGAGGTAGCGGCCGTCGTCGCTTACGGTCAGATTCTCGAGCGCCCCGTGCTCGAGTCCCTTCCCGGCGGATTTTTTAACCTTCACTTTTCGCTGCTTCCCGCGCTTCGCGGCGCGGCACCGGTACAGCGCGCGATTGAGCAGGGCCTTCAGGAAACCGGCCTTAGCGTGTTCAAACTTGACGAAGGCCTCGACACGGGCGCGTTGGCGCGCCAGGAGCCGCACTCGATTGCCCCGCTTGCGACTGCGGGAGAGCTCCTCGAGGACATGGCCGAGCATGGCGCCCGGGTTCTTGTCGAGGTCATAGATGAACTCGGCCGCGGTACTTTGACTCTCACCGCGCAAGAAGAGGAGGGAGCGAGCTACGCGCGCAAACTTCGAGCCGACGAAGCACGGATTAACCCGGCGCGCCCCGCGCGGGAGGTTGCCGCTCACATTCGCGCGTTTGCCCCCAATCCTGGCGCATTCACGAGCGTGAGAGGTTCGAGGCTCAAGGTTCTCGGCGTAGGAAACACAGAGGCGCCCGAGGGCATGAGCCTCGCCCCCGGCGAATTCGGTGTCACGAAGAAGCACGTGTTCCTCGGCACCGCCACCGAGCCTCTCGAGCTGACGCTCGTGGGGCCGGCGGGCAAGAAGCACATGGCCGCTGCTGATTGGGCGCGCGGCGTACGACTGGAAACGGGCGAGCGCATGGAAGAGGAGAGCGCGGCATGAGCGAGGAGCGACAGAAGCGTCGCGGGGGACATACCCAGCGTCACCGGAACGACGCGGGTCACGAGCGGAGCGGTTCGCGCGGCAGGGGCGGCCCTCGACGCGGTTACTCGCGCAAGCGCCCTAGCGAACGCCGCCGCGAAACGACCCCCTCAAGGTTGGCCGCATACGAGGCAACGCGACGTGTGAGCGAGGAGGATGCCTACGCGAACATCGTGTTCCCCACCGTTCTTCGTCGCCATCGCGTGGAGGGACGCGATGCCGCTTTTGCCACGGAGCTCTTCTACGGGTCGCTCAGGGCACAGGGGCGGCTCGACGCAGTTCTTGCGGAATGCGTGGACCGCCCGCTTTCGAAAATTGAGCCTGCTGTTCTTGACGTTCTTCGCCTCGGCGCGTACCAGATGCTTGACATGGGGGTCGCGGCGCACGCTGCTGCTTCCGAAACGGTGGGCCTCGCACGCGAGGTGACCGGGGCAGGGTCTGCCAGCCTGGTCAATGCCGTGCTCCGCCGCGTGGGCGAAAAAACACTCGAGGAATGGCTTGCCATTGTCGTTCCGGCCCGCGAGGACGACGAGGACCGTTTCCTTGCGATCACCTATTCTCATCCGGAATGGATCGTGCGCGCGCTGCGGGAGGCCCTCAAAGCTCACGGGCGGGATCCACGCGAGATAGACGCCCTGCTGGCCGCCCACAATGACGCGCCTTCGGTCAGCCTCGTCATGCGACCCGGTCTGACCGACGAAAATGAGCTTGCGCAAGCCGGTGCACAGCCCGGCCGCTGGTCGTTGTTTTCGATGGCATGGCCAGGCGGCGATCCGGGGACGATTCCCGCGGTTAACGAGGGACGTGCCGCTGTTCAGGACGAGGGCTCGCAGCTTGTTGCACTCGCGCTTGCCCTCGGCGCGGATAGCCTCGTCGTGGAGCCCGACCATCACTGGCTTGATCTCTGCTCTGGGCCCGGGGGCAAAACTGCGCTTCTCGCCGGTGCGAGCATCACCCACGACGCCGAGGTTTTGGCGGTCGAGCTACAGGAACACCGCACGCGTCTCGTTGAGCGTTCGGTCCACACGCTCGTAGAAGCGGGTGCGGAGGTCGAGACGCTCACCGCCGACGGCCGCTCGATCGGCGAACGTTTCCCCGAACAGTTTTCGCGCGTCCTCGCCGATGTCCCGTGTTCGGGCCTCGGAGCGCTACGGCGCAGGCCAGAATCGCGGTGGCGTAAGCAGCCCGGTGACCTCGGTTCTCTTGGGCGTTTGCAACGCGAGCTTTTCGACAGCGCGGTCGCGGCCACCCAGGTAGGTGGCGTGATTGCCTACGTCACGTGCTCGCCGCACGCTAATGAGACGCTCCTCGTGGCAAAGGCGGCGCAGCGCCGGCACGGGGATCTCGAAGTTCTCGACGCTCGTGAAGCGCTGCGTGCCGGGCTTCGTAGCGATGCGGGTGACATCGACCTCGGCGACGGCCCCTTTGTGCAGTTGTGGCCGCACGTGCACGGCACAGACGCCATGTTCCTCGCGCTGTTTCGCAAAACCGATCCAGAATCCTAACCTTCCACCCCGATAGGAGAGCCTCCCGTGTACTCGACGTCGTCAACGAGCATCCACCCGTCCATTCTCAACAGCGACTTCATGCACATCGGTTCCGAACTCGACAAGATTTCCAATGCCGAGGCCGCCCACATCGACGTCATGGACAACCATTTCGTGCCCAACATGACGTTCGGCGTCAGCATGGTTGAGCAGATCGCGAAGCGCTCACCGATCCCGCTCGATGCCCACCTCATGATCGATTCGCCCGACCGCGATGCCGTGGCATACGCCGAGGCTGGAGCGCAGTCGGTGACGTTCCACCTTGAGGCCTCGAGCGCTCCCGTGCGACTCGCGAGGGAGCTTCGAGCGAAGGGCGTTAAGGCCGGCGTTGCGCTGCGCCCAGCGACACCGGTCGAGCCTCTCGTGGACATTCTTGGAGAGTTCGACATGCTCCTCGTGATGACGGTAGAGCCCGGCTTCGGTGGGCAATCGTTTATCGACTCGATGCTCCCCAAGGTTCGACGAGCGCGTCGCGCCATCAGTGACCAGAACCTCGAAGTGTCGATTCAGGTTGACGGCGGCATCTCACGCGCGACGATCGAGGGAGCCGCTGAGGCCGGGGCGAACGTGTTCGTCGCGGGAAGCGCGGTCTATAAAGCAGCCGATGCGGCGGCTGAGATCGACGTCTTGCGTGAACTCGCGCGCACGCATCGTCACGATTAATCCCCCATGCCTGCCGCTTCGCACATCCCAGAACTGCCGCTCACGTATCGCCCCCGTGCCGTACGCAGGTGGGGGTACATCGTCGCCGCGGTGTTCGCCCTTGCGTGCCTCGTGATGGCCGTGTCGCTTCCGCTTCTCACCCACAAGGTTCTCGATTCGCTCGGTTTCGTGCTGCTCGCGCTCGCAGTCGGCTGGTTTTGCCACCGGCACGCGAGCGTCCAGGTGCAAGCCGACGCCGCCTGCGTGACGGTGCGCAATGCTTTTTCGACACGCCGCTTCGAATGGGCCGAACTCATCGGCGTGAGTTTCCCCGAAGGAGACCCGTGGGCACACCTGGATGTGGCCGATGGCGATACGTGTGCCGTCATGGCCTTTCAACGGGCCGATGGCGACAGAGGCGTCGACATGGCCCGCGAGTTCAACGCGCTCATCGACACGCACTCGCTTAGGCCGTAGGCACCTCGGCGGCAAGCCGTCCTGCAAGGGCGCTGTAAAGGAAACTCGCCCGATCCTCCTCGAGCCCGCGGCCCATGGTCGACACGCGAATCGGCAGCGCGCGTACCGCGTTTTCGAGGCCCTCACCTGACGTTGCGGTGACTCGATGGGCAGGCACCCCGTGGGCAGACCGCACCGAGTTAATGTGTGCGTAGATTTCGGCTATCTCGAGATCGATATCGCTGCGCTCGGATGGGGATAGGCTCGGTAGCTCGACTCCCGCAAAAAGCATGCGCTCGAGCACGGTCCTCGAGTGGTGGGAGAGGCCCACGTGGCGCGAGCGCGGGTCAGCCTCGGATACGCGTGGCGCACAAATGGCTCGCGCCCCCATCGCAGCTGCGGCGTGGAGGGCATCCGCGACGGCGATTGAACCAAAGCCCCAGCGTGTACCGGTCCCGAGGTTTCCGGGCCCCTGCGCAACGATGACGGCGTCGGCCTCGAAGTGTGCGCGTGCCGCGGCAAGAGCCGAAGGCACGGACACTGCTTCGGCGTCGCCCCCAAACGATTGCCCGGCGCTGATGGTCGCTGAAAGAATTCCCTCCTCGCGAAGGCGGGCATTAGCACGCGAGTATGCCACGGGTAGCGCAGCCCAATCCGTGTGGACATACACGAGCCGCGCTCCGGGCCGCACCGCGTGAAAGCCCGCGGCGATGGGGCCGACGGCTGAATGCAAACCGGCGACGATGACGCTCATCCCGTCGAGGCTCTCCACGGCGTCAATCGCCTCGTGGGCCGGGGAAGCAGGGTCGTCGATGGCATCGACCATCATCTGCTGCGGGGTATAGCGGGCCTTCATCATGTGGCCTTCGGGAAGCTCCCCTCGCTCGCACGCATCAAGATTGGCGATGATGAAAGCGTCGCCTCCCGTCCCGAGGCTCTTTCGAAGGGCATTGGTGTTGAGCAGGAGGCGATCGCCCACCGCCGGCGCCGCGACCATGTCAAGATAGGCAAGGGCGCTCACGCGGGTACCGTCGGAATCGAGCGCGGCCCACACGCGGCAGACACCCGGCCATGCATCTCGGTGCTCGAGCACCGTTCCCGTTTCCTGCGCGATCATGGTCCCAAGCTTACCGAGCCGGGACGCTAGGGTTGAGATGTGCCACCTACGCAGAATGTCGAGCGACTCCTGAGTCTCGCACTGACCCTCACGTCGAGCACACGCGGCCTCACGCGGGAGGAAGTGACGGAGCTTGTGCCGGGGTACGAGCGCATGAATCCCACGAGTGTCCGCCGTCAATTCACCCGTGATCTCGCTCGACTAGCCAAGCTCGGAATCGATGTTGATTCCACCCCCGACCTCGTCAATCCCTCTACGCTCAGGTATACGGCCTCCGTTCGCGATGCTGCGTCGTCGACCGGCACGTTTGACGCACACGAGCGCCTCATGCTCGGGGCCGCGGCAGCGATGTGGAGCACTCAGTCCGCGGGAAGCCTCGGAGCCCGCATCCGCGCAAAGCTCGCCTCGCTGGGGGTTCCGCCGGTCTCCGGTATCGCGCGCGGGGCGCTCGGATCTTCGCCCGCAAGCACTCCGCTCCTCGAGGCCGTTGAGTCCGGCAAATCCGTCACCTTCGCCTATCGCTCCTCTGCGGCGGCGGCTATCCATAAACGGCGCGTGGAGCCGTGGGCTTTCGACGTGGCTCGCGGACGTGAATATCTCTACGGCTACGACCTCGACCGGGATGCTCCTCGACTCTTTCGCGTCAGCCGCATCGAATCGATCCCTGTTGAAGGGCCGGCCGCGAGGCACGCGCGTGAGCCGCATCCGCCGATTCGATCGCTCCTTTCGAACGATGGGACGCTCGCCGGCCAATCGAACGAAGGCACCGAACGATTGCGCGTGCGGATCGCGCCCTACAAAGCGCTCGGCTTGCGCTCTCAACTCGGCATGGACGCCGAGAGTCCGGTTGCCGAGGTCCCACCGAGCAAGGCCGACGGGATCCTCAGCGCAGCATGGGCCGAGCCGCTATGGGTGGCACTCGAAGGCGACCACCCTCTCGCTACGACATGGGCGCTGACGAGAGCAAGAATCGCCGCCCTCCATACCGGGGCCGCCGCACTGACGTGGGAGCACGCATCCACGTTCGACACCGTCAAACAAAAGCGCGCACGCGACGTGGGCACGGGCGATGGCGAACTGACACGCTTGAGTGCAGAGATCGCCTACCTCCATTCCTTCGGCGACGTTGCGGTAGCCGACATGGCCCGCGATTTTGGGCTCACGGTAGACGAGCTCAATGCCGACCTCGACATCATTTACAACGCGGGGGACTACTCGCGAGGGTACGACGAACTTGTCGAAGTCTCGCGCGCTGACGGATACGTCTCCATCGCCGGAGCCGACCCGCTCGCGCGTCCCATGACCTTCACCGCTAGTGAAATCAGCGCACTCCTCATCGGCCTCGAGGCCGTCGCCGATTCGCGCAGCGGATTTTCGGTATCCGGAATCGAGGCTCTTAGGGCCAAGCTTGCCGCGATGGTGCCCGAGGGAGCCGCTCAAGGCGGGCAACCGTCGGAGGCCCCTCGAGACCACGAGAATCCGACCCTCACGCGGATCCTCGATGCGCACGCCACGAAACGCCCCGTGCGCATCATGTATTCGCCGGCCGCTCGGCACGGCATCAGCGTTCGTGACATCGAGCCCCGCGAGGTCACATCAAAGTACGGCGCTCTGTATGTACGCGCGTATTGCCGGCTCGTGGGGGCCGAAAGGGAGTTTCGCTCCGACCGCATCGTTGACTCGTGGGAATGCACCGATCCCGCCGCTCCCGCAACCGGTGATTTCACGACACCGCTTGATGTCGCGCTCGAAAACTGGCCGACTGTCACTCTCGCCATCGGCCCCAAAGCGAGATGGATTCTCGATGCCTTCAACGCGAGCGAGCTTCGCGCCGAGCCCAACTCGACGAGAGTGATCGCGCGCATCACGCCTTCGTCGAGCCATGCACTCCTCGCCGCGATCTTCGAAACCGACGGCGAAGCAGAAGTTCTTGACCCGGATCACATTCGATCCGCAATCAGGGGCGTGGCTGAGACTAAGGTCGCGCGTCTAGGGGAGTAGGCTGGAGCGGCCGAGACGATCCGGACCGACCGGTGGTGTCTATGCGAAAGTTTTTTATAGTGTCGATCTCCTCGACACACACATCACACGCTTTGGATGGTGATTACACATGGGTACAGGTTTCTTTCGGAGCCCTTGGCCGATCTTGATTCTCCTCGTTCTTGTCGTGCTGCTTTTTGGCGCGAACAAGCTTCCGGGCCTTGCACGCAACATGGGTGAATCCATGCGCATCTTCAAGAACGAAGTTTCCGAAATGCGCAAAGAGGATGACGACGACCACGCCGAGGCGTCCATCAATGTCAAGCGCGATCGCGAAGGTGCGCGTCGCGACGACCGTTCCTACGACGCCCGCGATGATCGCGACCGCGACTACCGACGTGACGACCGTGACTACCGTCGGGACGACCGCGACGACTTCCGACGCGAAGAACCCGTGCGCGAGGCTCGCGATCGCGAGGACTTCCTCGGCGACGGCCGCTCTGACGACCTCTACCGCCGGGACTGAGACGAAACGCATCTAGCGTGCCCGGTCCTCCACTGGCGAGGGCCGGGCAGAAACTGAGGGTAGGACGACACACGTGGCAAAGAAGAAGAAACGCCCCCGCGATCCAGAAGGGCGCATGAGTCTTGGCGAGCATCTCGCCGAACTTCGTGACCGCATCTTCATCGTCGCAGTATTCGTGGTCCTCTTCTCGATTGCCGGTTGGTTCCTTTACTACCCGCTATATGAGGCACTCGCCGTACCTTTCCGTGAGCTCAAGGGGCTCGGATACAACGTTGCGATCAATATCGGTGGTGTCGCCGGCACGTTCGAAACGCACTTGAGGCTCGCCGCCTACATCGGAGTGGCGCTGAGCATCCCGGTGATCGTGTACGAGGCGTGGGCATTCATCTCACTTGGGCTCAAAAAGAACGAGAAACGGTGGGCTCTTGCTTTCCTGTTCTCTTCGGGGCCGCTCTTTCTCGCCGGCGCCATTTTCGGGTACTTCGCGATCACAAGAGCGATCCCGATCCTCATGACTTTCGGTCCTAACAAGGAAGTTCTTCAGCTCGTCGAGTTTCGCGACTACATCGAGCTTGTCGTCAAGACCTGCATGGTTTTCGGCGTCGCCTTCATCTACCCGGTATTCCTCGTCGCGCTCAATATCGTGGGGATCCTTCCGTGGCGCACAATCCTCAAGGCCTGGCGCTGGGCTATCCTCCTCAGCTTCATTTTCACCGCCGCGATGGTGCCGACGCCTGAGCCAATCACGCTTCTTCTCGTGACCTCTCCCTTCCTCATTCTCTTCTTTGGTGCCGTGCTCGTCGCCTACATCCTTGAGACGCGGCGCGAGAAGCGCCTCAAGAAGCAGGCAGCCTTCACGGAATCCGGCGAATACGTGCCGTCCCAAATTGCGCTTCCCAAGTCGCTCGATGACGCCTACGCCGACTCCCACAAGGACACCGGCGGTTCCTCAGAATCATGAGCCGCCTCCGAGTAGGTGTTATTGCGAACCCCTACGCAGCCAAGCGCCGCTCAGGGAATATCGGCCACGACGTCTGCGCACTGCTCGGCGCCGCGGGTTTGTCGGTGATCGACCTTTCTGCCCCCGATGCCCTCACGGCGAAGCGGCGTGCCGAAGCCGTCATCGACACCCTTGACGCTCTCGTGGTCGTCGGGGGTGACGGCACCGTGGCTCTCGGGGCCTCTCTCGTGTGCGGCACGAATATTCGCCTCGGCATCGTGCCGGCAGGCTCTGGGAATGACTTTGCACGCGCGATCGGGCTTCCCCTTGATGATGCCGACGCCGCCGTGCGCGTGATCGTCTCCGCGCTCGCACGGGGCGAGCAACGTATTGACGCGATCGAGGTGCACTTTGAAGGCGGGCCGGAGGGTAGCAGCGTCATCGCCCTCGGCAATCTCAACATGGGCTTCGACGCGATTGTTAATGCGCGCGCGAATCGTTCCCGCTACGGCTATTCGGGTGCCGTCGCTCGAGAGCTCCTTTCGTACAGGCCGCGCCGATACTGGGTCGAACTCGACGGCGGCGAACGCCAGCACATCGACGCTTCACTCGTGACGCTCAGCAATGCTGGCTACTTCGGTGGCGGGATGAAGTACTGTCCCGTCTCAAAGGTCGACGACGGAGTGCTCGAGTTCGTCACTGTTTCGGGCCTTAGCAGGGCTGGACTCGTACGCTTTTTCCCTCGCGTGTTCTCGGGAACGCACGTATCCCTGCCTCACTACACGGTCACTGCTTGCGCTTCGCTCACGATCGGCTCGGACGATCCTATTGAGGTGTGCAGCGATGGGGAAACACGCGCATTTCTCCCGCTTCGCGCTCGAGTTTTGCCCGGGGCGGTGAGCATCCTCGCCCCGCAGCTTCACGACGACCAGTTTCAGGAGGCAGCAGCATGAATGACGCTCCAGGTACCGGCCTTCGCGGGCACTTTACCGCGCGATTTGCGTTTGATCTCGATCCGTTCCAGTTGAGCGCCATGGACGCGCTCGACCGAGGAAGCTCGGTTCTCGTAGCTGCTCCCACGGGCGCGGGCAAAACCATCGTCGGCGAGTATGCCGTTCACCGGGCCATGGCACACGGCGTCAAGGTCTTCTACACGACTCCGATCAAGGCCCTGAGCAATCAGAAGTACCAAGAACTCGTGGAGTGGCTTGGGCACGAATCGGTCGGGCTTGTGACGGGCGACGTGAACGTCAATTCGGAAGCCCAGGTCGTCGTGATGACGACCGAGATCCTTCGCAACATGATGTACGCCGATTCTCCGACTCTTCATTCGCTCGGCTATGTCGTGATGGATGAGGTCCACTATCTCGCGGATCGAATGCGAGGGCCCGTGTGGGAAGAGATCATTATTCACTTGCCGCGAAGCGTGCAGCTCGTTGCCCTGAGCGCGACCGTTTCGAACGTTGAAGAATTTGGGGCGTGGATAGAGGAAGTGCGCGGGAGTACGGAAGTGATCGTTTCCGAGCGCCGCCCGATCCCGCTGTGGCAGCACGTGCTCAACGACCACGAGCTCATCGACGTGTTTCTCGACGAAGACGGGCGGGCAACCCCCTCGCACGGGCCGTTTGCCCATCGACGCTATCGCGAGGTCAATCCCATGCTCGCCGAAATCGGCAAGGGGACATGGGGCGACGTGCCAGACGGTAACCGCTACGGCGGCAAACGTCACGGGCGGGGGCGGAAGAGTGGCAGGTCGGGCCGCCGGGGCTATCGGGATCGGCGCAACGATCAGCGTGGTCCGCATCGTTCGCATCGCCACGAGCAGAGGATGCGGCCACGGGCGATGAGCCGAGCCGACGTCATCTATCTCCTCGAGGAGCGCGGCATGCTCCCCGCGATCTTCTTTATTTTTTCCCGGAGCGGCTGCGATCAGGCAGTGGCACAACTCATGCGAGCGAACGTGCGGCTCACGGATGACGCGGAGCGCTCGCAGATCAAAGAAGCCTTTCGCGCCGCGCTCGGGGATTTGCGTGCTGACGATTACGACGCGCTCGGGATTGGCAGGATTGAGCGGGCGGCGATGAACGGACTCGCGGCCCACCACGCGGGTCAGCTTCCCGCTGTCAAGGCCGTGATCGAGGATCTTTTTGCTCGTGGACTCATCAAGGTCGTGTGCGCAACGGAGACCCTCGCCCTCGGCATCAACATGCCGGCGCGCACCGTCGTCCTGGACAAGCTGACGAAGTTTAACGGGACTGAGCACGCGAAGATTACGCCGGGGGAGTACACGCAGCTCACGGGGCGGGCGGGACGCCGCGGCATTGACGTCGAAGGGCACGCTGTCGTCGTTGTTGGCTCCTCGATCGCGGCACAGGACGTCGCCGGCCTCGCCTCGACTCGAACGTACAAACTGCACTCTGCCTTTAGGCCCACGTACAACATGGCCGTGAACCTCCTTGGTCGATTCAGTCTTGACGAAGCGTACGAGACCCTTGAAAGCAGCTTCGCGCAGTTTCATACGGACCGAAGCGTCGTGGCGCAGGCGCGCAAGGCGCGCGAGAAGCACGAGGTGGCCGAGCAATACCGCGAGGCGATGCACTGCTCGAAGGGCGATATCGCGCAGTACGCGGACATCCTCGAAAAGATCTCGGCTCGCGAAAAAGAGCTGAGCCGAACGCGTGCCGATAAACAGCGCGAGCGTACTCGCTCAATCGTCGGGAAGCTCCGTCGGGGTGAGGTCATTGCCATCCCAGGGGGACGCCGCTCAGGTTTCGCGGTTGTCATTGACCATGACAAGACGGTTCGCGGGCCACGCGTGTGGGTCATCACGCGTGAGGGCCAGCTTCGAGATCTCTACACCGAAGATTTCACCGCGAGTCCCATGGTGCTCACGACCATGCGGGTGCCCTCGCTCGACCGGGTACGTAGTGCGAGGGTGCGAAAGGACACGGCATCCGCTCTGCGGGAAAAGCTCCGAGGTGAGGACTCTCCTCGCGCGGCGGTGAGGGCCCGCTCGAGTGAGAAAAGCGCGAACCCGAATCATGACTCTCTCCTCGTGCAGCTCCGCGAGGCCCTGCGAGAGCATCCGTGCCACCACTGCGACGATCGCGAACAGCACATGCGGTGGATCTCGAGGTACCGGAAAGCCGCTCGCGAGGCGGCGCGGGCGGAGCGAACAATTGCGCAGCGCACGTCGCAGCTCGTGCGGCAGTTCGATCGGGTGCGCGCGGTTCTTGAGGCACTCGGGTACGTGGGAGAATCCGACACCAGCCGGCACGTCACCGTCACCGCAAAAGGCGAGTTGCTCAAGCGCATCTATTCGGAGCGTGACCTCATCGTGTGCGAGGCCCTCGACCAGGGAGTGCTCGACGGGCTCTCGACGGCAGCACTTGCGGCTGTCGCGAGCGCGCTCAGTTACGAGCCGCGCCGCGAAGAGGGGGGAAGCGAAGACCACGACGACCGTTCCGTCTCCCGCGCCCTGTACGCGCTGTCCGTTCTGGCCGACGACATTAATGTGCAGGAAAGGCGGGCGGGACTCGATCAAACTCCCGCCCCCCATCCCGGTCTGTGCTCGGCGGTGTACCGCTGGGCAAAGGGGGAGGGGTTCGCGCAGTCGATCGGAAACGCGGCCGTCGCCCCTGGCGATTTCGTTCGTCACGTGCGTCAGGTCATCGATCTTCTCGATCATCTTGCTCATGTCCCCGGGCAGTCCCACGCGGGCGTTGCGGCGACAGCGCGGAAGGCTCGCCTTCAGCTTTTGCGCGGGATCGTGGCCCAGGATATGTAAAAGTGCTGTTTGGAGAAACAGTGTGGGTCGAGTGATCGGTGAAGGCGAGGAATGTCGGTACAGCAAACGCATGTGGCGGTGATTTCCGCGTCCACTCCACGCCGCCGACTCTGCGCTTTGCCGGTGCAAGGAGACCGTTGTGAAGGATAACCCCTCGGCGGCCGACGACATTCGTGAGGTCCTCGTCCCTCATTTCGAGGGAGAGAAATTTACACCGCCGATTATCGCGCTCCTCAGTGCCATCGCCGGCGGGGTCCTGTTCCACTTCTCTTTTGACCCCTACGGGCTCTGGGGTCTGCTGCCCGCTGCTCTTGGCGGGCTTATTTTTGCATCGTTCACGCGCCGCTGGATCACGGCTGTGGTTGCGGGCCTCACCTTCGGCGTGAGCGCATTCATCCCGCTTTTTTCCTGGGCCAATATTTATGCGGGACTCGGGCCGTGGCTCGCCCTTGCCGCCTTTGAGGCTCTCTACATCGCTGTATTTAGTTTTCTCACGCGGCTCATACTCGTCCGCCGCGGCATTCGCTTCTCGAGCAGCGTCGGGATCGCGTGCCTGTGGGCGATCATGGAATTCGTGCGTGCAAGTGTTCCGTGGGGCGGCCTCTCGTGGGGAATGAGCGCGTTTGCCTTCTCGAACTCCCCTCTCTTGAACTTTGGCCCGTGGCTCGGTATTACCGGGCTTGGCGCTGTTTCTGGGTTGCTGGGGGCACTCGTGTTTAGCGCCCTGTGTGCGCTGACTTTTCGGCGGGCGAGGGGGCGAAACGGCATGCACGCCGTGTGGCCCGCATCCGTGGCGATCATTATTGTTCTGTGCGCCCTTGTCACGCCTCGGCCAGCCAATTCCGTTGACTCGGGCCATCACTCGATTCATATCGCCGGTATTCAAGGCAATATCGAGCGCCCCAAGGCCGGCTCGTACTACATTCCCGACACCATGTTCGACAATCACGTCGAACGCACCCGCGAGTTCCTCGCCACGAATGAGAGTGCACGCCTCATCGTCTGGCCAGAGGATTCAACCGGATGGGACGTGACCGCTCATCCGGAACGCATGGCGACGCTCAAGGACCTCGCGCGCGAATCGGGAGCGCCAATTCTCGTGGGCACTCAGCGGCCCAACGGTGAGAAAGCGCGCTTCAACACGTCAGTTTTGGTTGACGACAACGGTCTCACGGGCCAGGAATACACGAAACGCCACCCGGTGCCTTTTGGCGAATACATCCCTCAACGAAAGTTCTTCGCAAAGATTACCGACAAGGTTTCGCTCGTCGAGCGCGATATGACACCGGGGGATAAGCCCGGAATAATCGACCTCTCGGGAGCGAAAATTGGCGTGCTCATTTGCTTTGAGATTGCCTACGAGCAAAGTGTCGCCGATACCGTGAACGCGGGGGCTGAACTGCTCGTCGTCCAATCCAACAATGCGCTCTTCCTCGATTCTCACGAGTCCGTTCAGCAGCTCGCACAAGCGAAGGTCTTCGCCGTCATTTCGGGACGGAGTGTCGTGCATATTTCCACCGTGGGAGATTCCGCGATCTTTACTCCCGAAGGTCGCAAGCTTGCGGGCCTTGGCCACTGGACCGCAGGCACCATGACGGCAGACGTTCCCGTTCGCACGGGGCTCACCCCCGCCATGCAGCACGGTGTCGCGATTCGCGGAATCATCGCGGCATGTGCAGGCGTTGTCCTACTAGGGAGCATTATTGCTCCGCCGCGTACCATCAAGGAAAGGCGTTCCCGTCCGTGACAACGCTCGTCATCATTCCCACCTACAACGAGATCGACGCGCTCCCGCCCACGCTCGAGCGCCTCAGGTCTGCAGTTCCCGAGGCGCACGTACTCGTTGTTGACGATGGATCGCCGGATGGGACTGGCCAGTGGGCCGATCGCCTCGCCGAACGCGATGAGCAGGTCCACGTCCTGCACCGTACCCAAAAGGGCGGCCTCGGGCCCGCATACCTCGCGGGTTTCGCATGGGGTCTCGAGCACGGCTATGACGTGCTGTGCGAGATGGATGCCGATTCCTCCCATAGGCCCGAGCAACTCGGAACGCTCCTCACGGCGCTCGAACGTGGCGCCGACCTCGCGATCGGCTCGCGTTGGGTCCCTGGGGGAGCGGTCCACAATTGGCCCCTCAATCGCGAGCTTCTCTCGCGTGGCGCAAACACCTACGTAAATCTCGCTCTTGGGCTAGGCGTGAAAGATGCGACGGCAGGCTTTCGAGCCTTTCGCGCACCCATCCTCACACGCGTTCTCGCGGGCGAGGACATCGCAAGCCAGGGCTACTGCTTCCAGGTCGATATGACTCGCAGGGTCCGTGCCGCGGGCTTCGTGATCCGGGAAGTTCCGATTGACTTCGATGAACGCGAATACGGTGAATCCAAAATGAGTTCCGCAATCATCAAAGAGGCCATGCTTCGAGTGACGCAGTGGGGTATTCACCACCGTCTCTCACAAGCCCGTTCGCTCGTGAAAAAGGGTGCATGATGAACGACGCTCGCCTCTCTCGTTCCCTTCCGGCATGGCTGCTGCCCGTCGGCGCAATCCTGCTCGGCATCGTCGAGATCGCGATCCTCATCTGGATCGGTTCTGCGACTCACTGGTGGGTACCTCTGCTCCTTATTGCCCTCGGGTGGGTCGTCGGCTTCGCTCTCATACTGTCCGCTGGACAGCAGTCGATCACGCGAATCATCTCTCTGTGGCGCGCCGCCACTGGCCGCGGTGAACGTAAGAAGCACCTGTCTCGCCCAGCCTTCACGCTGATCTCCGCCATGCTGTTCTTTTTCCCCGGTGTCCTCACCGACATCGCGGGACTCATCCTCTTGTTCACGCCCGTGCAGCAAAAGACGCTCGATACCGTAGGGCTTGGCTCCGGAAAGTCTTCGCGCCGAGTTCTTTTCACTTCGCATCGGGGTTCGGTCATTGAAAGCGAGATTGTGATCGATACGACCGGGCAAGCGTCGGACCCCCAAGGCTCCCGCCCGGACACCACCGCACACCCGAGCGGCCAGCTCCCGCCTGCCCCCGAGAATGATCGCTCAAGCAGTGAGGGCGGAAACGGAAAAACGCCGCCCCCTTACGAGGGCGACGTTCTCTAGGATCTACGGTGGCGGGGGACAGGCCGCCGCCACGGCCACTACAGGAAGTGGCGGTTCGAGTGAAGCTTACCGGCGCGAAGAAGCTCCAGGCGCTTGTCGAGAAGCTCCTGCAACTCTTCTTCTGAGCGGCGCTCGAGGAGCATGTCCCAGTGGGTGCGCTGAGGCTTACCGGGCTTGCCTTCGGGCTTTTCGTGATCGCGAAGAACGGCGGTCTCACCGCAGCGGCACTCCCACACGAGCGGTACATCGGCCTCTACCGAAAACGGGAGGATGATGATGTGCTTGTTGGGGCAGTCATACTTTGCTTCCTGGCGCGGAGCGGCGAGAACGCCGTCATCCGTTTCCATCGAAAGCGAACCGAGTCGGGTGCCTCGCAGTGAGCGAGAGTTCATCGAGCGACCTTCTTCCCTACATTGTCCGTTGTGGGCGCCTTTGGCGAATCTTCGCCAGCATTCACGACCTATGAACGCCTCGGCCGGTGGTGTTATTCCCTTCCGGGCCCCGTGCGGTGATTGGCACGAGCCTCGCGAACCTTCACGAGCCGATCAACACGGTTACTTACGATACCATCCACGCCCATGTCGAGGAGGGCGTGCATGGCCGGCTCGTCATCGATTGTCCACGCGTGTACCTCACACCCAGCCCGGTGTGCGGCGGCCACGAAACGGGGCGTAAGGATCGGGAGCCCCCTATAGCGAATGGGGACCTGGAGGGCCGCATAACGTGCGAGCACCCTTGTGCTCAGCCGCTCGGCCCCCAACCACGAGGCTGCAAGGAACGCCGCGACCGTCGTGCGAGAAGCGCTAGCCATGACCTGATGCCCGCAGGCGCTGCTCGCTCGTGACACGACTTCATGTGCGACCGCGGGATCAAAGCTTGTCAGGCACACCCGCCGACCGGCGCCCGTTCGCGCGATGGCTGCGACGGTGGGCTCTATGGCAGAGGCCGCCTTCACATCGATGTTGAAGGGGAGGTCGGGGAACGACGCGAGTGCATCATCGAGGCGTGCGATCGTGCCACGATCGTGCACACGGACCGTGCTCAGACGCGACCACGGGGTTTCGGCTATCGCGCGTGGGTCGCCGCCCGCGACTCGCGCAAGCGTAGGGTCGTGGAAGGTCAGCGCCACGTTGTCACTGCTCGCGCGTACGTCGGTTTCCATGACGTCCGCCCCGTGCGCGCAGGCGGCTGCAAAGGCCTCAAGTGTATTTTCTCCACCTTCAGGCGCGAAACCGCGGTGGGCTATCGCGCGGGGAAGCGGTCCCGAAAAGTATCGACGCACTGGCGAGCTCACGACCCGTACCCTTCGTCGAGCAGCGAATCTTCCTCGTCCTCATCTGTGCCGCGCGAGCGGTGTCGGGTGTGACGAGTGGCGCCGTACCGCCGCACAGAACCGCGAGCAGGCGCCGCGGCGACATCGTTGGCGACGGTGGTGGCTAAGGCGGCGTCGGACTCCTCCTCGCCCTCGTAGTCGCGAAGCGTACGACGTGCCGCCACCACAAAACCGAGCACGAAAAACGCCGAAAAAATCCACCACTGAAACGCGTAGGACAAATGCGGGCCAAGCGAGGTCGAGGGTTTTTCCAGGGCGGAAAGCCCTTCCGGAGCTACCCCGTTCTCGCTTACGACTTCGCCGTAGGCGCCCTCGAGGACATTCTCGAGCTGCGGTACTTGAGAGAGGACGTCAGTCGCATTCACCGAGTGGAGCTGCCCCGGGACTTCTGGTCTGTCGGAGAGCCGGGGTTCGCGCGGCCTCAAGCGCGCGACGAGCTCGACCTCGCCGGAGGGAACTTTCGGTCGGGACGCAGGAACCGAGTCCGTCTGCCCCGTCGTGACCCAGCCGCGTACGGCCAGAAAAGTACTGCCGTCGTTCGTCTCGAACGGGACGAGCTGCCAAAACCCCACGCTCGAACCCTCAACACGGTTTCTCACGTACAGCACACATTCGGGGCGCGAGCAATAGTGGCCGCGGGCGCGCACGACGGTGTAGTCATCGGCTGCGGCTAATTTCGACCGAGCCGAGGAGGGCGCGTCAGCGAGCGCAATCGGCTCGGCATCGTAGTGTTGCTCGATCACCGCCGCCCGGGCCCGCTTTTCCTCAAAACGATTCAATTGCCAGATGCCAAGCCGCACGCACGTAAGCGTCGCGAGCGCGACAAAAAGGAATGCGAGCGCCCACCGCCACGTCACAATTGGGCGAAGATCGACGCGCCTCACAGGTGCTCACCGCCCCATGTCTCGCGGACCGTGCCGTCCTCGTCAACCGTGATGAACGGCTGAGAAGGCTCTGCCGTAAGAACAAAGGGAACGGGCTGATCATCGAGGCGCTGCTCCCGGTTCGGTGGTGTGGGAACCGCCTGGTCGTTGGCAACGAGGACCGCGAAAAGGGGCAGGACAACCGCTCCGATCAACGCGACAAGCTTCCATACGCCAGGCACAACGATCAGCAGGGCGAGGCACACCATGCGTATCGCCATGGCGAGGATGTACGTCCGTGAACGGCGCGACACATCGGCAGAGCGCGCAATGGGAATCGCCGCGGGTGGCGCCGAAAAAGACGTGTGAACGCTCGCGGGAGGGACGGAGTTCTCGAGGGGATCAGAGGGCATGAACGCCTGACAGCGAAGACGAGTGCAGCAACGATGCCGCGGCGCTTTCACCCTTCGGCAGCTCGTTCATCGCAAAGGAGAACAGTTCCGAGAATCCATAGACCGCGGCAGCCACGAGGAGCGCGCCCACCACGCACAGGCACACGTTCACGATGATCCGCCTGCGGCGAGCGTGCGGATCGTAGGGGCCAAACGCTCGCGGCTTCTCCGGGGGAAAGCCATTGATGAGCGAAGAGCCGGCTTCGCTTGCACTCACGTGCCCAGGAAGTTCAACGGTCGCGGGGTACTGCCGGATACGCTCAGCCACGATCGCACTTGCGTGGACGTTTTCGCTGCGCACAACGGGAGCGGGAACAGTGGGGGAAGGTCCGACGGTGGAAGTGTCATAGTCAAGACGCCATCCCGCGGGGACTTCCGGCCACTGAGGGTTCGGTTGCCACGACTGCGGAAGCGTCCCGGTACCCTCGGGAGGCTCGGGCCATGACGGAGGCGGATTAAAGCGTGACGTCACCGGTGCTCTCCTCCCGCGTGCCAATCGTGTCTTATGACGTGCCGTCCTACCATCGTAGGCTATGCGCCGCCGCGCAATCTTTAGCGATAGGCTTGGGCCGAACCTCATTCTTCCACAGCGTGAAAGGGCAACTGTGACCTCTCGAAGCGTGTTGATTACCGGCGGCAACCGTGGCATTGGCTACGCGCTCGCCGAACACTTCCTTTCTCTCGGCGACAAGGTGGCCGTCACCTCGCGATCGGGGGAGGGCGGCCCCGAAGGTGCGCTCACCGTTAAAGCGGACGTCACCGACCCGTCATCGCTCGATGCGGCCTTTGCCGAAGTCGAGGAAGCACACGGGAGCGTCGAGGTCCTCATTGCCAACGCGGGTATCACTGACGACCAGCTCATGCTGCGCATGAGCGACGACTCCTTCGACAATGTCGTCAATACAAACCTGAACGGTACGTTCCGCACCGTAAAGCGGGCCATCAGGGCCATGATGCGTAAGAAGAAGGGCCGCATCATTCTCCTGTCGTCAGTGGTGAGCCTCCTCGGCTCGCCCGGCCAGGTGAACTATGCCTCGTCGAAGGCTGGCCTCATCGGTATGGCACGCTCGCTCACGCGCGAACTTGGCTCGCGCGGCATCACGACCAACGTCATTGCCCCCGGCTACATCGAGACGGAAATGACGCGCGGGCTCGACGAGGCTCGCAAGGAGCAGTACCTCTCGCAGATTCCCGTCGGTCGCTTCGCAGCACCCTCTGAGGTCGCAAAAGTTGCGGCGTTCCTCGCGAGCGACGATGCGTCATACATTTCGGGCGCCGTCATTCCTGTCGACGGCGGCCTCGGCATGGGACACTAAAACTGCGCACTTCCACAACGAGAATTAATGTCGAGCGCGCCTTGGGCGCAGAACGGGTGAAATCGCGTGAGTGATGAACCTCCTAGTCGCATCCTTCTTTTGATGCGGCATGGAAAAGCAGAATCGGATGCCGCAAGCGATATGGAACGCGTGCTCACTGATCGAGGGCATTCGCAGGCCAGGCTCATCGGTGACTACCTTTGCGCGCAGGGGGTACGGCCGAGCTGTGTGCTCGTCTCCTCTGCGGCGCGTACGCAAGAAACGTGGAGCGATGTCCACGCGTCACTCGGGAGCCCTGAATGCAGCGTGAGTGTGCTCGACGAGCTGTACCACGGAGGTGTTCGGGATGTGCTCTCACTCATCCGGGACGTCGATGATTCTTGCCGGGTTCTCCTCGTCGTTGGGCACGAGCCCACCATGAGCCAACTCGCTGCTTACCTCGGCAATGACGATGACTCTGATCCCGCCTCCCTAGCCCAGGTGCGCATCGGTGTGCCGACCGGCTCCATGAGCGTCCTTACCTCGAGTGTCGATTCGTGGAAAGACGTCGCAGAAGAGGAGCTCAATCTGCTCACCCTCGTGCGGGGCTAGCGCGGCTCACGCAAAAAGGGAGGGGCCCCGACGGGCACCCTCCCTTTTTCTTTCAGGTCAGTGCTGCGGCGCGATGATTGTGCCCTTGCCAATCACCGTGATTCCTGAATCCGTCACGGTCCATCCGCGAGCGAGGTCTTCCTCGCGGTTGAGGCCGATTTGGGTCCGCGGAGGAATCACGATGTCTTTGTCGATGATCGCGCGGTGGATTTGCGAGTGACGGCCAACTGTCACATTGTCCATAATCACCGAATCGGAAATAGAGGACCACGAGTGGAGTTGGGCCCCCGGCCCGATGACGGAGTTGGAGATTTGCGCGCCCGACACCACGACGCCTGCCGAAACGATCGAATCGACCGCGGTTCCCACACGACCCGGGCCGGCGTGAACGAATTTCGCGGGTGCGAGGGCCGATCGCGATTCCGTAAACACCGGCCACGCGGTGTTGTACAGATTGAAGATCGGGTGGATCGAGATGAGATCCATGTGTGCTTCGTAGAAAGCATCGAGCGTTCCGACGTCTCGCCAGTAGTCGCGGTCGCGGTCCGTAGAACCAGGCACGTCGTTGCGAATGAAGTCGTAGACTCCCGCGTCGTTGAGGTTCACGAAGTGGGGCACGATGTCGCCCCCCATGTCGTGGTTTGACTCGCCGTTGTCTGCGTCCCTCGTGACGGCCTCAACGAGGGCGTCGGCGGTAAACACGTAGTTCCCCATCGAGGCAAGCACCGAGTTCGGATCATCCGGCAGGCCCTGGGTCTCCTTGGGCTTTTCGACGAACTGCGCAATGCGAGTGGGATCTTCGGGATCGACTTCGATCACGCCGAACTGATCGGACTGCTCGATGGGCTGCCTGATCGCTGCCACCGTGCACGAACGACCCGATTCGATGTGGGCCTCTACCATCTGCGAAAAATCCATCCGGTAGACGTGGTCTGCACCCACCACCACGATGTAGTCGGGCTTGGAATCACCAATGATGTTGAGGTTCTGATAGATCGCATCGGCGCTCCCGAGGTACCAGTGCTTACCCATGCGCTGCTGAGCAGGCACGGGGGCGACGTAATTGCCGAGCAGTGAGCTCATGCGCCATGTCTTTGCGATGTGTGTGTCAAGCGAATGCGACTTGTATTGAGTAAGGACGACAACCTGGAGATAACCGGAGTTCACGATGTTGGAAAGCGCAAAATCGATTAGCCTGTAGGAGCCTCCAAACGGCACGGCGGGCTTTGCGCGATCGAGTGTGAGCGGCATGAGGCGCTTGCCTTCACCGCCGGCGAGAACAATTGCGAGGACCTTCGTTGCGACCATGCTTCAATCGTACTGCACAGTTAGGTGCATCACGTCCTCGTTTACCGCGTGCTCATTTCGGAGCCGCTTAGCTTTTGTTTCGCGGGAACGTACCGGCCATGCGAGCTTTCGTACGTGTGACTATCATGACAATGCGGAGGGCGAACAGCCAGCAGGTGCAGCGCCCAGCCCGTTTCGCCCTTGACGTCTCACCTAGGTAGGCAGTTCCGTAATGCGCGTTGACATCCTGACGAAGGAATACCCACCCGCGATCTATGGAGGCGCCGGCGTTCACGTCGATGAGCTCAGCAAGGTTCTTCGAAGCCGCATCGACGTACGCGTACGCTGTTTCGGCGAGGAACGTAGCGAAGCCGGCGTCCAGGCCTATTCCGTCCCCGAAACCCTCGCCAGCGCTAACTCCGCCCTCCAGACCTTCGGTGTCGACCTCGCCATGGCGCAAGACTGCGCTGGTGCGGACCTCGTCCACTCCCATACCTGGTACGCAAACTTTGCCGGGTTCACCGCGCAGCAACTCCACGCGATTCCGCACGTGCTATCTGCTCACTCCCTCGAACCACTGCGCCCCTGGAAAGCCGAGCAGCTGCAAGGCGGGTACAGGCTTAGCTCTTTTGCGGAAAAAACCGCTTACGAGAACGCCGACGGCATCATCGCCGTCTCCGGAGGAATGCGCGAGGACATCCTCCGCTCGTACCCGAAAGTAGATCCGGCGCGCGTCCACGTCGTGCATAACGGCATCGATGTCACCGCGTGGAAGCCGAATCCCTCGACCGATGTTCACGAGCGATACGGCATCGACCCTCATGCCCCCACCGTCATCTTCGTTGGACGAATCACGCGCCAAAAGGGGCTGCCGTTCCTGCTGCGCGCCCTCGCCACCCTCGATCACAGCGTCCAGGTCATTCTGTGTGCCGGCGCTCCAGATACTCCGGAAATCGCCGCCGAAGTCGAGCAGCTCGTCGCCACGCTCAAATCTAAACGAGAGGGCGTTTTCCTTATTTCGGAGATGCTCCCGCGTCACGAACTCACGCAGCTACTCTCGCACGCCACCACATTCGTGTGCCCGTCTGTGTACGAGCCGCTCGGCATCGTTAATCTCGAAGCAATGGCCTGCGGTATCCCCGTCGTGGGCACCGCCACCGGCGGTATCCCCGAAGTGATTGTCGATGGCGAAACCGGCATTCTCGTGCCGATCGACCAGGTGAATGACGGCACCGGCGCGCCCGTGAATCCGGATAAGTTTGTTGGGGACCTCTCCGACGCCCTCAACGAGATCCTCTCGAACCCGCAGCGCGCCCGCACGTGGGGCGCTGCCGCACAAAAGCGCGCACGCGATCACTTCTCGTGGGAATCCATCGCCGATCGCACCGTTGAGGTTTACAACGCCGTACTTGGCGCAGATGCGTAGCTGAGCGTGAGGGCAAGCACCTCGCGTCCCTCCCGTGCAAGAATTCGCAACTCCTCTAAAGCCTTCTGCGCTCCTGCATCTGACGAAGTCGTTGCCTGCGCGATCGCGGCCTCGGCAAGAGACACCATGCGCCCGGCGAGCCTCGCAGCGTGCGCATGTGTATCGGGCATGCCCTGTGGAGGCTCGACTAAAACAAACCCCTGAGGGAGCGCCTCGGGCCTTACGGGTTCCTCTGGAATGAGGTCGTATTCGACAAGCCGTTCGTGGGTGTGTGAAAGAGCGCGATAGAGGCGCTCACGCGCGCTGGCTGCATCCGATGCCGCAACGGGAATCGGTGTCGGCGACACGTCGAGCCTTGCGATGTCGAGAGTGCGCGCCTCAGCATGCCGGGCAGGGGCGACGGTCAGCAGATGCTGTGCGATAGCGCCGTCTCCAACCGTGAGGGCCTGCCCGCCCGCGAGCGCTGCCATCACGCCTCGCGGACCCCCGGCGATTCCGGCGATCCTTCCGGGCTCGGGCAAGACGACCGTGAGCGTGGGCATGGCGAGGGCACGCACGTCGAGAATCCACGCAAGCGTGTCGAAGTGCGCGCCACCGAAAGGACCAACGCCCGCATCAAGGAGATCAGCGGCCTCCTCGATCGGCATGTCCCGGCGCAGTGCCGCTCCCGCAAACAGCGACAGCGCACCGAGGTAGGGCGCCGGAATGAGGTTCTGCAGAGACGTAGGCGCTTTCGATGTCGAGGCGATGATTCTCATGCGGGCGTCGGATCCTGCGAACCGTCCGTGCCACGCGCGCGACCTGCGCTCACGACCGAAAACTCCGCCCAGTTCCGAGACTCTTCCACCCGTTCAAGGCGCGCTTTCACGCGCGTGCCTATCGGAAGGTTCTCCCCGTCAATCCACCGCGCCACCGGGGGATTGCTGAACTGAACTTCGATTCGATCGGGGCGAGCATTCGAGGGGTTCGATCCGCCATCGGTCGCAGGCCTGAAGTCGAGCACCGTCCCCTCGAATTCACTTCCCACAAGCGTCGAGAGAACACCGATTTCGGCGATTTCGCGCGCCTTCTTCTCCACTGCCGAGTGGCGTTGCTGGGCGCTGTGCATGAGCGAGGGAAGCTCCGGCAACGCCGCACGAACGCGATCATCGAGCGGTGCTCCCGTCTTGAGGCTGTGGCAGACATGGAGAACGAAACGGTCGACGAGACGGCGCAGGGGCGCGGTGGTGTGCGCATACGGGGCCGCTATCGCCGATTGTTCGAGAACCTCCGGAAGCGTGCCGTCGAACGCCTCGTATCCCGCCCCTCGAAAGAGTGATGTCGCCTGGTCAAGGAGGGCAAGGTGGCGCCCCTTGCCCCAGTCGAGCGTGCGAAGGAATTCACCATAGGGGAGATCCTGTGGCCACGGCTCTTTCAGGGCTGCAGCTTGCGCGCGGAAGCGCTCGATCGCCTCGGGAGCTGCCGGAGGCATCGTGCGAAGAATGCCGAGCTTGCCCTCGATCATGATCTGTGCGGCGGCCATCCCCGTCATGAGGGAGATTTGCGCGTTGTGCTCTTCGATTGGCTCGGGCAGGCGCCACTGGAGGTCCACGGAATCGGCTTCGGTCACGACTTCCTGTTCGGGCGAGTTAAGCGAGGCTCCTCCGCGTTCAATTTCGAGCGCCGCCCGTTTTTCTCCCACCTCGACGAGCAGCTGCATCACACTGCCCGCTTCTCCGCGTTCGAGTGCGCGCTGAACCGCGGTGTAGGCGAGTTTTTCACGATTGCGCACGATGGCGCGCGTAAGGTTCACGTGCGTGACGCTTGCGCGCTCGTCGAGGGAGAAGTCCCAGACGAAGGCCGGAGTGTCTTTGCCCGGTAGGAGTGAGGCTTCGTCTTCGCAGAGGAGGACGGGGTGCAGCGGGATGCGCCGATCGGGTAGGTAGAGCGTGAGGCCACGCTCACGAGTCTCGGCATCAAGAGGTCCGTGAGGCTCGACGAAGAGGGGGACATCGGCAATCGCGTAGCGCACTCGATAGCCCGTGCCGTCGCGTTCAATGTGGAGGGCCTGATCGAGATCCGTTGAGCTTTCGGGATCAAGGGTCACGAACTCGATTGCGGTGAGGTCCTCGTGCTGTGCCGCATGCTCTCTCCAGGTGTGAGCTGCACTCTCGGCCTCGGCGAGGGCGGCCTCGGGGTACGTGGCATCGATGCCAGACTTTTCGAGTGCCTCATCGATTCGTGCCGCGACTGTGGTGAGCGGCGCTTTCTTGCGGTCGCCGGGCATTGAGAGGCGTTGAACGGGCACAGTTCACTCCTTGGAATAACGGTCCGTTTTAGTGTAGTGAGCATCGCCTGCCGTAGGCTGGAGGCATGGTTGCTGTGTGCTCATTGAGCGATGTTGTAGTGCGCCGTGGCGCAAAGACTCTTCTGGATCACGTCGACTTCCGTGCCCGTGAGGGGGAGCGGTGGGTCGTGCTTGGCCCGAATGGTGCGGGCAAGTCCACCCTCATTCGCCTGCTCGCGTCGCGATTGCACCCCACAAGCGGGAGCGTGCAGATTCTCGAGGAAAAGCTCGGGCGCGTTGACGTGTTCGAGCTTCGACCCCTGATTGGCCTCTCCAGCCAGGAGCTCGCCGAGACGATTCCCGCACAGGAGACGTGCCTCAATGTTGTTATGACGGCCGGCTACGCGGTCGTGGGCCGCTGGCGCGAAACGTACGAGAGCGAGGATGAACAGCGTGCCCGCATGCTCCTTGGCGCGTTTGGGGTGGCCCCGCTCGCTGAGCGCACGTTTGGCTCTCTCTCCACCGGGGAGAAGAAGCGCGTGCTTTCCGCCCGTGCGCTCATGACCGATCCCGAGCTGCTTCTCCTCGACGAGCCCGCTTCAGGCCTCGATGTGGGAGGCCGAGAGGAACTCGTGCGCTCACTCGGGGCTCTCGCAAAGGATCCCGCGACCCCCGTCACGATCATGGTGACGCACCACCTTGAAGAGATCCCCACGGGGTTCACCCATGCACTTTTGCTGCGCGAGGGACGGGTTGTCGCCTCGGGGCCAATCGCCGAGACCCTTACTTCGCAGAATCTCACGCGCACTTTCGGCCTCCCGCTCGCTCTTGAAGAGCGCGGTGGTCGTTATTTCGCGACGGCAGTTCCGCTTACGCAATGAGCCTCGTCTCGATGAGCGCGCACGCGGATCATCCGCTGCTCGCCGATTACGTGTCGATGACCGACGTCAAGCTGCGCTCGTGCCTCGAGGTTGAGCGCGGCTTGTTCATGGCTGAAAGCTACAACGTGATCGAACGGGCCCTCGAGGCAGGCGCCACGCCACGATCGTTCATGATGAGCGAGAAGTGGCTCGAAAAATTCTCGCCTCTTTTTTCGCGCTTCCCTGATGCTCCCGTTTTTGTGGGCAGCGAAGCTGAGCTCGAGGAGACGACGGGCTTTCACGTGCATCGCGGCGCTCTCGCTTCGATGCAGCGACCGAAGGAGCGCTCCGTCGAATCCGTCATTGAGGGGGCGCGCACCGTCGCCGTGCTCGAAAACATCGTGGACCACACGAACGTCGGCGCGATGTTCCGCAGTGCGGCCGCCCTCGGCGTGGATGCGGTTCTCGTCACGCCTTCTGCAGCGGACCCGCTGTACAGGCGCGCGATTCGAGTCTCGATGGGCACGGTCTTTCAGGTGCCGTGGGCGCGCTTTGAGTCATGGCCTCGCGGGGGAGTGGACCTCCTGCGTGCGCGCGGTTTCGATACGCTCGCACTTGCACTCACGGAGAATTCTCGCCCGCTGCACGAGGTTGATCTTTCGGCTTCACGAAAGGTGGCCTTCGTTCTTGGCACCGAGGGGCATGGGCTCACCGAGCAGACTCTTCGCGCCGTAGATGAGAGCGTGATTATCCCCATGAGCGGTGGCGTCGATTCACTCAATGTCGCCGCAGCGAGCGCTGTCGTGTTCTGGCAGCGCGAGGTATCTATGCGCGCGTGAGGTGCGTGCAAGTTTAAATGTCTCACCCCTCCCCACAATGGGAACATGTGTTCGATACTGACGCAAGGACCCCCGGATCACTCTTGATCCCGCACCCTTTTCGCCCTAGTATTCGAACACGTGTTCTATTTTGTGTGAGTGGAGAGGGCAATGTCCGTACAGGTTTCTGTAGCGCCGCGCATCGCGGCGGATCCGCAGCGCCTCGCGCTCGCACAGTCAGTCCTCGGTCAGGCAGAGGCGAAAACTCAGCGCGAGCGCGGCCCAGTGCGTGGGGAGGAACTCGAGCGCAGCGGGCACTCGTTCCCCGTTCCCCGGGCTCTCGAGGAACTCATTTCGCGAGGTGAGGTGCGGGCGGGTAGCAGCATCGAGGTGACGGGGCCGTGCGGAACGTCGCTCGCCCTTGCACTCGCGGCGGCCGCCATGGGGGAGGAGTCCTGGTGTGCCCTCGTGGGTATGCCCCACGTGGGGATCGCCGCGTGCGCCGATATCGGCGTAGATCCGCGGCGCACCGCTCTTATCCCCGATCCAGGGGCGCAACTTTCTTCCGTGCTCTCCGCGCTCATCGATGGCATCGAGGTGATTGTTCTCGGTGCTGATCTCGCTCTCACACCCGCGCAGTGGCGCACGGCAAAAAATCGCGCGCGCACACAGGGGTCCCTACTCATTCGCCTGGGGGAAGCACGCTGCGACCTCGCCGTGCAGTCCTCCTCGCCACGCTGGGTGGGGCTTGCGCGCGGCTCGGGCAGGCTCAGGTTTCGCAGCGCTCGTGTCGCGGCGTGTGGCAGGGGTGCTGCGGGTTCCGGTTCAGCAATGGAGATTCGTATTCCGACGCCTGCCGGGGTGCTCGCGAGCGCACCGCGCACGGCGGTGCCCACCTCACGCAGGGGCAAAGCACCCTCTCGGGCGCGCGCGACGCTCACACTCGTGCAATCGGGGAATCGATGATGGCGCAGTCCACGCGCACCGCATGCGTGTACATCGATAATTGGCCCGTCCTTGCCGCGATTGAGAGGTACGAGCGCGCCGGCGAGAAAGTGCCGAACGAGATCGCGATTATGGAGCATCATCGTGTTGTCGCTGCCAGTCCCTCGGCCATGCACGCCGGTGTCGCACTTGGCATGAAGAAGCGTTCTGCCGAGGCCTTGTGCCCGCACATCGCGGTTGCAGAGCGCGATCTCGATGCCGAGTGGCGCGTTTTTGAAAGCGTGTGCGCCGCCGTGGATACGGTTGCCTCGGGGATCGAACCTCTTGGGCCGGGAACGCTTTTGCTTCATGCGCGAGGTCCATCTCGACACGCCGGGGGAGAACACGCTCTCGTCCGTGCTCTCCTCGATGCCGTCGCCGATCATACGGGCTGGGAGAGCTCCGTGGGAATCGCCGACGGCCCACTCGCCGCCATTCTTGCCTCTCGCTCCGGGCGCATCATACTTCCGGGAGAATCGGCGCGTTTTCTCGCCCCCTTCCCCATAGAAGCGCTCGAGCACGCCCCCGTGGGGGCGGGGAAACGCTTTTGCACACCCGGGGTTTTCGAGGGGCCCGCGCACGTAGCTGAGTTCATCAGCGTGCTTCGCCGCCTCGGCATCACCTCTCTCGGCGCGCTGAGCGAGCTTCCACATTCCTCGGTGAGTGAGCGTTTTGGGCCGCTCGGCGCGCTCCTGCACATCCTCGCGTGCGGAGGTGAACCGGGCGAAGGGGAGCGCGTGCGGCCAGCTCAGCCAATCCTCGTCGAGCGTCACCTCGATCCGCCGCTCGAGCGCGTCGATCAGGCTGCGTTTATCGCGCGCCCCCTTGCCGAGGAGCTCGCCGAAAAGCTGCGAAAACACGGCCTTATGTGCACGCGGCTTCGCATTATCGCGCGCGGTGAGAACGGGAGCGAAGTTGAGCGCACGTGGCGCCATGAGGGCGCCTTGAGCATCGATGACGTCGTGGATCGCGTGTGTTGGCAGTGTGACGGGTGGATACTCGCTGCCGAACGGGGCGCCTCACGCCCGGGCGATCCTCGCGAGGGCCGCACAACAGCTGCGCCCATCGTTCACGTGCAACTCATTCCCGTGCACACCGAAAGTGCGGGGGAGTACGCGCAGCGGCTGTGGGGGCACGCAAGCACGGCCGAAAAGCGCGCCGCGCGGGCCCTCACGCGTGTGCAATCACTAGCGGGGGAGGAGTCCGTTCTTGTCCCTGCCGAAAAGGCAGGCCGTTTTTTGAGCGAGGCGATCACGGTGCTGCCCTTTCGCGCGGTACGCGTACGCGAGCACCGCGAGGGGCCGTGGGTGGGCTCTTTTCCGCGCCCCTTGCCTGCCACGGTTTTTACTGAGCGGATCACCGCGCGTCTCCTATGCGAGGGGCAAGCGGTCTACGTGAGTGCGCGGGGACTGCTCACCGGCGCCCCTGCACACCTCGTTCTCACGCATTCGGACAATGGCGTGAGCACCGAGGACGCGGCACACGCGAACGCCTGCGCGCACGATGCGGCAGGATCCAGGAGCGCAACCGTAGCCGCGAAAGGCGACGTTGGACGTAGCCGGAAAGGGGAGGAGCCTGCGCCGCTTCCCGCCGCGCTTCGCCACCTCGGCTACGAGAGGCTGCTCCCCATCGCGCACTACGGCCCGCCCATCCTCCTTGATCAGCGGTGGTGGTCCGAAGGCGCGGGAAGCCGTAGGAGCGCGCGGCTTCAGATCGTGCTCGAGGGAGGGGAGGCACTTGCCCTACTCTCACGCGAACGTGCGTGGGAGGTGGAGGCGCTCTATGACTAGGGCTGTTTTGATGACTGGGGGTGTCGTGACGGGCGACTGTTGTGCGTGGGTCCCGTGTGACGCACGTGAACGTGGTGGATTGTGCGTCTTGCCGGGTGAACATGAGTGCAGGGGCAGGCATGAGTAAGTGGTTTCTTGGCCCGCCATCGTGGCGCGATCTCGAGGCGGTTTTGAGCGATCGGCCGGTTCCCGTGCGTCCCACGGTGACGCTTGTGAATGCGGGCACCACACACGAAAGGGAACACCCGCGAGGGCAAAGCGAACGCCGGCACGCCTCAGCCCTCAATGCCGAGCTTGACATCCCCTTTGCCGAGCTTCACGCGCATTCGCACTTCAGTTTTCTCGACGGAGCCTCGAGCCCGGAGGACATGGTTGCCGAAGCTTCACGGCTCGGACTGCGCGGCCTCGCACTCATCGACCACGATGGATTTTACGGAGCCATCCGCTTCATGAAGGCGGCGTCGGAAGCCGGCCTGCCCACGATTTACGGCGCTGAACTGACGCTTCCCGCAGGGTTTACAGCCGGACTCCCGGGGCCGTCCGCATGCCCCTCTCCGCTTCGTGCGGCTGCGGCAAGCGCGCCACGCACGGGCAGCGCTGATCCCGAGGGCGAACACCTCGTGCTTCTCGCGCGTGGGGCGGCGGGGTACCGAAGGCTTTCGTCCCTCATAGCGCGTGCGCACCTTGCCGGCCCCGGCAAGGGCACGCCGCTCTACAGTGCTGCAGGCGTGGTCGAGGCGCTCGCAAGCGGCGACATCGTCGTTCTCACGGGGTGCCGAAAATCCCCATTCACGCAAGAGCTCCTTGCTCTCCTCCCGCAAGGCGACCTAGAGCAATCGGCGTATGCGGCCGCGCGCGGAATCGAGGCCGCACTTCGCGCAGCCGGCACGCTTGAAGCCCCGGGTGCTCCCGCCCGCGATGGCGAAGCCCCGCGCGTGATCGTGGAACTTCCCCTCACGGGCGATTCCCTCGAATCCGAACTTCACGACGCGCTCGTGCAAGGTGCACGCATCGTGCGAGAAGAACACGGTTTAAGCGAAGCCGAGTTGCCCGTCGCTCTCACCTCCAACGCACACTACGCACGCCCAGAACACAAGCACCTCGCGGATGTCCACGCCGCACTTCGCGCACGGCGCAGCCTCGCTGACGCGGACCCTTTTCTCCCGTCACGTCTGGCCCATCTCAGAAGCGGAGCGGAGCTTGCACAACTCGTGCCGCGCTACCCGCGCGCGATCACGACCGCCGCGCATCTCTCTTCGAGCCTCGCGTTCGATCTCTCCCTCGTCGCTCCACACCTTCCTCCTGCGCCCACCCCCGAGGGCCACAGCGAGGAAAGCTGGCTTCGGGCCCTCACCGAACGTCTCGGAGAGGCGCGCTACGGGCCGAGGGCAAACCCGCGCCTCGAGGGAGCGTGGGAACAGATCGATCATGAGCTTCGCATCATCACTGAACTCGGCTTTCCCGGCTATTTTCTTATCGTCTACGACATCGTCGAGTTTTGCCGCGCACACGGGATTCTGTGCCAGGGGAGAGGCTCGGCTGCGAATTCCGCCGTGTGCTACTGCCTCGGTATCACGTCGGTTGATCCGGTCTTTCACGGACTACTGTTCGAGCGTTTTCTCGCTCCCGAGCGCGATGGCCCACCGGATATCGACGTCGATATCGCCGCGGACCGGCGCGAGGAGGTCATCCAATACGTCTTCACACGCTACGGGCGCGAGAACGCCGCGCAGGTCGCGAACGTCATCTCGTATAAGGCGAGGCTCGCGGTCCGCGATGCGGCACGAGCACTCGGCTATAGCGTGGGGCAGCAGGACGCCTACGCACAGATGATCGAACGATCCTTTTCGTCTTTACGCGAGGCGAACATCCCCGAGGACGTGAAGACCCTTGCCACCCAGCTTCGCGATGCTCCGCGACACCTCGGGATCCACTCGGGCGGGATGGTGTTGTGCGACCGGCCCGTCATTGATGTCGTGCCGATCGAACACGCGCGCATGCAAGGCCGAACGGTCGTGCAGTGGGACAAAGACGATTGCGCGGATGCGGGACTCGTGAAATTCGATCTCCTTGGTCTCGGTATGCTCACGGCCATTGACCACGCTTTCTCGATCATCGAACGAGTCCACCAAGAGTCGTTGACCCTCGCGAGCATCCCGCAAGAGGACCCGGCGCTGTACGACATGCTGTGCAGGGGCGATGCCGTGGGGGTGTTCCAAGTGGAGTCGCGCGCACAAATCGCGACTCTGCCTCGCCTCAAGCCGCGTGAGTTTTATGACCTCGTCGTCGAGGTCGCCCTCATTCGCCCTGGGCCCATCCAGGGTGGAAGCGTGCACCCGTACTTGCGCAGGCGTTCCGGCGCCGAGGACGTCACCTATCTCCACCCTCTTCTCGAGAAATCCCTCGGCCGCACTCTCGGGGTACCGCTCTTTCAGGAGCAGCTCATGCAGATGATGGTCGACCTCGCGGACTTTACGCCCTCGCAAGCCGACCAGCTACGCCGCGCGATGGGGTCGAAGCGTTCAACCCAAAAAATGGCGGCGATGCGCGAGGCGATGTTCGAGGGCATGGCCTCAAACGGCCTCACACCCGAGCAATGCGAGCTTGTCTACCGCAAAATTCTCGCGTTCGCGAGCTATGGCTTTCCCGAGTCACATGCCTATTCCTTCGCCTATCTCGTGTATGCGAGCGCTTTCCTCAAGTGCCACTTTCCTGCAGCCTTCACGGCCGCGCTGCTGCGGAGTCAGCCGATGGGGTTTTATTCACCTCAGTCGCTCGTCTCGGACGCCCGCCGACACGGCGTTGAGGTGAGGGGAGTGGACATCACCCGCAGCGACGCCTGGGCAAATCTCGAGGTCGATGCCGAGCACACGGCCACAACTTTCGCCGAGCGTGCAGAGGCGTGCGAGGGCGGGCATCCACCGCAGGTCTGTGGCAGCGAGGCCGCGCGCGGGCCGGCGATTCGCCTTGGACTCGAGTCGGTGCGCGGGATCTCGCGCGCATTCGCCAAGGAGATATGCGAGGAGCGTGCGCGCGCTCCCTTTCGGTCAATTGCCGATCTTGCGCATCGCACGGGCGTGAACACGCACCAACTCGAGGCGCTTGCGACGGCGGGGGCGCTTGACTCACTCGCCCCCTCAAGGCGCGCAGCTTTGTGGAGTGCGGGTGCGGCGGGAAGCGTGAAACCCGGGACGATCCCGGGCCTCGCCCTCGCGCACAACGCTCCCACGCTTCCCGGAATGAGCGATGCCGAACTCATGGCAGCAGACACATGGGCCACGGGAATCTCTCCCACGCGCCACCCGTTCACGCTTGCTCGCGAGGAACTCCTCGAAAGCAGCGTGCTTCGCATCGAGGACGCCAAGAAAGTCGAGCACGGCACGCGGGTATGGACGGCAGGACTCATCACGCATCGCCAGCGTCCCGCGACCGCCACGGGCATCACGTTCCTTGGCCTCGAGGATGAAACCGGGATTCTCAACGTCGTGTGCTCACACGGCTTCTGGAGAGCGAACCGTGCTCTCTTACGCACAGCTCCCGCGGTTCGCCTGCGTGGCCTCGTGGAGCGCAATGAGGATGGCGTCGTAAGCTTCCTCGCCGATGCCGTCGAACCGCAGTCGCTCAACGCGACCACGACCTCGAGGAACTTTTGCTAGCCCGTGGCGCGTGCAACCCCTATGCTCGGCGACTGACGGGGGGCCGAAGAAGGCTTCACTCGGCGAGCCCCACGCGAAAACACGAGCGTCACTGCGAAGCTTACGGCGGCAAAGAGGGCGAGTTCCGCGAGTGTCGTTCCGGTCGAGACGATCGCACCACCGAGGGCAGCACTCACGAGGCCCTGGGAGGCAACGGTGAGCGGCATGAACGCGGTGAGAGATTGCAAGAGCGAGGGGGCGCTCTCGAGGGGGAGAATCCCCACGAGGGAAACGACCTGGAGCACGAGGACGATGATTGACACAACTCGGCCTACTCGCGCGCCAAACACGGTCAGGAGCATCTGATGCACGATCGCGAAGCACAGAGCCGCGGCAATCGTGATGGCAGCAACCGACGCGAGCGAGGCTACGGGGACACCAAAGACCACGAGCAGGCCGATCACCAAAAGCGCTTGGAGAGCGGCAAGGACGAGGGGCCACAAAAGCGAGAGTAGCGCCACCCGCCACATGGGAAGAGCCGAATTGAGGAACCGCTCGCGAAGCGCCGGCCACACAAGGAAAATCCCGAATGCTCCGAGCCACAGGCCGAGGGCCGCGACAAACGGGAACGTGGCCACCGCGCCGCCATCGGCTTCGTTTTCACGCGAGGTCGAAAGCGTCACAGCCTTCGTGCTCATCTCTGCGAGATGCGTACGTTCACTCTCGGAGTAGCTCGGCACCTGATCGGCACCGTCACGAAGTCCAGTCCAGAGTTCGCGGCTGCCGTCCGCGAGGCGGCGAGTGCCGTCGGAAAGCTGAGTTGTTCCCTCGGCAAGACCATGCGCGCCTTCTGAAAGGGGGGCGGTGCCCGTGGCGAGCTTCGAGGTACCGTTCGCGAGCTCGTCGGCGCCGTCGGTAAGCTGTCCCGTGCCCGAGGAAAGCTCACTCGTGCCCTCTGCGAGCCCCTTGGCTCCCTCATCGACCTGGGCGGCGCCAGTCGAAAGCTTTGCGGCACCGTCAGCAAGTTGCGCTGCCCCGCCGCGAGAGGCATCTACGCCATCGGCGACCTGCGCCGCTCCAGGGGCGAGCTGCGCCGCGCCATCTCCGAGCTTCGCGATCCCACCGTTCAGCTGATTGATGCCGTCTACGAGCTGAGGTGCAGCGTCAGCGGAGGCCATCGCACCGTCGGCGAGCTTTTGCGCGCTTGGTGTAAGGCCCGGGTTTTCGCGTGATCCGTCGCCCTCGAAAACGGTGTCGACGGCCTTTGGAACAACGTGATCGGACAGTGCCGACCGCACTCCGTTCACGCCTTCCTCACTCATCTGAGTGAGCCCGCTACACATGTCCTCCAGCCCCGCGACACGCGGGTCCCCGCTCAAGCGTGGGTCGACGCTAAAGGCCTGTTCGAGTTCCGTACAGCTCGCGGCGAGTGTGTTCATCGATTCCGCGAAGCCCGGTTGACCGTCGCGCCCCGTGTCGAATGCTTGATCGATACCGTGCTGAAGACCCTGCGTGAGTCCCTCTTGGGCTTGGGGGAGTCCTGAAGCGTACTGATCGAGGCCTTCCGCCAGCTGCTGCGCGCCCTCGGCGAGTCCGGGATTTTCCGCGCTCCCATCGCCGTTGACCCCCGACGCGAGCTTTTCGGCGCCCTGGCGAAGCCCGGGCTGCGCGTCAGTGCCGTTGAGTCCCTCGGAAAGCTGGGCAACACCTCCAGAAACCTTATGCGCACCGTCCGACAGCGCACCTAGACCGTTCGAAAGGTCATCCGCACCACCGGAAAGATCATCTGTTCCAGAAGCGAGTGCGCCTGTACCACCCGTGAGCTTGTGCGCTCCATCAGAGAGTTTCTTCGTTCCCTGATCGAGCCCGCGTACGCCATCGGCGAGCTCCCCGGCTCCGTCGTCGAGCGCGACCACGCCGCCGTTCAGCTCATCGACTCCTGTGGCGAGCTTACCTGCGCCTTCGTCGAGCCCTTTCGCACCGTCGGCGAGTTCGTGGGCACCGTCGGACAGTTCACCTGCGCCATCGGCGGACTTGGTGAAGCCGTCTTTGAGGCTGTTGAAGCCCACGTACATTCCGTCGAGGTACTGCTTTGTCATCGTTCCGTTGAACTCGCTCGCAACGACCTGGGTAATCGCCTGTCCCACCATCGAGTCGAGCATGCCCGAGGAGTCATTCGTGTTGACGATCACGGTGGCCTGGCGAGCATCAGCCTTCCCCATGGTTGCCACATCGTCACTGAAGTCCTTGGGGATCACCACGACCGCGGAATAGGTGCCGTTCTCAAGCCCGGATTCAGCGTCTTTCTGGGTGGTGAGCTGCCAATCAAAGCCCGCGGAGTCGAGGTTCGCCAAGCTGCCGTCGGAATCTTCGCTCTCCATGGTGCCCGGCTGCGTGAGTGCCCCCGCGAGAAGCCTTCCGAAGGGGACGGTCTGCGTTTTGCCGTCCACCTCCATTTCCGTTCCTTCATCGAGGTTCACCACGGCAGCGGGGACGTTGTCGAAGCCTTCCGCGCGGTCTTTGAGCGCCCAAATACCCACGCTCGCGACGAGGAGCGGCAAAAGCACAACGATGAGGAGGGGCTTTGGGAAGCGAGCGAGAGTTTTCATGCGTATGCCTCCGCATCTGTATTCAATGGCAGGGGGTCGGTGTGGTCGGTGACGAGGGCTGTCAGGGGCAGGACCTGTACACGCGCGGGATCCCGCAGTCGTTCGGTGAAGCTCGCGGTGAGAGCGTCTTGGCCAATCACGATTGTCGCCCCGTGCGCAGCGAGCAATTCGAGCCGTTGCGGCGTCGCGTCATCGGCCTCAAGAAGGTCGGAAAGAGATTCGATGACGATAATCCGCGAGTCTCGTTCTCGCACGATTGCGTGGGCACTTGCGCCTCCGCGGCCTTCGGGGTAGAGCTCAACGTGTGATTGGGCCGCTCCCGTTTCGCCGGGAACCTGACGGTCATAGACGAAGAGTGTGCCTGCTGAGGGCTCGAGGCGCGCCGAGAATAGCGCAAGCACACTTGCGCGCGCGTCCACATCTTCGCTTGCGATGAGAGTGATCGATCCCAGGGAGATTGCACCCGAGAGAGGGCCGAGCTGCCCGCGGCCGCTCATGCGCGGAATTTCAACGTCGCGAAGCCGAAGCGCACTGGTGCCCTTCGCTGCCGTCCATTCACGGTGCTCGAGGGCAACCCCGAGTCCCTCACCTTCGACGTCAAGGTGGGGGAGAAGGCGGTCGAGCACAGCGGGGAAGTGCCAAGCGCGATCGCCGAGAAGCGCGAGAACGGCCGGTACGAGTGTCATGCGCACAACGAAAGCGTCCACGAAGACACCGACAGCAAGGGAGAGGGCGATCGGTTGAATCATGTACATCGACCCGGGAATGAAACCCGCGAAGATGAAGATCATGATTGCCGCGGCCGCGATCACCACGGGCGCCGATGCCGTGAACCCTCTCATGATGGCCTGACGGGCATCACGGGTGTGCATGTACTCCTCACGCATGCGGGTCACGAGGAAAACTTCGTAGTCCATCGCGAGGCCGAAGAGCACGCCGAGCGTCATGATCGGCAAAAACGCAATCACGGGGCCCGTGGCTTTCGCCTGAAGGAGGTCCGCACCCCATCCGTAGGTGAACACCATGGAGGTCACGCCGAAGGCAGCACCTGCGGAAAGAAGGAATCCGGCCGCAGCCTTGAGGGGCACCCAGATACTTCGGAACACCATCGCGAGAAGCACGAGGGAGAGCCCCACAACGAAGATCGTGAAGGGCAAGAGCGCCTTGTCGAGGCGGTCGGCAATGTCGATCGCAACGGCGGTGGAGCCCGTGACTTTGATGTCGGAGATGCCGAGGTCCTTTTCCCACTGAGGTGCATCGGCACGGAGCTCATCAACGACGCTCTTCGTGCGCTCCGAAGTGGGGCCTTCCGTCGGTCGAAGTACCACGACCCCCATGTCGGCACCCATGTTGGGCGTGGCGATCTGCACGCTATCAACGCCGTCGATCGCGAGAACATCACGTTTGAGCTCATCCATGACGCCGAGTGGGTCCTCGGTGTTGATGATGTCTGCCGTGAGCATGATCGTCGCGTTATGCCCCGCGCCAAATTTCTCGGTCACAATGTCGTAAGCTTCGCGGCCGTAGGAGCCCGGGTCTTCCGTGCCCTGGTCGGGGAGCGCGAGCTCGAGATCTTTGAAGGGAACGGCTACCGCACCGAGTCCCACGGTCACCACGAGAATCGTCACGAGAGGGAAGCGAATGGCGGCACGCACCCAACGCTCGAGTAGGGGCGTGCGGCGAGGGCGTGCGGAGGGGTCCGACGCTTGCGTGGCTGTGCGTTGACGCTGACGTTTGGGGCGAATCCGCTCACCGAAGAGCCCAAGGATGGCGGGCAGCAGTGTGAGCGCGGCGAGCACGTTGCAGACAACCGCGACGGCGGAGACAACGCCCATGACGGTGATGAACGGGATGCCTGTGATGAAAAGGCCCACGAGGGCGATGACGACGGTGAGGCCTGCGAAGATCACGGCGCTTCCGCTTGTAGCGGTCGCGCGTGCGATGGATTCATACGGGTCGAGGCCGCTTCGCAGTTGATCGAGGTGACGCGACACGATGAACAGCGAGTAGTCGATTCCCACGGCGAGACCGAGCATGAGTGCAAGCGTCGGGGTCGCCGAGGAAATGGTAAAGATGCTCGTACCCATGAACATCACGATCATCGAAACGATGATGCCCGTGATGGCGGTGACGATCGGGATGAATGCGGAGCGAACTGCACGGAACACGATGCTGAGCACGATGAGGGCCGCAATAACGCCGAGAACCTCCATGATGCGCATCCCCATTTCGGGGGTCATCGTGACCTGGCCTCCGATGTAGGCATGGAGACCGTTGTCCGCCTCGGTCGTGGAATCGACGATGTCGGTGAGAGAGTCCAGGGTCTCTTTGGGAACAGCATCAAGGTCAGGATCGAGCTGGATGTTCGCGATGATGGCCGTGCCGTCCTCGCTCGTTTCGCCCGGCGTGTCTTTATCGAAGGGGTTCGTCGCCGTTTCGACCCCCTGGACTTGACCGGCCTCTCCCATCGCCTTCGCGATCTCTTTTTCATGCGCGTCGATGGGGGAGCCGTCTTCGCTCACAAAGATGATTTGGCCACCTGTACCACCGAGCTGCGGGAAACGCGTCGCGAGAGAGTCGAGCCCCTCCTGCGCTTCGGTGCCCGGAATACTGAAGGCGTCGTCGAGACCCTTTCCGACCGTGACTGCGCCCGCCGCCGCGAGAACAATAATGGCCAACCAGGCACCGATGACCTTCCACGGCGAACGCGAGGCCCACAGGCCGAGGCGATAGAGAGTCGATGACACGCGGGCTCCTCCACATGGTCAAGGTCCGTCAATACATTTTCGTATCGAGATTGATACTAGAATGTCTCAGCCGGCCACCCAGAGACCCCGCGGCGCCCCTATTGTGAACCTCACAACGCCCAATGACACCCCTCAGCTGCGCTCAAAAACCCATACGCGCCGCATGCTGATTGAAGCCTCGATTGATGTTTTCACCCAAAAAGGCGCCCAGGGCGCGACCGTTGACGACCTCACGCGAGCGGCAGGCTTCACGCGCGGAGCGTTCTACTCGAACTTCACGTCCAAAGAGGAGGTCTTTTGGGAGGCCTTCGCCGTCGTCACGAGTCGTTCACTGCAGGCAACTTCCTCCGTGCCACGGAACACCGACAGGCAAGTACAGGGGCTCTTTGAAACTCTTGAAGCGCTTCGCCCGCTCGGCCTCGCCTGGTACCTCATGCACACCGAGGCGGTCGCCCTTGCGCTCCATGACGAAAGTGCGAGGCCCCGGCTCGCGCGCGAGCGTGGCCGGCTTATCACGGGAATCGCCGATACTTTTCGTGAGCTCGAAAAAACGGAACCCATCGCGCTTTCGGCACAGCCCGAGGCAATTGCTGAAACACTCCTTGGCGTATATCTCAATCGCATGGTTGCAGAGTTAGCCACGGGGGAGAGGCTCGAGAAAGAAACCTCCACCATTATTGAGGCCATCCTCGAAACGTTTGTGCACGGGCATGATGGCCACGGCCACCGCACGCCGTGGAACCCGTTTTCCGTGAAAAAATCTCTGGAGTGAGGCAATGAACGAACACCTTCCACAAGCGGGAGATCGCTCTGCACGCGGCAAGGCCGTGTATGCGAAACGAGGGAACTCCCACTATGACGTCCTGAGCGCGCTCATGGCAGTCGTCGTCGTCATTTCCGGTATTGGCGCCGCCAAGGGCGTCACGATCGGATTCGTGATTACCGACGCGGCGTTCTTCCTTTTCCCTCTTGCCTATATCCTCGGCGACATCATCACCGAGCTGTATGGACCGCGTGTAGCGCGCCGCGCGATCCTAACGTCGTTCACCCTCAACGTTTTCGCGGTCGTGTGTTACGCCGTCATCATTTGGCTCCCGGGCTTCGATGACGACTATGGAGTTGCGAAACAGGGAGCGCTCGAGCTCGCGATTGGGCCTGTATGGCAGATCGTTCTTGCTTCTCTGTGCGGCTTTCTTGCCGGGCAGAGCCTGAACTCGTTCATTGTGAGCCGAACGAAGCGGCGCACGGGCGAGCCCGGCATCGTCGCTCGACTACTCATGTCAAGCGGTACGGGCGAGCTCGTCGACACGATCATTTTCTGCACGATTGCCGCGCCGGTGCTCGGAATTACGACATTCGGCCAGTGGCTGAACTACACGGCCTTCGGATTCCTGTACAAGGTCATCGTGCAGTACGCGGCAATTCCCGTCACGGCTTACGTGATCGCGCGGCTCAAGAAAGCGGAACCTAGCTACCAAGAAGCCCTCACGCGAATTGCATAGAAGTTGTGGGGGTTTGGCATCGGCGCAGTTCCGCCCCACCACACGCATTACGCCGATAATGTACGTTATGTAAAGTCAGTGTGGAAAGCGCCTCACGGGTCTAGGTCCGACGGATGCTCAGCAATCGTCGGACCCCCACCCCGCACAACAACACCAACCCTCACCGCGCCGGTGACGCACAACCTAGTGCTCGCACTGACCGCACGCAGGCGCAAGACCTTTGCTCGTGCACGCCTCACAGCGCAAGAACTGCTGGCGGCACGCAGGATTCACGCAATTGACATACACCGGCGTCTTTTCTCCGCACGCAACGCATGACCCAAGCGACTCGGCACCGTCGCCAAACTCCATGTGCATGCGCCCATCGAAGACGTAAAGGGAGCCATCCCACAGGCCATCGTTGCCGTACTTTTCCCCGTAGCGGACGATCCCGCCGTCGAGTTGGTACACCTCGCTAAAGCCGCGATTCTTCATAAGTACCGTGAGCACCTCGCAGCGAATACCGCCCGTGCAGTACGTGACCACGGGGCGATCCTTGAGGTCGTCGTACATGCCGGATTCGAGCTCGCCGACGAAATCGCGCGTCGTTTCCGTCTGGGGAACGACGGCGCCGCGGAAACGACCGATTTCCGCCTCCATGCGGTTACGACCATCGAAAAAGACGACGTCCGACCCTCGGGCGTCGACGAGGGCGTGCAGAGCCTCGGGGCTCAGGTGCTCTCCCCCGCCAATGACGCCCTCAGCTCCCACCTTGACTTCCTCGGGAACGGTGAACGTCACGAGCTCTTCCCTGACCTTCACGGAGAGCTTTGGAAAGTCGTGGCCTGTCCCCTCGGACCATTTGATGTCGGCGGCTCGGAACGGCGCGTAACCTCGCGTACGCTTGACGTACTGCTTCATCGCGCCGATCTCACCGCCCACCGTCGCGTTGATGCCGTCTTTCGAGACGATCACGCGGCCCTTGAGGCCCAGCGAATCGGCGAGTGCAAACTGCCACAGCTTCACTGCCTCCGGGTCGGCGAGCGGAGTAAAAACATAAAAGAGAACGATTTTGTGAACAGCCACGTCACAAGTCTAATCGGCAGCGGAATAACTCTTCGCCAGCCGGGCGTTCTAGGGTGTATAAACCGTGCACATTAGGAGGTTTTCCGTGCTCGACCCCACCACGCTCTTCAGCTATGAACGCGATGTCGACTCACGTTCCCTTCACGCGAGCACGCTCGTCGTGACTCTCGGCTCTTTTGTCGACTCCGGGCGTGTCCAGGAGAAGCTCGACGAGTTCATCACGGACAACTATCCCAATCGCATCGTGGGGACGTTCGACTCCGATCAAGTCATCGACTACACGGCGGTGCGGCCGCCCATTTCGCTCGAGCAGGATCACCTCACGGGGTACTCCTCCCCCGCGCTCACTCTTCGCGAGGTCTCGCCCGAGGGCGAGGCGCCGTTCCTGCTTCTCAGCGGCCCCGAGCCTAATTTCCAGTGGGAGCGCGTGGCGCACGCGGTCAGGATCATCGTTGAACAGCTCGGCGTGACGCGCACGCTCGTCGCCACGAGTTTTCCCGGCGCTACACCGCACACGCGCCCCGTCGCGGTAAGCAGGTACGCGGGCGATCCCAAGGACCTGGTTCTCGCAAGCCCGTTCCCGGGCACCATCGAGATGCGGGCGTCCTTCCCAGCTTTGCTCATTGTACGCATGGCTGAGGCTGGCCACCCCATCATCGGCCTCGCCGCTCACGTGCCGTCCTATGCGCACGAGATCGAGTACTACCCGGCTCTCCCTGCGCTATTTACGGCGCTCGATATTGAAGGCGGCCCAGCTTTTACGCCAAACAAGAAGCTCGAGGAAAAGATTGCCGAGGTGCGCGAAGCCCTCGACCAGAGTGCGGCTGAGAACGAGCAGCTTGCCTCACTCATCAAGGGATTCGAGGACAACTACTCGCGTATGGACGGCATGGTGCAGCACCTCACTCCCGGTGCCGACACTCCCCTCCCCGGCGCCGAAAACCTCACGACCGAAGTCGAGGACTTCCTCAAAGAAATCCTCGATGAGCCGGAAAACACGGACGAGGAAGGCGAAGACCCCGGCCCGGATTCGATAGGCTAAATAGCGTGTTTGTCGTCAGCGTATATTCACTCAAAGGCGGCGTCGGAAAGACCTCCGTCACTCTCGGTCTCGCGTCCGCGGCCCTCAACCAGGGCGTGAACGCACTTGTCCTCGATCTCGACCCTCAGGGCGATACCACTCTCGGCCTACTCGGGCACCCGGGAGGTGAGCCCGACATCGCCGAGGTGATTGCGTCAGGGCGAACCGAGACTGTCGACCGTGCCATCGTGCAGTCTCCGTGGGTAGCTGGCGAAAACGGCGAGGCTTCTGCCTCGAGCCACCTCGACATCATCCCGGGCAGTCATCGCTCGTCGAGGCTCGACTCCCCCGCCCTCGCGCAACGGAGCGTAAGACGCCTTCGGGAGGCGCTGAACAAGCGTTCCTACCACTACGACATCGTCCTGGTGGATTGCCCGCCCTCGCTCAACGGCCTGACGCAAATGGCTCTCGCAGCCTCGGATCGCTCCATCGTCGTCTCCGAACCCGGGTTCTTCGCCGTTTCCGCTGCCGACCGAGCACTCAAGCTCGCCGATGAACTCCATGACAACGGCATCGCTCCCCGTTTGCAACCGCTCGGGATCCTCGTGAACCGCTATCGCCCCCGCAGCGTGGAACACCAGTTTCGCCTCAACGAGCTGCGCGAACTCTTCGGGGATCGCGTGCTCGACCCCGTTCTCGAAGAACGCGTGGGGCTTCAGCAGGCACAGGGCGGGGCCATCCCCCTCCACGCGTACGAAGGTTCAAGCGCGAAGCAGCTCACCGAGGATTTCGATCGCCTCCTCGCGACGATCATGGACTCGCGTCAGAACTCCTAGGGCTTCCGGTGCGCGGGGCCGCGGCCTTTCGCGGGGCCCGTTCCCCTCGTTGCCTCAATGTCAAACGCCCCTCTACGCATGTCGATAAATCCCGACGTGACATGCATAAAGGGGCGCCAGTAGGCGTGACGGCTCGGCTCAACGTCGAGGCGTCGATGTTCTTTTAGCTGGCTTTACGCGCGCGGCGTGCGGCGAGTTCGTCGCGAAGAGCCTCAGCGGCGTCGTGCTGCGGGTCGACGCTCGGAAGAATCGCAAGATCGGTTTCAACCTCGCGCGCCACTCGACCAACAGCGATACCGAACACACCCTGGCCGCCCTGGACAAGGTCGAAGACATCTTCGGCACTCGTACATTCGTAGACAGAGGCACCGTCGCTCATGAGAGTGATCTGTGCGAGATCGTCGGCGCCGCGCGCACGCATGGCATCGACGGCGACACGAATCTGCTGGAGCGAAACACCCGTGTCGAGGAGTCGCTTGACGACCTTGAGCACCAGGATGTCGCGGAAGCCGTAGAGGCGCTGCGAGCCCGAGCCCGTGGCTGAACGGACGCTCGGCTCAACGAGTCCTGTGCGCGCCCAGTAATCAAGCTGCCGGTACGTAATGCCCGCAGCTTTGCACGCCGCCGGGCCACGGTAGCCGAGTTCGCCGGGAGTATCGACGAGATCGTCGAAAAGGACTCCCTGGGCTTCGGTTGCCGGGACTGTGCTCTGCGCACCAAAGGTGCTGCTATCGCGCTTGCTCACGTGTGCCTCCAGTAGGACTTTCGTGTCGGGGAAGGGAGAAAGTCTCGAGGACAGAATACCCATCCCTGCAAGCTTGCGGGATTAAACGCGCCGAAGTGTGGCGAGAATTTTTTCTCGCCGCGGGTTCACGAGAGCGTGAAGAACGTGAAACGGTACTTGCCGATCTGGATCTCGTCGCCGTTACTCAGGTGGGCTTCCTCGGTCAGCTCGCGGTTCACATAGGTGCCGTTGAGAGACCCCATGTCGAGAATCAGGAAGCCCCCTTCGGTGCGCACGAACGTCGCATGCTTACGGGACACAGTGACGTCATCGAGGAAGATTTCCGATTCCGGGTTGCGGCCGGCCACGGTGCTTTCCGAGTCGAGCAGGAAGCGCGCCCCCATATTCGGGCCCTTGCGCACGATCAGGAGGGCCGTGCCTGCGGGCAGCGCCTCAACAGCCTGGCGATCCTGGGCAGAGAGACCGTGCTCGGCGTCTTCGGTGAACTCCACCTTGCCGTCGATGGGAGAAATTTTGGTGGTCTGCTCGGGGGTGGAGTCAAACACGTGTTCATTCATGTTGCAGACCTTCTTTCTTCACACGCCCCATCCCGCGAACCGGCATGAGAGTCCAAAACTTCCGATCCCATTTTGCCACCGCGTTTTGCGCATATGTTCGTTTTTTGGCCCAACACTGCGAACCTTTTAGCTGTTCTTGACCAAGCGGCAAGCGTGGCACGCCTCACCCTTGTGAATTCGCGATTCGGCAAACACCTCGGCTATAGTGGACAAGTCGAAAACCGCGGGCTGTGGCGCAGTTTGGTAGCGCACACGACTGGGGGTCGTGGGGTCGCAGGTTCAAATCCTGTCAGCCCGACGCGGATCAATGGGCGAGGCACTTCGGGTGCCTCGCCCATTTCTTTGTATTTCGCCCGATGTCTCTGACTTATAGTCGAGAGCAAAATGAGGCTTATGGAGGTTGGTGCAATGCCCACATTTTTCGGTCATGTGACTCACGAAGGAGACATCAAGGCGTGGCCAGAGGTCATCGAAAGCGGAAGGTGTGCACTCGAGGGGTACGTATTGCCGTCAGGGGCACGCTGCGCTCTCACGGGCTCCGAAGGGTCCGACGCTACGTCGCGTCTCATCGAGGCGGAGGGTGTAGGCAGCCTCGCCACGCTCAACGGCGAGTTTGCTCTGGCTTTCATGGACGCTGACTCCTCGCTCGTCCTCGCGCGAGACGTTTTCGGATCGCGGCCTCTTTATTACGCGCGCACGTCAACGGGAATCGCGTTTGCCTCCACGATCGCCGACCTCCTTCGTCACACGGATATCCCGCGCGAGCCCAACACCGACGTGCTGCGCCGCTACCTTCTCGGCGATACTCAGCGCGGTAGTGAAACATTCTTCTCTGGCATCGCTCGCGTATTGCCGGGAGAGTCGGTGAAATTCGCACGCGAGGGGCTCGTGCGCACTCCTCTCCTGGACGCGCATCAAGACGTTTTCGCTGCTCCCTCGAACCCGCGCCGCGCCGACCACTCATGCATCGAAGAGTTCCGGACGCGGCTCACAGATGCGGTCACGCGACGCGCCACCGGCGAAGGGGCGGCCCTCGTGAATGAGCTCGATCCGGTTGCCTCACAAGCCCTCGAGCATGCCGTGCGCACAGCCGATTCGCCGCTTGAAGTCCTGCGCTGTGTACCTAGCGCGGGTGGCCCATCCAGCGACGCCCGAGAGCACCAGGGCGTCGTCACGGGCACGCCGCAAAGCTTGAAGAAGGATCTCCCGCTTGTGCTTCGCACGTATGAAGAACCTCCGGCCTCGCTCGAGTCCTACTTTGCGTGGCTTCATCTTCGCGCGTGCATTCAGGGTGAACAGCAGCTCGCTCTCGATACCTATGGTGCTTCGGCGCTCCACAGGGCTTCCGACACTCGATCCACACTTCTGTCCCGCGTTATGGGTGCTGCGCGAGGGAGCGCACGTGATCGATGCGAATCCCTCCTCGGCCCCTCGCTGCGCAGCGGCGAAAGGGAACGGGCGATTGGCTTCGAGCCCTCCCCCGAGTATGAGGGCCCTCTCGCGCCGCTGGCGACTTCCGGGTCTCATGAAGCGGAGCAGCGCGCAAAAGCCGCACACGCGCTTGGCGGTCACGTCATGGTGCGCTCCCCGTTCACCGATCTCGACCTTCTCCGTTTCTATGCGTCGCTTGAGGAGACCGCCTTCGGGGGCGCAGGGACACGCTCCCTCATCGAGGCGGCCTACGACCAGGCACACGAAAAAGCCCCGTCGCTTTCCATGCAGGAGCGAGAAACAGCCTGGTTTAAGCGCATTAAAGGCACGTACTTTTCTTTGTTCTCGTCGCAGACCTTTGGCACCCGCGGATGGTTTGACCAAGCCGAGGTTCTCAAGGCTTTCGATGCGCACATCAATGGCCGTTCGAGCGGCAGCGCCGCCCAGTTGTGGCGTTTCGCGTGTGCGGAACTGTGGGCGCGCGTTTTCTTCGACGCGGATGACCTCGAGGCTCTCGACGCGCATGAGGATTCCGGTGTGCTGGCCGACGATAACGGTGAGTCGCTGCCGCCCGATCCGCACACCCCGCTCACCGCTAACGCGGGCAAACAGCTCGATCTCGAGCTGAACGACGGGACGCTAGCACGCCGCTACCCGATTCAGACGGCGAAGTTCTCCAAGGATTCGCGCATGGATGAGGAAATTGCGGGCTACGTCAAGCAGTTCTTCAAGGACCTTGACGAGCGGGGCACGAACGAGGATCGTCACGCAACCGAGAACCGCCGCTGGAATTTCACGGTGTCGGAGAAAATCATTGCGATCATGCAGGGCCGTTCGTGGTTCGTGTGGGAAATCAAGCCGTCTTTCGCCGCCAAGCAACTGTCACGGTTCGTGACACGCACCCCCGCGGGGATCGGCCTCGGTGACCCGGTCACGATGCAGCTCGCGATCAATGAGGCTGGGCTTGCCCGCATCACGTATGCCGCGGCCCTCGGTGCCCTCGGGAAGCTGCGAGGCAAACGCGGCGTGTTTTATGAGCACGCGGGCGCCAATGTCCGGGCGATCGACGGTCCAACTGAATACTCGGTGTACCCTTCGAACGTCTCGGCAAAACTTCCGCCAAAGGATCCGGATCTCGTTGCAGCTCACCTCGTGGATGTTATTCGCGAGGTCGTCCCTGCGCGTTTCGTCGAGACTTTCGACGGCGTCGTCGTGATGGATGCGAACGATATCGGGCGCAACGTTCTGGGCCTTGCGGCTTCACGCGAGCGGGAGCACTACGAGGCGCAGTTCGCGGATAACCCACTTGGGCAGGGATCGCAGCAGACCCCCATGGCCGTTGTGTTCGAGCGCCCCGCGCACGAGGGTTAAAGGCTTTTACCGTTTGAAGTACGCCGCGCGGTTACCGCTGAGGAGCTGGTCGATCGCGCGGCTCAGGCCTGCCCGAAAGCGACGGTTGAGCTCGGGCATGTCGTCGATCGGAAACCACGCGGCTTGGAGATTCTCACCATCGGCCGGGTGTGGTTCTCCCCTGACGTGGGTGGCCACAAAGGCGAGATCGAGGTAGCTTGCGAGGTCGCCGTTGGCATGCGTGACGGGCCCGACGGCCCCCACATTCGAGAGAAACTCGATCGTGCACGCGCATCCCGTTTCTTCCAGGACTTCGCGTACCCCTGCACGGGCGGGCTCCTCCCCCGGGTCGATAATGCCCGTAACAGGCGTCCACTGGTGGGTGTCGGCGCGCTGAACGAGGAGGCAATGAGTTCTGTCGTCGTCGAAGACGAAGACCGTCACACCCGAGAGCCACAGGTGGTCGTGACCGATCTTCTCGCGGAGCTTAAGAACGAAGTCGGGCGTGGGCATCGCGTCCCTCCTTACCTGTTCTTTCTCTTTTCGCGAACGCGAACGCTGATCTCCACGGGGGAACCGTCGAACGAGAAGTCCTCGCGCAGACGACGCTCGATAAAGCGGCGGTAGCCGTGTTCGAGGAAGCCTGAAGCGAAAATCACGAAGCGGGGCGGACGCGTACGGGCCTGCGTCGCAAAGAGGATGCGCGGTTGCTTGCCGCCTCGCAACGGGTGCGGGTGCGCCGCAACTAGCGTTCCGAGGAAGGCATTCAGGCGCGAGGTCGGGATGCGCGTGTCCCACGATTCGAGTGCGAGATCGAGCGCGGGGACGAGCTTGTCCGTGTGTCGCCCGGTGAGAGCGGAGATGTTCACGCGGGGAGCCCATCGAACGTGGGAGAGGTCCTTCTCGATTTCCCATTCGAGCTGGGCGCGCCGCTCTTCATCGATCAAGTCCCACTTATTGAACGCGAGCACGAGTGCGCGGCCGGATTCAAGGACCATGTCGATGATCTTGAGGTCCTGGGTCGAAATCGGTTCTGATGCTTCCAGGAGAACGACGGCGACTTCGGCGCGATCGAGCGCGGCCTGGGTCCGGATCGATGCGAAGAAGTCAGCCCCTTCACTTTGGCGAACGCGGCGACGGATGCCTGCCGTGTCGACGAAGGTCCACTCGCGTCCGTCGAGTTCGATGACTTCGTCGACCGGGTCGCGTGTGGTGCCAGCGGTAGGGTCGACGACGACGCGGTTCTCGCGCGCAAGCTTGTTCAGTAGGGAACTCTTGCCGACGTTGGGGCGACCGATGAGAGCCACGCGGCGCGGGCCAGTTGGCTTGGCACGCGTTTGCCCTTCTTCCGGAAGGATGTCGAGGATACGGTCGAGCACATCTCCTGAGCCGCGTCCGTGAAGAGCCGAAACGGGGTGCGGTTCGCCGAGCCCCAGATTCCAGAGGGCTGCGGCCTCGAGTTCACCTCGCTGGTCGTCGACCTTGTTAGCGACGAGGAGCACGGGCTTCTTGGAGCGTCGGAGAACACGCACGAGTTGCTCGTCGGTGTGAGTGATGCCCACGTTCGCGTCAACGACGAACATCACGGCATCGGCGAGGCCAATGGCGAGTTCAGCCTGTTCGGCGACCCGGTAGGCAATGCCGTCAACCTTGTCTTCCCAACCACCCGTGTCGACGAGCATAAAGTCACGGCCAGCCCAGTTCGCTTCGTAGAACACGCGGTCTCGGGTCACCCCGGGGGTATCCTCGACGACCGCTTCGCGGTGCCCGAGGATGCGATTGACGAGGGTAGATTTTCCGACGTTTGGCCGGCCGACCACGGCGAGGACCGGGAGCATTCGTTCATCGTCGGCGCTCGCAACGGGGGCGTACTCCTCCGTCAGGAGGCTGCGATCCTCCTCGTCGAGGCCGTAGTCTTCGAGGCCGGCGCGCAGCGATGCCGTGCGAGCCTCGTCGTCGAGATTGCTGTCGTCGAAAGCCTCGGGGATTTCCCCCGAAAGAGATTCGTCGTTCTCGGGCTCATCATCGATGAGTTCGATTCCGGGAACGAGCTCGAGCACGGTGTTGATGACCTCGTCGATGTCGAGGTCGGTCGTGTCAATAAGGTGCACGCCTTCGGCTGCTTCCGTAAATTCGGAAACCGTCGAATCATCAGCATCGCGGCGAAGAACCTGGTCGCGCATACGCTCGCGCACGTCTTCGGTTTCCTCAAGACCGAGCTGGCCCGCCCTGCGCCTTAGTCGAGCTTCCGGGCTGGCCGTCAGCAGCACGCGTACGTCGGCATCGGGGGCGACGACCGTTGTGATGTCGCGGCCTTCAGCGACACAAAACCCGAGTTCGTTTGCGGTGGTAAACAGAACGGCGCGCTGGCGTTCCTGGAGGATGGCCCGGACGTCCGTGTTGGTTGCCACTCGACTCACGCACGTCGAGATTTCCTCTGAGCGGATCTGGTCCGAAATTTCCGTACCGCCAACGATAATCGCCGGATCATCGGGATTGGTGTGCACCACGAGGTCGAACTCAGCGACGTGGGCCGTCACGGCTTCGCGATCGTCGAGGTCGACACCGCTGTTGAGGCACGACCACGCTGCCGCGCGATACATGGCCCCCGTATCGAGATAGCCACCCTGAAGTGCTCGCGCTACCTCTTTCGACACCGTCGACTTCCCCGAGCCTGCGGGGCCATCGATCGCGATGGTGACGCCGTTCATGTCTATCCTCCCCTGTCGCTGGTCAAATTCCAAGTTTAGTCGTGGAACGCGTCCACGCGTGCGCCAGCCGATCACTCTGTGCCCGCGCGTGCCCAACCTCTCTTTTCAAGCATCGCGGTGAGGCGAGGTTCGTCGGCGCGCGTGACACTCACGTGCGCGAGCCCCATTCTTTGCCCAAGAGAGTGCTCGAGGCGCAGATCTTCGAGGTTGATGTTCTCCTCCCCCATGTGGGTGAGGAGGCGCGCAAGCTCCCCGGGCTCGTCAGGTACGAGCACCGTGACCCGGCAAAAGCTCTCCGCTCCCCCACCGTGCTTGCCCGGAATCCGGGCAACGCCGTCGTTGCCGGCAGCGATCGCCCGGGCAATGCGGGCGCGCGAGCCCGGTTGCGGGTCCATGTCGTCTAGCGTCTCGAAGGCCCGTGTAAGCCCATCGAGATCCTCGCCTAGAGCCTTGAGGATTGGCGCGATGCGCCCCGCGTTGGCTGAGAGGATCTCGACCCACAGCCTCGGATCGCTCGCGGCGATGCGCGTCGTATCTCGCAGGCCCTGCCCCGACAGCCCTAGAGCCGCTTCACTCGCCACGGTCAGTCGACTTGCGAGCACGCTCGAGACGATCTGCGGAACGTGCGAAACATAGGCGACGGCCTCATCGTGCACATCGGGTTCGATCTCCACGACCGTCGCTCCGAGTTCAACGCCGAGCAGCCGTGCGAGGGCGAAACTTCGAGGGCTGGTCGCAGGCGTCGGAACCACCACGAAGGCCCTGCCCCTGAACAGGTCTCCCCTCGCGGCGACCACCCCTGCCACTTCCCGGCCGGCCATCGGGTGCGTGCCGACGTAGCGAGAGGCGTCAAGCCCTCTCGCCGCCGCACCGTCGAGCACCCCCTGCGCAATGGGCTGTTTCACGCTCGCAACATCGAGCACGCATGCCCCGGGGAACTCCTCGAGAGCGTCGAGTGCCACCGATGCGCACACATCGGGTGGTGTCGCGACAATGACCATTTGCGGCTCGTCGCCCTCGCGGACCTCGCGCCCCACCCCGAGTTCGCACGCGAGCCTGGTCGTTCCCGGGGACGAATCGCGAACGAGAACGTCGAGACCGGCGTGGCCGAGAGCCATGCCGATCGATCCGCCAATCAATCCCGCACCTATGACGAGAACGGGGCCCTCGAGCGCTACAGCTTCGCGACTGGCGCCAATGCTCACAGGCCGACCTCCGCCATCAGGGTGCCGAGTTCTTTTCGGGTCAGTTCACGCGTAGCACCCGGCTCAAGATCGGCGAGAACGACAGGCCCGATTCGCGTGCGCACGAGACTCGTAAGTTCATACCCGAGCGCAGCAAACATGCGGCGAACGATCCTGTTTCGCCCCTCGTGAAGGGTGACTTCGACTATCGCCTCTCGCCCATCATGGGCAACGAGGCTTGCGCGGTCGGCCCGCGCCGGCCCATCGTCGAGTTCGAGGCCGGCGCGCAGCTTCGCCAGAATCGACCGAGGGAAGGATCCCGGGCAGTCAAAACGACACACGTAGGTTTTTGACACCTCAAAGCTCGGGTGCGTGAGGCGGTGCGTCAGCTCCCCGTCGTTGCTCAAGAGGAGAAGCCCCTCAGTTTCATAGTCGAGCCTGCCGACGTGGTACAGGCGCACCGGGTAGCGCGCCGCAAACTCCTCGAGAGTGCGGCGCCCCTGCGGATCCTCCATCGCGCTCATCACCTTGCGCGGCTTATTGAGGGCAACCGTCAGTTTCGCCTCGTCGAGCTGCACGCGACGCCCGTCGACGTGAATGACGGCAGTGCGCGGATCGACGCGGACTCCCTGCTCCTGCACGACCTCACCCCCAACAGAGACACGCCCCTGCGCGATAAGCGCTTCGCACGCACGGCGCGAGCCAAAACCCGCATTCGCGAGCACTTTCTGAAGACGTACACCGTCATGGGGAACAGGTTCCGACGGCGCCTGCGAGGAGTCATCCCGACGTGCTCGCGGCGCGCCTGCGGAGTCGCGAAGCCGCACCTTTTTCGGCGCGGTGAAGTCGCTCTTGCGCCGTTTCGGCCTGCGCCCCGGCCGATTCGGGCCCGTCAAGCCGCTGCCCCGCGCGCAAGCAGTTCGCGCGCAAGCTGGCGGTAGGCGTCGGCACCCTTGTTGTTCGAGGCAAACGTCGTAATCGGTTCGGCCGCAACCGAAGCGTCCGGGAACTTCACGGTGCGGTTGATTGCCGTATGGAACACCTTGTCGGGGAAGGCCTCAACGACTCGGGCCACAACCTCGCGCGCATGCAACGTGCGCGGATCGAACATCGTGATGAGAATGCCATCCATTTCGAGGCGCGGGTTGATGCGGTCCTGAACCTTTTCAATCGTTTCAACGAGAAGGGCAACGCCACGAAGCGCAAAGTACTCGGCCCCAAGCGGTATGATGACGCCGTCGCTCGCCGCAAGCGCATTGACGGTCAGAAGACCGAGCGACGGTTGGCAGTCGATGAGAATAATGTCGTAGTCACCGACGACGGGGCGAAGCACGCGGGCAAGAGCCATTTCGCGCGCGACCTCGTTGACAAGCTGGACCTCCGCCGCCGACAGATCGATGTTGGCCGGAAGAATCTCCATGTTTTCCGTCGTCGTCGGCTGGATCGCCTCGCGAATGTCGTGATCGCGCTCCAGAAGCAAGTTGTAAACGGTGAGGTCGAGTTCGTAGCTGTTAATGCCCGTTCCGGCGCTGAGCGCACCCTGGGGATCGAGGTCTACGAGAAGAACCTTGCGGCCAAGCTCAGCAAGTGCCGCACCGAGATTAATGACCGAGGTCGTCTTCCCCACGCCCCCCTTCTGGTTCACCATCGAAATGATTCGCGCGGGTCCGTGAGAGTCGAGTGCCTTCGGCTCGGGAAAGTCCGGAAGCGGGCGCCCCGTGGGGCCGTAATTGAGGTTCAAATCAAGCTCGCTCTTTGTCACGTGTACCTGTCCCTACGTCGTTGGTGTTCGCGGGCTCTCGCGTGCACTCACTGCACGCGGCCCATGAAAATAAGTCTAACCGGCAGCCCTGGATACGAATTCCACCCGCGCCCCACTACAGCGCTCGCGGATGAGAGCTCGCGTGTATTTCTCGAAGCGCCTGTTGACCCAGGTGTGTGTAGCGCTGGGTCGTCGTGATTGAGGCGTGCCCTAGCAGCTCCTGCACCGTGCGGACGTCAGCCCCACCTTCCAGAAGATGCGTCGCATAGCTGTGACGAAGCGTATGAGGACTCACGTGCGCCGTAATCTTCGCATCCTCGGCTGCGGTCTTGACGATCGCAAAGGCGGCTTGCCTCGTCAGGCGCGTGCCCCTATTGCCCAGAAAGATCGCAGGGCTTCCGCTCCCTTTCGCGAGAAACGTTGGACGAGCCCGAGTGAGGTATGCCTCAAGCGCCTCGAGGGCGTAGCGCCCGAGCGGGATAAGACGCTCTTTATTGCCTTTTCCGCGCACGCGAATGATCTGATCGGCTAGCGCAGTGTCATCAACGTCGAGCGCGAGCGCCTCGCTGATGCGGCAGCCAGTGCCATAGAGCACCTCGACGAGGGCCCGGTTGCGAAGGGCGCGCTCGGCGGCAAGTCCCCCGGTGAAAGGCCCCGACGCCGCGTCGATGAGCGCCGTTACCTCCTCAACGCTCAAGGCATCGGGAAGGCGCAAAGGAAGGGAGGCTTCGCGTACCCGCGCCGCCGGATCGCCCGTTCGCGTTTCGTTCTCTTCATCGAGGAAGCGGTGGAAGGCACGGATCGAAGCGAGCGCTCGCGCCGCGGACGAAGGCGCGAGGGGAGCAGTTCCCACGCTCCCCTCGCGCAGAGCACCGATATACCCCGCAATCGTGGGCGTTTGAACGTCGCGCACATCGATCGCGCTCCCGTCGAGATACGACAGGTACCGCGTGAGATCGCGGCGGTACGCAGCGACGGTGTTGGGGCTCAATCCTCGTTCGATCCGAAGGTGCGTGAGGAAGGATTCGGCAAGGCGTGTAGCGCTGTCGACGCGCTCGGGCATGAGGTCTCTCTACAGCACCACGAAGGGGTCGATGGCAAGCGCGACGAACACGAGCGTGAGATACGTGATCGACGCGTGGAACACCCCCATGGGGTTGAGCTTTGAACCGGTCATACCGCGCCGCACGCGCACCGCGTATCGCACAACCAGAAACAAGAACCAGCCGCCGAACACGATCGAGCTCACCGTGTACACGATGCCGGTGGGCGCGAGGGGAATGATCGCAAACGAGCACAGCAGCATCATGACCGTGTGGAACACCATGTGCTTCGCGACGGTCGTGCGCGAGCTCACGACGGGGAGCATAGGAACCTCGGCGCGGGCGTAGTCCTGCGTAAAACGCTCGGCGAGCGGCCAGTAGTGCGGCGGCGTCCAAAAAAAGATCACGAGGAAAAGAAAGAACGCGGTCCATGAGACGCCACCCGTGACGGCGGACCAGCCGATCAAAACCGGCATGCAGCCCGCAATCCCGCCCCACACGATGTTCTGACTCGTGCGGCGCTTGAGGATCATCGTGTAAAACACGACGTACAGCAGGATCGCTTCGAGCGCGAGGAGTGCCGAAGGAGCGTTGACAAACGCCCACAGGTACACCACCGAGAGCGCGCACAGGGCGAGCCCGAATGCGAGAGCCGCTTGCGGCGAAACCTCACCCGTGACGAGCGGGCGGTTCTTCGTGCGCTTCATCTTCGCATCGATGTCGCGGTCCAGATACATGTTGAGGACGTTCGCGCCACCGGCGGCAAGGTAGCCGCCCACCATCGTGTTGAGGATCAGCAGCCACGACGGGAAACCACCGGCCGCGAGAAACATCGTGGGGATAGTGGTGATGAGCAAGAGCTCAATAATGCGCGGCTTAGTGAGAGCAACGTACGCGAGAAGGGTACGGCGAAGCGAGCGGTCACTTCCGCCTCCATGCTGCGCCGTCGCCTCATGGGAAAGGGTGGTCGTGCCGGGGCTTTGATTCACTCGCGTTCCTCGATTGCGTGGAGATTGCGTGGACGAAAAGGCTGGGGAGGGCCTTGTGATCGGGATTGGCCACAGCGAAGGGCCTAACGTCCCTCCACAATAGTCGCCCGGGAGGCCGGGAGCCAGGATCTCTCGGGTAAGTCACGCCACTAGATGTACTGCTCGGGGACGTTGATCAATCGTGAGAACGGCGGCTGGTTGTCGCAGGCCGTGTGCGGGCGGTGCTGGTTGTACTGGTGCAGCCAATCCGGCAGGGCGTCGCGTCGTTCTTGCTCGCTGGTGTAGCAGCGGGCGTAGGCCCACCCGTCGGCCATGGTCCGGTGGAAGCGCTCTACCTTGCCGCTGGTCTGCGGCCGGTACGGACGCGTCCGCATCGGGGGGATCGAGAGGGCCTCGCAGGTGTCCCGCCACAGGTGCGAGCGATAGGCGCCACCGTTGTCGGACAGCACCCGCTCTACGGAGACGCCGCGATCGGCAAACCACGCCACAGCCCGATGCAGGCCCCCGACCGCGGTGACGGCGGTCTCGTCGTCGTGGACCTCGGTGTACGCGACGCGGGAGTGGTCGTCAATGACGGTGTGCACGAACGCGTACCCGAGCCTGGGGTTGTGCCACTTGCTCTTCGGCTTACCCGGTGTCGCCGTTCGGTTGTGGTCGCCTTGGCGGCGGCCGACGTAGCGCCAGCCGCCACCGTCGGGGATGTTCCCGAGCTTCTTCACGTCCACGTGGACCAGGGAGCCGGGGTGGGGTGTTCGTACCGGCCGATCGGTTCGCCACTCTCGCGGTCCACGTAGGAGAGCCGGTTCAGTCGGGCACCGGCCAAGATGCGGTGGACGGTTGAGGGCGCGATGCCGAGTCGGGCGGCGAGCTGCACGGGGCCCTCACGCAGCCGTATCCGCAGGCTGACGCACCGCTTCGTCGTCGCCTTGTCCGTCTTGTTCGGTGAGGTCTTCGGCCGGGACGAGCGATCCTGCATCGACTCGCCGGCGCGATAGCGGTCGACCCACCTCTTCACGGTCGGCCAGGAGACCTTGAAGCGAGCGGCGACTTCGCTGATGGGCCTACCGTCGTCGACGACGAGCTGAGCCACCTTGAGCCGGTGGCGAGGTGTCAGGGTGGCGTTGGCGTGCATCACTCCTCACCTGCTGCGACGGGCGTCGTCCGCGGCGTTCGGAGTTGCCCAAGGACTGCAAGGAGGATCGTCGTGGCGAGCGGCACGAGTCCGGCGGCGATGAACAAGCTGGCAGCGGCGATGTGTCGGCTGAGGAGTCCGGTGAGTGCGATGGACAGTGGCATGAAGGCGATGGAGATGAAGAAGTCGAGGCTGGCGACTCGGCCGAGCATCTCCAGCGGTACGTGTTCCTGCAGGACCGTGCCCCAAATGACCATCCCGACTCCGATCGACGCACCGTAGACCGCCAGTCCGGCGCTGATGATCCACGGATTGTTGGTGAATGCGGAGATGGCCAGTGGAAGGCAGCCGAGTGCCCATGCGCCGACCATTACGGGCAGGAAGTGTGAGGGGGTGGGCCATGAGCCGGCGACGAGGGAACCCACCAGGCCGCCGACGCCCAGAGCTCCGAGGACGACTCCGTACACAGCCGGACCGTTGTCATGGGTCGAACGTACAAGCGCGGGCAGGAGAACTTCCAGCGGGCCGGTCACGGCCAGGCCCATGGCGGCCGCCAACAGCACGCTGGAGCGAACCCAGCGCGTGCGGGCGACGTAGCCGAACCCGTCGAGCAGGTCCCGCAGCGCAGAGGTGGCCGGAGCTTCGGCGTCGGTCTCGGCTGAGCAAGGGGCAGGAAGCCGCAGGGCGGCGATCAGGGCGAGTCCGACCGCGCCGGCGATGAGGTACCCGCCCGCGGCGGGCACGCTCGCGCCGATGACGGCACCGACGACACCGGGGGCGAGGGTCTGTCCTACCAGCGGCCGGGTGGTCCCTTCGAGCCCATTGACGGCCATCAGGTCGTCGCTTCCCACGAGGACGGGCACGAGCGCGGTGTAGGCCGGGAAGAAGAAGGCGGTCGAGACGCCGATGATGAACTCGGACACTGCCAGCATCCAGAAAGTGGCCGCGTCGAAGATGGCGGCGGTGGAGGTCGTCGTCGAGGTGGCGAGGTTGACAGTGAGGACGCCGACGATGACGGACTTCTTGGCGACGCGGTCCGCAAGTACCCCGGCGGGCAAGGAACCTGCGAGCAGGCCGATGCCGCTCCACGCCACGACACCCGACAAGGTGGCCGCCGTGGCGCCCAGGTCGAGGGTCTGCATGGCTAAGTAGAGGGCCCAGGCACCCTGGGCGAAGACGGTGAGCACCATCGCTGCAAACAGCGGTCGGTAGCCGGGGACGGACAAGGGGCGAAGGGGGTTCATGGCAGGTCCTTTGGGGCAAGGCTGAGGTGGGGCCAGTCGGTGAGGTCGTCGAGCATCTGCCGGTCGTGCGTGGCGACGATCGTGGCGCAGGAGGTCCGCAGGAGCTCGGTGGTGATGTCGTCGACGAGGCTCGATGACAGATGGTTGGTGGGCTCGTCCAGGAGCAACAGGTCCGGGTCCACCGCCAGGCACATGGCCAGATGGAGGCGGCGTTGTTGCCCTTGCGACAGGTGCCCCACGGGTGTGCGGGTTGCCGCGGGCTCAAGCAGCCCGAGTGAGCCGAGGGAGGGTGCCTGTGATCGGCGGCCCTGCGTGGCCAGGTACGTCTCGTAGACCACGTGTGCGGGGAGGGCGTCGTCCCAGTCAGGGACCTCTTGAGACAACAGGGCGACGCGCACCCTCGGGTTCACCCGCAGCTGGCCTGTACTCGGGGCCAGTCGCCGACCGAGAAGCCCCAACAGTGTGGACTTCCCAGCACCGTTCGGCCCGGTGACCACCAACCGGTCTCCACCGCTGATGTCCACCGAGACCGGGGTGGTCAACTGGTCAGTCACGGTGAGCATGGAGGCGTTGACGATGTTCTGACCGGTCCGCGCTGACGATATGGGCCATGCCAACCGCAGCGGTGGCTCTGGCACGTCGATCTGATGACGCTCTAGGTCCACGATGCGGCGGTTGAAAGCCTGGACCACCCCGGCAGCGCGCGTAGCCCGTTGGTGCTTGCCCGTTCCCTTGTCGGGTCGCCAACCGCCTTGCGACAGGCGGGAGCGTGCGTCGTCGGCGGCGCGGGTCAGTTCCTGATGCCGGGCGACCTGGGCGGCATAGTCTTGCTCCCAGGCGGCCCGTTCTCGTTGCCGCCCTTCGATCCAGCCCTCGTAACCGCCCGCGTAGGTGCGCGGAAGGCCATCGCGGGTCGGGTCGAGGTCCAGGAAGCTGGTCGCCACGTCGCGCAGCAGGGCGCGGTCGTGGCTGACTAAGGCCAGGCCACCGGGGTGGTGCCGCAGGCGCTCAGTCAGGAACGACAGCCCTGCCGCGTCCAGGTGGTTGGTGGGCTCGTCCAGCAGCAACAGGTCAGGGGTCGATCCGAGGGCGACCGCCAGCCGTACCCGGTACCGCTGACCGACCGACAAGGTCGACAGGACCCGATCGCGGTCGCTACAGGCGTCCAGGCCCGCCAGGGCGATGTCAACACGGCGGTCTGCATCCCAGGCGTCCAGCCGCGTGGCCGCCTCGAGTGCGGCGGAATAGGCGTCGGCCGCGTCATCGCCCGCGGCCAGCGCCGCGGTAGCCACGTCGAGGGCCTGCAGAGCGGCCCTGGATGGGGCGGTAGCCTCGGCAATGAGGTCACCGACCGTGCGATCGCCCTCGGTGGCCATGTCCTGTTTGACCAGGACGAGGGAACCCACCCGGGTCACCACTCCCGAGTCGGGTTTCAAGATCCCCGCCAGTATGTGGAGCAAGGTGGTCTTGCCCCGGCCGTTGTCGCCGACGATCGCCAGTCGCGACCCGGTGGAGACGGTGACGTCAGTCCCACTCAGCAGCGGCCTGTCGCCGAGTGTCAGGTGGAGTGATTCAGCGCGGATGTGTGCAGCGGATCCTTGGGATGTCCCGATCCAAGCACATGACTGTAAAGGTTCTGTGGTTGGCATTGTGTACTCTCAGCTCGTCATGGAGCCGGGCACCACGAAGCGGCCGCCCGGCAGATGGCCAGGACGGCAGACGAGAGGTCATAAGGGGTCCCGCCGCCGTCAGCGGACGGAACGCAGCTTCATCGAGGCGATGCCTGAGTACATGCGGCCGAGGATACAGAGACCGGGCGATGCCACGCAAGTCAACTAACGTCCCCGGTCAGTGCAACTAGACGTCCAGGTCCGACGCTTGCCGAGCAGCCGTCGGACCCACACGGCACAGCTGCGTGCCGGCGCCGCCGCTGAGCCCTTGTTTCCTGCATTTCCTGAGACAGCAGTCACCTATCCTCCAATTTCGCGCGATACTATCAACACGATTTTGGCCCCTCGCGCCGATCCGGTCCCGCCCTCGGCGCTTGAGATGGATCAACCGATGGAAGGGAAAGAACTTTCGTGAGTAGCAATTTCGTAGCCCCCGAGGGCTGGAGCGATCTCGACAAGCGTGCCATCGACAACGCGCGGATCCTCGCCGCGGAAGCCGTACAGAAGGTCGGCAATGGGCACCCGGGCACGGCTGTGAGCCTCTCCCCTGCTGCCTACCTCCTGTACCAGGACATCATGAACCACGATCCCAAGGATCCGGACTGGTTCGGCCGAGATCGCTTCATCCTCTCGTGCGGTCACACGAGCCTCACGCAGTACCTCCAGCTCTTCCTCGGCGGCTTCGGCCTCGAGGTTGAAGACCTTCAGGCGCTGCGCACCGAGGGCTCGAAGACCCCGGGCCATCCCGAAAACTTCCACACGGCCGGTGTCGAAATGACGACGGGTCCGCTCGGCCAGGGAATTGCATCGTCCGTAGGCTTTGCCATGGCGCAGCGCCGCGTTCGGGGCCTCCTCGATCCCACCGCCCCCGCCGGCGAGAGCCCGTTCGACACCTTCACCTACGTGATTGCATCCGACGGCGACCTCGAAGAGGGCGTGAGCCACGAAGCCTCCTCCCTCGCCGGCACGCAGCAGCTCGGCAACCTCATCGTCATTTGGGACGACAACGAGATCTCCATCGAAGGCGATACCAACATCGCCTTTACCGAGGACACCGCCGCCCGCTACCAGGCCCTCGGCTGGGATGTGCGCACCGTGGACTGGACCAATGGCGGCACCGAGTACGTCGAAAACCTCAAGGAGCTGAAGGACGCAATCGTCGCCGGCCAGCAGGTCACTGACAAGCCGACCTTCATTCGCCTCCGCACCGTGATCGCATGGCCGACCCCCGGCAAGTCCGGAGACCACGCTGCTCACGGATCCGCACTTGGCGATCAGCCCATCGCCGGGCTCAAGGACATCCTCGGTTTCGATACCGAAAAGACCTTCGAGATCGACGAAGAAGCTCTCGCACACGCCCGCGCCCTCATCGAGCGCGGTGCCCAGAAGCATCGCGAATGGGATGCCAAGGTGGAAGAGTGGCGCGCCGAGAATCCCGATGCCGCGGCGCTGTACGACCGCTTGATCGCCCGCGACCTTCCCACGGATCTCGACGAGGCGCTGCCGGTCTTTGAGGCCGACGAGAAGGGCCTCGCGACCCGCGCTGCCTCCGGCAAAGTCCTCTCTGCCCTCGCTCCCGTTCTTCCTGAACTGTGGGGTGGATCGGCTGACCTCGCGGGCTCCAACAACACGACTATGGCGGGCGAGCCGTCGTTCATTCCTGAGGCCAACCAAACCAAGGACTTTTCGGGCAGCCCGTACGGCCGCACCCTCCACTTCGGTATTCGCGAGCACGCGATGGGCGCCATCCTGAGCGGAATCTCGCTCTACGGCCTTACACGCCCGTATGGCGGCACGTTCTTCCAGTTTGCCGACTACATGCGCGGCTCGGTGCGCCTCGCCTCGCTGTGCAAGACTCCCGCGATCTACGTGTGGACACACGACTCAATCGGCCTCGGCGAAGACGGCCCCACCCACCAGCCTGTCGAGCACCTCGCCGCCTACCGCGCAATCCCGAACCTCTCGATCGTGCGACCGGCTGATGCGAACGAGACTGCTCAAGCGTGGAAAGCGGTCCTCAAGCGCGACGAGGGTCCCGCTGGTCTGATCCTCACGCGCCAGGGTGTTCCCACCTTTGACCGCGAGGAGTATGCGAGCGCGGACAACCTCGACAAGGGCGCCTACGTCATGAAGGACGCTTCCAACGGTGAGCCCGAGGTCATCCTGATCGCGACGGGTTCCGAGGTCCAGCACGCTGCAGGCGCGCAGAAGCTACTTGAAGCCGAAGGCATTCCCACGCGACTCGTGTCGATGCCCTGCGTCGAGTGGTTTGACGAGCAGAGCGAGGAGTACCGCGAATCGGTTCTTCCCAGCACCGTCAAAGCGCGCGTGAGCGTCGAAGCCGGGATCGCGATGCCCTGGTATCGCTTCCTCGGTGACGCAGGACGCGCAGTCTCGCTCGAGCACTACGGTGAGTCGGCATCGGGCTCGCTCCTGTTCGAGAAGTACGGTTTCACGGCCGAAAACGTTGCGGCGAAGGCGAAAGAATCCCTCGCTGCAGCTCGTAAGTAACCGCCAATCAATCGGAAACTCAGCTCAACCGAACACCTCCCGAAAGGTTTTGCCATGACCGAACTGACGCAAAAGCTCAGCGACCTTGGCGTCTCCCTCTGGCTCGACGATCTCTCCCGTGCACTCATCGACACCGGAGACCTCGAAAAGCTCATGAGCGAACGCAACATCGTCGGTGTCACCACGAATCCCGCGATCTTCAAGGCGGCCATCGCGGGCAAGTCGGATTACGACCGTGCAATCGCCGACGCGGCTTCGCGCGGCCTCGATGCCGATGCAATCATCACGGAGCTGACGACGCGCGATGTGCGCGATGCATGCGACGTATTCGCGCCGACCTACAAAGCTTCGAACGGCTTCGACGGTCGAGTGTCGATCGAGGTCGATCCGCGCCTCGCGCACGAGGAGGACGCGACCGTCGAGCAGGCGAAGTCCCTTAGCGCACTCGTGGACCGCGAGAACGTGATGATTAAGATCCCCGCGACCGACGAGGGCCTCCCGGCGATCACCCGTGCGATCGCTGAGGGCATTAGCGTGAATGTCACGCTCATCTTCTCGCTCGAGCGCTACCGCCAGGTGATCGATGCCTACCTCAGCGGACTCGAGAAGGCAGCAGAAAACGGCGTGGATCTCTCACGCATCCACTCGGTGGCCTCCTTCTTCGTGTCCCGCGTGGACAGCGAAATCGATAAGCGCCTCGAGGCCATCGGGGGCGACGCCCTCGACCTTCGCGGCAAGGCCGGCCTCGCCAACGCGCAGGCTGCGTTTGCCGAATACCTTGAGTATGTCGGCTCCGATCGTTTCGCCGCCCTCAAGGAAAAGGGTGCGAATCCGCAGCGCGCCCTGTGGGCATCAACCGGCGTGAAGAACGAGGCCTACCCCGACACGATGTACGTGGACCGCCTCGTCGGCAATCCGGTCGTCAATACGGTTCCAGGTAAAACCCTCGAAGCCGTTGCCGACCATGCCCGTATCGAGGGCCCCCTCACCGAGAGCGACCTCTCCGCCGCACGCGAGACCCTCGAAACCATCAGCGCCGCCGGAATCGACCTCGACGATGTCTTCGCTGTGCTCGAGCGCGAAGGCGTTGAAAAGTTCGAGGCCGCTTGGGAGGAACTCCTCTCGGCGGTTCGTGACGCCGCCTCGGCCGCACAGTAATACCCCTTTACGCGCCGTGCCCGCGCCCCGTTCTTTGGGTGCGCGGGCACGGCCGCTACAGCAGTCAAAACCTACCAAAGGACCATAGTGAGGCAGAACGAAGCTGCACCAGGCAACCCTCTGCGCGATTCGCGCGACCGCCGCCTCCCCCTCATCGCTGGACCGTGCTCGGTCGTCATGTTCGGAGTCACGGGCGACCTCGCCCGCAAAAAGCTCCTTCCCGCAATCTATGACTTACACAATCGCGGTCTACTCCCCCCGGCGTTCGGCCTCGTGGGCTTCGGTCGACGCGACTGGAGCCACGACGACTTCGCCGATTACATGCGCGAAAGCGTAGAGAAGTACGCACGCACCCCCTTCAACGAGCACGCGTTCGAACAACTCAGAGGCGGCCTTCGATTCGTCACGGGTGCCTTTGATGACACTGAAGCCTTCGAAGAACTCACGCGAGTGGTAAGCGAGCTCGACGACTCGAGGGGAACGGGCGGCAACCATGCCTTCTACCTCTCCATCCCGCCCAGCGCCTTCCCTCAGGTCGCGGAACAACTTGCACAATCGGGCCTCAACACTCCCTCCGAACATTCGTGGCGGCGCGTCGTCATCGAGAAACCCTTCGGGCACGACCTCGAAAGCGCACGAGAGCTCAACGACATCGTCGAAAAAGTCTTTAAGCCCGAAGAAATCTTCCGAATCGACCATTACCTCGGCAAGGAAACGGTGCAGAATCTGCTCGCGTTCCGGTTCGCGAACCAGATGTTCGAGCCCGTGTGGAACTCGCGCTATGTCGACCACGTGCAGATCACGATGGCTGAAGACATCGGGATTGGCACCCGCGCCGGGTACTACGACGGTATTGGAACCGCGCGCGACGTCATCCAGAACCACTTGCTCCAGCTTCTTGCCCTGACGGCCATGGAAGAACCCATCACGTTCGATGCTGCCGAGCTTCGCAATGAAAAAGAAAAGGTCCTTGCCGCAATCGAACTGCCGGAGGATCTCGCCGAAGGCACCGCCCGTGGTCAGTACGTCGGCGGCTGGCAAGGCGGCGAACAGGTCAACGGCTACCTCGAAGAGAACGGTATCTCGCCCGACTCGACTACCGAGACTTTCGCGGCGATCAAGCTCAAGGTCAATACTCGCCGCTGGGCAGGCGTGCCGTTCTACCTCCGCGCGGGCAAGCGCCTCGGGCGGCGCGTCACGGAGATCGCGATCGTCTACAAGCAGGTGCCGTTCCTTCCCTTCCGCGATACCGACACCGTAGACCTCGGCCAAAACGCGGTCGTCATCCGCGTCCAGCCCGATGAGGGTGTGACAATGCGTTTCGGCTCGAAGGTCCCCGGTACCCAAATGGAGGTGCGCGATGTCAACATGGACTTCGCGTACGGATCGACATTCACGGAGGAATCCCCCGAGGCCTATGAACGCCTCATTCTTGACGTTCTGCGTGGCGCTCCCCCTCTCTTCCCCCGGCAAAAGGAGGTGGAGCTCTCCTGGAAGATCCTCGACCCCATCCTCGAGTTCTGGGATGAGCACATGCCGCCCGCCCCGTACCGTTCAGGCACGTGGGGCCCGCAGACTGCACACGACATGATGGCCCGCGACGGCCGCACTTGGAGGCGCCCATGATTTCGACACTTGAGAACACGACAGCTTCACAGATCGGCGCTAAGCTACGCGATTTGCGCGAAGAGGACGGACTCATTTCCCTCAACCGCGTCGCGACGCTCGTCATCGTGACGCACACCGGCTCGCTCGACGAGCCGATCCAAGCCGCGGTGCGGGCAAGCCAAGAGCATCCAGCACGGATCATTGTGATCGTGACCGAGCACGACTCAGATCGCGATGCCCTCGATGCGGAAATCAGGGTGGGTACGGACGCCGGCGCCGGCGAGGTCATCATTTTGCGCGCGCACGGACGCGTGAATGCTGGCCTCGACACGCTCATCACGCCGCTTCTACTTCCCGATGCCCCCATCGTCACGTGGTGGCCTTACACTCCGCCGGCCTCACCATCGCAGGATCCGCTCGGTGCAATCGCGCAGCGCCGCATCACCGACGTCTACCAGTGCGAAAGCCCGAAGTCGTCCCTTCTGCGTCTCGCCCGCGGCTACAAGTCGGGTGATTCCGATCTGTCGTGGTCGCGCATCACCAACTGGCGCGGTCTCGTCGCAACCGCGTACGACTACCCGCCCGCCGACAAGCCGAAAGCCATCACTATCGAAGGGCTCGAAGACAACCCATCGTCGCTGCTCATGCAGGCCTGGCTCCAGCGCTCGCTCGGCGAAGATGTTCCGGTCGAATTCAAGGTCGTCAAAGCCGATCACGGCCTGAGCGCCGTGACCCTTCACCGCGACGACGGCGACATCCGCCTTATGCGCTCGAGTGAGGAGGGCATCACGATGAGCCTTCCCGGCAACAATGACGACCAGTTCGTGACGATGCCGAAGCGCACCATGTACGACCTCTTGAGCGAAGAGCTTCGCCGTCTCGACCCCGATGACGTGTACGGCGATGTCCTCGCCGCGGCATTCCCGCTGACCGGTGACCCGAACAGTTTCGCGGTGGGCAAGCCCGAGTCAACCGACGTTGTTTCGGACGACATGGATGCCGTCGTGAAGGCCGTGGCGAAGGACGCCGTGGCTCGGATCGCCGCCGCTATTGAGGAGCGCGGTATCGCCCACCTCGTTCTCACGGGCGGGCGTGCAGGAACGGCGACGGCGGAGCGCATCGCTATCTCGCTTGAGTTCGCTGAGGTCGACACGTCGAAGCTGCACGTCTGGTGGGGTGACGAGCGCTTCGTCGCAACCAAGTCCTCGGACCGCAACGATCGCCCCGTGATCTCGGCGTTGACGACCGGCGCGGGCATCCCCGTGTACAACGTGCACACGATCCCCGGTTCCGACGCCGGTATGAGCCTTGATGAGGCCGCCGCCTGGTACGGGCAGCAACTCACGATCCAGGGAAGCGACTCAGCGTTCACGACACAGGGCGAGGCCTACTTCGATGTGCTTTTGCTCGGGGTTGGCCCCGACGGCCACGTCGCCTCGCTTTTCCCGGAACACCGGGATGCTCGGGCGACATCGGCCTACGCGGTTCCCGTACGCAATTCCCCGAAGCCACCGTCGGAGCGCATTTCGCTTTCATGGCCTGTGCTCAATAGCGCGCGTCACGTGTCCTTCCTTGTCGCGGGCTTCGATAAGGCGCAGGCGGTAAAGACGGCGCACGGGAAGGTCGATGCTGCGGCCTGCCCGGCCTCGGCGGTGCGGGGTACGGAATCGACGACGTGGTTCCTGGACAAGGAAGCAGCGCACTTCCTGTAAGCCACGAGTGCGAGCCACAGCTGTGGATCGCGGTGAAGAAAGGCGAACGAAAGCCATGACGACGGGCGTGATGATCGGCGAAGTCAGCCTCGGTGAAGGCCACAGGACAGCGATCATCGCGCCCGTGCTCGGTTCAAGCGTGAGCGAACTGAGCGATCAAGCGGTACAGGCGCGAGAGGCGCCCGTGGACATCCTCGAGGTGCGTCTCGATCACCTCCTGGGCGAGGCCGACGTTCCCTTCGCCCAGGCCGAGGCCGCCATTATGGACGCGCTCCGCGCTGTTCGCGCATCCGCTCCCTCGCATCCGCTGCTCGCGACGATCCGCACGGCGAGCGAGGGCGGCACGTGGAGCGTTACGGACGACGTTTACGCCGAGCTGCTTTCGGCAATCGCAAAATCCGGTCTCGCCGAGGCACTCGACGTCGAGATCGCGCGGCATCCCGCTGCCATCAGCTCCGTTCTCGAAGCTACCGAGGCCTCTGGCATTCCCGTTGTCCTCTCGCGTCACTACTTCGAGGCCACTCCCCCGCGCGAGGCGATGCTCGCGATGCTCGAATACATGACGACCCTCGCACCCCCGCAGCGGGCCATCGCGAAACTCGCGGTCATGCCGCAATGTCCCGAGGACGTCCTCGCCCTTCTCAGCGCGAGCCTCGACGCGAAGAGACGCCTTGAGCACCCGCTCATTACGATCGCGATGGGGCATCTAGGCAGGGTAAGCCGGCTCGCAGGCGAAGTATTCGGATCCGACGCAAGCTTTGCCACCGTCGGACCCCAATCCGCCCCGGGGCAGCTCAGCGCCAGCACCCTCGCGATCGTTATTGATCGGTAGTTTCTCTTTCCCGGGGCCCACGCCGGTCAGCCGATTGAAGGGGCGAAGAGGAGAGTGAAAACTGGCTCGAGGGAAAGAAAAACACCCGAGTGCCTTCGAAATACACCCGGGTGCACAAATAATCAGTGTGGGAAAAACGGCGCGAGGCGCGCCAGGTCCCTACATGAAACGCTCAACCACGGCGATACCAATCGCCGAGCCAAGCCACACCACGCCCACGACGGTCGTAATGATGTTGAGGTTGCGTTCCGCAACGCCCGAAGAGCCCGCACCGGTCGAAATGCCGCCGCCGAACATGTCGGAGAGGCCACCGCCACGCCCCTTGTGCATGAGGATAAACATCATGAGCAAGAGGCTCGTGATCGCAAGAATCACGAAGAGAGCGATCTTGAGAATTTCCATGTCCGGGAGATTCCTTCGGTTGACATAGGGGAAACGAGGTTAACAATACGCTACACGGCCCAGCCTAAGGCCGAGCCGCGTAGCGAGGTTCTCACTTCGTGAGGGAAATCAATCAGCGACGTTATAGGTGGCGATCTTCGCGAACTCGTCGGCCTTGAGCGATGCACCACCAACGAGTGCACCGTCAACGTCAGCCTGCTGCATGAGGTCAACGATCGAGGAGGACTTCACGGAGCCGCCGTAGAGCACGCGCACCGAATCGGCAACTTCGTCGCCGAACTTCGTGCGGAGCAGATCGCGGATCTCGCGGCACACTTCCTGCGCGTCTTCGCTCGTCGCGACTTCGCCGGTGCCGATCGCCCACACGGGCTCGTAGGCAATGACGATCTTCTTGACGTCCTCGGCCGAGAGGCCTTCGATGCCACCTTCGACCTGAGCGAGGGTGTATTCGACGTGCTTACCGGCCTTGCGCTCCTCGAGCGGCTCGCCTACGCAGAGAATCGGCGAAAGATCGTTCGCGAGTGCAGCCTTGACCTTGGCATTGGTCACCTGCTCGGTCTCGCCGTGGTACTGCCGGCGCTCCGAGTGGCCAACAGCTGCGTAGGTTGCACCGAGAGCCTTGAGCATCGCGCCCGAGACTTCGCCCGTGTACGCGCCCGATTCGTGCTCGGAAATGTCCTGGCCGCCATAAACGATGCCGGAACCCGAACCATCAAGAACAGTCTGAACAGTGCGGATGTCAACAAACGGAGGAAGAACAGCAACCTCGACGGCATCGGTCTTGTGGCCGGCTTCCTTGAGGTTCTCGACGAGGTCCTCAAGGAGCGCCTGAGCCTCGATGTAGGTGAGGTTCATCTTCCAGTTGCCTGCAATAAGCGGGGTACGAGTCATGATCACTTCTCCTCAAGAATGGCGATACCCGGCAGCTCCTTGCCCTCGATAAGTTCGAGGCTCGCACCGCCACCGGTGGAAATGTGCGAGTAGCGCGCTTCGTCGAAGCCGAGATTGCGGATCGCGGACGCGGAATCGCCGCCACCCACGACCGTGTAGCCCGAGCATTCGGCGAGGGCTTCGGCGATAGCTTTGGTGCCGTCTGCGTAGAGTTCAAACTCGAATACGCCCATCGGGCCGTTCCAGAAGACCGTGCCGGCATCGCCGAGCTTCGAGGCGAACAGCTCGCGGGTCTTCGGACCGATGTCGAGACCTTCCTTGTTCGCAGGGATGTCGCTCGAGGCAACGACGTCGGCGGGGCCGTCCGGCCCGAAGTTTTCGGACACGACGTTGTCGACCGGAAGGACGATCTCGACGCCCGATTCCTCGGCGCGCTTGAGGTAGCCCTTCACCGTCTCCACCTGGTCTTCTTCAAGGAGCGACTTGCCTACCTCGTGGCCAAGGGCCTTCTGGAAGGTGTAGCTCATGCCGCCGCCGATCAGGAGGCGATCGGCTTTACCGAGGAGGTTATCGATCACGCCGAGCTTGTCGGACACTTTTGAGCCGCCGAGGATCACGACGAACGGGCGTGCCGGCTCATCGGTCACCTTGCGAAGCGACGCGACCTCCTTTTCGACGAGCGAGCCCGCCGCAGCCGGCAGGAGCTTAGCCACGTCGTACACGGACGCCTGCTTGCGGTGAACGACACCGAACCCGTCAGACACGAACGCATCGGCGAGCGAAGCGAGTTCCTTCGCGAAGGCCTCGCGCTCTGCCTGGTCCTTGCTCGTTTCACCGGCGTTGAAGCGGACGTTTTCGAGAACGGCCACATCGCCGTCGCCGAGGCTTTCGACCGTCTGCTTGGCGCTCTCGCCAACGGTATCCGTCGCAAACGCGACAGGTGCCTCGAGAAGCTCGCTCAATCGATCCACGGCGGGCTTGAGGGAGAACTTAGGATCCGGCGCGCCCTTGGGGCGGCCGAGGTGAGCGGTCACAATGACACGCGCACCCTTCTCGCGAAGGGCGTTGATGGTCGGCAGCGAAGCACGAATACGGCCATCATCCGTGATGGTCGTGCCGTCGAGCGGAACGTTGAGATCGGCGCGTACGAGAACGCGCTTGCCGGCGAGATCGCCGAGTGAATCGATGGTCTTAAGCATGGGTCACATCCTCATAAAAAGGGCGGGGTGGCGATTGCGCACCCCGGTGGGGCCTTTTAGCCCCAAGTGGACGAAGGGCCCGCGCCCACAGCGCTGCCGTGACGCGGACCCTTCGTTGAGGTACTCAAGAGTGAGCGGAGGGGAGAATCAGAGCTTCTCGCCCATAAGGACGGTCAGGTCAACGAGGCGGTTCGAGTAACCCCACTCGTTGTCGTACCAGGACACGACCTTGACCTGGTTGCCGATGACCTTGGTGCAGCCGGCATCGAAGATCGAGCTGTGCGGATCGGTCTCGATGTCCTTCGAGACGATCGGATCCTCGGTGTAGGCGAGAACGCCCTTGAGCGGGCCCTCTGCGGCCTTCTTCACGGCAGCGTTGATCTCCTCGACGGAAACCTCGCGCTCAGCCTCGAAGGTGAGGTCGACGACCGAGCCGGTAGGCGTGGGAACGCGGAGAGCGTAACCGTCGAACTTGCCCTTGAGCTCGGGGAGCACGAGAGCAACCGCAGCAGCGGCGCCGGTCTTCGTGGGAATGATGTTGAGGGCTGCGGCGCGAGCGCGGCGCAGATCCTTGTGGGGCGCATCGAGGATGCGCTGGTCACCCGTGTACGCGTGCACCGTCGTCATGAGGCCCTTGACGATGCCGAATTCATCGTTGAGAACCTTTGCGAGCGGGGCGAGGCAGTTGGTCGTGCACGAGGCGTTCGAGACCACGTGATGGTTCTCAGCGTCGTAGTCACCCTCGTTCACGCCAACGACGAAGGTCGCGTCAACGTTCTTGCCGGGGGCCGAGATGATGACCTTCTTGACGGTATCGCCGAGGTGAGCCTTGGCCTTCTCAGCATCGGTGAAGAGACCGGTCGACTCAACAACAACCTCAGCGCCAACCGACGCCCAATCGATAGCAGCCGGATCCTTTTCCGAGAACACCTTGATCGACTTGCCGTCGATGGTGATCGAATCCTCGGTGGACTCGACGGAGCCGTCGAAACGGCCGAGAATCGAGTCGTACTTTACGAGGTGCGAGAGGGTCTTGGTGTCGGTGAGGTCGTTGACAGCAACGATCTCGATGTCGGCGCCCTGCTCGAATGCAGCGCGCGCGAAGTTACGGCCGATACGACCGAATCCGTTAATACCAACCTTTACGGTCACAGTTCCTCCTTGGTGCACGGCGGCATTTCCGCCGTGTGGGACTGGGCTTCGCGCACCTCCTTGTACGCATGGATCCCGCGTGTGCGGGTTGGCTCGATTCTATCAACATTGTGATGCGAGGCTCATAGGAACCTGGGGAGCCACAAGCGGCACAGCGCGCTTTTTTATTCCGCATCTAACATTTCGGGACCAAGGTTTGCTTCGGTTCCAGGAATGCCGCGTTCCTCGGCAGTTTTATCAGCGAGGGCGAGAAGCCGACGGATCCTCCCTGCCACGGCGTCCTTGGTCATGGGCGGATCGGCGAGTTGGCCGAGTTCCTCGAGACTTGCCTGACGGTGTTCGAGGCGGAGAAGACCTGCGGCACGCAAGTGATCGGGAATGTCGTCGCCGAGAATTTCGATCGCCCTTTGGACGCGGGCGCCTGCGGCAACGGCGGCACGCGCCGAGCGGCGCAGATTCGCATCGTCAAAATTGGCGAGACGGTTTGCGGTCGCCCGTACTTCCCGCTTTGAGCGCCTATCGTTCCAGAGCGCCGCGGTTTTTTCGGCGCCCATGAGTGCGAGCATGTGGCCGATTGCTTCGCCGTCGCGAATCACCACGCGGTCTGTCCCGCGTACTTCTTTCGATTTCGCTTGGATGCCGAGCCTCCGGGCCGATCCCACCATCGCGAGTGCGACTTCGGAGCCGGGGCACGTGAGTTCAAGCGCAGCACTTCGGCCTGGTTCGGTGAGACTTCCGTGAGCGAGGAAAGCTCCTCGCCATGCAGCAGCCTGATCCTCTGTGCTCCCGCCAACGACGAGCGGCGGCAGGCCCCGTACGGGCCGCGACCGCGCATCGAGAAGACCGGTTTGTTTCGCAAAGATCGCGCCATCGGAGAGCACGCGCACGATGTAGCGCGTCGAGCGCCGGATCCCCGAGGCAGCGAGGACGGTGACTTCGCTCGGGTGCCCATAGAGATCGGCGACGTAGGTCTTGAGTCGGCGGGCACTCGCCGACTGGTCAAGCTCGGCCTCAATCGACACCCGGCCACCCACGAGGTGGAGGCCTCCCGCAAAGCGCAAAAGGGTCGCCACCTCGGCTTTACGTGCGCTTACGCGAGTCACGTCGAGGTGGGAAAGCTCCTCCTTGACATCGGCAGTCAGGGCCATTTCAGTCCTTCCATGGGTGGGTGAAAACGCCATTAAATACGTCGCGATACGCGGTGGCGAGTCGAAGCGGATCGTGAGTGGGCGCTCCGTCATCCGTGGATACCGTGCGCATGAGAACGTCTATTCCACGGTCGTGGGCGGCGGCAACGAGGGCCTTTCCGCCGTCGCGTTCGACGGACGGATCGACTACGAGCGCATTGAATCTGAGCTCAGGGGCTGCGTCGCACACGATGGCGAGCAGATCAGTGCTCGTGAGGCCGACGGTTTCCGAGCGCCCCGCGGCGAGGTTCATCGTCAGCACTTTGCGTGCGTTCGTGTGCGTAATGGCATCACGAAGTTCAGCGATCTTCACGTGCGGGAGGACGGAGGTGTACCAGCTACCGGGACCGATCACGAGCCATTCGGCCTCGTCGATCGAATCGAGAACTTCGCGTGCGATCTGAGGTTCGGGCGGAATGATGCGCAGGTCCTCGACGTGGCCGGTGGTGGCGGCGACATCCGCCTGGCCACGGATCGTGCGAAGCTCTTCGCCCGGGAAAGATACGAGCGCCTCGATATCGAGGGGCTCGAGCGCCATCGGAAGAACACGACCGGAAGTACCAAGAAGCTCACCGACGTAGTCGAGTGCGGCGATGGGATCGTCGAGTAGCTGCCAGAGGGCGACGATGAGAAGGTTTCCGAGCGAGTGGCCATTGATTTCACCGTCCGAGGTGAAGCGATGCTGCACGACATCGCGCCACGTCACTCCCCACTCTGAGTCCTCGCACAGGGCCGATAGTGCCATGCGGAGGTCGCCGGGTGGGAGGATCGGGAGCTCGGCGCGCAGCCGGCCCGAGGAACCTCCGTTGTCCGCGACGGTCACCACTGCGGTGAGATCACGGGTAAGGTGGCGCAGCGCGTTAAGACTCGCTGATAGGCCGTGACCGCCGCCAAAAGCCACCACTTTGGGCCCCCGCGTGCGCGAACGCAGGGGCGTGGGCATGAGCGAGGACGTACGCCTCGGGACGTTGGCGTTCACGGCGCTTTACTCTCTGCCGAGATCGCGGTGGCGCACGCGCACCGGGTAGCCAAGCTTCCGAAGCTCATCGCCGATGGTCTCCGCGACCGCAACGGAGCGGTGCTTGCCGCCGGTACAACCGATGGCGACGGCGGCGAATTGCTTGTTTTCCTCGCGGTAGCCGCGCAGCACGGGAATCAACATCTCGACGTAACGACTGATGAATTCCTTCGCGTTCGCTTGCTCCAAAACGTAGTCGGCAACCTCGCTATCGATGCCGCGCTTGTCGCGAAGCTCCGGCACCCAGTACGGGTTCGGAAGAAAACGCACGTCGGCAACGTAGTCCGATTCGATGGGAATACCGTATTTAAAGCCGAAGCTCATGACGTTGACAGTCACGGTGTGGTCGTCCCCTTTGCCGAACTCCTTGCGCATGCGCATCGAGAGCTGGTGGACGTTCAGCGGCGAGGTGTCGATGACGATATCGGCCATCCGTCGCAGCGGGGCAAGCTGCTCGCGTTCGCGGCGGATCCCTTCGAGCACGCCCTCCTCGCCCTGGAGAGGGTGGGGGCGGCGAACCGAGTCGAACCGGCGCACGAGCGTGTTCTGATCGGCGCTGAGGAACACGAGGCGCGTGCGCACTTCCTGCTTCCGGAGGTCCTGGATGACTTCGGGAAGGTCATTGAAGAAGGGGCCGGAACGAGGGTCTGTGACGACGGCGAAGCGATTGGCGCGGCCGACGGCCTGAGACTGAAGGTCGAACAGGGTGCGGATCAGTTGCGGCGCGATGTTGTACACGACGTACCAGCCCATGTCTTCGAGAGCATGGGCGGCAGTCTCCCTGCCTGCACCCGCAAGCCCCGTGATGATCACAATTTCCGGGGCAATACCGCTCTGGTCCGACGGCTGCTCTGTCTCACCGTTGCCCAGCTCTTGCTTGTTCTCACTCAAGAATCTCTCCCGTCGTCATGTTCACCGCGGGGGCCCGCTCTTCGGATTGTAGTGCGGCGTGGATATTCGCCGCGAGTGCCGGGCCGATTCCGGGGACGCCTTCGAGGTCCTCAACTCGCGCCTTGCGAATCGCGTCGACGGTCGTGAAACGGTCGAGGAGCGCGCGTCGCCGACTGGGCCCCAGGCCGGGGATCTCATCGAGCACGCTTTCGTGCATCGAGCGGCCTCGTTTGGAGCGGTGAAACGTGATGGCAAAGCGGTGTGCTTCGTCGCGCAGGCGCTGGATGAGAAAGAGCGCTTCGGATGTGCGCGGAAGAATGAGCGGGTAGTCCTCATCGGGCAGCCACACTTCCTCGAGACGCTTAGCGATGCCGATCAGGGCAATATCGGTGATACCCAGTTCGTCCATGACGCGTTTGGCGGCATTGACCTGAGGTAAGCCACCGTCAACGATGATGAGGTTCGGTGGGTAAGCGAATCGAGTCGCGGACGGATCAACCACGTCACCGTTTGCCCGGGCTTCCTTCTGCTCGAGGTGGTGGCGAAGCCGTCGACGCAGCACGTCCTGCATGCTCGCCGTGTCGTCACGCGCTGCGTCCCCAGAGATCGAGAAACGGCGATACTCACTCTTGCGTGGGAGACCGTCTTCGAACACGACCATCGAGCCGACGACGTTTGTGCCCTGCGAATGCGAGATATCGAAGCATTCGATGCGAAGCGGCGCATCTTCCATATCGAGCGCTTCGCCGAGATCTTCGAGCGCTTTGGAACGGGAGGTGAGGTCGCCTGTCCGGCGCAGTTTCCCGAGTCGCATGGCTTCCTTCGCATTCGCGCTTACCGTCTCAAGAAGCGCTTTCTTTTCACCCCGCTGAGGCACCCGTATATCGATGCTTTGACGGCCAAGGAGCGCGCGAATCTCATTGGGACGGGACGGCATGTGTGTCACGAGAATCTCGTGCGGTGCGCGCGTATCGGTCCCCTCGTAGAGCTGCGTGAGTGCCCGTTCCATGAGCTCAGCCGGGCTTGAATCATCCAGGAGCTCGGCAACCCACCCTCGTTGGCCCCGGATACGCCCGCCTCTCACGTGAAAGACCTGCACGCTTGCCTCGAGCTCGTCGAGTTCGAGAGCGACGAGGTCGGCATCAGTCGCATCTGCAAGCACCACCGAGTTCTTTTCCATGACTTTTTCGAGCGCGGCAAGGTCGTCGCGATACCGGGCTGCGGCCTCGTAGTCCAGCGCGGCGGCAGCTTCCTTCATTTTGGTGCGCCGTTCGCGAACAAACGCCCCGGTATTGCCGTCCATAAACGCCACGAGGTTTTCGGCGAGCGCCCGGTGCTCCTCGATGCTTACATTTCCCACGCACGGCGCGGCGCATTTGCCAATGAAGCCGAGCAGGCACGGCCTGCCCGAGCGTTCCGCACGGTTGTACACGCCCTGGGTACACGTGCGCACGGGAAAGACTCGCAACAGAAGGTCGAGAGTTTCGCGAATGGCCCACACGTGAGCGTACGGACCAAAGGAACGATCCGTTTTGTGGCGCTCTTTGCGCGTGATCATCGCGCGCGGGACCTGATTACCCATCGTCACGACGAGGAACGGGTACGACTTGTCATCGCGGAACTTCACGTTGAAGCGCGGATCAAATTCCTTGATCCACGTGTATTCGAGCGTGAGTGCCTCGACATCGCTCGTGACGACCGTCCACTGCACCTGGCTTGCGGTGGTCACCATTTTCTGGGTGCGCGGGTGGAGGTTCGCGAGATCCTGAAAATAGTTGCCGAGCCTTTGGCGAAGATTCTTTGCCTTGCCCACGTAGATGACCCTCGAATCGGGGTCGAGGAACCGGTAGACGCCAGGATCCGTCGGAATAGACCCCGGCGCCGGCCGGTACGTCGCCGGATCCGCCATTACAGGAGCTCCCGCAGGAACTGCCCCGTGAACGACTCGTCGACCTTCGCGACGTCTTCGGGCGTGCCGGTCGCGATCACGCGGCCGCCTCCGCTGCCGCCCTCCGGACCGAGGTCGATGAGGTAGTCGGCGCTCTTAATCACGTCCAGATTGTGTTCGATCACGACGACCGAGTTGCCCTTGTCCACGAGTCCCTGAAGCACCGAAAGGAGTTTTTTAATGTCCTCGAAGTGCAACCCGGTCGTCGGCTCGTCCAGCACGTAAATCGTCCGGCCCTTCGAGCGCTTGTGCAGTTCGGCAGCGAGCTTCACGCGCTGTGCTTCGCCGCCCGAGAGCGTCGTCGCGGACTGCCCGAGCCGCACATACCCGAGACCAACCTCGACAAGCGTCGACAACTGACGGTGGATGGCGGGAACCGCCTCGAAAAACTCGACGGCCTCCGAGATCGGCATGTCGAGCACCTCGGCCACGTTCTTGCCTTTGAAACGCACCTGGAGTGTTTCTGAGTTGTAGCGTGCGCCATGGCACACCTCGCACTTCACGTACACGTCCGGAAGGAAGTTCATCTCGATCTTGATCGTTCCGTCACCGGCGCAGTTCTCGCATCGCCCGCCCTTGACGTTGAACGAGAAGCGTCCGGCTTTGTAACCGCGCACCTTCGCCTCGCTCGTTTGAGCAAAGAGGGTACGAATGCGATCCCAAACCCCCGTATACGTGGCCGGATTCGAGCGCGGCGTACGGCCGATCGGGGACTGGTCGACGTGGACGACCTTGTCGAGGTGCTCGAGGCCTTCGACACGCGTATGCCGGCCGGGGACGACGCGAGCGCGGTTGAGGTTCTTTGCGAGCACCCGGTAAAGAATGTCGTTGACGAGGGTCGACTTACCCGATCCGGACACTCCCGTCACGGCGGTGAATAGGCCCAGCGGCACCGTCACATTCACGCCCTGAAGGTTGTTTTCGCGCGCATTCACGACCTTCAGCACACGACCGGGGTCCACCTTCCGGCGCTCTTTCGGCACATCGATCGTGCGCTCGCCACTCAGGTACTGCCCGGTGATAGAGCGGGACTCCTCGAGGAGCCCCTCGTACGCGCCGGAATACACAACCTCGCCGCCGTACTCGCCGGCGTTGGGGCCGATATCGACGATCCAGTCGGCCGTGCGGAGCGTGTCCTCATCGTGCTCGACAACGATGAGGGTATTGCCGAGGTCGCGAAGCCGAACGAGGGTGTGGATGAGCCTCTGGTTATCGCGCTGGTGGAGCCCGATTGATGGCTCATCGAGCACGTACAAAACTCCCACGAGGCCCGAGCCGATCTGAGTCGCGAGGCGGATGCGTTGCGCCTCTCCCCCGGACAGGGTTCCGGCGGCACGCGAGAGGTTGAGGTAGTTCAGTCCCACGTCGACGAGGAAGCCGAGCCGTGCGTGGATTTCGCGGAGAATCTCGTCGGCAATCACGAGGTCACGCGAGGAGAACTCGACGCCCTCGAGGAAGGCCTTCGCCTCGCCAATCGGAAGATCCGAGAACTCGGCGATCGACTTTCCACCGATGGTGATGGACAGGACTTCGGGGCGAAGCCTGCGACCCTGGCACGCGGGGCACGGCGCGTGACGCATGAACTGCTCGTAGCGTTCGCGGGCCCAATCGGATTCGGTGTCCTGGTGACGGCGCTTGAGGTAGTACATGACTCCCTCAAAGCCTGTCGAATAGCGGCGCTCGCGCCCGAACCGGTTGCGGTAGCGCACGTGAACCTTGAAATTGTGTCCGTTGAGAAGAGCGTCCTTGGCGTCGTCCGGGAGATTCTTCCACGGCGTGTCCATCGAGAACCCAAGCTCGCTCGCAAGGGCACTCATCACCTGCTGGTGGTGGTCGGCGCTGCCGAGGGTCCACGGCGCAATCGCCCCTTCCGCGAGCGTCGCCGATTCATCAGGGATCACGAGGTCCGGGTCGATTTCAAGTCGCGTGCCGATACCCGCACATTCGGGACACGCGCCGTAGGGGGCGTTGAAGGAGAACGACCGCGGCTCGATTTCTTCGAGCTCGAGAGGATGCTCGTTGGGGCACGCGCGCTTCTCAGAAAATCGGCGCGTGCGCTCGGGCGAGCCCTCCGCTTCATCCACGAAGTCAGCGATGACAACGCCGCCTGCAAGCCGGGTCGCGGTTTCCACCGAGTCCGTTAGTCGCGTGCGCGAACCGCTCTTCACTGCAAGGCGATCAACGATGACCTCGATCGTGTGCTTCTTCGTTTTCGCGAGCGAGATGTCCTCCGACAGACGCATCACCTCGCCGTCGATGCGTGCACGGGAGAAGCCCTGTGATTGAAGGGAGCTCAAGAGGTCTGCATGTTCGCCTTTGCGGCCCTTGATGACGGGGGCAAGAAGCTGGAAACGCGTACCTTCGGGATAGGCAAGAAGAGCATCGACCATTTGCTCTGCGCTCTGAGAAGAAATCTCAGCCCCGCACGTCGGGCAGTGCTGGACGCCCGTGCGCGCATAGAGCAAGCGCAGGTAGTCATGAATTTCCGTGATCGTGCCAACGGTCGAGCGCGGGTTGCGGTTCGTCGACTTCTGGTCGATCGACACTGCGGGCGAAAGCCCCTCGATAAACTCGACTTTCGGCTTGTCCATCTGGCCGAGGAACTGCCTCGCGTAGCTTGAGAGGGACTCGACGTATCGGCGCTGCCCTTCGGCAAAAATCGTATCGAAGGCAAGAGAGGACTTTCCCGAGCCGGAAAGCCCAGAAAACACCACGAGCGCATTGCGGGGGATCTCGAGGTCGACGTTCTTGAGGTTGTGTTCGCGCGCACCGCGCACAATCAATGCATCAGTCACCTGGACAATTCTAGGAGCCGCTTCTGAAAAGCGAAGGTGCTCGCCGTAGCATGGTGAGCATGAGCACCCTCAAAAATCAGTACACGGGCAGCGTCACGAGCGGCGGGGAAAGCGACGTGCGAACCCTCGGCTCGCTCGTCATTCGCAAAGCCTCCGTCGGCCCCCTCGACAACAATGCTTACCTTCTCACGTGCAGGGTCTCGGGCGCCCAGCTCCTGATCGACGCCGCGGCCGATGCCCCGCGTCTCATGCGCCTCATCAGGGAGGGCTCCCCTACCTCCCGCCTCGACTCGATCCTCACGACTCACTCGCATCACGATCACGTTGGCGCGCTCGCGCAGGTGCGCGCTGCGACCCAGGCAAAAACTTTCGCGGGCGCCAAGGACGCCCCGGAGATCCCGACGCCGACGGATGTTCCGCTGAAGAATGGCGACACCATCAGAGTCGGCGTGAACGATCTCGAGATCGTCGCACTTCGCGGCCACACTCCCGGTTCAGTAGCCGCAATCTACTGGGGGCAGGCCGACGGCACCCACGTTTTTACCGGCGACTCCCTTTTTCCCGGCGGCGTGGGCGCCACGCGGGGGGATTCTGAGCGCTTCACCTCGCTCCTCAACGATGTCGAAGAGCGCCTCTTCGATGTATTGCCGGACGAAACGTGGGTGTATCCGGGGCACGGCGAGGACACCACGATTGGTGCCGAGCGCCCGCATCTTGCCGAGTGGCGCGAGCGCGGCTGGTGAGTCCCCCCCTAGTTGGCGCTGCCGGTGAGTTTGAACCTACCGGTGATGCTCGCCGAGTCGAGTTGGTTCGCAAAAATCGCGAAACGAACCTGGGCCTGCGTAACTTCTTCGGGAATCTCGAGTTTCTCGACTGAGAGTGCGTGCACGGTATGGATGTAGCGGTGCACTCGCCCTTCGGGTGGGCACGGTCCGCCGTAGCCTGAAAAGCCGTAGTCGTTCGCCCATTCACGGGCCACCTGAGGCAGGCTCTCCCCCTCGGCAACACTTGCCATGCTTGCGGGGATATCGAAGGCGATCCAGTGCCAGAAGCCGGAGCCCGTAGGAGCATCCGGGTCGAAAACGGTGAGAGCGAACGACCGCGTCCCCTCGGGCGCGTCAGTCCACGAGAGGTCGGGGTGGAGATTGTCGCCACCCGCGGCGTGCTCAGCTAAACGAACGGGAATTGTCTCGCCCTCGCCAAAAGCTTGAGTGGTAATACGCATGGGTCTCCTTGCATACGGTCGATGTGTGGAAGCCGAGCGGCGCTGCGCGGAGTAATCCGGTCATCGTACTCGCTTATGCGATCAATGCCACCTAAGCTCCCGTGAACTGACGAAGTTCCTTCTTGAGCTCCGTTACTTCGTCGCGGATGCGCGCCGCAACTTCAAACTGGAGGCTCTCCGCCGCCTGGTGCATATTCGCGGTGAGTTCCTCAATCATCTCGCGGAGCGCCTTTTCGGGGTTATCCCCCAGGTCAAGTGTACGATTGCCGGTCGTGCCGCCTCTCTCGGGCGAGCTTGAGCCCTTCGTGCGTTCCTTGCCCTTGCGATAGTCGGTCGCAAGCAGCGTCTCGGTGTCGATATCCTCGCGGGCAAGCATGTCTGTGACATCGGCGATCTTCTTGCGTAGCGGCTGTGGGTCGATGCCGTTTTCCTTGTTGTACGCGATTTGGATCTCACGGCGACGATTGGTCTCATCGATGGCTTCGCGCATCGAATCGGTGATCGTATCGGCATACATGTGCACTTGGCCAGAGACGTTACGGGCTGCACGCCCGATGGTCTGGATAAGCGAGGTACGCGAGCGGAGAAAACCCTCCTTGTCGGCATCGAGGATGGCCACGAGCGAAACCTCGGGAAGGTCGAGGCCCTCACGCAGGAGGTTGATACCGACGAGGACGTCGAATTCGCCCTGACGCAGTTCGCGCAGCAGTTCAACGCGCCGAAGAGTGTCGACATCGGAATGCAGGTATTGGACGCGCACACCGTTCTCGAGGAGGTAGTCCGTGAGGTCCTCCGCCATGCGCTTTGTCAGCGTCGTCACGAGTACGCGCTCGTTCTTCTCGACGCGTTTTTCGATCTCGGCGCGAAGATCGTCGATTTGCCCGCGCACGGGTTTGACGATCACTTCGGGATCAACGAGACCGGTGGGGCGAATGATCTGCTCGACATAGCCGTTGGCGCGTTCCAGTTCGTACTGGGCGGGCGTCGCCGAGAGGTAAACGGTCTGCCCGGTGCGCTCAATAAACTCGTCGAAGCGCAGAGGCCGGTTATCGAGTGCCGACGGCAACCTGAAACCAAAGTCAACGAGCGTGCGCTTGCGCGAGCGATCCCCCTCGAACATCGCGCCGATCTGAGGCACAGTCACGTGTGACTCGTCGATGATGAGTACGAAATCTTCGGGGAAATAATCGAGCAGGGTATTCGGGGGCGTTCCGGGGCCGCGGCCGTCAAAGTGACGCGAATAGTTTTCAACGCCATTCGTCGTTCCGGTTTGGCGCAGCATCTCGATGTCGTGAGTCGTGCGCATGCGCAAGCGCTGTGCCTCGAGCAACTTATTTTCACCCTCGAGTTCCTCGAGGCGTTCGGCAAGCTCGGCTTCGATGTCCTTGATGGCGCGCTGAAGCCGCTCGGGGCCGGCGACGTAGTGGGAGGCGGGGAAGATGTGCATCTGCTCTTCCTCGCGGATCACTTCGCCGGTCACGGGGTGCAGGGTGTAGAGCGCGTCGATCTCGTCACCGAAAAATTCAATGCGGATCGCGAGCTCTTCATACATGGGGATGATCTCGACGGTATCGCCGCGCACACGGAACGTCCCGCGCACAAACGCGACGTCGTTGCGGTCGTACTGCATGTCGATGAACTTGCGAAGGAGAGCATCGCGCTCGATCTCCTCGCCGACGCTTAGACGCACCATACGATCCACGTACTCTTGCGGTGTACCGAGACCGTAAATGCAGCTCACTGAACTCACGACGACCACGTCTCGGCGAGTCAGAAGTGAGTTCGTGGCGCTGTGACGCAGCCGCTCCACTTCGGCGTTGATCGAGGAGTCCTTCTCGATATAGGTATCCGATTGCGGAACGTACGCCTCTGGCTGGTAGTAGTCGTAGTAGCTCACGAAGTACTCGACCGCGTTATTCGGAAGAAGCTCGCGAAATTCGCTCGCGAGCTGAGCGGCGAGGGTCTTGTTGTGCGCCATGACGAGGGTGGGGCGTTGAAGCTTTTCGATCAACCACGCCGCGGTCGCGCTCTTACCCGTTCCTGTCGCCCCGAGGAGAACAACATCCTGTTCTCCTGCGTTGATGCGCGCTGCGAGTTCCTCAATAGCCTTCGGCTGATCGCCCGCAGGCTTGTATTCGGAAACAACTTCGAAGGGCTTGACTGCACGGGACAGTTCGGTAACGGGACGCATGCCTTAACCCTAGCCCTCGCCCCTAGTCGAGGGCATGGAGTCGATCGTCGATGATGTCGCACGCCTCGGCGAGGGCGGCGTTGGCGCGCTCGTCAAGATGTTCGGGTGCCCCCGCATTGTCGATGAACACGTCTGCCCTCGCGCGTCGCTCCTCATCGTTGACCTGCGCACGGATGACACCCTCGACGTATTCGCGGGACTTGCCGCGCTCGCGGACGACTCGGTCAATGCGCTCACGCTCGGGTGTCAAAACAGCGACAATGGCACGGTAGTGGCGGTCGTGCTCCAGCTCGAGAAGCAGGGGCGAATCGTGGATGACGAGAATGCGCGTGCCGTCAGCCGCGCGTGAGGCAATGGCCGCCTCGAGCCGGCCGACTTCCGCCCACAAATGGCGGTGCACAATCCGTTCGAGATCGGCACGCGAATCAGGATCGTTGAAGACGAGTTCGGCAAGTGCCGCACGGTCGATCGTCCCGGTCTCGGAGTTTCGATAGCTCTCGCCGAAACGTGCGATGGCCTCCTCGAGGCCTTCGCCGGGCTGGTCGAGGACGGCTCGAGAGAGCGCATCAAGATCAATCACGTGGTGGCCTTTTCGGGCCCATATTTTTCCGACGGTGGACTTGCCCGAACCGATTCCTCCCGTGAGGCCGATACGAAGCACTCCGGTCGGGGCATCGGGGACGGAAACGTGTGTCATGTGAGTTCACTCCTATCCGCGAGAGAGTTCGGCAACAACCTGCTTCTGGCCCTCGGGCCTGCTCCAATAGATTAGTGGAGTGAACACCACGCCCGATCACTTTCTCCTCACGAATCAGCTGCTTATCGCGATCGACCTCATCGGCGTGTTTGTCATGGGCATCGTCGGCGGCTCCCTCGCTCGCCGCCTTCAATTCGATGCGGTGGGATACGCCGTGCTCGGCGTCATCTCAGGCCTCGGCGGCGGCATCATTCGCGACCTCATCCTCAACTACGGCATCCCCGCGGCCTTCGCCAACCCCCTCTACCTCACCGTCGGCCTTGCCGGATCGGCGATTGCCTACTTCGTTTCCTCTGAGGGCGCCATGTGGCGCCACACCACGACCGTTCTCGACTGTATTGCGCTCGGGCTTTGGGCAGCCATCGGCACAGCGAAATCTATGCTCGTGGGCCTCTCCCCTCTTCCCGCGGTCATGCTCGGCGTCACGACCGGTGTCGGCGGCGGCGTCATTCGTGACATGGCGGTGGGGCGCATCCCCGTAGTGTTTGGTGGCGGCCCGCTCTACGCGACCGCTGCCCTCCTCACCTCGGTGCTCACATGGCTCGTCTACTACTTCGACCTGCCTGCCTGGACCGTGCTTATCGCCGCCTCGTGCGGCACTCTCCTCGCGATCTTCGCGCAGTGGAAGCAGTGGAAGCTGCCCACCAATGCTCCCGATCTCGCGGTCACGATGAGCCCAAGCCAGCTTCGCGCCTTCGCCCGCCGCGTGCGCAAGGCTGAAAGGCGCCGCGTAGCGATCGAGACCGGCGCGATTCCCGTCGTCAACATCGACAACGACGACCTCGCGCGGGACATCCTCGAAAAACCACCGGAGGTAGAACCGTAACCCCTATCGGAGCGACTTACGCGGTGATGGCGGCGTAGCTTTCCTCGAGGAGCGCTTCGCTCGGTCCCTCAAGGCGAATCGGCGCGCCGAGAGCATCGAGAATGACGAAACGAAGCGTTGCCCCTCGCGCTTTTTTATCGCGCGCCATCGCTTCACGCAAGGCGCCCCACTGACCGTCCCGGTAGCGCGTGGGCAGCGCGAGCGATTCGAGAACATCCCGGTGGCGGGCGAGCAGAGCGCTACTCAGATGGCCAGCCCGGTGGGAAAGCTCGGCGGCAAACACCATCCCGACGGCGACGGCGTCGCCGTGTCGCCACGTGTACTTTTCGTGGCGTTCGATCGCGTGGGCGAGGGTATGACCGTAATTGAGAATCTCGCGGCGTCCCTTTTCAGTGAGATCCTCGCTCACGACCTCAGCTTTCACCGTGATCGACCTGGTGAGGATTTCGGCAAACTCACTTGAGCGGGTATCGCGGACCCTGCGCGGCTCACCTTCAATGATGTCAAGAATGCTGGGATCGGCAATAAATCCAGTCTTCACGACCTCCGCGAGGCCAGCGGAGACATCGTGCGCTGGCAGCCCCTCAAGCGCATCGAGGTCCGCAATCACTGCACGGGGAGCATGAAATGCCCCCACAAGGTTCTTCCCCTCCGCAGTGTTGATGCCGGTCTTGCCACCAACCGCCGCATCAACCATTCCCGCAACCGTCGTCGGCACGTGAATGACGTCGATGCCGCGAAGCCAGGTCGCGGCGGCGAAGCCTGCGAGATCCGTCGCTGCGCCGCCTCCCATCCCAATGATCAGGTCGCTTCGCGTGAAGTCGCGTGAGCCGAGTACGCGCCACAGCTCGCTCAGCGTGTCGATCCCCTTGGCCTGCTCGGCGTCGGGGATGGCGACGGTGAGAGCGTCGCGACCGTCGGACTCGAGCGCCGTGGCAAGCCTGTGGGCCCGCTGTGCGACGGGAGCTTGGTGGACGATAAGAACGTGGAGCACTCGCTCGGGGATCGCGGTGAGGATCGTGCGTTCAAGCCCCCTACCCACCGTCACGTCGTAGGAGCTCGATCCCCGACCGACGGTGATGCGAGTCGGTGTCGCTGTGTCGAAACCTGTCACGTCGTTGTCCCCTTTAGTCGAGAGTGGTGGTGGGCTGCGGTGACGTCAGTTCGCGCGCGAGCGTGGCCGCGAGCTCATCCGGGGAAGCTTCACAGGTGTCGAGCGCCCATACCGCGACCTGAGCGAACAGTGGTTCTCTCTCCCTACTGACCCGAATCCACCGCCCGTGCGGGTCATCACCCGCGAGTACGGGCCTTCCCGTGCCCGAACCAATGCGTTCACGCGCATGATCTGCGTCGAGAAGGAGGCGGACGACGGGCACATGGCGCAGGCGCTCGCGGGTGGCGGGTGACGTCACCGCCCCGCCCCCGAGGGCCAGGATCCCCTCATGCTCCGCGAGAAGGCGCGCAATGACTCTCTCTTCGAGCGCCCGAAAGTACTGCTCACCCTCGGAGGCGAAAATCTCCGGAATCGAGCGAGCAGCCTCCCGCTCGATCTCGCGATCGGAATCGACGAAGGCAAGCCCCAACCTGTTGGCAACGCGCGTGCCGACCGTCGTTTTTCCCGACCCCATAGGCCCGACGAGCACGAGCCGCGGGCCCCCTTCATGCAGTTCGGGAGTGCGCAGGCGTGCAAGCGTCGGGAGCGCCTGTTCTCGTTCGCTCACCGATCAGCACCCTCTGCACGCGCCACGGAGTACTCGCGCACGCTCGACACACGAGGGGCGATTTCGGTCACGCTGTCTCCCCCAACCTTTTCGAGGAGAGCGTCGGCGAGAGTGATCGCGACCATCGCTTGAGCGATCACGGCCGCCGGCGCCACTGCACACACGTCGGAACGCTGATGGTTCGCGGTCGCTTCCTCACCGGTGGCCGTGTCGATCGTTCGCAGCGCCCGCGGCACCGTCGAAATCGGCTTGAGGGCACCACGAACGGCAATGAGTTCGGCGTTCGAGATTCCGCCCTCGGTTCCCCCCGCGCGATTCGAGGCGCGGCGCGTACCAGCCGGGCCTGCTCCCTCGCCGAGAATCTCATCATGAGCGAGGCTTCCACGGCGGCCCGCGTTCGCGAAACCCTCACCGATTTCCACACCCTTCATCGCCTGGATACTCATGATTGCCTGGGCGAGGCGAGCATCAAGACGACGGTTCCATTGCGTGTGAGAGCCGAGACCGGCCGGAACGTTATAGGCGAGCACTTCGACGACGCCGCCCAGAGTGTCGCCGTCCTTCTTCGCCGCATCGATCTCGTCGACCATCGCCTGAGAGGTGTCGGCATCAAAACAGCGCAGGGGGTCCGCATCGAGGGCCGAGGCATCGGCGGAAGTAGGCAGCGCGCTACCTTCGGGCACGCGCGCTTGCCCCACCTGCAACGTGTGTGCCACGAGCGTAATGCCCGCGGCCTGTTCAAGGAGTGCCTCACACAACGCGCCGATCACCACGCGCGCAGCGGTTTCCCGAGCGCTCGCACGCTCAAGAACGTTTCGTGCATCCTCATGGCCGTACTTGGCCATGCCTGCAAGATCAGCGTGGCCGGGGCGCGGCCTCGTGAGGGGTTTGTTGCGCGCAATCTCGCGTTCATCGCCCGTACCCGCATCGATCATGAGATCCTCGCGCGAGACGGGATCGGCGCTCATGACCTTTTCCCACTTCGGCCACTCCGTGTTTCGAATTTCCACGGCGATCGGTGAACCTAGGGTTCGACCGTGCCGCACGCCAGAAAGAATGCGAACCTCGTCCTGCTCAAACTTCTGCCGTGCTCCGCGGCCGTAACCGAGCCGGCGCCGCGCAAGCGCATCCCGCAACGCTTCGTGCGTAATCTCGACTCCCGCGGGGAAACCGTCGATCATTGCCACGAGCGAGGGGCCGTGTGACTCCCCCGCGGTCATCCAATTCAGCACAGGTGGCCTTTCGCTTAGGAGGTAAGGCACAGGGCATGCGCCCGTTGCCGATGCCATTCAGGTTAAAGGCGAAAGCGCCCCTCGCAAAACGAGGAGCGCTTTCGTGAGATCGCTAGGCGATCACGTCAATCAGTTGTTGCCCGTGAGCTTCTCGCGAAGAGCCGCGAGTGCCTCATCGGAAGCGAGGGTGCCCTCGTCGCTCGAGGAGGACTGGAACGAAGTCGGTGCGGCCTCGCTCGCTGCCGGAGCAGCGGCCTGAGCCTCGGCGTCGGCCTTCGCAGCCTCGGCCACCTGAGCCTTGTGCTGGGTCCAGCGCTCGTAGGCACGTGCGTAGTCGGCCTCCCAAGCCTCGCGCTGAGCCTCGTAGCCCTCGAGCCACTCGTTGGTCTCGGGATCGAAGCCCTCGGGGTACTTGTACTCGCCGTTTTCGTCGTACTCGGCGGCCATACCGTAGAGAGCCGGATCGAACGTCGAGTCGTCGCCCTCGGGGTCGACGCCCTCGTTCGCCTGCTTGAGGGACAGCGAGATGCGACGGCGTTCGAGATCGATGTCGATGACCTTGACAAAGACTTCCTGGTCGACGCTCACAACCTGCTCGGGCAGGTCAACGTGGCGCTGGGCAAGCTCGGAAATGTGCACGAGGCCCTCGATGCCGTCCTCGACGCGCACGAACGCACCGAACGGAACGAGCTTCGTGACCTTACCCGGCACGACCTGGCCGATGGCGTGGGTGCGAGCGAAGAGCTGCCACGGGTCTTCCTGAGTGGCCTTGAGCGAAAGCGACACGCGCTCGCGATCCATCTCGACCGAGAGAACCTCGACCTTGACGGGCTGGCCAACCTCGACAACCTCGCTCGGGTGGTCGATGTGCTTCCAGGAGAGCTCGGAAACGTGGACCAGGCCGTCGACACCGCCGAGGTCCACGAACGCACCGAAGTTGACGATCGAGGAGACGTGGCCCTCGCGAACCTGACCCTTCTGGAGGGTCTGGAGGAAGTCGGTGCGAACCGAAGCCTGGGTCTCTTCGAGGTAGGCGCGGCGCGAGAGCACGACGTTGTTGCGGTTCTTGTCGAGCTCGATGATCTTCGCTTCGAGCTCCTGGCCGATGTACGGCTGAAGGTCGCGCACGCGGCGCATCTCGACGAGCGAAGCGGGGAGGAAGCCGCGAAGGCCGATGTCAACGATGAGGCCGCCCTTGACGACCTCGATGACGGTGCCGGTGACGACACCTTCGTTCTCCTTGATGTCCTCGATCGAGCCCCACGCACGCTCGTACTGCGCGCGCTTCTTCGAGAGGATCAGGCGGCCTTCCTTGTCCTCCTTCTGGAGAACGAGCGCCTCGACCTCGTCGCCAACCTCGACAACCTCATCGGGGTCAACGTCGTGCTTGATCGAGAGTTCGCGCGAGGGGATAACACCCTCGGTCTTGTAGCCGATGTCAAGAAGAACCTCGTCCCGGTCAACCTTGACGACGGTGCCCTCGACGATGTCGCCATCGTTGAAGTACTTGATGGTCGAATCGATAGCGGCGAGAAGTTCTTCCTCGCTACCGATATCGTTGATGGCGATCTGAGGTGCGTTGTTCGTGGTCATGTAGTAAATGGCTCCGTCGGGACAGGTAATAGTTGGTACAGATACATGTGTGGGCACAGTGCGCACACCTGGTCTAGCCTAACGGTCCACGCGTACAGGGGTCAATGAAATCACCTCTGAGAAACCCCAATCACCAGCCCGGGGTGACCAATCCAACACTTGCCCGTTAGCCCGATCGGAGGACCTAGACTGGCCCCGCTGCGCATTCATTCACCTCAAAATGACCAGTCAAGCCCCCTCATTTCAGCACAAGTTGAACGATGCGAGAGGTAACCTTCGAGCACTCCATGACAGGTGATACGCTCCTTTGGCGGAGGGGACCCCCAATTGGAGACCCAGTAGATCCCGTGACCTTGGCGCAACATGGCCCACTTTCCACCGAGGCCCCTCGAGTATTCGAAAAACCTTCACAGAGGAGTAAGTCCGTGACCCTCAGAAAGCTATCGAGATTGCTTTGGTCATTGCTCACCACCTTTACACTTGCGTTCGCAGGCGTCGGTTTTGCGGGAGCAGCAAACGCCATACCGGGCGAGACTGGCGATATTTACCGAGCCTACGCGGAGGACTCACCCTCCACCGAAAACACGAACATCTACGTACACCCGGATGGTGACGAGTCCAGCCCGATCGTTGCCTACTGCTTCAACATCCACAAGCAGTGGCCCACCGCAAACAAGTCGTACATGGCGAACAAGACGTTCTATCTTCATAAAGATACCTCGGGAGTGGCGTCCTTTGCTGACACTCCACGCACGACCGGGCCATCTGGAGAACGGCTGTCACCAGAGTCCTTTGACCAAGCTGTATTGAAGGTAATCCTCAACGGATACCCCAACAATTCCGATTTGCAAAGAAAGTATGAGCTATCGGATGACGAATACCGCATGATCACACAGGATGCTTTTCACTATTATTCGGATAACGTGAATGCTTCCAAGAGAATTTCCCAAAACGATACCTACATGAAGGTGTTCAATATTCTTGTGGGCAAGGCCGAAGACAACGCTATTAAGCCGGTTCCGGAAAATGCGGTCATCAACGTCCTGGAGTACGACCCTAACGGCAAATCTAACTTTCAGAATCTTATCACCGTTGATTTTCGTCCCGGCCCAGTCGACGAGCCGACCACAGCGGACGTAACGTTCTCGAAAGTCGCCGCCGGGCAAGGCGAAGAACTCCCCGGCGCCACACTGACCGTCACTGGAGGAGACAACTTCTCTGAAACATGGGTTTCCACCGGCACCGCGAAGCAACTAACGCTCGCCCCGGCGAATACACCATGACCGAGAAAGCCGCCCCCGAGGGCTACCTGATCGCGAACGACATCAACTTCCGCATCACCGAAAACGGCACCCTCGAGATCAAAGGAACCGACGGACAATACGCACCCGCCGAAAACACCACCGTCCAAATGATCGACGAACTCGCCCCAGTCGACGAGCCGACCACAGCGGACGTAACGTTCTCGAAAGTCGCCGCCGGGCAAGGCGAAGAACTCCCCGGCGCCACACTGACCGTCACTGGAGGAGACAACTTCTCTGAAACATGGGTTTCCACCGGCACCGCGAAGCAACTAACGCTCGCCCCGGCGAATACACCATGACCGAGAAAGCCGCCCCCGAGGGCTACCTGATCGCGAACGACATCAACTTCCGCATCACCGAAAACGGCACCCTCGAGATCAAAGGAACCGACGGACAATACGCACCCGCCGAAAACACCACCGTCCAAATGATCGACGAACTCGCCCCAGTCGATACGCCAGCAGAGCCGCGTGATACGACTCCGGGGTCTGAGGCACGTGGTCCTCAGACCCCAGCGACCCGAGAGCAAGTAACCTCGCTTCCGAGGACCGGTTCAATGACCGGGATGCTCGCGATGCTTTCGTTTGCGCTGGTGGCCGTAGGTAGCCTGCTCACATTGCGGCGCAAAGACGTCTAAATTGACTCGCTACCTCTAGGAAGAGGAGTTTGGCCTCATAGGTCAGACTCCTCTTTCTGCATTAAACCGATTTTGCTAGCGAAGCTGTCTTCACCTGCTCATACATCTTTTATGAATAGCAACGTAAGTTGGCGTTGGGAGATGCATATTTCGAGCGAAGATTCAGCACCGCCTAGAAGACACATATCTACCGCCACTGAGCATCAGCCCGATTGCCCATCGACTAGCGAAGGGTAGGTGGGCAAGGGAGCCGCGCCATGCTTGATGCTTATCTGCATCTCCAATGCGGCTGCCGCCCACCTAGAATTCAGTCAACTACGTTTCCAGCTTTTATTGGGGCCTCGCTTCTTCATCGCCGCCCACGAGAACTCTACGAACGGGAGATTCCTCAATTCGCTAGGAAATCCAAGGTGGGGCAGACTGCGGACATTCGAATCTGAATGGGATCCTCCTGTACTCACGAGTCTCATTGAAGGGAGTAGCTGCCGCAGACTATGAGGTCCAGGGGCGGCAGCACACTAACGAAACAGATGTATCGCTCACGTGGTCCAAACCCCCGCAACTTCGATGCAATCCCGGGTGTGGGCATCAATCGAGCCAATCGAAGTGCAGCACAAGCCACTCCCCGTCGCTGAAATCCAACTTCAGATTAACCGTGTGCTGCTCCGTCGGCTGGTCCTCCGTGGAGTCTCCGTAGGAGCCGGGGTGGAGATCCTCGATGGTGAATTGGTAACGGACCACAACGTAACCATCTTTCGTGGTTTCAGTACTGATCTCCCCAGGGGTGACACCCACGACGCTCGCGAACTGTTTATTCTCGCGCCACCGGTCCATTTCGGCGAGCGTTTCCCCGCAAGCCTTGCACGCCCCGAGCGAAACGACGCTCTCGTAGGGGGCCGTGTCGCCGGTCGCGTATCCGTAATAGAGGGCCGCAATGACATATCTGGCCGTGGCCTTAGCGCCCTCATCAGTTGCGAAATGGCGTGCCTCGAACAATTCGCCATCCGGTTTCGTCAGTGCAGCATTGTGGGGAGGAAGCCCATCGGTGCGTCCGGGCGCCTCGCCTGTTCCGACGCCTGCTCCACCCGCATCGCTCCCGCCGGGGGCCGGTGCCGTGTGTGCAACAGGAGTCGGGCCGATCACCGGTGTCGCGTCACCGTGACATGAAGTGAGCGCTGCTGATGCAATGGCAAGGGCTACTACCGTCGATCGCACGCGCCATCGTGCATTCCGCTTCATGTGTCCCCCGCCTATCGCTCCCGTCGATCTGAGCCCGACCGACGCGTTCCAGCAAACCAGACCAGTCGCGGGCATGCGATACCAAAAGCAGGAGCGTTTGGCGAACAACTGTGGCTACCACAAGCTCCGTCGATCCGCTTCTCGCAAGGATGCGGCACGCGAACGAATGAGTGCTTGCGATACATGCGGCCTGGTCGGTGCTGGCTCGAGGCCGGGCACAGCGACAGCACCGGACGCTACGGGCGCAAACCCCCACAACGTCTATGCAATTCGGAAATGAAGTTTAGTGCGCGGCCTCCAGCCAGGAGTGCCCAACGCCCACCGAAACATCCATGGGCACGGAAAGCTCATAGGCCCCTTCCATGCCTTCGCGCACGATGTCCCGCACGAGGTCGATTTCACCGGGAGCGACATCGACGATGAGCTCATCGTGCACCTGGAGCACGAGACGCGAGGCGGCGCCGGTCTTCTTTAGCGCACGGTCAACGCGCAGCATCGCGAGTTTGATGATGTCGGCGGCGCTGCCCTGAATCGGCGAGTTGAGCGCCACACGCTCCGCATTTTCCCGCCGCTGTCGGCTATCGCTCGTGAGTTCGGGAAGGTAGCGGCGGCGCCCAAGAAGAGTTTCCGTGTAGCCGAGTGAACGCGCTCTCTCGACGCTTTCATGCAGATAGTCCTGGACGCCCCCGAAGCGTTCGAAGTACTGTGCGCGAAGCGCTTGCGCTTCGCTTTGCGGAATGTGGAGCTGGCGCGCAAGACCAAAAGCGGAAAGACCGTAGGCGAGACCGTAGCTGATCGCCTTCGTTTTTGAACGCTCTTCGCTCGTCACCTGGTCGACCGGGGTGCCGAACACTTGCGAAGCGACGAAGCTGTGGAGGTCTTCGCCGTCACGGAAAGCCTGGATGAGCCCCTCGTCGCCGGACAGGTGCGCCATGATGCGCATCTCGATCTGGGAATAGTCCGCGGTAAGAAGCGACTCGAAGCCTTCACTCGCATGGAAGGCGCCGCGGATTTGGCGGCCGGCCTCGGTGCGCGCCGGAATGTTCTGCAGGTTCGGGTTGGACGAGGCAAGGCGCCCCGTCGCCGCAACGTTCTGCGAAAGAGTCGTGTGGATACGCCCCTCCTCGCTCACGGATTTGCGCAGCGTTTCGATGATCTGGCGCAATTTCGTGACGTCCCGGTGTTCGAGGAGCGCCTGAAGGAAGGGGTGGCCAGTCTTCGCGTAAAGATCCGTGAGGGACTCGGCGTCGGTCGAATGACCCGTCTTGGTTTTGCGGGTCGGCGGCATCCCGAGCCGGTCAAACAGCACGGTTTGAAGCTGCTTCGGTGAACCGAGATTGATCTCCTCGCCACCGATTTCAGCGAAGGCCCGAGCGGCGACCTCAGACTGCCGTTCGGCATGCATCGAGTCGAGCCGGTCAAGCTCGGAAGCGTCGACGGCGATGCCCGACTCCTCCATCTGCGCCAGCACACGAGCAAGCGGGAGTTCGAGATCATCGTGAATGGCGCGGGTCTCATGCGCATCCATGTCTTTCACGAGGATAGGGGTCAGACGGTACTCCGCCCTCGCGCGACCCAAAAGATCCTCGTGCAGCGCCTGCGCGGTGGGCTTCTTGGCGAGCTTCGGGAATTCCTCGTGAAGGTGGCGCATCGCGAGGCCGGCGACATCTGCGGGACGCTGCCCAGGCCTGCACAGGAACTCCGCGAGGGAGAGATCAACATCGAGGCCGCGAATGTCGAAGCCCGCACCGCTAAGAATATGCGCGAGCTCCTTGGAGTCGAGCGTCCATTTCGGGATGACCGAGTTTCGCAGCCATCGGTCGAGCTCACGTCGGTCCTGTTCGTTCATGCGCGAGGCGCTGATGTCAAGATTTGCGCTGCCAGTGGCAATCACCAGGCCGCGAAACTCCGCCTCCCCCATCGCCCAGGCACCGTCGGCCTCAAGAGCGCCTCCCAAAGCGGCATGCTCCGCAAGGCGGGCGCCAAGCTGCCCGGCCTCCGGTTCAATCACGGGAAGGGTGGGGTTGGCGACGATAGGCTCGGCTTCCTCGGCCCCGCTATCCCCGGCGGGGAGGAGGCCTGCGGGAACGTCCCGACGGATTCCCGGCCCAAAGGCGAGTTCATCAAAGCGCGCGTTGATGGCGACCCTGTCCCCGCGTCCAAGGAGATAAGCGTCGAAGTCCTTAGGCAAGTCGAGGTCACGCACGGCTTCGTTCATGCGGCGATTGCGCACCACATCCTCGACGTGATCGCGAAGCGACTGCCCCGCCTTGCCTTTAATCTCGTCGCGGTGTTCAAGGATGCCGTCGAGTGTGCCGTACAGTCCAAGCCACTTCGCGGCGGTTTTGGGTCCTACACCGGGAACGCCCGGAAGATTATCGGCGCTCTCCCCCACCAGCGCCGCGAGATCCGGATACAGGGTCGGGGGAACGAGGTACTTCTCTTCGACAGCTTCGGGAGTCATGCGGCGAAGCTCCGTGACGCCCTTCACCGGCTGCAAAAGCGTAATGGTCTCATCAACGAGCTGGATCGCGTCGCGATCACTCGTGACGAGCAGAGGCTGCACCCCGGCGTCTTTCGCATACGTCGCGATTGTCGCGACGATGTCATCTGCCTCGTAATCTTCGACGCTGAAATGCGCGATGCCCATAGCCTCGAGCACCTGCTGAATAAGGGCGACCTGTCCCTTGAACGCCTCGGGAGTGGCCTCACGGCCGCCCTTGTACTCGCTGTAAATACGATCGCGGAAGGTGCCGCCCGGAAGATCGAACGCTACCGCCATGTGCGTGGGCTTTTCGTTCTTGATGATGTTGAAAATCATGCGGCAAAAGCCGTATACGGAGTTCGTGGCCTGCCCGGCGCTATTCACGAAGGATTCGGGAGGCAGCGCAAAGAAGGCACGGAAGGCCATTGCGTGGCCATCGATCACAACGATGCGCTTCTCAGGGGCGTTTTCGATCTCGCTCATGCCACAAGTGTGTCACGCTAGGCCAATGGACACGAATGCACGCGCAGCAAGCGCGACACAGGATGCACTCGCACGCCTACGCGAGGAGCTCAAGGGAACACTGTGCGAGCGCATGGGAATGGACGTGCTCTCACTGACCGCGAGCACAGCACACCTCAGTATGCCGGTTGCTCCAAATCGCCAGCCCCAAGGCTCCCTCCACGGAGGCGCGAGCATCGCGCTCGCGGAAACCGCCGTCTCACTCGCCGCACGCGCCCACGCGGAATGTCTTTACGGCGAGGGCGCAGGCGCCGTCGGACTCTCCTTCACCGCGACGCACCACGCGCCCGCACGCGAAGGCCTCGTTCACGTGACCGCTCACGCACAGCACCTGGGCCGCACTCACGCGAGCTACCTCGCCGAGATACGACACGAGGACGGCACTCTCGTGAGCACCGTCCTCGGATCCGCGCGGCTCTTTTCACCGCGAGACGAGAGTCCTGCGCGTTAGTCCTTATGCGGGCCGAGCTGGTCGATGACAGCGTCGGCAACCTCGCGCATCGTCAGACGGCGATCCATCGACGTCTTCTGGATCCAGCGGAAGGCATCCGGCTCGCTCAGGTTCATGTTCGTCTGCAAGAGCCCCTTCGCACGGTCCACGCGCTTGCGGGTCTCGAAGCGTTCCTCAAGATCGCGAATCTCCTCGTTGAGCGAGGTGATCTGCTGGTAACGCGACAGTGCGATCTCGATAGCCGGTAGAAGATCATTAGGCGTGAAGGGCTTGACGACAAACGCCATCGCGCCCGCATCCCGCGCGCGCTCCACGATTTCCTGCTGCGAGAACGCCGTCAGCATGACGACGGGGGCAAGATGCTCCTTGCCAATTGCCTCCGCTGCGGAGACGCCGTCCATCTGCGGCATTTTGACGTCCATGACCACAATATCGGGCCGAAGCTCACGGACCTTCTCCACCGCGCTCGCACCATCGCCAACGGCGGCAATGACCTCGTAGCCCGCTTCGGTGAGGGTCTCGACGATATCCATGCGAATGAGGCTCTCATCCTCAGCCACAACAGCCGTGCGCGCCACGAGACCAGAATCCTGGCCCCTTTCAGCGGCCTCTTCCACAGCTTCGTTCTCGTTCATGGCATCCAATCTTTCGCCTGTGTCTTCGTGGTCGTGCGGCAAGCGCACTCCATATCCATAGTGCAGCACATCGGCTTCCAAAGCGGCATTTGTCGCTCCCCTGAACGATATTACTCACGTACACCGGGCGAGGAACGGCTCGTGCCAGTTAGGCAAGCGCGAACTCGTTGGTTATTCTATAGGGCGTGCCTCAAGACGGGCACATGGCCGGGTTGGCGGAATTGGTAGACGCGGCGCACTCAAAATGCGTTGTCTTCGGACGTACGGGTTCGAGTCCCGTACCCGGTACAGAACAAGGGTGGGGAGCATCGTGCTCCCCACCCTTTCTATGCGCAGCTACGTGAGGCTCAGGCCTCCGGAATAGCCTTGCCCTTCGCGATGCGGTCGGCTTCGACGCGCGCAGCCTCGGTGCCGTCAAGGTCACCGATACGGTGGACGCGCAGCGTGTTGGTCGAGCCGTGAACACCCGGGGGCGAGCCTGCAGCGATGATCACGAGATCGCCGGGCTGCAGACCCTTCTTCTCACGCAGCAGCTCGTCGACTACCTTTACCATCTGATCGGTGTCGGTCTGCATGTCAACGAGGTGTGCTTCGATGCCCCAGCTAAGGGCGAGCTGATGCTGGACCTTTTCGTACGGAGTGAGGGCGAGAAGGGGAATAGTGGGACGCAGTCGCGAAAGACGGCGAGCGGTGTCACCCGACTCGGTGAAGGTCACGAGATACTGCGCCGAGAGCTGATCGCCGATCTCCGCCGCTGCACGCGTGATCGCGCCACCGCGAGTATGCGGGATGGTGCCGAGCTCAGAGATGCGGTCCGCACCGTTTTCTTCGGTGTTCGTGACGATGCGCGCCATGGTGCGCACGGCCTCGAACGGGAATGCGCCGACGGAGGTTTCGCCCGAAAGCATGACGGCGTCTGCACCGTCGAGGATGGCGTTCGCACAGTCGGAGGCTTCGGCGCGAGTCGGGCGCGGGTTCGTAATCATCGACTCGAGGACCTGGGTCGCAACGATGACGGGCTTAGCGTTGCGGCGGGCAAGCTCGATCGTGCGCTTCTGGACGAGCGGGACCTGCTCGAGAGGAAGCTCAACGCCGAGGTCGCCGCGGGCCACCATGATGCCGTCGAACGCGCCGACGATACCGCGCAGGGCGCGAACCGCCTGTGGCTTCTCGATCTTGGCGACCACGGGGAGACGAATGCCTTCTTCGTCCATCACGCGGTGAACATCTTCGATGTCGTGCGCGTCGCGCACGAAGCTCAGTGCGATGAGGTCAGCGCCAAGGTGGAGACCCCAGCGGAGGTCGGCAATGTCCTTTTCACTCATCGCGGGAACTGAAACGGCAACGCCGGGAAGGTTGATGCCCTTGTTGTTCGACACGGGGCCGGGAACCTCGACCACGGTCTTGACGTCGGTGTCGGTCACCTCGACGACGCGAACGCCGACCTTGCCGTCGTCAATGAGAAGCGTATCGCCGGGGCGGCAGTCGCCGGGCAGTCCCTTGAAGGTCGTGCTCACACGCTCCTTGGTGCCGACGATGTCGTCGGTCGTGATGGTGAAGATGTCGCCGACCGCGAGATCGTGGGGGCCGTCCTCGAACTTGCCAAGGCGGATCTTAGGGCCCTGGAGGTCCACGAGAACTGCGACGTTCTTACCGAGATCCTCGGAAGCCTTGCGGATATTGGCGTACACAGCCTCGTGGTCCGCGTAGGTGCCGTGGCTGAGGTTCATGCGGGCGACGTTCATGCCCGACTCGATAAGCGTGCGGATCTGCTCATACGAATTCGTTGCAGGTCCCAATGTGCACACAATTTTTGCTTTACGCATGTCTACCCATCTGTAGCTTTGAAAGGCGGGACCCACGCGCTGTGTGTGCTCGGGAGCGAGCGCACAGGGGCGCGGGTCGCATCGCCGAGATCCACATCTCACCCTACAATTAAGTAATCGGGACCACTCCCAGATTCAGCCTTATTTCGCGGGGTTTTTGAGATTTTCTCCCTGGTCATGCGGGACAGCCACCGTCTCACTACCCGCGCGCCCTTCCGGCCGCGGCAGCGGATCGCCGTTAATCGTGTCGTAAGCACTGCGCGCCTCGCCCTTCTTGCGCGCACGGACCGTGAGCCACGCAAACACGCCGATCGCCACGAGACCCGTGATGATGTAAATGACCATGTGGATTCGCAAGCCAAAAACCATGGTTGAGGGTTCCGTGCGCATCGTTTCCATGAGGGTCCGGCCCGCAGAGTACGCGATGATGTACATGAGGAATATGCGCCCGCCAGCGATGGCGAACCGTTTCGCGAGAAGCAGCACCACGACGCAGGCGGCGATATTCCACAGCCCCTCGTAGAGGAAGGTCGGCTGATAGGTTCCGGGCACACAGCCAACGATCGTTTTGCCGTTGGTTTCACACGTAATCTCCAGAGCCCACGGCAGCGTGCTTGGCTCGCCGTGAAGTTCCTGATTAGCCCAATTTCCAAGCCTCCCAATGGCTTGCGCGACGAAAAGAGTAGGCGCGATCGAATCAGCCAGGGCGAGGAACTGCACGCCTTTGCGCCGAGTCATGACGAACGCCGCAAGGCCTCCTCCCGCGACCGCGCCCCAAATGCCGAGGCCACCTTCCCACATGCGAAGCGCACTCAGCGGATCCTTGCCGGGACCGAAGTAGTCCGGGATATTGACGCCCACGTGGTACATGCGCGCACCGATGATCCCCACGATGATCGTCACGAAGACGATGTCGAAGTAGTCGTCACGGTCACCATCGCGAGCGATCCAGCGCTGCAGCGACCACCAGTAGGCGATAGCGATGCCGGTCAGAATGAATAGTGCGTAAAAATGGATTGTGACCGGGCCGATGCTGAACGAGCTAACGGGCGGACTCGGAATAGTCGCTGAGATCATGCGCGCGCCTCCTCAATTCCGGAACGGAGTTCAATTGCGAGAGCTTCGAGAGAACGGAGCCCCTCCGACGGTGTCTGCGCTTCGAGGAGCCTTCGTACGAAAGCGCTTCCCACGATCACGCCGTCGGCATAGGTGCCCACTTCCGCGGCCTGTTCCCCGTTTGACACACCGAGACCAACGCACACCCGTTCGGCGCCAGCGCGCCGCGTGCGATCCACGAGGGTGTGCGCGGCATCGCCGACGCTCGAGCGAAGGCCCGTGACGCCCATCGTCGAGGCGGCGTAGACGAAGCCCGTGCTCGACTCGGTCACGAGGCGCAATCGCTCCTCGGGCGAGCTAGGTGCGGCGAGGAAAATGCGCTCAACGTTTCTCGTGCCAGAGGCCTCGATCCAGTCACCGCCGGAATCGGGCGTGAGGTCCGGTGTGATGACCCCAGCGCCACCCGCTGCGGCGAGGTCGCGCGCAAAAGCGTCGAGCCCGTACTTGAGGATGGGGTTGTAATAACTCATGACAAGAAGCGCGGCATCGAGATCGCTCACCGCATCGATCGCCGTCATCACATGCGCGGGGCGCGTACCGTGCGAAAGAGCTCGATCCGCCGCTTCCTGGATCACAGGGCCATCCATAACGGGGTCCGTGTAGGGGATCCCAAACTCGATTGCATCGACGCCCGAGCCGACAAGGGCGCGAACGGCTTCGATGCACCCGTCGAAGGTGGGAAAGCCCACGGGAAGGTAGGCCACGAGTGCGGCGCGCCCCTCCCCCTTGGCTCGGTCAATGACCTCTGCTGAAAGATGCCGCATGTCAGTTTCCTCCCTCACGCGCAAGCGCCGTGCGGATCTTCTCTTTGATGTCGTTGATGTCTGCGCGCTTGTCGTTACCGATGAGCCCGAACCAGGTTGAGGCTGTCGTGACGTCCTTGTCACCACGGCCCGAAAGGTTCGCAACGATCACCGCACCTTCGCCGAGCTCGCGCCCGAGGGCGAGGGCACCGGCGAGGGCATGGGCGGATTCAAGTGCGGGCATGATGCCTTCGGTCATCGACAGCAACGCGAAGGCTTCCATGGCTTCGTTGTCGTTGATCGCCCGGTATTCGGCGCGTCCCGTATCGGCTAGATAGGCATGTTCGGGGCCGACGCTCGGGTAGTCGAGACCCGCGCTCACGGAGTGCGATTCGATCGTTTGGCCGTCCTCGTCTTGCATCACGTAGGAGCAGGCGCCGTGCAAAACACCGGGGCTGCCCGCGGTGATCGTTGCCGAGTGCTTGCCGGATGCGATACCGGAGCCCCCGGCCTCGCATCCCACGATTCGCACCGATGCGTCCTCGAGGAAGGCGTGAAATAGCCCCATGGCATTTGAGCCTCCGCCCACGCACGCAACAATCGCGTCGGGAAGGCGGCCCGCTTGCGCGAGGACCTGTTCGCGAGCTTCTCGACCGATCATGGCGTGGAACTCGCGCACCATGGTCGGGTAGGGGTGAGGCCCCGTCACCGTGCCGAGCAGGTAATGGGTGGATTCCACGTTGGTAACCCAGTCGCGAAAGGCCTCGTTAATCGCATCCTTGAGAGTGCGAGAGCCGTGAGTGACGGGAATGACTTCTGCCCCGAGCAGACGCATACGCGCGACGTTGAGGGCCTGGCGTTCAGTGTCGACCTCGCCCATGTAGATGCGGCAATCAAGCCCCAACAGTGCCGCTGCCGTCGCCGTCGCAACTCCGTGCTGGCCGGCCCCGGTCTCGGCGATCACGCGGGTCTTTCCCATACGTTTCGTGAGAAGCGCTTGCGCAAGCACATTGTTGATTTTGTGGCTTCCCGTGTGATTGAGATCCTCTCGCTTGAGGAAAACTCGGGCGCCGCCGGCAACGGCAGAAAATCGAGGAACTTCCGTGAGGAGCGAGGGACGGCCCGTGTATTCGCGGTTGAGCCGTTCGAGCTCGCTCGAGAAGGACGGGTCAGCTTTGGCCTCGTGCCACGCCTGTGTCAGTTCGTCGAGAGCGGGAACGAGCGCCTCGGGCAGAAACCTCCCGCCGAAATCGCCAAAGTCAGGTCCGTCCTGTGGGACAAAGGCATCTGTCACTTTCCACTCCTCTTGTTCCAACGTGCGCGTATCAGCGCCCTGCTCGGCGCTGCCGCTCAACACTGCAAAAGTCGCGCGCCGCCTTCGTGGGATCCGCGTGCCGCACGAGTGCCTCACCGACGAGAACGGCATCAGCTCCGGCACGTGCATAGGCCTCAACGTCGCGGATAGTTGCCACGGCCGACTCCCCCACGGCAAGGCGGTCGGAGGGCACCGACTCGAGCAGCGCACACGCATAGTGAAGGTCGACGTCGAGAGTCTTAAGATTGCGCGCATTCACACCGATGAGCTCAGCGTCGCTTGCGAGGGCCCGCTCGAGCTCTTCCGGCGTATGCGTTTCGACGAGAACCCGCATACCGAGAGACCTCGCGAGCGAGTACATATCGTCAAGTTGGGCGTCACACAGCGCCGCCACGATCAACAACACGACATCGGCGCCATGCGCTCGCGCTTCGAAAATCTGATAGTCCTCGACCATAAAGTCCTTGCGCAGCACGGGGACGCTTACGCGCTCACGAACAGCGTCGAGGTCACGGAGCGAACCCGAGAAGCGGCGCTCCTCGGTCAGTACGCTGATCGCCGTGGCACCGCCATCTTCATACGCGGTCGCGAGGTGAGCAGGATCGGGGATATCCGCAAGAGATCCTTTCGAGGGCGATGACCGCTTAACCTCGGCGAACAGACCGAGCGTCTCACGCTCGCGCAGGCGCTCAACGACGTCGAGAGCAGGCTTCGCCTCCCGAGCGAGACGCTCGACTTCGGCCCCGCTAACGTCGGACTTTCGCCGCCCCACATCCGCACGTACCCCCGCGATGATTTCCTCAAGAACGCTCACGCGCCGCACTCCTCTTCGTACTCTCCCCCGCCTTCACAGCACAACGCCCTGCACGAAGAGCAAGTCCTTCGTACAGGGCGTTGAGCGGACACGTCAGCGCTTAGCTTTCTGGCCGAAACCCGCGGCTCGCAGGACGAAGCCTACGACGAGCGCGAGAAGAACGGACGCGAGACCAACGATAAGGAGGATGTTCTGACTCGTGACCATTGCGAGGGCAATGAGCACCGAACCGAGGAGGACAAACGCCGAAAATACCCAGGCAGCCACGGTTTTGCCTTCGTTCTGCGGCGGGGCGGGGGGAACAAGGTAAGTCTTCGGCATTCTTCACTCCGGTCGAAAGTAGTTCTGAAGCGTATGCGCGCACGGGCGCGTCAAACTGCGTCTTTCATTGTGCCATGTTTTAGCGCAAGCGTCCTCGCACCTTCACACTCCGCGCTGCTCGTCGCTCGGGTCCTCACCAAGACTGAGCATGTCCCACGCCTCCGCATCAGTGTGCGGCACCGCGCCGGCGCCTTCTCCTGATCGCGTAGCGGTATGGCGCGTATAGCGAGTGCGCGATGCTCCTTCCCCGCGTATACGTGTGTTCATCGTTAATCGAGCTCCGACGAGCGCGATCAGAACGCCTGACACGATCGACAGCCACACGGGCCACGATGCCGAAACAGTGACGGGTGCATTCACCACACCGGTGGCTTCGAGTGCTGCGCTCGCGACCGCGTGTGCCGGATCAAGGGCAACCAGCACACCTCCCACGACAATCCCCACACCGGCCAGGGTGGACACAATCGCGCACGCGAGGGCAAGGCCGCGCCTCGACAGTGCAAGGGCGCCCGCCGCAGCAACCGCCACGAGAGCGCATGCAAGCGAGAGTGGGGAAGCCTTCGCCCCCGCAATGCTGAGTACAGACACGTTACCGGCAAGGCCCACGACCTCGCCCTCAACCCACGTTGGTTGGGTGAGTACGGCGCCCACGCCCCCTGCGACGACAAGCGCGAGAATGAGCGGGGAACGCGAAGAGGAAGCATCCGACGATCGACCAGCCATCACTGTTCCCTTAGCGTCTCGGCACTCGCCACAGCGCGTTGAGCAGCAGCAGCCTTGGACAGCGATTCACGATGTTCCATCGTGGGGATCGAATCAGCGACGACACCACCCCCGGCTTGAACGTGCGCACGGCCGTCTTTCATGACGGCTGTTCGGATTGCGATCGCCATGTCGAGGTCGCCAGCGAAATCGAGGTAGCCGACGGTGCCGCCATAGATCCCCCGCGACACGGGCTCAAGCTCATCGATGAGTTGCATCGCGCGCGGCTTGGGTGCACCCGTGAGCGTGCCGGCCGGAAAGGTTGCCGCGAGAGCGTCAAAGGCGCTCAAGCCTTCTTTGAGCGTTCCCGTAACCGTCGAAATCACGTGCATGATGTGGGAATACTTCACGACGCTCATGAAATCTCGCACGATCACGCTTCCCGGCTCGCAGACCTTCTGCAGGTCGTTACGGCCGAGATCGACAAGCATGAGGTGCTCGGATCGATCTTTCGGATCGGCGAGGAGCTCGCCTTTTATCCTCTCATCCTCTTCAGCGTTAGTCCCACGCGGGCGCGAACCCGCGATCGGGTGCGTGCTCGCGTGGCGGCCGCGCACAGTGACGAGTGTTTCGGGACTCGCTCCCACCACATCGATCGATTTGCCATCTCCATCGTGAGCGCGCACGAGAAACATGTACGGCGAAGGGTTGAGCCTGCGCAGCACGCGGTAGACGTCGAGGGGGTCGGCGCTCGTTGCCTGCGTGTGTCGCTGCGACGGCACGACCTGGAAGATTTCACCGTCGATGATGTTCTGGATCGCCGTCTCAACTGACGCTTCAAAATCCGTCTGGTTCGTGCGAGCGGTACTCGACGGCCGCTGCACGGCAGAATAGACGACGGGGTTCGTCTCGACGTGCGTGCGAAGCGAATCGCGCATCGTGTCGATTCTGGCGAGGGCATCCTCGTAGGCTGCCTCTGCGCCGCTGTCTGCACCGTTGAGGTTGAGCGCGTTTGCCACGAGCAGAACCGTCGCGTCGCGGTGGTCGTACACGGCAACGTCTTGTGCAAGGAGCATGCATAGCTCGGGCGTACCGATCTCGTCTACGGGCTTGTGCGGGAGATTCTCGAAGCGCCGCACAGCGTCATAGCTTACGAAGCCCACAAGCCCGCCCGTAAACGGTGGTAGATGCGCCATCCGCGCGGATTTGAACTCAGCGGCGGTAGCCCTGAGCGCCTCGAGCGGGTCGCCCGATGTGGGAACCGAGGCCGGGACATCGCCAAACCAGCGCGCGTTGCCGTCTTTCTCGGTGAGAGAGGCGCGAGCGTTTACCCCAATGATGGACCAGCGGGAATCCTCCCCCTGGCCTGCGGACTCAAGAAGGCAACTGCCCGCGGGGCCCGACGGTGCCGTGAGCTTTCTGTACAGAGAGATCGGAGTGTCCTGGTCGGCCAAAAGCCGAATCACGACGGGCACGATGCGCTGTGTACGCGCGAGATCGAGGAAGGTTTTTCGGTCCGGCCAAATCTCGCCAAGCGTCTCGCCCTCGAGACCCTGAACAGTTTCGGGGTAAATATCGCGCTCGAACACGCGCCCTCCTTTCCTCATTGCTTAGCGAAACAATCGCGCAGATCGGCGCGTCATAGAGCGCGGGTGAGCTCTTCAGTTCTGTTGGTCTTTTCCCACTCAAATTCCGCAAGGGGACGGCCGAAGTGGCCAAAAACCGACGTTTTGCGGTAGATGGGTCGCAGAAGATCGAGCTCCTCAACGATTGCCTGCGGGCGCAGGTCGAAGACCTTTTCGATAGCCCGGGCAAGTTGATGCTCGGGAACCTTGCCCGTTCCAAACGTTTCAACGTAAAGGCCCACGGGGGCAGCGCGACCAATCGCGTAGGCAACCTGAATCTCGCACCGCTCGGCTAGACCCGCTGCAACCACGTTCTTGGCGACCCAACGCAGGGCGTAGGCGGCGCTACGGTCGACCTTCGACGGGTCCTTACCCGAAAAAGCGCCGCCGCCGTGACGCGCCATCCCGCCGTAGGTATCCACGATGATCTTTCTACCCGTGAGTCCGGCATCGCCTTTCGGGCCGCCGACGACGAAACGTCCCGTTGGGTTGATGTGACGCTTGACCCCTGTAATGTCCAGTCCAAGCTCGGCGAGTTCCTCGAGAACAGGCTGGATCACCACACGGGAGATCGCCTCGGTGAGTTGCCCCGCAACATCGACGTCCTCGGCATGTTGACTCGATACGACGACCGCATTCACGCTGCGCGCGACAAAATCGTCGTCATATCCGATCGTCACTTGCGATTTGCCGTCGGGGCGCAGATACGGGAGTACGCCGTCTCGGCGTGCGTTCGACAGGTTTTGCGCGAGCTTATGCGCCGCGTAGATCGGCAGCGGCATGAGCTCCTTCGTGTCAGCGCACGCGTACCCGAACATGAGGCCCTGATCACCGGCGCCAAGTTGAAAACCCTGCTCGACGCTTCCGCCCTTGAACTCCTCGGAATTATCGACCCCGAGCGCGATATCGGCCGATTGCGAGCCGATCGACACCTCGATGCCGCACGAGTCCGCATCGAAGCCCTTCTCGGAGGAGTCGTAGCCGATCGACCTGATCACGTCACGAACGATCGAGTTGACGTCACTGTAGCCTTCGGTGCGCACCTCTCCGGCAACATGGACGAGGCCCGTCGTCACAAGAGTCTCGACTGCGACGCGAGAGTTGAGATCCTGCGCGATCATGTCGTCGAGAATTGCATCGGAAATCTGGTCGCAGATTTTGTCCGGGTGGCCTTCCGTAACCGATTCGGAAGTGAAGTACCGCAAATCATTGAGTGTCATGTGCTGCCTTATCTGCGAGAGGTGGTGACGGAATCAAAGGAGTCGCCCGAGGCTAGCTGCGCTCGCGTTTGAGGAGAGAGGCGACGTGGTCAAGCATTGCGTGGGAAACCTCGTCTTTCGTCCCGCGTGCGGCTCCGCGAATTTCACCAGCGGCATCAAGAAACGTCAATGCGTTCGTGTCGGCGCCAAAAGCGTTCTCACTGACATCGTTGAACGCGAGGAGGTCCGCACCCTTGGCGCGGGCCTTCCTGATCGCGTGCGCGAGGGCGCTCGATTGCTCATCCCCCGTCTCAGCAGCGAAGCCGCAAATCACGAACGGGCGCTCACCTGCCTGCCGGCGTTCGACGAGTCCGCGGAGAATATCCTCGGTCTCCACCAAATGAAGCGTGAGGCCTGACTCCCCCGCACTCTTCTTAATCTTGCTGCGCGATGGCTCAGGCGTGAAATCGGAAACGGCAGCGGCCATGATCAGCACATCTGCGCTGCTTTCACGCTCCCGTACCGCGGCAGCAAGCTCTTTCGCCGATTCAACCCGCACGACGTCTACGCCCGCGGGAGGTTCGATGTGTGAACCCGCCAGGACGAGACTCACGCTCGCTCCGCGAACGTACGCCGCGCGCGCGAGCGCCGCCCCCTGTTTACCGCTCGAGTGATTGGTCAGCACGCGCACCGGATCAAGGGCCTCGCGCGTCCCCCCTGCGGTAATCACCACGTGCGTGCCTTCGAGGTCGCATGTGCGCGGCCCTGCCGCGAGGATTGACTCAACATAGTGCACAATCACTTCGGGCTCGGGCAGTCGCCCTACGCCGGTATCGGTTCCGGTGAGGCGCCCACTCGCGGGTTCAATCACGCGCACGCCACGTGACCGGAGCACGTCGACATTTTCGCGCGTTGCGGGATGCTCCCACATTTCCGTGTGCATCGCCGGGGCGAGGATGACGGGTGCTCGAGTGACGAGGAGCGTGGCAGTAAGGAGGTCGTCGGCCCTTCCCATACGTGCGCGAGCCATAAAATCCGCTGTTGCCGGGACCACGACGACGGCGTCAGCCTCCTGGCCGAGACGCACGTGGGCAACCGAATCCACATCCTCAAAGACAGAGGTGCGCACGGAATTGTGGCTGAGCGCTTCCCACGTCGAGATGCCAACGAACTCGAGCGAAGCCTTCGTCGGAACAACGCGCACATCGGCGCCACGTTCGGTCAAGCCGCGCACCACGTGAGCCGCCTTATATGCAGCGATGCCCGCACACACTCCAACGATGACGCGAAGACCCTCGAGGGGACGCGGCGCCACAGAAGGAGGCGATGCGGGCATCGTCAAAGCTTCGATTTAGAGGTTGAAGTCGATCGGCACCTCGGGGGCGTCGTCCCCGAGCGTGAGCGGCTCGCGCGCGGGAGGCTTGGGAGCGTTCTCGTCGATCTCCTTGGCCTCGAGCAGACCTTCGTCGATCTCGCGAAGTGCGATCGAAAGAGACTTCTCCTGGGGCTCGGTGTCAACCAGAGGTCCGACATGCTCGAGGAGGCCGTCTTCGACCTGCGAGTAGTAAGCGTTGATCTGACGCGCACGCTTCGCCGAGTACAGCACGAGGGCGTACTTCGAATCAACGGACTCGAGCAGCCGATCGATGGGCGGGTTGGTAATGCCTTCGGGCTGGGCAACGGTTCCAGGCACGAAACGTCCCTTCCTAGTGTGAAGTCAGATATCGGCGCTCGCGCATGACGAGCGCGCAAGGTCCCATCCTACCGGAAATCGCTCCCTAGCGGCGCCGAAGGCCGGTGATGTCATTCACGCAGGGGCGAGCCCAGCTTCGCGCGCGAGCGCGTCGACGGCCGCATCGAGATCGTCGTTCACGATCGTCACGTCAAACTCTTCTTCAGCGGCCATTTCCACCCGCGCGGTTTCAAGTCGCCGCTCCTGCTCCTCAGGGCTTTCTGTTCCCCGCCCCACGAGACGCTCAACAAGGACGTCCCAACTGGGCGGAGCCAAGAACACGAAGCGCGCATCCGGCATCGAGGAACGCACTTGGCGAGCCCCCTCAAGGTCGATCTCAAGGATGACCGCTCGCCCCTCGGCCCGGGCCGCTTCGACGGCGCTCCTCGGAGTTCCGTAACGATTGCGGCCGTGCACGAGGGCCCATTCGAGCATGTCGCCGTCTTTCACGGCATCGTCGAACCGTTCGGGACTCCAGAAGAAATAGTGGATTCCGTCCACTTCGCCGGGGCGCGGATCACGCGTGGTCGCAGAGACCGATAGATAGACCTCGGGGTATTTCTCGAGAAGCCTGCGCGTAACAGTGCCCTTGCCAACGGCGGTCGGACCGGCGACGACAACGACACGCCCGCGGGGCACGTGGTGCGACTGCGCCGGGCTCACTCTGCGAAGTGCTGAATAAGCTTTTCCGCCTGATGGCGGCCGAGGCCCCGCATCTTGCGCGAGGGTGAGATGCCAATCTCGTCCATAATCTGCGCAGCCTTGACCTTGCCAATGCCCGGGAGGGATTCGAGCATCGCGGAAACCTTAAGGCGAGCAACAGCCTCGCTCGTCTTCGCTTCTTCGATAAGCTTCGCGATTTCCTCACCGCGGTTGCCGGTCGAGTTCTTGAGGCGGTTCTTCACCTGCGCACGCTCCTGGCGGAGCTGTGCAGCCTTCTCGAGTGCGGCCTTGCGCGCTTCGGGGGTCAAAGTGGGGAGAGCCACGTGTCTACCTCTTCAATCTATTCGTGGGTTGGTACCCATTCTCATGAGACTTCATGACGAAGCCCCAGAAAATCTGCAAATACTCTTCCGCGTCGCGACTGGCACTCAACGAGCAAACCGCTCGGCTTGGAGCTACGTATAGAGTTACCCACCAAGTTGATAAAGTCTTGAAGAACGCTGAAAAACTGCGAAATCGTGACCTATTTGTCACCTTGAGCAGGCATATCGTGTGTTTTTTGCGTTCGGGACGGGATCAGCGCCCGCCTGTTACTGATCTTTCAAGAACAATGGAGTCCGCGCCATCGCACTCCTCTAGCAACACGTTGACCCGCTCTCGCCGCGAAGTCGGCAGATTCTTGCCGACGAAATCTGCGCGAATTGGCAGCTCCCTGTGGCCTCGATCGACCAAAATCGCCAGTCGAACAGCGGCCGGTCGACCGAGCGCGCTCAGGGCATCGAGCGCCGCGCGTACCGTACGCCCTGAATAGAGCACATCGTCGACGAGAATAACCGTGCGGCCTTCGATCCCTCCCTCGGGAAGGCGCGTCTCTCGTTCCTCCCGCGCAGGCTTCGACGAGCGATCATCGCGAAAACGCGTGATGTCGAGCTCCCCCACGATGCTCGCGGGGTCGCGCTCGGTGTTGCCGGCACGCGCAATCGCCTCGGCGATGCGGTAGGCAAGGGGCACGCCACGGCTGTGAATCCCCATGAGCACGAAATCGTCGACACCTTTTTCACCTTCGACAATCTCGTAGCCGATCCGGGTCAACGCGCGGCGAATGTCGCCCGCCTTGAACACTTCCGTGCGGAGATCCTCCGCCATGGACGTCTCCCTTCTTAACCGAGTAGATCCTTCGCGTCCGCGATGCGCTGGAGAAGCGCATTGACGAACGATGCCGAATCTTCCGTCGACAGCTCGGCGGCGACGCTCGTGTACTCCTTGAGCAGCACAGGAGCATCGACTCCGGTGCCGTGAAGAATCTCGGCCGCTCCCATACGCAAGATCGCTCGGTCGACAGCGGGCATGCGTTCGAGCGTCCACGCCTCCGAGTGCGAAGCAATCGTGTCGTCAATGTCAGCGGCGTGCGCGGCATACACAAGCGCAAAACGCTTCGCTGCCTCGGGCAGCGGGGTCTGCGCGGTTGAGGTGACGGTGCGCTGCTCGGCTAGTTCCTCGACACCCACCTGGCGGGCGTCGGCCTCAAACAACACGTCGATCGCGCGCACGCGCGCACGCGTCACTGCACCAAATTTATGCGTCCGCGACGGGAGGGTCTTGACGAGCTCAACTTCGTCCCCCTCGCGCCCCGGCAGCGGAAGATCCAGCGGATCGAACGGCATATCAGGCACGCCCGAGGTAGTCGCCGGTGCGGGTGTCGACCTTAACCTTGGTGTTCTGCTCGAGGAAGAGAGGCACCTGGATTTCGAGGCCGGTCTCGAGAGTTGCGGGCTTCGTGCCGCCCGAGCTGCGATCACCCTGGAGGCCGGGTTCGGTGTGGGTGATTTCGAGAACGACCGAGGCGGGGAGCTCAACGAAAAGTACCGTGCCCTCGTGGAACGCCACGACGGCGTCCTGACCCTCGAGCATGTAGTCCTTGGCGTCGCCAACGACCTCCGCGGTCACGTTGGTTTGCTCCCAGGTCGTGGTGTCCATGAACACGAAGAGATCGCCATCCATGTATGAGTACTGCATGTCACGTCGGTCGATCGTTGCGGTATCGACCTTGACGCCCGCGTTGAAGGTCTTGTCGACGGTCTTTCCCGAGAGAACGTTCTTGAGCTTGGTGCGAACGAATGCCGGGCCCTTGCCGGGCTTAACGTGCTGGAATTCGACAACGCTCCACAGGCCGTTGTCGAGCTTCAGGACCATGCCGTTCTTCAGATCGTTAGTGCTTGCCATGATTCTCCGTTCGGGTTGCAGTTTCGCACGCGCCCCTTCGAGGGCGCACACAATCCTTAATTTTAGCGCCCTTCGGGCGCGAGAAATTTCCGACGGTTGCCGGTTTCCCCTTGATCCTTCTCACGCAAGCGCGATGAGCTCCTCGTATTCGGCGTTCCAGAGGTCTTCGACAGCATCGGGCATCATCAGCACTCGTTCGGGATCGAGCGCCGCGACGGCTCCCGGGTCGTGGCTCACGAGCACGATCGCTCCCTCGAAGGCGCTGAGAGCACCGAGGATTTCTTCGCGGCTCGCCGGGTCGAGGTTGTTTGTGGGCTCGTCAAGGAGAAGGACGTTCGCGCTGGAGACGACAAGGGTCGCGAGCGCGAGACGGGTCTTTTCGCCGCCTGAAAGAACGCCTGCGGGCTTATGCACGTCGTCGCCCTGGAAGAGGAATGAGCCGAGGATCTTGCGCACCTCGACTTCGGGCAGGTCTCCCGCGGCGCGCTGCATGTTGTCGAGAACCGTGCGCTCGAGTTCGAGCGTGTCATGTTCCTGTGCAAAGTAGCCGAGTTTTAACCCGTGACCGGCAATGATCTCTCCGGTGTCCGGGGTTTCGACGCCCGCGAGCAGACGCAAAAGGGTCGTCTTGCCCGCACCGTTGAGTCCGAGAACGACGACACGCGAGCCGCGATCGATCGCGAGATTCACGTCGGTAAAAATCTCGAGGCTCCCGTAGCTCTTCGAGAGCCCCTCTGCCCTGAGAGGGGTCTTGCCGCTCGGGGCCGGTTTCGGAAAGCGAAGCTTCGCGACGCGTTCAACCTGACGTTCCTCCTCAAGGGAGTCGAGAAGCTTTTCGGCGCGGCGGAGCATCTGCTGGGCAGCAACGGCTTTCGTCGCCTTCGCCCGCATTCTTTCGCCCTGGGCCTGAAGGGTTGCGGCCTTCTTTTCAGCGTTGGCACGCTCACGTTTACGACGCTTCTCGTCGTCCTCGCGCTGACGCAGGTAATTCTTCCAACCCATGTTGTAGACGTCGATGACCTGGCGATTTGCGTCGAGGTAGAACACCTTATTGACCACATGCTCAACGAGCTGGATGTCGTGAGAGATGATGATCATTCCGCCCGGATACTGCATGAGAAACTCGCGAAGCCACACGATTGAGTCGGCATCGAGGTGGTTGGTCGGCTCATCGAGCACGAGAGTTTCCGCCTGCGAGAAAAGGATGCGCGCAAGTTCGACGCGGCGACGCTGACCGCCAGAGAGCGTGCCGAGTTCGGCCTCGAGCAGGCGGTTATCGACCCCGAGGTTTGCCGCAAGCTGCTTCGCCTCCGACTCGGCCGCGTAACCCCCCTGCGCTTCTAATTCGTTGTTGAAGCGCACGTAGCGATCCATCGCCTTCTCGCGCTTCGTCTCGCTGAGGCTCATGTCGGCCATATCCCGCTCGCTTTGCGCGAGTTTTTCGAAAATGCGGGCGAGGTTTCGCGCTTCAAGAATGCGCGCGAGCACCTTTTGCTTCGGATCTCCCTCGGTCGTGTCCTGAGGGAGGAAGCCGATCTGCCCGCGGATATCGATCGAACCCGCCGCGGCTTCGCGCTCGCCCGCCAAGGTGCGAGTGAGGGTCGTTTTACCGGCACCATTGCGGCCAACAAGCCCCACGCGGTCGCCTTTCGCGACCTGAAAGTCCACGCCGCTCATAAGCATGCGTGCACCCACGCGGATCTCGAGGTCATGAACCGTGATCATGGTGTCCTTTACAAACTGACGAAGGAGGGCTCGACCCCTGGGGGCCGCGCACAAGTCTAGTAATGCGTGGCCGATTCGGGCCCTGCAGCCGTCGGACTCCCCGCCCCGGGGTAGCGGATTGCACAAGCGCCCTGCACATCACGAACGTTTTGTGTAAGCCCCTTGAGCGAGAGCGTGGACTGCGTAAGCATGGAAGGAACGTGAATTCGGTGCGAAGGAGCGCCACGACGCAAAGGAGATGAACGTGAAAATCGGTATCGTGAGGGAAATCAAGAACAACGAATATCGTGTGGCGATGCACCACGCCGGCGTCGAGGAGCTGATCCGTTCCGGGCACGAGGTCGTTGTTGAGAAGGACGCGGGTGTCAACGCTGGTTTCACCAACACGGATTATGAGGGGGCCGGCGCACAGATCGCCGACACGGCCGAATCCGTCTGGGGCGAGGCCGATCTCCTCCTCAAGGTCAAGGAGCCTCTCGAGAGCGAGTACGGGTACCTCCGGGAGGATCAGATTCTCTTCACCTACCTCCATCTCGCGGCTTCACGCTCGCTCACACAGGCACTCCTCACTGCGAAAACTCCCGCGCTTGCCTACGAGATGGTGAAGGGCTCCGACGGTTCGCTTCCCCTCCTCGCGCCCATGAGCATCATCGCCGGTCGGCTCTCCGCACAGGTCGCCGCCCACCAGCTCATGTCGCCGTTTGGCGGAACCGGTGTTCTCATGGGAGGCGCGCCCGGCACGGCGCGTGCCAAAGTTCTCGTCGTGGGTGGCGGCGTCGTCGGCGAGCAGGCTGCGATCGTCGCCGCTGGCATGGGCGCGAGCGTGACCGTGCTCGACATTAATTCCGCGCGGCTTGCTGATCTCGATCGCACGCATGGCACGCGTATCTCAACCGGATTCTCCAATGCGCAGGCCATCGATACCCTCGCGCGCGAAGCCGATGTCGTCGTTGGCTCCGTGCTCCTACCCGGACGAGCAGCCCCGAAGCTCATCAAACGTGAAACGATTGAGGCGATGCGACCCGGATCAATCGTCATCGATGTCGCAATCGACCAAGGCGGCTGTACCGAGGTCTCTCGTCCCACCACGCACGACGACCCAACCTTCCGTGTGGGTAATGCGACGGTCTATTGCGTCGCAAACATGCCCGGTGCCGTTGCCCGAACTGCAAGCGTTGCCCTCGCGGGGGCCAGCCTTCCCTACGTGCGTGCTCTCGCAAACGGAGGTCTTGAGGGGATCGCCGGACACCCGGGCTTGCTTTCGGGATTCTCGACCTTCCGCGGCGAGCTACTTCATGAAGAAGTGGCTGAGGCGCACGGCCTTCCTTATCGAAGCGCTGAGGAGGTACTCGCACACGAGCGGTAAAGCCATGCGCCCTCTGCAAAGGTCACCCCGCAGAGGGCGCCCAACCGCTTGCTAAAAACGGGAGTGTGCGAGATATCCCAAGTTCAGACACCCCTCAATACTGCTTTCAGCTGGCCAAAGCTGGAATAATGCACTCATGTTGCGTAATTACCGATTCCCTCTCATCATCCTGGCGTGCGTCGTTCTCGGCGCGATCGCCGGACTTGTTTTCGGGCCCGATGCCGCGATCGTGAAGCCCTTCGGCGTCGTGTTCGTGAACATGATGTTCACGCTCGTCGTGCCACTCGTCTTCTTCTCAATCGCGTCCTCGGTCGCCGCCATGGACTCGGCCAAACGGCTTGGGAAAATCATGGGGTCGATGATGCTCGTGTTCATTTCCACGGGAATCGTCGCCGCGATCATCATGCTCACGGTACTGTGGATCTTCCGTTCAAGCGAGCCGCTCAACATCACACTCACCGATCCAGGGACCGTCGAAAAGCCCGAATCGATTGGTGATCAGATCGTGCAAACCCTCACCGTGAACGAGTTCGGCGAGCTCCTCTCCCCCTCCAACATGCTCGCGCTCATCATCTTTGCGGTACTCGTCGGGTTCGCCACGAGCGGCATTGGAAAAGCTGGCGACGCGTTCCGCGATTTCCTCTCGTCCGCTAGCGCCGTATTCCTGAAACTCGTCTCGCTCATCATGTACTACGCGCCGATCGGTCTTGGCGCTTACTTCGCCGCGCTCATTGGCGAACTTGGCCCGCAACTCGTGGGCGGGTACGTACGTGCATTCGTCATCTATTTCCCCGTCACCATCGTCTACTTCTGCGTCGCATTCACGCTCTACGCCTATATTGCGGGCGGCACCAAAGGCATCAAACGCTTCTGGAGCAACATCCTCGAGCCCACCGCGATCGCGCTTGGCACCGGTTCCTCCGTGGCGTGTCTCCCCGCGAACCTCAAGGCCGCGCAGCGCACAGGCGTGCCGCGCGACATTCGAGAAACGATCATCCCGATCGGCGCGACGATCCATATGGAAGGATCAGTCCTTTCCGCGATCCTCAAGATCTCGTTCCTCTTCACCCTGTTCCAGCGCGATCTCTTCACGATCGAGAACCTGCTCATCGGCGTCGGCATCGCTCTCCTCAGCGGCATGGTGATGAGCGGCATCCCTTCGGGCGGCTTCGTGGGCGAACTCATGATTATTACCCTCTACGGTTTTCCCACGACAGCGCTGCCGGTCATTTCGATCATCGGGACGATCATCGACGCTCCCGCAACCACCATCAATGCGGTTGGCGACAACTCCTCCTCGATGCTCGTGGCCCGCATGATTGACGGCAAAGACTGGATGGATAAGGGCGATCGCGAACGCGCCGAAGACGAGGCTCTCGCGGCCGCGCCACGTACCGCGTAAGCGCCATCACGCCTCACAAGGGCGGGGCCCGGTTCACCGTGAAGTGAGCCGGGCCCCGCCGTTTCCTAAGCCGCGCAGGTTAGAGGTTGAAGCCGATCGCGCGAAGCTGATCTTTGCCGTCCTCAGTAATGCGTTCCATACCCCACGGCGGCATCCACACCCAGTTAATCCGGTGCGTCTCCGTAATCGGGTCGAGCGCAGCAAAAGTCTGCTCCTCGAGCACGTCTTGAAGCGGACAAGCGGCACTCGTCAGGGTCATGTCGACAACGGCATTGCCGTTCTCGACGGTAACGCCATAAACGAGGCCGAGGTCGACGACGTTAATCCCGAGCTCGGGATCGATGACATCCTTCAGCGCTTCGGTGACGTCCTGTACGCTGACGTCTTTCGATTCGGACATTGCTTAAGCCGTCCTTCCGGTGGTCGTGAGGCCTACGCCGTGAGATAGCGGTCGTAGCCCTCGGCCTCGAGGCGCTCGGCGAGCTCAGGGCCGCCTTCTTCCGCCACACGACCATTCACAAAGACGTGCACGAAATCCGGCTTGATGTACTTGAGGATGCGCGTGTAGTGCGTAATGAGCATGACGCCGAGATCAGTCTCGTCCTTCACGCGATTCACGCCCTCCGAAACGACGCGAAGAGCGTCGACGTCGAGACCCGAGTCAGTCTCGTCGAGGATCGCGATCTTCGGGCGCAGCAGCTCCATCTGGAGAATCTCGTGACGCTTCTTCTCGCCTCCCGAGAACCCTTCGTTTACGTTACGCTGCGCAAACTGCGGGTCCATACGGAGCTTTTCCATCGCGGCGTTCACATCTTTGACCCACTCGCGCAGCTTCGGTGCCTCGCCCTCGACCGCCGTCTTAGCGGTGCGCAGGAAGTTCGAGACGGTCACGCCGGGAACTTCGACCGGGTACTGCATCGCGAGGAAGAGCCCGGCCTTTGCGCGCTCATCGACGCTCATCTCGAGAACGTCTTCGCCATCAAGGAGGACTTCACCCGAGGTGATTTCGTACTTGGGGTGACCGGCGAGCGAGTACGCGAGCGTGGACTTTCCCGAGCCGTTCGGGCCCATGATCGCGTGGGTTTCACCGGAGCGGAGCGTGAGATTCACACCCTTGAGGATCTCCTTGGTGCCTTCGGGGGTTTCCACGGTTGCGTGGAGGTCCTTGATTTCAAGAACGGACATGGTGTTCCTTTCGAGTCAGGAAAGTTCGATTGGGTCGAGCGAAACGCTGATCGTGCCGCTCGCCTGGTCGATCGTGACGGGGTATACGGGTGTTGCGACATGCGCGGGAAGCTGCCTAGGCACGCCGGTACGTAGATCAAACTGACTACCGTGCTTCCAGCATTCCAAGGCGCCGTCCTCGACGTCGCCATCAGAGAGGTTGACGTTGCGGTGGGTACAAAGATCGCCGAGTGCGTGCACGGTTCCATCCGTGTCGCGCGCAAGGGCAATCTCGATACCGCCCACCTCGATGCCCATCACGGATCCAGGCGCGAGGTCATCAAGGCGTGCTACCGCGTGTGTCGTGGACATTTAGTTCATGCTCCGTTGCAGCTCGATCTCGATCTGCTCCGTGAGGTAGTCACGTACCTCTGGAACCTCGATCCTCTGGATGAGCTCCTGGAAGAAGCCGCGAACGACGAGACGGCGCGCCTCGATCTCGGAGATGCCGCGCGCCATAAGGTAGAACAGCTGCTCGTCATCGAAACGCCCGGTCGCAGCGGCGTGCCCCGCCCCTTCAATTTCGCCGGTCTCGATCTCGAGGTTCGGCACTGAATCGGCACGTGCCCCCTCGGTAAGAACGAGGTTGCGGTTCATTTCGTACGTCTCGGTGCCTTCGGCTTCCTTGCGGATGAGTACGTCGCCCACCCACACACTGCGCGCACCGCGCCCCTGGAGGGCGCCCTTGTACAGGACGTTCGATGTGCACTTCGGCGCGGCGTGATCCACGAACAGTCGGTGCTCGAGGTGCTGGCCTTCGTCGGAAAAGTACAGGCCGTCCTGCTCAACTTCGCCGCCGGGGCCGGTGAACGTCGCGGTTGAATTCACGCGCACCGCCTTGCCGCCGAGCGTCACGACGATGTGCTTGAGGCGAGCGTCCTTACCGATCTTCGCGACGTGAGTGGCGACGTGCACGGCATCGTCGGCCCAGTCATGGATCGCGATCACGGTCATCTCGGAGCCCTCGTCGAGAACCATCTCGACGTTCTGCGCGTACAGCGCGGAGCCCGTGTGGTTGATGACGTAGGTCGCGCGAGCATTCGCTTCGGTGTGCAGCACGAACTCTCCGTGGCTGGCGATGGATGCGTCGTGTCCAGAAACCTCCACGCGCGCCGGTTCGCTAGCCTCGGTGTTCGCAGGGGCCTTGAGGTACAGGGCGTTCGCGGTCAGCTCCGCGGCTGCCGCGGCGATGCGGTCCTCGGGAAGGATCGCCGTGTGGCGCGGGGCTTCCTTCTCCCCGAGCGAATCGACGACGAGCCCCTCGGGGGACTCGACCTCGTAGCTCACGACGCTTTCCTCGACGTGGGTCTCGCGTGCCTCAAAAAGCGGGGCGAGCTGCCGCAAGCTCGCAAAGCGCCACTCTTCTTCGCGGCCGGTCGGGATCTCGTGGTTGTCGATCCCAAAGGCGGCGTGACGGGTCGCGCGAGAGAGGAGGCCGCTGCGCTCACCCGGAAGGGCAATACCTTCCGATTCGAGCTGTGCCTTCGAATGATCCGTCGTGGTCATTAACCCACGGCTCCTTCCATCTGCAGTTCAATGAGGCGGTTGAGCTCGAGCGCGTATTCCATGGGGAGCTCACGCGCGATCGGCTCGATAAATCCACGCACGATCATCGCCATTGCCTCGGTTTCCTCGAGGCCGCGACTCATGAGGTAGAACAGCTGTTCTTCGCTGACCTTGGACACCGTTGCCTCGTGTCCCATCTGCACGTCATCCACGCGAACGTCGACGTATGGATAGGTATCGGTTCGAGAAACCTGATCGACGAGGAGCGCATCGCAAAGCACGTTCGAGGCGGAGTGGTGCGCACCCTCGTTGACCTGGACGAGGCCGCGATACGAGGAGCGGCCACCACCGCGAGAAACCGACTTCGACACGATCGAACTCGAGGTGTGGGGCGCCATGTGGACCATCTTCGAGCCGGTGTCTTGGTGCTGCCCCTCGCCCGCGAAGGCGATCGAGAGAGTCTCGCCGCGCGCGTGCTCACCCTGGAGCCACACCGCGGGGTACTTCATCGTGACCTTTGAACCGATGTTGCCATCGACCCATTCCATCGTTCCGCCCTCTTCGACGGTCGTGCGCTTCGTGACGAGGTTGTACACGTTGTTCGACCAGTTCTGAATGGTCGTGTAGCGAACGCGCGCATCCTTTTTCACGACGATCTCAACGACCGCGGAGTGGAGCGAGTCAGACTTGTAGATCGGCGCCGTGCAACCTTCGACGTAGTGCACATACGAGCCCTCGTCGGCAATGATGAGCGTGCGTTCGAACTGCCCCATGTTCTCCGTATTGATGCGGAAGTAGGCCTGGAGCGGAATCTCCACGTGGACGCCCTTCGGAACGTACACGAATGAGCCGCCCGACCACACCGCGGTGTTGAGCGCAGCGAACTTGTTGTCGCCCGCAGGAATAACGGTGCCGAAGTATTCCTCAAAGATCTCGGGGTACTCGCGAAGCCCTGTGTCGGTGTCGACGAAGATGACGCCCTGTTTTTCGAGATCCTCGCGGATCTGGTGGTACACGACCTCGGACTCATACTGAGCGGCGACGCCGGCGACGAGGCGTTCCTTTTCCGCTTCGGGGATGCCAAGGCGGTCGTAGGTCGCCTTGATGTCTTCAGGCAGGTCTTCCCAGCTCTTCGCCTGCCCCTCTGTCGAGCGCACAAAGTACTTGATGTTGTCGAAATCGATCTCGCTAAGATCCGCGCCCCACGTGGGAAGCGGCTTCTTTTCAAAGAGCGAGAGTGCGCGCAGTCGGCGCTTGAGCATCCATTCGGGCTCGTTCTTCAGGTGCGAGATGTTGCGCACGACTTCTTCGCTCAGCCCTCGCTGAGCAGTGGCGCCGGCGGAATCCGAATCGTGCCAGCCATATTCGTAGCTGCCGATCGACGCGATGATCTCGTCCTGACTGAGCTGCTCTGGTGCAGTCGTCATGGCTTCCTTCCTTCTGTGAGCAAATCTGTGGTGACGTCCGAGGCAAGTTCCCCTTCGGCCATGGACTCGGCAATTGCCGCGCTCATGGCCGGGGTTAGGTGGGTGGTGCACACGTGCGCACCCGCCGCTCGAGTCGCAAGGCGCTGAACGGGAACGCCGAGCATTCTCGAAAGCGCTGCCGTTTCAACCTCGCACAGCTCCGGGTGCTTCGCGGCTATGTCTTGGACCGGGCAGCGTCCCTGGCACATCTGCACCGTCGTGAGGGTCCGCGACGGGGCACCGTCTCGCCCGAGAGAGCCGACGCTCACCGTAACCGGCCTGAGCGAGGCTGCATAGCCGAGTTCTTTGAGAAGGTCGATCACGAGGCGCACGCGGCGCGCCGGCGTCACCTCACCTTCATCGCTTTCACGCGCATAGCGCCGCTCGAACTCCGCTTCCCACTCGGCGGTGCGCGCCTTCGCGAGCGCGACGAGGGCCTCGTGCCCGCCAGCGCGTTCGAGTTCTTTCATCGCCAGTAGAGCGAGGCTTTCGCACTCTCTCGAGGCTGCATCAGCGTCCGGGGCGGTCGAGGCGAGCACGAATTCTTTGCGCGGGCGCCCGCGCCCTCGGGGCCTGTGGGACGATTCCTTTTCCTCAATGATGCCCTCGGCGTGCAATTGGGATAGGTGCCGACGGATGGCAGCGCCGGTGAGGTGAAAACGTTCGGCGAGGTCGCCTGCGGCGATGGGACCGTCGATGCTAATAGCCTCGATGAGGCGTTCGCGCGTCGAATCATTGGCGGACGCTTCGGTGCGAGCATTCACGACATCCTCCTTTCGCCAAACCGGTGGACGATGCGATTCTACAAACCGTGAGTTTCGAAAAGATAGAGAGGGTTACCTAAGTCCCGGCGGAGCGCGGCGTATGTCACACACATCGCGAAAACCAGTCGACCGTCGGACCCCTCCCGCCCCTCGCCGCGGCTGCGCGCACATTACCATGATGTGCCATGGGCACTCACACTTCGACCGCAGCCGGGCGCGCGGCCACACCACCGCCGGCACTCGAAATCACTCACCTGCGTAAACAATTCGGTTCCGTCACGGCGTGCGAAAACGTGAGTCTCTCGGCGAAATTCGGGGAGATCACCGCGCTGCTAGGCCCAAACGGCGCCGGCAAATCCACGACGATCGCGTGCGCGACCGGGCTCCTCTCCCCCGACGGAGGCGAAGTACAGCTCCTAGGCGCCGACCCTCTCACTCACGACGCCGAGACGCGCGCGAGGGTCGGCGTCATGCTTCAGGACGGCGGCCTCACCTCAGGAGCCACCCCAGCGCAGCTACTCGCCTACGCCTCATCTCTCTACGCGCGGCCCCGGGATTGGCGCGCCCTTTCCCGCGAACTCGGTATCGATTCCTTCTCATCGACCCTCGTGCGCCGACTCTCCGGTGGTCAACGGCAGCGTTTGAGCCTCGCTCTTTCACTGCTCGGCGTGCCCGACGTTCTTTTTCTCGACGAACCGACCGCCGGCATGGATGTCGCGGTCAAGCGACGCACGCGAGAGCTTATCCGAGCCGAAGCGGAGCGAGGCGCCGCCGTCATCCTCACCTCTCACGCGCTCGACGACATCGCCTCGCTCGCGGATCGCGTCATCGTCATCGCCGAAGGCTCCGTGAAGGCCGACGGCACCCTCGCTGACGTCGAACGCACGCTCGGGAGCCAATCCCCGCTCTCGATCGATATTGCTGCGAGTGCCCCTTCGGAGGAGCGCCTCGTGGCGTTTGAACAGGCAGTACGTAACGCCGCCGAAATCCAAGGGGTCACTCTCGCCATCGAACACGGCCCCGATTCCCTCGAGGACATTCTCGTGTCGCTGTCGAACACGCGAGCAAAGGAGACGAAGTGAGCACGGACTCGCACTCGGTAATGTCCGATTCGCGCCGCGCCGCCCGCACCCCTCGGCGCATCGCCGCGCACGCACAACTTGAAGCACGGGCGATTCTCACCAACGGAGAGCAGCTCATGGTTTCGCTCATGCTGCCTGCAATGGTTCTTCTTGGCTTGCGGTTCGTCCCCGTTTCGCCCGCTCTTTTTGGCGGCAAGTCGCCGTCAATGACCGACGCCGTTGCCGCGACAGCGGTGACCGCCATCATTGCCACTTCCCTCACCTCACAGGCAATCGCCACCGGCTTCGACCGTCGAAATGGGGTGCTGCGTTGGATCGCCACGACACCTCTCGGTCGCGGCGGTTACATGCTTGGCAAATTGGGTGCGATGGCAATCGTGCACATCCTGCAGATCGTTGCGCTCGGCGCCCTGTCGTTCGCACTTGGCTGGCGGCCCACCGCTGGTGAAATCCTGTTGTCGATTCCCGTGTGGATTCTTGCCACGTGTGCCTTCGGGGGGCTCGGTCTTTTGATCGCCGGCACGCTTCGCACTGAGGCCGTACTCGCGCTGTCAAACATCATTTTTATTCTCCTCATCGCCGTCGGTGGGGTGGCGATCCCCGCGAACGGATTTCCCGCGCCATTCGACACTCTCGTCTCAGTGCTGCCGTCGGCTGCTGCATCGAGCGCACTCACCGAGACGCTATCGGGGCACGCACCCTCCCTCGCCGCGCTCGGGCTCCTCGCCCTGTGGGCCGCGGTCTTTGGGAGTTTGACGGTGAGATTCTTCCGCTGGACGAGCGCCTGATTCACCGATCCTGCCCCGCCTTTCTTACACTGAGCGCATGACAGCACACACGAACGCCCCCAGCTCCCTTCCACGGGAACGCAAACGCTGGATCACGGCCATTTTTTGGATCAATCTCGCGTGCCAAATCGGCATTATCGCGACCGGGGGCATCGTGCGTCTCACGAAGTCCGGGCTCGGGTGTTCGTCGTGGCCGCACTGCGAGCCGGGTGAGTTCACTCCTCGTTATCACCCTGAATCCGGGCTGCGCCCCTTCATCGAATTTGGCAACCGTGCCCTCACGCTCGTTCTGCTCGTGTTCGCAATCCTCGTGCTCGTGGCGACTTACAAGCATCTGCGGACCAAAGGCAAGGGGTTTGTGCGCCTTTCCTGGGTCCCGCTCATCCTTACCGTGTTCCAGGCAGTGTGGGGCATGCTTGTCGTGTATTTGCACTTGCACCCGTTCTTCGTGTCGGTGCACTTCATCGTCTCGCCAATCCTCGTGGCGTCCTCCGCGGTACTGGTGTACCGGCTTTATGAAGGCAATGGTTCCGCGAGGCTTGCCGTGAACCGCGGAGCACAGTTCGTGTATTGGCCGCTCGCTGCCGTCGGATTTATCGTGCTGATTCTCGGCACCCTCACGACCGGTTCGGGCCCCCACTCCGGTGACGCCAATACTCCACAGCGTTTCCCTTTTAACCCCGCGAAAATTGCGTGGCTCCACGCCGACTTCGTGTGGCTGTTCTGCGGTCTCCTGCTTGGCGTGGCAATCGTCCTGATGGTGACAAAAGCTCACGCCCGATCAAAGAGGGCCCTTGTCGCGCTCACGATCGTCACGCTCCTCCAGGCCGTGATTGGTTATATCCAGTACTTCACCGGACTCCCCGAAGCTCTCGTGGGACTCCACATGCTCGGAGCCGCGCTCCTTTCGGCGACTATCGCTTGGCTCGGCGCCAGCCTGTTCACGTGGTACCCCCTCGGTGAAGGCACAGCCCCGGACGACTACTCGAAGGATGCCCAGTCATGAGGGGCTTTCGCACTCACCGCTACCCCACCCCCGAACAGATTCGCCCCGCCGGCGAGTTCGTTGCGGGCGTGCTCTCCTCGCTTCGTCGAACCGTGTCCGTAGGCGACAACCTTCTCGAGATTGATGCCGAAGTCCACCGCATGATTCGCGAAGCTGGCGCCACATCGTGCTACCTCGACTATCACCCGAGTTTCGGCGCTTCGCCGTTCGGGAAAGTCATTTGTCTGAGCGTGAACAACGCGGTGCTTCACGGCCGCCCCTACGATCGCACCTTGGAGAGCGGGGACCTGCTTTCCATGGACTTCGCGATCGAGCTCGAGGGCTGGGTTGCTGACTCTTCACTCTCGATTGTCGTGGGCGAGCAGCGAGAGGATCACCTGAAACTTATTCGCGATACAGAAAGCGTCATGTGGGCAGGTATTGGTGCTGCCCGGGCGGGCAATACAGTCGGCGATATCGGCCACGCGGTTGAGACCCGGGCCGCGGAGCTGGGTTACACGATTAATCACGAGTTTGGCGGCCACGGCGTTGGCCGTACCATGCACGAAGCGCCGTTCGTGCCGAATTTCGGTGCCCCGGGCTCAGGCCAGAAACTCCGCGAGGGAATGGCAATCACGGTCGAACCGTTTTTGACGCCGACGACCGACGTCATGACCATCACCGAGCGTGATGGCTGGACCGTCGAATCGGGCGACGGCTCAACAGGGGCCCACGCCGAACACACCCTCATCGTGACAAAGGGTGAGCCGATCATCGTCACGGCGCGCTCCGACGACCCAGCCTAATCGAGTCCCCTAGAATCTGCGCCGAGTAGACCGTCCGCAGGGGCTCTGGCGCGACGCGGAAGAAGAGTTCACCGTATTGTTACGATTTTGTAACGCCCTCGTCGCTCTTCGCCTACGTAAAAATATACGCGGATAGTAGTATCCCTAGCGGCCCAAGCCGATGAGCGGACGCAGATCCACCGTCTCCACTCCCGCGTTCCCTGGCAACCGATGCACAGGTTGAGTGCAGTGGCGGTAACCGTGACGAACAGAAAAGAGAATCCCTATGACCTTCACCCGTAAGAAGCTTGGGCCGGTGATCGGCCTTGGTCTTTCTTTGTCGCTATTAGCCGCATGTTCGGGCGGAAGCGCGGCCAACCACGCCGCCTCGCGGCCTTCCCCGAGTATGTCGACGTCTGCCGACTCCTCTTCGAGCGCGTCGACGTCACCGAATGGCACAAGCGACAACCAAGCGGGCTCTGGCGCTGCGGCAACCGAATCGACGCAGTCAGGAGAAGACGACGAGGACCACTCAAACGAATCTCTCGCCCAGCGGTGGGCGAGGAAGAAAAACCGTTCTTTCGGTCAGGATGCCAGCCGCATCGGTGAATCGGGCAACAGCGGCGTAGACAACAACTCCGAACTGAACGCCGGCAAAGCCCCCACGGATGGCCGCGGCAACGACAACAAGTCCGGTTTTGAGATCACCCCGGAGACCGCACTCGCTCGCAGCGAATCGGATACGCCCATTCCGCCCGCGAAAACCCCCGACCAGAACTCCACTCCGGTCGAGGACAATCCCGCCTCGAAACCGGCGGCACCGAAGCCGGCTCAAGACAACACTGGCGGCGAGAAGAACGGGACGATCGTCGCGGCTCCCGAGCCGAATAAGCCAGGCGATCACCGCGGCGATTCGGGTAAGCCTGGTAGGAAGCCAGGTAAGTCTGACGGCACCTCTCAGCCGGAGCGCCCGAGTAACCCGAGCAAGCCGAATAAGCCAAAGAAGACCGTCACTATCGCAGCCTTTGACGAAGAAGGCTACAACGCCGCGCTCAAGGATTGGAACAACAATCTCCAGTCAGCTCGCAACGCGTCCGCTCGCGCTAACACCGAGCTCGATAGGGCGCGCCGTGAGGCAGAATCCTCGCGTGCAAAGGCCGAAGAATCGAGGGCTGCCTACGAACGCGAGAAGGCGAAACTCGATGAGCTGATCGCGGCAATGCCGGGTGACGGCGATCTTGCAGCAAAGCGCGATCTCGCCGCTAAGCTCAAGGTTGAGGCTGAGAAGGCTGCCGCCGACGTCGAGGCTGCTGACGCAAAGCTCGCCGCGGCTCAGAAGGCTAAGCAGGATGCTGATCGGAAGTTTGGCGACGCCACGAAGCAGCTTGCGGCGCTTTCGGGCGAGCGGGAGCAGCTCGAACAGGGCAGCTCAGTTCTGTACTCGGCGCTCGATGAGCAAAATCAGCTTCGCGCCCTCTCGGATGCTGTCGCCGAACGCATCAATGCGTACCGTGTGAAGAACGGTTTGAACGAGCTCGTGTACGCGCCCGTGTTCAACGATGAGGCTGCCAAGTGGTCCACAAGCATGGCGACGAGCAAGGAGCTCAAGCACTCCAACAAGGACAAAACTGGCTACAGCGGCGAAAACGTCATTCAGGCGACGTGTGACCTGGATGCGTCCAGCGTCGATGAGTGCGCCGACGATCTGTTCAAGAAGTGGCACGATTCCGATGCCCACAACGCGAACATGCTGGACGAACGATTCTCTCACGCTGGTCTCGGCCTTGCGAAGAGCGATGACGGCCAGGTGTACGGCACGAACACTTTCTACCTCAAGGAAGACGCGCGCCTCGCGAACTCCGACACCCGCGAGCCGAAGTCGAAGGCGATGCCTGAAAATCTCGAAGGCGAGTACGTGCCCGACGGCGCAATCGCTGCCACCGGCGGCTCGAAGCTCACCTACGAGGTCGACGATCGCAATACCACCGAATATGAGAAGTGGGAAGGCGGCAAGGAAGGCCTCGACTATACCAAGGGTGTGCAGCGCGGGGTGGATGAGCGCATCTCTTCACTGAGTGACGCTCCAAAGATCGAGGAGCTCAAGGATCTCGACTCCAAGATCGCTGACGCTCGGACCGAGGTCGACGAGGCGCAGGCCGAAGCCGATAAGAGCGCGAAGGAAGTCGCGGACGCCGAAGCCGCTAAGCAGGACGCTGAGCAGCGCAATACCGAGAGCACCGAGGCTTCGACGACCGCCGATCATGAACTCGCTGATGCGGAAGCTGCCGCTCCCGAAGCTGAGAAGGCACGTGCTGCGCAGCAGGCTAAGGTCGATAGGCAGACCGAGTCTGTGGGTAAAGCAGAGTCGAAAGCCGGCGCTGACAGCCAAGCCGCGTTGAAGGCTGAGAACGAACTCAAGGACGCTCAGGCTAAGGCCGATGAGGCAGCGAAGGCAGAGGCCGGCGTTGAGGCCGATGAGCCTACCGAGAAGGATTTCACGTCCTACCACGAGATCCCTGCGGAGTGATCTAACGATTGCGCTTCCCGCACGGGATTCTTCGAAGGGGCCGCTTCATCACGAAGCGGCCCTTTTCAATACCCCCTTTTACCCTCGCCTCGTCACGGATGTGGGGACATCGATCGGCACCGAGTGTGGCCGTTACCCTCCGAGGGATATCCGCGTTTTACTCTCGAAACCCCTTGTTTCGCGGTTCTAGCAGGACCGTCCTTTCCGCTTCCGGGTTTATTGGGCCGAGTGTGTCCGCTCCCCGCTCAGGAATACCCACATACTCCTCGGGCACCTCATCCCCCACAAGACGCGACTGCCGAACATCCGAATAAATCCACTTCTTCTCCGAAGCCACCTCAACCGTCCCCTGAACCGGCTGCCACGGACCACCAGCCACCGAAAACTCCCCACTAAACACCGTCACAAGCGAAACCTCATACCACCCCTGCCCCACATACCGCATCGACACATCCCTCGACGGATGCGGCCGCCCCGGAAACGACGTCGTCAACACCGTCCCATCACCAAAATCCCACACATACTTCACCGGCGTCGCGCGCACCCGCACAGGCTGCCCAAACATTTCCACCTCAAACATCTGCACACCCGACTCAGCCCACGCAATCATGTCGATCCCCACCGGAATCCACTGCCCAGGCGGACCCAAATGCGCCACAAGCGGCTTCACACCAAGCGAACGAAAATCCTCCTGCGACACCACCGGCATCACAGAACCACCGCCACCCGAACCCGAAGACGGCGACGAACACCCCGACACACGCTCCGTCCCCAAAACCGGCGCACCCGTCGACACCTCCACCTCACGCCCCACCACTACTGACGCCCCCGGAAAAGCTGACGGGCACGCTACCCGCGCAGTGCGACAAAACGACGTCACAGCAAGCACCCGAAACACATCAGGCCCACCGCTACGACACCCCAAATCCCGATCACTCGCGGGCACCCACACCCTCCGCGGACCATCCGACACCGCATCACGCTTCCCCGGCGACATATCCACCGGCCGCTCAACAGAATCACCACGACCACGACCAGGCTTCGGATCACGCCGCACCGTAATGGTGATGCTGTCGTCTTCGCCGTCCCCAGTGAAGACGTCGCCGGTTCCATCGTCGGCTAGCGCTAAAGGGGCTAAACACAATTGTCCGCACAGGATAAACGCACCAAGGGATAACCGGCTCTTAGTCCTGAACATCGTTGGCGTCCTTCCAAGCCACTCCTTCAACTCGCCAGCCCTTTGACCCGTATTTAAGGTGAAAGCCTGCGGCGTACTGAGTTTCCGGGTAGTCCTTCATTGGGCTGCCGCTTTTAAATTTTTGGGTCTCGCCAGTGGAGTAAACGTATTGCACTTTCTTCACGTCACCGTCGTTGCCGGAGACCCAAACATCTTCCGAGTTGAGTGTCACGGGAGCGAGGTAAATTCCACTGGTACGCCATGATTTAACTTCTGAGACAACCCGGTTACACGCACCACATTGGTCGAGGTTGACGACGCTTAGAAGTGGTTCTAGATCCCCAGTGGCATAGGCGTAATACATGGCATCGAAGAAGTACTTAGCCGTCTCCTGGGCTCCCTGATCGGTCTCGTACTTTATGCCCGTGTAATCCTTGAAATCGGGAGCCTCCAACGCGGCATTCTCGGGCGGAAGATTCGCCGTTCGAGAGGACTCTTCCCCGCCGCCATCGCTCGCACCGCCACCGTCCGAGCCGCCAGCATCACTACTGGTCGAAGAAGTCGATGGCTTCGCAGCAAGCGTCGGACCGCCAGCAGGCTCACCCCCACCGCAGCCGACCAACCCCGCCGCCACCAACGCGACAACGCCGAAAACACCACAAGCCCGCGCTCGCCCGCTCAACATGCACTCCCCCGATCCGGTCCACTACCACCCCACTCCCCCGAGCGAGGCCCATGTCACATAGCCAACCAGAACGCCACAGCCCGCGCAACAGGTGTCGCGCGGGCTGTGGACAAGCGGAGCGTGTGCTCTTACTGGGCGAGCGAGCGAAGCACGTACTGGAGGATGCCCCCGGCACGGAAGTAGTCGGCCTCGCCCGGGGTGTCGATGCGCACGACCGCCTCGAACTCGATGGGCTCTGCACCTTCGCGCGTTGCGCGTACGGAGACGGTTTTCGGGGTGACGCCTTCGTTGAGAGCGCTCGCGCCAGAAATGGAGAAGGTTTCTTCGCCCGTGAGGCCAAGGCTTCGAGCCGACTCGCCGGCGGGGTACTGGAGCGGCAGTACGCCCATGCCGATCAGGTTTGAGCGGTGGATACGCTCGTAGCTCTCGGCGATGACCGCGCGGACGCCCAGCAGCTTCGTGCCCTTGGCTGCCCAGTCGCGAGACGAGCCGGTGCCGTATTCCTTGCCGGCGAGAACCACGAGTGGGATTCCAGCCTCGGCGTAGTCCTGGGCGGCATCGTAAATGAAGCTCTGTTCACCGGTGAGGAAGTTCCTCGTGTAACCACCTTCGACGCCGTCGAGAAGAAGGTTTTTGAGACGGATGTTTGCGAAGGTGCCACGGATCATGACCTCGTGGTTGCCGCGGCGCGAGCCGTAGGAGTTGAAATCCTTGCGGTCCACGCCGTGCTCGCGCAGGTACTGCCCGGCGGGCGAGTCGGCCTTGATGGCACCCGCGGGCGAGATGTGGTCGGTCGTAGTCGAGTCACCGACCTTCACGAGTACGCGCGCACCTTCGATGTCACGAATGGCATCAAGCTCCATGCTCATCCCCTCGAAATACGGGGGCTTGCGCACGTAGGTCGAGTCTTCGCTCCACTCGAACGTGTCGCCGTCAGGAGTGTCGAGGCCGCGCCAGCGTTCATCGCCGGCGAAGACATCGGAGTAGTCGTTTTCGAACATCTCCTGCGTGATGTTCTCGGCGATCGTCCGCTCGACCTCGGTGGGGCTTGGCCAGATGTCTCGCAAAAAGACATCGTTGCCGTCGGCATCGCGCCCGAGCGGGTCGGTGTCGAAGTCGAAGTCCATGGTGCCCGCGAGGGCATAGGCGATGACAAGGGGCGGCGAAGCCAGGTAGTTCATCTTGACGTCCGGGTTGATACGCCCCTCGAAGTTGCGGTTGCCCGACAGCACAGCGGTCACGGCAAGATCGCCCTCGGCAATGGCTTCGGAGATCTCGGGGGCGAGGGGGCCGGAGTTGCCGATGCAGGTTGTGCAGCCGTACCCGACGAGGTGGAAGCCGAGTTTCTCGAGGAACGGCCATAGGCCGGCTTTCTCGTAGTAATCGGTGACGACCTTCGAGCCTGGCGCCATGGAGGTCTTCACCCAGGGCTTTACTTCGAGGCCGCGCTCAGTCGCGTTCTTCGCCAGCAGCCCTGCGGCCATCATGACCGATGGGTTCGAGGTGTTAGTGCACGACGTGATCGAGGCGATCGAGACGATGCCGTGGTCGATGGTGTAATCGGCTCCCTTGACCGCTGTGGGGTTCGAGGTGCTCTCGGCATAGGCCGGCAGGGATTTCGCGAAGCTTTCTTTGGCGTCGGTGAGCACGATGCGGTCCTGCGGGCGCTTGGGTCCGGCGATCGAGGGGACGACGGTTGCAAGGTCAAGCTCGAGGTACTCGGAGTACTCCGCTTCCCGCTTCGGGTCATGCCAAAGCCCCTGACGTTTTGCGTAGGCCTCGACGAGGGCCACGTGTTCGTCGTCGCGACCCGTGAGGCGTAGATAGTCCAGGGTCACGTCGTCGATCGGGAAAATGGCGGCGGTCGAGCCGAACTCGGGGCTCATGTTCCCGATCGTGGCGCGGTTGGCGAGGGGAACCTGCGCGACACCTTCGCCATAGAACTCCACGAACTTGCCGACTACACCGTGCGCACGCAGCATTTCGGTGATGGTGAGAACCACGTCGGTAGCGGTGGCCGCGGGCGGAATCTCTCCCGTGAGCTTGAAGCCGACGACTCGCGGGATAAGCATCGAGACGGGTTGGCCGAGCATCGCTGCTTCTGCTTCGATGCCACCAACACCCCAGCCGAGCACGCCGAGGCCGTTGACCATGGTCGTGTGGGAGTCAGTGCCCACGCACGAATCGGGATAGGCGCGCAAGGCGCCGTCGACCTCGCGGGTCATAACGGTCCGGGCGAGGTACTCGATGTTGACCTGGTGGACGATGCCCGTGCCCGGCGGGACAACCTTGAAGTCATCGAAGGCGCCCTGACCCCAACGAAGGAACTGGTAGCGTTCGCGGTTGCGCTCGAACTCGAGGTCCATATTGAGCTCGAGTGCATCGACGCGGCCGGCGACGTCGATCATGACGGAGTGGTCGATCACCATTTCCGCGGGGGCGAGCGGATTGATTTTCGAGGGGTCTCCGCCAAGCTCACTCATGGCTTCGCGCATTGTTGCCAGGTCGACGATGCACGGCACGCCGGTGAAGTCTTGCATGATGACGCGCGCCGGCGTGAATTGGATTTCTTCGCTCGGCTCAGCGTTCGGGTCCCAGCCGGCGAGGGCCTGGACGTGCGCCGCAGTGATGTTTTCGCCGTCCTCGGTGCGCAGGAGGTTTTCGAGCAGCACTTTCAAACTGTAGGGAAGCCGACGGTAGCCTTCGACGGCATCGAGGGCATAAATCTCGTATTCGCGCGCATTGACGGTCAGGGATGTCTTGGCACCGAATGAATTCACCGTGCTCATGGGGTCTCCAATCGATAGTGGGGTCGATCGTTATCAGAATTATCGCGCGGCTCGTTCGAGCTTCACGACGCATTCCATGTGGTGGGTGTGGGGGTAGAGGTCGAAGACCTGGAAGTCAGTGATGGCCCACCCTTCGTGCTCGGCAACGCGCAGGTCACGGGCGAGGGTCGAGGGTTCGCACGACACGTACACCATGCGCGTTCGCGTGAGCTCGGCGAGGCGTGCCATCGCGGCTTCGCCGACGCCTGCGCGCGGCGGATCCATGACGACGCGGTCGGCACCCTCGGTGGAGCGAGCGAGGAAGTCGCGAACGTCAGCACTCACGGTCCTGGCCTGGGGGTATGCGGCAAGGTTGGAAGCGGCGTCAGCGCTCGCTCGCTCCGCGCCTTCGACGCTCACGAGTTCGCCTTCAGCTCCAACCGCGCGGGCGGCAGGGACGGAGAAGAGGCCCGCCCCGGCGTATAGATCCCAGACGCACTCGCCTTCGCGGGCGTCGAGGGCCTGTCCGACGGCGGCTGTGAGGAGGCGAGGCGCATCGACATGCACCTGCCAGAAACCACCGGCGTAGAGCGTGAAAGTGTCGTCGCCGACTATTTCGCGAACGGTGTCGTCGCCTCGAAGCGTGGTCGTGGCCGCGCGGGTGGTGAGCAGAACACTCGCCTTGTCGCAGCCTGCGGGGAGGTTAAGCTCCTCGAGACTCAACTCTTTTTCGGCGCGCACAATGATCGCGGGGCTGCTTCCGCTCGGGGCTGCGACATCGACTGCTACGACCCCGCTCGGGGCCTTCCATACCCCGATGCCGAGGCCCTGGATGACGGGGTGGGCAAGCGGGTTGGAGCCGACTGCGTGAATGTCATGGGAGCGCCATCCGCGCATGCCCACCTTGCCGTTGTCGACGGCAAACCGAACGCGGGAGCGCCAGCCGAGGCCCGTGTGGTCGTCACGCGCGGGTTCGATCTGAATGTCTTCGATCGGGTAGCTGGTGATTCGCGCGCGAGTCATAAGTTCCTGAAGAACTTCGGTTTTGATGCGCCGCTGGGCTTCGATACGGATGTGGGCGTAGTCGGCCCCACCGATCCCTTCGTAACCGGATTCAGGCCATGCGCTCGGTACTCGGTCAGGGCCGGCCTCGATCACGTCGATTGTTTCGGCACGCCAAAAGCGCGCATTCGAGCTCGACTCGGGAAGGAGCTCAGCGACGACCGTTTCTCCGGGGCAAGCGCCGCGAACGAAAACAACGCGGCCGTCGTGCCGGGCGACGAACGTTCCTCCATGCGCGGGCTTGTCGACCGTCACCGTGATGAGCCGCCCCTCCCCTGCGAGCTCCTGGACTTCTTCGGGACGCTCAGACGCAGGATGGGTCATGGGGTGCACTCCTTGACGACAGTGGTCGGGATGGTCACGATCTATGCGCTGTGCTCGGGATCGTTGAGATCCCAGGGGACCGGGCAAATAGACACACGCTCGTACTTATCGAGCCGCGTCGTCACTCGCCTGAGCACGTGATTGTGCATGATCGACTCCCACCAGTGTCCCACGAGATATTCCGGAATGTAGACAACGACAGCGTCGCGCGGATAGGTGCGTGTAAAAGATCGCACGTAATCGTCGAGAGGCGCGAGCAGATCACGATATGGCGAGTTAATGACGCGAAGCGGGATGGGAATTTCGCGCCGGAGCCATTCAGAGCTGAGCTTGTCGATCGCCGAGTCGTTGGTTCTCACCGCGACAGCTTGGAGACTCAGGTGCGGCGAGCTCATCGCCTTCTTAATGGCATGAACCGCTGGCCTGTTGAGCTGCGTGAGGAGCACGATTCCGCGCGTGGGGTCCTTGCCATCGAGGGGTGCGGGTGCGGCGATAGGCCAGCGGCCGCAGTCGTCGTTTTTTTCGAGAGCGAGGCGCGAGGAGATCCGTGCGTAGTAACGACTCACGATCGTCATCACGCCCCACATAAGGGCGACGGCACTGAGCGTGACCCAGGCTCCGAGGAGGAAGTTTGCGGTCGCGACGGTAAGCAGCACCACAGTCAGGCACACGGCAGCAACGATGCTCACGACGCGTTTACGGCCGTAGCGCTGGCGTTCCTTGAGCCGTACCGCGAGGCGGTATTTCTTCGTGTAGTGACGGAACATGCCGAACTGGCCGATCGTGAAGGTGGTAAACACACCCACGACGTACATGTGAATCAGCAGCGTGATGTTCGCTCCGGTCGCGAGAACGACAACGCCCGCGAGTGCTGCGAGAAGCAAAATACCGTTGGAGTATACGAGCCTGTCGCCCCGTGCGGCAAAGACGCGAGGGACATACCCGGTGCGCGCGAGAGCAGCCGTCAGAACGGGGAGACCCGTGAACGCAGTGTTCGCAGCGATGCAGAGCACGAGAGTTGCCATCGCGAGCATTGCAATGGCCATGATCGACCCTGGCCCGAAGATCGCTTCGGCGATCTGCCCGAGGACCGGGATCGCTTCACTCACGCGAGCCCCGCCCGCTTGGCGAGGAGAAAGGGATACCCCGGTGGCACTGGCAAGGACCATCACCCCGACGAAAAGTGTCGCCGTGAGCGCACCGGAGATGACGAGAGTGATCCGCGCGTTGCGAGCCTTCGGTGGTTGAAAGACGGGCACGGTGTTGGTGATGGCTTTGATCCCTGACACGACGGGCAGACCGCTGGAGAAGGCTCGTGCGAGAACCAGGATTCCCCCGATTGCGGTGAGGGCAGCCGGCGCACCCTCCCCCGGTTCTGGGATGCTCCCGGCCTGCGGCGACATGCCGAGAGTTCCACGCACCGCTTCAATTCCGCCCCACATGAGCGTCACAGCTATGAGGCCGATGAAGCCGTACACGGGCAGACTTACGAAACGCGCTGACTCCCGCGCTCCTCGGAGGTTCACGAGAGCGAGGAGCGCAACGATCGCGATCGCAATGCCGGTTTGGAAAGGGGCGAGGGCGCTCATGGCACCGCCGATGTACGCGCCGGCCTGCGAGGTGGCGACAGCGACCGTGAGCACATAGTCGGTCACGAGTGCGGCGCCAGCGAGACGCCCCGCGTGGGGTCCAAGGGTTGTGCGAGCAACAACAAAGTCGCTGCCACCGCCCGGAAACTCCTCGATCACATTGAGGTGGGCCGTCACCACGATGGCCATAACGGCAACAACGGCGAGAGCTACCCACGGGCTTAGTGCGAGAAGGCCGACGCCTGACAAGCCGAGCGTGAGGATGATTTCGTCTGGTGCGTACGCGAGTGCGCTGACGGTATCGGCGGCGAAGGAGGGGATTGCAAAGCGTTTGGGAAGGCGCTGGCGCGCAAGGCGATCGGAACTGAACGGACGCCCGATGACGATGCGTTTGACAGAAGCAAAGGGGCCAAGCACACGAATAATCTACTCCGCGCCCACGTCAGACGCACATCCGCACCCCTTGCACACATCCCTTCGCCGATGTGCGCGCTAGGCTGGACGATGCACGGGCACTACCCGTCACGCTCTAGACATCCGCATCTGCGCGAGGATCACTCAATGCATATCGTCATCATGGGCTGCGGCCGCGTCGGCGCCACGCTCGCCACGAAGCTCCAGGCAATTGGGCATTCGGTCGCGATCATTGACCGCAACGACAAGGCCTTCCGTATGCTCCCCGATGATTTCACGGGCCTCAAGGTCCACGGAATTGGTTTCGATCGCCGCTCCCTCGAACGCGCGCGATGCGACGAAGCGGTCGCGTTCGCCGCCGTTGCGGGCGGGGACAACTCGAACATTATCGCGGCACGTGCAGCGAGACAGCTGTACGGGATCCGCAACGTTGTCGCTCGCATCTATGACCCCAAACGCGCCGAGGTCTACGAACGTCTCGGCATCGCGACGGTGCCCACGGCCCGCTGGACGACGAACCAGATGCTCACGCGACTCATCCCCGGGCAGTCAGCTCGCGAATTTCAAGACATCTCCGGGAACGTGTCGATTCTTGCGTGCGATTTCCACTCAAGTTGGGTAGGCACAACCCTCGCAGACCTCGAGGAGCTGACCGCTTCGCGCGTCGCGTTCGTCACCCGATACGGCGAAGGAACCCTGCCCGCTCGCGACTACCGCATCCAGGAAGAGGACATCGTTCACCTCGCACTCGAAACGACCCGCGAGGGTGAAGTCACCGCGCTTCTCACCCACCGATTCGAGGAGGAAGCCGAATGAAAATCGTCATCGTAGGCGCAGGAAGCGTCGGTCGGAGTATCGCGCGCGAGCTCATTGATAAAGGCCGCACCGTTACCCTGGTCGACCTTGAAGAGGAACGGCCCGGCCTCGAGGACGTCTCGTGGGTACAGGGCGATGCCGCTGAGCTCGATGTCCTCGAGCGCGCGCAGCTCGCCGAGGCGGACGTCGTCGTTGCAGCGACGGGCGATGACAAGGTCAACCTCGTCGTCTCGCTCCTCGCCAAGACTGAGTTCGGGGTTCCCCGCACCGTCGGTCGCGTCAACCACCCTCGCAACGAGTGGATGTTCGACGACGCCTGGGGCGTTGACGTTGCGGTCTCGACCCCGCGCATCATGACGTCCCTCGTTGAGGAAGCCGTGAGCGTCGGCACCGTTGTCACCATGTTTTCGTTCGCAAAGTCCGAGACGGACATGGTCGAAATTACGGTCCCGGAGACCTCCCCGATCGTCGGCAAGGACATCGGCGACGTCGCGTGGCCATCAAGCGCGACGCTCGTGGGCGTCGTGCGCGAAGGGCATCCGCGCCCCCCGGCGCAGACGGAAGCCCTTGAGCCGCGCGATGAACTCCTCTTCCTCGCACACCGTTCGTGCCTGACCGCGCTTCAGCACACGGTCGTCCCCCGCGGTCTTGAAGAAACCACCGCGGCGCTTCCGGTCGTTCGCGACGCGGATGAGGACGACGACTAGACGCCGCGCGAATGAGCCACGAGCCCGGCGATCGCAGGCTTCACGCGCTCGGCGCAGAAGGGTGTGAGGCGCGGGAGGCGTCGGATTCCATTCGCCCCACGAGCGCTCGGTGCTGCAGAAAAACCGCGTAGGTCACGAGCACAAACGCGGGTACTCCCATGAGCAATTTGGCAACGCCGAGCGCGTCCGTCGCCCCCGCGAAATACAGCGGGGCCTGCACCGCGACCTTGAGCACGAAAAGTCCTGCGAAAAGGAGCGTGGAAGAGGTGTAGGTGCGCATGCCCGCTTTTGACGATCGCCACTGGGCCACGCGCGGGTCAACGATCGCTGCGACATAGCCCACGGCGGGATGTCTCACGAGCACAGAGAGCAGAAGTCCGATGGCGTACACGGCGTTCGTGACAAGGCCCGGCACATAAAAGCCGCTTCCGTTGCCGCTCTTAATGGCGATGAACGCCCCAAGAGCCACCCCAATTGCGCCACTTATCGCCGGTGTGACCTGGCTTTTCGCGACAATCCGCCAGATGAGGGCGATAGCCACAACGGCAAGTGAGGCGGCGCTTGCGATGACGACGTTGCGAGTGAGCAAGAACAGGATGACGAAAAGAAGGGTCGGCACGACCGACTCGACGAGCCCGCGCACACCGCCGATCGCGTCCACGACGCTGTATTCCTTGGAGGAAAAACTCGCCTTGAGGCCGGTTGCGGGGGGCTCGGGAGCAGAAGAAGGAGAGGTCACTGGCCGTCGTCCTTTACACCGTGAATTGCGTAGCGCGGGTTGTACATGAGGCGTTTGCGGCCGCGAAACCCTACAAACCCCTCGACCTCGAGACGCGTCCCAGGCTCGATGCCGGCAATTGATTGCCGCCCAAGCCAGACGAGCGCGAGCCTTCCCGTGCCATCGTGTAGCTCGACGTCGAGCTTCGGGTCGCGGCCGGCCGGCTGCACGACGATCGAGCTCACCGTGCCGAGGCAGCGGGCGCGGCGACGCGAGGTGATCGAACCAATCTCATCGCGATCCGCGAGGCCGTCATCCTCATCATCGGGGACCGACGATGAGACGTTCAGGAATTCTTTCGCCTTCGCAAAGACGCTCACGCGCTACCTCACTTCGGCGATTGTGGGCCCCTGACCGAGCGGGTCGGTTTCATCCGGGAGCGCAGTCGCAGCGCCTTCCCCAGGAATCGTCAACTCGAGCACCTCGCGGGGGGCCTTCGCCATAGAACCGCGAACGACGACGATTGAGCGAATGATGTCCTCGATCTCTTCGCGGATCGATCCCGTCTGCAGTGCGGCACCGGAAATGACAGCGCGCAAGAACCAGCGGGGACCATCGATACCCACGAAACGCATGGGTCGGTGCGCGCGCGAGTTCGATCCCTTGACGGCGATCGGGATACGAGCGTAAAGCTCGGTGCCGAACGCCCCCTCGCGCGTTTCAGTCGTCCCGCCTTGCGACGCGATCGATTCGCGCAAGGACTTCCGGATCTCATCCCACAGCCCCTCGCTTTTGGGAGCCGCGAACGCATTGACCTGGATCTGGGAATCCCCGTAGGTGACGGTGAGGCCCGTGACAGCCCTCGAGCGTTGCTCTACCTCAACGGCGATGCTCATGCCGTCGCGTGCGGGGATTTGCAGCGATCCGAAATCGAGTCGCTCGTCGTCGGGCGCGTCCGCGATGTCATACGGACCCTTCACCTCTTCTGGTTCAGGGGCGTTATCCTCAGAAGCCTGCGTGTTTTCAGCGGGCGCAGCCTTCCTCTTTGAGCGTCCAAAAAGTCCCATGACTATGCCTCGTTTCCTGTGCTGACAGCGGTCGAAGAAAAGCCGCCGCTCGAGCCAAAACCTGCTTCGCCTCGCTCTGCTTCGTCGAGAGAATCCACGTCCACGATGCGCGGGCGCAGAATCGGGACGATCACGAGTTGCGCGATGCGATCACCGCGGGAAATGCGAAGAGTGTCGCTCCGGTCCGTATTGAGAAGGGCAACCTTGAGTTCGCCACGGTAGCCCTCATCCACAATCCCGGGACCATTCACAATCGTGATGCCATGCTTTGCGGCGAGCCCCGAACGGGGGCACACAAGTCCGACGGTTGCCGGCGGAAGCGCGATCCTCACTCCCGTGGGAATGAGAGCGCGTTCACCGGGGGCGAGCTCGTAGTCAATGGCACTCGCGAGATCAAGTCCCGCGTCGTCGGCGTGTGCTCGTGTGAGCGAGAGTTCTGGGGCGTCGCACACGGTCTGAAGTTCGACCGCCGACGCCGTGGATGCCGTGGCGTTTTCACTCATGTCTCAAGCCTATCCCCGCGCGGGTTCTTCTCGCTGATTCCTGGGTGCGTGGTGCGGCACGTATAGAGACGAGCCCAAGGCGCGACGCAAGTACGCCTCGAGACATGTGAGACGATGGCAGCCATGACCTCCCTGTTTCATGAGCGCCTCCACCCCGGCCCATTTGTCGTGTGCATCGCGATTATCTTCGGTGTTTTGCTGGGGGCGATTCTTACACCATTGAGCGAGATCGTCGGTATTGCCACCGCCATCACCCTCGGGGCTTTCTTTCCGGCGCTTCTCGTCGCATCCTCGCCCGTGGTGGAGGTGCGCGAGGACGTGGTTGCCGCAGGCCCCGCGCGCATCGAGGTGGATGTTCTCGGTGAACCGCGCATCCTGAACAAAGCGGATGTCGAAAAAATTCTGGGGCCGGACATTCGCCCTCTTGATTTTCGAGTTGTACGCGGATGGATTCCGACCGGCGTTGAAGTACCGGTTATCGACCCCGACGACCCGACGCCCGCACTCGTGTTATCGCTACGACGCCCCGAAGATTTTGCCTTGGCTCTCAAAACCGCGCAGAAAAAACGGGCGCACGAGGATTCTTCCTCGCACACCCGCTAAAGGTTCGCAGGGTTTCAGTCGCCCGAGCATTCTTTACAAATGATGAGCTTGCCCTCGACGTGATCGATCTGGCTGCGGTGCTTCACAAGGAAGCACGAGCCACACGTGAATTCGTCAACCTGACGAGGCAGCACGGTTACCGAGAGTTCCTCGTTGGAAAGGTCGGCACCGGGAAGTTCAAACCCCTCGGCAGCTTCGGCTTCGTCTTCGTCAACGGCAGGCGAGGCGTTATCGTTCCGGCGCCCCTTGAGTTCCTCAATCGAGTCCTCGCTCGAGTCGTCGTCCTTCTTGAATGGGGCGTCGTAATCGGTGGCCATGATTCTCTTTCACGGGGGTCTGGGGCGCTGGGGGTTTGGCGCCAAATGCGGAGTTGAGCAACGGCGGGAATTCTCCCAGGTTGGCTCTCACTTTTCAAGCTGTCCGAAGAAGATACCAGAGTTCCGCTCCTCGCGCCTCTATGGCCGCGATCGCCCTGACCTCGACGTGTCAGCAGTATTTTTCGAGGCCGGCCCTTTAGTATTGGCAGCACGCGAGACCTCAACAGAGAAAGAAGGCCGTTTAATGCGCGAGCTCACACTCGGCGGATTGCACGAGAACTCCGATCACCTCATTCTGCTCGATGCTGAGGGCGAGCGGTACACGGTGCGCATTGATGAGGCTTTGCGCGCGGCGGTGCGCCGCGATGCCTCGTCCGTTGGCCTCATTCAACAGTCCCATTCGTCCGCGCTGCGACCGAAAGACATCCAAGCCATGCTCAGGGGTGGCTCGACAGTCGAGTCGATCGCCGAGCTTGCGGACATGGATGTTGAGCATGTGAAGCGCTACGAGGGGCCCGTGCGAGCAGAACGCGATCACACGGCCCGTCGTGCTCAAGAATTCCGCACGTCCAAAGGCGGAACAGAAAAACTCATCGATGTTGTTGAGCCTCGCCTCCGTGCGCGAGGGGTTGAAGACGACATCGACTGGGACGCGTGGCGCCGAAGCGACGGTACCTGGACTCTCCAGCTCACCTTCGTCGCGGGAGGCCGCTCGCGCATCGCAACGTGGCAGGCCGATCTTCCGAACCGCGTCGTGACAGCCGAGGACAACGAGGCCCGCTGGCTTTCGGATTCCGAAGTGGCACCCGAGGCTCCCTCCGCGCGCCCCCGCTTTAAGGCGCAGCGCGCACACGTGTTCAACGTCGAAGAGGGCGAATCACCTCGTTCGGCGCAGTCTCCTGCGGCGACCACTCCCATTTCAGAGCGTGAGCTCGATGAGCTCAATGCGCGCCGCGGCACGCCGTCTGTCGACCACGGCCAGCAGGCACCCGTGTCACAGCCCGAGCCGCAGCTCGAGCACTCGACCGACGCCGCAGAAACCTCACCGTGGCAGAGCCTCGAGGAATACACGCCAGAACAACCAGCCGATTCGGCTCCGTCGGCCAGCGAGGAACCCGAACCTGTGAGTGAGGAACGCCCCGCCCCAGTGCGTATCGTGCCGATTACCGCGCGGCACCATGACCGCAAGGTTCAGGCTGATTCTTTCGACACTGAGGAAGTCTCCTATGTTGAGGCTCCCGAGGACCTGAGCGAAGCTTCTGACCCCGCGCACGACCCCTCGGCCTCCGAAGAGGACCATCACGAAGGCGAGATTCACGAGAGCGAAGAGCCGGCCGAGGACGCCGCAGAAACCGCACCGGCCGCCGATGGCGCCGAACAGTCAGCCGAAGAAGGCGGAGACGAGGACTCTCAGCTCACACCGCTTCCGGGCTTTGACGATGAGCCAAAGAAGCCAGCGAAGAAGCCCAAGCGCCAGCGCGCTTCAATCCCGTCATGGGATGACATCGTCTTCGGGCACAGGGACTGACCCCTCCGCCTCAAGGCGCCACTCACACCTCGATTTGAAGGAACGGCACGAAAAGTTCGGCCTCGCTCAGCGAGCCGTGCACGCCGCGCTGCTCGAGAGAGGCCGCTGACACGAAGCCGGTGTGAGTGAATTGGTGGTGTCCCCGCGCAAAGATGAGGGCATCTCCGAGGCGTTCGTGCACCACCCGCGAATCGGCGAAACCCGGGTCGCCGAGCAGACCGCTCGAAAGCATCTGTTCGGCGTCGAGAACGAGGCCCCGCTCCCCTACCCAGTCGCGAAGATCGGCGAGGGGTGGGCTACCGTCGGAACTGTTGAACCGAACCATGAGTGCGCGCCCCTCCCCCGCGACGCCCGTGCACCGCGAAAGCGGAGCGGGCGCCTGGGCGAGATCGGCAATGTGGTCAAAGTTGGCGGGGATCATGCCGTGATCAGCGGTGATACTCACCCGGGTCCGTGGAGGAAGCGCACGCATGAGCGTGCCGAGGAACCTATCCGTATCCTCGAGAGCGTCGAGCCACGCGGTTGAGCCTGGCCCATAGCGATGCCCAGCCTTGTCGATTTCAGGAGCGTGAAGATAGCACGCACCGTTATCGCCCACGTGAGCGAGTGCCTTTCGCAGGGCACCGATCCGGCCTCCGGGTGAGGAGTAGCCGAAGAAGTCCCAGTGTTCGGCGGGCTGGAGCATTCCCGTGAGGAAGCTCGTGCGGTAGCGTGCGGGCCCCACGTGCGCGACCCGCCGCTGCTGGCGCTGCTCGGAAATATCCACGCGAATCCACTCGCGCGGCCCAAGGTCCTTAGCACCCGTAAGATTGTTGACTCGGGAGCCGCTCGCCGTAAGCCCTTCATAGCCGAGGATGCCGTGGCTGAGCGGCGCGAGCCCCGTGAAGAGTGAGGCGAGCACGCTCGTCGTGGTCGCGGGCGCGATGGTCGTCTCTCGTTCGATCTCCCTCGCGTGGGCACGGAAAAACCGAGCGTGTGCCCTCGCACGCTCAAGCGCCTCAAAGCCTAGGCCGTCGACGAGGATCAAGAGGTCGCGCCCTGAACCGTCCTCGAGCGCGTCACGCCACTTTCGCACGAGGCGGGGCGTGCCCTCGCGCCAATCGACGGGGGCGGTCATTGCGTAGCGTCGTAGAGAGAATCGAAAAACGCGAGTGCGTCGGCGATGGCCTGCTCGCCGTCGGCGAGTGCGCTCACCCTCAGCACGAGGTCGGCCTCGCGACTCTCACCCGTGTAGCCGTGGTCGGCGCTGCATTGGGGGTCATCGCACCATGCGGGCTGCACATCGAGCCTGCGGTTCGCGCCCCAACTGAGGCCGAGCGTCACCTCTGCTTCGCGCGGTGCGATCGCGGTTCCGTCAGTGTCGTACGCCTGGGCAAGCGCGAGATTGCCCACGCGAGCAAGTTTCACGCGTTCGGTCGACACAATGACCTGGGTGGGATTGAGTGCATCCGCGCTCTCATCGTCGAGATGCACGATGAGCAAATGGTCGTCCGTGAGCGCGAGGATCGTGAGGTGACGTCGCACTTCCGGCCCGTCGAATGTGGTCTCGGGCCTCACGAGATAGCTGCGGATTCGGGCATCGCGCACCGCACGCTCAAGAGCGGCGCGGGCCGTGTCGGGAAAATATCCGGCAAGCTCAAGTTCCGTGAGAAGTGTCGGTGGAAGGCTCATGGTTCCAGTGTAGTGAGGTCAGGCGTGCTCAGGTGGCGTGGTCCGACGGTTGCCTCGCATCCGCTGATCTCTATCCCACGGGCATTCACTCGCACTGGGCTCAGAGTGAGCGACGTGAGGTCTTCAAGCTCGAGGAATGCAGAAGCGAGAGTATCGATGGCGCTCGTGAGAAGCGCGCGGCCATGCGAACCACGTGGAGCGGCGGCATCAAGCACGCTCACCGCGACAAGTTCCTCGAGCATGGCCTCCGCTGTGCCGCCGTGAAGCGGTAAGCGCGCATAGGACGCATCGCCAAAGACCTCGTAGGCGATTCCGGTGAGTGCGAGAGAGAGGATCGGTCCGAGGGCTTCATCCCGGTCGAGCCGAATACGAAGCTCGCACTCGTGCTCGCGAGCCCTGCGCACATCGTTATACGGGAGGTTGAGAGCGCTGAGGAGGGCTCGTGGAAATTGGGATGACGCAAGGGCCGTGCGCGCGTCATCGAGTTGAGCGGCGGTCAGGGTTCGAGGAGCGTGCGCAGAGGGGCGCCTGTGTGCACGCGTGTGCGCAGCCCGCAGCGACGTGGCCAGAGCCTCGCTTGCACGGGATGCAGTGGCGAATACCGGCGGCAGGTTCGGGTTTTCGCGAAGCGCGGACCTGAGCACGCGAACGCGGGGCTCATCGCTCACGACGACCATGAGCACCTGGACGGCGGAGCCGGAGGCGAGGGTCGCGAGAGCCTCGGCGAGATGGATGAGATCCACGCGCTGAGTGTCCAGAATCGCGGCGATAACGCAGTCCACTCCCCCGGGCGCGGCCATCGCCGTGAAGGCGCGCGAAACGAACCGGTCGTCGCCGACGATCGGCACGCGGAAGTTCTCACTTCGCACGTCGAGTCCAGCCTCGTGCGCGGCGGCGCGCAAGGTCGCACCAAGCGCACTCGAATTCGAGAGAAGGCCCACGCGAGTGCCGTGCGCGCGCCCCTCGCGGGATAGCAGAGCAAGGGTATCGAGGAGGTGGTCGACACTCTGGGTGCGCAAGGCTCCGGCACGGTCGAGGATCTGATTAATCGCGTCATCGGGAAGCGTCGAGGACTGACGCGCGGTGTCGGCGGGCCCTCGCTCAGGTTCGTTCGGCGGGCGCACGATGAGCACGGGCACGCGCGCCGAAAGGGCCTCTATGTGGGAGATGAGGCGCGCTGGGTCGCCGAGGGACTCGAGCGAGAGTGCGACGAGCTCGATGTCCTCATCCTCGCGCCAGCGTTCAAGAGCGTCCGTCAGGGATAGGTCTGCGCGATTTCCCGCGGAAAGAAATTCCTTCACCCGCAAGCCACGTGAATCAGCCCCCGCGAGGATCATCGCGCTGAGCGCCGTTGACTGCCCCGCCATCGCGATCGTTCCACGTTCCGAGGTTCGTGGAGACAAAGATACGTTGAGGGGGTTCTCCCCCGTTCTAAAGAAGCCGAGGGACGAGGGGCCCAGAATGCGGATTCCGTGCTTTCGAGCAGCGTGCACGAGCGCTTCTTGCGCGGCATAGCCTTCATCGCCCGCGTCGGCAAAACCTGCGCTCACCACGACCGCTGCCTTCACGCCGCGGTCCGCGAGATCATCTATGGCCGAGATACAACGGTCGGGCCGGAGGGCGAGGACAGCGAGGTCGACGGGGCCTGGCACATCGGCGATGCTTCCAAAACTCTTCAACCCGTTGATCTCGTAAGCCTCGGGATTCACGGGGAAAATAGTGCCGTTGAAACCGCTTGCGATAAGCCCGCGAATGATCTGCGCCCCTACTTGGTCGCGCCGTCGACTTGCCCCAACGACCATGATCGACGTCGCGTCAAACAACAGCGACATGGATGCGGCCTCGGCTCGACGTACGCGATCGCGGCGCGCCTCATCGGTGGCAGCCGTCGGAACCGCGCTCCATGAAAGGGCCACGGCCCCTTCTTCCGCCTCGCCACGCTCGAGAGCGAAACCCAAACGCTCGAGGACGCGGAACATCGCGTCGTTGTCAGCGAGGACATCTGCGGTGAAGGTCTCGACCCCAACCGAACGTGCGAGTTCGGTGAGGCGCTCGAGAAGTACTGTACCAAATCCCTGCCCCTGGAGATGGTCGGCCACGACGCACGCGAGGTCCGCAACCGTGGGAGCGGTCCGGGTGAAACGCGCGACGCCGACGATCTGTTCCCCCCGGAACGCACCGAGGGCGATGCGATCACGTCCATCGACGCGCGTGAGCCGCTTGAGCTCATCGCGGCTAAGCGACTGCTTCGACGTGAAAAACCGCTGATACCGCGTTCGCTGAGATAAAACGCCGTAAAAGGCCTCGAGTGCACGGGCATCCGCGGGCGTGAGAGGCCGAACGAGGATGCCCATGCCGTTTGCCGCGCATTCGTAGGAGGACCACCACTCGGGGTAGAGCCCACCGTGTGCGCGCCCTTTCGCACTTCGCCTTCCTCGTGCCATGTGACAATTCTACGTTCGCCGCCTGCGCCGTATGTGGGATTGACGCTGGCACAATGGTTTGCATGGCCTCACGTACCTCTACGCCCGCCCCGGAGCCGATCAAGGAAAACATCGTCGACATCGACGTCACGAGCGAGATGGAGACGTCCTTCCTTGAGTACGCGTATTCGGTGATCTACTCCCGCGCTCTCCCCGACGCCCGCGATGGCCTCAAGCCTGTTCAGCGCAGGATTCTCTACACGATGGACAACATGGGCCTTCGCCCCGATAAGGGGCACGTGAAGAGCCAGCGTGTGGTCGGCGATGTGATGGGTAAGCTCCACCCGCACGGTGACTCCGCGATCTACGACGCACTCGTGAGGCTCGCGCAAGACTTCAACATGCGCCTGCCCCTCGTGGATGGCCACGGCAACTTTGGCTCGCTCGACAACGGCCCCGCGGCCGCCCGCTACACCGAGGCGCGCATGGCTAAGGCCGCGCTCCTGATGACGGCCTCGCTCGACGAGGACGTCGTCACCATGGTGCCGAACTACGACAATCAGCTTCTCCAGCCGGAAGTCCTGCCCGCCCAATACCCGAACCTCCTCGTCAACGGCGCCGCGGGTATCGCGGTGGGCATGGCCACCAACATGGCGCCCCACAACCTCGTCGAGGTCATCGCGGCTGCGCGTCACCTCCTCGACAATCCAGAGGCCTCGCTCGAGGACCTTATGCGCTTCGTTCCCGGCCCCGATCTTCCAAGCGGTGGCCGCATCGTAGGGCTCGACGGTATCCGTGACGCCTACGAGACCGGCCGCGGAACTTTCAAGATGCGCGCGACCACCAAAGTCGAGAATGTCACGAGCCGCAAGAAGGCGATCGTCGTGACCGAACTGCCCTACCAGATCGGCCCGGAGAAAATCGCCGAAAAGCTCCGCGATGCAGTGCAGGCCAAGAAGGTCCAGGGCATTAGCGACTACCAGGACCTCTCCGACCGCAAGAACGGAATGCGGCTCGTGCTCACCCTCAAGAGCGGCTTCAATCCCGAGGCAGTCCTCCAGCAGCTGTACAAGCACACCCCCATGGAGGATTCCTTCGGCATTAACAATGTCGCGCTCGTGAACGGGCAACCCCGCACGCTCGGCCTCAAACCGCTCTTGCGCGTCTTCCTCGATCACCGCATCGACGTCGTGCGTCGCCGCACTGAGTTCCGTCTCGGCAAGCGGCGCGATCGTCTCCACCTCGTTGAGGGCCTCCTCATCGCGATCGTCGACATCGACGAGGTCATTCAGATCATTCGCTCCTCGGACACGGTCGAGAGTGCGCGCGAGCGCCTCATGGCCGTCTTCGACCTTTCGAGTGCACAGGCCGAATACATTCTCGAACTGCGTCTTCGCCGACTCACAAAGTTCTCGCGGCTCGAGCTCGAGTCAGAGCGCGACGAACTCGAACGCGAGATCGCAGAGCTGCTGGAAATTCTCTCCGAGGAGGCTGCGCTCCACCGCGTTGTGAGCGCAGAGCTTCAGGCCGTCGCCGAAGAGCATGGAACGCCGCGCCGAACGATCCTCCTCGAGGCCGATGCCGCGAAGGCCAAAGCCACGCCCGCGAGCCTCGAGATCGAAGACGCGCCGTGCGATGTCCTCCTGTCCGGAACCGGACTCGTTGCCAGGGTCCCGCGCATCGACGCCGTAAATGCCGATGCGCACACGCGCTCGCAACACGATGTCATCCGTGCACGCGTGAGCACAACGACACGCTCCGTGATTGGCGCCGTCACCGACCTCGGTCGTCTCCTCCACGTCGATGTCGTCGACCTTCCTGCGCTCGCACCTTCGGCTGGATCCTCGTCGATCGCGGGCGGAACACGCTTGACCGACCTCCTCTCGCTCGAGAAAGGTGAAACGGTCGTGGGCCTCGTGCGGCTCGACCTTCCCGAAGGTGAAACCGACAAAGGCGGCATCGCGCTCGGTACCGCGAACGGCGTCGTCAAGCGCGTCAACAGAGACTTCCCGAAGTCGGACGGTTTCGACATCTTGACGCTCAAGGGTGACGACCGTGTCGTGGGCGTCGTCGACATGCGCGACGATGCCGACATGGATCTGGCCTTTATCACCGCCCACGCTCACCTCCTCCACTTCCCCGCCTCGGGCGTGCGTCCCCAGGGACGCAGCGGCTCGGGCGTCGCCGGTATCAAGCTCGGCGAGGGCGACGCGGTCATCGGATTCGGCGCCTTCGATGTCACGAAACCCGGCGAAGTCGTGACCGTCGCGGGCTCCTCGAGCGCACTCGACGGAGTCCAATCAGGCTCGCTCAAGGTTTCCGCCGCCTCGGAATACCCGGCGAAGGGACGAGCGACAGGTGGCGTTCGCTGCCATCGCTTCCTGCGCGGCGAAGACGTGCTGATCTCCGCATGGATCGTCAATTCGCCCGCACTCGCATGTTCGGATGCCGGCGCTCCCATCGACCTTCCTTCGCCGATCGCCAGGCGAGACGGATCCGGCTCGCCCCTCACGCTCCCGATCGCCTCGGTAGGCTCCCTGTCATGACGCCACTAACCATTCCCGACGGCGTGACGCTCAGCGAGCGCGAGGGCGCCACCGTACTGAGCGCCCGCACTCACGCATGCGCCCTCGATCTCTCGCTGTCCGGCGGCCACGTGACGAGCTGGATCCCGAACGGTCATGACGAGACCCTGTGGCTCTCGCCCCTTGCGACGTTCACTCCCGGGCATCACATCCGCGGCGGAGTCCCGCTCATAGGCCCGTGGTTTGGCCGCGGAAACTCGGGCACCGAAGAGCCACAACACGGATGGTTCCGGCGTGCCCAGTGGAAGCTTGCAAGCGTTGAGGTCACCCCCGACGGCACCATCAACGTCTCCCTCGACCTCGCTGAGATCCGCAACTATCTCGGGTTCGAAGTAGAAGCGGCCAGGCTGCACGTCCGTGCGGGCGCGACACTCGAGCTCAGCCTGGACGTCACCGCAGGCGGCACACCCCTCGACCTTGAGGCGGCGTTCCACACATATTTCCTCGTGAGCGACGTGCGCGAGACAACCGTCGGAGGCCTCGAGAACGTTCCCTACACCGATGCTGCCCGCTCTCGCACCGCTGGCCTAGGCCCCTCGGTCCTCCGCTTCGCCGCCCCCACCGACCTGGTCTTCGAAGCAGCACCGCCGCTCGTGTTGACCGACCCGGGCGCCGCGCGGCGGATCGTCATCGACCAGCACGGCGCAAGCCGCACGGTCGTGTGGACGCCGTGGCAGGCGGACGTCGCCGCCACCGCCGACATTCCCGACAGCGAATGGACGCGATTCGTGTGCGTCGAAACTGCGGTGAGCGAAGGCGGAACTGTGCATCTCGCCCCAGGAACGACGCACACTCTCACGGCGCGCTATACCCTCGAGCACAGCTGAGCTCTAGGCGTCGATCCTCTCGACGTCGAGTTCTTCCGCGCCTTCGACGATGAACTGCTTGCGAGGGGCGACCTCGGAGCCCATGAGGAGCTCGAACACGCGATCGGCCGATTCGGCATCCTGAATCGTCACGCGACGAAGCAGGCGCTGCGACGGGTCCATGGTCGTGTCCGCGAGCTGGTCGGCGTCCATTTCACCAAGGCCCTTGTAGCGCTGAATAGGCTCCTTGTACCGCTTCTTCGAACGCTCGAGCTTCTTGAGAAGCTGTTGCAGTTCCTTCTCGGAGTACGTGTACACGTATTCGTTCTTTTTCGAACCGCCGTGAATGATCTCGACGCGGTGCAGAGGGGGCACTGCCGCGTAGATGCGGCCTTGCTCGATGAGCGGGCGCATGTAGCGGTGGAAAAGCGTGAGCAGGAGGGTGCGAATATGGGCGCCGTCGACGTCGGCGTCGGTCATCATGACGATTTTGCCGTAGCGCGCCTGCTCAATATCGAATGTGCGCCCAGAGCCGGCCCCAATCACCTGGATGATATTGGCGCATTCGGCGTTCTTGAGCATGTCCGTAATCGAGGCTTTTTGAACGTTGAGGATCTTGCCGCGGATCGGCAGGAGCGCCTGAAATTCCGAGTCGCGTGCGCTTTTCGCGGTGCCGAGTGCCGAGTCACCCTCGACGATGAACAGCTCGGAGCGGTCGATCCCGGTGTGGCGGCAGTCGGCGAGCTTCGTGGGCATGGTCGAGGATTCGAGCGCGTTCTTGCGGCGCGAAACTTCCTTGTGCATGCGTGCGGCCACGCGCGCCCGCATCTCGCTCACGACCTTGTCCACAACGAGCGCCGCCTGCTCTTTTTCGCCCTTCTTGGTCGATGCGAGGAATGCGCCGAGTTCACGCTCGACGACTTTCGCGACGATCTGACGCGCGGCGGGGGTCCCGAGGACTTCTTTCGTTTGGCCCTCGAACTGTGGTTCATCGATACGGACGGTGACCACCGCGGTGAGGCCCGCGAGGGTGTCGTCCTTTTCGATCTTTTCTTTCTTCGCGTTGAATTTCACGCGGCGCGATTGCGCATCGACGGCCTTACGGACGACCTTGACGAGCGCCTGCTCAAAGCCGGTGACGTGGGTTCCGCCCTTGGGCGTTGCGACAATGTTGACGAAACTCCGAACGGTCGTGTCGTAATCCGCACCCCACCGCAAAGCGATATCGACTTCGCACGTACGGCTCACGTCCTTGGAGACCATGTGGCCGCTCTTATCGAGAACCGGCACGGTTTCCGTGTAGTCGCCCGATCCCGTCAGCCGAATCACGTCGGTGATTTTCTGGTCCTTCGCGAGATAGTCGACAAATTCGGAGATACCGCCCGCGTAGTGGAAGACGGTGCGCTCGCTCTGTTCGGGGGTGCGCTCTTCGCGCCTATCGAGAAGAACGATTGTGAGCCCTGGGACGAGGAACGCCGTTTGGCGGGCGCGGCGCTGAATCTCGTCGAGGACGACGTGGGCTCCTTTGATAAAGATCTGCGAATCGACCCAGTAGCGCACGCGCGTGCCAGTGACGCCTCGCTTGACCTTGCCGATCTCGCGCAATTCACCTGCGCCTGTGAACTTCGTAAACGGCGAGGCAGGATCGGGCGCGCCCTGATCGTCAAAAGTGCCCGCGATGCCTCGCTGGAAACTCATGGCGTAGGTTTTGCCGCCTCGGTCAACCTCGACGTCCATGCGAGAACTCAGCGCGTTGACGACCGATGCACCGACGCCGTGGAGGCCGCCCGAATTCGAGTATGAACCGCCGCCGAACTTCCCACCCGCGTGCAGCTTGGTGTAAACGACTTCGACGCCCGTGAGCCCCGTGCGCGGCTCCTTGTCGATCGGGACGCCTCGCGCTTTGTCCTGAACTTCGATCGAGCCGTCGGGGTGGAGGATGATCGTGATCTCGTCGCCAAAACCGCCGAGGGCCTCGTCAACCGCGTTATCAAGAATCTCCCACAGGCAGTGCATAAGGCCGCGCGAATCCGTCGAGCCGATGTACATACCTGGGCGTTTACGTACGGCTTCGAGGCCTTCGAGGACTTGAAGGTTCGCTGCATCGTAGGCTGCCGTCTGGGAGTTTGTCTTTTGTGCCACGCCCCGATCTTAGGCGGGAACGCCCCTGTTTCGGTGGATTTTTGGGCCCGACGATTGCCCCGCGTTAGGCGTACCACAGGCGATTGCGCTGCGAGCGAACCGGGATCGTTACTGCTCGCTTCGAGGGCGCGTCAAGGCGAGAATGGGGGCATGGAAACGATGCTTGAAGAACGCACTTTGACCGCGCACGATCGCTGCGATCGCTGCGGCGCGCAGGCTTACGTGAAGTTCGAACTTGAGGTGGGCGGCGAGCTTCTGTTTTGCGCCCACCACGCGCGCGCAAACGCCGAGGCGCTCGAGGGAATCGCCACTCGCGTTGTCGACGAAACCGAGCGCTTGAGCGCCGAATAGGGCGCAGTGACTGCGGGAAGCCCAAAAGCCCTTAGAAAAGAACAGTGGCCGCACCACACGGTGCGGCCACTGTTCTTCTCTTGACTCGACTTAATCGAGGTAATCGCGAAGGACCTGCGAGCGCGACGGGTGCCGGAGCTTGCTCATGGTCTTCGACTCGATCTGGCGGATACGCTCGCGCGTCACTCCGTAGACCTTGCCGATTTCATCGAGGGTCTTGGGCTGGCCGTCCTCGAGGCCGAAACGCATCGCGACCACACCGGATTCGCGCTCGCTGAGCGTATCGAGTACGGAGTGAAGCTGTTCCTGCAAAAGCGTGAAGCTCACGGCATCTGCGGGCACAACGGCTTCGGAGTCTTCGATGAGGTCACCGAACTCGCTGTCGCCATCCTCGCCAAGCGGGGTGTGCAGCGAGATGGGCTCGCGGCCGTATTTCTGGACCTCGACGACCTTTTCGGGGGTCATATCGAGTTCCTTCGCGAGTTCTTCTGGAAGCGGCTCGCGGCCGAGATCCTGGAGCATCTGGCGCTGAACGCGTGCGAGTTTATTGATGACCTCGACCATGTGAACCGGGATGCGGATCGTGCGGGCCTGGTCTGCCATCGCACGTGTGATCGCCTGACGAATCCACCAGGTCGCGTAGGTCGAGAACTTGTAGCCCTTCGCGTAATCGAACTTCTCTACGGCGCGAATGAGACCGAGGTTGCCCTCCTGAATGAGGTCAAGGAAGAGCATGCCGCGGCCCGTATACCGCTTTGCCAGCGACACGACGAGTCGGAGGTTTGCCTCGAGCAGGTGGTCCTTCGCGGCCTTGCCGTCAGCAACGATAAGTTCGAGGTCGCGGCCCTCGATGCTCTTCTTGAGCGATGGATCTTGCTTAAGCTTGTGCTCGGCATAGAGCCCGGCCTCGATGCGTTCGGCGAGCTCAACCTCCTGGACGGCATTGAGCAGCGCGACCTTGCCGATCTGCTTGAGGTAGTCCTTCACCGGGTCGGCAGTGGCGCCGGCGGTCACAACCTGCTGAGCCGGCGAATCATCATCGTCGTTCGTGAGCGCGAAGCCCTTGCTCGGATCGTCGTCGTCGGCGGAGTCGGTGTCGTCTGCGCCGCTGGAGCCTTCCGCAGCAGAATCTTCTTTCTTGGTGCCGCGTTTGCCGGCCTTCTTCGCCGACGTACGCTTGGCAGCCCTCTTGCGCGAGGCCTTCGATTCTGTTTCTTCGGAGCCGTCCTTTTCACGAGGAGCGTCTTGCTCGGCCGTCTCCGCTTCGGGCTCGCTCTTCGCACTCGAAGCGGTCTTTTTCGAGGTGTCCTTTTTCGACGCAGCTTTCTTGCCGCGCTTCGGGGCACTCTTCGAGGCCTCGACGGAATCAGCGGCATCGCCCTTACTCGCGCCGGCGCTCTTCGAGGCTGCCTTCTTCTTGCGGGAGTCGCTCGGACGGTCGAGGATCTCGATCCCGGTCTCCTCGAGCTTGTTGGAGAGCGATGCAACCTTGTACGGGGAGATACCGAGGGACTTGGCGGAGGCCTTGAGGGCCTCGTAGCTCACCGAAGTCGCTCCATCGAGAGCCGACGCGAGGGCCTCGATGTTCTTCGTGACTTCTTCTTTCTTAGACGTGCTCGTCGACACAGGCTTCCTTCAGTTGGGATCCGAGGGTGGTGCGCGGGCTCAGCTCTCGCACCGTGTGGCGGCGGGCGAATCGCGCACGAACCGTACAATTATAACGGCCCGATATTCGGATCTATTCCAGGCGCACCTAGTCTTTTGTCACGAGAACGGGGCACGGCGCCTCGAGTAGGAGCCGTTTCACGGTTTGGCCGAGCATGAGTCTGCCTACGGGGGCGCTGTGCCGAAGGCCGATCACGATGACGCTTGCGTTCTCCTCGCGCGCAACCCGCAGAAGAAAATCACCGATGTCTTTGCTGCTTTCAGCTCCCGCCTCACGCACGCGCACTTTGAGAGTTTCGAGGTAGGCACGCTCGTCGTGGCTCATGCGTGCAGACACGCGGTTGATCGCTTCCTGGACTTCCTCGGCATTCGCGCAGCACGCACCTTCGAAAGGATCCGCGTACGGGAACGAAGCTACGAGGAGCTCGCGGTCAGTGACGGCCACGTCGCGGATCGCAGCCTCGAGCGCGGCATCTCCCTGAGACGTCGGGGCATAGGCGGCGACGACAACCATGGCGATCCTTTCTACAAACAGCGCGCTCGAGTAGTGAGCACGCGGGGGAAGCTCAATAATCGTGCGGAGCAAGTCTACTGAGTTTCGGCCCGGTTCGTCACACGTACACGCGGTCCCGGACTCTTGCTCTGACCACAGTTATCCATGAGTCGAGGCATACGTTTTTCAAGCCAAAGCGGGCATATTCCCGCATGCGCGAGACCCAGAACGAGTTCAGCCATATCGCAGTGGTCTCCGGCTGCGAGGATGTCATCCGCCAAGCGGAAGGCCTCCCCCATACGCCCGCTGAACCACAGGAGGAAGGCGGCAATCGCCCCAAGATTGGCGAGAGCCTCGCGGTAGCGAGGCGAACAATCCCACGCATTCGACGTTCGCCACAGGCCCTTAAACACCTCGATCACACGATCGCCCTGGCCGCCAGGCATGAGATGCGGCCCCGGAAGAAACTCTGGGTCCTCGAACACTGAAGCGATGGCCTCCGAGGGGCTCGCAAAAGCGTCCTGTTCAGATTCCACGACGTGCGCGATGATGTGGTCACGCCCGGGCCCCAATGCCGCTAGCGATGCGAGCACGTGAACGGCGTCCTGAAGGCGCTTGGAGTCACCATCCCCCATGCGCCCGCCCTCTCGTTCTTGACGCGCGTGCTGAGCACTCAGTTCCTCGAGCGCGCTACGACTCGGCCCCTCGAGGCACGTGAAGGTGCGAAATTCGGTGTCGCTCTCGCACAGCGAGCGAACGGAGGCAAGGAAAGCATCGTCCATCGCCTCCCTCTCGACTTTTTCGCGAAAGGGAATGCCGCTTGCGACCGCGCTCGCGGCGAACTGACTTTCTTCGAGCAGACCAAGGTGCGCGACTTTCCAGTAGTCGCCATCTGCCGTCGTACTGAGCGCCCACGGCCCTTCATAGGCGTGCAAGGCACAGGGGATAGTGAGACCGCGCATGAGGCACGCCTCGGCGACAAGGTCGCACAGCGCAACGAGCAGATCGATGGCCTGCGTGTCGTGACGATCTCTATCGAAGCATTCGGCCCTCTCCCCCGGGCACTCTTTGCATTCGCCGGGAACCGGCGAACCCGTAGCGAGGATGGCGAGGTGAGTTGCGCCGAGCGCCTGGAGGTTGAGTGCGAGCCGCGACACCTCAAAGGCTGCCCATTCGGGCTCTGTGCCCCCGTCAATGCGCATCCTGCTGAGCATGACCCCCGCCTCGCCGTTTGGACTCGCACCACATCCAAAGACGATGAGTGAGGAATCGATATCAAGGCGGTCAAAGTGCATGGCGACTGCCGCAAAAACATCGCGTGCATCAAGCAGATTAACGGTGGGAGCAAGCGCTTGTGACTCGCATGAAAAATGCTGTGTTTTGTGTGTCATGCCTCAAGAGTTGCCGCTGTTGACCGAGCGTGCACGCCTGAGATCCTCGCTTGTGGAGGGTTGCGTCTGTGGGGCCCGAACCGCAGTTCGTCGCTCTGTGGCACGATGGAAATTCACAACAGCACGGCGAGAGCACGCCACACCGAGCCGAGGAGGATCCGCGTGCATCACCCCCCTTTCGACGACGTTCGCGAGAGCGTCACCACAACCCTCACGCGCTTCCTCGAAACCGAGGGCGACACCCTGGGGGCAATCGCGCCGGAAGCTGCAGATCTTGCCGCGCTCCTCACGGGTTTTCTTGAGGGAGGCAAGTGCCTACGCCCTATGTTTGTTCACGCGGGCGCGTGTGCTGCCAACCCCTCGCACGGCGCCGCAGATGCGAATGACGTGGCGACGCTCGGCGCGGCCGTCGAACTCGTGCAAGCAGCGGCCCTCATCCACGACGATGTCCTCGATCACTCGCCAACCCGCAGGGGACGCCCCGCTATACATGCCGCCGCCACCCACGCACACGAGGCACGCAGCCTCGCGGGAAGCGCGGAGGATTTCGGTATCGCGACCGCGGTCATCCTCGGCGATCTCGCCCTTGCGCTCGCCCATCAGCTTGCCTCTCACGCTTTTGCCGGAGCCGACGACCGCTCTCATTTCCACGCGCTGTGTGCAGAGGTGATGGCCGGCCAGTACCTCGACATCTTGAACCAGTCCGGCGCCATCACCTCCACGAAATCGGCAACGGATTCCGCCTCCCTCGTGACGCGCTGGAAGACCGTCTCCTACACGGTCCACAGGCCTCTCATGATCGGTGCGACCCGCTGCGGCGCTTCTCCCGCACTCCTCGAATCCCTCGGCGCCTACGCACTTCCTGCTGGCGAAGCTTTCCAGCTGCGCGACGACCTCGACGGAGTCTTCGGGGACGAGGCCGCCCTTGGGAAATCCACAAGCTCAGACATCCGTGAAGGCAAGCGCACGATGCTCCTCGCCCTCGCGCAGGAGCGCGCAGGCGAAACCGAACGCAGCGTTCTCGCAGCAACCGTCGGAAACCCTGACGCAGATACGGAGAGCATCGAACGCGTGCGCGAGATCATGACGGCCACGGGGGCCCGCGAGAGCGTCGAGAACCTCATTCGTCAACGCGAGGACGACGCGCGCGAAGTTATCGCGAACGAGCTCTCATCGCTCACCTCGAACGAATCGTGCGAACTCCTCGACTCGCTCGTGCGAAAACTCGCCCGAACGGACCGCTGAGCCCCGTTCCCAGATGAGTGAAGACGCTCGGACCGTGCCCGAAAACTACGGCTAAAAGCCGAGCGACTGGGCGCGCCGGCGCACCTCGCCACGCTGCCCGCTTCGCAAATGGTCGATAGGCCGGCCGGGCAGAGAAGCATCGTCGGTAAACAGCCACTCGATGATCTCGTGGTCGGCGAAATGCTGGTCGTGGAGAAGCATGATCGTGCCTCGCAGGTGCGGAAGGACCGCCCCGTCACGCAGGAATTCGGCGGGCACAGAACGGACCTTAGGGGTTCCGCGGCGCACCTCGACGAGGTGGAAGTCCTCAATCAAGCGCTGCACCTTGGTCACCGAGATACCGAGGATCTCCGCGACGTCGGGCAGTGGAAGCCACGCCTCTACGAGAGAGTCGAGCCGGTCGATGTCGTCAGCTGAGATATTCACGCCTTCAGCATATTCCAGGGTGTCGTGCGCGGGCACCCGGTGGCGGCCCGCATAGACTTGCGGCGTGAGTACCGAGTCTTCTTCCCCAGACATCGGCCTCGTCCTTAGCAACCGCTACCGCGTCGAGCATCTGATCGCGCGCGGTGGCATGGCCACGGTGTATCGCGGCTTCGACGAGCGCCTGCATCGCCCTGTCGCGCTCAAAATCATGCACCCGCATCTCGCGGACAACCCTGAATTCATCTCGCGCTTCTCTCGCGAAGCCCGAAGCGCGGCCCGGCTCACCCACCCCCATGTGGTCAATGTCTACGACCAGGGCGAAGACCAGGGGCGCGTGTACCTTGCCATGCAACTCGTCGAGGGCGAGACACTGCGCGACGAACTCCGCCGCGACAAAACCCTCAGCCTCAAACGCGCACTGCGTGTTGGCCGCGACGTCCTCGCCGCGCTTGATGCCGCACACCGCTCCGGCATTATCCACCGCGATATCAAGCCCGAAAACGTTCTCGTGAACGCCGAGCGCGACATCCTCGTCGCCGACTTTGGCCTCGCACGCGCCGTTGGATCCGCGACGACCTCCGCCACCGGCACCTTGCTCGGTACGGTCGCGTATGTCAGCCCAGAGGTCGTCACACGCGGCGTGAGCGATGCCCGAAGCGACCTGTACTCGTGGGGCATCATGATGTTCGAAATGCTCGTGGGCCGCACTCCTTTCCAGGGCGACTCGGCCGTGCATATCGCCTACCAGCACGCGCATGAGGACATCCCCGCGCCGTCACAATTTGCGCCGGGCATCCCCGCCTCTGTTGACTCCATCATCACGTGGGCGGCCTCGCGTTTGCCCGCCTCGAGGCCCACGCGCGCCCACGAAGTACTCCTCGCCCTTGACGAGGCTCTCGATACACTAAGCCCCACCGAACTCGCCTACCGCGCGCATCCCGCACCGAACGTCAAGGCCAATGCCGAGACGGCCGGCGTTCCTCGACTCACACGCCAGTTCTCACCCTCAACGGCGCGCACCGATTCCGCTTCGTCACCAGCCTCCCCGGTATCACCGGCATCACCGGCATCGCCGTCGAACGAAGCCCTCCTCGATGACAAAACCTCAGAAAAGTTCTGGGAAAACGACACCCCAGGTCGCGAACTTTCCACGACCGGAAGTGGTGTGGGAGCGGCGGTCAGGAAAAAGTTCGAGCTCCGCGAGCAGGCGTCGGACTCCCCCGATGCCGACGAAAGCATCCGGGAAGTAACCCTCACGGGCCCTCGCCGCTCGCGCGGTGCCCATGCGAGCGAGTCCCGCCCCTCGCCAGCCCTGCGCTTCCTCGCGCTCGCAAGCGTCCTTGCACTCGTCGCAGCGCTCGTCTTTGGCGGCGTGCGCTGGTACGACACAGAAGGTCCCGGCGGTGCGCGCACCGTGCCGCTCGTTGCGGGTGCAACTCTCAGCGACGCTGAAGCCGCTCTAACGGCGCAACAACTTACGGTGACAACGGCACAGGCCTACAGCGACGACGTCCCGAAGGGCCACGTCATATCCTCGGATCCCGCCACGGGAGCGGAGGTCCGCAAAGGCAGTTCCGTGCGCCTCACTATTTCCCTCGGGCAGGAACTCTTTGACGTTCCGCAGGTGAAAGGGCAGGCGGTTTCCGACGCCACCTCAGCCCTCACCGACGCGGGTTTTCAGGTCACCGAGACCCGCGAATACTCGGCAGACGTGCCGAAAGACACCGTCATCAGCCAAGATCCCGCAGACGCGTCACTGCCAGCAGGCGCGCACGTCACGCTCACGGTCAGTGACGGACCCGAGCCGGTCGAGGTTCCGAGCGTCTCGGGAAGTGAGCGCAAAGCGGCAATCAAGGCCATTGAAGACGCGGGTCTCGTGCCAAAAGTGAACGAGCAATACAACTCGAACGTGCCCGCAGGCCAGGTCATCTCGCAAGATCCCGCCGGGGCCACGTCGGTGCTTCCCGGCAGTGAAGTCAAGATCTCCATCTCGCTCGGCCCCAACCTCGTCGGGGTTCCCGACGTCTTCCGCAAGAGCGAAGCCGACGCCCGCGCGGCGCTCGAAAAAGCCGGGCTCAAGGTCCAGGTCGTCTACGAGCGAGGCACGCCCGTCTTTGGCCTCGTGTCCCAGCAGTCGCAGCCGGGCGGCACAAAAGTACCGCGCGGCTCGACCGTGACGATCACGGTGTACTAGCGGCGATCAGCTCGGCCGATCGCCAAGCATGTCGGCGACGAGAAACGCGAGTTCAAGCGACTGCGAGTGATTGAGGCGCGGGTCGACGAGCGTCTCATAGCGGCGGTGCAAGCCCTCTTCGTCAAGCTCGCTGGAACCGCCTAGAACCTCGGTGACGTCATCGCCCGTGAGCTCCATGTGAAGACCAGCAGGGTTTGTGCCGACCTCCCAGTGCGCCTCAAAAAAGCCGCGCACCTCATCCATGATGTCGTCGAAACGGCGAGTCTTATAGCCGTTCGAGCTCGTGATCGTGTTGCCGTGCATCGGGTCTGTCACCCACACGGCTTCAATTCCTTCACGCTTTGCTGCCGTGAGCAGCACGGGAAGCTTCTCGCGCACGTTCGTGGCGCCCATGCGGGTCACAAACGTGAGACGGCCCGGTTCGCGCTCCGGATCAAGGACCTCTGCGAGCCGAAGCATGTCATCCGCGCTCGCGTTCGGGCCGAGCTTCACGCCGATCGGGTTGCGCAGTTGCGACATAAAGTGCACGTGGGCGCCGTCGAGCTGGCGGGTTCGCTCACCGATCCACAGGAAGTGGCCAGAGCATCCGTAGATCTCACCCGTGCGCGAGTCGACGCGCGCGAGGGCCTCCTCGTAGTCGAGGAGAAGTGCCTCGTGAGACGAATAAAACTCGACCATGCGAATCGGGTCGAAGTCCACACCGATGGCCTCCATGAAACGCACGGCTCGCTCAATATCATCCGCGACTCGCACGTACTTCGAGTAGGCGTCGGACTCCACGAACCCCTTGTTCCAGGCCTGCACCTGCCGCAGATCCGCGAAGCCGCCGCCCGTGAACGCGCGCAGAAGATTGAGGGTCTGCGAAGCGGTCGTGTACATCTTCCACAGGCGCGAGGGATCGGGCGTGCGGGATTCGGAGGTGAACTCGTAGCCGTTGACCGCATCGCCGCGGTAACTCGGGAGGCTCACGCCGTCGATCGTCTCGGTGTCGCTCGAGCGAGGCTTCGCGAACTGACCGGCCATGCGCCCCATCTTGATCGTGGGAAGCGAGGCGCCGTAGGTCAGGATTGCTGCCATCTGGAGGATCGTCTGCACCTTGTTCTTGATGCGGTCGGCAGTCGAGTCCGCAAAGGTTTCTGCGCAGTCGCCTCCCTGAAGGAGGAATGCCTCGCCACGCGCTGCTTTAGCGAGGTGGGTGCGAAGAAGGTCAACTTCGCCCGCGAACACGAGTGGGGGCGCGGCCCTCAGTTCATCAAAGACCCGTGCCCGCTCCTGCTCGTTCGGCCACGTTGGTTGCTGGACCCTCGGATATTCGCGCCACGACGAAAGCGCCTCGAGATGGGCGGATGATTCGGAAAGCTCGAACGGGTGGAATGTCGCGGCAACGTTACGGTTCTGATAACTCACCCGGACATAGTAGGCGAAAGTCACGAGCGCGACATGTGGGTCCGCTCAGCGGCACTCTCGCGACCGGAACTCACGAGGCGTTCGCGTCCTTGAGTCTTTTCTTCACGTCCGCGGCGTACTCGTCCACATACTCCTGGCCGGATAGCTCGCGAATCGCCTCCATGAGCGAGCGCGTGAGCGTGCGAAGTTCTTCGCGCGTGGCGGGTGCGTCGCTCGGCTTGTCTGCCCTCAACGTCGCCAGCTGCGCGCGCATGTCGATCGTTGGACCGATCTGTGTATGGAGCTTTGAACGGAGCTTCGGCACGATGGATTTCTTCGAGCGTTGCGCCTCAAAGGCGCCAAGTTCGGCGACGGGGAGGATGGGCGCACCCGTCGCGAGCGCGAGACGTACAGCGCCTGTCTTACCGCGATACATTCGCCCGTCATGGCTCCTCGTGCCCTCGGGGAACACGCCGAGGGCGTGCTCACCTTCGAGCACCGCGATCCCCGCGTCGAGCGCCGAGCTCGCGCCACCGCTTCCCGAACGATCGACGGGAATCACATTGACCGAGCGCATGAGCCATGCAAAAAACTTCCCCGGTACCCCCTTGCCCTTGAAAAGAGCATCCTTTCCAAGCCAGTGAATCTCGCGCGGAATCATGCACGGCACAAAATAAGTTTCGAACGCGGAGGTGTGATTGCACGCCATGATCATGCGCCCCGAAGACGGAACGTGCTGGAGGCCCGCAACTGTGGGGCGCCAGAAGAGCGTGAGCAGAAATTTAACGATCGGCTGCAAGACGGGATAGAGATGCACGGGGATAACCCTATAGGGCCACACCCACCGTGAGGGAGGGAACGCGCCACACGAGGCCTCCTCCATGCCTCGATGCACGTAAGGCGCGTACACTCGAGTGCAACCCCGCCTCGAAGTCAAGGAGCATTCCCCCGTGTCACGCGAGTTCGAAACGCCGCAAATCGCAGAGTCGAAGCCAGACGAAAACATCACCGACTTCCTCCTTCTACGCCGCACCAAGTACGCCGACATTCCCCTGTGGGAGCGTCAGCTCACGCCCGGCACATGGTCACCCATGTACGCACCGGAATTCATCACGCTCGTGAAGCGTCTCGCACAGGGGCTTATCAACGAAGGCGTCAAGCCCGGCGACCGAGTCGCGATCATGTCTCGCACGCGCTTCGAATGGGTACTCATCGACTGGGCGTTGTGGTTCACCGGGGCGATCAGCGTGCCGATCTACGAAACGTCCTCCCCCGGCCAGATCGAATGGATCGCTTCCGATTCCGGTGCGCGCTTCATTTTTTGCGAAAACGCCGGCCATGCGCAGGACATCGACGAAGTCCGCTCTTCGCTCTCGGATCTCGAGCAGGTGTGGGTCATCGAAGAGGGCATCATCGAGCAGCTCTCCGTCGCAGAAGCCGATATCAACGACGACGCGATTGAAAAGTCACGCAAGAGCCGGCACAAGTCAGACACCGCGACAATCGTCTATACCTCCGGCACGACCGGCCGACCCAAGGGCGTAGAGCTCACGCACGCGAACTTCATGGATCAATCCCTCAACGCAGTGGGTCTTCTGGGCGAGGCGGTTATGCCCCCTGGATCGCGCCTGCTGATGTTCCTTCCGCTCGCGCACGTGTTCGCCCGCGACATCACGTTCATCACGATCGTGACGGCATGCACGACCGGGTTCTCTCCCGACGCAAAGCACCTTCTTGACGACCTCGCCTCGTTCAAGCCCACCGTTCTCCTCGCTGTGCCGCGCGTTTTCGAGAAGGTGTATAACGGCGCTGAGCAGAAGGCTGTTGGCGACGGTAAGGGCAAGATTTTCCACCGTGCCGTCGAGGTTGCCATCCAGTATTCAAAGGGCCTCAACACGGGCAAGATTCCCCTGCACGTGAAAGCCCAATACAAGCTGTTCGACGCGCTCGTGTACTCGAAGCTGCGCAATCTCATGGGTGGCAAACTCACCTACGCAATCTCGGGTGGTGCACCGCTTGGCGATCGCCTCCCCCATTTCTTCCGCGGGATCGGCGTGACCATTCTCGAAGGCTACGGGCTTACGGAAACAACCGCTCCCGTGGGGGTCAACAACCCGTGGAACGTGAAAATTGGCACCGTTGGTCCACCTTTCCCCGGCTCCAAGGTCAAGCTCAACGACAAGGGCGAGCTGCTCGTCAAAGGCGTCATGGTATTCAAGGGCTACTGGAACAACCCCGAAGCCACCGCGCAGGCCCTCCAGGACGGCTGGTTTAACACGGGCGACACCGCGAGCATCGATGAGGACGGCTACATCACGATCACGGGCCGTTCAAAAGAAATCATCGTCACCGCAGGAGGCAAGAACGTGTCGCCGGCCCAGCTCGAGGACACCGTTCGCCAGAGCCCCGTCGTTGGCCAGTGCATCGTTCTTGGCGACCAAAAGCCGTTCGTGTCCGCAATCGTGACTCTCGACCGCGAAATGCTCCCCCGGTGGCTCAAAAACCAGGGGCTCGGGTCGATGTCGCTTGCCGAAGCCATTACGAACGAGCAGGTCATCGCCGAGGTCCAGAGGGTCGTTGACGAAGCGAACACCTCGGTCTCCCGCGCAGAGTCGATCCGCAAGTTCGAGATCATCGATGCGGATTTCACGGAGGAAAACGGTTACCTCACCCCGTCGTTCAAGCTCAAGCGTGCCGCTGTTGTGAAGGACTTCTCCGAGGTCATCGACCGCATTTACACGAAGAAGTAAGGCGGCAACGCCATCACTCGAGCCGTGCAGCGGGCATTCGAGGATCTCGGCCCGGAGCTCATCGACGTCGAGTTCGTCGTCGTCGACCTCGAGACCACCGGAACGAATACCGAGCTGGATGCCATCACGGAAATTGGCGCCGTACGGGTTGTGGGTGGCGAGGTTGTCGAGGAGTTTCAAACCTTCATCAACCCAGAGCGCCCGATCCCCGCATACATTGCCGCGCTCACGGGGATCTCTGACCACATGGTTCGCGATGCGCCGTCCGCAGAAGCGGTCATCCCCGCTTTCCTCGAGTTCGCACGCACCTCGGTGCTCGTCGCACACAACGCACGCTTCGACATCGGTTTTTTGAAGGCGGCCGCTCTTCAACTCGACTACCGGTGGCCCCCTTTCGAGGTCGTCGATACGCTCACACTCGCGCGCCGCGTTTTCGGACGTGACGAAGTGAAGAACCACAAGCTTTCGACTCTCGCGGGAGCGGTTGGGGCAACGACGGTGCCCAACCACCGCGCGCTGTCGGATGCGCGCGCAACGGTCGATGTTCTCCACGAGATCATCGCGCGACTTTCTGCCGGTGGCGCAAGCCACCTCTCGGATCTCACCTCAAACGGGAAGAAAGCAAGCCCCGCCCAAATCCGTAAACGCCACCTCGCGGCGGACATCCCGCCCGTGCCCGGCGTGTACTCCTTCGTCGACGCCAACGGTTCAACGCTGTACATCGGCAAGTCGGGCAATCTCCGCTCGCGAGTGCGCACCTACTTTTCACCGAACGAGACCAGGCGAGCCGTCCTCGATATCATTCCCGTCACCGAGCGTATCGACATTGTGCAGTGTTCAAGCGACGCCGAAGCTGCAATCCGCGAGCTGCGCGCAATCGCGAGTGAGCGCCCCATCGCCAATCGCCAGGGAATCCGCCCTTCCAAGGGCAATTGGCTTCGAGTCACCCACGATGGGCTGCGCCTTGCGCGCACTGTGAAAAGCGAAACGTCGCTCCACGCCTATATCGGCCCGCTCCGCTCGCGCCACGACGTCGAGCCGATTCGCTCCCTCGTGTACGCGGCACTGACTGCGGCCATCGGGGCTGAAGAGGAGAACGCTGGTGCTGCGGAAGGTCGCACCGGGACCGAAAGTCCGACGGTTCCCCGGGAACCGTCGGCAGCCGCGGGTGGGTTGCCGGTGCCGCCGGTTCATGGACCGACGTTTGTCGCAGAACCGTCGGAGCCCGTGCGCAGCAGCGCAGGCTTCCACGCACGAATGCACCGGGCCCTCACCGAGGATCCGAGCGATGTTTTTGAGTACGCGGCGAAGAAGATGCGGGCGCTCGTGGGGAGGGGACTCTACGAGAACGCCGAGGCGCTGCGCACGAGGGTTGAGTTGTTTACTGATGCCGCGCGGCGTGCCGCGCGGTTGCGATCGATCGCGGAGGTTCCATTCCTCGTCGCGGCGCGCAAAATCTCGTGCCACGATGCTTCGGCTCAATCACCGTGGCAGTGGGAGGTTCTTGCCGTACGGCACGGGCGGCTCGGGGCAGCGCGCACAATGCCGGCGTGGAGCGACCCGCTTTCGGCTATCGAGGCACTTGCTCGCGAAAGCGAAGCGGAGGCCGCCCTGCGCGCCCCGCTGTGCTTCGGCTACCACCACGAGGCTGAGCTCATCCTCGAATGGCTCGCGAAGCCTGGCATCCGGATCGTTCACGTGGAGGGCGAGTGGTCGATGCCGTCTACCGCCCGCTTTACGATCGAAGAGTTTCAGCGGGTATTTCGACGCTCTGCGAGACGTTGATCCACCGCTCAAGCGCGGCCGTGGCGGCTCCGGAATCGAGTGAGTCTTCGGCCCGTTTCACCGCGCTGAGCATTCGCTCGGCGAAGGCCGGGCTGGCGTCGGAACTCTCCTTGAGCCCCTCGGCTGCGACGATGCCCGAAGCGGCATTGAGCACGACGGCATCTCTCACGGGCCCAGTCTTGCCGGCAAGCAGGTCTCGCGCCACCTGGGCATTGTAGGAGGGGTCGCCACCGCGCAACGCGTCGATACGTGCGCGTGAGAGTCCGTAGTCTTCGGGTGCGACAACGTGCGACGTAACGGAGCCGTCCCTCACCTCCCACACATCGGTTTCGGCGGCGATACTCAGCTCGTCGAGGCCGTCGCGCCCGCGCACGACGATTGCGGACGCGCCTCGGTCTGCAAAGACACCTGCGATGACAGGCGCCATCTCCTCGAATGCCACGCCGACAGAATGGGCACGAACCCCGGCTGGATTGGTGATGGGACCGAGCACGTTGAAAACCGTGGGCAGTTTGAGACCGGCTCGGGCAACCGCACCGTGTTTCATTGACGGGTGAAAAACCTGGGCGAAACAAAACGAGATTCTCGCTTCGTCAAGCACGCGCTGCACGCCCTCCACAGGAAGATTCAGGCGCACCCCGAGCGCTTCGAGTACGTCCGCCGAACCCGATTTCGAACTTACGGCACGGTTGCCGTGCTTCGCCACAGGGATCCCCGCGCCGCGGATCACGAGCGAGGCCATGGTCGAAATATTGACGGTATTGGCGCCGTCTCCGCCCGTCCCCACGATGTCGACGGCGCCAGTGGGCGCACTAATGATCCTCGAGTGTTCGAGCATCGAGGAGGAGAGGGCGTTGACCTCATGGGTCACCGCTCCCTTCGCCTGAAGCGCCACAAGGAAACCGGCGAGAGGGACCGGATCAACGTCGCCGCACATGATCTGCTGCATCGCCCACCACGCCTCTTCGGTCGTGAGATCGCGCCCTTTGATGAGAGCGTGGGTCAGTGCGGGCCACGTATAGATTTCTTGATCCGTCATGGCGCCCATATTAAGGCGTGAACGCTCGTGACGTAGCGCAAGCCCACCAGACGGAACACGGCTTAGATCACGGAAAAAACCGGGACAAAAGCCCCGTTCGATTCAACAATCGCGCTTCCAACAGGTATGCTGAAAAAACCTGCGCACGGACTTTTGTCCCAGCAGGGTCGCACGGGCCTTGCCCGCAGCGGCCGAGACCATGTGCCGTGCATGGCCTCGCAACCCGACCAACGACGAATGAGAACCGTGACAACTGCGACTCTTTCCTCCGCCCCTCGCACCTCCCCCGTGAGCAGGCCGAACACCACTCAGGTCGGCACCATCGTGTGGCTCGCGAGCGAAATCATGTTCTTCGGTGCGCTCTTTGCTATGTACTTCACGCTGTACGGCGTCGTACCCGAGGTTTTCTACGAGGGTCAGAAGAACTTCACGCTCAACTTCGCCATCACCAACACGCTCATCCTGGTCACGAGCTCAATCACGTGCCAGATGGGTGTATTCGCCGCAGAAAAGCGCCGCAAGCGCCGCACCGGCTCGATCGTCAACATCGCCGGCTGGGGCCTCATCGAGTGGTACACCCTCACCTTCATTCTCGGCGCGATCTTCGTGTCGGGCCAGGCCTTCGAGTATGCCGAGCTCGTGCATAAGGGCCTCACCATCTCGAGCACGCCTCATGGCTCAATCTTCTACCTCGCCACGGGCTTCCACGGCCTCCACGTCCTTGGCGGGCTTATCGCCTTCCTCTTCGTCCTCGCGCGCGCCTACTCCGCGAAGAATTTCACGCACCACGAAGAGGTCAGCGCGATTTGCGTGTCGTACTACTGGCACTTCGTCGACGTCATCTGGGTAGCCCTCTTCTTCGTGGTCTACCTGCTTGACCCGCTCGTTCTCCACACCGTTGAAGGCAACTGGGCCTTCTTCTAAAGCTCCCCTACTCGGATTCGCACCCTTTACCGAAACGAGGTCCTCACAGTGAAGGCTCTGGCCACACACCGCCATCACCCGATGGCGCTCCTTGCCATCATCTTGATGGCGTTGATCGCCACGGGCGGTTTGTTTGCCGTCCTCTCCCCCAAAGACGCTTCCGCTGAGGCCTTCTCGGCCTCCGACGTCGCCGAAGGGAAGAAGCTCTTCGTCTCGAACTGCGCGACGTGCCACGGCATGAACGGCGAAGGTCGCAAAGACAGTGACGGCAACACGGTTGGCTCGTCGCTCATCGGCGTTGGCGCCGCTGCCGTCGACTTCCAGGTGGGAACGGGCCGCATGCCCATGCAGGAGTCCGGCCCGCAGGCGCAGCGCAAGCCCGTGCAGTTCACCGATAAGCAGATCTCGCAGCTTGCCGCTTACGTGGCCTCGCTGGGCCCTGGCCCGTCGATCCCCACTGAGGAGCAGCTGAGCAAGGAAGGCGCCGACATCACCAAAGGTGGCGAGATCTTCCGCATCAACTGCGCCATGTGCCACAGCGCGTCTGCTGCCGGCGGCGCACTTACGGAAGGCAAGTGGGCCCCGACTCTTCGCGGTGTCGAGGACAAGCACATCTACGAAGCCATGGAATCCGGCCCGCAGAACATGCCGGTGTTTAACGACAACAACCTGAGCCCCGAAGACAAGCGCGACGTCATCGCCTACCTCAACCAGCTTGAAGAGAACGGCTCGCCCGGCGGCTACTCGCTCGGCGCGCTCGGCCCGGTCACCGAGGGCCTCTTCGCCTGGACGGCGATTCTCGCGATTCTGCTCGGCTGCGCTATCTGGTTGGGAGCTAAGGCAAAGTGAACGAACTGACACACAACATCGACGGCACCTCGCCGCGCACAGGCGTAAGCACTGTCGCCCGCGCGGAAGAGGGCGGTTTCCGCAACCCCGGCCTGCCGCCGCACGAATACCGGCAGGCGGACCTAGATCCGAAGGCCGAAAAGCGCGCCGAGCGCATCGTCTCGCTGCTGTTCGTCCTCTCGATTCTCGGCACGGCATTCTTCATCGCTTCCTACTTCCTCTTCAGCCCCACGGGCACGAACCTCCTCGCCGAAGAAGGCACGCTTTCGGCCGTGCACTGGTCAACTCTCACCATGGGTATCGGCCTCGCTGTTGGCATCTTCTTCATCGGTGCAGGTGCGATCCATTGGGCAAAGACCCTCATGCCCGATCACGAAGTCACCGAGGAGCGACACGCACAGCGCGGCGATGAAGAAACGCGCGAGGCCGCGTCGAAGATTCTTGTCGACGGCATCAATGAGTCCGGTATCGCCCGCCGCCCACTGGTCGTCGCCTCTCTCGCAGGTGCGCTGGCAGCCCTTCCTATCGCCGTTCTCTTTCCGATCTCGACCCTCGGTCCCCTTCCCGGCAATAAGCTCCACCACACGTTCTGGGGCCGCGCCACGGAAAACAAGAAGCGCGTTCGCATCGCCCGCGACCACGACCAAACGCCCATCAAGGCTTCGGACGTCACCGTCGGCTCGATTTTCCACGTGATGCCCGAGGGCCTCACCGAGGAGACTCCCGACTGGATCGAGGAGCGCGCGAAAGCAGCAGCTATTCTCGTGCGCATCGATCCTGCAGACGGTAAGAATGAGGCCTCGCTCGAGGCTGGCCACGAGGGAATCCTCGCGTTCTCGAAGATCTGCACTCACGTCGGTTGCCCCGTCGCGCTCTACGAACAGCAGACCCACCACATGCTGTGCCCGTGCCACCAGTCGACGTTCGATGTCACCGACGGCGCCAAGGTTGTCTTCGGCCCGGCGCACCGTCCGCTCCCGCAGCTTCCCATCGAGGTTGACGACGAGGGCTACCTTGTCGCAACCGGCGATTTCCCCGAGCCCATCGGTCCCAGCTTCTGGGACATTCACAAGGAGAAGTAATTCCTCATGAGTGACACCCAGACCACCGGCCTCGACCGCAACTCGAAGGCCTTCAAGCTCGGCTCGGTAGGCGCTAGCTGGCTCGATGAGCGTACGAGCGGCGCCAACATCGTCAAAGGTTTCGCACGGAAGATCTTCCCCGACCACTGGTCGTTCATGTTCGGCGAAGTCGCGCTCTATAGTTTCGTTGTTCTCGTAATCTCGGGCATCTTCCTCACGATGTTCTTCGTTCCCTCGATGAATGAAGTCGTCTACGAAGGCTCCTACACGGCGCTCCAGGGAGCGCACATGTCAGCAGCGTTCAACTCGACGCTGCACCTGTCATTCGATGTGTGGGGTGGCCTCCTCTTCAGGCAGATCCACCACTGGGCAGCGCTCACGTTCATGGTGGCGATCTTCGTGCACATGTTCCGCGTCTTCTTCACGGGTGCTTTCCGCAAGCCGCGTGAGCTCAACTGGCTCATCGGCTTCGGCCTCATGGTGCTCGCGATGCTCGCCGGCTTCTCCGGGTACTCGCTTCCCGACGACGTCCTCTCGGGCAACGGTTTGCGTATTGCCGACGGTGTCATGAAGGCCATCCCGATCCTCGGCACCTACGGCTCGATGCTCATGTTTGGCGGTGAATTCCCGGGCCACGACATCATTCCGCGCCTGTTCACGGTGCACATCCTCATCATCCCGGGTGCGATCCTTGCACTCATCGCGCTGCACATGTTCTTCCTCGTGATGCACAAGCACACGCAGTACCCCGGCCCGGGCCGCACCGATCGCAACGTGGTCGGTTACCCACTCTTCCCCGTTTACACGGCAAAAGCCGGCGGTTTCTTCTTCATCGTGTTCGGCGTACTCACTCTCGTGGGAGCCACCGTCGCCATGAACCCGGTGTGGAACTACGGTCCTTACGACCCCTCCCCCGTGTCGGCTGGTTCACAGCCCGACTGGTACATGCTGTTCCTCGAAGGCTCGCTGCGCCTCATGCCAGGCTGGGAGCCCACGATCTTCGGCTACCCAATCTCGCTCAACATCATCATTCCCGGCATGATTTTCCCGGGCATCATGTTCGGCAGCCTCGCGCTGTATCCGTTCATTGAACAGTGGGTCACCGGCGACGACCGCGAACACCACGTTCTCGACCTTCCGTACAACACGCCCGTGCGCACGGGCTTCGGCGTCGCCTGGATTTCTGCCTACGTCGTCTCGATGCTTGCCGGCGCGAATGACCTCATGGCCGTCGCCTTCCACATGTCGCTGAACAACCTCACGTGGTTCTTCCGCATCGGCATCTTCGCGATCCCGGTCATCTCGTTCATCGTGACGAAGCGCGTGTGCCTCTCAATCCAGAAGCACAAGAAGCAGATCGCCCTCCACGGCGTTGAAACCGGCAAGGTTGTGCGCATGGAGAACGGTGAAACGCTCGAGATCCACGAGCCTCTCAGCGAGTATGATCGCTGGGTTCTCGTGAGCTACGACAACCACCGCCCGCTCAAGAAGGGCGAGGGCGTCTCGTCGCTTCGGGCAAAGGCCTCGAGCTTCTTCTTCAAGGACCGTGTGGAGCCTGCGACGCCTGCGGAGCTTCGCGAGGCGCTCGAGCACTCGGGCCACGAGGAGCATAAGATCAAGGCTCTCGTCGGCAGCTGATCGAACGCCCTTCCCGAATTCCATAGAGGTTGTGGGGGTTTGCCACTGAGCTTCGGCTCGGGCAGGCCCCCACTTCTGTGCGCGCTCCCCGCAGGAGAGCACGTTTCTTCCCCCCCCCCCAAAAAAAAGGCATCGCAGCTATCTCTCTCGGCACGGACTCCTTTTTTATTCCGCTTCGACCGAAACTGACAGCTTGCAAAGTGCGATCCTAACGGCCCCTCGAGAGGCGGAACCCTGCACCCCCGACGCAACGCCGAGTCCTATGCCACGGCACAACCAACCGCCAGTGCTGGCGGTCTTCGTTAGCGCCGTTCCACAGCGTTTGGTTTCATCGACTGCTTGGCAAAGAATCGACCGCTGCTTGGCAGATGCGAACCGACCCAGATACGACGCCCGTTGGAGTACACGTCGTCGGCCTCATGGCGGGAATAGCTAGCGATGTCACGCTGCGCAATCGTCGGCTATCCAGGACTACCCTCCTTGCAGACGTCCACGTCTTCGAGAGTTCAATAGCACTTCAGGACTCGGCTTCTCCGGGATTCCGGTCGTGCTTCACAACCGGAGCTTTCTAAATTTCAGCACGGCCAGGGGTCTTGCCGCTGCGCGGCCGCAGCACGGCTCTCAGCGCACGGAGAGGGAGCCGACGGCTACCTGGAGCCGTCAGCCGCATGCTCATAGCTGTCCTGCGCCCGCGCGTTTAGCGCGTACGGGTAGTCCCGTTCCCTTTCATTGAATGTGCGAATGCCCGGCGGACTCTCTTAGAGCCTGCCGGGCATTCGACAGCGTGGATTCTATCTTTTCAGGCTGCTCCGCGGAACGCGGTCACGTACCTGAATTTTCAGTGGCTGTTGTGCCCCACCGAGTAGGCCATAACCCACATGATGACGCCGATCATGCCGATCACGATTCCGAGCGCGGTGATCCAGTAGGCGATTGGGAAACCGCCGAACGCGAGGGAAGCACCGACCGCGCATACGAGTGGCGCCCAGCTGTAGGGAGCGAAGACGCCCTTGTGGCCAGCTTCTTCGTGGACTTCGGCGTTGTCGTCGTCTTGGGCACCGCCACCGAAGCGGCGCTCGCTCATCCACACGTAGATGGCGATCATCCAGCACATTGCTGCGAGAGCAAAGAGTGCAGGAACGCCGACCCACTCGATGCCGCCGGGATCGACGTTGAGGGTGAGGAGGGTGTAAACAACGCCGACGACAGCTACGAAGCAGCCGATGAGGGCAAAGATAATGACGTTGGCGCGCATTCTTACTTACCTCCGTGGGCGCTAACGAGGGCTATCTCGTCGCGGTTGACGTGGACCTGATCGATCGCGGCGACTTCCGGGAACTTCTGGTCGAAGGCCGGGCGTTCCGAGCGAATGCGCGGCAGCTCGACGAAGTTATGGCGCGGCGGCGGGCACGAGGTTGCCCACTCGAGGGAAGCGCCGTAACCCCAGGGGTCGTTCACGGTGACTTTCTCGCCCTTCATATGGGTGAGGATCACGTTGAGGAAGAACGGAAGAGTCGAGGCACCAAGGATGAAGGCACCAATCGTGGAGAACTGGTTCATCCACTGGAAACCGTCCTCGGAGAGGTAGTTCATGTAACGGCGCGGAGCACCCTCGACACCCATGAAGTGCTGGATAAGGAAGGTCATGTGGAAGCCGACGAGTAGGAGCCAGAAGTGCACCTTTGCGAGGTCTTCGCGGAGCTTGTAGCCGAACATCTTGGGCCACCAGAAGTAGAAGCCCGCGAACATTTCGAAGGCCACCGTGCCGAAGATGACGTAGTGGAAGTGCGCGACGACGAAGTAGGTGTCGCTCAGGTGGAAGTCGAGAACCGGGGTGGAGAGGATGACGCCGGTGAGGCCACCAAAGAGGAAGGTGGTCATGAAGCCGAGCGTGAACAGCATTGGCGATTCAAAGGTGAGGGAACCGCGCCACATGGTGCCGACCCAGTTGAAGAACTTCACGCCTGTGGGAACCGCGATCATCATGGTCATGAAGGCGAAGAAGTCGAGCATTACTGCGCCGGTTGTGAACATGTGGTGTGCCCACACGGTCACGGAGAGGGCAGCGATCGAGATCGTCGCATAGACGAGGGTCTTGTAGCCGAAGATGGGCTTGCGGCTGAAGACGGGGATGATTTCAGAGGCGATACCGAAGAACGGCAGTGCGAGAACGTAAACCTCGGGGTGGCCAAAGAACCAGAAGAGGTGCTGCCAGAGGATTGGCCCGCCGTTGGCAGGGTCAAAGATATTGGCGTCGAGCACGCGGTCAGCGCCGAGGGCGAAAAGCGCGGCTGCGAGCGGCGGGAAGACCATGAGGATGAGGATCGACGTAATGAGGACGTTCCACGTGAAGATCGGCATGCGGAACATGGTCATGCCGGGCATGCGCATTGTGATGATGGTCGTGATGAAGTTGACCGCACCGAGGATGGTGCCGAAGCCCTGCATGCACAACCCGAAGGCCCACAGGTCGCCGCCGAGCCCCGGAGTAAAGGTTGTGTCGGAAAGCGGCGCGTAGGCGAACCAGCCGAAGGAGGCCGCACCCTGCGGTGTAAGGAATCCGGCGCAGGCAATGAGTGAGCCGAATCCGGTGAGCCAGTACGAGAACATGTTCAGGCGCGGGAACGCCATGTCGACTGCACCGATTTGAAGCGGCAAAAGGTAGTTTGCGAAGCCGGCAAAGAGCGGTGTGCCGAACATGAGGAGCATGATCGTGCCGTGCATCGTGAAGAGCTGGTTGTACTGCCCCTTGGACACGACCACCTGCAGGCCTGGCTCCCACAGTTCGGCACGAATGAGCAGTGCGAGCACGCCACCGAAGCAGAAGAAGAAAAAGGCGGTAGCCATGTACATGATGCCGATCGTCTTGTGATCGGTCGTGGTGAGCAGCTTGAAGAGCTGGTTGCCCTTCTTCGTCTCAGGCGTGGCCGGGGTGAAGCGGCTCGTGGTCTCTGCGGTTGTAGTGCTCACTTTTTGGCATCCTCACGACGGTTTTCGATGCGGCGGTCGGAATCGTCCTTCATGTTCCAGGACTTTTGGAGGCGGTTGAGGTCGTTCGACAGCTGACCCGTGTTCCCCTTCGCGCGCAGCTCTTCCATGTGCGCTTCGAACTCTTGCTTGGAGACAACCTTGACGTTGAAGAGCATGTCGGAGTGGAACTCACCGCACAGCTCGGCGCATTTGCCGGCGTAGGTGCCTTCGATCTGCGGGGTCACCTGGAAGGCGGTGGTGTGACCGGGGAACATGTCTTTCTTGTAGAGGAAGTCCACGACCCAGAACGAGTGGATGACGTCGCGCGAGTCGAGCTGGAACTCAACGGTTTCGCCAACGGGAAGGTAAAGAGTGGGGAGATCTTCAGCGGCGCCTTCTTCGCCAGTGCGGAAGGACTGGACGCCTGGATCTTCGTGGACATCTGCGTCAACGTAGTTGAAATCCCAGCTCCACTGCTTCGCAACGACGTTGACAGTGACATCCGGGTTCGGGTCGAGACGTTCGATCTCGGAGATGTCACGCTGCGTGAAGTAGAAGAGGGTCATGATCATGATGACCGGAATGAGCGTGAACGTCAGCTCGATCGGAACGTGATAGCGCAGCTGGACGGGGAAGCCCTTGTCGCCCTTCTTGCGGCGGTAGGCGATGGCACACCAGAAGATCAAGCCCCACACGAGAAGGCCGACGGCGAGGAGGGTAATCCACGAACCGGTCCACATTGTGATGATGCGGTCTGTCTGGTTCGTGATCTGGTGAGTGGTGTCACCGGGGAGGAATCCTCGCTGCTGCTCTTCCGTGCAGCCCACGAGAGCAAGCGCCGTCAGGGCAAAGGCGGCGATGGCCTTCGGCATTCGGCGGCTGCGTTCCGGGGTTTGGGGGATCACAGGCTGACCTTCCATGTATCGCGTGGCGAATCGGTTGTGGGGAGATTCGCTCTCGATTGTGCGGTTGTTTCTGGCTACCTCGCTCCCGGCGTGGCACGGGGTGTGCACACTAATCGGGACGAGAGTCCTTAGTCATCATACGCGACTTGCCACCAAATGTTGCCTTCACCGTCGCTTTTTGCAGATTCCGTGGGGTTTGCTCAGTCACGTTTGGGCCGCTCGGGACGGGCAAGCAGGTCCAGCGCGAGGTTTTGGGTCCGACGGATGCCCGATTAACGCGCGAGTGGGCCACCGCGTGCGCGGCAGCCCACTCGAGAACTGAACGAACGAGCGCGTTTAGGCGAAGGAGTCTCCGCATGCGCACGAGCTCGACGCATTGGGGTTGTCGATCGTGAAGCCCTGCTTCTCGATGGTGTCGGAGAAGTCGATCGTTGCTCCCGACAGGAACGGGATCGAATTCTTGTCGACAACGACCTCGACGCCGTTGAAGTCAACGGTCGCATCGCCCTCAAGGAGACGTTCATCGAAGTAGAGCTGATAGATGAGCCCCGAGCAGCCGCCAGGCTGAACGGCGATACGAAGGCGCAGGTCATCGCGACCTTCTTGCGCGAGAAGCTGTTTCACCTTGTCGGATGCAACCTCGGTGAGGGTCACACCGTGTGCGGGAACAGCTTTAGTTGCGGTATCGGTCATTGGTCCTCCGTGGTGGTCCGGTATGTCACGTGTGCGTCAAAGCCTACGCGGTTTCTTTCGGTTCGAGCTCGGCGGCGCCGAGCAGGATGAGTGCTTCAGCGACGCAGACGCGTTCGAAGTCGCCGAGGTGGAGCGACTCGTCGACGCCGTGGGCGCGCGAATCCGGGTCTTCAACACCGGTCACGAGCACATCCGCTTTCGGGAACAGCTCGAGAAGATCGGAGATGAAGGGGATCGAGCCACCGAGACCCGTATCGACGGGTTCGACGCCCCACGAGTCATAAAACGCGCGGCGAGCCAGATCCATTCCCGCGCTGCTCGCGGGCGCAAGGAATGGTTTGCCTGCATCGACGGGCGTGAACGTGACCTTCGCGGCGGCCGGCGTGTGGGCTTCAACGTGCTTTCTAAGAACCTCGGTGGCGTGTGCGGGGTCTTCGCCAGGCGCGATGCGCACGCTGACCTTCGCGCGAGCCTTCGAAACGAGCGTGTTCGAGGCTTGCTGCACGGCCGGTGCGTCGATGCCGATGACCGAGATCGCGGGCTTCGTCCACAGACGCGAGGTGATCGATCCGTCGCCGGCGAGCGGCAGTCCTTCGGGGACACCGGCGTCGCGGCGGAAGTCCGCTTCGTCCATGTCAACTTCGGGGGCATCGGCCACGTGAAGACCGTCGACGGCGATCGTGCCGTCGTCGTTGTGGAAGGTCGTGAGGACGCGCGAAAGCTGGGTAAGAGCATCGATCACGGGCCCACCGAACATGCCCGAGTGCACGGAGTAGTCGAGAACTTGAACGTCAAGCTCGAAGGCAACAACGCCGCGAAGGCTCGTCGTGAGGGCAGGGCGGCCAACGGCCCAGTTCGAAGAGTCGGCGACGACGATGATGTCGCTGCGCATGATGTCCTGGTGCTTTTCGAGGAATGGGCGGAAGGTCTCACTTCCGTATTCCTCTTCACCTTCCACAAACACGACGATGCCGACGCCGGATTCTTCGAGCTCGTCCTTGAGCGCACGCAGGGCGGTCACGTGGGCCATAACGCCGGCCTTGTCGTCGGCAGCGCCGCGGCCGTACAGGCGGCCGTTGCGCTCGGTCGCTTCAAACGGCGGAGTTGTCCATTCGGATTCATCGCCGACGGGCTGCACGTCGTGGTGGGCGTACAGCATGACCGTCGGCTTACCTGGCTTCGCGGGACGTCGCGCGAGAACGGCCGGCGCGCCGCCCTCGACGGACTCGATGCTTACCTCGGGCATACCGGCATCCTTGAGGAGGCCGGCTACCTTTTCGGCACTAGCCCTCACGTGCGACTGGTCGTAACCGTCAAAAGCGATCGAGGGAATCGCGACGAGCGCCGTGAGGTCCTCGAGTGCTTGCGGTTGAAGGGCTTTGACCTTCTCATTGATTGCGTCGACGCTGAGCGACATTCCTCTTCTCCTTCCGCGCCGCTGGCGCGTTAATGGTCTTTGCTCCACCGTATCCCTGCAACCGTCGGAATTCCTCACGAAACCCCGTGCCTACTGTGCGTGTCCGGGCGCCGGGAGTCTAGAATTGGATGGGTGAATACCGACACGACTTCCGCTAACTCCGCCAGCCCTGCCCCAGCCGAGCATTCTGCGACGACCCCGAAGAAGGGGCGCCCGACCCGCTCGCGTAAGGACGCCCAGGCTGCGCGCCGCACGCCGCTCGTTCCGAAGGATCGCAAGGAGGCGAAGCGCCGTTCTAAGCAGAAGGACCGCGCGGCGGCCAATCGCGAGCACCAGGCTCTCCTCACCGGCGATGAGGCGCACTACCCCGTACAGCACCGTGGTGCCGATCGCCGACTCGTGCGTGACGTCGTCGACTCGCGCCATAATGTCGCCGAGTACTTCTTGCCACTCGCCCTGATCGCGATGCTGTTCCCCTTCGTGATGCAACTCATCGATCCGGTAAAGTTCCAGGTCGTTTCGATTGTGTTCCTCGCCGTGCTGTGGGCAGGCATCATCGTCGTGGTGATCGATACGTTCCTCGTGCGGCGCAAAATCCGCAAGGCACTCATGGAACGGTTCGGCGTGGTCCCGGCTGGAATGGTGTCGTACGGGCTCCTTCGCTCAACGAATATTCGCCCGTGGCGCATGCCCAAACCGCAGATCAAGCACGGCGAGGACCCTCGTCCGTAGATTTTCTTCGCCCATGGGAAAGCCCCCGGCCCGAACATGTCGTTCGGTAACCGGGGGCTTTGTGCAGGGCCGGGTTACTTGGCGGTGTCCGACGGCTGCTCGGCCTTCGCCGAGTCCTTATCCTTTGCCTTCTTCTCCGGCTTGAAGTCCACGCCCGCTTCCTTACGCTGCTGCGGCGTGATGGGCGCCGGGGCTGCCGTCAGCGGGTCGTAACCATTACCGGTCTTCGGGAAGGCGATGACATCGCGGATCGAGTCGGTCTTCGCGAGGATCGACACGATGCGATCCCAGCCGAACGCGATGCCGCCGTGGGGCGGCGCACCGAACTTGAACGCCTCGAGGAGGAAGCCGAACTTCTCCTGCGCTTCTTCTTCGCTGATGCCCATCAGTGCGAAGACGCGCTGCTGCACGTCGGCCTGGTGGATACGAATCGAGCCGCCGCCGATCTCGTTGCCGTTGCACACAATGTCGTAGCCGTAGCTGAGCGCCGAGCCAGGGTCGGTGTCAAACGTGTCAAGGAACTCAGGCTTCGGGGACGTGAAGGCGTGGTGAACGGCGGTCCACTCGCCGTGACCAACCGCGACGTCACCGGCCGCTTCGGCGTCGCCGGCGGGCTCGAACATGGGCGCATCCACGACCCACACGAAAGCGAACTCGTCGGGGTTGATCAGCCCGAGGCGGTCGCCAATCTCGTTGCGCACGGCGCCAAGAAGGGCGCGCGAGCTCTTGGCCTCGCCGGCTGCGAAGAACACGCAGTCGCCAGCGCTCGCGCCGACCTTGTCGGCGAGACCGGCCTTCTCCTCGTCGGAGAGGTTCTTGGCGACGGGGCCGCCGAGCGAACCATCCTCCTGGAAGAGGACGTAAGCGAGGCCCTTTGCGCCGCGCTGCTTCGCGAATTCCTGCCACGCATCGAGCGTGCGGCGCGGCTGCGAAGCGCCGCCTTTCATGACGATCGCGCCAACGTACGGCGCCTGGAACACGCGGAACGGCGTGTCCTTGAAGAACTCGGTCATCTCGGTGATCTCGAGATCGAAACGGAGGTCTGGCTTATCCGAGCCGTAGCGGGCCATCGATTCGTGGTAGGTGATGCGCTTGATCGGCGTTTCAATGTCGTAGCCGATTTGCTTCCACACGTTCACGAGAATCTTCTCGGCAAGCGCGATCACGTCTTCCTGATCGGCGAAGCTCATTTCGACGTCAAGCTGCGTGAACTCGGGCTGACGGTCAGCGCGGAAGTCTTCGTCGCGGTAGCAGCGAGCGAGCTGGAAGTAGCGCTCCATGCCGCCCACCATGAGCAGCTGCTTGAAAAGCTGCGGCGACTGCGGAAGTGCGTACCACGATCCGGGAGCGAGGCGTGCCGGCACGAGGAAGTCGCGCGCACCCTCGGGTGTCGAACGGGTAAGGGTCGGCGTTTCGATCTCGACGAAGTCTTCGTTGAGGAGCACCTCGCGCGCGGCCTGATTGACTTTCGAGCGCAGGCGCAACGCATAGGCCGTTTCCGCACGGCGCATGTCCAGGTAGCGGTAGCGCAAGCGAGCTTCCTCGCCCACTTCACTGTGCTCATCGAGCTGGAACGGGAGCGCAGCGGCGGGGTTGAGCACCTCAACCTCGGATGCGATGACCTCGATGTCGCCCGTGGGAAGGGCCGGGTTTTCGTTGCCTTCGGGTCGGCGCTCGACCTTTCCCGTGACCTTGAGCACGAACTCGTTTCGCAGGTGGTGCGCGTCTTCCTCGCGAACAACGACCTGCGACACCCCCGAGGCGTCACGCAGATCGAGGAAGGCCACACCGCCGTGGTCACGGCGCCTTCCAATCCAGCCGGCGAGAGTGACGTCCTGGCCGATGTGATCTGCCCTCAGATCACCGGCGCGGTGGGTGCGAAGCATGAAGATTCCTTTGACTTCGGGGTGGTCGGTCGTGTGCGGCGCATGTATGCGCGGGCACCGTAAGGGTGCGGTGCGCTCGGCGATCAGCCGCAATCCGCACCAGTTTAGCGCGCACGGCTAGCGAGTGCAGTCCGACGGTTGCCGCTCAACCGTCGGACCTGCCCCAAATCTCTTTGTCGTCTACCCCTGCCCGACACTTTGCCCCTTCCTCCGGTGTCTCCTCCCCTCCAGCGAACTCCAACTCCCCCAGCCCATCTCTCCCATTCTTCCTCCCCTCCAGCCGCACCCCTTGCCCCTTTCTTCCGTCTCTCCTCCCCTCTAACTGCACTCTCAACTCCCCTGCCCGTCTCTCCTCGCTCCTTGGGTCGCCCCTGTCTCCGTTCCACGCCGCTCCCGCAACGAAAGTGGTGATTTTTGGCGTAAAGGACCTGATAAGCATCGTGAGGCGGCGATTTTTCACCACTTTCACCGAATCTTCTGGGGCGATAGGAACGAGGCGGCCCCAGGGACGAGAGGGGTTGGGGCCCAAGTGGGGGGAGCGAGGGCGAGCGGGGGAAAGCAATGGGCGAGCAGCAAGAGCAAGAGGTGATGCAAGAGAAATGGGGCCAAAAGCCACACGAACAATGCGCGAGGCCAGTAGAGAAATCTTGCGGAGGTGACCATTGTCGCGCCCTTCCCCCTCCCCTTGCGCCCCTGTTTTCCGTAAGCTGGTTCCAGCACGTGTGAGCGCCATGTGGGCGCGATGAGGACTTAGCGCCGATCCGGACGGCGCATTTTTTGTGCGGGATTCCCGCGGGGGCGTGCTCGACAAGATGAGGGGCCGATGAGCGGCCCGAAAGTGTTCACGTGCGTGTTCCGGGGCGGGCGTGTGTGATGGCCCGGAAGGACCCGAATGATGACGACCGACAACCACAACGACACGGAAATCGCCCTGGAAAACCGCGAAGAAATCGCGGAAGCGCTCGAAATGGATGGCATGGCGCAGGCCTGTACAGACGCCGCAGACGGCGGCACGGATACAGACACCCCCGAAGAACCAGCCAACGACGAGCGCATGCGCTTCGATGAACTCGGCCTTCCGCCGGAGCTTCTCGCCGCCGTGCACGACCTCGGGTTCACCCATCCCTCCCCCATCCAAGAACGCGCCATTCCCGCACTGCTCGAAGGGCGAAGCGTCCTCGGCGTCGCCCAGACCGGTACGGGTAAAACCGCCGCGTTCGGTCTGCCGCTGCTCGCTGAAATCCGAGCATCGAACCGCTCCACCCAGGGACTCGTTCTTGCCCCAACGCGAGAACTCGCCATGCAGGTGGCCGATGCAATCCAGTCCTTCGCCGCGAAGCTCAATGGGGTGAACGTCGTGAGCGTGTATGGCGGCGCCCCGTACGGCCCGCAGGAAAGAGCGCTCGAGCGCGGCGCCCATGTCATTGTCGGCACGCCCGGGCGCGTCATCGACCATCTCAAGCGCGGCAATATCGTGCTCGACGACCTGTCGACACTCGTGCTGGACGAGGCCGATGAAATGCTCCGCATGGGCTTCGCCGAGGACGTCGACGAAATCCTCGGTTTCGCCCCGAAGCAGAAGCGCATGGCACTTTTCAGCGCAACCATGCCTCCCGCGATTAAGCGCGTTGCGAAGGAGCACATGCCCGATGCGGTCAGCGTAGCCGTCGCCCGACAGTCGACAACCGTCACGAGCGTCGACCAGAAGTACGCGGTCGTGCCGTTCCGCCACAAGACGGGCGCCCTCACCCGCATCGTTGAGACGACGGATGCCGATGCCACGATCGTGTTTGTGCGCACGCGTAGCGCGGCCGAAGAAGTAGGAACGGCGCTCATTGCTCGCGGCATCGTGGCTGCGACCATCTCGGGCGACGTCCCACAAAAAGAGCGCGAGCGTATCGTCGAGCGCCTGCGCGACGGTTCACTCACGGTCCTCGTCGCGACCGACGTTGCCGCCCGAGGTCTAGACGTCGAACGCATCGGCCTCGTGGTCAATTTTGACATTCCCTCCGAACCGGAGGCATACGTCCACCGCATCGGCCGTACCGGCCGCGCTGGCCGCACCGGGCAGGCGATTACTTTCGTCGCACCTCACGAAAAGCGAAAGCTTCGCAACATCGAGCGCACGACTCGTCAGGAACTTGAGGAAGTGCAGATCCCCTCACCGCTCGACGTCTCGCGCCACAAGATGAAAAAGGTGCTGAGTGAGGTACCCGCGCGTCTCGAAAAGGGACGGCTCAACCTCTACTACGACCTCCTCAACGAGTTCTTGAGCGAAAACAATGTCTCGATTGAACAGGTAGCAGCGGCGCTCGGCGCGATGACGGTCGGCGACGACGGCCCACGCGCGAGCGACGATGAATTCACGGGTGCAAACTTCCGCGATAAGGGAGCCAAGGGCGATCGCGGCGATCGCAAAGATCGTGGCGACCGGGGAGATCGCAACCGCGGCGAGAAGCGCTCACGCCGCTCGAGTGCCGGCTTCACGACCTACCGCATCGCAGTCGGTAAGAATAACGGCGTGCGCCCGCAGGCAATCGTTGGGGCGATCGCCGGTGAGGGCGGACTCAATGGTCAGGATGTCGGAAAGATCGATCTCTTCCCCTCGTTCTCGCTCGTCGAGCTTCGCGATGGCGTCGACGAAGCAGCGCTCGCGCGCATTGGCCGCGCACGCGTGGGCGGCAAGCCGATGCGCATTCAGGTCGATCAGGGTCCAAAGAAGGGCGGAAAATTCAAGACCCGCAAGGGCAAGCGATTCGAGGACCGCGGCGCAAAGAAGTCCAATCGCTGGTAAAGCGGCGAGACTTCTCACAGCTTCCCCCTTGCCAACCTTTACAGGCGCGCCTTGTGCGTCCACGGTAGAGAGAGCCGCAGATTGTATGCACACATAAGTACAGTGCAGTGTCGCGGCTCTCGATTCCCCCTCGCGCCACGAAAGGACTGGCATGGACAATCCCGCCCCCAACGCACAGGAGCGCTTTGCCCGTGAAGCCGAACGAGACAGCGCCATCCAGCAGGATCGCGCCTTCCTCGGCCATCCGCGCGGCCTCGCGACACTCTTCGGTCTTGAGATCTGGGAGCGCTTCTCCTACTTAGGTTTCCAGGCGATCCTCGCCCTCTACTTCGCCGATGCCGTCGCTAACGGCGGCATGGGCTTTGACGAAGGCGTCGCCTCGAGCATCGTCGCGGCCTATGGCGCGCTCGTGTACCTGCTATCGATCGTGGGGGCGTGGATTGCCGACCGAATTATCGGCACCTACCGCACGGTGCTTTTCGGCGGCATCATCATTGCTGCCGGACACATCTTCATGGGCATCCCCGCGTCCTTCTCGACATGGCTCGGCCTAGCCCTGATCGTCCTCGGCACAGGTCTGCTCAAACCGAATGTCTCCACGAAGGTTGGGGAGCTCTACTCGAGCGAGGATGAGCGCCGCGACGCCGGGTTCTCGATCTACTACTCAGGCATCAACATCGGCGCATTTCTTGGCCCGATCATCGCGGGCTGGCTTGGCCAGGAGGTTGGCTGGCACTGGGGGTTCGCGGCCGCTGCCGTCGGTATGTTCGCGGGCGTCATTCAATATGTTGTGGGCTCGAAGAACCTCGCGGGTAACGAGGCGGCAGCACGCATCCGCGCCGCCTTCCGTGCTGACCGCGGTTTCTGGGCAACAATCGGGCTCATCGTGGCCGCCGTGATCGCCGCAGCTCTTTTCACGATCCTCGCAGAGGACGGCATCAACGCGCTCGTGAACGTCATCTCGATCGTGAGCGCGATCGTTCCGATCGTCATGCTCCTGCTCATGGCTCGCTCCCCCAAGGTTACGAAGGCCGAGCGCACGAACCTTATGCCGTATTCACTCCTGCTCATTGCCCTGGTCGCGTACAACCTCATGTACTTCCAAACGGGCAATACGCTCAACTTCATGGCGCTCAACCGCACCGAGAACTCGCTGTTTGGCTGGGGCTACCCCTCGACGTGGTACATCTCCCTCACGGCGATCGTCGAAATCATCATGGGCCCGGTTCTCGCACTCCTGTGGGTCAAGCTCGGTAAGCGCCAGCCTCACGTTGCGGCGAAAGTTGGCCTCGGCACCGTGTTCGGTGGCGCCGCCTTCCTCGTCGTAGCGCTTGGAGCGAGTGTAAGCGGCGAGGCCGCGATGCTCTCTGCGATCTGGCTCGTGATCTGTTACATCTTCCTTGGACTCGGCGATCTCGTGCTGCAAACGAGCGGCATGAGCGCGACGACAAAGCTCGCTCCACGAGCATTCGCATCTCAGACGATGGCCGTGTGGTTTGCCGCGATGGCTCTCTCGCAGGGGATCCAAGCGCAAATCGTGAAGGTCTTCGACTACGACAACGCCGCTCTCTACTTCGGTATTCAGGGTGCCCTTGTCGTGGCCTACGGCGTGTTCCTCATGGCCATCACGCCCTGGCTGAAGAAGCGCATGACTCTTGTGGGATAGACCCCTCCACCGCTAGCTCGAAAGGAGTACAGCTCGTTCATGAAATACATCGACGACTTTCCCTACGACGTCACGATCGTAGAAGATTGGATTCCCCTCTCGGACGGCACGAAGCTGTGGATGAAAGCTTTCATGCCCATCACCGATGAGAAGGTTCCCGCCCTGCTCGAATACCTTCCGTACCGCGCGGGTGACTGGACGGCGCCTCGCGACCACGAACGCCACCCCTACTACGCGGGGCACGGTTACGCATCGATCCGCGTGGATATTCGCGGCCACGGCAACTCTGACGGCGTGCCCGGCGACGAGTACGACGAGCAAGAGCTAAGCGATGGCGAGGAGGTTCTCGCGTGGATCGCTGCACAGGGGTGGTGCACCGGTGATGTGGGCATGTTCGGCATTTCGTGGGGCGGCTTTAACTCGCTCCAGCTTGCCGCCCGTAAGCCGCCGCAGCTCAAAGCGATCGTCACCACATGCTCGACGGATGATCGGTATGACAATGACGTGCACTACCTCGGCGGTTCTATGCTCGCGGTGGACATGCACGCGTGGGCGGCGACGATGCTCGCGTTCGAGTCGCGCCCGTCTGATCCGCGCGTGGTGGGCGAGCGCTGGAAGGATCAGTGGCTCGATCGCCTGAACAAGATGGAACCGTACATCGACGAGTGGATGCGCCACCAAACGCGCGACGAGTATTGGAAGCACGGCTCCGCCTGCGAGGACTACGACAATATCGATGCGGCAGTTTTCGCGGTCGGTGGCTGGTTCGATCCGTACCGCGACACGATTCTTCGCCTGTGCGAGAACCTCACCTCGCGCGGGAAGAGCGTGAAGGGCCTCATCGGCCCGTGGTCGCACCAGTACCCAGATCGCGACTTGCGCCCCGGGCCCCACATCGACTTCCTTGGCGAAACTCTTCGCTTCTGGGATCTTCATCTCAAGGGGAAGCAAACCGGCTTCGATGAGGAACCGCTGCTTCGCGCGTGGATGCTTGATTCGATGCGCCCGAGTTCGGTCTATGACGAAGTTGGCGGCACGTGGGTGGCCGAGGAATCGTGGAACACCGATGAGCGCCCCAAGGAACGCTTCTCTTTCGCGTCGGCGAATGCACTCCCGGCTGCGGAGCGTTCGGGCAGCGAAATCCGTGTCAAGAGCCCGCAGGATACAGGTATAAGCGCGGGGCGATACTTTCCCTTTGGCAACTCGGGTGATCTCCCCACGGATCAGCGCGTCGATGACGCAAAGAGCGCGTGCTTCGACTTCGTGCTCGATACTGATGTGCGCATTCTCGGTAACGCCGCTCTTCGCTTGCGTGTGAAGTCGGCTCATCCGAAAGGGCAGGCATACGTTCGCTTGACCGATGTTGCCCCCGATGGTTCTTCGACCCTTGTGACGCGAGGAAATATGAATTTCTCCGCACGCAAGGGACGCGATAAAGCCGTTGAGATGCCCACCGACGAATGGGTGGATCTCGACATTCCCCTCACGGGCATCGGCTACGTGCTGCCGAAGGGGCACACGCTTCGCGTCGCCGTCTCGAGCGCGTACTGGCCGTGGGTGTGGCCGCAGCCGGGGGCCGACGGTTTCTCGGTTGACATCGATGGAAGCTTCCTCGAAGTTCCCGTGCGCGTGCAGCCGGTTGAGGGTTCTGAGGCGGCGTCGCGCGACGCGGCCGTCGGATTCGGCGAAGCCGTTCAACCCACTCCCCTCGACGTCGAGTACCCCGAAGCGGGGAGGGCGGGTTCAGCTCGACCCGAAAGGCTTGTTCAGCAGGACGTCGTGAAGCGCGAGACGATGCTGCAGGTTGACCCGGCCTACGGTGGCACGCGCGTGTACCCCGATGGCCTGCACTATGACGAGGACACGGTGGAGCGCTACTGGATTAGGTGGGATGATCCACTTTCGGCGCGCACCGAGGCTGTCTGGAATGTGGGCCTTAGGCGTCCGGATCTCGGCTGGGATGTGTCGCTCACGGCAACGACGCGAATCTCGTGTACCGCGGAGGCTTTCACCACCGAGTCTATCGTGGAGTGCCGCGATGGAGATGAGACAGTGTTTGAGAAACGCTGGAGCGAGGAGATCCCGAGGATCGCTTCGTAAGTACTTTTCTCCTGCCCACAAGCGGCGTCACCGCACGAAGGTGGCGCCGCTTTCGCGTGCCAGCTTTGCTAGCTGCTCAGCTGCGAGACGCGTTGCCGCGAGATCCCGAGGATCGCGCCGATGTCGTCCTGGCTAAGGCCGTCGGCTCGCATTTTTCTGATGATAGAACGGCGGATTTCCGAGGCCATTTTTGCCGCTGCCTCCGCTTCTGCGCTTGCGTGGTCGGCTCCGCGTTTGGCGTCGTCGTACTCGGTTACCACGCGCACCTCTCGCCCGGTGTGACCGGCATCCGCGAGAGCGCGCTGCACGAGGGGCGTAATCTGCGCGAACGTACGAGCACGGACTCGGATGCTCTCGCCGCCTATCGAGAGGGTCGCATCCCACTCTCGTCCGCTTCGCGTGGCCTTGACCTCGATCGCCATCGATTCGTCTCCTTTCGCTTACCCGCTCACCACAATGATGCCATACCCTCTTGCGCATCTGTCGCAATCATGCCTAGCGCATCGGGAGGCATAAAAGAGGGTATGACGCGACCGGTAGAGTGGAGGCATCACCCCAACCGAGAAGGAGGCGCCCATGACCCCGCCGAAGTACGCCCAGGCGTTCCCGAGCGCGACCGCCGAGCAGAACATCACCGCCGCCAACGCTCGAGTCGAGGCGCGAATCGCAGGTAGGGGTGCAATCACTCCCCCTCAGTTCGCAACACTCCTTCAGGCGTGGCGACTCGAGAAGCTCGCGTGAGAGGCAAAGGCACCATGAGCACACACCTCTCCCCCGAAGGGCTGCGCGGCAAGGTCGCCTTCGTAACGGGCGCGTCCGGCGCACTTGGTTCCGACGCCGCCCGGGCCCTTAGCGCCCGCGGAGTTCGGCTCGCTCTCCTGGGCCGCAACACCGGCAAGCTCGAGACTCTCGCCCGCGAGCTCGGTGGCCCTGAGAAGGCCCTCGCGATCGAGATGAACGTCCGCAACCTCGCCTCGGTCGAGGCTGCGGCGAAGAGCGCTGCCGACCACTTTGGCGGCATCGATATCCTCGTCGCCGGCGCAGGCATGGTGACGACTGAATTGGTCGAGGACTACTCGGCGACGGGCTTCGTGGATGACGTTGACACCAACCTCAACGGGGTGTGGCGCACCATTAAGGCCACACTCCCCTACGTTCGCGAAGCGAAGGGGCACGTGTGCATCATTGCGTCCCTCGCCTCGTTCATTCACATGCCGGAGATGTCCGCATATTCAGCCTCGAAGGCCGGAGTGCTCGCGCTCGCTAATTCACTCAGGCTTGAGCTCGATGGAAGCGGAGTGAGCGTCGGAACCATTCACCCCTCGTTCTTCGAGTCTGCTCTCGGGGATGCGCTCACCACCTCTCCGCTCCTGAATCGCGCAAGCGGTAACTTCGGCGGGCTCTTCACCCCGATCAAACGCGAGGACGTCGTTGCCGCGATCGTCAAAAACATCGAGCGTCGCTCACGAGTTGTGGTGCTACCGAAGGCGTTTTCGGCCCTCGCCCTCGTACCTGGTCTCGGCCAGCGCGTAATCGAACCGTATCTCACGCACAATCTTCGAAAGACGAGTCAGAAGCTCTCGCGTTAGCGGGCGATCCCCCAGCTCTCAAGGGTCTGATCGACCATTCCGTGACGCCAGCGGGCGCCCTAAGCCTCCAGCTCCGGCTCCTCCGCTCGGGCCTGCTCGAACACCTCTCTTGCCGCACCGAGATTGACGAGCCCAATGACGATGCCCACCGCGACGTCGGGGAGAACCGAATGCCACACGAGGGTGAGAACGCCTGCCGCAATGATGAGGACGTTCGCGAGCACATCGTTGCGGGCGGCGAGCCATGCGCCGCGCACGAGCGCGTTGTGACCCGCGCGCAGGCGCACGAGGAGCACGGCACAGCAAGCGTTAATCACGAGCGCTGCAAGGGCTGTTCCTGAAAGCGCAAATGGTTCCGGCGGCAGTCCCGTGAGGAGCTTGTGAATCGCCATCGCGAACGCAGCGCCCGCGGGAATGAGGATGAGCCCTGCGAGCGCGTAGGAGGCTTTCCGTCTGCTCTCCAGTGGCCATGCGAGGGCGAGGAGAACGAGGGAGTTGATGAGGAAATCCTCGAGAAAGTCTGCTGCATCGGCGAGCAGAGAGGCGGAGCCGATCGTGAAGGCGAGTATCGCCTCGCCGAGGCAGCCGGCAAGGTTGAGGATTGCGACGATGAGTATTATTCGACGCGCACGAGCGTCAAGCTCCGGTGTATTCACGGCCTCTCCCACGATTCAAGGTGTCCTTCCCTCACGCGAAAAAGGGGATGGGGCTCAAGCACAGCACCCTCGGGCGGGACCCCTTGCCAGCCTGGTTCGCGTTCTCGCACCTTCCTTCGTAAGTGTTCGGCTTCAAACGTTAGCTGCCCGGTAGTAACCGACAGAGAGCCGTCGAGTTGCCCGGGCGCGTGAATTTTCGAATGATCAAACGAGTATCCACGGGAATCTGCCTCACGTGCGATCCCTAAAAGGAATGCCCCGATGCTCCCTTGGGGATCGGCGCTCTCTCGAAAACGTTCGAGTTGGGGATGCTTCGTATATCCCTTAGTGAGGCCCGCAAGCACCTTTTGCGCCAAGAGTGCCTCCCGCCAGCAGGCGACGAGCGCCATCCGATCAAGGTAGGCGGGATGCAAAGACCACAGCCGCAAATGAAACACCCTTTCGTGGCGAAGAGAAATGCACGCCTCTAGCTATTCGAACCGTGCTGTGGCCTAATAGCCAGTTACCCAGGTAGTGTGTGACGTAACCGACGTTTCCGGCCCCGTTCAAGCGGCGCCACGCGGGTTGAAAGGGAAAGCGATGTCAGCACAGCAACCACCCCAGCAAACGCAGGGCTACCCGCAACCGCCATTGGGGCCCGAGAAGTCGCCCGGAAGGCGGGCAGTCGTCATCTGGTCGTGTATCGCGGCAGCGGGCCTCTTCCTCATTCTTGCGGTGGCGGCAATCGCGGCATTCGTGTTGTGGAATGGATCGAAAGACGAGTCTCCAGCTGCGCCCGCGACGACTCAAACGTCGCCGTCACCGGCACCCTCTGACCCCACCTCCGAGGGCCCCACTTCCCCGCCCGACGAAACTGAATCGCCTACACCTGTCGCACCACCAACGACCAACACGCCCTCCGCACCGACACCGAAGTCTGCTGAAGAAGCGAAGGCGGCACTGCACTCGGCATTGCCGGAGAAGATCGAAAACTGGGTCCTCAAGGATGTTGGTGGGGACAAGATCTATAAGGACGGGGATCGTCGGATCAGCTTCCTCGTGATCAGCCTTTCCGAAGACCCTTCCAACCCCTCGGAGGGCCGTGAGGGTGAACAGGTGTTTGAGCGCGGCAGCTGCGGCCTAAATGCCCACAACCCCGAGGCGATCACCTGCCTTATTTTTCCGCGCGCAACGGGAAACACCGCGTATTACATGACATCGAAGTACTCCGATATGGAGGAAATGGTTCGCGTTTCGAAAGCCGTGATCGAGGGTAAGTAGCCCCACGAAGCGCGCGTAAAGACAGGGGGAAACCATGGCTAGCCCGCACAACCTGCAGAATCGGACACGATCGCCGCTGGTGATTACTTTTGCGGCCTGCGGCTGCCTCATCGCCGCACTTGTAACAGGGATCATGGTCGCGGTCGCCGCGGTCATCATCAATATGCCCAAAGCCGCAAACCCGCCGTCACCAACGTCTAGTGCGTCGACGTCATCGTTTAGTCCGTCGGCGTCGGCCGATGAAACCTCACTCCCACCTGCCTCCCCAACGCCTGGCGTCCCTCAGCCGACGCCGGGCCGTCCGTCAACGAACACGGGAGATAACACCGACGACACCATAAACGCACGCCTTCCCGACACCGTCGGTGAGTGGGATCTCGCCCACATCGGCACAAGGCCCATCTACGTGCGAGGCGAAAACACGATTTCGATCCTCATCACCGACATCGCCGAAGGCAAAGCCACTGCGGAAAATCCCTCGTGGGGACTCGAAGGTGAGAAGGCTTTCGACCGCGGTGTGTGCGCGCCGCATCCCGATGGCCGCGGAGGCTTCATGTGTTGGGTATGGCCCAAGGACCTCCCCGACACCGTGCTTTCAGTGCAGTCTCGCGATGCGTCGATGGAGGAAATCATTAAGGTCGCGGAGGCCGTCCGAGGCTAAGGCAGACCTCATTTCATTTAATGGGCACATCCACAAATTGTCTACAATCCGTGTAGGCTCTCGCGTACTCAGCCTTCACACGGCCTACCACGACGAAAGGATGACCCGTGACGGCGAACGCCTCCTCCCCCGCGCCCCCATCTCAGGAAGCCGAACCCAAAGGCGTCCTCGGGCTCATCGTTCAAGTCGGCAACAAGATTCCCGACATCACGACGCTCTTCGTCAGCGCTCTCGTGATCGTTCTCGTCGTCTCGGCGCTTTTGTCGTTCGTGAACTTCGACTACATCAATCCCGCAACTGACGAGAAGATTCAAATCGTCAACATGCTCGCACCCGACCGTCTCGTCGAGCTCATGGCCACAGCCGTCACCAACTTCGCGACGTTCCCCGCGCTCGGCATGGTGATCGTGGCGACGATAGGCATCGGTATCGCTGACGGCTCCGGGTACATCAACGCCGCGCTGCGAAAGCTCCTCTCGTTCACCCCAAAGTCGCTTCTCACACCGATGATCATCGTCGCAAGCATGCTCTCGCACCTGGGTCCCGACACCGGTTACGTCGTCATCATCCCCGTCGCGGCGTACATGTTCTATGCGGTAGGCAAGCACCCCCTCGCGGGCATCGCAGCATCATTCGCCGGTATCGCCGGCGCGTTTGCCGCAAACTACACGCCTTCGGCAATCGACCCCGTTATCCAGGGGTTCACCGAACCGGCCGCCCACATCATCGACCCGAATTACAGCGTCAATATCCTCGCTAACTATTTCTACGGTCTAGGCGCGACCTTTACCGTCATTCCTGCGCTGTGGCTCGTGACCGAGAAGTGGGTCGAACCTTGGCTTCAGAAGAACTTCCCCCTCGATGTCACATCCGATGACATCGAGAACATCGATACTCCCCTCACTTCGCGCGAGAACCGCGCCTTATACATCTCCACGGGCGTCTTCATTCTCGTGATCGCGGCTCTCGTCGTCTCGCTCATCCCCAGCGATTCCGTATGGCGCTCACCAGAATCGGGTTCGCTCACGGCGCCCGATGCCCCCATCATGCAGTCCATCGTCATGATGATCTTCGTGCTCACTGGCCTCGTGGGTCTTCTCTATGGGTTTCTTTCGGGCCGTTTTACTGGCCCCAAAGGCGTGTCAAAGGCCATGGAGGCCATGACCGAGACCCTCGTTCCGCTCATCGTGTTCTATTTCTTCGCCGCTCAGTTCATGTGGGCCTTCAATCAGAGCCAGATCGGTTCGCTCCTCGCTGTCTCAGGCGCCGAGTTTCTACAAAAACTCAATTTGCCACCGCAGCTCACGGTCCTCGGCATCATTCTCTTCGTCGCGTGCCTGAATCTCATCATCACGTCTGCATCGGCAAAGTGGGCTATTCTCGCCCCGATCTTCGTCCCGATGCTCATGGGCGTGGGAATCGCACCTGAACTCACGCAAGCCACATTTCGTGTGAGCGACTCGGCAATCAACGTCATCACCCCGATGTTCGCGTTTTACCCGCTAATCATCACGTACTGCCAGCGATACGTGAAAAAGACGGGTATTGGCACGCTCTCCTCCATAATGTTGCCCTACTCGATCGGCCTCATGGTCACGCTCACGATCACACTGTTTATTTTCTGGGGCTTCAACATCCCTCTCGGCCTTGATTCAAGCTACGTCTACCCGCGCCCGTAACGTGCGCGAAGAAAGGATGATCACCGTGGCGTCTAGCCCAATCCAAGATGCCCTCGCTGAGCGTTTCCTGCGTTACTCGGCGATTTCGAGCCAGTCCGATGCGTCTTCGACAACCGTTCCCACAAGTGAGGGGCAGTGGGAGCTTGCGCGTTTGCTCAAGAGGGAACTCGAGGAGGCAGGGGCCGAGGCGATTCACCTCAGCGACACGTGTGTGCTCACCGCCAAGGTTCCCTCGAACCTCCCCGGGAATGCCGTGGCACCTGCGATTGGTTTTTGCACCCACCTCGACACGGTCGATGTGAATCTTTCCCCGGACGTGAAAGCCCGCGTGATCGAGTACGGCGGCGGGGACGTGTGCCTCAATGAGGCGAACGACGTCTGGATGCGCGAGAGTGAGCACCCCGAGATCGCCCGTTACAAGGGAGAGAGGATCCTCGTGACGGACGGTACGAGCGTTCTCGGCGCGGACGATAAGGCGGGGGTCACGTCAGTCATGGAGGCAGCGGTGCGTCTGCTGCAGGGTCCGACGGTTCCTCACGGTGACGTGTACCTGAGCTTCGTGCCGGACGAGGAGATTGGCTTGCGGGGCGTGCGGACGATGGATCTCGCGCGCTTCCCCGTCGAGTACGCGTTCACGCTCGATTCATGCGAGCTTGGGGAGGTTGTGGAATCGACCTTCAACGCGGCAAGCGTAAGAATCGACATCGTTGGTGTTTCCGCTCACCCTATGAACTCGAAGGGGAACATGGTCAACCCCATTCTGGTCGCGCACGACATCATTACGCAGTTCGATCGGCGGGAGACCCCGGAGTGCACGGAGGGCCGCGAGTCCTACATTTGGGTGAACGCGATCGAGGGGAATCAGACCACGGCGCACATCGGTATCGCTGTACGGGACCACGACCGTGCGGGCTACGAAGAAAAGAAGCAGCGTATCCGCGATATTGCGGCGCGCGTGTCGCAGGCACATCCTCGGGCGAAGGTCACCGTCGACATTGAGGATGTGTACGGAAACATCGAGGACGCGAAAACAGAAGCGAACTCGGTCGCAACCGACAATATCGTGAAGGCAATGGCACAGCTCGGCATTGAACCGATCCACCTCTCGATGCGCGGCGGCACGGACGGTTCGTGGCTTTCGCGTCAGGGGATCTTCACGCCGAACTTCTTTACGGGCGCGCATAATTTCCACTCGGTGTTCGAGTTTTTGCCGCTTAACGCTTTTGAGAAGAGTTTCGAGATGGTCAATACGCTCATTCGACAGGCGGTGCAGCAGTAACGCCCGCGTTCTGAGCCGCGAAAGGGCCGGCGGCCTCCCCGGGGAGATCGCCGGCCCTTGTGTTCGCGGGAAAGACCGCTTAGCGCTTGCGTACGGAGCGAGCGACGAGCGTTCCGCCAACGCCGAGCAGCACGAGAGCTCCGAGCGCGGTCACGAGGTAGGCGCTGCCTTCAACGCCTGTACGCGGAAGCGGCGCGTGGGCCTTCTTCTTTCCTTGGCTTGTCAGGCGGGTGGGCTCATCAGCTTTCGCCGGTGCCTTCGCTGGCGCTTCGGCCGGGTTCGACGGCCCATCGGCAGGCGCGGGGACAGGCTTCTCAGGTGCCTCACCCGCGCCCTCATCCTCGCCTGATTCGTCATCGACGGCATCGGCAGGGCGGTCTTCCGACGGCTGCGTGCCTTCATCGGAGGCGACATCGAAGGCGTCATCGACCTTGCCGAGGCGGAGGAATACCGTCTCGCCAGTTGCGTCATCGAGGCCGTCGTTATCGGTGACGGCGTACATCGAGCCGTCCTTCGCGACGGTGAAGCCTTCGAGCTTCTCCTGGGTCCAGCCGCCAGTTGCACGCAGCTTCGGCAGAACATCGAGGACCTTGCCCTTATCGAGCGCGATCGGCGCGCCGTTCGCTGCTGCGACCTCATCTTCGCTGGGAAGCGCTACCTGGACGAGCTGCTTCACCTTGGCGTCGGGGCCGTTGAGCTTATCGCGTTCGATGAGCACGAGCGTGTCGTCGACGATCGTGAGTTCGGAAAGGCCCATCCAGTCGCCCTTCGTGTCGGTCGCGGTGAGTTCGACTGTGTACCAGTTCCATGCTTTGGTCGTGGTGTTGTAATGGCCGATGCGTGCGACGTTTCCTTCTTGGGCCTCGAGAGTCTTCACACTCGCGTCTTTCCACAGCGGACGTTGGATCGCGACGAAGACTTCTTCTTCGCCCTTCTCGTTGATGCGAGCGTCGATGCCTTCGAGACCCCACTTGCCAATGTGCGCGGAAACGTCCTCGGGAAGTGCGATTTCTTCCTGGATGTTGAGGTCGGCATCGGTGCGCACGAGGCGGTTCTCAGCACCGCTCTTACCTTCGGACGCGAGCCAGAAGCCGCCGTCGTTGCGCTGGCTGAGCCCCTCGATGTCGAGACCTTCGGCAACTGCGCCATCGCGCTTGAGGGCGCGGCGCTCGGTGATGAGAGCAGGTTCTTTCGAGGCATCGATCGTGTAGACGTAGGCTACATCCAGTGCCGCGTCGGACGCTGCGTAAAGCGTGGAGGCGTCGGACTTGCTCGCGGCGAGCGAACCGAGCGCCGTCCACGGAACCGCGTGGCCGTCTTCGGATTTCGCAGAGACAATGCTCGGCTGGGCGGTTTCGGGGGCGTCGGCACCGAGCTTGTAGAGGTTCACGGCGCTGCGTACGCGAGCGGAGGCGTCGTCGGTTTCGCTCGAGACGGCGAGAAGATTGCGGCCGGGGATCGGCAGGATCCCTTCGGGACCGTTCGTTGTGAACAGCAACTGCTCGAACGAGGGCTTTGCCGGGTCATTCACGTTGTAGACGGCAACGAAGTTGGAACGCTCGGAAGCAACGAAGGCGTAGCGCACGCCTTCGATTTCAGCCACGGCGAGTCCTTCAATCTCGGGACCCTTTTTACCGGCACGCTTTTCGTTGTGAAGACCGTACTTGTTTGCGATTTCCTCGATCGAATTGCCCGCATCCCACACGACGGTGCCCTCGGTGTCGAAGACAGTCCAGCCTCGCGAGCCGCCCTTCCAGTCGCCCTCGTTCGCGGTGGCAACGTGCTCATCATCGACCCACGCAATCGCGTCGGGCTCGCGTGGAATGTCGCTGAGCCGCCCGTTCGGCTGGATATCGCCGTCCTTGTCCGCGTCGATGCCGTCAAGATTCACCGTTCCGGCGGTGAACACGCTCGTGATCTCGTTCGTGTTGAGATCGATAATCGCGACGCCGTTGTTTTCCTGGAGAGTGACGGCGAGCTCGTTCTTCGAGTTGATCGACACGTACTCGGGTTCGAGATCCTCGGGGGTATCGAGGCCCGCATTCTTCACGATGTCGAGAACCTCACCGTCGCTGTCTGTGAAGCGCACGGGGACGGCCGTCCAGGTCGAGGGGTCGCCCTCGAGCTTGAGTGTTTGCACGAAGCCCGTAGGCATTTGCGGCAAACCACCCTCGACATCCTTGCGCTCTTCATCGCGCTGGTTCTCCATCGCGATTGCGGCAATCGAGCCGTCCTTGTTGATAGCGATCGAGTCGGGCTGGCCTTCGAGGTCGATCGAGGCGACCTTTTCTCGCGTGCTGACCTTGAGTACGTCGACGCGTCCCTTCGGATGCTCAAAGTCGCCGCCGGTCTCATCGATCACGACGAGCACGTAATCTCCGGCGACGGCAACCGAGGTGGGCTGGTCATCGGCGTGGCCAAGCTCGGCGAGCGAAACGCTGCCAGCTCCCTTGGGGGCGTTCGGGTCGGTGATGTCGAGGAACCCGATGCGCTTACCTGCAGCGTCGGTGTAGATGAGGGTGTTGCCGTCTTCACTCACGGTCGAAATCTCGGCGACGGTTTCATCCGCGGGATCAACCCCCTCGGGGGCATTCATATACACCGGGTAAGTCGCGGTGCGTGCGAAGGGGCTTTCGACGTTCTCGTCGCCCTCGGCGAGAGCGGGGATAGCAAGGCCGAGGCCGAGCGAGCACACGAGGGCACTTGCCGCGAAGATTGAGGAGGTACGCTTCACGTCTTTGACTTTCTAAGAGATGCGGGATCGTTCACGCGCGCCGGGGAAAATTTCACGCACCCCCATCTTTGTCCCGTCCGGTAAACGCACGGTTACGCAGCGGCGAGTGTTGGTTGAATCGCTCCGCTTGCAGCGGGAAAAACGCGGCCCGACGGCACCCTAGGAACCGTCGAGCCGCGCAGCGGGTCTCGCTCTAACCGAGCAGGTCTGGGTAGTCGGTCTCTACCCCTTTGACGTGGCGGTCCACGAACGCGAGGACAGTCGAGTACCACGTGAATGCATTGTTCGGCGTCAGCACCCAGTGGTTCTCATTCGGGAAGTAGAGGAACCTGTGAGGGTTCTCCTCCGGGCTCTTGCCCGAGGCCTCAAGCAGCTCGTACCAGAGACGCAGCCCCTCTCCGATCGGAACGCGGTAATCCTTATCGCCGTGAATCACGAGCATGGGCGCGACGATCTCCCCCACTGAATCGGCGGGGTTGTATTCGACCACATGAGCATCATCGAGGTGGGCACCCCAGTGCTGGCCAGCGTCGGTCGTGTGGCGGAACTGGTCGATGTTCCACAGGGACGCATGCGTGACGATGCAGTCGAAGAAGTCTCCCGTGTGGCCCGCCACCCAGTTCGCCATGTAGCCACCGTAGGATCCGCCAAGCGCAGCCTTCTTCGTCTCATCGATTTCAGGATGCTCAAGCGCGGCTTTGGTGGCGCGCATGATGTCGTCGAACGCGCTTCCACCGAGCTGGTCCCAACCGCGGTCGATCATGCCTTGGCCGTACCCGGTCGAGATGGCGGGGTCAGGAAGGAGTACAGCGTAGCCACGAGCGACGGCCGTCCACGGGTTCCAGCGCCAACTCCAGCTGTTCCACGAGCCGAAGGGACCACCGTGAATCCACAAAAGAAGCGGCACAGGGTTTGTTTCACTCGCGTTTTTCGGCACGCACAGCCACGAGCGCACGCGCGTGCCGTCCTCTGCCTCGATGCTGAACTCGGTGAGGTCGCCCGGAACCTCCGGGGCCTCAAGCGCGGCATCGATGCGGCTCACCTCGCGCGTGTCGGGATCGAGCCGCACGGGAAGCGGAGGCTGATCGATTGCATCTTGCAGGGCAACGAGGCTCCCGTCGCGCTCGGCGAGCGCGAGGGCGTCGTAGTGGAACTTTCCCTCAGTGAGAAGCTCAACCGTTCCCTTATCGACATCGAGACGGAAGATTCCTCCGCGACCCTCATGGTCGGCCGTAAAGTAGATACTTTTGCCGCAAGGTGTGATCGCGACGCAGCCAATCCAGTCGGAGAAATTCGTCGCCGTCACGGTGCGCTCGCCGGTTTCAAGGTTGTAGATCGAGTACTCGAGCTTCAGCGGCACCGTTCGGCTCACCGCCTGCTCACGGGCAAGGAGGAGGTAATCCCCCGCGGGGCTCACCGCTTCGAGCATGTGATGGATGCCGTCTTCTTCGGCAAGTGTCGTGACGGATCCGGACTCAACGTCGATCTTCACCACGGTACTGAAAGAGTTGATCCCGCGCACCGTGCGATTCAGCGTCGCGTAAATGAAGCGACCGTCGGAACTAATCTGGGCACCCGAGACCCGTTCATGAGGGGCAAAGTGGGTGAGCTGGCGAAGCTCGAGTTGGGCGTCGCCGTCCTCGGTATCGAGCGGCTCGGCAACGAAGATCTGGCTCACGGTAGGGCCAAGGTCGTGATCCCATGCCCGCACGGGATAGCCGGTGTGGAGGATGCCCGTAAATTTCTTGTCTTCGCGCTCTTTCGCGATGCGAGCGTCGTCTTCCGCGTCCTTCGCGTGAGGATGCACCCCGCTCACGAGCGCGATGCGACCGCTTTCGCGCGCGATGCTGAGTCCGGCAAAGCCTGAGTGGCGCTTCGCGACGACGCGGGCCTCTCCCCCGCCGTTCGGAAGAAGAAAGAGGGGCTGTTCGCTGTCGTCATCGCCCGTGTCACGCTTTGCCGTGAAAAGAATGTCGCCCTCATTGGTGATGCCCGCAAGGGCCTCCCCTTCGAGGCCGCGCGTGAGACGGCGTGGCTTGCGGGTGTCGCCTCCGCCCCACGGAAGCTCCCACAGAGCACTCACATACGCGTTTTTCTTCTGATTGAGTTCGGTGCGTACCGCAATGAGGCGGTCCCCTGCGGGAGAAAGCGCCAGGCCCGAAAAGCGCGGCTCGGCGACAAACTGTGTCAGGTCATGAAAAATTGATGCTGTCTCAGTCATGGAGCAAGCCTAGCGAGAAAAGCGCACAGTGTGCTGCGCGTCTCACCCAGAGGAAGTCGGCCCGCGACAAACGAAAAACCCCGGGCGACATAACAGCAACCCGGGGTTTCTACTTCGAAGTGGAGCTAACGGGATTCGAACCCGTGACCTTCTGCATGCCATGCAGACGCGCTACCAACTGCGCCATAGCCCCAAATTTTTTGGGCGTCGCCGTAGCGACTCCAGCAATATTACACGCTCATTGGGCGGCAACGAAATCCGGTGGGAGGTTCAGTGATGTGAGCCTCACCCACCCTGCACCTTCACTACGGCGCATGACTTCGACGACCGCGCGGTGGCAGTTATCCATGCTCGCGAGTCCCCGAAAATCGCCTTCACCGGCGCCGATCATCGCGGCTAAACCAAGCGAAATCGCGGCGCCGTGTGCGACCACAACGACGGTGCCGGCCTCGTGACGATCACTGAACTCGCGACAAGCCGCATCGAACCGACGCGCAACATCCGCCCTGTGCTCGACTCGAGCTTTCTCGAGCCCGCTCGAGACACCGGCGCGCCACAGCGCAAACTCGAGAGGCCACCCCTTTTCGATCTCCTCGCGGGTCAGCCCCTCCCAGTCGCCAAAACCGCGTTCGCGCAGGCGAGAGTCGGATGAAACCTCTAACCCGTGAGGCGCCGCGATTGCCTCCGCCGTCGCCATCGCACGCCCGAGCGGTGAGGAGTACACGGCCGCTATGCTCTTGTCATCCACAAGGGATTCCCCCACCGCACGCGCTTGAGCGAGGCCCGCCTCGTTGAGGGGAATATCGGAAGCGCCTTGAATGCGGCCGGCATAGTTGTAGTCAGTTTGTCCGTGACGCACGAGGATGAGGTGAGAAGCCATTACTTCTCCTGCGCCTCCGCATCGGGACCGAGGTCAAGATCCAGGTCGATCGCCGGGGCATCGCGCCACAGGCGTTCAAGGGCGTAAAACGCGCGGTCCTCCGCGTGCTGGACGTGCACGACGATGTCGGTAAAGTCGAGGAGGATCCAGCGAGCGTCCTTCTCGCCTTCGCGCCGCTTGGGCTTGTAGCCCGCTTTGAACATTTCCTCTTCCACGCCATTGACGATCGCGTTCACCTGGCGTTCCGAGTCACCTGAGCACACGACAAACACGTCGGTGATGACGAGCTGCTCAGACACGTCGAGTGCGATCACGTTGCCCGCGAGCTTGTCGGCCGCGGCCTGCCCGGCGATGCGGGCCATGTCAATGGATTCCTGGGTTGCGGTCACGAAGCGAGTCCTCCGGAAAGGTCATAGGGAACGGTCTCGGGAATGGGGGCGATTGCTTTCGCGATGCCGGGGCCAATCACGCCCGTCACGAGAAGCACAACGAGGGTAATCGCGATCGCTGCGACGAGCAACCACGTGATCCACATGCCGATTCCGCCGGAGGTGCGACTCGGCTTGTCGAGCACCGTCCCGTCGAAGCGAGCCGCGGGCTTGGGCTCAGGTGCCTGATCGGCGGGAAGGTCACCAACCTCGAGCCACTCGGAGGCGTCGGAGAGCGGTGTCCCGTCGCTCGTCTCGTATACGGGGGCGGGTTCAGTTTCAGGATCGGCAGGCTTGGGTGCGAGTGCCTCGGAAGCGCTCGGCACCGACGTTTCGGGATCGGCGGGTACGGAGGTCCAGGCCGACGCCTGCCGAGCCTCGGCTGATTCTTGCTCCGTGGGTTCGAGGGCCGGTTCTGCGGGTGCGGTCTCGGCGCTTTCGGCCCCGTCGATGGCGTCGCTCGTAGCGGGATTGCCGGCACCCTCGGCGCTGCCGATTTCTTCAGGATCGAGAACCGCCGTCTCGTACGCGTCAGTCGCGGGTTCGTCAGGGGTTATGGCTTCTCGGCCGAAGCGGGCGCCGGGCCATGAACCCTTCTTCGCGCCGACGCTAGCCGCGGGAAGATCGTCACTCAGGGGGTCCGGGGTAGCTGCCGAAACTTCCTGAGGCGCGGTCTGTTCCGCAGCCTTGCCTCTTTCGGTCTCCACGGCCGCGACTGGCTCGGAGGGTACGTGCGCTTCAGGCTTGGCCTCAACCGCGGGCTGCACGGGGACGTCGGCGCGGCGCTTTGCGCGCTTGCCGGTGTAGTGCTTCAGCTCGGGAAGCTGATCGTCTGCGACCGGAGGGATCACCGCCGTGCGGCGCGCATAAAGCGTGAGATCGCCCGTCACGCCGCGAGTTGCCGACGTGTTGTTCTCGTCTCCGCTCACTGCACGAGCGCGGCGCCCGTGCCGACGACCGGAAAGCTGCGTCTCAGTTCCCGTCATGCTCACTTCCTAGATAGAGCTTGTATTTGTTGATGTATTGCACGACGCCGTCGGGGACGAGGTACCACACCGGTACCCCCCGCTTGACTCGCGTGCGGCAGTCAGTTGACGAAATCGCCATCGCGGGAACCTCGATGAGGGTCACCCCGCTTGGCGGGAGGCCATCGGTGTTGATGTCGTGGCCGGGGCGCGTGACCCCCACGAAGTGCGCGAGGTCAAAAATCTCGCTGTAGTCCTTCCACGTGAGGATGTTCGTGAGAGCGTCCGCACCCGTGATGAAGAACAGGTCGTCGTTCGGCAATTGCGCACGAAGGTCGCGAAGCGTATCGATCGTGTAGGTCTGCCCCGGTCGATCGATATCGACGCGCGAAACCGTAAAGCGCGGGTTAGCAGCCGTTGCGACGACCGTCATGAGGTAACGGTGTTCGGGGTCGGAAATCTCTTTGCCCGACTTCTGCCACGGGCGCCCAGTGGGGACAAAGATCACCTGGTCAAGACCAAAAACCGACTGGACTTCGCTCGCGGCAACGAGGTGGCCGTGATGGATCGGATCAAAAGTCCCCCCCATCACGCCAATCCGGCGCTTTGCGCTCATGTGGAAGGTCTCAGCGGGAGGTGCCGCGGCGGTTCTCGCGCTCAACCTCGGCGACTGTCTTCGCGTTCGAGGACGGTTCCTGGTGGAGACCGCTGAAGAGCGACGTGATCACGAGCAAAAGCATGAGGATCACAAACGCCGCGACGCCGAACACGGCGGGGTGCGGCCCGTGAGCGTGTGCGGCGGCCTCTTCGGCGAGGATCAGAGAATCAGCGTGCATGCCAGACCTTTCGCAATCGTTCATCCCATCGAGGGGCTATGCCATTGTTCCACACATTGCCCCGCGCGCGAGGGTTACGCCGCGAAGCTCACCCCCTCACGTGGCCTTCGCCTCGCACAATCCAGGTGGTACTCGTGAGCTCACGCAGGGCCATGGGTCCGCGCGCGTGCAACTTTTGCGTGGAGATCCCGATCTCCGCGCCGAAACCAAATTCGCCCCCGTCGCTAAAGCGCGTCGAGGCATTGACCATGATGACAGCGGAGTCGAGTCCCGCGATAAAGGCCCGTTCACTCTCAATCGAGGCGGTGAGGATTGATTCGGTATGCCCGCTCGTGTGAAGACGGATGTGCTCCACCGCTTCGTGCACATCGGCAACAACTTTGATAGCGAGGTCCAGCGATAGGTACTCGGTGAAGAAATCTTCCTCTCGAGCTTCCACGACGCGCGCGGGCCCGCCGTGGAGCACCGCATAGGAGCGGGGATCCGCGTGCAGCACCACGTTTTTCGGGGCGAGCGCCTCAGCTAGACGCGGAAGGAAATCCTGGGCGATGCGTTCGTGGACGAGGATGTTTTCGAGCGCATTGCAGACTCCCACGCGCTGGGTTTTCGCATTCACCACGATGTCAATCGCGCGGTCAAGATCCGCGCTTTCATCGACAAAAATGTGCGTGTTGCCCGTGCCGGTCTCGATCGTCGGCACAAGGCTCTCCTCGACAACGCGGGAGATGAGGCCCGCCCCGCCGCGAGGGATGAGGACATCAACGAGACCCCGAGCGCGCATGAGGGCACTGACGCCCTCACGCCCGAGGTCATCGAGGGAGGCCACGAGTTCCGCGGGAAACCCTTCGCCCGTGAGCGCGGTCCGGATCGACTCCACCAGGGCTCGATTCGTGGACGATGCGGCGCTTCCTCCCCGAAGGATGACGGCATTGCCCGACTTGAGTGCGAGGGCTGCCGCGTCAACGGTGACGTTGGGCCTGGCCTCGTAGATCATGCCGATCACCCCGAGCGGGACGCGGACTTCGGTGAGCGAAAGCCCGTTCTCGAGCACCCCGCCGCGCACAACCTCGCCGACCGGATCGGCAAGGGCGGTAGTCGCGCGCACCTGAGCGGTAATCGCCTGCATGCGAGACGGGTTCAACGCGAGGCGATCTCTCAAACCCGGATCAATCCCGCTCTCATCCGCACGGGCTAGATCCTCGGCATTCGCCTCGAGGATTCGAGCGCAATCCGCGTCAAGCTTCGCGGCGATCGCGCGCAGAAGGGAATCCTTTCGCGCGCGATTCTCGCGTGCAATCGTGCGTTGGGCGCGCTTGGCGCGCGCAGCAATGGCGTGGACCCTCTCGGTCACCGTGGACTGCTCATTCATGAGCACCACTTATAGCGCATTTCTCCCACCAAAGCGTCTATTTCAGCAGCACGAGATCGTCCCTGTGCACAACCGTGTGCACCCCGATCTCGCTTTCGCGCGCGGCAATCTCTTCCGATGTGAGCCCCATGATGCGCGAGATAGCGTCGGAAGAAAAATACGTGAGCCCGCGTGCCCGTACCCGCCCCGAGCTGTCAGCGATGTCCACGGGAGATCCGGCCGCGAACGTGCCCTCTACGCGCGTGATTCCCACGGGAAGAAGCGAACGCCTCTGCTCGACAACCGCGTGTACCGCGCCCTCGTCGAGCACCAGGGTGCCCTCCCCGCGGCTCGCGTACATGAGCCACATGAGTCGAGACCGCCGGCGACCCGTGGTGCGCGCCGGAAAGAACGTGCCGAAATCTTCGCCTGAGAGAACGGCATCGAATCTCGCGGGAAGTGTGAGAACGCACGCGGTTCCCGTAATGGTGGCGTCATGCGCGGCGGAAAGCTTCGTCACCATCCCACCGGTTCCGACGGTCGACCCGCGTGAGCCGATTTCGACCCCTTCGAGTTTCGCCGCATCTTTCACACAGGCGATCCTCTCGGCCTCGGGTTCCTTAGGCGGGCGTGTGAAAAGGCCATCGACATCGGTGAGAAGAACGAGGAGGTCGGCTCCCGTCACTTGCGCGACGAGGCTCGCGAGGCGGTCGTTGTCGCCGAAGTGGATCTCGCGAGTGGCGACCGTGTCGTTCTCATTGACGATGGGGACCGCCCCTGCGGCGAGCAGTGCGTTGAGCGATGCCCGCACGTTCCTATATTTCTCGGGGTGAACCATGTCGTCCTCGGTGAGCAACACCTGCCCCACGAGCACGTTGCTCATGCCGAAGGCCTGCGACCATTCACGAATGAGCATGCCTTGCCCGACCGAAGCGAGCGCCTGGCTATCGGTGATCGACTCGGGTCGCGCGTTAAACCCCATCGGGCGAAGCGCCGCGGCGATCGCGCCCGAGCTGACAATGACGACCTCGCGCCCCTCGTGAACGAGGCGCGACACGCTCGAAGCCAGTGCCCAAATCGCGTTGCGGTTGAGGTCACCGCTTGGAAGCGTGAGCGAACTCGAACCGATTTTCACCACGATGCGCTGTGCGCGCGTGAGAGAGGCCCGCGTATCGAGCCGTGCGGGGTCGTGAACACCGTGCCCGATACGTACCTTGTCGATTCGCGTCATCAGTCGTCTTTCGAAGGATCGGACCAGTGCCCTGCTTGACGTTCCGCCTCCATTGCACTGATGCGGTCCATGCGTTCCTTTACACGCACGCGGCGCACCTCGCGCTTTTCCTGACGCGTCGGGCGGGTACGCTCCTCGAGCCGCATGTCTGTACCGCGCTGGCCGAGGAATTCCGCACCTGTGACCATGGTCGGCTCCCAATCAAACACCACCGCGTCGTCTCCTGGGCCGATCACGACCGTGTCTCCGGCCTTCGCGCCCTTTTTGAAGAGTTCGTCCTCGATACCGAGGCGATTGAGACGGTCGGCGAGGTACCCCACAGCCTCGTCATTTGCGAAGGCCGTCTGACGCACCCATCGCTCGGGTTTGTCACCGCGGATGCGGTACACGCGCTGCCCCTCGAACTCCTCCGGGGTGATCGTAAACCCACCCGAATCCTGGTCCTCGGGGGTAATCGCGATCGTGGGGCGCTCGTCGCGCTCGGGGTCGGGATTTTCGAGGCGCTGGCGCTCCACGAGGGCTCCGAGGGTCAGCGCAAGCTCGCGAAGACCCGCGCGGGTCAGGGCGGACACTTCGAGAACGGGAACACCACGCTCCTTGAGCTCTTCGCGCACCATGTCGGCCATGTCTGAGCCGTCCGGCATATCAACTTTGTTGAGCACGATGACCGTCGGGCGCTCCATGAGGGGCGGGAGGCCAAGCCGACTCGACTCAGAATCGAGCCGTTCAGCGTACGTACGCAGCTCGTTTTCGATGAGCTCGAGATCGTGGACCGGATTGCGCTCCGCTTCCATCGTCGCGGCGTCGAGCACGTGGACGATCACGTGACAACGCTCGATATGCCGAAGAAAGTCGAGGCCGAGCCCCTTGCCTTCGGACGCGCCGGGGATGAGCCCGGGAACGTCAGCCATCGTGAAGCGGAACTGCTCTTGCTCAACCACCCCGAGATTCGGGGTGAGAGTCGTGAACGGGTAATCCGCAATCTTCGGGCGCGCCGCACTCATCGCGGCAATGAGCGAACTTTTACCCGCGCTCGGGAAGCCCACGAGGGCGACGTCGGCGATGGACTTCATCTCGAGAACGAGGGAACGTTCCTCACCTGGTTCGCCTAGGAGAGCAAAGCCGGGCGCCTTGCGCTTCGAACTCGCGAGGGCTGCGTTTCCGAGGCCGCCCTTACCGCCACGCGCCGCAACGAACCGCGTACCTTCGCCGACGAGGTCCGCGAGGAAGTTTCCTTCCTTGTCGCGCACGACGGTACCTTCGGGGACCTGGAGCACGAGATCCGCGCCTTTCGTCCCCTCGCGGAAGTCTCCCTTCCCAAATCCGCCCGACTCGGCGCGACGGTGAGGGAGGTGGTGAAAGTCCATGAGCGTCGTGACATTGCGCGAGACCTCGAGGATGACGTTGCCGCCGTCGCCTCCGTTGGCGCCGTCGGGCCCCGCGAGAGGCTTGAACTTTTCACGCTTGATCGAGGCGCAGCCATTGCCACCATCACCGCCGGTGATGTGGAGAACAGCGCGGTCAATGAAGGTTGCCATGGTGGCCTTTCGACGCGAGCGGATGCGCGAAGAGCGCTCTTGGCACCAGCCTAAGCTGATCCGCTCTGGAGTGCAGGGAGGTTAAACGTGAGGCGGGGAAGGGCCCCGCTGGGCACTTCCCCGCCTCACCTGTGAAAGTGGGCCAGCCTCAGACCGAGGCCACCACGTTCACCACGTTACGGTCGCGCTTACGCGCGAACTCGACGACGCCCTCGGTGAGAGCGAAAAGCGTGTCGTCGCCGCCACGGCCAACGCCCTGGCCCGGGTGGAAGCGGGTGCCGCGCTGGCGAACGATGATCTCGCCCGCGCCAACTTCCTGGCCCGCAAAGCGCTTCACGCCGAGGCGCTGAGCGTTCGAGTCGCGGCCGTTCTTCGAGGAGCTAACGCCCTTCTTTGATGCCATGAGTCAGTACCTTCTCTCGATATTTGAGATCGCTCAGGCGATCTTCGTGACCTTGAGCCGAGTCAGTTCCTGACGGTGGCCCTGGCGCTTCGTGTAGCCGGTCTTGTTCTTAAACTTGAGGATGCGAACCTTGGAACCGCGGAAGTCTTCGATCTTCTCAGCGGTCACGGTGACCTTCTCGAGGTCTTCCTTCGCGGAGGTCACCTTGTCACCGTCAACCAGGAGGACGGGAGCGAACTCTACGGTGTCGCCCGCCTCGCCGGCCACGCGGTTGATCACGATGGTGTCACCAACCGACACCTTCTCCTGACGACCGCCTGCGCGGACGATTGCGTACACCACGTCACTGCTCTTTTCTCGTTGCTGACAATTATGCTGGGTGTTTTCCCTCAAACCGCGCGGGCCACCGGTCGGGGCTTCACGGTCACTGCCGAAAGCGCGACCGCGAGAACCGCTGCGGGAAGGAAAAGTCTACGGCACGAAATGCACCGACGTATAGCTTACGAAATGCATTCCCCAGAATCAACCGTTGCAGGCATCGCGACCTGCGAAAACGCTCGACAATCCTGTGGAACTCATCACGTCACTCGACCTGCGCGTCCCCGCTGTGACCCACGGCAGTGTCCTCGGTCTCAGTGGAGGCACCCGCGGGGGCCTCAGAAGTCGTGGGCGGCTCCGCTGATTCAACGGGTTCGCTGCCCTCAGCCGGCGCGATGACCTGACCGTCAACAGTCACCTCGGGGGCCGAATGACCGGTGCTCGCAGCGGCAATCGAGGCAATCGTTGCGCGCGCGAGGGCACGCGAAGCCTCGTTGTCTTCAAGCCTGTGAACGTCCGAAGCATTCTTTGAATCGACGAGATCCTGCACGGCGTCTTTCGCCGAGGCGGCTTTCTCCTCGGCGGACTGCCCCTTTGACTCTCGCTTCGCCGACTTATTCGAATCGCCGTCTGAGTTGCGCGACTTCTTGGAGCGCCTGCGCGACTTCTTGGGCTCATCGTCGAAGGCGGGCGGCTCGTGATGATGCTGGCCGTCGAGATCGATTTGAATGCCACGCCCATTGCAGGCCTCGCACATGGTCGAGAACGTTTCAACGAGGCCCGCGCCCACGCGCTTGCGGGTCATCTGCACGAGTCCAAGGCTCGTGACTTCCGCGACCTGATGCTTGGTGCGGTCACGCGAAAGGCACTCGATCATGCGGCGCAGCACAAGATCGCGGTTAGCTTCGAGGACCATATCGATGAAGTCCACCACGATAATGCCGCCGATGTCGCGAAGTCGAAGTTGGCGAACGATCTCCTCGGCCGCCTCGAGGTTGTTACGGGTCACGGTTTCTTCGAGCGAACCGCCAGTTCCCGTGAACTTGCCCGTGTTGACGTCAACGACGGTCATGGCCTCGGTGCGATCGATGACGAGCGAACCGCCGGAGGGCAGGTAGACCTTGCGGTCCATCGCCTTCATGAGCTGCTCATCCACGCGGTATTTCGCGAAGGAATCCTTCTCCCCCACGTGTTTCGTGACGCGCTCGAGAAGATCGGGGGCGACCTCGCTAATGTATTCGTGCAGCTCCCTGTAGACGCTTTCGCCTTCGACGATGAGCGACGTGAAATCTTCATTGAAGATGTCGCGCACAACCTTGATCGCGAGATCCGGTTCGGTTGAGAGCGCGGTCGGGGCGTTCTTGCCCTTGGCGCTCGCTTTTTCGATCTTCTCCCACTGCTTCTGGAGTCGCTCGACGTCACGCTTGAGTTCGTCTTCGCTCGCGCCTTCAGCCGCGGTGCGCACGATAACGCCCGCTTCCGCGGGAACGATCGACTTGAGGATCTTCTTGAGGCGCGCACGCTCCTTGTCGGGAAGCTTCCGGCTGATGCCGGTCATCGATCCACCCGGGACATAAACGAGGTAGCGACCAGGCAGAGAGATCTGGCTCGTTAGGCGCGCGCCCTTGTGGCCAATTGGATCCTTCGTCACCTGGACCAGCACGGGATCGCCCGCCTTGAGAGCGGATTCGATGCGGCGCGGCTGCCCCTCGAGGCCAGCGGCATCCCAATTGACCTCGCCCGCGTAGAGCACGGCGTTGCGACCGCGACCGATATCAACGAAGGCAGCTTCCATCGATGGGAGAACGTTTTGGACCTTACCGAGGTAGACGTTGCCCACCATCGACGTGTGCGACTTCTGCGCCACGTAGTGCTCGACGAGGATGTTGTCCTCGAGCACCACGATCTGGGTTCGGCCCGGTCGTTCGCGCACGATCATCGTGCGCTTGACGGACTCGCGGCGAGCGAGGAACTCCGACTCGGTAATCGAGTGGCGCCTACGCCCGGACTCGCGGCCCTCGCGACGGCGCTGCTTCTTCGCTTCCAGGCGAGTCGAACCCTTGACAGCCTTGACTTCGTCCCGCGCCTCGCGAACCTTGACGACGGTGTTCGGCGGGTCGTCGGGGTGGGGCTCATCAGAGCCGCCTGAGCTGCCCGTGCGGCGGCGGCGCCGCCGGCGACGGCTCGACGTGCCGCCCTCGTCATCGCTGTCATCCGCATCGGTCGACGAGTCGCGATCGGCGACGTCCTTGGGCTCCTCTTCGCCATTCTCGCCCTGGGGCGAGTCGTCCTCACTCTTGCTTCCGCGACCGCGACGGCCGCGTCCGCCACGGCGGCGACGTCGGCGCGAGCTTCGCTGCGTGCCTTCACCGTCGGATTCTTCGGAATTTTCGGTGTCGCTCGCGCCCGTCTCCGCATCATCTTCGCTCGCGGAGTCCGAATCGGAGCCCTTTTTCTTCGCGCTGCGTTCAGTGCGGGCAGCCTCGCGCGACTCGCGCTCGGCACGCTCGATAGCTGCACGACGTGCGGCTTCGAGATCGGGAGCGCCAAAAGTAATGTCAACGGAGGCTTCGGCGAACAGATCGCTGGCCTCTTCGTCATCGTCGATCTCGCTCGCGGTCACGCTCGGTTCCGAGGTCGGGGTGGGGGCCTGGAAGAGAAGCGAGGCAAAGCCGAGCATGTCCGGGGCCGACGACTCTTCGGCTACCTCGACGCTCTGACGAGAGTCGGCGAGGGCCTTGAGATCACGCGAAATGTCGTGAGCCCCGAAGGAGCCCTCTTCTCGACTGTCGGATTCTCGCGTGTCCGTGTCGCGTGCGGGTTCGGATACCTCGCTCGGCGCCCCTTTGGCATGGTCCGTACGCCCCTCATCGACGGCTGCAGACGCACGACCTTCTTTCACGGCTGAGCCTTGGTCAGTCGGCTCAGCTGAATGAGTCCTTGCAGCTTCGCTCGCGGGAATGCCTGTTGCTGACTTCCCTGCTTTCGCTGCCTCTTTCTTGGCAGCCCGCTCAGCGAGCCGACGCTCACGAAGATTGAGGGGCTTGGCGTCGCTCACGACGGCACTGCCTTGAGCGGCGACGCTCGTGTGCGCACTCGAGGAAGGAGTCGATTGCTCCGCAGCTACGGAGGGCGCCCCTGCGGGCGCTCCTGCGGCACGTCGGACACGACGGCGCTGGCGCGAGGCGCCCTGACTACTCGACGATTCGTTATAGGAACCCACTTCAGCCATGTGGCTGCTCCGTTCTAGGGCGGCCCAGCGCATCCTGGAGCCGCCATATGTCATCGCCCGTGGGCGGAAGCCGAATTAACCCTCCCCCTTCGCGCTGCTCTTCACGAGCGCTGCGACACCCGAAGCCTTGCGTCACGGCCAAAGCGTGGCCGGAGCGACAACCGGATAGCGGGGGATCCTTTACGCCGGATGCGTCGGCGCAAACATCACTGCCAAGTATCGCACACGATGACACGAATCGCTCGCAGGTAGGCAGCCGTCGGACGCCTCTCGAACGGCGGCGCGGCGCAGCAATAACCCCGCAACCAGCGGCGCACCAGCCGCGGCAGCGTCCTTTTCGCGAGGCGCCCATTGCATAAAACAATGGGGGCGACACGCAAAAACCGCAGGCCAGAAACGCCTTAGGGGCGTAGAATGGCAATCAGCAAAATCGGGCCCAAGGTCCCGACCATGCACCCTCGAGGTTTCTAACCTGAGGGTGAACCACCCTGTCCCTCTCTAGAAAAGGACGCCCATGGACGCGCTCGATCTCGCGCGGTGGCAGTTCGGCATCACGACCGTCTACCACTTCATTTTCGTGCCGCTCACGATCGGTCTTTCACTGCTTGTCGCGATCATGCAAACGATCGCTGTACGCGCAAAAGACCCCGTGAAGGCCGATTCGTGGACGCGCATCACGAAATTCTTTGGCTCAATGCTCATCGTGAACTTCGGCATCGGTATCGCAACCGGTATCGTCCAGGAGTTCCAGTTCGGCATGAACTGGTCTGAGTACTCCCGCTTCATGGGCGACATCTTCGGAGCGCCGCTCGCGCTCGAAGGCCTCGCCGCCTTCTTCATGGAATCAACCTTCCTCGGCCTGTGGATCTTCGGCTGGAACCGCCTCCCGAAGGGTCTGCACCTCCTCACGATCTGGATGGTGGCGATTGGCACGACTCTTTCGGCGTACTTCATCATTGCCGCGAACTCGTTCATGCAGCACCCCGTCGCTGCCGTGTTCAACCCTGAAACCGGCCGTGCGGAGCTCGACCCTGCGCAGGGCGGCATTTTCGCGCTCCTGACGAACGTCACGACCCTCGCGGCCTTCCCTCACGTGATTGCTGGCGCATGGCTCGTGGCCGGCTGCTTTGTCACCGGCATTGCCGCATGGCACATGGTGAAAAACCACAAGCGCGCCGAGGACCAGACCCTCTCGGGCGAGGAACAGGCCGCTGCCGGCCATCTCGCGAAGAACGTATGGCGTCCGGCAACCCGCTTCGGAGTCCTCGTCATGGTGCTGTCCGCCGTCGGTCTCCTGGCATCCGGCGACTTCCAGGGCAAGCTCATGTTCGAGCAGCAGCCCATGAAGATGGCCTCGGCGGAGGCCCTGTGCCACACCGAAACGGGCGCGAGCTTCTCGATCCTCTCGGTCGCGGGTCCCCGCGCGTTCTCTCAGGACTGCACCGACATCTCGCACATCATCGAAATCCCGTACGTGACCTCGATCCTCGCGACGAATGACCCGAACGCAACGCTCAAGGGCGTGACTGAGCTCAACGCTGAATACAAAGAAAAGTTCGGTGCCACGGCCGTCGATGCGAGCGGCAAGACCGTCGACGTCGACTACCGCCCGAACCTTTTCGTCACCTACTGGTCCTTCCGTCTCATGATCGGCTTCGCGATCTTCTCCGGCATTCTCGCCGTCTGGGCCTTCTGGGTCACGCGTGGCAAGGGCGAGAAGGCACGCACCTCGGGCTCGACCTGGTTCGCGCGCTTTGCCCTGTTTGCGATCCCCATGCCGTTCATCGCCAACGCCTTCGGCTGGATCTTCACCGAGATGGGCCGTCAGCCGTGGATCGTCGCACCGTCACCCACCGGCGACCCGCTCGTACGGCTGCTCACGATGCAGGGCGTCTCCGGCCACGAAGGCTGGCAGGTAATCGTTTCGCTCGTGGTCTTCACGCTTCTGTACGGCGTGCTTGCGGTCGTGTGGTACTACCTCATGCGCAACCAGGCCCGCAAGGACATCAAGGCTCCGCGCTCGCTCTCCGTGAAGGAGAGTGCAGCTCCCGCTGAGATCGATACCCCGACCATCAGCTTCGGCTACTGAGAGAAAGGAGTAGACAATCATGGAAGCAACGTTCCTACAGACCCTGTGGTTCATTCTCGTCGCAGTGCTGTTCCTCGGCTACTTCATTCTCGAGGGCTTCGACTTCGGCGTGGGCATGAACGTCTTCGCGCTCGGCAAGGGCGAGGAGAAGCGGAAGAATCAGATCATCACGACCATCGGCCCCGTGTGGGACGCCAACGAGGTGTGGATCCTCGTGGGTGGTGGCGCGCTGTTTGCCGCGTTCCCGGAATGGTACGCGACGATGTTCTCGGGCTTCTACCTCGCGCTCATCATCATTCTCGTGGCCCTCATCGTTCGCGTCTGCGCGTTCAAGTACCGCAATAAGGTTGAGAGCGCGTCGTGGAAGTTCGCGTGGGACATCTGCCACTTCATCGGTGGCCTCGTGCCCGCGCTCATTTGGGGCGTGGCCGTGGGCAACATCGTGCGTGGCGTCAACATGGAGGCGAATGCCGGCGGCAAGAGCGTCGTCACTGATTCGCTCTTTGATCTCCTGAACCCGTTCGCGCTTCTCGCAGGTGTGGTGTTCGTGCTCCTCTTCTGGCTGCACGGCACGCTGTTCCTCGCGCTTCGCACCACGGGCGAGGTCCGAGACGACGCAAACAAGCTCGCGGGCGTCATCGCCATCCCGACCATCGTCGCAGCGGCAGCGTGGGTCCTGTGGGCCCAGCTCGCCTACTCGAACAACGCCTGGACGTGGATCCCGCTCGTCATCGCAGCGCTCGCCCTTATCGGGGCGTTCGTACTCAACCGCGCAGGGCGCGAGGGCCTCGCATTTGCCTCGACGTCGGTCGCTATCGGCTTCGCCACGATCATGGCCTTCGGCGCGATCTTCCCGAACGTGCTCCCCGCCGCCAATGATCCGGCTCTCTCGCTGACCGTCATGAACGCCTCGAGCACCGAGTACACTCTTCGGGTCATGACGATCGCGACCGTCATTTTGCTCCCGATCGTTCTCGCCTACCAGGCTTGGGCCTACTGGGTCTTCCGCGCTCGCGTTACGGGCGAGGGTTTCCCGGCCGCCCACGCGGCGAACCTCGCGCGAAAGGCGAAAGAGGGCTACCGCGAAGCCTTCGACACGGAAAGCTAAAGCACCTTTGGCAAAGCGACAGCCTCCACTTGATCCGAGACTCCTCCGTCACGTTCACAGCGCTCGCGCGCACGTGATCCGCACGGTTGTCTTGGGCCTCGTGGAGGCTGTTTGCGCAATCACGACCGCATGGTGCGTCGCCTCGCTCGGCGCGGATCTCCTCGCCAACCGAACATGGCCGCACGACAACCCCTTCCCACTCATCGTGCTCGCGATCGCGCTTGTGATTCGTGCGAGCGCCGTGTGGTACACGCAAGCCACGGGCCACCGTGCAGCGACCGAAACGATCGGGGAACTGAGGCGGGCCGTCGTCGAGACGAACGCGCGTCTCGGCCCGCGCGGACGCACCGGCGAAGCCGCCTCGACAGCCGCACTCGCCACCGCGGGGCTCGAAAACCTCCGCCCCTATCTCACGGGGTACGTCCCGCAGCTTGCACTTTCGGCGACGGTCACCCCACTCGCACTTACCGCGATCGCGCTATGGGATCTCACCAGTGCGATCGTCGCGTGTATCGCCCTTCCGCTCATCCCCATCTTCATGATCCTCATCGGGAAAATGACTGAAGGCTCCTCGGCCCGCTCTCTCGCGACCATGCGCACGCTGTGGGCCGAGACTCTCGATCTGGTCGAAGGCCTCCCGACGCTACGTGCGCTCGGCCGCGCACAGGGATCCGAGCGCATCGTCGCGGACCTCGGCGCGCGACACAAGAAGTCCGCAATGACGACGCTTGCGTGGGCATTCCTTTCGAGTTTTGCCCTCGAACTCATCGCTACTCTCGGCGTTGCGCTCATCGCCGTCTCCATTGGTTTGCGCCTCGTGGGCGGCGCAATGGAGCTTTTCCCGGCAATCGCCGTGCTCGTTCTTGCCGCCGAGGTGTATCTCCCCTTGCGCCTCGTGGGCCAGCAGTTTCACGCCTCGACGGATGGCCTCGCTGCTGTCGACGCCGCCTTCGAGATCCTCAATGCCCCCGCAGCGGCGGGCAAAGTGGAAACCGGTGACAACGCCACCCGCCCTGCTGCCCCCTCGCTATCGCGCACGAGCATTGTCCTGCGTGATCTGAGCGTTGCGGGGCGCGACCGTCTCGCGCCTGCCCACCTCACTGCCGTCATCACACCCGGCCAGATTACTGCCCTTCGCGGCGCGAGTGGCGAGGGAAAATCGACGACGATCGCCGCCATCCTCGGGCTCCTCACGCCGACCACGGGCAGCGTGCTGCTTCGCACCGAGGAGGGAAACAGCATTGCCCTCAGTGAGATCGATCGAGAAAGCCTCTGGGCGCAGATCGCATGGCTGCCTCAGCGCCCCGTCGTGGGCCCTGGCACCCTGCGCGAGATCCTCCACGAGTCTCTTCCCGCGGGAATTGCCCCGGGAACCGAAGAGGCACGCGCCCTCATTGCGAGGGCGTCACGTGCGACCGGTCTCGACACACACGTCGCGGATGTTCACGGCTGGGACGTCGAACTTGGCCGCGGTGGGACCGGGCTTTCCGTCGGTCAGCGCCAGCGCGTCGCCCTCACAACCGCCCTCCTCGAGGCGAAACCGCTCGTCATTCTTGACGAACCCACTTCGCACCTTGACGGGGCGAGCGAGGCGATGATCGTTCGCCTGCTCGAGACGCTGCGCGAACAGGGCTCGAGCGTCCTCGTGACCGCCCATAGGCAGGCTCTCCTCGATGTCGCCGACCAGGTGATCGATGTGCGTGCCGCGGAGGTGTCCGTCCCGTGAAAATATCGTCGCGCGCCCTTTCGCGCATGCATGAGCTCATGGAGATCGGCCCGCGCCAGCTCACATCAGCGGTCGCCGCAGGTGCAGCGACACTCGCGAGCGCCTTTGCCCTCGCGGTTGTGTCGGGCTACCTCATTACGAAGTCGTGGACGATGCCGCCAGTTCTCGATCTTTCCGTTGCCGTCGTGTCCGTGCGTGCTCTTGGCATCTCCCGCGGCGCCTTTCGGTATTTCGAGCGCCTGCTCACGCACGATGCCGCCCTCACCGGCGTCGCGCGCCTGCGTACCAACATGTACGCGGGGCTTGCGAGCGCTCCCTCCGCCCTCGCGGGGCGCCTCAGGCGCGGCGATCTACTCGCGCGTATCGGCGATGACGCCGAAGACATGGCGAACGATGTCATTCGTGCCGTGGTACCAGCCCTCGTCGCGCTCGTCATGGCAGTCGCGATCCTTGCGACCATCGCCCCATTCTCACCGATTGCGGCACTCGCCATGCTCGTTGGCCTCGCCTTCGCGACGATCATCGCCCCGTTCTTCGCCTTCAAGGCGGCGCTCTTTGCGGAGCGCGAACTCGTCGAGGCCCGCTCTCGCCTCAATACGCTCTCGCTTTTTGCCCTCGACAACGCTGATGTCCTTCGCGTCAAGGGGCAATGGAACAGCACCCTCGCCGACCTAGAGGCCGCCCAGGAACAGTTTGATGCGGCCCTCGACAAAGCGGCCGTGCCCTCGGCTTTCGCGCGCAGTAGCACCCAGATCGCTATGATCCCCGCGCTTCTCGGCTCGATTCTCGCCGCGGGCGCCGTCTACAACCTCGACACCACGGGGTTGCTTGGCGGCCTCATGGGCCACACGGCGGGCATCATCGGCGTCATCATTCTCGCCCCGTTGTCGAGCTTTGAAGCGGCATCTGTTCTCCCGCAAGCAGCCAGTCAGCGCGCACGGTCGATTGTCGCCGCTGAACGCCTCCACGAACTCGATCCGGGCAACACCCCGATCGCCTCAGCGTTCGACACTCGGGCAGGCTCGAGCGTGCGCGACGCTCTGCGCGCTGCGACAGAAGACGCGCAGTCGGCGATCGAAGGCCGCCGAGCCGTCGGCCCCACTTCTGCCGAAGACACGCCCGCGCCCGCGCGCACTGAACGCCCCGCCCCCGCCGTCCTGACCGCATCCGGGCTGACGACAGGCTGGAGTGCCGAGCATCCACTCGCACACGGGCTTGAACTGAGCTTTACCCCGGGAAGTCGCACGCTCGTGTACGGCGCTTCGGGCCGTGGAAAGTCGACGCTCGGCCTGACCCTTGCGGGGCTTCTCACCCCGCTGAGCGGGCGAGTTGTGTATGGCGATACTCCCCTCACGTCGTTCAGCCCGGAAGCACTCGCCTCACGTGTGTCGTTTTACGCCGAGGACGCGCACGTGTTTGCGACGAGCCTTCGCGAGAATATTCGTGTCGTGCGCGGCGATCTCAGCGACGCAGAAATCCATCGCGCCCTCGACCTCGCGGGCCTCGGTGCATGGGTTTCGGGGCTCGCTTCGGGGCTCGACACAATCCTTGGCAGTGGCGGCGAGGACGTCTCCGGTGGCGAGCGACGCAGGCTTCTTCTCGCTCGCGCGATCGCGCACGGCGCTCCCGTGACGATCCTCGATGAACCTACCGAACATCTCAACCTTGACCTGGCGGCCGAGCTCATGGACGGTATTCTCACCCCGGGCGCGTTCTTCGCGGCCGATGCGACCGTCATCGTGATTACGCACGATCAGCGCTTCAAGGAATCGGGAGCTGCGGTGCTCGACCTCGACGCCCACACGACTCACGAAGGGAGCACCTATGTCGAACGCCACGAGAATCAGTGAGCTCACAGCGGCGGTCCTCAATGCCGAGGACCCCGACGATATCCTCGACCTCTTGGCCGATTCCACGTTCGAGATTCTTTCGCCCGACTCGCTCCTCGTGCTTCTCCCCCTGAACGATTCGACGTGGGTGTGCGAGCTTGTTCGGGGGCGGTATCAAGCGGAACTCCTCGGAGCGTCCGTCTCTCACTCGTCGGAAACGACCGATTCGGCGCCCTTGCCTTTCGTACTCGATCACGACTCACAGGAGGCACTCGCGACTCTCACGTGGAGTGACCTCACGCACGCTCTTGCCGACGAGGACCTCCCGGCTCCCGCGGGATCGACGAGCGCACTCGTGGCGTTTCCGATCGATGCGGGCGCCGCGTGGCGCGGACTACTCATCGCCGTTCGGTTCGCGGATGAGGACTCCGACGCCACCGCAGCATTTACCGACGCCGAAAACGTGAGCGCCGCTTCGCTCGCCGCCCTCTTTTCGTTCGCGCTCAATGGGTCAACGGGACGCAGCGCCATCGAGGATGACCTCAATGATGAGCGCAACCGTATCGCCCGCGACCTTCACGACCTCGCCATCCAAGAGCTTTTCGGCGTGGGCATGCAACTCGAGACCGTGATGTCGCAAGCCTCGCGTTTTCCTGAATACTCAGACGAAGGACCGGTCGCAACGAGCCTGAAGGACTCCGTCGCGGGCATCGAGCGTTCGATCGCGGAGATCCGCGGGATCGTCCAGTCGCTGCGGAACGAGACGGTCGAGGTGACGCTCTCTCAGCGCCTTCGCCACGAGTGCGGGCTCGCGATCGCAGGCCTCGGCATTGTGCCGTCGCTGCACCTCCAGGCACCAGTCGCCGAGCTCGACGCGATCGAAGGCGAGCTTAAGGAAGACGTCGTCGCGGTCGTGAAGGAGTGCCTGGCGAACGTTGCGCGCCACGCACACGCGAGCGCGGTCTCCGTGAGCATCACGCTCTTCAAAGAGGGCGTGGATACGGTCATCCAGGTGAACGTGAGCGACAACGGGCGCGGCATCGATCCCAGTATCACGCGCCGCTCGGGGCTCGCGAACATGGGTGCACGCGCGCGGCGCCACCTCGGCTGGGTTGACTTTTACAGCCTCGACCCGGGGACGATGGTGAGCTGGCGCGCGACCATCATCGCCGAGTAGTGCGGCGCCGGGGCGTTACTTCCAGTCGGCGCGGCGGCGCGAGACGACCCAGGCTGCGACCTGGGTGCGGCGCTGCAGCCCCATTTTGTGGAGGATGCCCGTGATGCGGTTCTTGACGGTCTTTTCGGCGACGCCAAGTTGATCGGCGATCTCGCGGTTCGCGAGCCCGTCACCGATGTACTCGACGATGCGGCGTTCGACGGCGGAGAAGTCGAATTCGTCTTCGCTCGTGCCGCCCGCGGGCCATGCGGTTTCGCCGTTCGCCACTTTGAGGATCGTCGAGATGATCTCGGCCGACCGCACGGATTTGAGGAGGAGCCCCGAGGCGCCGGCAGCCCGGGATTCGCGGATCGCCGCATCGTCGTTGAACGAGGTGAGCACGAGCATGGTCTGGTTCTCGTTCTCCTGGCGGGCCGCGTTCATGACGTCGATTCCGGTACCGTCGGGGAGCTGGAGGTCCGTTACGAGGATATCTGGCTGGACGGCGGGAAGCCGACGCTTGGCTTCGCCAACGGTGCTCGCCTCGGCCACAACGCTGAGGCGGGCATCCGCGTCGATGACGGCAACGATGCCGCGACGCACAACTTCGTGGTCGTCGACAATCATGACGCGGTACTGATCGCCGCTTACTTCGCTCACGCGGTACTCTCCAGTTCGTTTGATCGGGATCCTCACTTGTCCTACCTGGACATCCTAGCCGAACGGGGACCAAATGCCCCACTACAACACCTTTATGCGGGCGTATAAGAGCGTGCGGCTACGCGCTCGCACGCTCCGTGCTTCTGTAGACCCTTTAGCGCAGGCGCTGGCAATAGGGGCAGAAGTGGCTCGAGCGATTCTGGAATTGCGCCCGCACGAGGGCACGATTGCACCGTGGGCACGGGGTGCCGTGCTTGCCGTAGGCCTTCAGCGACCGAGCGAAATAGCCGCTTCGGCCGTCGACGTTCACGTATAGCGCATCGAAGCTCGTGCCGCCCACCTCGAGAGCGCGCTGCATCACATCGCGGCAGACCCTCAGAAGCTCTTTGACCTTTCGACTCGAGATCCCGATCGCGGGGCGCGCGAAATGCAGCCGTGCCTCCCACAGGCCCTCATCAGCGTAGATATTCCCGATCCCGCTGAGGGTGCTTTGATCCAGGATGACGGATTTGATGGGGGCCGTGCGCATACGGATCCGGCGCACGAGGGAGCCCTCGTCGAGAAACGGATCGAGTAGGTCACGGGCAATATGGGCCGCGCTTTGCGGAATGAGCGGAAGATCGGTGCCCTCGCCTCCTGCACGAGCATCGGCCGTGCCGATCAGCGGGCTCACGTGCATCCCGCCAAAAATCCGCTGATCCACAAAATCGATGCGCGCACCGCCCTCCATGTGTAGGCGAATGCGTAGGTGGGTCGCGGGATCTGGCGCGAGTCCCTCGCTCACGTGCGGTTCCGACGCTTGACTCGCCCCATGCCCTGCCCCGTCGCGAACACGAAGCTGGCCGCTCATGCCCAGATGCATGACGAGCGCTTCGCCGTGCGCTGAAGGATTCGAAGGAGCGTAGCCGGCGTCGGACAGCGGCGCCCACAGGAACTTCCCTCGCCTCGCAACCGAGCGAACGCGGCGCCCCTCAAGCTGCCGCACGAAACTTTCCGCGCCGCCAGCGTGGCGCTTGAGCGAGCGCGCATCGAGCACTTCGACGCGTTCGATCACGCGTGAGGCCATGTACGGCTCGAGGCCTCGACGGACGACCTCAACCTCGGGAAGCTCGGGCACCGCGGGCCTGCCCTACTCTTCGAACATCGTGAATGTCTCGCCGCGTGCGCTGTAGTACGCGAGGACGGCCCTGCGGGCGGCCTCCATCTCGGCCCCCTTCTTGCTCGTGCCTTCGCCTGTCCCCGCAAGGGTTTCGCCAACGCTCACGTGCGCGCGGAAGTGTTCGGTATCGCCCGCTGTCCATTCCTCGTACGTGTAGGCGGGGACAGCGCCGAGAAGTGCGCCGATCTCCTGCAGCCGCGACTTGTAGTCGAATGCGCCGAGCATGAACGTGTCGTCGTCGAGGATCGGAGAGAGGAGGTCGAGCACGAATACGCGGGCCGCTTCAGCGCCGAGGCTCAGGTGCACGGCTCCGATAATCGCTTCGACGGCATCCTCGAGCACGGAATCTCGGTCCCGCCCGCCCGTAAGGGACTCGCCCTTGCCGAGTTTGAGGTAGGCGCCGAGGTTATGCAGGCGTGCGATGTGTGAAAGGGCGCGCGTGCTCACAACGGTCGAGCGGCGGCGGGAAAGAGAACCCTGGGATGCGTCCGGGTAGGTGCGGTACAGGTGGTCGGCGACGGCGAGGCTCAGCACCGCGTCGCCGAGGTACTCGAGGCGTTCATTTTGCGGGCACTCGTCGTTTTCAAAACTGTAAGAGCGGTGGGTGAGCGCGAGGTCGAGCAGGTCGGGATCGAGCTCGCCCTTCAGCGGGAGCGAAGCCAACAGACCGCTGCGATCCTCGAGGTGCGGGATAGGTTGCCGTTTGCGCTTACGGCTCACTTCTCCTCACCCTCGCGATCGTCGTCCTGCTCGAGCAGTCCGGCGAGCGCCGCAAAACGCGGGTCGTAGACGACATGCTCGTGGTCGGGATCGTCTTCCATACGCATACCGCACTGAGAGCACAGGCCCGGGCAGTCTTCGCGGCACAAAGGTTGGTAGGGCGCGGCCATCGCAAAAGCGTCGTGAACCAGAGGGCCGAGGTCGACCACATCGCCCTCGAGTACGGGGACGTCCTCGTCTTCAAGCTCGGCCGGAACCTTCTCGGGGTAGCTAAACAGTTCGTCGAAGCGCACGTCGAGATGGTCGTCAACGGGGTCGAGGCAGCGCGAGCACTCGGCGTGGACGTCCGCGCGTGCCGTCCCGGTCACGTAGATGCCTTCATCGACCGATTCGAGGCTCGCCTCGACCGTGATGTCGTCGCCGGGCCTCACGGCAAATTCGGGGTCGCCCACGGGCTGCGTGGAGGTTGCCGTGCGCGAAATGGTGCGCTGCGAGCCGATTTTATGGATGAGATCGATCGCGTCGATCTCAAGATCGAGCCCCGCGTTGAAGGGTTTTTCGGCCTGGGCGTCCTTCTTTCGGGGGCGCGGGGTGCTCTTGCCCTTCGCGTCGGTCATGATTGCTCCTTTGAGTCTACGGCTGGTGTGGTGCATGCAGCGGCGAGGGCGCGCATTGACGCATCCGGAAGATAGCGGCTCGCATCACCGCCGAGCGAGTAAATCTCTCGAACGAGCGAGCTCGAGATGTGCGCGAGTGCGGGATCGGTCAAGAGGAAGAGCGTGTCCAACCCGCCGAGGTCCATATTGGCCCGCGCCATGGGTTCCTCGTACGCGAGGTCCTGGGCGTTTCGTATTCCTTTGACGAGGTGGGTTGCGCCGAGTTTCTTCGCACCTTCGACAAGGAGGCCGCCCGGCAGCGTGTCAACACTCGCTCTATCGGCAAGGCCCTCGCGGGCAAGCGTCTCACGAATAGCTTCGCAGCGCGCGTCGAAGGGGATGCGCGCGCTCTTATGGGGGTTGTGGGCGACTGCCACGATCACGCGGTCGCTGAGCGCATACGCGCGCCTCACGAGATCGAGGTGCCCGAGAGTGAACGGATCGAATGACCCCGGGATAAGGGCGGTGAGCATGCGTTAAGCCTACCGGCTTGCCTCCGTGATCGCTGGATCGAGGTAGGTGAAGTATTCGACTCTCGTGTCCCCGAAATCTCGCGCCCCCTCGTCAACGAAATAGGAGGGTAGCGGAGTTTTTTCGCTTCGCGCGGAGCGTTCGAGCACGATTGTCGCCTCATCGGCAAGCTGGCCGGCTGCACCGAGGCCGGTCACGAGGCGCGCAAGCTCTTCGGTCGCAACGGCGTAGGGCGGGTCGGCGCATACGAGCGTAAAGGGGGCCTCGGGGCGGGGTCCGACGCTTGCCTGGCCACACTCGACCCTCAGGCTTTCATCGAGGCCAAGCGTTCGGGCGGCCTCGCCGATGGCTTTTGCCGTGGGGCGATGCGCCTCGACGAGGACGGCGAAGTCCGCGTCTCGCGATAGTGCCTCAAAGGCGAGCGCCCCGGTTCCGGCGTAGAGGTCGAGAACCGTCGAGCCGCGCACGGCGCCCCACGAGTCGAGCCTTGAGAAGACTGCTTCGCGCACGCGATCACTCGTGGGCCGGGTGCGGTTCGTGGGAGGTGACGGCACGGTGCGTCCGCCGAGTCGTCCGGCGATAATGCGGGGCACGGTCAGCTCCTTTCGAGATTGTCGACGCCGCGAGCACTGTGGCGCGCAATCGCGGCATCGAGGGCATCGTGTTCGCTCGCGGATGGCGCCTCGAGGCTACTTGTCGTAAGCGCCCCGCGAGATAGGGCTTCGGTTACGAGAGCGTCTTCGCGGGCCTCGAGGATCATACGCGCGTCGCGGCCCACGTCGAGGAATCGCACGGCTACGGACGTTCCCGATTGAATATCGCCGACGAGGTCGCCGCCGCCGCGACGCTCGAGATCCAGCTCGGCGAGGGCAAACCCGTCGGTTGTGGAGGCGAGTTCTACGAGCCCGTCGTGCTGCGCGCTCTGGCGGGGGAACCGCGTGGCGAAGAACGCGATTCCCGGATGCGCGCCTCGACCAATACGGCCGCGGAGCTGGTGAAGTTGGGCGAGGCCGAAGCGCTCGGCATCGAGCACGAGCATGACGCTCGCATTCGGCACGTCGACTCCGACTTCGATCACGGTCGTCGCCACGAGCACGTCGATGTCACCGGCGGCAAACGCCTCCATGCGCTCGCGTTTAATGTCGCTTGGAAGCCGGCCGTGCAATTCCTCGATGCGAAGCGCGTCAAAGCCTGGTTTCGCCCGCAGCATCTCGAGCGTGGGAGTGACCGCGTGGAGTGGGTGTTCGCTCCCGAACGGATCTGCGGGAGTAGCGGCCTGTGCTGGATCCTCCGGATCGATGCGCGGACACACGACGAATGCCTGGCGGCCGGCGTGGACTTCCTCGAGGACGCGCTCCCACATGCGCTCGCGCCACGCGGTATCGCCCAGGGGCACGACAAATGAGGACACCTCGGCACCCTCGCGGGGACGCCCCTCGAGCGTGAGCAAATCGAGGTCACCGACGAGGGCGAGCGCAGCCGATCGAGGGATCGGGGTCGCGGTCATCACCATCATGTGCGGGCGCAGGTCGCCGGGTCCCTTGGACCGCAGTTGGCGGCGGTGATCCACGCCGAAGCGATGCTGTTCATCGATAATCACGAGGCCGAGCTTCAAAAAGTCGACGCCCTCGGTCAGCAGTGCGTGTGTTCCCACGGCGATCCCAGCCTCGCCACTCATGAGATCGAGAAGGCTCTCGCGTCGCTCGGAGGCCTTCTGGGCGCCAACGAGCAAGCGAACGCGCGTCGCCGACTCGTGCGCATCAAGGTGACCGCGGCGCGCAAGGTCGCCAAGCATCGCCGTGATGGTCGAGTAATGCTGCCGTGCGAGTACTTCCGTCGGGGCGAGGAGCACGGCTTGGAATCCGGAATCGACGGCACGCACCATCGCGCGCAGCGCCACCACGGTTTTTCCCGAGCCCACGTCTCCCTGGAGCAGGAGCGACGTGGGGTGGGGTGCAGCAATCCTCTCGGCGATCTGCTCCCCCACGTCCTTTTGCGACGAGGTCAAGGTGAACGGCAACCGCCCATCGAGTGCCCGGCTGAGGTCCCCGTAAGTCCCGAGCTGTGGGGCGGCGTCCTGAACGTCTTGTGCTCGGCGCCTGGCGAAAATCGACTGGATGACAAAAGCCTCTTCGAAGCGGAAATACCGCAGGGCGCGTTCGACCTCCGTTTGGTCGTGAGGCGCGTGGAGCATCCTCGCCGCCTCAGCGATCGTGGGCAGGTCGCGCTCACGCCTAATCGCGGCGGGAATGACGTCGCGCAGCTCGTCGACGTGCCGCAGCGCTTTTGTCAATAGTGAGCGCATGAGCTTCTGCGTCGCTGCACCGCGAAGTGGATACACGGGGGCGGGCTCGAGCGCAGCGGCGACCGCCCGGGCCTCCTCCGGCGAGGGGTCGCTTGCAAGCAGAAGGTAGTCGGGGTGCGCGATCTGGTTTTCCCCCCGAAAACGCGAAACTGTTCCGCTCACAAGCACGCGCGTACCCTCGCGCAGCCTGCTCATATGCCAGTTGACGAGGTGCGCCTTGAAAAGAAAGAACGTGAGTTGGATGGTTTCGCCCTCGTCGTCGCACACGCGCACATCAAGGAGGGTGCCCTTGCGATTCTTCATCGCGCGCTCACGCACGCGTTCGACGGTCGCGATGACGGAAATGTCGTCGCCCTCGCTCAAATGGCGCAGGTCGCGCAAGGGGCCGGGCGAGGCATAGCGGCGTGGCGGAATGCGCACGAGGTCCTCGACATCCCCCGCACCCAGTGCGCGCGCGGCGGCGATTTCCTTGGGAGTCAAGAGGCCCGCGGGGAAACCGTCGGCCTTCGCCTTCACCACGATCGCTCCTTTCGCCCCGCCAACACTGACGGCATTCTTTCACGACCGACGTCGCGATGTGGCTGACTACACAGGGGTTATGGAGGCATCCCTATCGCTCTTCGCGCGCGAGTGGGCTATGCTTTTGGGGTTGCCCAGCGCCACGCGGCTCGATCCGCTGCATGAGCCTCGGCGCACAAATCAAGTACGTTAGCGATTATTCAGGAGAACACCGTGGCTTCCAAGTGTGACATTTGCGCCAAGGGCCCGAGCTTCGGCAAGAGCGTTTCCCACTCGCACCGTCGCACCTCGCGCCGCTGGAGCCCCAACATCCAGTCCGTGCGCACCGTGATCGGCGGCACCTCGAAGCGCCTCAACGTGTGCACCTCGTGCCTCAAGGCCGGCAAGGTTCAGCGCGCCGCCTGAGCATCCGGGCACTGCCCGAGCGAAAGCTTAGTAAAAGGACCTTCCCTCGGGGAGGTCCTTTTCGCATGCCCAAGAGACATCCGCCGTGGCACCACACACGAGGTGCCCGGGGAAGTCCCACCGAGGTTGCTCTACTTGCCCTCGCCCTTCACCGAGATGACAACGGCGAATCCAGGGTCATCGCTCGCCGGGCGTAAATCCCACGTCGAAAACACCTGGGGCACCTCGAAGCCCGCGGCGGCAGCATCCGCCACATAGCTCTCGAGCGAATACCCGCGGCCCGTTCCAAAACCGGCGACGATGCGACCTCCCGGACGCAAGAGCCTCGCGAAGTTCTCGAGAACGCGGCGCCTATCGCTTTCGGCAACAAACGTGACAACGTTGCCCGCCGTGACAACCACGTCGAATGTTCCGAGTGAGTCCTCACCGAGAATCGCGCACGCCTCGGCTAGGTCGCCTGTAATCCAGCGGGGACCTGGCGAGGTGCGCTCCGCATAGGCGACGAGGGTTGGGTCAAGGTCGATCCCCACAACGTCGTGGCCGCGACGAGCAAGCTCTGCACCGACGCGCCCGGTTCCGCTCCCGGCATCGAGCACGAGGGCGCCGCGAGGCGCGAGTGCATCGATGAGTCGCGCTTCCCCATCGATGTCCTTGCCTTCGGCGCGCATCCGCTCCCAGCGCTCGATGTACCACTGGGAGTGGCCAGGATTGCGTTCGAGGTTGCGCGTCCACTGTGATTTCCCGGGAGAGCCGGGCGTGGGATTCATGGGCATGATCGGCATAGAAGGCATCCATCCACCCTAAACGGAAAAATGGTCCCAACCGTACATGGCGAGTGGCACGCCGTCGAGACGCACGTCGCCATCGCCCTCGGCAGCGCGCACGCACCCAATCTCGCGGAATGCGGCACGCACCTGAGCGTTTTCGTCCCACACCGACCGAGGGAACGTCGCGAGCATGAGGTGCTCCTCCCCCGAACCCAGGACCCACTCCATGGGATCGACGCTCAACACATTGGCAAGCGGCGCGAGAAGCGCACAATCACTCTCGAGCGCCGCCCGCGACAGGTCGAGGTTTACTCCACTTGCGCGAGCAATTCGGCTCGCATCCCTCACGAGTCCATCGGAGATATCGATCATCGCGCTCGCCGAACGCCCCGCGTCCCACCCCGCTGAGAGGTCAGGCTCGGGTGCGAGGTGCCACGACAGTGCACGGCCCGCAATGCTCGCGACGGCTTGGCCCCGAGACTCAAGGTCAGGCAGGGTGGCGTCGGACTTCCCGAGCACCTGAGCGAGCCCCGCGCTGCTGAGCCCGAGCACTTCCCCGCCGACCGCAAGAACATCCCCTTCTTTCGCACCCGAACGCACGACTGCCGCACCAGAGCGCGCAAGTTCGCCGATCGCTGTGATCGAAACCGTGAGCTCGCGAGCGGTACCAAGGTCCCCGCCGATCACCGACGCACCGAGCGGGTGTGCCTCGCGCGCAATGCCCTCAGCGATGCCCTCGAGTACCGCGATCGGTGTGTCTTTGCCCGCGAGGACGGTCGTCAGCAGCCAGCGCGGCCGCGCCCCCATCGAGGCGACATCCGCGAGGTTCTGTACGGCAGCCTTGCGGCCGATGCTCACGGGATCAGAAATACCGAGAATGAAGTCGTAGCCCTCAACGATCGCATCGGTCGTGAACACGAGCTCCCCCGCGGCGCGAACAACGGCGCAGTCATCACCAGGGCCCACGATGACCGCATCATCGCGATGCTGAAAAAACGGGACAATTCGCTCGAGGATCCCCGCCTCACCAAGCTCGCCGAGGCTTGTCTCGTGCTGCCGCACTCAAATCCCTCGAAGCTTTCCTTCGAAGGTGATCTCTTTCGCGACCGTGCGATAGCCAAGGCGCTCGTTTATGGCATTCATGTGGGTGTTGGTGTGGTTCGTGTACGTGCGCAGCACATCGACTTTTGACTCAGTTTCGGTCAGGAGGCGATGCGTCATGAGCTTAAGCGCGAGTCCAAGGTTATGCCCGCGGTGCTCGGGCATGACCAGGGTGATGGCCTGCTCGCCAAGTCGCGAACCATCCTCGCGAAACATCACGTATGACGTCCCAGCAAACGTGCCGTTCGACGCGAGGGCGACCGCCGTGAGGCGGCGATAGCCACGCTCAGCGATCCTCGCTTCGATCGCTCGGACCCGCTCCTCGTCGTACTCGGGCTTCTCAAGCGAAGAATCCTCAGTCGGGGCATCCGCGACCATCTGATTCAGCAGCACACACCACTGCTCCATGTGCTCCTCAGGGACGTCCCCTTCCCAGGTAATGATGCGGTACTTGCCAAGGGAAGCTTCGACCTCGACGTGGAGGTCCTCGACGAGGTCGCGATCGAGCGGGAGCGAAACCGTGCTCACGAACTCCGTGGCGACCTTCGCGAGGCCAAGCCGGGTCGCGATCCTTGAAGCCGGAAGCTCGTTTTCCGCCTGAGTTGAATCCACGTGGGTGAGCGCATAGCCGAAAGCCTTCGGACGCTCCTCGTGCGTCATAATGTCCCGGAGCGCATCCGTGAGCATCGTGCCAATACCTTTGCCTCGCCACGCGGGATACACAACGAGCTCGATCTCTTGCGTATCAGTGTTCTCAGTGAGAGGGAGCTGAAGCTCGGCGAGACCGGCGATCATGCGTGCGCCTTCAAGGCTCTCGACCTCGGCCACGAGCTGATATGAACGTTTGTGGTCGGTGTCTGCGTGTTCGGCACGAAGCTGGCCGGGCGTGCGGCGCTCGTGAGCGTCGCAAAATTCCTCGTCAAGAACGCGGTAGAGATCCCAATACTGCTTAAGCTCCGCGTCGCTCGAATGATCGAGGAATCGCACCGTGACATGCGGCCCTTCGGGGAAAAGCTGCTCGGTGCGGGGTGTCAGTGCGTACTTCTCGCTCATGGTCACCAAGATTATCAGCTTCCGTCCAGGCACTCACGATCCAGACAGAGAGTTAGGGTGGTGTTCATGATGCATACGCCCCCGGCCCAGCCCCTGGCATGCGCGCTCCGGCGCGCGCTCGTCGCCTCGCTCGCGATCGGGAGCACCCTGGCACTCGCCGCGTGTGGAGCCGTCGCCGTACCCCCGCCCGAAGCCGACGCCACCAATCCCCGTTGCGCCGAGATCATCGTGTCGCTTCCCGATACCCTTCTGGGCCTCGATCGCAGCGAAACCACGGCCCAATCAACAGCCGCATGGGGTCACGGCGACAGTACGATCGTGCTTCGCTGCGGTGTGACCCCTCCCCCGCCCACGACCGATCTGTGCACCACGATCGCCGCGCGCAACGGCAAGGAGATCGACTGGATCGTGAAAGAAGACGACAAGCGCGGGATCGTGCACATGACGACCTACGGGCGAGAACCGGCAATTGACATCACCGTGCCTCGCTCGGTCGCCCCCGACCAGCCGAGCGCCGCGGCCATCGAACTCGCGAGCCTCATTGCGCAGGTCCCTCAATCGGGTGGTCGCTGCCTCGCATTCGACGACGCGCAATAGCCCCTAGCGCAGCCCTACACCACGCTCAAGGGCATTGTCGATCAGGTGAGAGATCAGGTCGGCGTAGGAAAGCCCCATGTTCTCCCACAGCACGGGGAACATCGAGATCTGGGTGAAGCCCGGCATTGTGTTGACCTCGTTGACGATCACCTCGCCCGCCCCGGTCACGAATACATCCACGCGCGCGAGTCCCTCGAGTTCGAGGGCTTCGAACGCACGCGCGGCTACCTCTCGCACTGCCGCCACGTACTGCTCGGGAATCGCCGCGGGGATATCGATCGTGACGGTGCCCTTACCGAAATATTTCGACTCGTAGTCATAGAAAGCGAGGTCCTCGCCGATGACGACCTCGCCCGGAAGACTCGTGCGCGGTGCCTGTCCATTCTCTCCCTGGAGAACGCCGCATTCCACCTCGCGCCCCTCGACACCCTGCTCGATGAGTACCTTCGGGTCGAAGCGGAAGGCTTCGTCAAGCGCCGCATCGAGCTGCTCGGGGGCGTCCACCTTCGTCACGCCGAAACTCGAACCCGCACGCGCCGGTTTGACGAACAGCGGATAAGTAAGGCTCGATGCGCGCTCGCGCACCGCCGCTCGAGGTTCACTCGCGCGCACGACGACGCCGCGGGCAACGTTGAGACCCGCGCCTTCGAGAATGCGCTTCGTGAAGTCCTTATCCATCGAAGCTGCGGAGGCAAGCACGCCCGACCCGACATAGGGCACATCCCAGAGCTCGAATAGTCCTTGGATCGTGCCGTCCTCGCCGTAGGGCCCGTGCAAAAGAGGAAACACCGCGTCAATATGTGCGAGGTGCTCAATACGACCGCCGTCGCGCACGACGCGAAGCTCGACCTTTCCCTGCCCGAGTCGCGACTGCTGGAGGATGATTTCGTCACCCGAATCGGGCACGTGAGGGGCGAGCCCGTTCGTGATTTGCCAGTGCTCGGGATCTCCCGTGACCTCGACAAAGCGGCCATCGCTCGTCACGCCGATGGGCACTACGTCAAAACGCGAGCGGTCAATCTGGCGCAAAATACCGCCGGCGGTCACGCATGAAATGCCGTGTTCGCTCGAGCGACCGCCGAAAATCAGCGCGATGGTGTGCACGTGGGCTCCTCTATTCGAATCGGACAGAACGCGAAAGAAGTGCGCTCGTCACTTCGGCAATATTGCGCCCGCGATCAACGACATCGACGAGGGCACGGGTGATGGGCAGGTCCAGCTGCGAACGCTCGGCAAGCTCTGCGACGGCGCGGGCGGTAGGGACGCCTTCGGCGGTTTGTCCGACGCTTGCTCTGGCCTCCTCTAGGCTTTGACCTTCGCCAAGGGCCTTCCCAAGCCTGAAATTCCTCGAAAGCGGAGAGGCGCACGTCGCGACGAGGTCGCCCATCCCGGCGAGCCCAGCAAACGTGGACGTTTCCGCACCGAGGGCAACGCCGAGCCGCGTAATTTCCGCGAGGCCGCGCGTAATGAGCGATGCGCGCGTGTTGTCGCCGTAACCGAGCCCGGCGGCGGCACCCACGGCGATCGCAATAACATTCTTCATCGCGCCCGCAACCTCGACGCCCGTCACATCGCGGCTCACGTAGGCGCGGAAATAGGGCGCCGCACACCACGAGGCCACTTCTCGCGCCGTCTCCTCGCTTGCTGAGGCGATAACCGAGGCGCACGGTTGCTCGCGGGCGATCTCCCGCGCGAGGTTCGGGCCCGACAGCACCGCGATGCGGCTCTCACTAATGCCGCCGGTTGTCGCAAGAATCTGTGACATGCGCTCGTCGCTGCCGCGCTCGATGCCTTTGATGAGCGAGACGACGGGCAGGTGGGCAATGGATGGCCAGGCCTCGAGATTCGCGCGCAAGGACTGGGCGGGGACGGCGAGGACGATGCCACGTGCCCCTTGGATAACGTCCTCGGTATCGCTCGAGGCCCAGACGGAGGCGGGAAGCTTAAGACCGGGAACGTAGCTCGCGTTCTCGTGGTTGTCGTTGATCTGCGAAGCGAGTTCCGCTCGGCGCGCCCACAGGCGCACGCGATTGCCGCCTCGCGCGAGCATGTGCGAGAAAACCGTGCCCCACGATCCTGCGCCGAGAACCGCGATGTGGCCTTCGCTCTCGCCCGCCCTACTTCGAGCGTTCACCGTCGCCCGAGGGGAGCTGCCGGTTGCGACGGATACCGCGCGTCAATCCCGCGCGACGCGCCCGAGGCGAGGTGAGACGCGCTGTTTCGCGGCGCCTGAGCGTCGCAGGGGCGCGCTTAGCGAGAGTATGAATCGCCGAAGCGTGCATCATGCGCCGCGGGCCAAAGGTGAGGCGACCGCGGATCGTACGGTACTTGACCGCCGTCGTGATCCGCACGAGCTCACCACCGGGCTCGACGGCAACGCCGATGCGGATCATGAGCGAGGGCGTATCGTCGATAATGAGAGCCTCCGAGCCCACGACCTCGCTCACATAGCGTTCGCGTTCGGGCGGCGGCACGAGGTCGAAAAGGCGAATGGCCTCATCCCTTACGGCCCGGGCACCACGCGAGGTCAGCGTCGCGTTCTCGTGAGAGAAAATCGCCTCGGCCCACACGCGCGGATCCGGTTCATCAACGCCCTTGGTTGGCACGATCACGACATCGCAATAGTCCGGAAGCGGAATATCGCGAAGTGCGAGAGACGTGTACCGCTCGTGCGACGCACCGGTCGCGTGCGTCGAGGGATTCTCTGTCACCGTTGGCTCCTTACCTCGAACGTTGATTCGTTCTCACTCTTCCCAGAAATCGGCACCGAGCTTCGTGAGCTTGTCCCTGAAGGATTCGTAGCCACGATCGATGAGGTCGATGCCGTGGATCTGCGAGACGCCGTCAGCCCCGAGAGCTGCGATCAGGTAGCTGAACCCGCCGCGCAAGTCCGGGACCGTGATCTCGGCACCCTCAAGCGGGCGCGGCCCGTTCACAACCGCCGAGTGATTGTAGTTGCGCTGACCGAAGCGGCAGCGGGAGCCGCCGAGGCACTCGCGATACACCTGGATCTGCGCGCCCATGTCATTGAGCGCGCTCGTGAAGCCAAGGCGATTCTCGTACACGGTCTCGTGGACAATCGAAATACCGTTGGCCTGAGTCAACAACACGACGAGGGGCTGCTGCCAGTCCGTCATGAAGCCAGGGTGGACGTCGGTCTCGATCGCTGCCGAGGAGAGGCCTTTACCCGTGTCGTAGAACCGAATCCCGTCGTCGTGAATATCGACGCCGGCACCGATCTTGCGCAGCACGTTGAGGAAGGTGCCCATCGCCTTCTGCTCGGCCCCGCGGACGAACACGTCGCCGTGAGTCACGAGGGCAGCGCAGGCCCAGCTCGCCGCCTCGATGCGGTCGGGAATGCAGCGGTGACGGTAGCCATTGAGCTTCTCGACGCCCTCGATCACGATTGTGCGATCGGTGCGCAGCGAAATGATCGCGCCCATCTTTTGCAAAACCGCGATGAGATCCTCGATCTCGGGCTCGACGGCCGCGTTCTCGAGTTCAGTGATGCCCTTCGCCCGCACTGCCGTGAGGAGCACCTGCTCGGTCGCACCAACACTCGGATACTCGAGGCGGATTTTTGCACCACGAAGACCATCCGGTGCCGTGATGTAGATGCCGTGCTCGCGCTTATCGACACGAGCACCGAAGTTGCGCAGCACGTCGAGGTGATAGTTGATCGGGCGCGTGCCGATGCGGCAACCGCCCAGATCGGGGATCACGGCCTCACCGAGGCGGTGCAAAAGCGGGCCGCAGAAGAGGATCGGGATGCGCGAGCTTCCCGCGTGAGCGTCGATGTCCGCCACGTGCGCACGCTCGACGTTCGACGGGTCCATGCGGAGGGTTCCCGCTTCCGTATCGCGCTCGATTTTTACGCCGTGCACGCGAAGAAGCTCGCTAACAATCCTCACGTCGCTGATGTCGGGGACACTCGTGAGGAAGCTTTCGGTCTCACCGAGAAGCGCGGCAACCATGGCCTTCGAGACCAGGTTCTTTGCACCACGAACGGTGATCTCACCCTCGAGCGGCTTTCCGCCGCGCACATAGAAGCTTGAGGTCATAGTGGAGTTGATTCCTTTTCCGGGACGAGCCCACAGGTAACCGTCTCACCATACCGAACAGCGCTTTGAAAAGAACTGCACACGCGCCGGTGTACGCCGAGGGCGCAAAAGCCCCGCTACTGGTCGTCGGCAGTGCGCACGGGAAGCGTCTTCGGGAGCCAGGAAGGCCGACGCTTTTCAAACTCCGCGATGTCTGCTTCGTGCCGCATCGTGAGCCCGATGTCATCGAGGCCCTCCATGAGGCGCCAACGGGTGTAGTCGTCGATTTCGAACGAGAAGGTCGAATCGGCTACCTCAACCACTCGATTTTCGAGATCGACGGTGATGTCGGTTCCCGGCGCGTTCTCGAGGATCTTCCAGATCTGCTCGATATCCGACTGCGAAAGGACTGCGGCAACGAGGCCCTGCTTACCGGCGTTGCCTCGGAAAATATCCGCAAATCGGCTCGAGAGCACCGCTTTGAAACCGTAGTCGCGAAGCGCCCACACCGCATGTTCGCGAGAGGAACCGGTACCAAACTCTTCGCCTGCGACGAGAACGGAGCCTCGCGAGTAGGGCTCGCGGTTGAGCACAAAGTCTGGATCCTGGCGCCACGCGCTAAAGAGACCGTCATCGAAACCCGTCTTCGTCACGCGCTTGAGGTACACGGCGGGGATGATTTGGTCGGTATCGACGTTGGAGCGTCGAAGCGGAACACCGATACCCGTGTGCGAGATGAACTTTTCCATGGTGTGAGTCCTTTCCCAGCGTCCTCGCGGCCCTCAGGCACGCACCGAGGCGTCGGGTTGTTCGAGATTGTCGAGGTCAGCGGGTGATGAAAGGGTTCCCCGCACGGCCGTCGCGGCCGCGACGACGGGCGACACGAGATGGGTGCGCCCGCCCTTGCCCTGGCGCCCCTCGAAGTTGCGGTTCGAGGTCGAGGCGGAGCGCTCCCCCGGGGCGAGCTGGTCGGGATTCATGCCAAGGCACATCGAGCATCCCGCGTTTCGCCACTCGGCGCCAAAGGCCAGGATCTCCTTGTCGAGTCCTTCGGCTTCGGCCTGGAGTCGCACGCGCGCCGAGCCGGGCACGACGAGAACACGAACATTCGGATCCTTCGTGCGACCTCGGATCACATCGGTGAAAGCGCGCAGGTCTTCGATTCGACCGTTCGTGCACGAGCCCATAAAGACCGTGTCAACGCGAATGTCCTTGAGCGCGGTCCCGGGCTCGAGGTCCATGTATTCGAGCGCGCGCTCGCACGCAGCTTTCGCGTTGTCGTCGGCGAAGTCCTCTGGGGCGGGAACGGCGCCCGAGAGCGGCAGGCCTTGACCGGGGTTCGTGCCCCACGTGACGAATGGCTCGAGTTCATCGGCGTTGATCACGACTTCGGCATCGAAGGTCGCGTCGTCGTCGCTCCTGAGACTCTTCCAATACTCGACCGCTTCGTCCCACGCCTCCCCCGTCGGCGCGTGCGGGCGTCCCTTGACATACTCAAAGGTCGTCTCGTCGGGGGCGATCATGCCGGCCCGGGCACCCGCTTCGATAGACATGTTGCAGATCGTCATGCGCCCCTCCATGGTGAGGTTTCGGATGGCTTCTCCGCGGTATTCGAGCACGTATCCCTGCCCGCCACCGGTACCGATCTTCGCGATGACCGCAAGGATGATGTCTTTAGCGCTCACGCCCGGTTTAAGCGATCCTTCGACCGTAATCGCCATGGTCTTGAAGGGCTTGAGGGGCAGGGTCTGCGTTGCGAGGACGTGCTCAACTTCGGAGGTACCGATGCCGAAGGCAAGCGCGCCGAGTGCACCGTGGGTCGAGGTGTGCGAGTCGCCACACACGACCGTAATTCCCGGCATCGTGAGGCCGAGCTGCGGCCCCACGACGTGGACGATGCCCTGGTCAACGTCGCCGAGCGAGTGGATACGCACACCGAATTCCTCGGCATTGGCACGCAGGGTGTTGATCTGGGTGCGGCTTGTGAGGTCGGCAATTGGTTTGTCGATATCGACGGTCGGCGTGTTGTGATCCTCCGTCGCGAGGGTTTGGTCAACGCGGCGCGGCAAGCGCCCCTCGAGCCGCAGCCCCTCGAATGCCTGCGGGGAGGTCACCTCGTGAAGCAGGTGAAGGTCAATGTACAGGAGGTCCGGCTCTCCGCCTTCGCCCTTGCGGACTACGTGGTCCTGCCAAACCTTTTCCGCGAGAGTTCCCGCCATGTGAGTGACTCCTCGATCGTCGTCTCCCCGCGTCGCTCCTTTGCGTGAAGCGCACGGCTCGTTGGCACCAAGTTTCGCGAAGGGGCAGTGGCGAAGCACTCGCATTTCACATCGCGAGACGATAGTCTTATTCCATGAACATTCAGATCGAAGAGGGAAGCGGCGTCGGTGTGATCGACAAAGCCGCCACGGTACTCGGCGCGCTTGAAGCGGGGCCCGCAACGCTCGCAACTCTCGTGAGCACAACCGGGCTCGCCCGGCCGACGGCTCACCGGCTCGCGGTCGCGCTCGAACACCACAGGCTCGTCGCGCGCGATATCCAAGGTCGCTTCATCCTCGGGCCTCGCCTGACGGAACTCGCCGCCGCCGCTGGCGAGGACCGCCTCCTCGCCTCCGCCGGGCCCGTTCTTGCCGAGCTCAGGGACCGCTCCGGAGAATCGGCGCAGCTCTATCGTCGCCAAGCCGAACACCGCGTGTGCGTCGCGACGGCCGAGCGCCCAAGCGGCCTGCGCGATACCGTCCCACTAGGCTCAACGCTCACGATGCGAGCCGGTTCCGCCGCACAGATTCTTCTCGCCTGGGAAGAGCCAGACCGCCTCCACCGCGGCCTTCACGGGGCACGCTTCACAGCCTCAATGCTGTCGGCCGTGCGCAGACGCGGGTGGGCGCAAAGCGTCGGCGAACGCGAATCGGGCGTTGCGTCCGTGAGTGCGCCGGTTCGGGGCCCGAGCGACCGCGTCATTGCCGCCCTCTCAATCTCGGGCCCGATCGACCGCATGACGCGGCAGCCCGGAAAAATCCACGCCACTCTCGTCATGAGCTACGCGGAGAAACTTAGCGAACTCGTGCGCCAGGGCGGCCACTAGAAGTCCACTGGACGGGCTCGAGTGGCTTACTGCCTCTCGAGCCACACGGGGGTGTTCGCGTACTGCAAGAAAGCGGTATTCGACACGACGGGCTGACGCTCAAGTTCCCCGTGCTTGCCGCGCGCGTTCGCAACGATAAGCCTCGTGCCCTCGCTGCGGCGGATCAACTCTTTCGCCGTGTGCTGGCGACCGTACTCGGTGATCTCCACGTCCACCTCGGGCGCAACCTCGCGCAAGTGACGTTGAGCGCTCTCGAGAATGCCCGCCCATCTCTCCTCGGGAATCACGATCGAGGGAATAACGCGGACGCCGGTGCCGTACACCTTCGCAAACTCTGCGGCGCGCTCGAGCGCGCGGTCAAAGGCCGTCCCACCGTCGTAAAACACTGCCACGGGGCCATCTGCGGCAATGTCGCCGCGAACAACAACGATCGAACATTTCGAGCGTGTGAGGAGCGCCGAACTGGTCGATCCCACAATGATCGAGAGGAAGCGACCGAGCCCGCGCGAGCCGACCACGAGCGCATCTGCGGTCGCTGACTGCTGAATGAGCACGTCCACCGCGCGGCCATCGACAATCTGGGTCGTCACCTCGCAGCCGGGGGCAACTTCGTGGGCGATCTGAGCCGCTTCATCGAGCAAGCGTTGCGCGGCGACCTTGAGGCCCGACCCACTCACGCCGGGAACGGGATCGACATCGACCCCCATGAGCGGCCACACGAATGCGTGCACAAGATGCAGGGGCTTATTCAGGGCGAGGGCATTGTGCGCCGCCCAGCGGATTGCGTGATCGGATTCCTCGGTGTCTTCGACGCCGACAACGATCCGGCCTTCATTTGCACTCATGGTTTTCTTCCTTCCACGGCCGGGCTCACGCTTTTGTGAGCCAAACTCCCTGCTCGCTTTAAGGATACGCCGGAAAGGTCCCGGGCACGAAAAAGCCCGACCACCGAAGTGGTCGGGCTTTCGCTCTGTACCCCGTACCGGATTTGAACCGGTGTTACCGCCGTGAGAGGGCGACGTCCTAGGCCGCTAGACGAACGGGGCCTTGCCTCAATGAGGCCTTAGAAACTTTAGCAAAGCTGCTGGCTGTTTCCAAATCCAGGCCGTGTGACCTGCATCGCTGGGGTACCAGGACTCGAACCTAGAACAACTGAACCAGAATCAGCCGTGTTGCCAATTACACCATACCCCAAGGGTTTTGCCCGGCGAGCCGAACGAAATACAACAGTAGTCCAGCGCGAAAGCCCCGGCAACTTTTCCTGCGCCCTTTGTGGAAGCTTTCACACGAATAGGATTCCGGCGCTGGCCCTGCAACCGTCGGACCCTGTTTTCAAGCTATTTCGTACACCCGAACCGACTCGCGCACACCCGCCAAACGGAATGGGCCCTCACCCTCCACACGCGTTTCATAATCGCCCGTGCGATCCGCGCGAATGTGCCGTTCGCGATACTCCTCATAGCCGATTTCTCGGCGCGCATCGAGCTGGGCCGTGAGCGCACCTGGGCGCACATGCTCGCGATACCCTTCGACGAGCGTGCCGGCGAAAAACTCGGCGACCGCGCCCGAGCCGTAGCTGAAGATTCCAATCCGCTCGCCTGCACGAAGCTCGGCGTTCTCGAGAAGGGACAAGAGCCCCATGTACACCGACGCCGTATACGTATTGCCGAGGCGGCGGTTGTGAATCATGGTCTCCTCAAGCGAGGACACGGCGCTCGCGACCGACTGGGCGCCCGCGTGCTTCGCGAGGGTCTGCATGGCCTTCGCCGCCATCTTGGTGAACGGCTGGTGGAAGCACATGCGCGCGATGGAGGAGAACTCCGCTCCCCCGCGGCGCACGTAGTCGTCGTATGCCTCTGTCACGGCACGCAGGTAGACGGTCACGGAGAAGCGACCGTCGACGAGGGCGGTCGTGCGGTCATTGGGACGCCAGAAGTCATGGACGTTTTCGGTGAAAAGACCAGAAGCGGGCTCGATTGCCATGATCGCGGGGTCAGCGCTCACGAGCATCGCTAGCGCACCCGCCCCCTGGGTTGCCTCACCACTCGAATCAAGCTCGTACCGGGCAATGTCGCTCGCGATCACGAGAACTTTTTCATCGGGGTTGCGCGCCACGATTCCGAGCGCAAACTGGAGTGCTGCGGTTGCCGAATAGCATGCCTCTTTGAGCTCGACGACTCGGACATTGTGCTCGAGGCCGAGGAGTTCGTGCGCGTAGATGCCCGCCGCTTTCGACTGGTCGATGCCTGTCTCTGTCGCGAGCACGAGCGTGCGGATCTCCTCGGTGCCGTGGCGCTCGATAATGGGCGCAGCCGCCCGGGCCGCGAGAGTGACAATGTCTTCGTCGTCGCCCGGCACGCTCATCTCATGTTGGCCAATTCCGCGCAAATACTTGCCGGGACTCGTGCCTTGTGCTTCGGCGAGCGAAGTGAGGGGGAAGAAGAGCGAGGTCGTCGCCGCTGAGATATCGGTGATGCCGATCGCGTGCGTCATCGCGAACTCCTTTCAAACTGGACGTGGGCGGCCATGAGCTCGCCGGGATTGGTCTGCGCGGCCATGAGCGAGAGCTCGCCGCATAGGACTGTTGCGGCGGCGATTCCCGCGAGACGTCGGGCGTTCTCCCCCGGCTCGCGTTCCTCGCGGCATCCCAGTCGCGCGAGATTGTCACTCACGAAATCAAGCCCTTTGCCGTTGCCCACGGACCCGACAATGAGATGCGGGATCGTGCACGAGAAATACAGGTCCTCGCCGTCTCGGCCCCGGCGTTCGGTGTGCGTGATGCCCTGGCTGCCTTCAACGATGTTTGCGGCGTCCTGGCCTGTCGCGAGATAGAACCCGAGCAGCATGTTGGCGTAGTGTGCATTGGCACTCCTGAGGGAGCCTGCGGCGATGCCACCCACAAGGTTCTTGCGCACATTGAGGTCCGCCATACGTTCGGCGCTCGTGCGCAGTCGCCGGCGCAGAACCTCTTCGGGAAGGACGATCTCCGCGATCACATTCTTGCCGCGCCCTCGAATTCCGTTCACGGCCGAGGTTTTCTTGTCGGTGCAGTAGTTGCCGGAGATGCTCGCGTATCGCAAAGCACTCTCGCGGTTCGCGATGTGCGCCATGAGGGCGTCCGCGGCGAGGGTCACCATGTTGTGGCCAGCAGCATCGCCCGTGAGGAACTCGAGGCGAAGATACAGGAGATTACCGACGATCTCGGGGGCGATATCGATCAGGCGCGCAAAGCGGCTCGTACCGGCAACAACCTCCTGAAGCGAGGACAGATCCGCGCACACGCGCCTCGCCGAGTCGTAGGCATCGGCCGCCGAATCTGCTTCGAAAAGGATCGAGCGGGTCATGCGTTCGTCAACGAGGGTCGTGCGGATTCCGCCCTCGACGAGCCGGGATACCGTCGCCCCACGCTTGACCGAGGGAAACAGGGTCGTCTCGTAGGTGGCGAGGGGGACCTCGACCTCGCCTTCGGCCACGTTTCCGCTGATCCTCAGGGGACCGAGCCATTTCATGGGAATCTGCGCGAAAGCGCCCTGCTCGCGTGTGTCACTCATGAGTGCCTCCATTCGCCGTTCCGCTGCGCCGCGCGTAGGGGGAAAGATCGATGCCTCTCGCTTCCGCGTACTCGCGCACGCGCCCCGTGAGCACGAGGTCTGTGCGCGTGAGCGCGTCGACGTTTCGAGCGCCCACGAGCGCCATCATCGACCGCAGTTGCTCTTTCCACGTTCGGATTTCACCAATGAGCGCATCGGGTCCGTGATCGCGCACGATCGCGAGAAAACCGCCCGCGACTCCCACGGCCTTCGCCCCTAGCGCGAGGCATTTGAGGACATCGAGGCTCGTGCGAACTCCTCCGCTCGCGAGAAGCGGGAGCCCCGTGTCGCGCGACGCCCCGCGCGCATCGATCAGGCTTTCGACGGCGCTTTGACCCCAGCCATTGAGGTGGGAGAACTGATCGGTGCGGCGCGCGCTCTCGATGCGTGCGAAGTCAGTGCCACCATTGCCAGCCACGTCCACAAAGGCAACACCGAGCGAGGACAGCGTGCGTACGCTAGCCCCCGTCATCCCGAAGCCCACCTCCTTCACGATCACGGGAACATCGACGGCCCGTGCGATCGCCTCGATGTGCTGGGCCCAGTGCTCGAATTCGCGATCTCCCTCGGGCATCACGATTTCTTGGACGGCATTCACATGGATTTGAAGTGCATCGGCGTCGATGAGCTCGACCGCTTCGCAGGCCTGCTCGGGGCTTGCGTTCGCTGAAAGGTTCGCCATGAGGAAGCCGTGTGGGTTTTCGTCACGAAGAACGGTGAAGCTCGGCGCGCACGATGGATCTTTGAAGTAGGCGCTCATGGACCCTGAGGCCATCGCGATACCCGTGTCCGCAGCGGCGATCGCGAGTGCCTGATTAATCTTGCCGGTGAACTCGCTACCGCCGGTCATGCCGTTGATGTAGAACGGCAGAGGCCACGTGCGCTCTCTTATTTCAACCTCGAGGCTCACGGTCTCGACATTGACGGCGCTCAGGGCGTGATGAAGCACGCGCACGTCATCGAAGTCCCGTGAGCGGCGGTGGGCGGTCTCTTGCTCCATCGCAAGTCGAACGTGATCGTCTTTGCGGGAACTACTCATGGGCGCTTCCTTGCTTTTCGGTCGTCACATGTGTGCGGGCGTGGAGGTCCGACGGTTCTACGCCCACGTTGAGCGCGATCATTCCCGCTCGCCGCCAGGCTTGTCTCACCGCGGTCGCGACGTCGGCATTCGGGGCGAGGGCAAGAACGCAGTCCCCGCCGCCAGCTCCCGAGAGTTTTGCGGCGGCACCGTGTGCGACGGCGATCTCAGTCATAGCGCGCAGCTCTGGCGTTTCGATGCCGAGCGGCCCCTCGCTTCCTCCTGCCGCAGCGTCGAGATCACGCAATTGAGCGAGGACGCACTCGAGCACGCGCATGGCGTCAATCGTCGAGCCCGTGCGCACCGCCTCAACGAAACGCTCCACATGCGCAGCGTTCTCGCGCGCGAATGCTTCGAAGTCGATGCGTCCCGCGCCGGCAGCATCGTCGACTTGCGCTACGAGCGAGCGGGTCGACGCAGGCGCACCGCTCCAGCCGATGACGGTCTTGAGTGCGTGTGGCACGTCGAGAGACTCAAGAGCAAGGCCCGGCCACTGCGCGGCGAGCGCACTCTTGACGCCTTCGCGTGCGCGCAGATCGCGCACCGCCTCCCGATCGAATGATCGGTACAGGACCCAGCCACCGAGCACACTCGTGGCGACATCTGCACACGAGGCGCGCACATTGCCGTCGAGGACGGCGAGGGCCGAAAGTTTAAAAAGCTCTCGCGGGCTGAGAGCGATGTTGAGGGCGCGAGCCGTGGCGCCAATAGTCGCGACGACAACGGCGCCGGAAGAGCCAAAGCCATACTTGCGACCGTCGCTGTCATCAAGCGTCGACGACACGTGAATATCAAGGGCGGGCAGAGGCCCGTAATACTCCACGAAAACGTCGAGAGCGCGGAAAATAGGTTCTCGCGGTTGCTCGGATGCTGGTGCCTCGGCAATCACGGGAGCGTAGTCGCGCTCTTCGCCCCACTGCTCGCTCGCGACGCGCACGCCGAAGGCGCGACGCACGGGACTCACGCGGGCCGTGACCGCGCGATCCACGGCGATCAACACCGCGGGATTACCGGCGCGCACAACCCCGTACTCGCCAGCGACGAAAAGCTTTCCCGGGGCGCGGAATTCGAAAGCGCTCATGCTTCGCTCGGGCGCTCACCCTCATCGAGGAGGTAAGCACCGGGGCCGGCGTTCGCAACATGCATCTTCACGTCTTCGATCCTCTCACGCAGGCGCTCGGCAACGAGAGCGGCCTCGCGCGAGCGACACAGAATCTTCACGTTGGGTCCGGCATCGGCGCTCGCGTATGCCTCGATCCCCTGCTCTCGCAGCTCCTGGACCGCATCGATCATCGCGAAGCTCGTGCCCGTCAGGTATCGCACAGGCGGCTCCGCGCCGAGCATCGAGGCGTGCATGCGAAGGGCGCTCATCTCCGCGATCTCGCCGAGGCTCGTGAAATCCGCATCGTGCACGGCGCGCGACGCGCGCTCCAGAAGCACGGCGTTCGACGAAACCCATCCCTCGAAATAGGGAGAGGTCTCCACGGTGTGGTTCATGCCGGCGCGGCTGCCGATCTTCTTGCGCGCGCTCGAGATGACCGCGACGACCATCGAAAGAGGCTCGCCGCTCCACTCGAGGGGCTCGGCAATACTCGTGTCGTCACTCGTGCCTTTATTCCAGCGCGCGAGCCCGCCGAAAATTGAGCGGCATGCCGATCCGGAGCCGCGGCGCGCGAGGCGCGAAAGCTCCGCATCGCTCAGCGAAAGCCCGTACGCGACACTCGAAGCCTTCGCGAGCGCCGCGAAAGCGGCCGCGCTCGAGGCGAGCCCGGCAGCCGTCGGAACCGTGTTCGTGGAGGTGACGTGTGCGTGCGCCCCCGAGCCCGCGAGCTCACGCACACGATTAAGGACCGTGCGCACGCGCGCAGATTCCTCACCGGACAGCTCAACCCCGTCGAGGACGACCCGGTCGAGGGGATCGTCCGTCACCTCGACCGTCGTGGTCGTCGGGAATATGTCGAGAGTCAGCGACAGTGATCCGGTCGCGGGCAGATTGAGCTCGCGATCCGTTTTCCCCCAATACTTCACGAGTGCAATATTGGGGTGCGCGACGGCGGTAGCGCGGGTCATGAGCTCTCCTCACTCGCAGGGTTGATTGACCACACATTCTTCGCACCGGCAGCCGAAAGCGCACGCGAAAGCGCGGGGACAGCGCCGTGAGAAGGGGCGAGGGCGATGATGCAGCCGCCCAGGCCTCCACCCGTGAGCTTCGCACCGAGTGCGCCTGCATCGCGTGCCGCCCCCACGAGGTGTTCGAGCCGCGAATGCGATACCCCGAGCTCCGTCAAAATCTCCTGGCAGTCGTTCATTGCGCGACCCACGCTGCTCATATCGCCGATACGCAGCGCTTCGCGTGTGGTGTGCGCGAGCGAAGCGATCGTCTCGAGCGCATGATCCACGAGTCGGGGATCGCGTTCACGCCGTTCGCGGATGCCGCGAACCGCGTCGAGGGTGTGGCCGGGAAGCCCCGTGTCGGCCACGACGAGCGCCGGCGCGTGAGCAAGTTCGAGCGGTTCCGCCTTGCCTGCTTGGAACCACAGTGGGCCATCCGCCATGGTCTGGTATGCGTCAAGACCACTCGGAGTTCCATGCGCGATGCGTTCGACGAACTGCACGAGCTCGAAACGTTCCTCGCTCGTGAGTTCATGACCGTATAGGCGCGCAACGGCAACGGCGATCGCGCTCGCCATCGCGGCACTCGACCCGAGGCCGCGCGCCGTGGGAATGCTTCCCTCGACCGTGACTTCGGCGCGTCCAGGCTTCTCGCCCACGTGGCTGAGAATTGTCCGCAGTGCCGACTGCGCGAGTTCGTCCTCGGCCTCTTCCGTATCGACGTCGAGGTAGATCGCGCCCGTGGAAGGGTCGCCGACGGTTGCAATGCGCCGCTTTCCACGCCGCTCCCCCGTTCGCGACGAGGGCACATCGAGCGTGAGGCCACTCTCGAAACGCACTTCATCGCCGGGAACGGTCTGATCATCGAACGAGAAACCTTCGGTCAGCGAGTACGAGCCGCTGATCGTCCCGAACCCCTCGGCGGAGACGGATCCCTCGATGCGTCCGGCGTGAGTACTGACCGAATCCGGATAGGGCAAAAGCCTGGCCGTCGCCGTGAGGCTCAAGTGGGTAATGGGAAAGGCGATCGCGGGATGCCCGTACACGACAGCGTGCTCGCCGATCAGAATCGTCTTGGCGTGCGCGCTGCCGTGCCCGGTCGCGTACTCGAACGTCTCTTCGCTCACCGGGATGCGAGCAGATCGGCGAACGACGAAAGGCGGGCGATCGTGGATTCGTAGCCGAGAAGCTCCATCGATTCAAACAGCGGCGGGCTCACGCGACGGCCAGAGATGCCCGAACGAAGCGGCCCGAACGCGAGCCGGGGCTTGACGCCCATGCCGTCGATAATCGCTTCGCGCAGCGACGCCTCAAGCGTCTCGGTCGTGAAGTTCTCCTTGCCGCCTTCCTCGATGACCTCGATGGCGCGGCGCACAACGGAAACGGGATCGTCGCCAAGCTTCTTGAGGGCGTCCTCTTCGATCACGAGATCGGCATCGTCGATGAAGAGGAAGCGCAGCATCCCCGGGGCCTCACCGAGGAGGTTCATGCGCGGCTGCACGAGTGGCGTGGCCTTCGCGAGGAGGGCGCGCTGGTCCTCGGTGATGGGGGTTTCGACAACCCCGGCCTTCTCGAGGTACGGGATCATGCGCTCGGTGAACTCGGCCTCGTCGAGCATGCGCATGTGGTCGGCGTTAATCGCGAGCGCCTTCTTGTAGTCAACGCGAGCGGGGTTCGGGTTCACGTCGGCAACATCGAACTTCGCGACGAACTGCTCGCGCGTGAAGATGTCCTGATCGCCGCTGTAGCCCCAGCCAAGCAGCGAGAGGTAGTTGATCATTCCCTCGGGCACGAAACCCTCGTCGCGGTAGAGGAAAAGGCTCGACTCGGGATCGCGCTTGGAGAGCTTCTTGTTGCCCTCCCCCATCACGTAGGGAAGGTGGGCGTATTCGGGCGTAAACTTTGCGATGCCGATCTTCTTGAGTGCTTCGAACAGCACGATCTGCCGGGGCGTCGAGCTGAGGATATCTTCGCCGCGCAGAATGTGGGTGATGCACATGAGGGCGTCGTCGACGGGGTTCGTGAGGGGGTAGAGCGGCTGGCCGTTCGCGCGCACGACGACGTAGTCGGGGGTCGAGCCGGCTTTGAACGTGATTTCGCCGCGCACGAGGTCGTTGAACGTGATGTCCTCATCGGGCATGCGCACGCGCCACACGGGCTCACGTCCTTCGGCGCGGAACGCTGCCTTCTGCTCTTCGGTCAGGTCACGATCGAAACCGTCATACCCCGATTCCTTCGGGCGGCCAGCGGCAATGTGGCGCTGCTGGATTTCCTCGGGAGTCGAGAACGACTCGTAGATGTAGCCGCCGTCCTTGAGCTTTTGGATGACGTCCTGGTAAATCTCACCGCGCTGCGACTGGCGATAGGGACCGTCCTCGCCGCCCGCGTCCACGCCTTCATCCCATGTGATGCCAAGCCATCGCATCGCCTCGAGAAGCTGGTTGTAGCTTTCTTCGCTATCGCGCGCTTGGTCGGTGTCCTCGATGCGGAACACGAGCGTGCCACCCGTGCGTTTCGCGTAGGCCCAGTTGAACAGGGCGGTGCGCACCATGCCGATATGCGGCGTGCCGGTTGGCGACGGGCAAAAGCGCACGCGGACCTCACTGTGGCCGCGCGTGCTGTCGAGGGCGGGAAGGCTCGCGAGATCGATGTTCTCAGCGCTCACGTGGGTGTTCTCCTTCGAGAGGTTGGCGGGGTGAGATCCCCGGATGTGGTCTTAGGCCTCGAGATCTTCGGGCGACACTATGCGGTTCGTGAGGGTGCCAATTCCGTCGATGTCGATGTCGACGGTGTCACCGACGTTCACGAGCCCGACGCCCGCGGGCGTGCCGGTGAGGATGACATCGCCGGGAAGAAGGGTCGTCGAGCGCGTGATCTCCTCGATGATCTCGGGGATGCGGCGCAGCATGTCGGCGCTCGTGCCGTCCTGTTTGACCTCGCCGTTCACGCGCGAGCGGATGCGCGCGTTCGCGGTATCAAGGTCCGTTTCGATCCACGGCCCGAGCGGGCACGAGGTGTCGAAGGCTTTCGCGCGGAACCACTGGGACTCTTCGCGCTGGGCATCGCGCACCGTGAGATCATTCGCGCACGTGTAGCCCAGGATGACGTCCGAGGCACGTTCGGCCGGGATGTTTTTCGCGAGGGTTTTGATAACGACCGCGAGCTCGGCCTCAAAGCTGAGCTCCGCGGCGTCAGCGGGGTAAACGATCGGATCGTTGGGACCGATCACCGACGTGTTCGGCTTGAGGAACAGCAGCGGGCGTTCGGGAGCTTCGTCGCCCATCTCGCGCGCGTGCTCCGCGTAGTTCTTACCAACGCCAACGACCTTCGACCTTGGGATCACAGGGGCGAGGAGGCGGACGTCCTCGAGCGGAAGGATCGTGCCGTTAGGTTGAATCTGGGTGTACAGCGGGTCTCCCGAAATTCCGTACACCATGTCCACGCCGTCCTTTTCCTGGACGATGCCGAACATCGGGTTCGAGCCGGTGGTGAATCGTGCAATGCGCATGCCCTCAGTCTAGTAGCGCGCTTTGGCTTGCACGGGCTATGCCTCTATGCCCTTGGCCACCCCTCACTCTTTCTTCACATCCGCAGCCCGTGCGCAGCCCGCCCCACACGTATCGGCACGTAAACTCAATGAGTGTTTTCTTCATCGCGTTCGTCTTCGTCATCGATCTCGCCTGCTGCCCCCGGTCGCTTCGTCGCCGTGATGTCGGCGGAAGAAGCGATGCATGCACGCGAGGAGCACGAGGCACGCGCGGATCGTTTGAGCGCCCCGCACCGAGAGCGAAAGGCACGCGGCGAGAAGCACCCGATCGAGGATTTTCTGCACACGTACTACCCCTTCAGCCCGGGGCAGCTTCGGCGCTGGCATCCGGGCTGGCAGGTGGGTTACGAAGCCTCGGCGGATCAGGCACACAGCGGGGTTGGGGATGTCGATTCCGACGGCTGCCGGCGCTGGTATAGCGACATGCAGCTCCAATCGGGCGGCGCTTCGGGTGCGGTGCGCGCGGCGGACCTCGAGCGATTTGCACGCGAGCGAGGCGATGCCGCCTACTGGATTCACCGATTGCTGTCCAACTCGAGTTTTGCCGAAAAGCCCGGGAATTTTTCGTGTTTTGGTCTTCACGAATGGGCGATGGTGTACCGCCTCGGGCCGGGCGAGAAGCGGCATGAATCGCTTCCCTTGCGACTGAGCGCCGAGGAAACAAACCGCGTGGTTGAAGAGAACCGTCTCGTGTGCTCGCATATCGACGCGTTTCGTTTCTTTACGCCGCAGGCGGCTCCGCTCAATGCCTCGCGCCCCACTCGCGAGAGTCAGCCCATGAGGGATGACCCGGCGTGCCTTCACGTGGGTATGGACCTGTACAAGTGGTCGATGAAGCTCGCGCCGCTGCTGCCGAGCGATATCGCACTTGACTGCTTCGAGCACGCCCTGGATTTGAGGATTCTCGATATGGAGGCCTCCCCGTACGACTGCCGAGGATACGGATACGGGATCGTGCCCATCGAGACTGAGGAGGGTAAGCGCGAGTACGTGCGGCGCCAGCGGCTTCTCGCCGATCGTTCGGATGCGCTGCGCACGCGGATCCTCGCCGCCGTGGAACCTCTCGTGCCTCTATTTGCTAAGTCTTCTCGCCCCTGCGCGAGCTAAGTCTCCCAAACACCATTATTCTTCGACGTTTCGCGGCACAATAGATGTATGCCTGCTTCCCCGTCCACGTCCCCACGCACTGCGCGCGTCCGCGTCGCCACGTTCAACATTCATCACGGCGCTAATTCCCGCAACGTTCTCGATCTCGACGCGACCGCTTACGCCCTCGAGTCGCTCGAGGCCGATGTGATCGGCCTGCAGGAGGTCGACCGATTCTTCGGGACGCGCTCAGACTTCGTGGATCAGGCAGCGTGGCTCGCAGACCGCCTCCACATGCACGCCCAGTTCGCCCCCACGATCGATCTTGAGCCGTCGCGCCGTTCCGCGGAGCGGGTGGGGCTTAGCACGCGCAGGCAGTACGGGATCGCGGTGCTGTCCTCGTACCCGATTGTCGACTCGCACCTCGCACGTCTTCCCGAAAACCGACTGATCGAACGCCGTGCGGTGCTACGCACACGCATCGATGCCGATGGAACCCCCTTCTCGTTCGCCGTCACGCATCTCGCACTCGGCCCGGGGCGGACCAGACGCGCGCAGTTCCGAGCCGCGCGCGAGGTCGCATTCGCGGGCGAGGAGCCCGCAGTCCTCGTGGGAGATCTCAATTCCGCGCCCTCGCATGCGCGCGATTATTCCGTCTTCACGAAGGGGCTCACAGACGTGTGGGCCGCGAAGCATCGCTTCCCGCTCGCCAAGCGCTTCCTCGGCCGCACAAACCCCGTGATTCCCATTCCGTTACGACGTATCGACTACATTCTCGCGAGTCGTGACATTCGGCCGATCTCGGCGAAGACCCTCCGCACGCACGCGTCGGATCACCTCCCGGTCGTCGCGGAACTCGAGATCCCTCACGTCGATCTCGCCGCCGAATAGGCAGCGGCCCGGGCGGGGCTGCCACAATGGGGGCATGCCACTTCTTCACGACTTTCTCCCCACGTCCTCGAGCGAGGATGCGATCGTCGAGGGTTTCATCGCGGCGCAAGCCGAGGTTGGCCGCACCCTCTACTCCCATCAAGAGGAGGCGCTCCTCGCGATCGCCGCTGGCGACCACGTGATTGCCGCGACGCCCACCGGCTCGGGAAAGACAACGATTGCTTACGCGGCGCTCTACGCCGCGATGGCGCGCGGAGAAACCGCGTACTACACCGCCCCGATTAAGGCGCTCGTGAGCGAGAAGTTCTTCGAGATCGTCTCGATGTTTGGGGCTGAGAACGTCGGCATGATGACGGGCGATTCGTCCGTGAACCACGAGGCCCCGATCATCGTGTGCACGGCTGAGATTCTCGCGAATCATGCGCTTCGCGACGGTGAGACGAGCGATATCGGCCTCGTCGTCATGGATGAGTTCCACTTCTACGACGATTCGCAGCGCGGCTGGGCCTGGCAGGTGCCTCTGATCGAGCTCCCGCGCACGCAGTTCGTGCTCATGAGCGCGACCCTCGGTGACGTGACCTTCTTCGAAAAGGACCTCGAGACGCGCACAGGCAGGAGCGTGAGTACGATCGCGGGGGCCGAACGCCCCGTTCCCCTCGATTTCCGTTGGGCGACGACCGACCTTCCCGAGACGATCACAGAGATCCTCGACAACCGCGACGCGCCCGTCTACATCGTCCATTTCACCCAGAAAGACGCACTCGAACAGGCACAGCACCTGCTCGGCACGAAGATTCTTACGCGCGAGGAAAAAGACAAGATCCGCGAGCTCATCGGTGATTTCCGCTTCTCGCGCGGCTTTGGCTCGATCCTCTCGAAGCTCGTGCGCGAGGGTATCGGCGTTCACCACGCCGGCATGCTCCCGAAGTATCGCCGCCTCGTTGAGCGACTCGCCCAGTCGGGGCTGCTCAAGGTCATCGCGGGCACCGACACCCTCGGGGTGGGGATTAACGTTCCGATCCGCACGGTTCTCATGACGGGGCTCGCGAAGTTCGATGGCCGCCGTCAGCGTCTTCTCAATACACGCGAGTTCCTCCAAATCGCTGGCCGGGCGGGACGCGCGGGCTACGACACCGTGGGCCACGTCGTCGTCCAGGCTCCCGAGTGGACCGTCGAGTTCGAAAAAGAAAAAGAACGTTTCGCGAAGCGTGCCGAACGCGGCGCTACCCCCAATAATGCGAAGAAAAAGAAGCAGCGCGAGCCGAAAATGCGCATCCCCGAGGGCCGGGTGAACTGGACCGAGGACAACCTCAGGAAGCTGAGTGAAGAGCAACCGTCGGAACTGAAGCCGCACATGGCGATGACGAGCGCGATCCTCCTCGCGCTGATCTCTCGCCCCGGAAGCGCTCTCAAAGCAGCGCAGCACCTCATCGACGAAAGCCACCAAAGCCGCGCCCAAAAATTCGCGCTCAAGCGCCGCGCCCTCGAACTTTTCCGCGGCCTCAAGGAGGCGGAGATCATCACGGTGCGCGAGGAGCCGGACCACCTTGGCCGGACGGTGACGCTCGTGGACGACCTGCAGTGGGACTTCCAGATGAACCAGCCGCTCGCCGCATTCGCGATCGCAGCCCTCGATATTCTCGACGAGGACTCCCCGACTCTCACGATGGACTCGGTTTCGATCATCGAGGCGATCCTCGAGGACCCCTTCCAGATTCTCCTCGCTCAGCAAAACGCCGCCAAGAGCGCGCTTCTAGGCGAACTCAAGGCTGACGGGGTCGACTACACCGAGCGCATGGCCCGGCTCGACGAAGTGACCTGGCCAAAGCCGCTCGAAGAAGAACTCACCGCAGCCCTCGAGATCTACGCGAGAAACAGGCCGTGGATCAACGTGCACGACCTTTCGCCGAAAAGGATCGTGCGCGAGTTCTACGAAACGGGCGCGACGTTCAGCGAATTCGTCTCGCGCTACAAGCTCATGCGCTCCGAGGGCATCGTGCTTCGCTACCTTTCCGACGCGTACCAGGCCCTCAAACGCACGCTTCCCGTCGAGCTCCGCACCGAAGAGCTCGAGGATGTGATCGAGTGGCTCGGAGTGCTCGTGCGCGGCGTCGATTCGTCCCTGCTGGATGAGTGGGAAGCGCTCACCAACCCCGACAGCGATGCGGATGCCGCGAGCGAAGTACGCCCCGATTCGCCACGCAATCTGAGCGCGCAGACCAAAGTGCTCACGCAAATGGTGCGCGCCGCGATGTGGCGACGAGTGGAAGACTTCGCGTTCGAGCGCGAGGAGCAACTCGGTGAACTCGATGGCGCGAGTGGGTGGGACGCGGATCGCTGGGGCGAAGCCATGGACGACTTCTACGACGCGCACGATCACGTCGTGATCGAGGATCGCGCCCGCGCCCGCCAGTACCTCCGCCTCGAGCAAGAGTCGAAGCGTTGGCTCGTCACGCAGACCATCGTCGATCCCGAAGGCGATAACGACTTCGTGATGCAGGCGATCGTGGACCTCGAACAGACCGACGAGGAGGGCGAGCTCGCGCTCACCCTCGAGTACGTCGGGGACATCGTGAAGGCACCCTGGCGGTGACGCGGCCACGCCTATACGTGCTCGACGTCCCGAAAGGCGAGGGCACGAGCTTCGCCTCGCTCACCCGGTTCGTAGCGAGTCATCTCGAGGCCGACGGATGCGTGACGTCATCGTGGGTCGGGGCCGTACTCGCGCGCGAGCAGCTCTACCCCACCGGCCTCCCGCTCGAACCGCCCGTCGCGATACCCCACGCTGACACGACCCACACACTCAAGGACGCACTCGTGGTGGCAAGGCTCGCTGAGCCACTCGCGTTCGGTGCAATGGGAGATTCCGACGCCGGAGCGCTCCAGGTGCGCCTCGCCGTCTTTATCGTTGCCGGCAACGGGATGGCCCAGGTCGAGGCACTCGAAAGGCTCCTCAGCATCCTTGGCGACGGCGCGCGCCGCGAAAGGCTCGAAGCCGGCTCGGCCGAGAACGCACGGCGGTCCTTCGAAGCGATACTCGAACAACTCGGCGCACTCACCACAGCCCCCGACAAACCCCCACACCCGCAAAAACCGGTACAGACCTGATCCTTCAAGCCAAAGCCAACCGTGAACGCGCTCAGCGTATGCGCGCCCTCTCCGACGAGCTGGACGGCCTCAGCGTCGAAGAACTTGAACGCCACGACCCGTCCTACATCCAAGGTGTCCGCGTCCTCTACGACTCGGCAGGAGTCCCACAACGCGACGAAACAGCCTTCCGCCACGCACTCAAAACCGCACACCGCGCACACAAACGCGGCCAACGCCTCAAAGACAACCTCATCATCGACATATACGAACACGCCTACCGCATCGCCAATGCGTAGCGCACACGGTCGTCAGGCATAGAATGGGGTTTTCTGGTAGGAAAAGTTTGAGCTGGCGCTATCGCGTTTCAGAGGGGGCCGGTGAAGAAAAAGCTGTGGTCAACGATTCTGGCTTGCGGATCCATCACTCTTCTCTGCTTGCCCCTTCAAGGTTGCGGTCACGACCTAAGCGCGGAGCTGGGGCTGGATGCCGATGATTCGCCGCAAGTACTGTCGGAAGCCTGGGGGATTGACGTCCCCGCCTCTATGACTACTGAAGAGCTTTACAGCAGCGATATAGGGTTCACGGGCGACGGAGATTATCTACGCGTAATGAAGCTGCCCAAGGCAGACCAAGTTGGGATGTGGGCTCCAGCTAACTTCCAAGAATCGCCAGATGAATGGGTTGGTACGACCGTCATCACCAACTCGAACGCCCCATTTAGTCTAGAAGATTTAAATGATATGAAGTGCCTTCCCGTCACCAAGAGGGAAGATGGATCTCATCTGATGCTCTGCTACAGCAGAGCATCAGATGATTACTATTCCTTCGAATCGATATTTTAAATCGATCCATCTTTAAACGCTAATCACCACTGGGTATGGCCTGATCACCCCACGCTTCTGCGCGAGCGCCATCACTGCCACAACCTTATTAGTAACGCCTTTATATTTGGTTTTCGTGTCGAAGTCATAGACATCGTGGATTGTGAAGTTATAGTCCGTAAGTGCGATTGTCTCGGGGTCCGGGAAACCTCCGGGAAGTTCGCGTGCGCTCTGGTTGGGTACAGGGCAACGAGACGCGCGGTCGCATCCACCTCGCCGTCTCCAGTAGCTATAGCGATACCGGACGTATACCACCCCGCCGCGATATCTCGGAAGAAGTGGGCTGCACTCCCCGCACCGTTACGACGCACGTAGCGACGCTCCGAGAAGCTGGCTTGCTGCCCGCGAGTAGGAGTGGAAATGCCATAAGCATAGAACGGTTCCCCCTCCCCCTAGAGAGAGCACATGGCTTCCACCCTTCTTCACACCCCACCACCACGGGCCTCCCGGCTCCCCTTCCGCCCTTCTCACTGCGGGCTTGAGATGCGGTCCCGCCTACCGCTGGCGCTGCTATCCATTCAGGGTCCACAAGCTGAAAGACCTCGAAGCGATGCTTTAGAGCGATCCTCCGCTTTCGCGCGCTGGGGCCACGCGGAGCTTGTGCAGGCCGTACCAATAAGCGTCGAAAAGCGCCTCCCACGAGGCCTCGATAATGTTCGGGCCCACGCCAACCGTCGTGAAGCGGCCAAAGGGAGCCTGGCTCGTCACGAGCACGCGAGTCGTCGCGTCGGTGCCCTGCTGGGAGTCGAGGATACGCACCTTGAAGTCGACGAGTGCGAACGAGGCAATCTCGGGATAGGTGTCCACGAGCGCCTCACGAAGGGCCTTGTCGAGGGCATTCACGGGGCCGTTGCCTTCGGCGATCGTCACGCTTCGGTGACCGGGAGCCGTGCTGAGGCGCACGGTTGCTTCCGATTCGAGCGATCCGTCGCGGAGCTGGTGGGAGGAGGTGCGCCACGACTCCACCTCAACGTAGGTGGGAAGGTCCCCGAGAACGTGGAGCACGAGCATCTCGAAGGAGGCGTCGGCCGCCTCGTAGCTGTATCCCTCGGCTTCGCGCCCCTTGACTGTCTGGGCGAGCAGGGCGAGTGTGGCGTCCTCACCGGAGAGGTCGTAGCCGAGCTCGCGCCCCTTGAGTTCGATCGACGCCTTGCCCGCCATGTCCGAGATGATCATGCGCATGTCATTGCCCACGACCGTTGGATCCATGTGCTGGTACAGATCTGGATCCACGCGGATCGCGCTCGCGTGCAGGCCAGCCTTGTGCGCGAATGCGCTCGCTCCCACGTACGGCGCGCGTGCATACGCGGGAATATTCGCGACCTCCGCAATCGCGTGGGCGATCCGTGTCGCATCGCCAAGCTGTTCGGGGCTCACGAGCTCTCGCCCGAGCTTGAGCTGGAGATTAGCGAGAACAGGAATGAGATCGGCGTTGCCCGTTCGCTCGCCGTAGCCGTTCACACAGCCCTGAACATGCACCGCACCCGCTTCTACGGCGGCGATCGTGTTCGCGATCGCACAGCCAGAATCGTTATGCATGTGGGCACCGAGACGGTCGCTCTCAAGCCCTGCTCTTTCAAGCCGTGCACGCACATCCGCGACGATCGCACTCACCTGATGCGGAAGCATTCCACCATTCGTATCGCACACAATGACGATCGCCGCCCCGGCGCGCAAGGCCTCGGCAACGACGCGCACCGCGTAGTCGGCATCGTGAGCATAGCCGTCGAAAAAGTGCTCGGCGTCGATGAACACCTCGCGGCCGTAACCACGGAGAAACTCAATGCTCTCGCGCACCATCGCGAGGTTCTCCTCGGCGCTCGTGCGCAGCGCCGATTCGACGTGCCGAAGATCAGACTTTGCCACGAGAGTGACCGTCGGAGCCCCTGAATCCACGAGCTCCCGCAACTGCGGGTCCTCGCTCGCCGCACACCCCTTTTTGCGGGTCGCCCCGAAGGCCGCGAGTCGGGCGTTCTTCAACGAGAGCTCCTTTTTCGCACGCGCGAAAAACTCTGTATCCTTCGGAACCGCGCCCGGCCAGCCGCCCTCGATATAGGTCACGCCGAGCTCATCGAGGAGCCTTGCGACCTGGAGTTTGTCCTCGACGCTAAGCGTGAGTCCCTCTTGCTGAGAGCCGTCGCGCAGGGTCGTGTCGTACAGGTGAAACACTGGCCGTGACCTCCGAGGTGCTGAAGAAAGAAACGGATCGGGTAGTGCAGCGCTACACGAGGCGCGCGAGCCAGCCGTGGCGGTCCTCAACGCGGCCGTACTGAATGCCCGTCAGCTCTTCGCGAAGGGCCATCGTGACCTCGCCGCTGCCACCGTTGCCGATTGTCCACGTGGCCTTTTCATCACGCAGCTCGCCAATTGGGTTGATCACGGCGGCTGTGCCGCACGCAAACATTTCCGTCACGCGGCCCGCAGCGATATCGGCGGTGAGCGCCTCGTAGTTGACGGACTCTTCGCTGGGGCTAAGGCCACGATCGGCGGCGAGCGTAAGGATCGATTCGCGCGTCACGCCCGGAAGGATCGAGCCGGTGAGCGTGGGCGTCACGATGCGACCATCGGCGTAGACGACGAAAGTATTCATGCCCGAGAGCTCATCGATGTTCGAGTGTGTCTCCGAATCGAGGAACATGACCTCATCGGCCCCCGCCTTGGCAGCCTCGTACTTGCCCTGGAGCGAGCTCGCGTAGTTGCCACCGCACTTGGCAAAGCCCGTGCCGCCGCGGCCCGCGCGGGCGGCGAGCGGCGAGACCCAGACGACGAGGGGCTGCACGCCGCGCGGGAAGTAGTTACCGGCAGGCGAAGCGATCACGTAGTAGTCGACCATGTGCGCCGCACGCACACCGAGGAAGCTTTCCGAGGCGAACATGAACGGGCGAAGGTAGAGACTCGACTCGCCACCCGTGGGAACCCACGGCTCATCGGCGCTCACGACGCCTCGCAGCGAGGCGAGGAAGTCCTCGGTCGAAATCTCGGGTAGCGCGAGGCGCCTCGCCGAGTTCTGGATACGCGCGGCGTTCTTCTCGGGGCGGAAGGTCCACACGCTTTCGTCGGCGTGCCGGAAGGCCTTGAGTCCCTCGAAAATTTCCTGAGCGTAGTGGAAAACCGCAGCGGCAGGTTGGAGTGAGAGGGGGCCGTACGGAAGAATCTCACCCTCGCTCCAGCCTTCGGCTTCGGTCCACCGCTGATGGGCCATGTAATCGGTGAAGTTGTCGCCGAAGCCGGGATCCTTGAGGATGCGCTCACGCTCCTCGTTCGAGATTCGACGCGGAGCCGAGCTTGCGCGGTATTCACCCATGGGCTTCTATTCCTCTCACCTTTAATCGTTGATTTCCCCAGTTTACGAGGCTGCATGCGCCTTTTCCCGAACAGCCTGCGCGATTGCGTCCCCGATCTGCGCGCACGTACGCGCGGAGCCCGGGTTCTCCGCGAGATCCTCGGTCACGGCCTCGCGCACGCGCTGCGCGGCCGCGTCCTCACCGATTGACTCGAGAAGGAGCGCAACGGAGAGGATCGTCGCGGTGGGATTCGCAATGCCCTTGCCCGCGATGTCGGGGGCGCTTCCGTGCACGGGCTCAAACATCGACGGAAACTCACCCGTGGGGTTCAGGTTGCCGGAAGCCGAAAGCCCGATGCCGCCAGAGATCGCACCCGCAAGATCGGTAATGATGTCGCCAAAGAGGTTGTCCGTCACGATCACGTCGAAACGCGAAGGATCCTGAACGAGGTAGATCATCATCGCATCGATGTGCGAGTAATCAACCTCGACATCGGGATACTCGCCGGCCACGTTCTCGACGATGCGTTTCCAAAGACGCCCGGCGTGCACGAGCACGTTGTGCTTGTGCACGAGGGTGAGCTTCCCGCGGCGCTTTGCGGCAAGCTCGAAGGCATAGCGCACGACGCGCTCAACGCCGTGGGCAGTATTGATTGACACCTCGGTCGCAACCTCGTCAGCGCTCCCCTCGCGAAGCACCCCGCCGGCGCCAACGTACGCCCCCTCGGTTCCCTCGCGCACGACGACGAAGTCGACCGTGCCAGGGTTCGCAAGTGGGGAATCCACGTGCGGGAAGAGAGTCGTAGGGCGGAGGTTCACGTAGTGCTCGAACGCAAACCGGAGCTTGAGCAAGAGTCCGCGCTCGAGAACGCCCGAGGGCACGCTCGGGTGTCCGACGGCACCCAGTAGCAGGGCGTCGTGGCGCTTAAGCGCGTCCAGGTCTTCATCCGTCAGCGTTTCGCCGGTGTCGTGCCAGCGGCTCGCGCCGAGGTTGTAGTCGGTCGTGACGAGGTTACGCCCCGTGCTTTCCAGGGCCGCCCGAAGAACCTTGAGGCCCTCGGGTACAACTTCCTGCCCAATCCCGTCTCCGGGGATGACAGCGAGGTCAAGTGTGCTCATGGTTTCTCCTTCGGTGGCGCGAGGGTGGTGCACGGGGCGGCGAATCAGCGTTGTGCGGTGCCCTCTGTGTAGTCGGCATCGAGCTGCTCGGCGCTCCAGGCAAACATCGTGCGAAGCTCCTTGCCGACCTTCTCGATCGGGTGCTCCTGCTCGCTCGCGCGCAGCTTCGTGAACTCGGGCGCACCTGCCTTTTGATCATCGACGAAGCGCTTCGCGAAGCTGCCGTTTTGAATGTCGTCCAAAACGGCCTTCATGGAGGCCTTGACGTGTTCGTCCACGACTCGCGGACCCGAGACGTAGTCGCCGAATTCGGCGGTATCCGAGATCGACCAGCGCTGCTTCGCGATGCCACCTTCGATCATGAGGTCCACGATGAGCTTGAGCTCGTGAAGCACCTCGAAGTAGGCGATCTCGGGCTGGTAGCCCGCCTCGGTCAGTGTCTCGAAGCCCGCCTGCACGAGGTGGCTCATGCCTCCGCACAGCACAGCCTGCTCACCAAAGAGGTCGGTTTCGGTTTCTTCCGTGAAGGTGGTTTTGATCGCGCCCGCGCGCAGGCCACCAATCGCCTTCGCGTATGACAGGGCGAGCGGCCAGGCCTCGCCCGACTCGTCGTTTTCCACTGCGATGATGCAGGGAACACCGCGCCCGGCGACGAACTCGCGGCGCACCGTATGGCCCGGGCCCTTCGGCGCGACGAGCGCGACGTCGACGCCCTTGGGCGCTTCGATGTAGTCGAAGCGGATGTTGAAGCCGTGCGCGAAGAAGAGCGCGTTACGCGCCTCGAGGTTGTCCTTGATCTCGTTCTCGTAGATCTCGGCCTGGTACTGGTCAGGAGCGAGGATCATGATGACGTCGGCCCACTTCGCGACCTCGGCGACGGTGTCCACGCCGAAGCCTTGCTCTTCGGCTTTCGCTCGCGATTTCGACCCTTCCTTGAGGCCGATGCGTACCTCGGCGCCCGAGTCGCGAAGGTTGAGGGCGTGAGCGTGGCCCTGCGAGCCGAATCCTACGATGCCGACCTTCTTGGACTGGATGAGTGCAAGATCAGCGTTGTCGTCATAAAACATTTCCGCCACGGTGAACTCCTTCGGTTCTCATGTGTGATTCGGTTGTGGGCAGTCTAACCGCCCCTCGTCTTACTTACTGGATACGTGTCTCATATTGAGAAACGCCGGTGGGTGTGCACCCGTCGGACCCCACGCTGCCTACCCGAGCAGCGCGCGATCCGTAATCGAACGCGAGCCGCGCCCGATCGCGACCGCCCCCGATTTAACGATCTCCTTGACCCCGAACTGCTCGAGCATGGACAGCAGCGCGGCAAGCTTATCGGCCGATCCCGTCGCCTCGATCGTGACGGAATCGGAGGCCGCATCGACGACCTTCGCTCGAAACATCTGCACTATTTCGAGAACCGACGTGCGGGTCTGGTTGTTGGCCTTAACCTTGACGAGCACAAGCTCACGCTCGACCGACTGCCGCGGCTCGAGCTGGACGATTTTCAGGACGTTCACGAGCTTATTGAGCTGCTTCGTGATCTGCTCAAGCGGCATCTGATCGACCTCGACCACGACGGTGATGCGAGAGATGCCCTCGTGCTCGGTGGGTCCCACCGCGAGCGACGCGATGTTGTAGCCACGCCTCGCAAAAAGCGCCGAGATGCGCGTGAGAACGCCGGGCTTATTCTCAACCAGAACCGACAGCGTATGGTTCTTCTCTGGGTCGCGCGAAAAGTCCATGCTCAGATCTCCCTCTCCCATTCGGGCGTCATACCCTGCGCGATTTGAATCTCGTCATTGCTCACGCCAGCGGGCACCATGGGCCACACCATCGCGTCAGCACTCACCTGAAAATCGACCACGACGGGGCGATCATTGATCGCCATCGCCTCGCCGATCACCCGGTCGATGTCCTCGTCGCGCTCGCACCGCAGCCCCACGGCACCGTAGGCCTCGGCGAGCTTCACGAAGTCGGGAACGCGGCGCGTGCCGTGCCCGGTATTGAGATCGGTATTGGAAAAACGCTGATCGTAGAAAAGGTTCTGCCACTGACGCACCATGCCTAGCGACGAATTGTTGATGATCGCGACCTTGATCGGAATGTCGTTGAGCACGCAGGTCGCGAGCTCCTGATTCGTCATTTGGAAGCAACCGTCGCCGTCGATCGACCACACGACCTTGCCGGGCTGGCCCACTTTCGCGCCCATCGCCGCGGGCAGCGAGTAGCCCATCGTGCCGAGGCCGCCGGAGTTGATCCACGAATACGGCTCCTCGAAGTCGATGAATTGACTCGACCACATCTGGTGCTGGCCCACACCGGCAACGAAGATCGATTCGGGGCCACTGATGGCGCTGATCCGCGAAATCACGTGCTGCGGCGCCGTGTAGCCGTCGGCAGTCGCGGTCCACCCGAGCGGGTAGTTCTCGCGCAGCCCGTTCATGAGCTGCCACCAGGCTTCGTAGTCGCGTTCGTCGCCGTCTGCAAGGCGATCGGCGAGGGCCGCTAGAAGGGCGCGAGCGACATCCGCCGCATCGCCCACGATCGGCACGTCGGCGACTCGGTTTTTTGAAATCTCGGCGGGGTCGATATCGGCGTGCACAACCTTTGCTGCGGGCGCGAACGAGTCGAGCCTTCCCGTCACGCGGTCATCGAAGCGCGCCCCGATCGCGATAATCAGGTCACTGCGTTGGAGGGATGCGACCGCGGCGACGTCTCCGTGCATCCCGGGCATTCCCAGGTGCTGCGGGTGCGAGTCGGGAAGGGCGCCGCGCGCCATGAGAGTCGTCACGAACGGGGCGTTCGCCACTTCGACGAGCGCACGCACCTCCTCGTTCGCGCGCGAACGAAGCACACCACCGCCCAGGAGGAACACGGGGCGCTTCGCGTTCACGAGCAACTCGACCGCTTCGCGAATCTGCTTGCCGTTGGGGCGCCCCGGGACGCGATAGCCGGGAAGATTGAGCTCTTCGGGCCATTCGAAAACGGTTTCTGCCTGCTGCGCATCCTTCGTCACGTCTACGAGAACGACTCCGGGCCTGCCCGTCGAGGCGATGTGGAAGGCCTGTTTGATCGCGAGCGGAATGTCGTCCGCGTTCTTGACGAGGATGTTGTGCTTTGTCACGGGCATCGTCATGCCCACGATGTCGGCCTCTTGGAACGCGTCCGTGCCAATAAAACTCGAACCGACCTGACCGGTGATCACCACCATGGGGATCGAGTCCATCTGGGCATCGGCAATCGCGGTGATGAGGTTCGTCGCGCCGGGCCCCGAGGTTGCGATACACACGCCCACCTTGCCGGTTGCATGGGCGTACCCGCTCGCCGCGTGGCCCGCGCCCTGCTCGTGACGCACGAGAATGTGCCGAAGCCCCTTCGCATCGAGAAGCGGATCGTAGGTCGGGAGGATCGCTCCCCCGGGCAGGCCAAACACGACTTCCGCCCCCGCCGCTTCGAGCGACATGATGAGCGATTGCGCTCCCGTGACTGCTTCAGCCATAACGCCTCCAACTATTCACTGACAAAAAAGCCCCTCGTCCCTTGCGGGAAATCGAGGGGCGCGGCTTATCGTGCGGGGGCGTTAGCCGCGCCCGGTAACGATAAGGAGAATGCTCTGCATGCCTGTAAAACTACCCGGATACGAATCTTGAAACGAAACGGTTCACATCTTGAGATCCGACGGCTCCTGCGAACCGTCGGCCCCACGGCGCCCGCCGCTTACGGGAGAGGCCTACGCGTCGCGCCAAATGTTGCCGAGCGCACGTGATGGGCATACACCTTCAGTGCCTGACTCACCTCGCGGCGTCGATTCTTCGGTCGCCACGGAAGAGGCCCGCGCGATTCGCGGCGACGGTCAAGTTCTGCCTGCGGAACATCGAGCGTCAGCTCTCGCTTCGGGACGTCGATGACGATTCGGTCACCCGTCTCCACGAGACCGATCGCACCACCCTCGGCGGCTTCGGGCGAAATATGCCCGATTGAAAGGCCCGAGGTGCCGCCCGAGAACCGACCGTCGGTGATGAGCGCGCACGCCTTACCGAGCCCGCGTCCCTTGAGGTAGGAGGTGGGGTAGAGCATCTCTTGCATGCCCGGGCCACCCTGTGGTCCCTCGAACTGGATCACGACAACGTCGCCTTCCGCAACGGACTTATCGAGGATGCGTTGCACCGCTTCCTCTTGGGACTCGACAACAAAGGCGCGCCCCTCGAAATGGAAGAGTTCCTCGTCGATGCCCGCGCTCTTGATGACGGCGCCATCACTTGCGAGATTGCCACGAAGCACGCACAGACCGCCGTCTTTCGTGTGGGCGAACGGCACGGCGCGAATTACGCCCGATTCCTGGTCGAGATCGAGCTCCTCCCAGCGCATGTCCTGGCTGAACGGCACCGTCGTGCGTTTTCCGCCCGGTGCCGCGCTAAAGAGAGTGAAGGCCTCTTGCCCGGCTTCTCCCCCGCGGATATCCCACGTGGCGAGCCATTCGGCGAGGGAACGAGCGTGAATCGCGTGCACCGAGTGATCGAGCAGGCCCGCGCGATCAAGCTCGCCGAGGATCGCGGGAATCCCGCCGGCACGGTGCACGTCTTCGACGTGAGCAATTCCGTTCGGGGCGACCTTGGAGAGGCAGGGCACGTTCCGCGAAATCCGGTCGATGTCCTCGAGGCTAAAATCAACCTCACCCTCGATCGCTGCCGCAAGGATGTGCAGCACGGTGTTGGTCGAGCCGCCCATCGCGACATCGAGACTCATGGCGTTTTCAAACGCCGCTTTCGTAGCGATCGAGCGGGGCAGCACGCTCTCGTCGTCATCGTCGTAGTAGCGGCGGCACAGCTCGACGATTCGCTTTCCCGCCTCCACGAAGAGGTCGCGGCGGAACGCGTGCGTCGCGAGCGTCGTGCCATTTCCCGGAAGCGAAAGCCCCAGGGCCTCGGTGAGGCAGTTCATCGAGTTTGCCGTGAACATTCCCGAGCACGAGCCACACGTGGGACATGCATTGTTTTCGATCTGGGCGAGCTGGTCATCGCTGACGGACTCATCGACGGCGTAGCTGATTGCATCGACGAGATCGATGCTGTGGTCGATTACGCCTTCGACGGGTTTGCCGGCTTCCATAGGACCACCCGAGACGAAGACGACGGGAATGTTGAGCCGCATGGCCGCCATGAGCATGCCGGGCGTGATCTTGTCACAGTTCGAGATGCACACGAGCGCATCGGCGCAGTGGGCGTTGACCATGTACTCGATGCTGTCGGCGATAACGTCTCGGCTCGGGAGAGAGTAGAGCATCCCCTGGTGCCCCATCGCAATGCCGTCGTCGACCGCGATGGTATTGAACTCCTTCGCCACTCCCCCGGCCTCGCGAATCGATTCGGCGACCATGTCGCCAACGTTTTTGAGGTGCACATGGCCAGGAACGAACTGTGTGAAGGAGTTCGCGATCGCGATGATCGGCTTGCCGAAATCATTCGAGCCCATGCCGGTCGCGCGCCACAGGGCGCGTGCGCCGGCCATATTGCGTCCGTGGGTTGACGTGCGTGAACGAAGGTGAGGCATGGCCACAGCATAGGCAGAAACCCAAGACCCTCGCCCAAATATTGGACGAGGGTCTCAGATTATGAACTGCCTGTTGCTAGAACGACCAATCAGCCTTCGCGATGCGGCCAACCGGGATCGTCCGCGAGGCGCTGCTTGAGCGCCTCATACTTGGCGTTTTCCTCCTCCTCGAGCGCGCGAGCTTCAGCGACTTGCTGCTCCGTGGGCTCGTGGTCACCCATGCCGACAGCGAGTGCCGGATCAACGACTGCGATCGCGCCCGTTTCAAGCTTCACCTTGTGGCGGAGAATCTCGTAACGCACAATCTTTGCGAGGAAGTAGATGCCGAGAAGGTTCGGAATCGTCATGAGGAAGAATACGGCATCCGAGAAGTTGATGACAGCGTCCATCGACACGGCCGAGCCGAGAATAACCGCGAGAATCCATACGATCTGGAAGCCGCGCTTCACGAAGGCCGACCGCCCGAAGAGGAACTCGGCGGCAAGGTTGCCGTAGTAGTAGTAGCTCAGGATCGTCGAGAACGCGAAGAGCGCCACCGACACGGTCAAAATATACGGGAACCAGCTTGCGACCGTCCCAAATGCATTCGCCGTCATGACGATGCCGTCGCCGCTACCGTCCTCATACACACCCGTCACGGTAATGGCGATCGCCGTGAGCGTGCAGACGATAACAGAGTCCACGAGCGGCTCCCACATCGCGGTGAAGCCTTCCGTCGCGGGCTCCTTGGTCTTCGAGGCCGAGTGCGCCATGCCGGCCGAGCCCACACCCGCAGCGTTCGAGAAGAGCGCGCGCTGGATACCAACGATGGCCACGCCGATCGCGCCACCGGTCACGCCCTCGCCGGTTACAGCCGTCGAGAAGATCTTGGCGACCGCCTCGGGCACCGCCTGAATATTCATGATGATGATCGCGAGCACGCACAGGAAGTACACGATTGCCATGAGAGGCGTGATGCGCGCCGTCCACGTACCGATCGACTGAATACCGCCGACGATCACGAGCGCCGCAAGCGCCGCCATAATCGCACCGATGACCCAGCGGTTGTCCTGAAGGAAGGCAATGCCGAGCTGATCGCTAAGGATCGCCGCGCCCTGATTCGACTGGAAGAGGTTACCCGCACCAAACACGCCGATGAGCGTGAATGCCGCGTAGAGGAACGAGAGGACGATGCCGAACTTCTTGAAGCCGACGTCAGCAAGACCGTGCCTGAGGTAATACATGGGGCCGCCATGCGTGTGGCCGTCATCGTCAATCTCGCGGTACTTCGAACCGAGAGTCGCCTCGGCCATCTTTACGCTCATCGCGAGGAAGCCGAAGAGTACGATCCACAGCGCGGCACCGGGCCCACCGATCGAAATGGCGACGGCAACACCGGCGATATTGCCAAGACCAACGGTGCCCGAAAGCTCCGTCGCGAGAGCCTGAAAGGAACTCACCTCACCCGGGTCAGTCTTGCGGGTATATTTGCCGCGAATGACACCGATCGAATGCGCGAGCCCCGTAATGGGCTGGAATCGAAGCCACACCGTGAGGAAGAGGGCAGCCGCGATCAACCACAACACGATGATGGGGACCTCGACCCCGGCAATGGTGGGGGCGTAAAAAACGACCGCCGACAAGAAATTGGCAAACGGCGCAAAGTAGGTATTCAAGAACTGGTCGATAACACCAGAACTATGCATCAGTTACTCCTTGAGGGGGAAAAGCAAACACGCTCCACCATTCGGAAAAGAACCGGCGGTTTCAAGCACATTCGGGAAAACGAATTCTTAGCGACAATTTTTTCTCGCACACTCAAGCGGACCTATTTGCACACTGACGCGGCGACAAAACCCCTGGTCACCAGCGGTACATAACAATCACCAGGAGTCTCGTCAAGTAATGACGGCCAACACGGCGCCTGTGACTAGCATCACTCGGTGGCCTGCATCACTCGCCTTCGCGCTGCTGACCCCATTCGCCGTCTTCATAGAGGCGCTCTCGAATCTCATGCCATTCGCGCGCTTCCTCTTCATCACGATCACGCGCCTCAGCAATTTGATCTTCGGTGGGCTCGTGATCCCCCATCCCCACGGCGAGCTCAGGATCAATCTGCGGGATCGCTCCGGTTGTCACCTTCACCTTGTGGCGCAGGATCTCGTAGCGAACGATCTTGGCAAGCGCGTACACGCCGATGAGGTTCGGGATGGTCATGATGAAGATGAGCGCATCGGCAAGAGTGACAACGGAATCGATCGTGATGGCGGACCCGATGATGGTGAAGGCAATCCACACGACCTGGAAGCCGTGGGTCACCCATTTCGAGTTGCCGAGGATGTACTGGATCGCGCTCAGGCCGTAGTAGTAGTACGCGAGCACGGTTGAGAACGCGAACGGGACGACGATCACCATGAGGACATACGAGAACCACGGCGCAACGGTCGAGAAAGCCTTCGCGGTCATCACGATGCCGTCGGACTCACCGCTCTTATAGACGCCGGTCACGACCACGACAAGCGCGGTGATCATACACACGACGCACGAGTCGAGGAACGGGCTCCACATGCCCGTAAAGCCCTCGGTCGCGGGGTGGCGGGTTTTCGCCGCCGCGTGCGTCATGCCCGCGGTTCCGACGCCAGCGGCGTTCGAGAAGAGCGCACGCTGGATACCGATCACGGCGGCTCCAGCCGCGCCCCCGGCAACGCCCTTGGGCTGGAACGCTTCGGTCACGATCGTCATGAATGCCGAGGGGATCTGCGGGAGGTTGAAAAGAAGAATAAGGATTGCGCAGACGAGGTAGGTACCCGCCATGATCGGAACGGCTTTCGAGGTGATCTTGCCGATCGACTTCACGCCGCCGACCACGACGAGCGCGAGGAAGATGCCAAAGACCACACCCACGATCCAGCGGTGGTTGAGAAGGAAGTCCCAACCGAGCTGCTCACCGAGGATCATCGCGGTCTGGTTCGACTGAAACATGTTTCCGCCGCCGAACACGCCGAAGAAAGCCGAGATCGCGTAGAACATCGCGAGAACGCTGCCGGCCTTCGCCCAGCCGATCTCTTTGAACCCATATTTGAGGAAGTACATAGGGCCTGCGTGGACCGTTCCGTCTTCGTCGATCACGCGGTATTTCGTGCCCAGGGTCGCCTCGGCCATCTTGAGGCTCATCGCAAAGAAGCCGAAGATCGCGATCCACAGTGCAGCGCCCGGACCGCCGAGCCCAATCGCGACCGCGACGCCCGCGATGTTGCCGAGCCCGATCGCGCCCGAAATCTCGGTGGCAAGCGCCTGGAAGCTGCTCACCTCACCGGGGTCAGTTTTGCTCGCGTAACGCCCTCTCACGACGTCAATCGCATGCTTAAATCCCGTGATCGGCTGGAATCGCAACCACACCGTCATGAAGACGGCCGCCACTGCGAGCCAGACGACGATCAGTGGGATTTCAATGCCGCCGATATTCGGCGCGTAGAACACGACCGCGCTCATAAATTGAGCAATCGGTGCGATCAGCTGGTCAACGTACTGGTCGAAACTCATGAGTCCCTCTCGGTTGGCCCAGATCTGCTTCAGGCCGCAAAATGGGGCCCCGGTCACTAAAGCCCGAGGCCCCATTTCATACTAGGTAGTTCTTAATGACCCATTATGACCGGTGAGTTAGCCCACCTCAAGTTTGGCCATAATGATCTCACGAACGCGCCCGGCATCAGCCTGGCCGCGCGTCGCCTTCATGACCGGGCCGATAAGCGCGCCGATCGCCTGGACCTTGCCGCCCTTGATCTTCTCGACCACGTCGGGGTTATCAGCGATGGCCTGATCCACGGCGCCCTCGAGAACCGAGTCATCAGAGACAACCGCGAGGTTCTCCTTCTCCACGATGGCGGCGGGATCACCGTCACCATCGAGGACCTTCGCAAGCACCTGGCGGCCGATCTTGTCGTTGATCTTCTTGCCCTCGACGAGCGAGACGAGTTCGGCAACCTGAGCCGGAGTGACGCTGAGCTCCTCGAGCTCTTTCTCGGATTCCTTGGCGATGCGTGCGAGTTCACCCATCCACCACTTGCGTGCCGCCTGGGGCTTCGCACCCGCAGCGACCGTCCCCTCGATCAGGTCGAGCGCACCGGCGTTAATGACGTCGCGCATCTCGAGATCCGTGAAACCCCACTCACCGAGCAACCGTCGGCGACGAGCCGCGGGAAGCTCCGGAAGCGAGGAGCGCAGCTCCTCAACCCACTCGCGACTCGGGGCGACCGGCACGAGATCGGGCTCGGGGAAGTAGCGGTAGTCCTCGGCATCGCTCTTCACACGGCCCGGGCTCGTGTGGCCCGTGTCGTCGTGGAAGTGACGGGTCTCCTGGATGACCTCGGCACCGCTATCGAGCACTCCCGCCTGGCGGCTGATCTCAAAACGCACGGCGCGCTCGATTGCACGGAACGAGTTGACGTTCTTCGTTTCGGTACGTGTGCCAAGTGGCGCCTCTTTCGAGGGGCGAAGCGAGACGTTGATGTCGGCGCGCACGTTGCCGCGCTCCATGCGCGCTTCCGAAACTTCGAGGGTGCGGAAGATATCGCGGAGCGTGCGAACGTACGCCGCGGCGACCTCCGGTGCGCGGCCGCCCGTGTTCGGGATCGGGCGTGTCACGATCTCCACGAGGGGAACACCCGCGCGGTTGTAGTCGACCTGCGAGTGAGTCGCGCCCTGGATACGGCCGGTACCGCCGATGTGGGTGTTCTTGCCGGCGTCTTCTTCCATGTGCGCGCGCTCGATGTCGACGCGCACGATCTCGCCGTCGTCAAGTTCGACGTCGACGTACCCGTCGTAGGCGATCGGTTCGTCGTACTGCGAGGTCTGGAAGTTCTTCGTGAGATCCGGGTAGAAGTACTGCTTACGCGCGAACCGGCAGTGCTCGGCGATCGAGCAGTTCAGTGCGAGACCGATCTTGATCGCGTACTCCACTGCTTTCTCATTGACGACCGGCAACGTCCCCGGAAGACCGAGCGAGACGGGCGTGATCGCCGTATTGGGTTCGGCGGCAAAGACATTGGGGGCGCCATCGAACATCTTGGTCTTCGTGCCAAGTTCTACGTGGACCTCGATGCCGAGGACCGGGTCATACTTCTCGATCGCCTCGTCGTAGTCGAGGGGTTCGATATCCGTGTAGGCGTTCACTTGGCGCCTCCTTCCAGGGCCGGGGCGTTGTTCAGGAGAGGCCCTCCCCAGGTGTCTTCAAGCAGCGCCTCGAGCGCGCCGCCGGCGCGATAGAGGCGATCATCGGCCATCGCGGGCGCGAGGAACTGGAAGCCTGCGGGCATCGAATCCTCGGCGAGGCCGCTCGGGAGTGAGAGGCCGGGGACACCCGCGAGGTTCGCGGGAATCGTCGCGATGTCGTTGAGGTACATCTTGAGCGGGTTATCGGTGTTCTCACCGAGGCGGAAGGCCACGGTGGGAGCGGTCGGCGACGCGAGAACGTCACACTTCTCGAAAGCCGCGGCAAAGTCGCGCTGCACGAGAGTACGCACCTTCTGGGCGCTTCCGTAGTAGGCGTCGTAGTAGCCAGAGCTAAGCGCGTACGTGCCGAGCAGAATGCGGCGCTTGACCTCGGCGCCGAATCCCTGGCCGCGCGTGGCGGCCATAACCTTTTCGGCAGTCGGGTGATCCTCGGGGACTACCCGCATGCCAAAGCGCATGCCGTCGAATTTCGCGAGGTTGCTGCTCGCCTCGGACGGCATGATGAGGTAGTAGGCGCCAAGCGCGTACTTAAAGTTGGGGCAGCTCACGCGAACAATCTCCGCGCCTGCTTTTTCGAGGAGCGCGAGCGATTCTTCGAAGCGCTGCTTCACGAGCGGATCGAAGCCTTCGCCCTCGAGCTCTTCGATAACGCCGATGCGCATGCCCTTGACGTCCTTCGCGCGCGCAGCCTCGACGAAATTACCGAAACCGTCCTTAAGGGAGGTCGAGTCCTTCGGGTCATAGCCGCCGATCACCTCGTGCAAAAGCGCGGCGTCTTCGACCGTGCGCGTGCACGGGCCGGCCTGGTCGAGCGAGCTTGCCATCGCGATGAGGCCGTAGCGCGATACGGAGCCGTAGGTGGGCTTCACGCCGACGGTTCCGGTCACGGCTGCGGGCTGGCGGATCGAGCCGCCCGTGTCGGTGCCGATCGCGAGAGGCGCCTCGAAGCCGGCGATAGCTGCGGAGGAGCCGCCGCCCGAGCCGCCGGGGATTCGCTCGAGATCCCACGGATTGTGGGTGTTGCCATAGGCGCTCGTCTCGGTCGAGGAGCCCATCGCGAACTCGTCCATGTTGGTCTTGCCGAGGATCGGAAGTTTCGCGTCTCGGAGATTCTCCACGAGCGTTGCGTCGTAGGGCGGAATCCAGCCTTCGAGGATCTTCGAACCGGCGGTGGTCTGGATTCCCTTCGTGACGACGACATCCTTCACGGCAACGGGAACACCCGCGAGCGGCGCGAGGCTCTCGCCCTTGGCGCGCGCCTCATCGACAGCGTCGGCCGTGGCACGTGCGTCCTCGCCGGTAACGGTCACGAACGCATTGAGCTGGCCCTCGACGGCCTCGATGCGCGAAAGGTGCGCGTCAGTCAGCTCGCGCGCACTGAACTCGCCACTGTCGAGGCCCTTCGCCATCTGCGCGGCGGAAAGCTTCACAAGGTCGGTCATCGGTTACTCCTCCCCCAGAATCTGCGGAACGACGAAGCGGCCATCGGCGGCCTCGGGCGCGCCGGAGAGTGCCTCTTCTTGCGTGAGGGTTTCGGTGACCTCGTCTTTTCGGAACACGTTGGTCATGGGGATCGGGTGGCTTGTGGCCGGGACGTCGTCGCTCGCGACTTCACTCACGGACGCAACCGCGTCCAGAATCGCGTCGAATTCGCCCGCGAATCGGGCGATTTCGTCGTCGGTGAGCTCGATGCGAGCGAGGGACGCCAGGCGTGCGACTTCTTCAGAACTCATTGCTGGCATGCCGCCCATTCTAGGCGCTACGGCAGGGCGCTTTCTCCACCCTCGAGGAGCGCTGTGAAACCTCCCTCATCGAGAATCGTGATCCCAAGTTCCTCTGCTTTGGTCGCCTTCGAGCCCGCGTTCTCGCCGACGACGACGTAGTTCGTCTTCTTCGAGACGCTGCCGGATGCCTTGCCGCCTCGCTGGAGGATCGCCTCTTTCGCGCCATCGCGCGTGTAGCCCTCGAGAGAACCGGTGACAACGATCGTGAGTCCTTCGAGCGTCTTTTCGATTCCGCTCGTCGATTCGTCGACAACGACAACACCCGAGCGCTTCCACGCCTCAACGAGCTCGGCGTGCCATTCCTCCTGGAAGAACGCCGCGACACTCGCTGCAATCGTCTCGCCGACGCCATCAGTTTTGGCCAGTTCCTCGACGCTTGCACTCGCGATCGCGTCGATAGAGCCCCAGGCCGTCGCGAGTGCGCGGGCGGCCGTCGGACCCACGTGGCGGATCGAGAGGGCCACGAGCACCCGCCAAAGCCCTGCCGATTTCGCCTTGTCGAGTTCGCTCATCAGCACCTCGGTGGTTTTTCCGACGGTCGCCGGCTTCACGAGGCTCCAGGATTTTCTGGACTTGTAGTAGCGCCACTGCGGGCGGTTCCAAAAGGCGCTCACGGTGCGCCAATCACCCGTTTCCTCACCGTCGCGGCGCACGCTCTGGTAGACCGTGACCTCGCGCAGGTCCTCGGGCGTGAGATCAAACAGATTCGCGCCCGTACGCACGACGCCTGAGCGTGGTGCGGGAATGCGGGGATCGTCGGGGTCGGTGATGCGGAGCATTGGAACTCCGTCCGCATCATCGGTTGCAATGCCGTTCTTGAGCGTCACAAACGCGTCGCTTTGGAAATCCTCTTCCGTCAGCACCGGCAGGTAGAGCGCGTGGCCGGCCTTGAGAGAGGCGAGGGCTTCGGCGCGGCGCTTATCGGGATCGGTGAGCGCAATTGCCGATTCATCGCCGAGGGCCTCGATGTCGAAGGCCCCGCGGCTCGCGGCATGGGCGATGCGACCCGTGACCTGCGAGGGGCAGTCCTTTTGGTTTGGGCAACGCCAGTCTTTATCGCCCTCTTTTTCGGGGCGGATCTCGGCGCCGCAGCTCGGGCAGTTTTTCGGCATGACGAACGGCTTTTCGCTCCCGTCGCGGAGCTTTTCGACGGGGCCGAGGATTTCGGGGATCACGTCGCCGGCCTTGCGCAGGATGACCGTGTCGCCGATCAGCACGCCCTTTCGTTCGACATCGAATTGGTTGTGGAGCGTCGCCCGCGCGACGGTCGAGCCCGCAACCTTGACCGGTTCCATGACGCCGAAGGGGGTGACGCGGCCCGTGCGCCCCACGTCTACCTGAATGTCGAGCAGCTTTGTCGTGACCTCTTCGGGCGGGTACTTGTAGGCGATAGCCCACCGCGGCGCCCTGGACGTTGCTCCGAGAGCACGCTGATGAGCGAAGTCGTTGATCTTGATGACGATGCCGTCGATATCGTGCTCGAAGTCGTGGCGCTTGCGCCCCGCCCGTTCGATGTACTGCGTGACCTGCTCGAGCGAGTCGAGCACCTCGAAGTGAGGAGAAGTGGGAAGGCCCCACGAGGCAAGCATCTCGTAGACCTCACTTTGACTCTCGGGGTATCCGACGGCGCCTTCGTGCGCACCGATCCCGTGGACGTACACCTCGAGGGCGCGTGAGGCGGTGATGGAGGAGTCTTTCTGGCGAAGCGATCCCGCGGCGGTGTTGCGAGGATTCGCGAACTCGCGAAGCCCCGCCTCGCGGCGCTCCTCATTGAGTTTTTCGAACTCGTCGACCGGGAAGAACACCTCGCCGCGCACTTCGAGAAGCGCAGGCGGCTTTTCAGTGCTCAGAGTGTGCGGCACGTTGCGGATCGTCTTGACATTCGCGGTGACGTCCTCGCCAACGCGACCGTCGCCGCGCGTCACGCCGCGCACGAGTGTGCCGTTTTCGTACACGAGCGAAATGGCGAGGCCGTCAATCTTGAGTTCCGTCAGGAACTGGGGCGTTCCGGGCGCATCCTCCTGGCAGCGCTTCGCCCACTCGCGAATCTCGTCAAGGCTGAAGGCGTTGTCGAGGCTCATCATGCGCTCGATGTGAGGAACCGAGGCGAATCCCTGGGCAACCGCGCCGCCCACGGTCTGGGTGGGTGACTCCTCGCTCGCAAACTCGGGAAACTCCTCCTCGAGACTCTTGAGCTCGCGTTCGAGGGCGTCGTATTCGCCGTCGGCCATGATCGGCGCGTCGTTCTCGTAGTATTCGACGCGCGCCTCTGCGAGGCGTTCGCGCAGCTCAAGAATGCGGCCCTCAGCCTCGAGCGCGGTGATCTCCGCGAGGTCAGCGGCTGCGGAGCTGTCTGAGGCGGTCGTGCTCGGTGTCTGCTCGGTACTCACGCGTTCAGTCTACGGGCCGCTCCGCTTCGCCTTCCTGCTCGCGCTTCGCTTTTCGCCACAGGAAGAACGAGGAGACTGCACCCACCGCAAAGATGGCGAGCCACAGCACGAGCGCTCCGATGCCAAAGGCACTCTGTCGCTCTCCGCTTATGTCCAAGGCCAGGAGGATGCCAGCGAGCACCATGAGTGCAAGCTGGAAGAAAAGCTTGCGTTTTGCGACCGTCGCGCGGTCTTTCGGGAGGCTACGCGCGTAGCGCACGGGATCGCCGCACTCCTCCCCCACGCTTCGGTGTGCAGCTTCGGCACGGGCGTATGCGTCGTCTGCGAGCTTCTCGATGCGTTTTTCGGTGAGGTCCCCGCGCACGCGAGCGGCGCGAATGAATTCTTCGCGCCAGTCGCCCCGATCCTCACCCGGGCCGAAAATGCGCGGCTCGTGCTTCTTGGGCGCGGGCCAGAGAGCGAGCACGGCCCACGCGAGAGCGCCGTACACGGGCACGCCAATGAGATAGACGAACGGCGAAAGCTCATACCGCTGGTCGGTCAAGAGCTCGAAAACAGTCGCGCCCGCGAGGGCAAGCGCAAGAATGCTCGCGGCGACAACAACGCACATCCATGCAAACGGCAAACGCCTGCGCGTCGCGTCATACACCGCACCGGCGACCGCGATGAACATTCCGAGCATGAGCGGGGCGATGAGCCCTCCGAGCGAGATATCGGCACTCAAGCCATCGCTGAGAAGCCACACAATCGTGAAGAGAATGGAGAGGCCCGCGGCCACGGTGAAAGCGAAGACAGTCGTGAGGCGCGCCGTCATGGGTGCGTCGTCGTCAAAAGCCCAGCCGCTGTGGTTCAATGCCTCTCCTCGTGTTTCTCGCTCACTTGCGTTCCCCTCGAGTTTTTCACACGAGCACCGGCGCGAGCATCCCCTTCAGGGCTCCGGTATAAGATTTCGGGACAAAGAACGCCGCGCCGCGCACGAATCACGAGGCCCGGAGTGAAGGGAGATCCGCGATGAAAGTTGAGCGGGTTCTTCCTGCGCTCATCGCGATCGTGTGCGCTCTCCTCTTCGGATGTGCAACGGCCGCGCACATGCCTCCCCTCGTGGACATCGGCGCCGGCCCCTCGGCCCTCGATGTCCTCCCGCAGGAGAGCGCGACTGACCAGAAGGCCCACGTCAATACGGAAATCTCCGCAGGGTTCGAGCAGTATCAACCCGAGGGCCCCAATCCCCTCGGCCCGACCCTCGAGATCATCGTGTGGGCGCTGCTCGCGCTTGCAGGGCTGTGCTTACTCATCATTTGTGTGCGGGTAGGGCTACGCGCGCTTAGGACGCGGCGAACACTCACTCCTCAAAGCGAAAGTGGGGACGCGCCAAGCGAAGTCGAAGCCTCCGCTGTCGCGGCCTCTCTCCAGGCCGCGGCGCAAGCCCTTGAGAGGAGCGCGGTCGACGGCAACGCCATTGTCGCGGCATGGCTCGCGATCGAAGCCCGCCTCACGGAAGAGGGTTATGGTCGCTGTTCCTACGAAACCTCAAGCGAGTTTGTCGAGCGCGTCGTCGGCTCCGCTGGACTCGATAACTCTCGCCTCGCGCGCCTTGGGGAGCTCTACCGAACCGAACGCTACTCGAGCGCAGAAACTCGCCCCGCCAGCCTCGAAGAGGCACGAGACTTGCTCCGTGCCTTGAGAGGCGAATTGGACACGGCCCCGGCGGGAGGCGCACGTTCATGAAACGTCTCGTGCTCACCTTCGCCGTGACGGCGGCGGCGACGACGGCAATCGTCCTCGCGCTGCACCTCGTCGATATCCGCCTCAACCTCGCCTACGCGCTTATCTTTACCCTCGGCGCACTGCTCGCGAGGGAGCTCAATGCCACGGGACTCACCGGAAGCGAGGCTCCCGAGTTTCCGCGAGTCCTCTATCGCGCAGCACCCGAGCTCGAAGCAGCAAAGGATCGCCGCGTGCGCCGCATCGAGGATGACCTCTACCGCACAATCGAGACAAAGCGGCAAGGCCCGCGCCTTCCCGCAACGTACCTCGCGGGCATCGCTCACGAACTCGAGACCCTCGCTGCCACGCGCGGGGAAAACCTCGGGCTGTCGCAGCAAACGTCGGACATTATCGCCTGTGCGGAAGAGACCGACGCTGCCCACTCCCCCGCCTATGCCCCTCGACCGCGCACGACGCAGGTCCGCCTCACACGTCGCGGCCTCGTCGCAGCGCTGCGCGACCTCGAGAGTGCATACGCACGACTGACCGCCCCCGCACCCCACGTCAAGGAGAGGCCATGACCGACACCTTCACCCCGAGCGAGGCCGCCGCACTCAGCACGCGCATCCTCGACGAGACAGAGCGCGCGATCGTCGGTAAGCGCGAAGCGCTCACGAAGCTCCTCGCGGGCATCTACGCGGGCGGACACGTCCTCCTCGAGGACTACCCGGGCCTCGGCAAAACGCTCACGGCCCACTCGTTCGCTCTCGCTCTTGGACTCGAGTTTCGCCGCGCCCAGTTCACGCCCGACCTCCTGCCTGCCGATCTCACGGGCTCCGAGGTGTTCAATCAAAAAACGAACGAGTTTGAGTTTCGGCCAGGTCCGGTATTCACGGGGCTCCTCCTTGCCGATGAAATCAACCGCACGCCTCCCAAAACTCAGGCTGCGCTCCTCGAGGCAATGCAGGAACGCCAGGTCAGTATCGAGGGCACGACGCACGCACTCCCGCGCCCATTTCACGTGCTCGCAACCGCCAATCCCGTCGAAACCGAAGGGACCTATCCCCTGCCCGAGGCCCAACTCGACCGTTTCCTCATGCGACTGACCTTCGGCTACCCGAGCGCCGACGACGAATGGGATGTCATCGCACGCCGAATCGAGCGCCGCGAGGAGAGCATCGACGTCGAGCGCGTGCTCCAGGCGGGCGAACTCGAAAAGCTGCAGCGCTCAGTCGAAACAATTCACGTGAGCGAGGCCGTTGGCCGCTACGCCGTCGCGCTCGTGCGCGAAACGCGAGAGCACAGCGAGACCGCGATGGGGTCTTCGCCTCGCGGCTCGCTCGCGCTCATTCAGTGCGCACGCGCGCTCGCGCTCATCCAGGGCCGCGAATTCGTGATTCCTGAAGACATCAAGACTTTGGCCCACGCGTGCCTCGAGCACCGCGTTGTGATCCGGCCCGAACTGTGGCTCCAGAACATTTCACCCGCGAGCGTGATCGACTCGATTCTCACGCGCGTTCCCGCCCCCGAAGCTGCCGCTTGAGAATGCGTACAACCCAGGCCTACACGCGCGCGGTACTCGCAGCCGCGGCGTTCATCCTGTACGGCGTGCTCGGCTCACGCCTCGACGCCCTCCTTGCTGGGTGTGCGCTCGTTGCCTGGATTGCGGTCGCCCACATCATGCGGCCGAGCGAGGCGAAGCCGGCAACGCTCGAGGCCGCGGAAGCCAAAGTCAACGAGGGTGAGAGCGTCACGGCGATCGCTCGCGGTGCTCGCGGAACACTCGTGACCGTGGGCGTCCACATGAACAGCGGGCTCGAGTATTCGCCTCGATGGGCGGTCATCACGGGTCTCGAAAGTACGTGGGTTCGGGCGACGCCCCGGGTGTGGGGCACGCACGAGTTCGGCCCGTTCACCGTGCAAGAAACCGATGCGCTCGGGGCGTTCCGACGCCACCGGCACCACGCAGCGCGCAACGTTTCTGCCGTCGCGAGTGCAACGGCGAAGCCTCGCCCCCTTCCCCTTGAGCGCGTCCTCGGTGTGAGCGGTCCCCATACTTCCCGCACGAAAGGTGAGGGGACGGCGCTCGCCGACATCCGCCCCTACCGCGCGGGCGATCGACTCAAAACAATCAACTGGCGCGTGACCTCACGCCGGGGAGTACTGCACACGAACGAGACCTTTTCCGAACGAGACACGGACGTCCTCATCGTCGTCGACACGATGGCCGATATCCGGCCGATCGGTGCCGAGCCCGGGGATGGCCGCGCCTCGAGTCTCGATATGAGTGTTGAAGCCGCGACGGTGCTCGCGCGTCACTACCTCTCGCTCGGCGACCGCGTGGGCCTGCACGATGCGGGAGCGTTAATCGGGTCGATCCCCTTCGGCACGGGCGAGCGCCACATGCGACGCATCCTCGAGGCACTCTCGGCCGTATCGCGCGACAAGTCCGTGTCTCCTCGTCTACGTCGGGCCCCGCGCATCCGCTCAGGCACACTCACCATCGCGTGCACCCCCCTCCTGAGCGAAGAGTTCATCGGGCAGATTGGCCTTCTGCGCGCGATCGGCGCGAACCTCACAATCATCGACACGCTTCCCGCAGAACTCACGAACACCGCACGCCTCACGGGTGCTCCCATGCGCCGCATCGACGGGATCGAGGACACGCACCTGTGGGACGAGGCATGGGTTATTCGCGGATTTGAGAGGCGCTTCGTCATCGCCGATCTTGAACGACGCGGGATTCCCGTGCGCCGCCTCGAGGAGGCTCTGTGATCCGTTCCCTCACCGATCATCTTCTCGATGCTTTCGACCTCGTTCGGGCCGTCTCTCCCACTCAGTGGTGCGCGAGGCTCGGCGCGCTCGCCGCGCAAATCGCCGCTGCGCTCGTCGTCGCGGCGGGTGCAACGAATGGTTTTACGGCACCTCTCACGATGGGGCTCATACTGCCGTTTATCGCGCTCGCCGTTCTCAACCTTCTTCAACTAGCCCAGCCAGGATCGGAGGCGGGACTCGTCACGTTCGCGGCGTGGATCTTCGCTCTGTGGGCCTCGCCTCCGCTTTCGCTCGCACCGGCAATCGCCTTCGCGATCCTTGTGCTCGCGTCGCATTCCCTGTGGGCACTCGCCGCTCGTTCGCCCGCCCACGGGCGAACGAGCACGAAGGCACTGATTCGCGTCGTCGGCGCGCTGAACCTCGTACTCGGTCTCGCCGCGGCGCTCATTGCGCTTGCCCTCGTTCCAGTCGTCTTCATGCGCCCGGAAGCGATCCCGAGCGTCATGATCCTCGTCGCGGTCCTCGCTGTTTTCGGAGCGCTCGCGTGGCTGCTTTTACCGCGTACGGACACGAAGTAGCGGGCGTCTTTCTCGCTTAATCGCGCTAGTCGCTCACGCGTTCGGCAAGGCCCGGCGCGGCATGCATGATTTCGTCCATGTCGCACGGGCGCACGAAGGCCGACGCGCCATTTTCACGCGCGGGGTCGGCCGCCCGTCGCCGCGTCACCGCGAAGGCGAAGCCGCGAGCCTCGCGAGCGGCATAGCCGAGTTCATGCCACGCGGCAAGGACGTGCCTCATCGATCTCTCGACCGCGCCCGCCGTCGCCAGGAAGCGAATCTCTACGCCTCTTTCTCGGGCGGCGGCAAGCGCCTCCCACGCGCCGCCAACGGCCGCGAGGTCTCTCGAGAGCGGATCGAGGGCGATGCTACGCACCCCCGCGTCGAGGGCCGCACGCACGATCCCCACTCGCGCGTCAACGGCGAGCGTGAGTTCTTCCGTTCCAATCCCCCGCTCGGCGACCCCGGTTATGCAGGCCGAAAAGAGATCGGTGAGCCCCGTACGGCCTATGGCGCGGTGGAAACGATAACCGGAAGCGGTACGCACACGCCCCTCAACGGCCCGAAGTGCTCCTCGCTCATCGAGCATGACGCGCGGCCGTGCGCCGGGTACGCGTTCGCGAAGCACGGAAACCTCGGAGCCGATGCCCTCGGCAATGAGGGTGGGAAGCTCCCGCACGAGCCCCGCATCGGCGAGCGCGAGCTCGCCGGAAGCCATAAACACCGAAGAGGCGCACGACACAGGCCCGAGGCGCACGAGGCTCAGCGGTCCCTCATACTCGAAAAATGCGAGGCGGGCCGCGTCGAGGCGTGCAAAGGCCGCATCGCGGTTAGCGCGCCATCGTGTGCCTTCGCCCGGGCCGATCCGCCAACCGTACGGGGCGAGGTCTCCCGACACCGGCAGCATCGCGAGGCTCGCCGGCAGAACGTGATCGAAGGAGTCCTCGCCTCCGAGCGCGAGCGACGGCTCCGCCCCGAGACCCGCCTCAGGATTCGAACCGAGTAGGGAGCGCATCCGCGTCAATCGACCGAGGATCCGGCCACCATCAATGTCCGCGGCGGACTCGGTGAGAGCGAGGGTGCCGTCGGAAAAAATCGTCACGAGCGGATCGGGCGCTCCCCCGTGCGTCGTCATGCGCGCGAATCGAGAGTTGCCGAGGCGAGCACGCGGTCGCCCGCGTACAGCACAAGGGTTTGACCGGGCGCGACCCCGCGGATCGGCCGTGCAAGCTCAACGCGGACAGAGGCGATCTTTCCCTCGCCCTCCCGGTCGGCCTCGACACTCGTAATGACGCCCCCTATCGCCTCGCCGTGTGCGCGAATCTGCGCCTCAACTTCGCGGCCCTTGTCAAGATCCTCGAACGGCACCACATCGCTAGCGATGAGCGTGCGCGTCGAGAGCAGTTCGGCGGCCCCCACGACGACCTGACGCGTCTCGGGCTTGACGTCGAGTACATAGCGCGGCTTGCCATCGGCGGCTGGTCGGCCCAGGTTGAGCCCTTTACGCTGCCCCACGGTAAAGCCGTACGTGCCCGAGTGCTCGCCGAGCACCCGGCCGTCCGTATCAACGATCTCCCCGGGCTGCTCACCGAGCTCACGCTCGAGGAAACCGCGCGTGTCCCCGTCGGGAATAAAGCAAATGTCGTAGCTATCAGGCTTGTGGCCGACTCCGAGCCCACGCCGATCCGCCTCGGCACGCACCTCTGCCTTATCGGCGAAATCTCCGAGCGGGAACACCGAGCGCGCAAGCCCTTCGGGCCCCATCACCGCAAGCACGTAGCTTTGGTCCTTGAGCATGTTCGCGCTCCTGTGGAGCGAGCGCGCACCTTTCGGGCCTTCGTTCCGAATCGAGGCATAGTGGCCCGTGCACACCGCATCGAATCCAAGCAGACGAGCGCGGTCCATGAGCGCCGCAAACTTGATCCGCTCGTTACAGCGCACGCATGGATTCGGGGTGCGGCCGCGCGAGTACTCCGAAAGGAAATCCTCCACCACGAGGTCGTGGAAGTCGTTAGAGAGGTCCCACACGTAATACGGAATCCCAATATGATCCGCCGCGCGGCGGGCATCCGAAGCGTCTTCGACCGTGCAGCACCCGCGCGAACCGTTGCGGGTCTGTTCGCGGTTTTTCGACAGCGCCATATGCACACCCACGACATCGTGGCCCTGCTCAACGGCGAGCGCCGCAGCCACAGCCGAATCGACACCGCCACTCATCGCGGCAAGAACCTTCACCTCGCGCCTTTCACTCGCATGCGTTGCAAACGCCTCCACTGTACAAAGCGAAAGCCCCGCACACACGATGTGCGCGGGGCATCTCACGAAAGAATCAGCGGTTCGACGCGACCGCTCGCGCCTGCTCGAGAACCCCCGGGAGGACGCGTACGAGCGCCTCGACATCCGCTCTCGTGCTCGTCCACCCGAGTGAGAACCGGATAGCGCCGCGCATCCGGGTCTCCGAGTACCCCATTGCGCTGAGCACGTGGGAGGCCTGCGTGACGCCAGCGTGGCAGGCCGATCCCGCCGAGCAGTCGATGCCTTCCTGGTCGAGGAGGAACAAGATCGCGTCCTGGTCGGCGCCCTCGAAGCACACGTGCACGACGTGCGCAGAACGCGGGGCGTTCTCGGCCGTGAAATGGGCGCGGGGATCGATCTGGCGGATGCTCTCACGCAAATACCCGGCAAGCGCCTCCCTTTCTTCGCCTTGTGACTGGCGCTCCTCGGCGCTCTCGCGAAGTGCCACCGCGAGCGCGGCAGCGTGGGGCGCATCGAGCGTGCCTGAACGAATACCGCGCTGCTGCCCGCCACCTGTGCCGAATGCCGACAGCTTGATCGACGGGTCGGCGACGAGCAGGCCCGCGCCCACGGGAGCGCCGATCTTGTGGCCCGTAATCGAGCACAGCGGCACCTTCGCAAAGTCCGGTGGCGCCATGTGTGCCATGGCCTGCACCGCGTCGGTGTGGACGACGGCGCCATAGCGAGAGGCGAGCTCGGAAAGCGCCTCGAGGTCCTGGATGACTCCAGTCTCGTTATTCACGAGGGCCGCGCTCACGAGAGCGGCAGAGTCTCGCCCCTCGGAAGGCGCCAGGAGCTGCTCGGTCGCGGCGAGATCGAGGCAGCCGTCGGAATCCACCGGCGCGAGATCCCCGCCAAGCGCACGCACCGTATCCACGACCGCGGGGTGATCCGTCGCAAGCCCAACGACGCGCCCTCCGATCCCGCGAAGGGCGAGATTGTCGGCCTCCGTGCCACCGGAGGTCATGATGATCCAGCTGCGCGGAACGCCAAGGACATCCGCGATCTCCGCGACGGCGTCGTCGAAAATCCCGCGCACGCGGCGCCCCGAGGCGTGCTGGCTCGAGGGGTTGCCGAGGGTGCGGGCGGCCTGCGCGTACGCGTCGAGCGCGCTTGGGCGGATTGCCGTTGTCGCAGCGTGATCCAAATACACGCGAGTTCCTACCATGGTTTCGTTACTCCCTTGTCGTCGCCCTTGCCGTCTTCGTCTCCCTCGCCGTTCGAGGGGTCATCGCCGCCGTTCTGCTTCTTGAGCTCCTCCTGTTTCTTTTGCTCCTCGGGATCGGGCGTAGGGGTGTGGCCCTCGTTCCCCTTCCCCTTCGGGTCATTCTTCTTGGGATCGTTTTCGGGGTTTTCCTCGTCGTTTTTCCCTTTGTCGCTGGGCCCCTCGCGCTCCTCGTTCCCAGCTTCGCGGTCGGCTTCCTTCCGCTCTTCCTCGATCTGCTTGCCCGTTTTCCCGGTCGATTCCTTATCTTCGTTGGAATCCGAGGAGCTTCCCCCGTTTTGGCACGGCTCGAGGATCTCTTCGGCCCTATACAGAAGGTCCGCGCGCTCATTCGGGTCTTCAATAGCCTTCGCTTCTCCAGCCATCGCGACCGCGAGGTTGTTGCGGATCTTGCACTCGGCATGCGGTGGTTTGTTGAGGTCCTTCCCCGTCGTCCACTCGCTCAACGCCTTTTCAAGCTCTCCGCGCGCCTCGGGGAACTTGTTTTCGCGCAGGAACGCTGTGCCTTTCGTGAGATGCGGAAGGTAGGGCTCGAAAAGGTTGAGCTTTTCGACGGGACCGAGACGGTCGCGCGTATCTTCGTACTGCTCGTTCGAATACGCTCCCAGAGCCCACGCCTGGGTGAGCGGCATCGAGACGAAGCGCACGATACCCGCGAAAAGGAGGAGAACGGGGATCGCGATCAGAAATGTGCCGATCACCCGCAGGGTAAGAAAGCGCCCGCGATCAATTCCGAAGCCGCGCCCTTTTCGCGCCGAGCGGCGAAGGCCGAAGCGCTCTCGCACCGTAAGCCTCTGGTCGTGCGAGCCTTTCGACATGGCTATCTCCTTCCGGCACGCGCGACGTCCGCGCGAGACAGGGGCTTGGGCAGGCGCAGAGTGAGAGTGACAAGCTCCCACACCGCCAGGAGCGTGAGGAGGATCGAGGCGATCCAGTACCAATCCTCAAAGCTAGGCGTGGGTTGCTCCTCCGTCGAGTCGATGAACGTGAGTTTGAGGTCCTTCCACGTTTTCTCGAGGGTTGCTCCGTCCTCGCCACCGGTGCGGTGGACGTAGGCAACGCCCATTTGCTGCGCGATGAACTGGAGGTTCTTTTCATCGATTTTTGAAAGTCCCCGACCGCCCGCAGGGTCCTTGATGTATTCGCCGTCATGCTCACCACCTACGGTTTTCATGGGGCCGCCCGCGGCGGTGCCGTATCCGAGCACTGCGCCGCTGTCGAGCTTTCCGCCGAGCGCCCCGAAGGGCTCGGATTCCTTCTGGTCGGTGTTTTCGCCATCGCTCAAGAAGTACACGATGACGCGCGATTCAGGGTCTTCCTTTTTGGTTTGATCCACGAGCTTCTGGAGGGCGCCTCGCGGGCGGTCAACGTTCGATCCTCGCGAGTAAGCGGTTGTTTCGGTGCGTGCCGTGTCGATCCACGACTTGACCGCGCCTGAATCGGTCGTGAGCGGAAGCTGCGCAGAGGCACTCGAATCAAACGTGAGGATTGAAAAACGCGCTCCTTTGAGGCCCTCCATGATCCGAGCCATGTCGGCTTTGGCCCCCTCGAGGCGCGGCTTCGAGCCGTCGTAATCTTCGGCGTTCATCGAGCCCGTGAGGTCCACAACGAAGATCACGTTCGCATTGAGGCGCTGGGTGCTCAGCGTTTCATCGCCCGTCACGGGCCGCAGAGCCACGACGGCGAGAACGAGCACCATAAGCAGGCGCCGCAACCAGTCGAGACGCGCCCCCTTGCGCACCCCGAGGAGCACGGCGCACGTGACCGCGAGCGGAACGAAAATGAGGGCGATAGCCCACCACGGCATGAGGGGATGCAGTCCAAGATTCATCGCTGCCTCCACCCTACGACGACCACTCCGATCAGCATTGCGAGGCAGAGCCCGAAGAACATGGCGGGATGGTCAGTGCGGATGACTCGCGCAATCGCGCCCATGTCGCGCGCCTGTGCCTTTTGAATCTGGGCGATAATCGCTGGAATCGCCCCCGGGTCAGACGAGGCCCAGAAGCCACCGCCCGATCGTTCTGTCTCGCTTTTGAGTTCATCCGCGCAGTGCCCCTGGCAGGCCGACGCCCCCGGATAGAAGGTCCACATCGTGATGTCGCGCTCGATCAGGGTGTCGACGGCTCCGGGGAGTTCGTAAATGCCGGTGCCGCCCGGTTCGTTATCCGTTGCGAGGACTACGAAGCGCGAGCGTTCCTCTTCCGCGTGGTCGAACAACTGACCGCACGAGGCGACGCCGTTACCAATAAGCGAGGGCGGGTAGGTCTCCGAGTAGGTGCCGCCCACGTAGTCCCAAAACTTCTGGATGTCCTCATCGCTGTACTGGGCCGTGCCGAGCCTGTGGGCGACGGGATTGTAGTTGAGAGCTTCGATCCCCCGCTTGAGCTCGCGTCGGATCAGACCGTAGTCATTCGTGAGCGGGAAGACCATGCGCGAGTTCGAGTTAAAGATCGACAGCCCGACGCGCTCTCCCTTGAAGCCATCGACAAGCTCGAGGTAGCTTTCGAGAATTTCACGGTCGAAGGGGAGCATCGAGCCGGAAATATCGAGGCACAGCACGATGTCGCGGTTCTTGAATGACGGGGTTTCAACGCGTTCGCTTGCGAGGCGCCCGGAAAGGAGGGCCCCGGACAGCACGAGTATGCCCGCGAGCGCGACGCTCACGAGGCGCAGAACGCGCGAGGTTTTTTGTGCGCGCCGCACGCTCGGTAGGTGGTCGAGGTAGCTCGTGTTCGCGACGAACAGCGCGCGATTACGCACGGCACGGCGGTTGAGATAGGCGAAGGCCCACGCGATGAGGCCCGCGATCAGGAGGAGGCAGCTCACCCACCAGAAACTCATGACCATGCGCGCACCACCCCTCTAGCCGCGTGCAGACTTTCGGAAAGGCGCGTGCGACTGTCGCGGGCATAGCCTGCTTCGTGGGTGCGGGCGAGGAGATTTCCGACGGTCTGCGTGCGCGGGTCGGCCTGAATCCGTTCGACGGGTTCTTGGCGAATATCGAGCCCCTCGCTGCGAAGAACAAAGACACGCAGGATGGCTTCGAGATCGCGATGTCCCTCGCGCGCGCTCTTCTCGCCTGCGTCGACGGCTTCCCCGAGAGCGTTGATCGAGCGGAGGAATTCGGCTTTGAGGGCGTCGGTTGCGCCGGGGCGCTTCGCGTAGGCGCGTCGCTCGACGAGCCAGCGGGTGAGCTTCACAAGGGTCGTGATGAGCGCGATGATGACGAGCGCGCACAGCACCGCGAGGATGAGCCACGCAATCGAATACTGCGGCGGGTCGATGATCTCAAGGCCGTCCATTACGTGCCCCCTGTCTGCGAAACATCGCGATCATGTCGTCAACGATCTGAGAGTCGCCGTCGGTAAGGGTGTGGACGATCCCGAGGGAGTCGAGCATCGCCGTGATGTCAGCTTCGCGCTTCTCGCGGAACGCGTCTGCTTCCTTTTGCACGGCCGCGACCGTGCGCGTGTGGCGAAGGATTTCGCGCGGGTAGCCGGGGTCGATGAGTGCGGCATCGAGGTCCAGGCGCCCGAGCGGGTCGGCGTCGCGGATGCGCACGACCAGCACGTCGTGGCGCGTCATGAGACGTCGAAGAGCCCCTTCACATTCTGGTCCGGGGTTCGCCTCGTCGGTGATGAGGAGCATGAGACTTGAGCGACGCGTGAGCCTGAGGGCCCGCGTGAGTGCCCATTCAACATTCGCGGGGGCCCCGCCGAGGACGGTGTTCTTCTGGAGAGTTCTGAGGAGGAGTTCGAGGTGGCCGCGCGAGCTGCGCGCAGGAAGCTGGAGCTGATCGCCCGGGGTCCCCGCAACGAGTCCCACGAGATCGCCGTTGGAGTGGGCGAGGTAGCACAGCAGGCCCGCGGCGGTCACGAGGGCGTCGCGCTTGGAGGTTCCGTCGGCGGCGCTCGCTGCCATCGCACCCGACGTATCGCCGATGACGCACAGGTAGCGTACGCGCTCCTCGTTGAATTGGCGGATGAGCGGCTCGCCGCTTCGCGCGGTCGCCTTCCAGTCGATATCGGAGATTTTGTCGCCGGGCTGGTAGTACTTGAGGTCGTCGAAGTCTTCGCCGCTGCCTTTAAACAGGGAGCGCCCGCGACCCGAGATAAGACCACGCACCTTCTTGGTGGTCGTGATTTCTATCTTGGCCTTGACCTTTGTTAGAAGCGACGCCAAAGCGGCTCCTACGGAAGCGGAACCGCGGAGAACACCGCGTCGATGATCGTCTCGGGCGTAATTCCGCTCGCGAGTGCATCGAAGGTCATCACGAGTCGGTGGCGCAGCACCGAGTAGCGTAGGGCCCGTACGTCGTCGGGGGTAGCGTAGTCGCGTCCTTCGACGAGCGCGTGGGCCTGCGCGACGCGCATGAGTGCGAGCGAACCTCGCGGCGAAGCACCGACGCGCACCGATTGGGTGATGTTTTGAATCGGGCGCGGGCCCGAGCCGCGGGTCGAGAACACGAGGTCGATGATGTAGCGCTTGACCGCGGCATCCACGTACACGCGGTCGACGGCACGCTGAAGGAACTCGATGTCCTCGAGGCTCACGCTCGGCCTCGTGCTCTTTGGCGCAGTAAGCGTGCCCGAGGTCGAGCGGTCGAGAATCTCATGCTCTTCCGCGGGCTTGGGATACGTGAGAATTTCCTTCATGAGGAAGCGGTCCATCTGGGCTTCGGGCAGCACGTAGGTGCCCTCTTCCTCGATGGGGTTCTGGGTCGCGAGCACCATGAACGGGTGCGGGAGTGGATAGACCTCACCGCCGATTGACGTCTGACGCTCCTGCATCGCTTCGAGCATCGCCGACTGGGTCTTTGCGCTCGAGCGATTGATCTCGTCGAGAAGGACGATGTTCGCGTGCACCGGGCCGAGCTGGGTCGTGAACTCACCGGTGCCATAGTTGAAGATCTGCGTACCGATAATGTCGTTCGGCATGAGGTCGGGCGTGCACTGGATTCGGCGGAACGAGCCGCCGATCGCGCTCGCGAGCGCCTGCGCGGCAGTTGTCTTCGCGAGACCGGGCACAGACTCGAGCAGCACGTGGCCACCGGCGGCGAGGCTTGTGAGAAGCGCGAGCCGCAGACGCTCCTGGCCGACGACCCGCGTGCCGAACACCTCGGCGATACTCGCGACAATATGCGCCGCCCGTTCCCGCTCAGCGGGGCCGAGCACGGGGCTTTCCGGTTGGAACGTCCGCGTACGGGAGGGCCCCTGCCCTACCGGACGAGGCGAAGGCGCCTGACCATTCATACTCATGCACGTACCTCTTTTGCCGCTTCCCGATCGATCACACGTGCGCGAGCGCGCGCACTACGGCATGACAATACCGAACCGGACTCGACGCCACGTCAAAAACACGGCAAACGCCAGATGTCTGAAACAATATGTGCGTGACTGTCCCCCCTCCACCAACGACGCCCGGTCTCACCGTGAACGAGGCAGGCGTCGGAACGTATTCGATCCCTGCCCCGCGCGCCGAACGGATTGAGCTGTGCATATTCGACGCAGGCCGCGAGCGCCGCATCCCGCTCCCCCACGTCGACGCGGGCGTGCACTGGGGAGCCGTCGATGGCCTCACCGAAGGGACCCACTACGGACTACGCGCCTACGGTCCTTGGGCGCCCGAACTCGGCCTCGTATTCAATCCCAACAAGGTACTCGTCGATCCGTACGGACACGGCATCGATCATGCCTCGGCGCTCCTCGAATCGATGTTCGCCCACACCGTCGATTCGGCACTTCGACCCACGCAGCCCCTCGAGCGCGATCCGCATGATAACGCCGACTCAGCGATCCACTCCGTCGTCACGCGCGTCAATCCCGACCGCTTCGACCCCGCGCTGCGCCCCCGCACCCCACTTCGGGACACCATCATCTACGAAGCGCACGTCCGCGGCTTCTCGAAGCTCAACCCGGATGTTCCACCCGAGCTTCGCGGCACCTATGCGGGCCTCGCCCACGAGGCCTCCATCGCCTACCTGCGCGAGCTGGGCATCACGGCGATCGAGCTGCTGCCGATCCACGCGGCCCTCGACGAAGTCCACCTCACGCGCCTCGGGCTGAGCAACTACTGGGGCTACAACACCCTCGGTTTCTTCGCCCCCAATCCGCGCTACGCCACCCAGGCCGCACGTGACGAGGGCCCGAGCGCAGTCCTCGCCGAAGTCCAGGACATGATCAACGCGCTTCACGCCGCCGGCGTCGAGGTCATCCTCGATGTCGTCTACAACCACACGGCTGAAGGCGCTAAAGACGGTCCGTGCGTGTCCTTCCGAGGGATTGATGCGCGCGAATATTACTGGCAGGACTCGGGCCACCTCGCCGACTTCACCGGCACGGGCAATACCCTCGACGCGCGAAGCCCCTACGTCGTGGACCTCGTCATGCGCTCGCTGAGGTTCTGGGCAAACACCGTGGGAGTCGACGGGTTCCGCTTCGATCTCGCCACCACCCTCGCACGTGGTGAGCACGGCTTCGATGCACAGCACCCTCTTCTGACCGCCATGCGCACCGACCCCGCGCTCGCGGGCATCAAGCTCGTCGCCGAGCCGTGGGACGTGGGCAGCTTCGGGTGGCAAACGGGCAACTTCCCGGCGGGCATGAGTGAATGGAACGACTCCTACCGCGACGACATTCGAGGCTTTTGGCTCTCGAGCACCCGCGAGCTGAGCGAGAACGGCGCGCCGCAGCACCCCTATATTCGCGATCTCGCCACTCGGTTTGCGGGCTCCGCAGATATTTTTCGACGCGCCGATCCGCACGATCTACCCGAGGGTCGGTCGATGCGCTCGCCGCTCGCGTCGATCAACTTCGTGACCGCCCACGATGGCTTCACGCTCGCTGACCTCACGACCTACAACGACAAGCACAACCTCGCCAACGGCGAGGACGGCCGCGATGGCACCGAGAACAACCGCTCCTTCCACCACGGCACGGAGGGTCCCGATGCGGCGCTTGAGGCCGTGCGCGATCGAAGCGCCCGCAATCTCCTCGCAACGCTCCTCACGAGCGCTGGCGTTCCCATGATCACCGCGGGTGACGAACGCTTGCGGACCCAAGAGGGCAACAACAACGCGTATTGCCACGACAGCCCTCTCACGTGGCTTTCGTGGGACTCGAGCGAGCGCATCGAACGCCACCTCGCCTTCACAAAAGCAGCAATCACCGCTCGGCGCGCCCTCAGTTCGCTTCGCCCCTCCACCTTCTTCGACGACGCGAGCCTCGAGGATCGCGAGTCGGGCGGCATCAGGTGGCTCAAGGGTGATGCCTCGGCCATGAGCCACGCCGATTGGTTCAACCCCGAACGACGCCATTTGAGCATCGCGATCCCCCACCACGAAGGCCTCACCATCGTGGTGATGAGTAACGAACAGGGGCCTCGAGAGGTGCGCTTGCCCGCGAGCGCTTGGGGTGCGGGTCCGCTCCGCATCGCACTGGACTCTTCGCTCGGGGGCGCGCGTCTCGACCGGGTAAACGAGAGCCTCCACCTCGATGGGCCGACGGTCGCCGTCGTGCAATCCGACGGTTGGCGATCGCCCACCACGCGAGACGAAAGTGCAGACAATCTCCCAGCGCGCCCCGATAAACTTTGAGGCGCAGATCACGACCATGCCGAGATTGGGAGGCACCATGGCCACGAAGGCGAAAGCAGCGATGACCACCGGGATCGGGCGAATCCCGATCACCTCTGTCTCACCGAGCGTCGACGACGGTCGTTTCCCCGTCAAAGCGGTCGTGGGCGAGCGCGTCCGCGTTCATGCCACGAGCTTTCGCGAGGGCCACGATCAGATGGGCGTTCAGCTCCTCGTGACGAATCCCGAGGGCGACACGGTTCGCTCCCCGATGACGTGCACGAATCCTGGACTCGACCACTGGGAGGGCAGCTTCCGCCCCGATCGTGAAGGCGAATGGTCGTACAGGGTCGAGGCCTTCGATGCCCCCTACCTCACGTGGGCCCACAACGCCGAGGTCAAAATCGCCGCCGGCATCGACGAAGAACTCATGTGCGCCGAAGGCGTGATCGTCCTCAAGGCTGCGCTCGCCGAGATCCCCAAGAAAAGACGACCCAAAACGCACAGGGCCCGTCTCGAAGCAGCGATCGATGCTCTCACCAATACGAGCCTGCAGCCGTCGGCCCGCATCGCCCCAGCCCTCGCCGCCGACATGCACGAGGCGATGACCGAATACCCCCTGCGCCGCTGGCCCACGCGTTCCGCAAAAATTGCCGTGAGAGTCGAGCGCGAACGTGCACTGTATGGCTCCTGGTACGAGTTCTTCCCGCGGTCCGAAGGCGCGCACTTCGACCCTGAACATGGTGGCTGGACATCCGGCACGCTCGAAAGCTCACTCCCGCAGCTTGATCGCATCAAGCGCATGGGCTTCGACGTCGCCTACCTCACTCCCATCCACCCCATCGGCACAACGCACCGCAAAGGGCGCAACAACACGCTCACCGCGCTCGAGGGCGATCCGGGATCGCCCTACGCGATCGGCTCATCCGACGGTGGCCACGACGCCATTCACCCCGACCTCGGCACGATCGAGGACTTCGACCGCTTCGTCGCGCACGCGAAAAGCCTCGGCCTCGAAGTAGCCCTCGATATCGCACTCCAGTGCTCCCCCGATCACCCGTGGGTCAAGGAGCACCCCGAATGGTTCGTCGTTCGTGCTGACGGCACGATCGCGTACGCCGAGAACCCACCGAAGAAGTATCAGGACATCTACCCCTTGAGCTTCGATACCGACTATCGCGGTCTGTATGAAGCCATTCGCGACGTCCTCGAATACTGGATCTCGCACGGTGTCACGCTTTTTCGCGTCGACAACCCGCACACGAAGCCCGTGCGCTTTTGGGAGGAGCTGCTCGCCGAGTTCCGCGAAACCCACCCCGAGGTGCTCTTCCTCGCCGAGGCCTTCACGAAGCCGGCGATGATGCACACGCTCGCCAAGGTCGGCTACCACCAGTCCTACACGTACTTCGCGTGGCGCCACAGTCCCGAAGAACTTCGCGAATACATGGAGGAACTCAAGGCCGCGGCCCACTACATGCGGCCGAGTTTCTGGCCCACGACCCACGACATTTTGACGCCTTTTATGTCCGACGGTGGCTGGAATGCATTCCGCCTCCGCGCGATCCTCGCGGCCACCCTCTCCCCCACATGGGGAATCTACTCGGGCTTCGAGCTTGTCGAACACCAGCCGCGACCGGGGGCACAGGAGAACATCGATAACGAAAAGTACGAATACAAGCCACGTGACTACGAGGGTGCACTTCGCTCCGGTCGCTCGCTCGAGCCGCTCCTTATGCGGCTCAACGAGATCCGCAAGGCCCATCCCGCACTCCAGACCCTCACGACGACCTGCTTCCACGGTTCAGACGACGACCGTGTACTCGTGTTCTCCAAGCACGTCGAAGGGCGCGACACCGAAAGCGGTCTCGACGACACGATCATCGTCGTCTCGATGACCGAGGCACACGGGGGCACGTCAACGTGGGTCCACATCGACACCGAGGCGCTCAACATCCACTCCGACTTCATGGTCGAGGACCTGCTCACGGGTGAGCAGTTCCTGTGGGACCGCGACAGCTACGTCGAGCTGAACGCCGATTTCCGCCCTGCCCATATCCTTCGTGTTATTCGCTACTGAGCGCCGTCACCAAAGGAGATAGACATGAGCGCACCACTTCCCCTTCTGCCTGCGAGCGAACACGAACTCGGTTCAGTCGCGACCGGTTCGTACTATTCGCCGCATTCGATCCTCGGCCTGCACGAATACGAGGGCGGGTACACGATTCGCACGCTCAAACCGTTCGCCGACCAGGTTGTGGCCCTTGTACGCCTCGAAAACGGCGAACGCCTCGAGATCGAACTGCACCACGAGTACGACGGCATCTTTAGCGCCGCCTTCGAGGCTCCCGATTCCCCGATTGTGCTGCACCGCTTGCGCGTGACGTGGCCCGGTGGCGGCACCGAAATCGTGGACGAGCCCTACCGCTTCCTCCCGACGATCAGCGACTTCGACCTGCATCTCATCCGCGAAGGGAGGCACGAGGAGCTTTGGCGTGCGCTCGGCGCGCACGTACGCACCCTCGACGGCATTCAGGGCACAAGCTTCACCGTGTGGGCACCGAACGCCGCCGCCGTGCAGGTGATCGGCGACTTCAACGGGTGGAATGGCCGACGCACGGCAATGCGATCACTCGGCGATTCAGGCGTGTGGGAAATCTTCCTTCCCGGTGTGCGCGCGGGCGCGGTCTACAAGTTCCGCATCCTCGGAGCCGACAGGGTATGGCGAGAGAAGGCTGACCCGATGGCCCGCCTAGCCGAGGTGCCGCCCGCGACCGGAAGCGTCGTCGTCGAATCAGATTTCGAGTGGAGCGACGATGCGTTCCTCGCCGAGCGCGCCGCGAAGAATCCACTCGAATCGCAAATGTCGATCTACGAGGTTCACCTCGCCTCGTGGCGCCCCTTCGCCTCCTACCGAGATATCGCCGAACCCCTCGTTGACTACGTCAAGGGCATGGGCTACACGCACGTCGAGTTCCTTCCGCTCGCTGAACATCCCTTCGGCGGCTCGTGGGGTTACCAGGTCACGGGCTACTACGCGCCCACCTCGCGTCTCGGTCACCCCGACGACCTTCGCTACCTCATCAACGCTCTGCACGAGGCAGGAATCGGGGTCATCATGGACTGGGTTCCCGCTCACTTCCCGAAGGACGAGTGGGCGCTCGGTCGCTTCGATGGCACCGCGCTTTACGAACACGCCGATCCGCGCAAGGGTGAGCACCCCGATTGGGGCACCTACATTTTCGACCTCGGCCGAACTGAAGTGCGCAACTTCCTCGTCGCCAACGCGTGCTACTGGCTCGAAGAATTCCACGTTGACGGTTTGCGCGTAGACGCCGTCGCGTCGATGCTCTACCTCGACTATTCGCGAAACGAGGGCGAGTGGATCCCGAACCAATACGGTGGGCGCGAGAACCTCGAAGCGATTGATTTCCTCAAGGAGGTCAACGCCACCGCGTATAAGCGTGCCCCGGGCATCACGATGATCGCGGAGGAATCGACCTCATTCCCGGGAGTCACGAAGCCCACCGACCAGGGAGGCCTCGGCTTCGGGTTCAAGTGGAACATGGGCTTTATGCACGACACGCTCGAGTACCTTGGCCAAGACCCGATTTACCGCCAGTACCGCCACCACGAGCTGACGTTTGCGATGGTCTATCAGTACTCGGAGAACTTCATCCTGCCGATCTCTCACGACGAGGTCGTTCACGGCAAGGCACCGCTGCTGCGCAAGGCGCCCGGCGATGACTGGCAGCAGGCCGCGAACCTCCGCGCCTACTTGAGTCTCATGTGGGCCCACCCGGGCAAACAGCTACTGTTCATGGGCTGCGACTTCGCGCAGGGAACGGAATGGAACGAGAACCAGGCACTTCCCTTCTGGCTCCTTGACTTCCCGCTCCACCAGGGCGTCAACGATTTCGTGCGTGACCTCAACCGCGTACAGCGCACCTACCCGGCACTGTACGAGCTCGATCAGGAGGGTGCGGGTTTCCGATGGCTTGATGCTGATGCCGCTGGCCACAACCTCGTGGCGTTCGCACGTTTTGACCGCAAGGGCGATCCGGTCGTGGCAATCATCAACTTCTCACCCGAGCCGTGGCGCGGCTTCCGGATCGGCCTTCCCGAGGGCGGCGCGTGGGCCGAGGTGCTCAACTCCGACGCTTTCGCTTATGGCGGCAGCGGCGTGGGGAACCTCGGCCGGGTCCAGGCGGAGCCGGTCCCCTACGGCGGCCTCGACTACTCGGTTCGCCTGAGCGTTCCGCCGCTCGGTGCGGTGTTCTTTGTTCCGGAGCGCGCGGCAAAGCAGTAGCGTCGACGGATACGGAAGAGGCCTGTGCTCCCCGAGGGGCGCAGGCCTCTTCTCCAGGCGTTGCCGGTCTCTTGGTGCCTTAGAACATGAGGCGGCTGAGCTTCTTGCGGGCCTGAAGCACGCGCTCGTCTTCGACGCCTACGACGTCGAAAAGCTCGAGCAGACGCTCACGGATGCGATCGCGCTCCGAGGGAGTGTCGCGGAACGACGTCAGAAGGCGCGCGAAAGCATCATCGACGTGTCCCCCAAGCAGGTCGAGATCAGCGGCTAGGAGTTGAGCGTCGATGTCCTTCGGGTTCGAGGCCGCGGCCTCGCGCCCGGCCTGAAGGTCGACGCTTTGCGTACGGCGCATAAGGGCAATCACGGCGAGGCCCTTCTTCGCCTCCGAATCACCGGGGTGCTCGTCGAGGTACGTGGTGAAGGCCGTTTCGGCGTCGTCCATATCGCCGCTCTCCATCGCGGTGTAGGCCTTTTCAAGGGCTTCGGGCAGCGCGGCTTGCTCCGCAGTCTCGCGCGGGGCCTCGGTGTGCATGCCTTCCTTCGCGGCGAGACCCGCGAGTTCCTCCATGACGGGGGCAAGCTGCTCTTTCGTGACTACGCCTTCGAACAGCGGCTGGATCTGTCCCTTCATGAGAAGCACGGCCGTGGGCAGTGACTGGATCCGAAGTGCCGCCGCGACGCGCGGCTGCTGATCCGCATCGAGGATCGCGAGACGGATCGTGCCAGCATGCTTAGCCAGAACCGAACGTAGATCGTCCGTGAAGGCCGCTCCCCCGTTGACGCGTGCGCTCGTCACAAAGAGGATCGTGAGGTGCTGATCGGAGTCTTTGATGAGGCTCTCGAGGTTCGCCTCATTGACAGCGACTTCGCCCTCGAGAGGATCGGAGGTGCCGCCGGTCTGGTTTTCCTTTTTAAGCGTGTTGAAGTCCATCACGCCGTACGAGCTCGTCATCGTTTTCTCCTTTGTCGAGTCTTTCGTGGGGCGCTCAGCTGCCGGAGACCGACAGGAGCACCTTGTAGGCCCCGATTGGCTGGATCTTGGCGCCGGAGTCCGCCGCGGGAATGTGCATGAGTACGGTCGTGCCGTAGGTACGCACGAGCTCCTTCTCGAACTTCTTCGTACCCGCGAGCTTCGTGTAGAGGTTCTCCTCCGTGTAGGAGATCGATCCGGAATTCACGCTCACGCGCCGAGTCGAGGTGATGGTCCCCATGACAACGGCTCCGCCTTCGGCAGTGGCGAGGCCGAGGAACTCGCCGTCTTTGACCGCATATTCTTCGCGGACTGAGGCGACTTCATCCCAGTCCACGCCTTCGTTCATTTGCGCGCGCTCCCCTTGGATTTCAGCGTGGGCGCTCTGCTGGAACGGGTCCTCGTTAATGAGATCGTCCGGGTCGGCTTTGTCGTGGCCGTCCGTAAGCACAGCCGCATACTTCGCGAGGGCTTCCTTGGGGGTCAGCACCAGTCCCTGCTGCTCGAGGTCGACCTGTGTGGTGCCGGCCTCGGCACTCGGCACGGTCGGCATCTCGATACCGGCAGCCTGGCGGGCCCAGCCCCACGAGGTGTAGTCGGAGCGAGCGTCTTTCTGCTGAAGTCCCACGAAGAAGCGTGCCTCGCCCGCGTTTGCGGCATCGTCCACGAGCGCGAGGGCATAGCGGGGAAAGCCTTCCGAAGTCGAGGCGATCGGCACGACGAGCTTGTCGCTAGGCCTTTGGAGGGCGCTTTCATGTTCGGGAACTTTGCTGATGATCGCGTAGGTTGCGCGGCGAAATTCCGCGGCACTTCCCGAAATACGCGGGGCGAGAAGATCCGCGTTTTTGTCCGCATCGGCTTTTTCGAGCGCCTTCGCGTATTGGGTGAGAATCTCCCCGAGTTTCGTCCCCGTGAGTTCGGGGGTCGGGCTCGCAAGTTTCGGCCCGGGATCGACCTTCGGCGGTTTTTTCTCGCTTCCGCACGCGGTGAGCGCACCTGCGGCAGTGAGCGCAGTCAGCCCGAGGAGGCTGCGCCGTGAAAGTCCTGTCATCGTTCCTCCTCGATTCGCGTCGCGATGGGGTCGGTCATTGTTGTCGTGGCGTCAGAACCGTCGGCGGCGCGCCTGCGCCCGTGCCGAGTGCTCACGCCGCTGCCGCCCGTCTCGTAGTTCTCAAGTTCGAGCGCTTTGAGTCGGTCGGTCACATCGTCGGGAGTACCGCGGCGGCGTCCCTTACGCGCGACGGTGACGGGGGTGTCCACGTCGTCGTGAGCCGGGCGAGCGTCTGCGGTCTCCTGCGGCACTCCCAGTGCGGGCTCGGCTTGCTCGGCTGGCTCGGCGTCGCCAACGGGCTCTTTCGCGGTAGCCGGTTCCGTTTCGGAAACGCTCGCGGTTCCGACGGCAGCCTGCGCACGACGGGAGCCCTTACCTTCGGGGGCTTCTGTCGCCTCGTCGCTCTCGCCGCTACCGGATTCGCGGCTCGTGTTGTCGCTCTGTGCGTCGGTTCGCGCCGTCGCAGCGTCGTCGTTGACTGTCGCGTCGACCTCGGCGGAGCCAGCGTCGGACTCCCCTGCCTCCTCCTGCTGGCGGGCCTGGCGCTCACTCATCATTTCTTCAAGCACGTCGTCGTGCGTGGGTCGCGAGCGCGACGTGAGCGCGATCAGGAGCAGCACGAGGCCGATGATGAGCAGCACTGCGCCGGCAGCGTACGCATAGGGCGTCCACGCGTTCGTGGCGTTGGTCGGCCACGTGATCTCCACCTTCGTGATGGTCGAGGCATCGCCATCGTTGGCGAGGAGGATTGCGCGATACGGCTGCGGCTTCTTCGGGTCGAGCTCCGCCTTCGACCAGTCTTCGATCGTGAAGGACTCGCCCGTCTTCTTGGGCTTGATGTCGGTCCACAGATCCGAGTTCTGGATACCGGCGGTGCCCTCCTTCTTATCGGCATTTTCGGTGCTCGTCGCGAGCGTTGCCCAGTTCGATGCGCCCGTAATTGCCGTGTATTTCGAGTTTTCGAGGTAGCTCTTTACGGTGCCCTCGGGGGCGGAAATCATGTAGTAGTCACCGCTCGACGTAATCGTCACGGTGCCTTTCTTTCCACCCACATACAGCACACCGGGATTGATCACCACGGCTGCACCGGGCTTCTCAAAGCTCGCGCGCGCGGTGTGGTTCCCTTTCGGCGCCCACACGGTCTGGCCGGCCCATCCAAGTGCAAGCCCCGCGAGACCCAGGAGGATGAGGACGCCCGCTAGCCACTTTCGCACGAGGACACGACCTTTCGCTCATTCGACGTCTACGACGCTGTCAAAAACAGTACTCACCCATTTTGGCGGAGTTTCCCGGCGGTGGGCTGAAGGCCACAAGAAGCAGTGGGCAGGTCAACATTTCATGTAAAGAGCATTCAAAGACCCATCGCGTAGTCTTTACCAGTGCGATTAGTTCTAGCGGAATGTTCTGTCAATTACGTCGGGCGGCTAACGGCGCACCTCGCGCGGGCCCCCCGGCTCCTCATGGTGAAAGCCGATGGAAGCGTGCTCGTGCACTCCGACGGCGGCAGCTACAAGCCCCTCAACTGGATGGCCCCTCCGTGCACGCTCACAATCGAGGCCGCAGAGGCGGAGGATGCACTCGAAACGTGGAAGGTCACGCATAAGAAGACCGGCGACAGTCTCGACATCACGGTATTCGAGATCATTGAGGAAATGAGCCGCGACTTGGGCATCGACCCAGGGCTCGAAAAGGCCGGAGTCGAGGCGCATCTTCAAGCGCTTCTTGCCGAAAATATGGCGAGCATCGGTGAAGGGTGGAAGCTCGTGCGCCGCGAATACCCCACCGCGATTGGGCCCGTCGACATTCTCGCGAAGAACCCCGAAGGCGGCACGGTCGCGATCGAAATCAAGCGCCGCGGTGAGATCGACGGCGTTGAGCAGCTCACCCGGTACGTCGAACTCCTCAATCGCGATCCGCTCCTCGCCCCCGTGACGGGCATGTTTGCAGCACAGGAAATCAAGCCGCAAGCACGCACCCTCGCGAAGGACCGCGGCTTCGAATGCCTCACCCTTGATTACGACGAACTGCGTGGAATCGACAACTCCGAAATGAGGCTCTTCTAAATGACGCAACGCATCGACGGCACCGCTTTTATCTCCGGCTCTTTCCTTTCCGAAGCCTCGATCCTTATCGACGGCGACACAATCACGTACGCGGGGCCCGAGAGCGCACTCCCCTCGGACCTCAAGGCCTATGAGCACGTGCGCCACGATGGCCTCATTTTCCCGGGGCTCGTGGACATCCACTGCCACGGCGGTGGCGGATTCTCCTTCCCCGATACCGAGGACCCGGCGCAAGCGGCGCCGGCGATCGCGGAGCACCGCGCCCACGGCACGACGAGCATCGTTGCCTCACTCGTGACGGCCGCGCAGGACACGCTCATGTCGAGGGTGCACGCGCTACGGTCTCTCGTCGAGGCCGGCGAACTGGCGGGAATCCACCTCGAGGGCCCTTTCATCTCCCACGCCCGCAAGGGCGCTCACGACCCCCAGTTCATCGCTGAGGGTGACGCCGCGCGCACTCTCGCGCTCCTTGAAGCGGGAGGCGGCACGATCGCGACGATGACGATCGCCCCCGAAGCGGACCTCGATGGCAGCGTGTCCCGGGCCCTGATCGCGCGCGGAGCCCTCCCGAGCTACGGCCACACGGACTGCACGGGTGAACAGATGGTCACCGCAATCCAGAAGGCACACGAGGAGCTCGCAAGCGTCGGCCCCGTCGCCCGTTCCACGAAGCCAACCGCCACCCACCTGTTCAACGCGATGCGCCCCATCCATCACCGGGATGCCGGTCCTGCATTCGCCGCGATCGACCAGGCCGCCGCCGGCACGGTCGTCGCCGAGCTCATCGCCGACGGCGTCCACACCTCCGCCGACACCGTGCGGTACACGTTCGATCTCATCACCGACGGGCACATCATGCTCATCACCGACGCGATGGCCGCGACGGGGATGGCCGACGGTGACTACGTTCTCGGCTCGCTTCCCGTCACGGTCAAAGACGGCGTCGCGACCCTCACCGAAGGCGGCGCGATCGCGGGAGGCACCGCCCACCTGCTCGATGTCGTACGCTTCGCCCATTTCGAGGCAGGCGTGTCGCTCGAGCGCGCAGTTCTCGCCGCAACCGCGACCCCCGCGCGCGTCCTCGGCCGCCACGACATCGGCGAGATTTGTGAAGGTGCCCGCGCTGACCTCGCGCTCGTGAGCGCCGAGGGGCTCGAGCCTGAACGGGTCATGCATGCGGGTGAGTGGTGGAGTTCCGACGCCTCCTAAGCGGCCCCGTTCCTTTCGTTCTCGCACCGCGGCATTCGACCGCGTGGAAACACGGCACAGGAAAGCGGCCCCGCCGCGCACACGGTGCGCTGGCGGGGCCGCTTTTCACGGAGAGGAGGAAAGACCCTTAGTCGGTCTCGGCCTCTCCTTCGAGCTCTGATGACGGAGTAGAGCGTGCAAGAGCCGCCTCGCGGGCCGCCTCCTCGGTGAGAACCTCGTCGGCAACGACGTTCACGACTTCCGCATCAACGGAGCAGAAACCGCCCGTGACCTGGAACTCGTGCTTCGCTCCGCCGACTTCGGTAATCACCACGGGGCCCTCGCTCAGGAGCGCAAGGTGGGGTTCCATGCCGGCCATGATGCCCATAGCGCCGTCGATGGCGAACACCGAAACGTACTCGGCTTCGCCTTCCCAGATGCTGCCCTCGGCCGACACGAAGTTGACCTTCATGGCGCTCACTTCGAGGTTTCCTTCTGGATGCGGTCCCAGTTACGAAGCACATCGTCGATACCACCGACGTTGAAGAACGCCTGCTCGGCGATGTGGTCAAACTCGCCGTCGCAAATGCCCTTGAAGCCTTCGATGGTGTCGCGCAGCGGAACGTCCGAACCGTCGACGCCGGTGAACTGCTTCGCCATGTGGGTGTTCTGCGAAAGGAACTGCTGGATGCGGCGTGCGCGCGCCACGATGACCTTGTCCTCTTCGGAAAGCTCATCGACACCGAGCATCGCGATGATGTCCTGAAGCTCCTTGTTGCGCTGGAGAATCTGCTTGACGCGAACCGCAACATCGTAGTGATCCTGCCCGATGTAGCGCGGGTCAAGGATGCGCGAGGTCGAGGCGAGCGGATCGATCGCGGGGTACAGACCACGCGAGGCGATCTCACGGCTCAGCTCGGTCGTTGCGTCAAGGTGCGCGAAGGTCGTGGCCGGAGCCGGGTCGGTGTAGTCGTCAGCGGGAACGTAAATCGCCTGCATCGACGTAATCGAGTGGCCGCGGGTCGAGGTAATGCGCTCCTGGAGCACGCCCATCTCGTCCGCGAGGTTCGGCTGGTAACCCACTGCCGACGGCATACGGCCGAGCAGCGTCGACACCTCGGAGCCCGCCTGCGTGAAGCGGAAGATGTTGTCGATGAACAGGAGCACGTCCTGGTTCTGGACGTCACGGAAGTACTCCGCCATCGTCAGCGCCGAAAGTGCCACGCGAAGGCGCGTGCCCGGCGGCTCGTCCATCTGGCCGAACACAAGGGCGGTCTTCTCGATCACGCCCGATTCGGTCATTTCCTCGATGAGGTCCCAACCTTCACGGGTACGTTCACCGACACCTGCGAACACCGAGACACCGTCGTGGTTGTTCGCCACGCGGTAAATCATTTCCTGGATGAGAACGGTCTTGCCCACGCCGGCGCCGCCGAACAGACCAATCTTGCCGCCCTGCACGTAGGGCGTCAGCAGGTCGATCGACTTGATGCCGGTCTCGAACATCTGGGTCTTCGACTCGAGCTGATCGAAGTTCGGGGCCTTGCGGTGAATGGGCCAGCGTTCGTTGATCTCGAACTTCTCGCCCTCTTCTCCGTTGAGCACGTTGCCGACAACGTCGAACACGCGCCCGAGGGTGAAGTCGCCAACGGGGACGGAGATTGGCGCGCCCGTGTCGCGCACGGCCTGGCCGCGCACGAGGCCGTCGGTCGGCTTGAGGGCGATTCCTCGCACCATGCCGTCGCCGAGGTGCTGGGCAACCTCAAGCGTGAGGGTCTGGGTGGCTGAGCCACCGTCCTCGTCGCCAGTGGGCAGCTCGATCTCGGTGACAAGCGCGTTGTACATGTCGGGGATCTGGCCCGCGGGGAATTCGACGTCGACAACGGCGCCGGTCACGCGAGCGACACGACCGATGGCGGCGCTAGCCTCGGTCTGAGCCGGGGCGTTTTCGGTGATGGTCATTCTTCTACTCCAAATGTGCTTTCTCGCTCAGCGTTCTTTCCTGCCGGAGGCATTGAGGGCGTCCGCTCCGCCCACGATCTCCGTAATTTCTTGCGTGATCTCGGCCTGGCGAGCGGAGTTCGCAAGGCGAGTGAACTTCTGAATCTGCGTTTCCGCATTGTCGGTCGCGGTCTTCATCGCCTTCTGCCTGCTCGCGTGCTCCGACGCGATCGACTGCAGAAGGATATTGATGATGCGCGATTCAACGTACCGCGGCACGAGCTGCTCGAACACCTCATCGGCGCTCGGCGTGTACTCATACAGCGGGTACTGGCGGGTCAACCGGCTCTCGGCACCGTCGGCACTCAGCTGAAGCGGGACGAGGCGCACGACGTTCACATCCTGGCGGAAACGATTCGTGAACCGGTGCCCCACGACGTACAGCTCATCGAGGTGCTCCTCGATCTCTTCCGCAAGGAGTGCCTCGCGGAAAAGTGCCGAGATTTCACGACCGAGCTTCGGAAGGTCTTCCTCTTTGACACCGATCCACGATTTTTCAGCGGGACGGTTGCGGAAGCGGTAGTACGAATCGCCCTTGCGGCCAACGACGTACAGGACCGGCTGCTTGCCCTCTTCGCGCAGCTTATTCGTGAGGTGTTCGGCCTCGCGGATCGCGCTTGGCGAGTAGGAACCGGCCATGCCGCGATCCGAGGTAATGAGGAGAACACCGACGCGGTTGGAGAACGTGCGGTCCGCTTCGAGGAACGGGTGGTTCGTCTCCTCCGCGTGCTGGACGACCGAGGCAATCGCGTCCGTAATCGCTTTCGCGTACGGGGTCGTGGCCTGCACGCGTGCGTGTGCCTTCGAGATTCGGGCAGCCGCGATCATTTCCTGGGCCTGGAAGATTTTCTTCATGCCCTTCGCGGAGCCGATCCGCTTCTTGTATTCCCTTTGCTGGGCTCCCATATCTCTCCCTCGTGACTAACGTTCTATTTCTCGAACATCCGCCACTACTTGGAGGACTTCAGGATCGACTCTTGCTCGATGTCCTCGTCTTCGATCACGCCGGTGTTGTCGTACACGGCGTCCTTCTGCTTCGCAGCGAAGTAGTCGCGCTTGACGTTTTCGATCACGGTCTCGAGTTCCGCTTCGGTCTCCGGGGAGAACTTCTTGCTCTCGCGGATCGTTTCGAGGATCGTGCCGTTGTGGCGCAGGAATTCGTGCAGGCGCTCTTCGAACTCGAGGATCTCGTCAACCTCGATGTCGTCGAGCTTGCCGCGCGTGCCGGCCCAGATCGACACGACCTGTTCCTCCATGGGCATGGGGTTGGCCTGGCCCTGCTTGAGGAGCTCGGTCAGGCGAGCACCGCGCGCAAGCTGCTGCTTCGAAGCGGCATCGAGATCCGAGGCGAACATCGCGAACGCCTCGAGGTCGCGGTACTGCGCGAGCGAAATCTTGAGGGTACCGGAGACGCCCTTCATGGCCTTGGTCTGGGCCGAGCCGCCGACGCGCGACACCGAGATGCCGACGTCCACGGCGGGGCGCTGGTTCGCGTTGAACAGATCCGACTGGAGGAAGCACTGACCGTCGGTGATCGAAATGACGTTGGTCGGAATGTACGCCGAGACGTCGTTTGCCTTCGTTTCGATGATGGGGAGACCGGTCATCGAGCCGCCGCCCATGTCGTCCGAGAGCTTTGCGCAGCGCTCGAGCAGACGCGAGTGGAGGAAGAAGACATCGCCCGGGTATGCCTCGCGGCCCGGCGGACGGCGAAGAAGAAGCGACACGGCGCGGTAGGCCTCGGCCTGCTTCGACAGGTCGTCGAACACGATGAGGACGTGCTTGCCTTCATACATCCAATGCTGGCCGATCGCCGAGCCCGCGTAGGGCGCGATGTACTTGAAGCCGGCCGGATCAGAAGCTGGGGCCGCAACGATGGTCGTGTATTCGAGCGCGCCGTTTTCCTCGAGGGTCGCACGCACTGAAGCGATCGTCGAGCCCTTCTGGCCGACGGCGACGTAGATGCAGCGCACCTGCTGTTCGGGGTCGCCCGATTCCCAGTTAGCCTTCTGGTTGAGGATCGTATCGACCGCGATCGTGGTCTTACCGGTCTGGCGGTCGCCGATGATGAGCTGACGCTGGCCTCGACCGATCGGGGTCATCGAGTCAATGGCCTTGATGCCGGTCTGGAGAGGCTCCTTCACGCTCTTGCGCTGCATAACGCTGGGGGCCTGAAGTTCGAGGGCGCGGCGGCCGGTCGTCGCGATCTCGCCAAGGCCGTCGATCGGGCGGCCCATCGGGTCAACGACGCGGCCGAGGTAGCCGTCGCCAACGGGAACCGAAAGGACCTCCCCGGTGCGGCGCACCTCCTGCCCTTCCTCGATGCCGGTGAATTCACCGAGCACAACGACGCCGACCTCGCGAAGTTCGAGGTTAAGAGCGAGGCCAAGCGTGCCGTCCTCGAAGCGCACGAGTTCGTTTGCCATGAGGTTCGGCAGGCCCGAGACGCGTGCAATGCCGTCTGCTGATTCGGTGACGCGGCCGATTTCTTCGCGACCTGCGTTCTGGGGCTGGTAATTCGACACCGCAGTGTCGAGAGCGTCCCGGATGTCTTCGGGACGAATGGTGAGCTCGGCCATCGCGCTCCGCTTCCTTCTTGGTCATTCCCGGTGGTACCGGGAGGGGTGATACGTGTTCTCGTTGGTGATTCTTAGGCGGAAATGCGTTCGCGAACATCGCGAACACGGCCGAAGATCGTGGCGTCGTAGAGGTCGTCGCCGATGGTGATGCGGAGGCCGCCAATCACGCTCGGGTCGATCTCGTAATTCAGGCTCAGCTCGCCGCCGTAACGGGCGGAGAGGATGCGCGTGAGGCGTTCCTGCTGCTCGGGGCTCAACGCGATCGCGCTCGTGACGACGCCGGAGCGGCGGTCGCGTTCGGCGCTCGCGAAGTTCGCGAACTCGAGCAGACGGGCGGGAACCTTGGCTTCGGGCTCGAAGCTCACCGCTTGCGCGGCGAGTGAGACGGTTGCCTCATCCACCTTGCCGCCCAGAAGACGTTCGGTGATCCCTACGCGCGCCGGAACGTCGTCGCGCTTAGAGTCGAATGCTTCGGACAGCTCAGGGGTGTCCTCGACGAGGCGCGCAACCTGAAAAAGTTCTTCTTCAACGGTGTGCGCCGTGCCGCGCCCTCGAGCTTCATCGAGAACGAGCGAAACACCCGCGAACTCGATGCCCTCGAGGAGGTGGTTTTGCTCGGACCACGTGCACCGCGAGGCCTCAAGAAGAACCTCGAGAGCGGCCTCGCTCACGCGGCCGCCAAAGAGGCGCCGCACGACATCGGCCTTGAGGTCCTCATCGCGACCGGGGTCGCTCAAGAGGCGCACGAGCTGGTTGCTCGAGTCAATGACGCGCACGGCTTCGAAGAGCTCGCTCGCGATCTCGGTGCTAGGGGTGTTCGCCGAGGTGGACTCCGCTGCGCGCCGTAGCACGCTCTGGAGCGACTTGGCGGAAACTCCGCGCATGTGCTGTGCCTTCCTTACTTCGCCGCCGTCGACGATTCGAGCTCGTCGAGGAACCGATCGATCACGCGGCGCGAACGCTCATCATCGGTGAGCGATTCGCCAACGATCTTCGAGGCGAGGGTACTCGCGAGCGAGCCAACCTCACCGCGAAGCTCGGCGCTTGCCTGCGCCTGTTCAGCTTCGATCTGCTGCTTGCCGAGCCCGATCATGCGTTCGGTCTCGAGGCTTGCGCGCGTACGTGCCTCTTCGATGATGCGAGTGCCCTCTTCGCGGGCCTTCTCGCGCATCTCTGCGGCTTCACGGCGTGCAGCAGCGAGTTCGCTTTCCTGCATTGCCTTGAGACGATCGGCCTCGTACTGGGCCTCCTCCGCCTTACGGATTCCTCCCTCGATCTTCGCTGCTCGCTCGTCGAGAACCCCGTTCATCTTCGGGAGCACGAACTTCATGAATACGAAGGCAAAGATGAGGATGAAGACGGCGCTCCAAATAATTTCGGGAACCTCGGGGATCAGCAAGGCGTACTTGCTGACCTTTCCTTCTCCACTTGCCAGATACATTCGGAATTAACCTCAGGAGAAGAGGAGGCCGGTCACAACCGCGAGGAGCGCGATGATCTCGACGAACGCCATGGCGATAAGCATCGTGGTCTGAAGCGAACCGCGGATCTCGGGCTGGCGCGCCATCGACTCGACGGTCTTAGCACCGATCAGGCCGAGGCCGAGGGCCGGGCCGAAAGCGGCGATGCCGTAGCTGAGCGAGGAGAGGTTGCCGTTGATTTCAGCGAGGATGGTGGTGCCCACGAGGGTATTCCTTTCAGTTTTCTGCCGCATTGCCGGGCAGGGTTTCGGTTGTGAGCCGAAGCTCGGGGTGGAAAATCGGAAAAATTTAGACGCCTTAGTGGCTTTCGCTCGTCGCCATGTTGATGTACACGGCTGACAGCGTAGTGAAGATAAAGGCCTGCAGAAGGGCAACGAAGATTTCGAAGCCGAAAATGCCGAGTGCGAAAGCCCCCGCGAAAGGGGTCGCGGCAATGAGCCACGTCCCTGAGAACAAGATCGCTTGCGTGAGGGAGATGAACACGACGAGCATCATGTGGCCCGCGACCATGTTGGCGAGAAGACGCACGGTGAGCGAGAACCAGCGCACGACGGCGAGCTGGAGGAACTCGATCGGGGCGAGCAGGATATACACGGGCTTCGGCACGCCCGGGGGCATCGTTTCGTGCTTGAAGTAGCCGAGGAAGCCGTGCTGCTTCATGCCGCAGTACACGTAGGTGCCGAAGGTCCACATCGCGAGGAGGAACGGCATGCCGATCACGGAGGTGCCCGCGAGGTTGAGACCCGGGGTCACGCCGGCAAGGTTCATCGCGAGAATGAGGAAGAAGAGCGTGTAGAGCATGGGAGCGAAGCGGCGCCCCTTTGCCTTACCGAGCACGGGCTCGATCGCATTGTCGCGAATGAAGCCCATGAAGAGCTCGAAGATGCTTTGGATGCGCCCCGGCACAACCTTGGCGCGTGAGGCGATCGCGTACGTGATCGCGAGGCATCCCACGACCACGATGAGGCGAATGAGCTGCACGCGGTTGAACTCAAACGGGGTGCCCGCAAAGAGAATCGCATCGGGGAAAAAGTCGGCGAGGGAAGGGGTGTGAAAATCCAGCCCACCTTCAGCGACAAGGCGCGAAGTTTCGCTAGGAATCAACTGCTCTTACTCCAGAGTTGTCGGCGTGCGTTTCGCGCGCCACGGGCATGGGACGATCTGTTCGAGGCGGCTTGGGCGCCGTGCACGTGCATTCAGCACCTGTGCAGGCTGCACCGCTATTCGCTCAGCATTCTGAATCAATATAACAGAGGACGAGACGGACTTTTGACTCAGTTCGGTGCCTCTTACACCTCAATTTTCGGGCGGGTTCGCGCGAGCAGCGCTCCTTCGACCGCAATCGGGGCGACGGCACCGAAGAGAAGCGCAATTCCCACCCATTGCATTGAGAGCCATGTCTCTCCTTTGAGCAGGATGAGGCACAGGATGAGGGCGAGCATTTTGCCTCCCCACGTGCACGCAACCGTCCCGAGCATGATGAGCGGGCTTTGAGCGATACCCCAGTACGCGACGATGAGTGCGGGCAGCGTCACCACGAGAGAGAGGAGAGCGCCGACGATCGCGCCATTGCGGGCGAGCGGATCGAAGCCGATCCAGGCAACGAGCACAACGACGGCAGCGATGACGGCACCTACGATCACCGCGCTCACGATCGCTTTTTGCACCAGTGCGTTGTTGTACGCGCGGTTCTTTTCTGCGGTGCTCATGCGGTTTTCTCCACGTCCTTGTTGCGGCGAGCACGGTGGAGTGCTCGCAGGGGGTCAAGCGTCACGACTATAGCGACGACGAGCGAGCCGATCCAAATAAACGCGGCTGTCTTCGCTTCGAAGAACACCGGCGCGAGCAGGCACAGCGACACGAGTGCCGTCCACGTGTACATGATGAGAACAGCGCCGAGTTTTGAGTGCCCCAGGTTCAAAAGGCGGTGGTGCAGGTGCCGACGGTCGGCGTGAAACGGCGATTTTCCACTTCCCACGCGCCTGATCACAGCGAGCACCATATCGAGGGCCGGGAGGATCATCACGCCCACGGGCATGAGGATCGGGAGAAGCTGGCCAAAGGCATCTGAGGGGGCGAGGCGAGCCGGATCGACCTGGCCCGTGACGGCGATGGTTGCCGAGACCAACAAGAGACCGAGAAAGAGGGCTCCCGAATCCCCCATGAAGATGCGTGCTTTGGAAAAGTTGTGAGGCAGGAACCCAAGGCACGCCCCGATCATGACCGCAGTGATGAGAGCCGCCATCGAGGAGTAGTCGGTGGAGGAGACGTCTCGCGTGAGGAGGTAGGCGTAAATGAAGAAGGCCACTCCGCCGATCGCCATGACTCCGGAGGCGAGGCCGTCGAGCCCATCGATGAAGTTCACGGCGTTCATCGCTGCCACAATCACAATGACGGTCAAGATGAGCGATGAGCGAGCGGAAATGAGCGTGAGGCCACCGATCGGGAGGGTCCTGAGTTGCACTCCTTGCGAGGCAACGAAGAGCGCGATGAGCACTTGACCGGCGAGCTTCGTCAGCCAATCGAGGTCGAATTTGTCGTCGAGGCCGCCAAGCAGGCATATGAGCCCACCCGCGATGAGGATCGACCACACCTTGAACGAGCCCCGAAAGATCGGTTCGAGGAAGGGCACGTTCGAGGCAAGAAGCATCGCGACCGCGACCCCCGCGAACATCGCTACTCCACCGAGACGCGGCGTCACGTCGCTGTGCACGTCGCGTTCACGCACGGCGGTCATTGCACCGATGCGCCGTGCAACGACGCGCGCCGCGGGCGTCACGAGATAGGTGACGGCCGCGGCGATGAGCAGGAGAAAGAGGTAAACCCTCAAGCGTCGGCCTTATCCTCGCCGGCAGGTGACTGTTCTTGGGGTGCCTCGGCCCCCTCGCCTTCTTGTTCGTCTTCGGGTTGTACGGGCTTTTCGGGGGTGAAAATCTCGCCGAACTTCGCGACGATCTCCTCTTCGCTCAGTGCGCCGCGACGGAGGATTTCGGGCGGATTCACGGTCGCGTCGATGATCGTGGAGGACTCGCCGATGCGACTCTTGCCGCCATCGACGTACACCTCAACCGCGTCGCCGAGTTGCACGGCCGCGTCCATGACGCTCTTGGCGGCATCGCTGCCGTGCTTGTTCGCGCTCGAAACAGCGAGCGGACCCGTTTTCTTGAGCAGTGCAATTGCGGCCTCGTGATCGGGCATCCGCAACGCGACCGTACCCTTGGTGTTGCCGAGGTCCCAGTGCAGAGACGGCTGGGCTTTAACGATCACCGTAAGCGCGCCGGGCCAATATTCCTCGACGAGGTCTTCGATGATCGGCGGAATATCGAACCCGAGCGCGTGCATGACATTCGGGTCGCCGATGAGCACGGGCGGCGGGAATTCGCGGCCTCGCCCCTTCGCGTCGAGGAGCGCCTGTACGGCGTCTTTGTTGAAGGCGTCGGCGCCGATGCCGTACACGGTGTCGGTCGGCAAAACGATGAGTTTGCCATCCTTGACCGCGGCGGCAGCAGCCTCGAGGGCTTCGTCACGCGTGGATTCGTCGGTGTAGTCGTATACGCTCACGTGCGTCATTCTCTCACTTGTTGTGCTGCGCGCGCCACGAGGAAGCGGTCGCGTCCCGTGAGGTCGCGCGCGGTCTCAATCGTGTCAAAACTCTGTGTCTCTGCGGCAAGGGCCCGCGTCGGCGCTCCCTGGCTTTCGTCGTGTTCCATGATGAGAAGCCCCCGTGGCCGCAGCAGGCGTGCGGCAAGGTTGATCACGGCGCGAGGAACGTCGAGGCCACTCTCCCCTCCCCCGAACAATGCCTCGTGCGGGTCGTACTCGCGTACCTCGGCCTCGGCGGGAATCGCGCGCGCGGGAATATAGGGCGGGTTCGCGATGACGAGGTCGAGCGGACGATCAGGAATATGCGTGTCGATGAAAACGTCGAGCTCAGTGCGACCGGTGGGCAGTTCAGCGTGAAAAACGCGGAAGCGCCCCGGCCCGGATGCTGCGCAGTTGCGCTGCGCAAGTTCGACGGCACGCGGGTTCACATCGAACGCGCTCACGCGGGCGGCGGGGAATTCGTCAAGGAGCGCTGCGGCGAGGGTCCCGCTTCCGGTGCAGGCATCGAGGGCGTGCAGTGGGTCCGACGCTCGCCGGCCTTCCTCGCGCACCCAGTCGTGGGCGATGTCGAGTGCCGTTTCGGTCTCTGGCCGCGGGATGAACACGCCGCGGGCGGTCTCGAGTGTGAGACGCCGGAAAGGGGCTTGTCCGAGGATCAGCTGAAGGGGCTCGCGCTTTTCGCGTCGCGCGAGGATCGCCTCGACGTCCGCCTCGAAAGTCTCGGGGAGCTGGTCGAGAAGCACGAGGGAAGTTTCTGCCTGCGCTGCGTGGAGAACGATGAGCCGCGCTTCGGCGTCGGCTGAGGCGATTCCGGCCGCCTGAAGCCGCGCGCGTGCCCCTCGGCGTGCGAGCGCCACTCGCTGCGAAACGCTCAGGCCGTTGTGTGCAGCGGGGGCACCCCGAAAATCTAGGGCCTCACCGCGGGCGCGGCAAGCGTCGGAACCGCTCACGCCCTGCGCGCCATGGTCGCTCACGCGCTTTTACTCGTTCGAGCCCGCAGCGGCGAGCATCGCTTCGCGATCGGCATCCATGAGCGATTTGACGACGGGATCGAGTTCGCCATTGAGCACCTGATCGAGGTTATTCGCCTTGTACCCGGTGCGGTGATCGGCGATGCGATTTTCGGGGAAGTTGTAGGTTCGGATGCGCTCGGAGCGATCCACGGTGCGCACCTGGGAGCGGCGCGTCGCCGAGGCTTCCGCTTCCTGCTCAGCGTGAACGGCATCGAGCAGGCGCGAGCGGAGGATGCGCATCGCCTGTTCCTTGTTCTGGAGCTGGCTCTTTTCGTTCTGGCAGCTCACGACGAGTCCCGTAGGCAGGTGCGTAATGCGAACGGCCGAGTCGGTCGTATTCACGCTCTGACCACCGGGACCGGAGGAACGGTAGACGTCGATGCGAAGATTGTTCGGGTGAAGCTGTTCGGCGAGGAACTCGTCCTCATCGGCCTCATCGGCTTCGGGGACGACGAGGACACCGACGGCCGAAGTGTGAATGCGCCCCTGCGACTCGGTCACGGGCACGCGCTGCACACGGTGCACACCGCCTTCGTACTTGAGGTGAGCCCACACGCCTTCCGCAGGGCCGACGTTGCCTCGCGTACGGATCGACATCGCGAGGTCTTTGTAGCCACCGAGATCCGATTCGGTCTCCGTGATGATTTCGGTGCTCCAGCCATTCTTCGTCGCGTACGCCTCGTACATGCGCACGAGATCCGCGGCAAAGAGCGCGGACTCATCGCCACCCGCACCGGCCTTGACCTCGAGGATCACGTCACGAGCATCGTTGGGATCGCGCGGGGCAAGCAGCTCTTCGAGCTTCGCCGTGAGTTCCTCACGCGTGCGTTCGAGCGCGTGAGCTTCCTCCGCCATCGAGGGGTCCTCTTCGGCGAATTCGCGTGCGGTTTCGAGATCCTCACCTGCCGTGAGCCATTCACGGTACGTGCTGACCACGGGCCCGAGTTCGGCGTAGCGGCGCCCCACTCGCTTGGCCTTGTTGTGGTCATTATGGAGGGACGGGTCGGCCATTTGCTGCTCGAGGGCCGAGTATTCGTCAACGAGCGAGGACACGTTCTCAAACATGAGGGTCTTTCTTGGCGTAATGAGGCGGACGTGGTGGTTTTGCGTACGCGAAAGCGGCGCCGGCATCCCACATGGAGGCGGGGTGCCGACGCCGCTTAGAAAAGCTACTTCTTGCGCTTGCCGTAGCGAGCTTCGAAGCGGGCCACGCGGCCACCGGTGTCAAGAATCTTCTGCTTACCGGTGTAGAACGGGTGGCATGCCGAGCACACTTCGGAGTTGATCTTTCCGTCGGCTTTCGTGCTGCGCGTCACGAACGTGTTGCCACAGGTGCAGGTCACCGTGGTCTCCACGTATTCGGGGTGAATCCCCTTCTTCATGTGATGTCTCCTTTTCGATCATGGCCGCTGGGTCGGCGCCGCGGTGCGGGCCGTGAACCAGAACCGTCGTCCAGTTTCCCACGAATGGGCATGCTGGCTCCAGTGCGCTGCCTGTAACTCTGCTTACAGACCCCGCTCGGAGCGGGGCTATTCGCTCTGGCGAGGAACGCTCGGGGTCGTCTTCGAAACGGCGAGAAGGAATTCGCTGTTCGACTGCGATTTCTTGAGGCGCTCGAGGAGAAGCTCGATCGCCTGCTGCTGTTCGAGCTGGCCGAGCACGCGGCGGAGCTTCCACATAATGGCGAGCTCTTCGTTGCCCATGAGCTCTTCTTCGCGACGCGTTCCCGAGGCGTTGACGTCAACGGCCGGGAAGATGCGGCGCTCAGCGAGCTTGCGGTCGAGCTTGAGCTCCCAGTTGCCGGTGCCCTTGAACTCTTCGAAGATCACTTCGTCCATCTTCGACCCCGTGTCCACGAGGGCTGTGGCAAGGATCGTGAGCGAGCCGCCATTTTCGACGTTGCGAGCCGCGCCAAAGAAACGCTTAGGCGGGTAGAGCGCCGAGGAATCGACACCACCGGAGAGGATCCGGCCCGAGGCGGGCGCCGCGAGGTTGTAGGCACGACCGAGGCGCGTGATCGAGTCGAGGAGCACGACGACGTCGCGCCCCATTTCCACGAGGCGCTTCGCGCGCTCGATTGCGAGCTCGGCGACGGTCGTGTGGTCATCGGCGGGGCGATCGAAGGTCGAGGCGATGACCTCGCCCTTGACCGTGCGCTGCATGTCAGTGACTTCCTCGGGACGCTCGTCCACGAGAACAACCATGAGGTGAACCTCGGGGTTGTTCTGCGTGATCGCATCAGCGACCTGCTGGAGGATGATGGTCTTACCCGCCTTCGGGGGCGCGACGATGAGGCCACGCTGGCCCTTGCCAACGGGGGCAACGAGGTCGATGATGCGCGGCGTGAAATTCGTGGCCTTGTTCTCGAGGCGAAGACGCGTATCGGGGTACAGCGGCGTGAGCTTGTTGAACTCGACGCGCGCCTTAGCCTTCTCGGGGGTCATTCCGTTGACGGTGTCGACGCTCACGAGTGCTGCAAACTTCGAGTGGCGGTTGTTGTTGCGCCCGCGCCCGCGGCCTCCACCACCGTGGTGGAAATCCTGCTGGCGCTGCTGCTCCTCGCCGTCCTTCGGTGCCTTGACCTGGCCGACGATCGCATCGCCCTTGCGCAGGCCGTACTTGCGCACCTGGTTCATCGACACGTAGATGTCGCTCGGGCCGGGCAGGTAGCCGGTCGTGCGCACAAACGCGTAGTTGTCGCGAATGTCGAGAATGCCCGCGACCTTGACGAGGACGTCGTCTTCGTGGATCTGCGGCTCGCCGTTATTGTCGTTGTCGCGACGGTTGCGGTTGCGGTTGCGGTCTCGTCCGCGCGAGCGGCGGCTACGGCGATCGTTGTTGTTGTCGTCGCTGTCGTTGCCGGAGTGGTTGTTGCGACCATCGCGGCGGCCTTCGCCATCGGGATTCTTCTGATCGCCCTGCTTGGTATCGCGGCCTTTATCGTTGCCGCGCTCGCGGCGGTCGGGGCGATCCCCCTTGCGGCGATCGCGCGTGGTTTCTGAATCGGGAAGCTCGATGTCTTCGACCCGACGCGGGCGCTCGCCGCGGCGACGCTCTGCGCGTTCGTTGGTATCACCGGTGGACTCGGTGTTGCGGTCCTGTGCATCGCCGCGCTCCTGGTCCTCGTTGCGGTTGCGGGAGCGCGAGGGCTTCTGTGCCGTCTCAGCGCTCTGAGGTGCGGGGGCCGCGGGCGCGTCGGAGGCGCTCGTCTTTTCGGCACGCGCGGCGGGGGCCGACGGCGCATTGCCCGTACGGATAGCCTCGATCAGCTCGCCTTTGCGGAGCTTGCGCACGCCGCGGATGCCCATGGAAGTCGCGATGGCCTGAAGCTCGGGGAGCCTCTTTGCCGAAAGTTCGGCGGCGTCAGTGTAGTTGTCGTTCACCCGGGGTCCTTTCTGAGGTGTGTGTCCCGTGGTTGTACTCAGTTTCGTGAGATGACCGTGCTTTTTCGGGGGAAAACGCGCACTCGGGCACTGGGGCGGGAGGCTCGTGTGCTTCACGCCGAAATAGGGGCACCGGTCGGTGTGAGGAATGCTCGACCATCATGAGATGGTTCTCTTCTGCGAGCGCCTACCGCCGAGGGAAGGATTGTGGCTTTGCGCGGGGCGGTTTGCCAGCCTTCAACGGGGGCGGGGCCACGTTCGCGTGGCCGAGCAACCTCACGATAACACAGTGTGAATGCCCTCTTGTGCAAGCGGCACGCGCGCCAGCCGCCAGCCGTCGGGCTCTTCGACGACTTCGCGGACGATGCGCGCGATGTCATCCGGGGCGTCGATAGGGATGAGCACCGTCGGCCCCGCCCCCGAAATCACAGCGGGAACACCCTGCGAGCGCAGCACGTGGACGAGGCCCACGCTCTGGGGCATATGGGCGCTGCGTTCATCCTGGTGAAGGCGGTCCGCCGTGGCCGCGAACAGGCGTGAGGGATCTTCCGCAAGAGCGTGCACGAGAAGAGCGGCACGGGCGATGTTGTGAGTCGCGTCCCGGCGGCGCACCTCGGGGCTCAGTATCGCGCGAGCCGTGGTTGTCGAAAACGTGCGATTCGGGCACATGATGAGAGGCCGCAGAACGGGCCGACCGCTGGCGTCGCTTGCGACGCGCACGCGCACGGCGTGGGCATTTTCGCCATCCATATAGCTAAGGCACACGCCGCCGTGGATAACGGCGGCGACGCTATCGGGATGCCCCTCGATCGATGTGGCGATCTCGAGCATTGCGCGTTCGTCGAGCGCATTCGGTTTCTGAATTATGGCGCGCGCGAGAGCGATTCCGCCCACGATCGCCGCGGCGCTCGAGCCGAGCCCCGCGCCCTGGGGAATGACATTCGTGCACGTGAGTCGCACGCCGATCTGGGGCGCGCCGACCCATTCGAGACTTTCGCGCAGCGTGCGCACGATGAGATTCGTATCGTCAGTGGGCAGCTCGCCGGCTCCCTCGCCACGGATGGTGACCTCAGTTTCTCCCGTGGTGACCTCAAGCGTGTAGCGGTCACGAAGCTCGAGAGCGAGGGCGAGGCTGTCGAAGCCCGGGCCGAGGTTGGCGCTCGTCGCGCACGGCTGCACCGTGACACGTTCTCTCGCGATTCTCACACTTCCCTCTCTTGCGCGCGGTGGCGTTTGCGGCGCTTCGCTTACTCACTCGCACGGGCCTAGCGCACACGTGCGTCACCTCAAGCGTAGCGAGTGTCGGGTGCGCGGGCCCGACGCTTCCCACTCCCCTACCGTTACCCCAGGTCGCGCGCGAGGAGATCCTCCAGGGTTTCGCGGCGGATCATTTCGCTCGCTTCCCCGTCTTTCACGGAGACGACGGCGGGCCTCAGCGCACAGTTGTAGTTAGAGGCGAGGGCATAGCAGTAGGCGCCTGTGACAGGTACCGAGATGAGGTCGCCTCTCTTCACGTCACCGGGCAGGTACTCGTCTTTCACCACAATGTCGCCACTTTCGCAGTGCTTGCCCACGACGCGCACGATGCGCGGCTCCACCTCGGAGGTGCGATTGGACAGCAGGCACGAGTAGTCAGCGTCGTAGAGGGCTGTGCGGATGTTGTCACTCATGCCCCCATCGATCGACACGTAGAGGCGCTGTTGCCCGGCTCCGAGCTCGACTTCCTTGAGTGTTCCCACCGTGTAGAGCGTTTGGGTCGAGGGGCCCGCGATCGCGCGGCCCGGCTCGAAGCCGATCCTTGGGATCTCTAGCTCGAGTGCGCGGCAGGAGTTTTCGACGATCGCAGCGAGTTGCCCTGCCAGTTGCTCGGCCGTGCGCGGGGTGTTCTGGGTCGTGTACATCACCCCGAAGCCACCGCCGAGCACGATGTGGGTGATCGGGCGTCCGATCGCCTCGCGCCCTTCCTTCGCGAGCGCGAGCACGCGCCGCGCCGCTACCTCGAAGCCATTCGTGTCGAAGATCTGCGAGCCGATGTGCGAATGCAGGCCCTCGAGCCTGAGCGCGTCCGCGGCCTCGACGCGGCGGATCGCCTCGAGTGCGTCCCCCGTCGTGATCGATATGCCAAACTTCTGATCCTCGTGCGCGGTCGAGATGAACTCGTGTGTGTGGGCTTCAACGCCCGAGGTCACGCGCAACAGCACCGGCTGGGAGACCCCTAGCCGAGCGGCAATGGCGTTGAGGCGGTCGATCTCGTCGAGAGAATCGATCACGATGCGCCCGACCCCGGCCTCGACGGCGAGGGTGAGCTCAGCATCGCTCTTGTTATTTCCGTGGAAGGTGAGCCGGCTAGCGTCGGACCCCGCGCGCAGCGCGATCGCGAGTTCCCCACCCGAGCACACGTCCAATCCGAGCCCCTCCTCGCGTACCCACCGGGCGATGGCGATCGAGAGGAAGGCCTTGCTCGCGTAGCTCATATCGACTCCCGCAAGCGGCTCGAAAGCCCACTCGAACGTGTCGCGAAACAGCCGGGCGCGCGAGCGGAAATCCTCTTCGTCGATCACGAATGTGGGCGTCCCGAACCGTTCCTTGATCGCACTGACCCCGACTCCCGCGATCTCGACCTCGCCGCGCGCGTTGCGCGTCGTCTTCGCACTCCATAGCCCTTCGATGAGGTGGTTGACGTCGCTCGGGTAGGGAAGCCACTGGGGAACGAGATCGTTGCCGTGGAGGGCTCCTGCCTCGTGTGCGCGCATGTCTACTCCTTGCTCTAGGGGACATCCTTGCTCTAGGGGACATTCGTTGGCTGAAACCCTAGGTCGAGGGCCCGCGACGCCGATCCAGTGTCCACGTTCAAAGACGAACGCCTTTACATAAGCATCCATCCGGGATTGGTAGCGTCAGGAGGTGAAGCACGCGCCTCGGAAAAGGAGCATCATGTCCCGCGCATCCCTCGTTGTCGTCGCCAATCGCCTCCCGGTCGACCGCAAAACGGCCCCCGATGGTTCGACCGAGTGGGTCACGAGCCCGGGCGGTCTCGTCACTGCGATGGAGTCGGTCATGCGCAACGCGGAATCGGCCGCGTGGGTTGGCTGGGCCGGCGGCGCTGATGAAGACATCGCCCCGTTCGACATCGACACGATGCACCTCGTGCCCGTGACCCTCACGGCCGAAGAAGTCGAAAAATACTACGAGGGCTTCTCGAACGACACGCTGTGGCCGCTCTACCACGACGTGATCGCCGACCCGAACTTTCACCGCACCTGGTGGGACGTCTACGTCGAGGCGAACCGGAAGTTCGCGAAGGCCGCTGCCGCCGCAACGGCCGAGGGTGGCACGATCTGGGTGCACGACTACCAGCTACAACTGGTTCCCGAGATGATCCGCAGCCTCCGCCCGGACGTGACGATCGGCTGGTTCAACCACATTCCCTTCCCCCCGTTCGAGCTTTTCGCGCAGCTGCCAAAGCGAGACTCGGTTTTGCGGGGTCTGCTCGGCGCGGATCTGCTCGGCTTCCAGCGCGAGCGGGATGCCATCAACTTCACGACGTGTGTGCGGCAGATCCTCGGCTACCGCGCGAACGAGCACCAGATCATCGTCCCGGGCCTCGGCCTTGAAGACGACCGGACGGTCGAAGCGCGCTGCTTCCCGATCTCCATTGACGTGAGCGTGTACGACGAGCTCACGAAGGACCCGGCTGTGCTCGCGCGCGCGAAGGAAATTCGTGAAGAACTGGGCAACCCCGCAAAGGTCGTGCTCGGCGTCGACCGCCTCGACTACACGAAGGGCATCCGCCACCGCCTCAAGGCCTACGGTGAGCTTCTCAATGATGGCGCGATCGACCCGCACGAGGTCACGATGATCCAGGTCGCGACCCCGTCACGCGAAAGGGTCGATGCCTACAAGCAGCTGCGCGATGAAATCGAGTTGACCGTCGGCCGCCTCAACGGTGACTTCGCCCCGATTGGCCGCCCCGCCATCTCGTACATGCACCGCACGTTCCCCCGCACCGACATGACCGCGCTGTACATGTGCGCGGATGTTGTGCTCGTGACGAGCCTTCGCGACGGTATGAACCTCGTGGCGAAGGAATACATCGCCTCGCGCATCGATGAGCGCGGCGTTCTCGTGCTTTCGGAGTTCACGGGCGCCGCCGATGAGCTTCGCGCCGCGACCCTCGTCAACCCACACGACATTGACGAGCTCAAATCGGCGATCCTCCACGCGCTCGCGATGAGCGAGGAGGAGCAGCAGGACAACATGCGTTCGCTTCGCCGCCAGGTGTTCGATCACGATGTGCAGCGGTGGGCGTCGGACTTCCTCGAGTCGCTCGAGCGCGTGGGTGGGGATCGCAGTGCGGAAGCCAGGAAGGCTCCGGCTCGCCCCACTCTCAGTGCCGACGCTTGCCCACCTCGCGCTGAGCTCGATTCTGCACTCGAGGCTCTTGCGGCCACGCCGCGTGTGCTGATCGCTTCAGATTTCGATGGCGTTCTGGCGCCGATCGTGGAGAACCGCGACCAAGCGCGCGCCCTTCCCGAGTCGCTTCAGGCGCTTCGTTCCCTTTCGTGCCTCGATGGCACGAACGTCGCACTCGTGTCGGGACGTTCCCTCGAGGATCTCGATTCGCTCACGGAAATGCCGAGTTCGGTTGTGCTGATTGGCTCGCACGGTGCCGAGGTGGGGGCGCTTCCCGAGAGCATGGATGCGGGCATTCTCGATTCCTCGTCGCTCTCGATGACGAATGAGCGCCGCTCGCAGCTGGAGACCATCACGGCGGCTCTCGAGCGGATTTCCCGCAAGTACCCGGGTACCGAGGTAGAGAAAAAGCCCACGGCCGCCGTGCTCCACACGCGCAACGCGAAGGGCCGCGGCGCCGCGAACGCGACCGAAGAAGCCCTCGAGTATGCACGCTCGATCCGCCACGCAAAGATCACGCCAGGAAAGGCCGTCGTGGAGTTCTCGGTGATCCCCGCGACGAAGGGCGAAGCGATCGAGGCGCTTGCCCGCGCGTGCGCGTGCGACGCGTGGCTCTACCTCGGCGACGACGTCACCGACGAGTCCGTGTTCAACCGTGCGAGCGAAAGCGACCTCACGATCAAGGTCGGAGGCGGCGAAACCGCGGCGAGCTTCCGCGTCGCTGACCCCGAAGAGGTCAAGGAGCTGCTCGCGCAGCTGCTGGCGAAGCGCTCGGCTTGAGCCGCCGAACGCTAGCGGACCTCAACCGAGCGGTGCGTAGCGTTCCAGGAACTCCGTGATCTTGTCGAGCACCCGCTCTTTCTTTTCCGCTCGGCTCTCGCCACCGGTAGTGGTGCCAAAGAAACTCATGCGCGGCAGCACTTTCCCGATGTCAGTACCGATGCGCGGGACCACCCCGGCGTCGAAGGCGCCCTCCACAAAGTCCCAGGCGGCGGGTTCACGGAGTTTCTCTTCTTTGATGAGAGTGCCGAGTTCTTCTTCGCGGCGCTTGGTAATGAACGCAATCCACTGCTCGGCAATACTCGTATCCGGGTGAACAACGTCGATGAAGTCCATGAACAGGTCGCGTTTGTCGCGCAGGGTCGGGCTCGACTCAACCGCTTGGAGGACTTGATCTTTGTAAGAGTGGTCAGGGACCTGGGATTTCAGCATCGGCTCGCGGAATTTCTCGACCAGCATCAGAATGTAGTCGACGTTGACCTCCACTTGTCTGAGCAGCTCGATCTCGAATACGAGGTCCAGTTGCTCTGGTTGCGGCTCGTTCGCATCGGCATCGGCCCGCATCTCTTCACGCACCGTGAGATAAACGCTCTGCAGGTCTTGAAGCTGACGCGGGCTAAGTTCGTCGTCGTCGGGGAACTCGTCGAACCCAGCCAGCAGGTTTCGTAACCGCAGAATCTCACCGAAGACTTCAGCGAAGTGGTGTTGTTCGCCTTCGCTCACCGGAACGCCTGAACCGGGTTCGTGAAAGGCGAGCATTTCTGCGACTTTAAGTCGGTACTGGGCTAAATAGTGTTCGTATGGCTCGAGCAAGGCGATACCTTGAGCGTTAGCATTCCCGAACAGGGCGAGGGCGTCTTCGGTGTTCTCTTGGAGGTCGCGAAAGCACACGATGTTCCCGTACCGCTTCACGGTGTTGAGAATGCGGTTGGTGCGTGAGAACGCCTGGATCAGCCCGTGGTATTTCAGGTTTTTATCCACATACAGCGTGTTCAGCGTGGGAGCGTCGAAACCTGTGAGGAACATGTTCACGACCAGCAGCAGGTCGACTTCTCGGTCTTTGACCCGCATGGAGAGGTCGCGGTAGTAGTTCTGGAAATTGTCGCCGTTCGCGTCGTAGCTTGTACCGAAAATCTGGTTGTAGTCAGCGATGGCGGTGTCGAGGAATTCGCGGCTTTCACCGCTCAGCTCTCGAGTATCGAACCCTTCTTCTGCGAGGATTCCAGCTTCCGGGTCTTCATTGGCTCCATAGCTGAAGATGGTGGCCACTTTGAGTCGCTTGTGTTCCGGGAGCCCTGCCTGCTGCCTTTTGAATTCGGTGTAGTAGAGCTTGGCGGCTTCTACGGATTGCACGGCCATCATCGCATTGAATCCGATGACGCGGCGCTTGGCTCTAATCGCCTCACCTGCTCCGCTGCTTCGGCGTGCAACATCTGCGGTATTGCTTGTAACGGTGTGCAGGTAGGAGGTATTGGTTTCGCCGGTTTCAGTCTGGCGGCGGGTGTGTTGGTTGAAGTGTTTGAGGATGTAACTGGTGACGGCGCTGATGCGTTCGGGGGCCATAAGCGCGGCTTCTTCTTGAGCGCGGCTCGCGCCTGCAGCCACCGCCTCGCCAGCACGTGCGAGCACGGTGTTGTACGCGAGCTTGAAGGGCAGAACGTTCTTGTCTTCGATCGCGTCGACAATTGTGTAGGTGTGGAGTTGTTCACCGAAGGTTTCTTCGGTGGTGCGTAGAATCACGCGACCGTCACGCGCGCCGTAGGATTTGCCGGCGTTGTCGCGGAAGATCGGGGTTCCGGTAAATCCGAAGATGTTGTACTTTCTGAATTTTTTGGTGATGGCGCTGTGCATGTCACCGAATTGAGATCGGTGGCATTCGTCGAAAATCATCACCGTGTGTTCGTTGTAGATGGGGTGTTTCGCATTCGCGGCGACGAAGTTGGAGAGCTTTTGGATGGTCGTGATGATGATGCGCGCGTTAGGGTCCCCCATTTGTTCGGTGAGGATTTTGGTGGAGGTGTTGGAATTCGCGGCACCTTTTTTGAAGCTGTCGTATTCCCGCATGGTTTGGTAGTCGAGGTCTTTGCGGTCGACGACGAACAGAACTTTGGGGTTGCTCGGTAGTGCGGTGGCGAGTTGCGCGGTTTTGAAGCTCGTGAGCGTTTTACCGGAGCCGGTGGTGTGCCAGATGTAGCCGCCTGCTTGGGTTGTGCCGAGCATGGCGTTGTTCGCGGCCACGTCGATGCGTTGGAGAATTCGTTCGGTCGCGGCGATTTGGTAGGGCCGCATCACGAGGAGAGTGCCGTCTTCGCGGAGCACGCAGTACTTGGTGAGGATGTTGAGGATGGTGTGTTTCGCGAAGAAGGTGCGGGTGAAGCCTTGTAAGTCTGGAATGACTTTGTTGTGGCTGTCAGCCCACCAGCAGGTGAAGGCCCACGTGTTGGAGTTGCGTTTGGTGTGGTCGCTTGGTTTGGGACGTGTGGTGTTGGAGTAGTACTTGGTGAGTGTCCCGTTAGAGATCACGAACACTTGCACGTAGTCGAAAAGCCCGTGGCCGGACCAGAGGGATTGGTTTTGGTAGCGGGCGATTTGGTTGAACGCTTCGCGGAGGTTGACGCCGCGGCGTTTGAGTTCGATGTGGATGAGCGGCAGCCCGTTGACGAGGATCGTGACGTCGTATCGGTTGGAGTGGGTCGCTGCACCCGGTGCGGTTCCGGCGTCGACGGCGTATTGGTTGATGACTTGGAGTTTGTTGTTGTGGATGTGGGTTTTGTCGAGTAGACGGATGTTTTTGGTAGTTCCGTCGTCACGTCGAAGGAGTTGAGTGTTGGCGTTGTGCAGGCGCCATGTTTTCTCTTTGGGACCTTCATTGGCACTCGCGATCGAATTCTTAAAGAACGTTTCCCATTCCGTGTCTGTGAAGCGGATGTTGTTGAGCGCTTCGAGTTGTGCACGCAAGTTCGCCACGAGAGCAGTTTCGTTGCGGATGTCTGCGTATTCGTAGGCTTGTGCCGTCAGCTGCGCGATGAGGGCAGATTCGAGTTGCGCTTCCGACTGATAGGAATCGGCTCCGGTAGCGTCCGCCTCGTAGGTGGCAACGACGGTCGCTTCATCGCTCACCGCGATGGGCGCGACCTTGCCGCGGCTCAGTTCCTCAGCTGTGGACCGATCCATTCCAATCATTCCCTACCCTGCACATCCAGACCCTCATCGCATACGGGTTTATGCCGCTTCAGGCTGCAGTTCTTTGAACGTCAATAGCTTGTCTCGATAGTACTCGTACTGCTTCCGCCGGGCCTCGATCTCGGCAGGCAAACCCGACGACAAGTCGTTCACGAGCGCATCAAACTTGTCGAGCACATCGGCGACCTCGCGCTGCACCTCAATCGGCGGAACCGGAAGAACGACCTTCTTTAGCTTGTTAGCTGAGATGTCAATGACTTTCGTACCAGTAGCTAACTTGTATTTTTGAGAGAAAAAGTTAGTCGACCTAAACCAATATGCAAGGAATCTCGAATCCATAGAACTCCGAATTACTGACGAGTGACCACCAATTACGATCGACTCTTCACCGAGCCACGCGACTGTGGAACAAACGTCTTCGAGATTCTCGCTCGTATTAGTAATAATCACATCGCCAGGCTCGACTACTGTAAGTTTCGCTGCGTCGTCAGGTGCGACAAATGAAACTGTTTCGCACGCAATTCGTCCATAGTGTGTGTAAATTTGTCCGTAGTGTATGGCCCCGACACCCTGCGACTTGAGCATTGTTCTCGGCATACCATTACCTCGGTCAATTTTACCAATTTCTCCAAGCTCAACCCACGTCGCCCCCCCATCTTCAGGGAAGGTGAGTAGTTGGTCGCGGTAGTACTCGTACTGTTTCCGGCGAGCCTCGAGCTCAGCCTCGAGCTCAGCCTCGAGCTTAGCCTCGAGCTTAGTGAAAAGATCAAGAATCTTCACGATCTCCCGTTGCACCTCCAGTGGCGGAATAGGGACTTCCAGTTCAAGAAAGCGTTTCTTGGATATATTAATCCGCGTCACGCCTTGTGCAGATCGAATGATTTGCTTACGCACAAAGGGTGCGCGAAACAGGTATTTCGAGAACTCTGGATCGAGAATCCGCTCATCTTTGAGTCGAAATGCGAAACAAAAGCTGTTCAGGTATAAGTCCGACTCAGGCTGTCTCGTGATAACAGAAGACATGCCAACTTCGTCTAGATTTTCTGACGATGCGGTGAATAGGACATCTCCCAGCGTCAGCTTGTTCTGCTTTTTCCCGTCGGATAGATCCACCCGCTCCAGTTTCGTGAAGTCTACGGAAAGACTGGCGAACACCTGCTTGTACGTTACGAACTGATCATCGCCGTGACCAAAGTCCACTTTCGTTCGCCCGGAAAGCCCCGAGATGAGGGCGCCAAGATCTGAAAGTCTTTGAAACGGAACTCCGTCAGGGCAGAGTTCTTGGATCAGTTTTTCGATGTGGTTCACTGGTTCGCACCTGTTTCGAGCTCGGCGACAATCGCGTCGATGCTGGTGCGCAACTCAACCTGACGTTCCACGATCTCTCTGATTTCGGCATTCAACTGTGCGATATCGATCTTCTCGCGGGTGTCTTCCAGCTCCACGTAGGAGCTCACAGAGAGGTTGTAGTCGTTCGCCGCGATCTCCTCAGCGCTCGCCCGCTTCGAAACGTACTGTTCCTCGCTACGTTCCGCGACCATCTCCACGATCTTGTCGCGATGCGACGACGCCATCACATTATGCTTACCCTGCCGAACGAAGTCTTTCGATGCGTCAATAAACAGCACATCGTTATCCTTCTTTGACTTCTTCAACACGAGTACGCACACAGCGATCGTGGTGCCGAAGAACATGTCCTCCGGCAGCTGGATCACCGCATCGACATAGTTGTTATCCACCAAGTATTTGCGGATCTTCTGCTCCGTGCCCCCGCGATACAAAACCCCGGGGAACTGCACCAACGCAGCCGTACCATCAACCGCAAGCCACGAAAGCACATGCATCGTGAAGGCGAGATCCGCCTTCGTCACCGGTGCCAACACACCAGCCGGAGCGAACCGCACATCATTAATCAGCAGCGGATTGTTCTTCCCCTCCCACCGCGTGGAATACGGCGGGTTAGAAACAATCGCATCGAACGGCTGATCATCCCAATGCTGCGGATCAATCAGCGTATCCCCGTGCGCGATATTGAACTTGTCATAGTTCACGTCATGCAAAAACATGTTGATACGCGCCAAGTTATATGTCGTCAGGTTGATCTCTTGCCCGTAGTATCCCTGCCGCACGCCATTCGGGCCGAGGACCTTCGCGAACTTAAGAAGCAGCGAACCCGAACCGACTGCCGGGTCGTACACGCGCTGTACCTGCGTCTTGCCGATCACCGTCAACCGTGCCAACAGTTCGCTGACCTCCTGCGGCGTGTAGTACTCACCGCCAGACTTACCGGCCTGCGAGGCATACATCTGCATCAGAAACTCGTAGGCGTCACCGAACATGTCGATGCCCTCATCGTGCCGCTCACCCATATCCAGGTCACCGATTGCGTTGAGGAGCTTTCGTAGCTTCTCGTTGCGGCGCTCCACCGTGTTGCCAAGGCGAGGAGAGTTCACATCAAGCTCATTGAAGAGACCCTTCAGGTCATCTTCGCTCGCGTGCCCCACCGAAGAACCTTCGATGCTCTGAAAAACCTTCTCCAGGGTTTCGTTGAGGTTCTCATCCTGTGCCGCTCTCGCCCTCACGTTCTCGAACAGCTGCGACGGGAGGATGAAGAACCCCTTCTCATCCACCATCATGTCGCGGATCGGTTCAGCCTGCTCATCCGTAAGTTTCGCGTAGCTGAAACCTTCGCCCTCGTTTTTCTCGATGAAGCTCGCGAGATTCTCCGAAATAAAGCGATAGAACAGCATGCCGAGCACATAGCTCTTGAAGTCCCATCCGTCGACCGCGCCGCGAAGCTCGTTTGCGACCTCCCAAATAGTCCGATGCAAACGGTTTCGCTGAACCTCACGCGACAAAGAACTCACAACAACCCCTCATATAAGGGCATGCGGAAGCAGCCCGAAAAGTATTTCTGCCAGGATACGTCAGCCCTTCTCAGCCGAAGAGGCGACACGAGCGATAGCGCAACCCTACGCCGATTCCGGCGCCGGTCTCCGCGGTGGGCTCATGCGTGTGTCGAACCGGGTGCTGGCCCACTTTCTCTGGGTTGAGTTAAGAAGGGTGAACAGCTCGCTGCACATGAATCCGCGCGTTCCCTTTCCAATATTCCGCTCGTCGAGCACACCCGCGGCCTCGAGGTATTCCAATGCCTTTTGCGCGGAGGTACGGCTGCTCCCCGTCAGCTGGGCAGCGGCGTTGATCGATAGTGCCGGAAGTTTCGGCAAGATACCCACGATCTTCCACACGGTTGAGTCGCTTCGGGGGGTACTAGCGCCAACACTCTTGGCATACTCAACGACTAACTGGCGGCTATGGGCATCAAAACGATCGAGTTCATATTTCAGTTCGAGAGCGAGGTCCACGGCAGAATCAGCTGCCGCAATGAAGTGGCTGAGCCAAGCATTGATCCCCTCGTTGAGACTCAAAGACCGTTGTGGCTCAACCTCGCCCGTCAATAGTGCACCCTCTGGTATCCCGCGATAGGCCATGAGGCCGGCGACATACTCGTACGACCGGGTCAGCAACACTTGACTCAAGGGCAAGACAGCTCCCTGCGCCAAACCCGTTCGGGCAAACACCGTATGGATCAGCGCGCGGCCAATTCTCCCGTTGCCGTCGGCAAACGGGTGCAGCGTTTCAAACTGCGCGTGGATAATCCCCGCCTGGATAAGCGGGCCGCTGGCAGCACCGTTGAGGAACGCAATGAGGTCTTCGAGTGCCGGTTCTAGATCATCGGGACTGGGAGGAATGAACTCCGCCTCCCCCGGGTGGAAGGTGCTTCCGCCCACCCAGTTTTGCCGATCACGCGTACCGAGATTGCTACGCCCTGGAAGGAGCTCGCGTTGGAGCTTTTCGATGTCTTTCCACTCGAGGCGCTCGACGCTGCTTAGCTCTTCAACGGCGCGCGTCAAAGCTTCGATGTTCCCCATGATTTCAGCTTCAGCGGTGGCACCGGCACTATGCCTAGTTTCAGAGCCACGTTCTTCTCGCCTGAGTTCCTCAAGGGCGATCTTCCTCGCGTTGGACTGCACTCCTTCGATGAACGAACTCGACACCGCTTCGCTGCGGAGTAGATAGGGCGCAAGCGCCTCCAATGTGTCGACGGATTCAAGGCGGTTCAGGCTACGAATGCGCCGCTCTACCCGACCAGCTTCCTGCGACACGTGCGGATCAATTTGCCATTCGGGGGTCGCGAGGGCAAAAGGGACATATGACCAATAGGTGCCGCCCCACCGGTCCCGGGGACGGCGCCCAAGTTCCGAGGGAGACCAAGTGTGAGCCTTCCACGACATCGCCGCCAACCTTTCACTCACAACACTTCTGTGCAACTTTAGTAGCTAAAGTGTTACATAGTAAGGCTTGATGAAAGGTTAGAGATCAAAACTTCACACGTGCGCCCTCGAACGAGCCCTTGGAAAGCGTTGCGGCGGTAGGGCACTTTTCTTACTGTTATTGCACGTGTATTGCACGACAACAAGAAAGCCCCGGCGAAAACCGGGGCTTACCTGCTGTTTCATTAGCGCCCGCGACAGGATTCGAACCTACGACCTTCTGCTCCGGAGGCAGACGCTCTATCCACTGAGCTACGCGGGCAACCGTGCCAGTCTAGCAAGATCGGGCACGGGGCGCGCCCTGAGGGCGCGAAACGTGATGCGCTAGGCGGGAACGGGCAGCTGGGCGCCGTGAAGAACCGCCGACGGATCCGCCGCAATACCGAGACCGCTGGGCTCGGCGCCGCTGCGCACAAGAAGATCGCCGACGGCGGCGATCATCGCGCCGTTGTCGGTGCACAGGCTCGGCGGTGGCACACGAAGCTCGATGCCGAGCTTGTCGCACTGCTCCTGCGCCTTCTTGCGAAGATGACGGTTCGCGGCGACACCACCAACGATCACGAGGGTGCCAAGCTTCTTTTCCTGGCACGCCTTCACAGCCTTGGTCACGAGCACGTCTACGACCGCCTCCTCGAAGGATGCAGCAATGTCCGCGACGGGAACGGCGGCGCCGGTGCGCTCAATCTGCTCCACGGTGCGGGCCACGGCCGTCTTCACGCCCGAGAACGAGAACGTATACGGGTGATCGCCCGCGCGAAGCATCGCGCGCGGGAACCGGAACGCCTCGCGGTCTCCCTCGAGCGCTGCCTTCGAAACTGCAGGGCCGCCGGGGTAGCCGAGGCCTAGCAGACGCGAAACCTTATCGAACGCCTCGCCTGCGGCGTCATCGAGCGTGTCACCAAGGTGCACGATCGGGTCACGAACGAGGTCGCGAACTTCGAGAATCGACGTGTGGCCGCCCGAGACGATCAGGATGATGCTGTGTTCGGGAAGTGGACCGTGTTCGAGGGTGTCCGCGGCAGCGTGCCCAGCGAGGTGGTGCACGCCGTAGAGAGGAACATCGAGAGCCCACGCAATCGACTTTGCCGCCGCAAGCCCCACGTGCACAGCCGTAGCGAGGCCGGGGCCGGATGTTGCTGCCACGTGAGTAATGTCTTTCGGCTCAACGCCGGCGTCTTGAAGCGCGATCTGGAGAGTGGGGACAACCGCATCGAGATGCGCGCGTGCAGCGATCTCGGGAACGACTCCCCCGAATTCCGCGTGTTTCGAAGCGGATGAGGCAAGCCCCTGACCTAGAAGCTTTCCCTCACTGACAATGCCGAAGCCGGTCTCATCGCACGAGGACTCGACTCCAAGAACGACCGGGCTCAACGCCACAGCGACATCGGATCGACGTGGCTTTCGCCCTTCTTCAGGCCGAAGTGAAGGTGGCAGCCGGTCGAGCGGCCGGTGGAGCCAACCTTGCCCACCTGCTGGCCCTTCTCAACCGTGTCGCCCGCGCTCACAGATACGGATGAAAGGTGGTAGTACTCGGTCTGAGCACCGTTGCCGTGATCGAGCACGACGGCAATGCCGCTCCCGGAGCTCTTGTACCCGGCGATCTCGACGGTGCCGGACTCAGCGGCGTAGACGGGGGTGCCACAGTTCGCGCCGAAGTCAACGCCATCGTGCATCTTGCGGTACCCGAGGGTCGGGTGAATACGGTAACCAAACGGCGACGTTATAGGCGCGCCAGGAGTGGGCTTTTGCCACTGGCCCTCGCCGGCGACATCGCCAGCATTGAGACCGCTTGCGGTGAGAGGCGAATCAGCCTTCGCCTCAAGATTCCCCTCGATGGTGGTATCCGCGTAGCTAATCTGGTCAGTCTGGGTGGCCGCGGGGATCGCCGCCTTTGCGGCGGGGGCTGGCGAAGCAACGTCCTGCGCCTTGGAGGCAACGGGCTGCGATGTGGCCTCGACACTCGAGGGAAGGGCCGTGCCCTGATCGGCGGCGGCAGCGGCGAGAGGAACGGCAATTGTCGCCGTGGCGAGGGCGCCCACAACGCCGACCTTCATGGCCGAGCTCGCAGCCTCCGAGTTGCGTCGTGTCCCCTGTGCCGGCTGGAGGGGCCTCATCTGTGCCCTTCCGGCTGCGCGATGCTTCGCCACGTTGAGTGTCCTTCTGCCTTGCCAATGTTCGGTGGTCGCGCGAGCATCTCTCGCGCGAGCTCTTGCGGAGGGGGAAGCTCCGCTTTTCAAGCCACTACTAACGTAGGCCCGCGAAGAGCCCCAACCGTCCCACCTGGCCGAGTGATTGCCGAATTTTTACCGTCGGCGTCTCTCCCATCACGGTTCAGGCGCGCAAAGCCCCTCCACAGCACTTAACTGCCCACAGTCACCCGTGTCGAGCGTCACACGTCTTTACTGTGCGGGTGAGGGGCGCGCGGCCGTCGGTCGCGATCCCCCGAGCCGCTGACGCTGCATGACGTCATTGACTTCGCCCACGAGCTCTTCAAGGACGTCCTCGAGGAATACCGCGCCCACGCTGCGATGGTTCGCGGAGTCGACGCGAGCCATGTGCGCACCGTTGTACTGCATCGCGCGCAACACCTCTTCCACGTCGTCGTCGTCGGCAACCGACACGACCGCGCGCACCTTCCCGGGGCTTACCGGTGTGGTGTAGACGGCCGGGTCTTCGTCGTCGAGCACGATCATGTCCTTGAGGTGCAGGTAGCCCACGAGGTCCCCCGCATCGTTCTTCACGCCGAGGCGGCTGAAGCCCGTGCGCGCCACGATCTCCTCGAACTCCTGGGGGGTGATGCCGTAGCCGACGGTCACCACGTCATCCATGGGCACCATGACATCACCCGCAACGTGATCGGAGAATTGGATCGCTCCCTTGAGCAGACCCTGTTCATCGTCAAGGAGCCCCTCGCGTTCAGATTCGTCCACGATCGCGGCGATGTCCTCGGCCGTGAACTGTGAGGATACTTCGTTTTGTGGCTCAACTCCGATGAGACGCAGCGAGGCGTTCGCGGTGGCATTGAGAAGCCAAATCACGGGTCGGAGAATCTTGGTGAGCCACACGAGCGGGGGTGCGAGGAGCCGCGCCGAGCCCACCGGAAGCGCGATCGAAAGGTTCTTCGGCACCATTTCGCCGAGCACCACGTGAAGGTAGCTCGCGATCAGAAGCGCAATCGTGAACGAGATCGGGTGCACGAGCGCCTCGGGAACGTTGAAACTCTCGAAGATCGGTTCAATCAAGTGCGCGATCGCGGGTTCTGCAACCGCACCGAGCGTCACGGAGCACACGGTCACGCCGAACTGGGCGGTTGCGAGCATGAGCGAGACATGCTGGATCGCCCACAGCGCCGTCTTCGCGCCGGGCTTGCCTTCGGCCGCGAGTGGCTCGAGCTGACTGCGGCGCACACTCATGACGGCAAACTCGGCCCCCACGAAGTAGGCGTTACCAACGAGCATCGCAAGGCCGATGAGGAGCGCGGAAAGATCACTCATGGTCGTCCCCCTCCTCGTCGTCAACGCGTGCACGCGCTTCGTCAGAGAGCAGTTTCATATCGACCGTGTCCACGCGTCGGCCGTCGAGCGCAGTGACCGCGAATCGTACGCCGGGGACCTCCACGACGTCGCCAACCTGCGGGAGTCGCTCGAGGCGGTCCATGATGAGCCCGCCGAGCGTCTCGTAGTCGGGCGATTCGGGAACGATCACGCCCATATCGCGGCGAATTTCGTCGGGTCGCATAAGGCCCGAGAGGGTCCACTCGTCGATCCCGCCCTGCGCGAAACGTTCGGGCTCATCGGTGTCGTGCTCGTCAGATACCTCACCCACGATCTCTTCGATCACGTCTTCGAGGGTGACGATGCCTGCGGTTCCGCCGTATTCGTCGATCACGACGGCGAGCTGCGCACCCTGGGCGCGGAGGTCCTCTAGAAGGGAATCGAGGCCCACGGTTTCGGGAACCCGCACCACCTCGCTCATGATCTCTTTCACGCTCGTGCTCGAGCGCTCGGAGCGAGGAAGCTTGATCGCCTGGCGCGCCTGCACGATACCCACAACGTCATCTTCGCTCTCGTCAGTCACGGGAAAGCGGGACTTGCCGGAGTCAGCGGTGAGGGCGAGCACTTCCGACGCCGGCTCGCTCATATCGATGCTGATCATCGCACCGCGGTGCGTCATCACGTCGGCGGCAGTGCGATCGGCCAGCTGTAGCGTGCGCGAAAGAAGAATCGCCGTGCCCTCATCGAGCGTGCCCGCCTGGGCCGAGTGCCTCACGAGCGAATCGAGCTCGGCGGGTGAGCGCGCAGCCGAGAGCTCCTCTTGCGGCTCGACTCCAAGCAAGCGCAAAAAGAAGTTCGCGGTCGCGTTGAACATCATGATGAGCGGCTTGAGCGCGATCGTGAAGCCGTGCTGAAGGGGCGCCACGATCTTCGCCGTTTCAAAAGGCGCGGCGATCGCAAGGTTCTTGGGGATGAGCTCACCGAACACGACCGAGAAACCGTAGGAGAGCACCATCGCGAGAGTGAGCGCAGTGGTGGCGACAAGTGATGCTTCCATGCCGGTGAAGGCGAGTAGGCTCGAGAGGACTTCGGTCAGCGGGTCTTTGACCGCGAAACCGAAGATCAACGTCGTGATGGTGATACCCACCTGGGCACCCGAAAGGTTCGTGGAGAGGTGCGTGAGAGCGTTCATGACGCCCCTCGCGCCTTTATCACCGCGCGCCACGGCCTTTTCAACCGTGTGCTTATCGAGCGCAACGAGGGAGAACTCAGAGGCCACAAAAATAGCGGTGCCGGCGGTGAGGAGAAGCCCCACGCCGAGGAGGATCCAGGTCATGATGCCCGCTCACCGCTCACGACACACAGGAATGAAGCGCCGCACGAGCGACCTCGGTGAGGGGGCATGCAACTTCGAGGGGGTGAATCGTTCTCGTTCATCGTAGGCGCCACTATAGTGCACGATTCCTTCACAGTGACGGGTCGATTCACACAATAGGCTTGGGAGCATGATGAGGACCTCAATCACTCCCGCGAGCGCCGCGGAGCACCACGCCCGGATCGTCGTTGTCGAGGATGAGCGCACGATCGCACGCACGATTAGCGACCGCCTGAGCGCTGAAGGTTGGGCTGTCGCCATCGCTCACGATGGCCCCTCAGGCGTCACGGCGATCGAAAACTTCAAGCCCGATGCCGTCGTCCTTGACGTCATGCTCCCCGGCTTCGATGGGCTCGAAGTGTGTCGGCGAGTCCGTGGTCTCGGCGAGTTCGGGGTACTCATGCTCACGGCCCGCGATGAGGAGGCCGACATGCTCGTGGGGCTCGGTGTGGGAGCCGACGACTACATGACCAAGCCCTTCTCGATGCGCGAACTCGTCGCGCGGCTCAAGGCTCTCGTGCGGCGCGTGCGCCGAAGCTCATCCGCCCCCGCAACCGCCAACGCGCCCTCCACGATCGAACTCGGCGACCTCCACATCGACCGCGACTCGCGGCGAGTCACACGTGGCGGCACCGAGGCGCACCTCACCCCCACCGAATACGACCTGCTCGTGTGCCTCGCACTCGCACCCGGAACTGTCCTCACGCGCGAGCAGCTCCTCGAGGACGTATGGGACTGGGTCGATGCAACCGGAACGCGCACGGTGGATTCCCACGTCAAGGCGCTTCGCCGCAAACTCGGAAGCGACCTCGTAAGGACCGTCCACGGAGTCGGGTACGCGCTCGAAGTTCCGGAGGGTGAGCTCGCGTGAGGGTTCCGACGCAGGCCCTCGATTTGTCGCCTCTTCAGCGCTTTGGCTCGTTCAAGGTCAAACTCGGCGTCATCGTTGCCGTGTCCGTGCTCGTCGCCGCTCTTCTCGGCTGGGCCGGTTCAGCCGCGGGGCTGAACCCACTGCTCTTCATTCCACTCACGGTTCTCGCGGCCCTCATCGTCACGCAAATCCTCGCGCGCGGCATGACCCGTCCCTTGCGTGAGATGACCGTCGCAGCCAAAGCTATGGCGATGGGTGACTATGGCAGGCGCGTCACCACAAAATCCCGCGACGAGGTGGGCCAGCTAGCGTCGGCCTTCAACTCAATGTCCGCCGAGCTCGCCCGCACGGACGAGCTACGCAGAGACCTCGTGGCCAACGTCTCCCATGAACTTCGCACGCCCGTCGCGGCACTGAGGGGGCAACTCGAAAATATGGTCGACGGCGTTATTCCCGCCACGACCGAAAGCCTCGAGATCGCGCTCAACGAAACCGAACGCCTCACAAGGCTCGTGACCCATCTGCTCGACCTGTCGAGACTCGAAGCGGGAGTCGTGGATATCGAACGCGAGCGGATTGAACTCACGCCGTTTTTGCATGAGGCTGTCGATACCGCTCAGCTTGCCGCCCGGACCCAAGAGCGCGACGTACGCTTCGTGATCGACGTGCAGCCGCAAGAATTGATCGTCGATGCCGATCCCGCACGCATCCACCAGGTCATCGCGAACCTCCTCGACAATGCGTCCAGGCATTCGCCGAGCAGAGGAACGATCTACGTGCGGGCGTGGAGGCTCGAGGACCGCGAGCATGTCGCCATCGAAGTGCGCGATCAGGGTCCCGGAATCGCCGAGGCCGACCGCGAGACCGTCTTCGAGCGGTTCGAGCGAGGCGGAAGCCCCGATCACAGCGGCGGTACGGGTCTCGGCCTCGCTATCGCCCGCTGGGCGGTCGAGCTGCACGGCGGAACGATCGACGTCATCGACCATCCCGGGCGTGGCGCGAGAGATCCGAGTTCAACGATTCGTGTCGTGCTACCGAGCACTCCCCAAAGTGAAGAGCGCACATTCCGTTAGTCTTGGTCGTTAGAAGTTTTCTCACATCGGAAGAGGCGATGGTCTGTGCATGAGGCCCACGAACAAGCATCGGACGAATCTTTCGGGCCGAATCAATGGCTTGTCGACGAGCTGCGCGCGCAGTTCGAGAAGGACCCCCGAGGCGTCGACCCCACATGGGCCGCGCATTTCACGTCCCACCCGCGCACGGGCACACACCCGGACCCCGAGACCGCCGCAACGACAAAGGCTCACGAGCCCGCTGAGGCACGCCCGGCTGCCAAGCCCGAACCCGCCGAACGCTGCTCGCGTGAAAAAGAGTCGACGGTGACCCACAGCCACAGCGGCATCTCGTCAGCGTCGGACCGCCCCCGCAACCCGACCACCGAAATCCCCGCCCTCACCACGTTCGAACCAACCGAACCCGAGCCGAGCCGAATGCGCGGGCCCGCCGCCGCGATCGTCAAAAACATGGACGAATCGCTCACGATTCCCACGGCAACGAGCGTGCGCGACATTCCCGTCAAGCTCATGTTCGACAACCGCGAGGTCATCAACGGACATCTGCGCCGCATGCGCGACGGAAAAGTGAGCTTCACCCACCTCATCGGCTACGCGATGGTCGAGGCGATCAGCGAAGTCCCCGACATGAACAACGGCTTTGAAATGCGGGACGGCAAGCCCACGCTTCTCACGCGCGAAGACATCAACTTCGGCCTCGCGATCGATATTCGCAGGGCCGACGGCCGCCGAGGCCTCGTCGTGCCCAACATTAAAGGCGCCGGCCGCCTCTCATTCCGGCAGTTCCGCAATGAATACGACAGGATCGTGAAGCGCGCCCGCGCGGGCCAACTCACAATTGCCGACTTCGAGGACACGACGGTCTCGCTCACGAACCCCGGCGGCATCGGCACCGTCCACTCGGTGCCGCGCCTCATGAAGGGCCAGGGCGTGATCGTGGGCGTGGGCGCTATGAACTACCCGGCGGCGTTCCAAGGGGCAAGCCCCGAGACACTCTCACAGCTCGCCATCTCAAAGGTCATGACACTGACCTCGACCTACGACCACCGCGTGATTCAGGGCGCAACCTCCGGCGAGTTCCTCAAGGTCATGGCGACCAAGCTCATGGGCCTCGATGGTTTCTACGAGCGCATCTTCACTTCGATGCGCGTGCCGTACGAACCGATCCAATGGGTTCCCGACAACCCGCTCAAAGATTCCGAGCAGGAGAAATTCGCGCACGTCATGGATCTCATCCACGCGTACCGTACGCGCGGGCATCTCGTCGCCGACATCGACCCTCTCCAATATCGCCAGCGGAAACACCCCGACCTCGACGTCTCCACCTACGGCCTCACGCTCTGGGACCTCGACCGCACATTCCCCACGCGCGGCTTCGGCGGAACCGAGAGGGCGACCCTTCGCGACATCATCGAGAAGCTTCGCGATGCCTACTCGCGCACAACCGGGGTCGAGTACATGCACCTCACCGACCCCGAAGAACGACTCTGGTTCCAGGCGCAAATTGAGTGTCCTCGCGAGCCGTTCACGAAACAAGAGCTCACGCACATCATGGACCGCCTCAACGCAGCCGAGGCCTTCGAGCAGTTCCTTCAAACGAAGTACGTGGGCCAGCGGCGCTTCTCGCTCGAGGGTGGCGAAGCGATGATCCCGCTGCTCGACGCCATCATGTCGGGCGCTGCGCGCGCCGGGATGGACGAAGTGTGCATCGGCATGTCCCACCGCGGGCGTCTCAACGTCCTCGCAAATCTCGCGGGCAAAAGCCACGCGCAGATCTTCCAGGAGTTCGAAGGCACGGAGGATGCCGATGAACTCGGTTCGGGCGACGTCAAATACCACCTCGGCACCGAGGGCTCGTTCACGTCGTGGGATGGTCACAGCACGAAGGTGTATCTCGCCGCTAACCCGAGCCATCTCGAAGCCGTCAACCCCGTTCTCGAGGGGATCGTGCGCGCAAAACAAGACCGCTCCACGAACCGCACGCTCGACTTCCCCATCCTGCCGATCCTCGTGCACGGCGACGCGGCGTTTGCCGGCCAGGGTGTCGTGACCGAAACGCTCAACCTTTCCGAGCTTCGCGGGTACCGCACGGGCGGCACGATTCACGTAGTGGTCAACAACCAAATCGGATTCACGACATCGCCGGATTCATCGCGCAGCTCGTTCTATTCGACCGATATCGCGAAGGGCACGCAGCTGCCGATTTTCCACGTCAACGGCGACGACCCCGAGGCCGTCGTGCGGGCTGCTGAAATCGCATTCGCGTACCGTCAGCGCTTCCACCGCGACATCGTGATCGACATGGTGTGCTACCGCCGCCGCGGTCACAACGAGGGGGACGACCCGTCGATGACCCAGCCGCTCATGTACAAGATCATCGAAAACAAGCCGAGCGTACGCAATCTGTTCACGGCAACGCTGCTCGAGAGAGGCGACCTCTCCGACGACGAGCTTCAAGGCGTCGTCGAGAACTTCCACTCCCACCTCGAAAACGCTTTCGCCGGCTCCCGCGCGGGCGCCCGTGTGACGGGGGCGAGCGTTCGCGGGCTCGAGCTGCCCGATTCGCAACAGGCGAGCGAACCACCGCACGAAGTGCCCGCGTTCGACACGGGCGTGAGTCGAGACATCCTCGAGAAGATCGCCGATGCCCACGCCGCCTACCCCGACGAGTTCACGCCGCACCCCAAGATCGCGCAGCTCGCGACCAGGCGTATCGCGATGAGCCGTCAAGGTGGCATTGACTGGGGCTTCGGAGAGATCCTCGCATTCGGCTCCCTTCTCGTCGAAGGTTGCTCGGTTCGCCTCGCCGGCCAGGATTCACGGCGCGGCACGTTTACCCAGCGCCATGCCGTGTTCATCGACGGTAAAACCCAGGACACGTGGACCCCGCTGCAGCACATCGACCGCCAGCAAGCAACGTTCAGCGTGTTCGATTCCTCGCTGAGCGAGTTCGCGGCCCTCGGATTCGAATACGGCTACTCGGTCGAAGCGCTCGATGCCCTCGTGCTGTGGGAGGCGCAGTTCGGCGACTTTGCGAACGGCGCCCAAACGATCATCGACGAGTTCATCGCAAGCAGCGAGCAAAAATGGGGTCAGCGTTCCGGCGTGACGCTCCTGCTCCCCCACGGGTATGAAGGCCAGGGTCCAGACCACAGCTCCGCGCGCCCCGAACGCCTCCTCCAACTGTGCGCCGAACAGAACATGCGCGTCGTCGCCCCCTCAACGCCGGCGAACTACTTCCACTTGCTTCGCCGACAGGCAAAACGCCCACAAAAGCGCCCCCTCATCGTTTTCACGCCCAAGTCGATGCTGCGAAACAAAGCTGCAGCGAGCAGCGTCGAAGAATTCACCTCCGGAACGTTCATGCCGGTGGTCCCCGATCAGGGCCGCAACGCCGAGAGCGTGACGCGCGTGCTGCTGTGTTCGGGCAAGATCTACTGGGAACTCGACAAGGAGCGAAAGAGGCGCGGCGAGGAGACCACGGCAATCGTGCGCCTCGAGCAGCTCGCCCCGATCCCGAGCGACGCGCTGCGCGATGCCCTCGCCCCATTCGGTGACGTCCCGCTCACGTGGGTCCAAGAGGAGCCACTCAATCAAGGCGCGTGGGGCCACCTCGCGATGAATCTTCCCCGCGATATTTCCGCGCGATTGCACGTGCTCGCACGCCCCGCCTCGGCGAGCCCCGCAGCGGGTACCATGAAGAGGCACCTTGTTGAGCAACGCGAACTTCTCGACCGCGCCTTTTCACAGGACACACTCGAGAGGTAGAGGGAATTCCCACTCGCGTAGGAGCGCCATCGGGTCGTGGGCAAGCGTCGGAACCCCGCCCCAAGGCCTCCACCGCCGCAACCGCCATCGAAGCCAACCGAAGGGACCGCACGTGACTTCTTCCCCCGCCCCAGCACAGCCGCGCGTTCGCGTCATCGCGCTTGGCGATGAAATGCTCGCCGGCGCCGGCGACCAGCGCGCGATGGGATGGTTCACGCGCGCCCTCGCCCAGCACAATGGTTCGGGCGATCTCGTGGACTCCTACACCGCCGCGATCCCCGGCGAAACAACCGCGGAGCTCGCACGGCGATGGGAAGCCGACGTCACTCGCCTGCTCGACACTCACAACACGGGCGAAAGCGATGACACGCAGCACCGCGTCGTGATCGCTCTCGGCCGCGCCGACCTCGACGCTGGCATCAGCATCGCGCGCTCGCGCCTCAATCTCGCAACGGTCCTCGACGGCCTCGGCCACCTTCGGATCCCCGTCTTCGTCGTAGGCCCTGCCCCCTCGAAGGACCGTGAACGCACCGACGCGATCCTAGAGCTTTCGCACGCTTTCCACGACGTGTGCGCACGCCGCCGCATCCCCTACGTGGACCCAGCGGCCGCGCTTGCCCACCACGATCAATTCCTCGCCGATGTCGCGCGCTCGCCGCGCGATTTGCCGTCGCAAACCGGATACGGGCTCATTACGTGGCTCGTGCTTCACGGCGAATTCTCGGAATTCCTCGCCACCCAGTAGGCTCCCACCGCGCGTGATGTTGATCCCCTCGCGGCATGACCCCCGCGGTCACGCGCATGAAGTGTGAGACAATACCGGGGTTGCCTTCGCACCTGATGTGCGGGCAGTGACTCACGAATCGAACGAGAAGGAGAGTGCCATGAGCAAGCGCGGACGCAAGCGCAAGTCGCGTAGGAAGAACAACGCGAACCACGGTAAGCGCCCCGGCGCCTGAGCAACGCGCTCGGCACGCGAATCCGTAAAACGCCCGGCTGACATCGTCAGCCGGGCGTTTCTTCGATGATGGTGGCGGAGCAGTCAGCCGCGCGCGGGACCCTCACTCGTGCGGGTAACGGCGATCGATTCACTGCGCACGGTGCCGTCGGGCCCATAGCTCACGCGCACCTCGCGATAGGTGAGGGTGCGCGCCGAGCCACGCACGCGCTCGCGAAGTTCTTCGGAGGCACGACCCGCGCATGACGCGCGCAAAAGCTGGCGTACAAGTCGCGCCTGCTCGATTTCTCGCGCACATGCGGCGCACTCTCCAAGATGGCTTTCGAGTTCAACCGCTTCGGCGTCGCTCAGCCGCCCGGTGAGGGCGCGATCGACCCGATCCATGAGGCGCTCAAGCGCTGGATCACCCATGAGTAGCCCCTTTCGTTGGTCTCAGCCCTGCCGACTCGGTGCCGCGTCTCGCGGCATTTACACGGACATTGAACGCCTCACATGCACCTTTTATTCCCCTCACGCTTGCGTCTCCTCGCCCGCGGCGGAATCGGAATCGCGCAAATAGCCGCGCTCGCGCGCGTACTGCTCGAGCGAAGCGCGCAGGAGCCCGCGCCCCCGGTGGATACGCGACATCACGGTGCCGATCGGCGTGCCCATGATCTCGGCGATTTCCTTGTATGAGAACCCTTCGACGTCCGCAAGGTAGACCGCTTCGCGGTAGTCGTCACGGAGGTCGTTCAGCGCGTCTTGAATATCGCCTTCGGGAAGGAGCGCGAGTGCTTCGGCTTCAGCGCTGCGAAGCCCCGTGCTGTCGTGAGAGGCTGCGCGGGCAAGCTGCCAATCTTCAACCTGCTCGCCTCCGGATTCCTTGGGGCGGCGCTGCGCTTTTCGATACGACGAGATGAAGGCGTTGTGCATGATGCGGAAAAGCCAGGCGCGCATGTTCGTCCCCGCCTTGAAGCTCGTGGAAGCGCGAAATGCCCGCACATAGGTATCTTGAACCAGGTCCTCGGCGTCGTGCTGATGCCGCGTGAGGCGAAGCGCACCCGAATACAGTGCGTCGATGTGACTGAGCGCCTCGTGCTCAAATTCCTCGGGGCTGAGCGTCGTGGGTGACTCGGTGTCCGCCTGTGCTGCGGCAGCCTGTTCATCGCGCTCCACAGCACCCTCCACATCGCTCCCCGGACCGGGGAACTTCTCGTTCTCGCTCATCGCTTCGACTCTACGCTGTTCAGGTGGGAGTTTCATGCGGTGCGGTAGTCTTGGCGTGTTCCGATTCGCATGGCTTTACAAAGGAAGCTGAGGAAAGCATGTCCCTCGTTCGCCGCATCGCACGCCCCCTTCTCGCCGCACCGTTCATCTTCGAGGGTGTGCAGACCGCCATCCGCCCGGATCGCGTTCTCGATGCTCTTCCCGTAACGATCGCCGACATCGACGAGCAGGTCTCCAAGAGCCCGCTCCCGACCGACGCCGAAACGATTCTTCGCGCCGCCGGTGGCCTTGCCGCTGTCGCTGGCGCTGCCTTCGCGCTCAACAAAAAGCCGCGCCTTGCCTCCGCCACCCTCCTTCTCACCACCACGGTCGGCCTCGCAGGCCGCAAGCGTGTCTGGGAGCTCAAGGGCACCGAGCGCACCGAGGAACTGCGTGCGATCGCCGGTGACCTCGGCCTCCTTGGTGGCATTCTCCTCGCGGCTGTCGACACCGACGGTAAGCCCTCGCTCGCCTACCGCGTCGACAAGGCCATCGAGCGCGCCCAGAAGTCCGCTGCCGAAAAGCAGCGCGAGCTCGAAAAGGCCGCTAAGAAGAACAAGAAGAAGTCGTCGAAGAGCCTCGACGAGCTCGACCGCACGCTCGCGAAGAAGATCAAGAGCGCTGCCTGAGTTCGAGGTTTTTCGTGTCTGACGTTCAGTGGACGGCGCCCGTTGCCCACGGGCCCGTCGACGCTCACGTCAGCATTCCCGGCTCGAAGTCCCTCACGAATAGGTGGCTTGTGCTCGCCTCCCTCGCGAGCACACCCACCGCGCTCGTGGGAGCACTTGCGTCTCGCGATTCACACCTCATGATCGAGGCGCTCGAGGCGCTCGGCGGGAATGTGCGCAAAAGCGATCGCGCACTCGTCGTCGAACCGCTCATGCCCGGTGCGCCGAGCATCGATGACGAGGCGCCACTCGAGATTCACTGCGGCCTTGCGGGAACGGTCATGCGTTTCGTGCCGCCGCTTGCCGCGCTCGCGGGTCGGCCCGTGACGTTCACGGGCGATGAAGGCGCGCTCGTGCGCCCCATGGCGGCGCTTCTCGATGCGCTTCGCCAGCAGGGCGTCGAGGTGACATGCCACGGCCAGGAAGGATTCTTGCCCTTCACGGTGCACGGCAACGGTCTTCGCGGCGGCACGGTGGCGATCGACGCGAGCAGCTCGAGCCAGTTCGTCTCTGCTCTCCTTCTCACCGCCGTCCGGGCCGATTCCCCCCTCACCATTCGCCATGTCGGTGAGCACCTCCCCTCACTCCCCCATATCGAGATGACCCTCGCGCTCCTTCGCGAGTGCGGCATCGATGCTCGCCATGAGGTCACGGATGGTCATCACGAATGGACCGTCACACCAGGCGAGCTGCGCCTGCCCGATCCGGTTACCGTTGAGCCCGATCTTTCCAACGCGGGCCCGTTCATCGCCGCGGCCCTCGTTGCCGGCGGCACCATCTCGATCGAGAACTGGCCGAAACAGACGACCCAACCGGGAGATGAATTCCGAAGGATCCTCCCCCTCATGGGCGCGCGCGTCGAGCGCATCGGGCCGGACGTCGAGTTTTCGGGTACGGGTCCCCTTCGAGGGATCGATATTGACCTCTCGGCCGTCGGCGAGCTCACCCCCACCATTGCGGCCCTCGCCGCTCTCGCCGACACTCCGAGTCGCCTTTCCGGGATCGGGCACCTGCGCGGCCACGAGACGGACCGCGTCCACGCCCTCGCCGTCGAGCTCACAAAACTTGGCGCGCGTGTTCACGAGGGCGAGGACTTCCTCGAGATCACACCGGGCCCCATGACGGGCACCGTTGTCGAAACCTACAAGGACCACCGCATGGCAACCGCCGCCGCGATCATCGGGCTGCGCGTTCCCGGCGTTCGGGTCGTGAACGTCGACACGACGAACAAGACCCTTCCTGACTTCGTGGGAATGTGGACCTCGATGCTGCACACGGAAAGCCCCGCGGGGAACACGTGGTGAGGCGCGCAGGGAATCTCACAAACTACGAGGATTTTGATGAATCCTCGGTGCGTTCGCGCCCCAATCGTCGCGGCTCCCGACCCCGCACGAAGGAACGCCCCACCTATGCCGATGCCATCACCGCGCGTGTCGTGGGAGTCGACCGTGGCCGCTGGCGCACCATCGCGGAGGAAGGCACCGAGAACGAACGCGCAGTGACCGCTATGCGCGCGCGTGCCCTCGGGCGCACCCCCATCGTGCCCGGCGACCTCGTGCGTCTCACGGGCGACACCTCCGGGCGCACCGACACGATCGCCCGGATCGTCGAGGTTGGCGAACGCACAAGTTTCCTGCGTCGAAGCGCCGACGATGACGACGCGAGCGAGCGCCCCCTCGTCGCTAACGCTGACACCCTCGTGATCGTGACGGCCCTCGCGAACCCCGAACCGCGCGGAGGCATGATCGACCGCTGCCTCGTCGCTGCCTATGTCGCGGGTATCACGCCACTGCTGTGCCTCACTAAAGCCGACCTTGCTGACCCCGCGACGTTCCTCGAAAGGTACGCGCCGCTCGGAATCGAGCACCTCACCACTCACATGAATGCCGACGGCAGCATCGCCGGTATCGACGCGCTACGCGAACGCCTCGGCGGGCATCTGAGCGTACTCGTGGGCCACTCGGGCGTCGGCAAATCGACGCTCATCAACGCGCTCGTGCCGGGCACCGACCGCGCAACGGGACACGTCAACGCTGTCACGGGCCGCGGGCGCCACACCTCGAGCTCCGCCCTCGCGTTGCGCCTTCCGGGAAGCGACGGTTGGGTGATCGATACGCCCGGGGTACGCTCGTTCGGCCTTGGCCACGTGAGCCCCGAAGAACTCGAATCCGCATTCGAGGACCTCGCTCCCCTCATGGAGGAGTGCCCGCGCGGCTGCACCCACATCAGTGCCGACGAGGGCTGCGCCCTCGATGCACTCGTCGCCGAGGGGCGCGCGGGAAGCGCCGGCCCCGCCCGACTCGCAAGCTTTAGGCGCCTCAACTCGACGCTGCGCACCAATGACCCCTGGGCCCTGTAGCTGCCCACCCGAGCGAAGGAGAAACCACGTATGGCCTCGGCACACCAGGACGATATCCGCCTCGCCCACGTTCTCGCCGACTCCGTCGACCAGCTCACGATGTCGCGTTTCAAGTCTGAAGACCTCACGCGCGAGCGCAAGGACGACGACTCGATCGTGACCGATGCCGATCGAGCGGCGGAAGAACTCATTCGCGCTCAGCTTTCTCGTACCCGCAGCCGCGACCAGGTCATCGGCGAAGAGTTCGGCTCGCACGGCGAGAGCAACCGAAAGTGGATCATCGACCCCATCGACGGCACCGCGAACTTCGCGCGCGGCGTTCCCGTGTGGGCGACGCTCATCGCCCTCGAGGAAGACGGCGAGGTCGTCGTGGGCGTCGTGTCAGCGCCCGCTTTGAATCGGCGGTGGTGGGCAGCCGTCGGAGCCGGGGCCTTCACGGGCCCGCGCCTGTCTGCCGCCCAACGCCTTCATGTCTCCTCCACCGAGCATCTTGAGCAAGCCGTGCTGTCCTACGGGAGCCTCGAGGGCTGGGCCCGCGCCGGGAAACTCCGCGAGTTCGTGAACCTCCTTCAGAGAGTCGAACGCACCCGCGGGTTTGGCGATTTTTGGAGCTACATGCTCCTTGCCGAGGGGGGAATTGACGCCGCGATCGAACCCTCCCTCAAGCTCCACGACATGGCGGCTCTCGTACCGATCATTGGCGAAGCAGGCGGGCGATTCACCGATCTCGACGGCACAGACGGCCCCTACGGGGCGAGTGCAATCGCAAGTAACGGGCCACTTCACGGCGCGATCCTCGAGGCTCTGCAGTCCTCTCGCTAGGCTTCTGCCTCGGCAGACGCGAAGGAGAAAACTGTAGAATAGTGGCGCACACGTGCGGCGTTATCGCCGCGCACCACACCACCTGGGAAGGACCCTCATGAGCGTCAAGCGCGTTGCTCTCCTGACCGCGGGCGGTTACGCCCCGTGCCTCTCGTCCGCCGTCGGCGGCCTGATCGAGCGCTATAACGAGCTGAACCCCGAGATCGAGATCATCGCCTACAAGCACGGCTACTGGGGCCTGCTCTCCGGCGAGAAGATCGTGATCGACGATGAGGCCCGCAAGAACGCGCACCTCCTGCACAACTACGGCGGCTCGCCCATTGGCAACTCGCGCGTGAAGCTCACAAACGCGAAGAACCTCGTCGAGCGCGGCCTCATCAAGGAGGGCGAGAATGCTCTCGAGGTCGCTGCGAACAAGCTCAAGGCTGACGGCGTTGACGTGCTCCACACGATCGGTGGCGATGACACGAACACAACCGCCGCCGACCTCGCGAAGTACCTCGCCGACAACAACTACCCGCTCCAGGTCGTGGGTCTGCCGAAGACGATCGACAACGACATCGTCCCCATCCGCCAGTCGCTCGGTGCCCGCACGGCCGCTGAACAGACCTCCCTCTTCGCGCAGAACATCATTGCGGAGAACGGTTCGAACCCGCGCATGCTCATCATCCACGAGATCATGGGCCGCGCATGCGGCTACCTCACTGCGGAGGCCGCACGCTACTACCAGGATTGGCATTCGAAGCAGCAGTGGCTGCCGTCGATCGGCCACGATGAGCGTCGGTGGGATGTCCACGCCGTATTCCTGCCCGAGCTTGCTCTCGATATCGAGGGTGAGGCGGAGCGTCTCAAGAAGGTTATGGACGAGGTCGGTTGCGTCAATATCTTCCTCTCGGAGGGCGCCGGCATCCCCGAGATCATCGCCGAGCTCGAAGCCAAGGGCGAGGAGGTCGAGCGCGATCCGTTCGGCCACGTGAAGCTCGACAAGATCAACCCCGGCCAGTGGTTCGCGAAGCAGTTCGCTGAGCGCCTCGGTGCCGAGAAGGTCATGGTGCAAAAGTCCGGTTACTTCGCTCGCTCTGCGAAAGCTAACGCTGATGACCTGCGCCTCATCAAGTCGATGACCGACCTCGCCGTGCAGGTCGCCCTTGAAGGCGGCACCGGCGTGATCGGCCACGACGAAGAAAAGGGCGACCAGCTTCGCGCGATCGAGTTCGAGCGCATCGCCGGTCACAAGGCTTTCGACGTGGACCAGGAATGGTTCGCTGGCGTTCTCGAGCGCACGGGCCAGAAGCTCGTGAAGGCCGAGAAGCACTGATTTCTCCGCTAGGCGGGATGATCGCCTGAAGGGCCCGGGCACGTGCGTTTTGCGCTCGTGCCCGGGTTTTATTAACTGCGAAAGGGGTCCGACGCTTGATTCGCCACACGCTGACCGCACTCTTCCCGCCACATGCCCGCGAGAGTGGGGAGCCGCCGCTGGGGCCGCACGCTGATCACTACGAGGCTTGGAGCGGCGTCCTGGATTTCTCGCGGCGGCCGCGCCAGGGTTCCCTGGGCGATTGCTGGCTCATGGCGCCAATGCTCGCAATCCACGCGCTCGATCCCGAGTTTTTTGCGAACGCCATCAAGGTTCAGCCCGGGTCACCCAAAACGCTCGCGCGTGTGTTCGTAGAAGGCGCCCCGGCGTGGCGCAGCGTGAATATGCGCTTTCCTGCCACCGAAGGTGGCCACTTCGCCTACGCGACAGAAGAAGGGGGCGGCCCCGGCTGGCCCGGAATTCTCGAGAAGGCGTGCGCAGCGGAGTTCGCGGGATCATACGCCTGGATTGCGCGGGGCTTTGCGAAATGGGGCTTTCCGGCGCTTAGCGGCGTGCGCGCCTCGACGCGTCTCACGCTTCCCTCCCCCGGCGAGGTCGAGGATCTTCTCGCCAAGAAGCGGCCCATCGTCGCCTCCACCCACATGTTCTCCCCCGCGCTCTCGCGCGAGCGACAGTCGGGAGCTATTCCGCCGATGCACGTCATGGCGGTTGTGGGTGCGAAGCCTAATACCGGCGAGATCGTGCTGCGTAATCCGTGGCGCCCGGGTGCCTGGGTCACACTCAACAAGCGAGAGTTCCGCCGCGCGTTCCTCTCAGTCGACGTGCTTGACCAGCCACTCGGGCGCTCACGCAAAGGCTCGTAGGGTCAGCCCTTACAGTTGAACCCGTTCTGCTTCTTGCCGGTGCCGGAGCAGTAGGCGTGTCCGGCCTCGAGGCCTCCCGTGTTCAGGGTCAGCTCGCTGACCGTCACGGCAATGTAGCCGGCGTCGTTGAGCTGGCTGAGGATCTGCTCTGCCGCGTCCACGGTTGAATCGTGAATATCGTGCATGAGAGCGATCGGCTCGGCGTAGGCGTTTGCACCCTCGACGGCTGCCGCGATCGTTTTTGCCGTGTCCTTCGTTTTCCAGTCGAGAGTGTCGACGTCCCACTGGACGATCGCCATGCCGCGAGAGGCAACAATCTCATCCACGGTTTCGTTGTGGCTGCCATACGGCGGGCGGAACAGAAGCGGCTCGAACCCCGTGGTCTCGGCGAGAAGATCAGAGTTCTCGTTGACTTCCTTCTCCACGCGCTCGCGCGACTTGCGCTTGAGGTCGGGGTGGGTCACGGAGTGGTTGCCCAGTTCAAAGCCCGCTGCCGCGAGCATGAGAGTCGTCTTGCGGTGTTCTTTGATGCTGTTGCCCATTTCGAAGAACGTCGTTGCCGCTTTCGCCTTCTTGTAGACGTCAAGGAGCTCGGGAGTACGGGCGCCGGGGCCGTCATCGTAGGTCAGAGCGACGCAGTGCTCGAGGAACACGTCGTAGCCGATCGCGGTGGTCGGGCGCACAGCCCCACCGGGAGTGGGCGACGGTACCTCAGTCGAGGCGCCTTCGCCTTCGGCGCCGTCGGACTGCCCTCCATCCGATGCCGCGGGGCTTGCCGCTTCGGAACCGTCCGACGGTCGGTTCGGCGAATCGATCGGCTTTGCAACATGGCGCTTAGGCGTGAAGTGTTCGAGTTCTTCGCTCGGCTCACCCGTGAATTTCGCGGGCTTTGCGCTCGCGTCCTTCGCGAGCTTTCCAAGATCAGAAAGGAACGGTTCCGCGTCGACGACGAGCCGTGCCGGGGCCGCACCGGCCGCTCCCGTACGGAACGCGAGCACGAGTTTGCCCTCGGGATTGAACGCCATCGCCGGACCATTGCCGTACGGGGCACTCTTGTCAATGAGAGCTTTATCGACGGCCGAGGCATCAACCTTGGCCTTGCCTGCGGCATCGTGGACGGCTTTCGCAAACTCGCCCCACTTCGCGGCCTCGATAAGCGCGGCTGGGGCAAACGACTGCTTCTTTCGTGCGTCGTACCAGATCGAGCAGGGCACATCCGCCTCGTCGCCGAGGCTCCCCACAACCGCGACGCCCACGACGTCCTGAGCGGCGGCGAGAATCGTAGCCTTGATCTCGACCTTCTCGATGTCGCCCCAGTGCGCCTCGCGCAGCAGACGGTTTCGCACGACCTCGGTCGCCTGGGTCAGATTGCGTGCCTTCGGAAATCGCGGGGTCGTGACGGTCTTGCCTTCGGCTTCGGGGTTGAGCGTAACGTCAACCGTTTCGAGGAGCGAAGCATCTGCGCTCGTCCACTCGGTCGACGGTTCGGGACTCGTGCTCGGTGACTGCGCGCCACCCTTACCGGAGGCCTTATCGCCGTTCTTTCCATCCCCTGCATTCGAGCAGGCAGCGAGGCCGGCGACGGCACCAGCTGAAAGTCCGGCGAGAGCGGTGCGGCGGCGAATAGGACGGGTTTCAAGAAGCGGCGACACAATTCTTCCTTCGTCGAAAGTGTTGGAAAGCGAGTACTCGCACGAACCTGCACAGCTAAATAACATTGTCCGCGCGCGCCTCGCCGCCCACGAGTGTACTCCCCTGCGATTCACGAACCATCACGCCCACGCGCATCGCGAGCCCGGATTGATCCCGGAGTCCGCCAGCCCTCCCGAACATTGGAAACTTCGAGGTCGAGCCGTCGCTCGGCGCGTGGTGGTGCCGGTCCATCCTCCATAAAGAAATCGGCAAAAAAGAGGCCCTCGCCAGTCAATGCTGGCGAGGGCCTCTACTGGTAGCGGGGGCAGGATTTGAACCTACGACCTCCGGGTTATGAGCCCGGCGAGCTACCGAACTGCTCCACCCCGCGTCGGTGATCTCTAACTTAGTAGGCCTCCACCGCGGAGTCTAGTTTTGAGCGCGTAAACGTTCCGTAGTTCACGTTCACGCCCCGTTTACACTCCCGTTTCCTCTCTAATTCCCGCCATTAGAGAGCTGGGCGTTTGCCGCATCGGCGCGCTCAATGGCATCCTTCAGACGCTTCTGTGCCTCGCCGTACTTCGCCCAATCACCCTGAGCACGCGCAGACTCGGCGTCTTTCCAAGCGGCATCAAGATCCTTGAGCGCAGCGTCAAGATCTGCCTTCGGGTCGCCCGAACCTTCAGCCGGCGCCGGTGGTGCCGGGGCATCGCTCGGGCTGGGGCTCGGCTCGGGGCTTGGCGATGGTGACGGTTTTCCGTCGTTGCCGCCCTTAGCCGGATCCGAGACCGCGTCTTCGACGGCTTTAGCCTCACCCGTCGTGGGGACCTCGGCGTCGCCTGCACTCGCGCCCGAATCGCCGCCAAAGACGGCATCGAGCGCCTCGTCGAGCGTGTCAGCGTAGCCCACCTTGTCGCCGAAGCTCACGAGCACCTTGCGCAGCAGCGGATACGAGGTGCCGCCACCTGCACTCGAGCTCATGACGTACACCGGCTGGACATACAGGAGACCACCGCCAACGGGCAGCGTAAGCAGGTTGCCGTTGATGACCTTAGAGTTGCCTTGCCGCAAGAGGTTCAGCTCATTCGAGACCTGGGGGTTGGAGTTGAACGTATTTTGCACCTGGCGCGGGGCACTCACCGGATTCGAGCTCGGGAGCACGAGGAGCGTGAGCTTGCCGTAGTCCTTCGCGGGATTGCCCGCCTTCGTCCCCGTCTCGGAATTGACAGCGAGCAGGCCCGTGAGAACATCCTGGCCGGATTCGGGGATATAGCTCGAGGAGAGCGTGAACTGTGGCGCGCTCTCGTCGGGCATCTGCATCGTGAGGTAGTGCGGGGCTTGAAGCGGCGCCGAGCCACTCTCGCTATCGCGCGCCTGGGTGGGGTCCGGGGTGGTCTGCCAGAAGTCCTGGCCCACGTAAAAATCCTCGGCTTTGTCGATGTGGTACTTACCGAGAATCGAGCGCTGCACCTTGAAGTAATCTGCCGGGTAGCGAAGGTGGCTCATGAGTTCACCGGAGATGTCGCTCGAGGGCTTGACGGACTCCGGGAACGACTTCTCCCACGCCTTGAGGATGGGATCTTCCGTATCCCAGGCATACAGGGTCACGCTGCCATCGAAGGCGTCGACGGTGGCCTTCACCGAATTACGCATGTAGTTCACGCGCCGCTCACGAAGACCGGCCGTATCGGCGCCGTTAACCTTCGAGTCGGTCACGACAGCGTCGAAATTAGTGGCCTGTGCGTACGGGTAGCGATCGCTCGTGGTGTAGGCATCGATGACCCACTTGAGCTTGCCGTCCACGACTGCCGGGTACATCTCGGTGTCGAGCGACAGGAACGGCGCAACCGTTTTCACGCGCTGCTGCGGGTCGCGATCGTAGAGGATCTGCGACTTTTCGTTCACGTAGCTCGAAATCAAGATGTTGAACTCGCGGAACTTAATGGCAAACAGCATTCGGTTAAAGAAGTTGCCGACACTCGGGCCACCGTTACCGGTATAGGTGTTCGAAACCTGGCTGCCCTGATCATCGCCATCTGTTCCGGACTGGTAGTCGAACTCCTGGGGATCGGCGCCTTCGGGGGCACCGACGATCGAATAGCTCGGCGAATGACGCCCGAAGTACACGCGCTCTTGGAAGTCGCCGAGCTTGCCCGAGCCGGGAACACCGGACTGATAGAAGGCGGGCTCGCCATCGGGGCGCCGCTGGTTACCGTAGGCCGCAGCAACGCCGAATCCGTGGGTGTACACGACGTGCTGATTCACCCACGACTGCGAGGAGAGCTCGAGCTTGTCAGGCCGTAGCTCGCGCACGCCGATCACGGTGTCTTGTTTTTGCCCGTCGATGTCGTAGCGGTCCACGCTCAGTGTCTCTTCGAACCCCCAGTAGCGTCGGTTCGCCTCGCGCTGGCCGAATGTTGGCGACACCACCGCGGGGTCGAGAAGGCGGATCTGCGCCGTCGTCGCGGCATCCTCGCGCAGCTGACCCGACGTTGCCGTCGACTTTGCGCGATAGGAAATCTCGTTGACGTCTTCGAGCCCATACGCCGCGCGCGTGGCAGCCATGTTCTCTTCGATGAACGGCTTTTCGAGATTGCGCTCGTTCGGCTCCACCTTGAACGTCTGAATGAGGTAGGGGTAGACCATGCCCACCGCGACTGTCGAAAGCACGATGAGGCCCGCCGCGGCAGCGGGAAGTTTCCAGTTGCCCTTGAGGATCCACGCGAGCAGAAGGAGTGCGACGATAATCGCCGAAATCGCGAGAATCGTTTTCCCCGGGATCAGCGCGTGAACGTCGGTGTAGGCGGCGCCATCAAACTTCTCGTGCGAGGCAGTGAGGGCCGCATACCGTTCGAACCAGTGCTGGGCCGCAAGCACAAGCATGTACGCCATCGCGATGATGCCCACGTGCGTGCGCGCTGCGCGAGTAAGTTTGAGGCCCTTTTTCTGATCCCACTCGATGCCGCCGTAGATGAAGTGCCCGAGAACGGCGGCGAACGCGCTCGCGAGAATCACGAAATTGACGAGCCCGAGCGCCGTCTCGACCACGGGAAGGGTGAACACATAAAACGCGATGTCTTTATGGAAGATCGGATCGGTTTTCCCAAACGGCTCCTGGTTGAGCATGAGCAGGATCTCTTGCCACTGCCGAGTCAGGGTCAGTCCACCAAAAATCCCGAGAATTACCGGGGCAGCGATAGTGATGATCTTGCGAAGCGGCTCGACCGCGTCGCGGAACCCCGCGATCGCGATGTCTTCACGGGTGACGGGCACGATCTGCGGCCTGTACTTGTGGCTCACCCACAGGCATACGAAAATCGGGGCGGCAACAGCCACGAGCCCCACGAGGAACAAGATCCCCTCCGTCACCCACTTCTTCACGAGGAAGTCGTTGAAGCCGAGCTGGTCGAACCACATGTAGCTCGTCGCAACCTCGGCGAACCATGCAAACGCCACGATCAGCGCAACGATCACGACGAGTGTGATCGTGAGCGGCGAAACTTTCTTCGCGTTCTTCTTACTCGCCGAGCCCGCGGGCCTTGGACCTGGCTGGGCAGCACCGGCAAAGGGATTCGTAAAACTCAACGGCGACCTCGGCTCACATCGTGGGGAACTATCGTGGGAGGAGTACTCACCCCGCCTAGAGGCAAGTGCCACTATTGTCCCAGTAAGGAGCAAGCGCTGTGCATTCAGAAACGCGAGACCTCAACTTGAGCGAAACCGAAGGGGCCCTCGCGGCCGCGGTACTCGAGCTCGTTCGCCACACGCGCGAACAGGATTCCCCGGGACCCGAACACATCGCGCGCTTCGCCCTCTTCAGCACCGAAGCCCTTCTCGAGGAACGCCCCGAGCTTTCTCGCCTTCTCCCGCAAGAGACGCTCGACCTCGCCAGCGGCGACCCCCACCATCTCACGAGCATCGAGACCGGCACACAGCATGGCGATGTCGCCGACGAGCTCGAACACGCGCTCTGGCCCGAAGGCTGCGCGGGCGGCTACATTCAAGCCCGCATCCGCGGCGCGATCGATGGCGCGCCCGGCGCAGGTCCCGCACCCGTGTTCGTCGCCGCGGGCGCCTTGAACACGGGCGAAACGTTCAGCGCGGTCGCACGTGAAGGCGAGGATCTCCGCGTTGGCCGCGACCTGATCCCCGAACTCGTCGCGGCACTCTGCGCGAGCCTCGGCATTGACTCACCGAATGCTCGCGCCGCAGCGCAAACCGAGTAAACGCGCGAAACGAGCAAGCGTCGGACCCCGCACCCCCGCATAAGCGCACGTGCGGAAGCCGACGCTCCACTCCACGTTCAGGCGTAGCTGGGTTCCTCCACCTCGGTGAGCGCCTCGAGATCGCTCTCACTGAGTTCCCCCTCAACGCCTGCATGGCTCTCCAGTCGAGCATGCACCGTTTCATTCTCCCCGGCCTCTGCAGCCTCATCTTCGGCATCGGGTGAAGTGGTGCGAACCTCACCGGTGTTCTCATCCACCCACGACGGCGCACTTTTCGCGTACTGCGCGGTTCCGTAGGTGAGGTCGATCGCGACGTGATCGGCGTGCATGAGAAGCTCCGTGCGAGTGTTGCCGTCACGGTCCTCCCACGTCTGTGTCACGAGGCGGCCCGTGCACAGGAGTGGCTGGCCACGCTTCACCGATAGCACAACGTTGTTCGCAAGCGATTCGCGTCGCACCTGCACGCGCACGTATTCCGGCTTGCGTTCCTTCCATTCCTTCGCCTGCACGTCGTAGTACCGATCATTGACGGCGACGGTAACGGACGTGCGGCAGCCGCCACCATCAAACTTGAAGATTGTGGCATCCGCGGTCGCGTTGCCCTGGATGGTTGTGACGATTGCGTTCATTGAAGTTCCCCCTGGGATCGGTCGCCGCCCGGTGCGGCGCTCACCCACGAGCATGCCGAGCACGGCGCCCACACAAAAGCTCCTCTCCCCCGCTTGTGGATACATCGAGGCTGTGCGGCTCGCACCACCGCCCATTCGGCCCCGGCGCGCTCTCCCGGTACACTGGATCCGCCCACGCGGCACGCCTCCATAGCTCAATGGATAGAGCAACGGCTTTCTAATCCGTAGGTTGCAGGTTCGAGTCCTGCTGGGGGCGCGAAAAAGCGCCAGTGTTCTCCACTGGCGCTTTCGCTTTGTGATCCGTGCGGATCAGTGGGCTCCCGGCCTGCGGGATACGAGAGGGTTAGCCGCTTCGGCCGACGGTTGCCGCACCTGTAGCGGACGCATCTGCTGCGGCTCGGGGTAGGACTGACCGAAGGGGAAGCGACCAAACTGTTCTTCCCCGATCACATGCCCCTCTTCTCGGGCCCGGTCAAGGAGTGCAAGCGCCTCCTCGGGGGTCGGGTACTTGCCGCTGAAGGTGGAGCCGGCGGGAAGGTAAGGCTCGAAGATTCGATTCTTGGGACGCAGCCACATTCGCCCGGGCTTAGAGCGGTCCCGCAGAGCATGGGCGCGCCACGTGATGACCGGGTGGGTCACCGAGAGGTTGACGAGGTGGATCCACAGGCCTTTTTCGGTTGCGGCGCGATCGGCGAGCTCATGCACGTTGACGTGCGCGTTGAGGTACTTTCCTCCCGAGAGAAGGGCCATCGTTCCGGGAGCCCCCTCCGGCACGTGGGCGTAGCCGTAATTGTCGGCCGTGTACTCCTGGGCACGAGAGAGAGCTTTGCCAAGGATCGGGATGCGCATCATGAAGTTCGAAAACAGCAGGCGGAAATACGAGGTGTGGCCGGCGGCGTGGTGGCCAACCTCGTGCGCGATCACAAAGCGAAGAGCCTCGGGATCGCGGACTTTTCCGCCCACTTCGAAGAGGTCGGAATAGACACACACGAAGCGCCTATAGCCGTGGCCGGCGGCAAAGGCGTTGATCATGCCGTTGCCGGAGAGCACGTAGGCGTCGGGTACGCGACGCATTCCGAACTGTTCGGCGGCTTCCGCCACCATGCGGTAGCCCTCGGGGAACTGGGTGGGGCTCATGCGCACGCCGGAGGCTCGAAGCTGCGCATACATAAGCGCGCGGGCGATCCATAGCACCCACGGGATCAACATGAAGGCAACGAACAGCTGGATCCCGATGGAGATGGGGCTGTAGGGGTTCGAGAGCCCGCCGTCTGCCGACTCCCCCTCGAAGGCAGGCTGGATGCTCGACCACTTTCCCGTCGCCGCCATGTAAATGATGAACACGACGGCACCGACCCACGCAACGAGGAGAAGGCACGTGATGAGAACTCCCACCGCAAAGAGCGGGATGTCCCACGGATGACGAAGGGAAAGATCCCCTAGCAGCCCGTGGCGCGTGGAGCCGTTAAAAAGGCCCGGTTTCCCTGCCGGTTTCGTGTGCTCGCTTTCGAGCGTGGGCGGGTCTTGAGATTCGATTTCGGTCATGACTCCACCGTAACAACAGCGACCTTCCGATCCCTACCGCACCACCAACGCGAGAAGAGTGGCGGCGAAAGAATGATTGTGGCGTGTTGGTGCCTGCTGCCGATGGGGCATAGCGCGCGAGAGCACAAAGGTGGGGCGCCGCTTTCGCGACGCCCCACCCTCACGACTGAGATGCTCAGGCCACGGGGGTGATGAGGCCCTTCGTCTGCGAGGTCGCGCGCGAGAAGCGCTCAGCGACATCCGCCCAGTCGACGATGTTCCAGAATGCCTTCACGTAGTCAGCCTTGACGTTCTGGTAGTCGAGGTAGAAAGCGTGCTCCCACATGTCGAGGAGGAGCAGCGGCACGGTTGCCGCGGCAAGGTTGCCCTGGTGGTCGTAGAGCTGCTCGATGATGAGCTTCTCGCCGAGCGAATCCCATGCGAGGATTGCCCAGCCGGAGCCCTGAATGCCGAGCGCGGCAGCGGTGAACTGGGCGCGCAGGCCATCAAACGAACCGAAGAACTCTTCGACTGCCTGAGCGAGCTCGCCCTCGGGCTTGTCGCCGCCTTCGGGCGAAAGGTTCTCCCAGAAGATCGTGTGGTTCACGTGGCCGGCGAGGTTGAACGCGAGGTTCTTCTGAAGCTGGTTGATCGTGCCGAAGTCGTTCTTGTCGCGAGCTTCCGCGAGCTGTTCGAGCGCCTGGTTCGCGCCGTTGACGTACGTCTGGTGGTGCTTATCGTGATGCAGCTCCATGATGCGACCCGAGATCGAGGGCTCGAGAGCGGCGTAGTCGTATCCGAGATCGGGAAGAGTGTATTCAGCCATGGCGGCCACCTTTCTTCGACGCTTGTGTGCGGGGCATGCAGGGAATGCATGCGCACGCCAAAAGCCTATCGACTCCCATTGGGCGTTCTGTGTGAACACGGGTTTAAGATGGAGGGCGTGAGTTCTACAACGACGAAACCAGCAAACGATCGCATTATTTGGGTGGACTGCGAGATGACGGGCCTCGATAAGACAAACGATGCTCTTATCGAAGTCGCCGTTCTCGTGACCGACGGGGACCTCGAAATCCTCGGCGAAGGGGTGGATGTCGTCATCAAACCCCCGGCAGGCGCGCTCGAGTCGATGGATGATTTCGTGCGGAACATGCACACGACTTCGGGTCTGCTCGAGGAGCTCGACGGTGGCATCACCCTCGTCGAAGCCGAAGAGGCGTGCCTCGCCTATGTCAAGGAGCATTGCCCCGAGCCCGGCAAGGCGCCTCTCGCGGGCAATTCGGTGGGCACCGACCGTGCTTTCATCGACCGCGACCTCCCGGAGTTTGCCCAGTTCATGAGCTACCGCACGATCGATGTCTCAAGCCTCAAGGAACTCGCCAAGCGCTGGTTCCCGCGCGTGTTCTTCAATACGCCGGAGAAACACGGCGGCCACCGCGCACTCGCCGATATTCGCGAGTCGATTCAGGAGCTCAAGTACTACCGCGAAGTTCTCTTCGTGAAGGAGCCCGGACCCACGAGCGACGAGGCCCGAGCAGCCTCGAAGAAGTTCGAAATCACGCCTCAGTAGACTCTTCCCGCACTCTCACACCACACAGGAGTTTTGACAATGACGACACCCCTCCTTCTCGAAGAAACGAAGACCGACCCCACGCATGCCGCGTGGCTTGAGGAGGTGGGGAAGGACCTACTCGAGTGGGGCGCGGCCTCGCGCACAGAACATGGTTTCGGATGGCTCGACTCAAGCGGCACTCTCGATCCGGATCACGACCTCGAGCTGTGGATCAATTGCCGCATGACGCATTGTTTCGCTCTCGCGAGCATCCGCGGCACCGAGTCCTCTCGCGATTATGCCGAACTCGCAGCCCACGGCCTCTCGGCGCTTTCGGGCGCGTTCCACGATGACGAACACGGCGGTTTCTACTCGATCATCGCCCGTGAAACGGGTGAGCCGGTTGATGATTCGAAGCAGGCCTACGCCCACGCGTTCGTGGTACTCGCCGCTTCGAGTCTCGTCGAGGCAAAGATCCCTGGCGCGGGCGAACTCCTTGAAACCGCGCTCGAGGCACATGCACGCTTTTTCGAATCCGAGCACGAGATGTTTGCCGACACCTACTCGCGCGATTTCTCGGAATGCGAGGACTACCGCGGAATCAACGCGAATATGCACAGTGTCGAGGGGCTTCTCGCAGCCTCGGCAGCGACCGGCCGCCTCGAGCTTTTCGAACGCGCCGCGGTTATCGTCGAGCGCGCACTCGCGTTCGCGAAGGGCAACGGCTGGTTCCTGCCCGAGCACTTCACGACCGCGTGGGAGCCCCGCCCCGACTACAACCGGGAGGATCCCGCCCACCCGTTCCGCCCCTATGGTGCGACGATCGGCCATTCGTTTGAATGGGCGCGCCTCGCCCTGCACACCGCCGCCGGTTTCGAGGGGCAGTTTTCCGACGCCACCCGGGCTCAGGAACGCGCCTCAGCTTTGCGCTATGGCGCGCTCGCCCTCGCCGAGAAGGCGTGTGAGACGTGGGGAATCGATGGTGACGGCGGCTTCCCGTACACGGTGGACTGGGATGGCTCACCCGTCGTGCACGAACGCATGCACTGGGTCGTCGCTGAGGCCATCGGTGCGGCCGCTGTGCTGTTCCGTACGAGCGGCGATGCTGCCTGGGAAGAACGCTATGAGTCCTGGTGGCAGTGGGCAAAGGCGACAACCATCGTTCCCGGAAAGCTCGGCAGCTGGGTCCACGAGCTCACCGCCACGGGCGAGATGAGCGAAACGACCTGGAAGGGCCAGCCAGACATCTACCACGCCTACCAGGTCACGCTCATTCCGCGCCTTCCCGCATGGCCGCCTCTCGCTCACGCCGTCGCTACGGAAGCTCGCTCTCGATAAACCGCGCGTTCGACCCCGCGAGCCTCCGCTGCATCACTTCGAAGGCTTGCGGGTTCGAGTCGATCGCAAGGAACCGTCGGCCCAGTTTGTGCGCGACCGAAGCGGTCGTACCCGAGCCGGCAAAGAAATCGAGCACCCAATCGCCCTCGCGACTGCTCGCTTGCACGATTCGCCTGAGAATCCCCTCGGGCTTTTGGGTCGCGTAGCCGGTCTTTTCGCGCCCCGTGGGTGACACGATCGTGTGCCACCACACGTCGGTGGGAAGTTTTCCCCGCTCAGCTTTTTCTTTCGTGACGAGGCCGGGCGCCATGTAGGGCTCGCGATCGACGTCCTCCGAGTTGAAGAAATAGCTTTTTGGGTCCTTGACGTACACGAGGATCGTGTCGTGCTTCGCGGGCCATCGCTTTTTCGTACGCGCTCCGTAGTCGTACGCCCAGATGATCTCGTTGAGAAACGACTCGCGGCCAAAGAGCGCATCGAGGAGAACCTTCGCATAGTGCGCCTCGCGATAGTCGAGGTGGAGGTAGAGCGTTCCCGACTGGGCGAGCACGCGATGTGCCTCGATGAGCCTCGGTTCGAGGAACTCCCAGTAGTCCTCGAACGCGTCGTCGTAACCGTAAAGGGCGCCCTTGATGCTCGTGTAACTGCGCCCTTTGAAACCGACTCGCGAGCCCTCGGTGCCGTCGACTGCGCGCACAGTCTGGAGGGACTGGCGCTGTTGGCGCCTGCCCGTGTTGAACGGCGGGTCGATGTAGATGAGCTGGATCGACTCGTCCGGGAGAGTGCGGAGTACCTCGAGGTTGTCGGCGAGCACAACGCTCGAGGCAGCGCCCTCTCCCACGAGGGCCTTTGTGTCGCTCATGTGTCCTCATTTCGCGAGTGCCGGTTTTGCGCGCTTAAAGGAAAGAGCCCCTCGCTCGAGGGGCTCTTTAGCGGGGTGATCGACGGGATTTGAACCCGCGACCGCCTGGACCACAACCAGGAGCTCTACCAACTGAGCTACGACCACCATTGTGCGGGGTCTCCCGCAACGGATAAATACTTTACCCGGCCACCCCGGGACTTCGCGAATCCTTGCAGGAGAAAGGGATGTGAATCTCACCGCATGTCAGAAAGCGGGGCGAGGGCGCGGAACGTGCGGATAGCCGCCTCGGCCGCGGCATAGCCAGCGTCCTCGCTCGCGCCTTCCACACCCGAACGGTCAACGGCCTGTTCGCGGGTATTGACCGTGAGCACGCCATTGCCCACGGGGGTGGACTCATCGAGGGCGACGCGTGCGAGAGCCTCCGTCGTCGCGCCGGAAATGTACTCGAAATGCGGGGTCTCGCCGCGAATCACGACGCCGAGCGCAACCACGACATCGCACGTGCGCGCAAGCGCTTGCGCGGCAACCGGGAGCTCGAACGAGCCGGGCACACGAACTTCCGTCACCGTGCAGCCCGCATCGGCGGCCGCGCGCCTGGCACCGTCGAGCAAGCCATCCATGATGTCCGCGTGCCAGCTCGCCGCCGCGATACCGATCGTCGCCGGGCCGGCATCATGCGTGCCAAGCGCCGCGGAGGGGGTGCCGTATCCAGCCATAGGGTTCTCCTTCGATGTCGTGGGGTTAGTCGTGCGAGGGGGCGAGGCGATGCGCCATCTTCTCGCGTTTGGTTTCAAGGTAGCGCCTATTTGCCACGCGCGGTGCGATGACGCTCGGCACGATCTCGGCAACGTCGATGCCGAGGCCCGCAAGCGCGCCGTCCTTTTCGGGGTTATTCGTCATGAGACGCACGCGCCCCATGCCCAGGGCGCGAAGAATGTCCGCCGCATCGTCGTAGCGGCGCGCGTCGACGGGCAGGCCTAGGTGGACATTCGCCTCGACCGTGTCGTCACCGAGATCCTGAAGGTGGTAGGCGCGAATCTTCTCGAATAAACCGATGCCTCGCCCTTCGTGGCCGCGCATGTAGATCACGGCCCCGCCTTCGCGCTGGATCGTCTCGAGCGCTTTTTCCAGCTGCTCGCCGCAATCGCACCGGTACGAGCCGAAAATATCGCCCGTCGCACATTCGGAGTGCACGCGCACGAGAGGAGGCTGGGAAGCGTCGGACCCCTCCCCCGGCCAAGCGGCGCCACGCGCGAGCAGACTCACGTGTTCCGCATCGCGACCGCGCCACGCACGCACCTCAAACGTGCCGAGAGGCGTTGGCATCTGAATCGGCTCAGTGCCGCAAACGCGCACCTCGCTCACTGGGCTGCCTCGCGGGCGTCGCGATCCTCAAGATACGCCGTGAGCTGCTCAATCGTGATGATGCCCAGCCCGTGCTCGCGAGCGAACGCCGCGAGGGCTTCCGCGTGCATCATCGATCCGTCGTCATACACAACCTCGCCGATGAGCCCCACGGGCCTCAGGCCCGCAAGCCGCGTGAGTTCAACAGCGGCCTCGGTGTGGCCGGGGCGCTCGCGCACGCCGCCGTCCTTCGCGATGAGGGGAAGGACGTGACCTGGGCGAATGAGGTCTGCCGCGCTTGCGGTCGCGAGCGTACGCGCAGTGATCGCCCGATCCACCGCGGAAATACCCGTCGCTTCAACCGCGCGCGCATCGCAGCTAATCGTGTAGGCGGTGCGCAGCGGATCCTCACTGTTCGGAACCATGAGCGGAAGCTCAAGGGCAGCGGCGCGCTCAGCGGTCATGGGCGCACACAGGTACCCGGAACTGTGCCGCACAAAGAAACCGACCTTCTCGGGGCTCGCGAGCTCGGCGGCCATGATGAGATCGCCTTCGTTTTCACGGTTCTCGTCGTCGAGCACCACGAGGATCTCTCCGCGCGCCAGCAGGGCGAGCGCCTCGTCCATAGGAGTCAGGTCAATCGCAAAGCTCATTTCGTGCACTCCTTGCGAGCGGCGCGCACGGCTACTAGACGCGCCGTGTATTTGGCGATTACGTCGGTCTCGACGTTCACTCGGGTTCCGACGGTTGCCTCGCCGAGCGTCGTAGCCTCGAGCGTCTCGGGGATGAGGGCCACCTCGACGAACGCGGGGCTCTCCCCCGGCGTATTCACGGCCGTGACGGTGAGCGAAACACCATCGAGGGTGATCGAGCCCTTTTCGGCGACCTGCTCTTCAAGGTTGTCGGGGATCTCGATGCGCATGCGGCGCCACGTCCCCTCATCGTCAATGCGGGCAACGGCTCCCACGCCGTCGACGTGCCCCTGCACGATGTGGCCGTCGAGGCGGGCGCCGACCTCGGTGCAGCGCTCGAGATTCACGCGGCTTCCGACGGCGAGGTCGCCGAGGCTCGTGCGCGCGAGGGTCTCCCCCATGGCGATCGCGGTGAAGCGAGCCTCCTCGCCCTGGGTTTCGGGCGTTTCAATCGCCGTCAGGCACACGCCGTTCACGGCGAGAGATCCGCCGAGCGCGAGGCCGTCGAGCAGAGGTGCCGGTGCCGCGAGGGTGAGGCGCGCCGCGTCGTCCGCCCCTTTCTCAAGCCCCGTCACGGTGCCCTTCGCGCTGATAATTCCTGTAAACATTGTTCACTCACCTTTCGTGGGAGTTTGCTGCCGCGCACGCGGGATCGCGTGGAAGAGAAGATCTGAACCGCTCACATGGAGTGATTCGGGAACGATGTCGAAGTCGAGCCGGTTCTTGAGGGTTCCGATACCGAGGCCCGCGACGGAGGGCGTGCCCGCGCCGAGCATGGTCGGAGCCTGATGGATCCAGAGGTCGTCGACGAGGTCGAGCTTGAGCGCCGCGGATATGAGGCGCGGACCGCCTTCGATAAGGAGGTGCTCAACTCCGTGGTCGGCACGGAGATTTTCGAGTACGCCGCGAATATCGTGCGTGCGGTAAAGAAGGGGGCGTGCGTGTTCAGGGCCCTGTGCGGCTTTCGCGAGCCACGAGTGTGGCTCGAGCGGGCTTTCACCGATCACCACGCGGCGCGGTTGACGAGCGCCGAGGCGGCCGTGCGCGTCGCGTGCCGTGAGCGCGGGGTCATCGGCGCGCGCGGTTCCCGTGCCCACGGCGATCGCATCCACGGTGCTCCTGAGCGCGTGTCCCTCTACACGGGCGTCCTCTCCGGTAATCCACGCGTTCGTGCCATCGACCGCTGCTACGTATCCATCGAGGGTGTGCGCGATCTTTGCGGTGACGAACGGACGCGACTCACGCGTCGCCTGGAACCAGCGGCGGTTCAGTTCCGTTGCGCGGGCAGTGAGGCCCCCTCCGACGCTAGCCGGCAGCGCGTCACTCCACAGACGGGTGTCGATGCCGGCGCTACGAAGAATGGCACTACCGTTCGCGGCGACGTCGTGCGGGTCGCGAACGGCGTAGAGAACGCGGCCGATGCCGGCGTCGACGAGAGTGCGCGCGCACGAGGGCGTACGGCCGGCGTGGGCGCACGGTTCAAGAGTCACGATGCAGGTCGCACCGTGCACATCGAGGCCACGTTCCCGGGCGGCTAAGAGGGCATCTGCTTCGGCATGCGGGGTTCTCGCTCCTCGGTGAAAACCTGTGACAAGGAGCTCCCCGGAGGGACTTAGGAGCGCTGCGCCAACGCGCGGATTGGCACCGAGGGGTCCGCGGCGCGCCTGTTCAAGCGCGCGCTCACACCCCTCAAGCAGGGCGCTTTCGCGCGCGGCGTCGTGAGGGGGCTGATTCATGCCCATGGTCCTCGCCTCCCGCATCGCTCATCTCGATCGATGGTCCGGGAGAAGGGAAAACTGCGAGAGCACGGCGCGTAAAAGCGGCATGCTTCGCCCGCATGAACCTCCCATCCAGACTGTACTGTCGGCACCGGAATTCCACCGGTCAGGCCCAAGGCTCGCCCCACGGAGTGAAACGCGCCCGGGTTAGCGGGCTTTCACCGCCAGTTCGGAATTGCACCGAGTTCCCGGAACATGCGCCACCAGTTTAGCGCGCATGCGGGAGGGAACGACAAAACCCCCGCTCTTCCGAGCGGGGGTTTCCGTGTCGTGCGCCATCAGGGATTCGAACCCCGGACCCACTGATTAAGGTGTTCTCCCACCCGAGTCGTTTTTCTCCGTGTAATTGGCCGTGTGCATATCCTTCGCGAGCGGGATCGACGCGCACTGGCGGAGCCGAAGCCCCTTCGATGGCGTCAACAAAGCGGTCGCGGGCCGGACGAGTCGAGGAGCCGCTCTCTCCCCTACATCGAGGAGGACCCCCATGTTTTCCGCTCCTTCATCATCACGGATCATGACGAGGTCGAAGGTGACCGAATTGCCGAGCTAAAAGGGCTCCCTGAGCCCTCCTCCATCGCGCAGAACCCGTACACCGCAGCCGAACACGACGTTATGGGTGAGCTCTTCAGCCGCGGCCGCAGCTGCGCAGCCGCAATAATCGCGGAAGAGTCTGTTGCGACCTCTCAAAAGACCAAGAAAATCATCACTTCCATTCCGCCTGCCCGCAGTGCTGCTAAAATGCACCAAGATGGAACGCATCACCTTTGGTTGGGACTACACGAGCTGGCCGATATTTAGCAGCACGACCGGCAGCGATCCGTATCCAGACATCCGCTCCCAAATATCTCCCGATCTCGCCAATGCTCTCGCGCAGTGGGCCGAAGAGATGTGCGAAGCGTATGCGGATGAGACTGGTCTCGTCCGACCATCACCTTCAACAGCCGCCAAACTCGATAACAAGTTTAATGAGCTGACTTCACGACTTCTCGCTGAAGGAATCGACGTTGAGCAAGACGCTCGTTGGTGGCATTCGTAACCACTGAGTGGATGTCAACGCAGTCGGCCTACGATCGACGTGAGTTCTATGCAGGTCGCACGTTTCCGCACCTTTGTCAGGGCAAGCGCTGCGGGTAGGGGTATGCGCGCCGCGTTCCCAAGGGGCAGTTTTGGCATGCGCGCGGAAATAAACGCGCAGGGAAACAATCATGCTCAAACGCAAGTGCTCACCGCGGCATAGGCGACTGGAGACCAGAACCGGTCGTTTCACATAATATTTGGGGCACTTTGCATCCGGTTGCACCAAAAACCAAATGACACTACAGCACAACGCGGGTCAATCCACATATCGGAAGGTCCTAGGAGCTGCGTAAAGACAGTTCAATTCGTTGGCGGCTCTGGGTCAAAGCGCAAGATGTCTCCGGGCTCGCACTCGAGCGCCTGACACAGAGCCGCCAACGTGGAGAACCTAATGGCCCGAGCACGACCATTTTTTAGGACACTTAGATTTGTCGGAGAAATATCTACACGCTCCGACAATTGCTTAACCGTCATTTTCCTCTGGACTAGCAAAATGTCTAAATCGACTCTGATGGCCATCAGACTAAACCTTGCATGTCAGTTTGCATAACAAGATAGGACCGTGCGGAGGACCTCAGGGCGAGAGTAAAGCAGACCGACGCTACACCAACAATGACATTCGCTGCCAGAAGTAGAACAATCCCTGGCCCGCCTACCTGCACGACCGCAAGAAGATGAAGCAGCACTAGAGCTGGAATTCCGAATACTCCGCAAAAAAGGACAGCTATACCCAGCAGCAAGTTCGGAGTTCGTAGCGGGAGTAGCTGCTTTGTGCGCAGTTCCCGCACGAGGAAAAAAGTAATGACAAGCACGCACTCGAGGCAGAAGAGAACTGCTATTCCCGCAAGCGCGTAGGGAAGAGTGAGAGGCGCGGTCTCCGCGTACGCCCCTCCGAAGGCCTCGGTTAGCTCGGGAAGAAGGATCTGGAGCAGGAGGCAGCCTAGGAGCAGTGCTATGAGTGCGCCTTCACTGGCGCGGCCAACCAATCGTGACATGTAACGATTATCGGTAATGACGTAACGATAGTCAATATGCATCCGAGAGCGAACAGCCTCAAGACTTGAATGAACTGGTCACCGTGGGCGGCGTTGCCGGGGATGGGCACGGGTGAGCCAGGAAGGAACACTTGGCCACTCGCACCCATGGTGTTCGTGTGAGCGGGGTCGGCGGTTGCCGTCATCGATATCGGCCTGGCGGATCCATTTATGGAGCGCCATCTC